>Ga0180222_1000003_pt1 | contig 720139 bp, 706 predicted proteins | sample eDN5th37CKraftOP_FD_151336 | JGI IMG/M metagenome (GOLD analysis project Ga0180222, IMG submission 151336) | Enriched Organic Plus compost microbial communities from Emeryville, California, USA - eDNA 5th pass 37_C Kraft OP (version 2) (version 2) ... | reverse complement strand
GTGTGGTGACGCTCAATGACGGGGTCGAGATGGTGATGCCGGGCGACAACGTGAAGATCAATGTTGAGCTGATCGTGCCGATCGCCATGGACGAGAAGCTGCGCTTCGCCATCCGCGAAGGCGGACGCACCGTCGGCTCCGGCGTCGTCTCCAAAATCGTCGCTTAAGCAACGGTTTTCGCTGGAATTTGAGGGCGGCCTTCTGGGCCGCCCTTTTTGTTTCATCACGCGCAACAAGCCTTGCGCGGCGCGCCCAATCCGATTAGACCTCTGCTCGGCCTAGGGGTGTAGCTCAGTTGGTAGAGCATCGGTCTCCAAAACCGAGGGCCGTGGGTTCGAGTCCCTCCGCCCCTGCCAGCCGCTTTGGCGGCGCTTTCCAAAATCCACCGTCATTTCGCACGCAAACGGCAGCCTGCCTTCCGTTCGCGCGAACGTCACGCGCGGCACCGGGCCTCGGCCGACATCGACGCGCCGGCCTTGCTAGACGTGCAGCGTATCGACCAGCGTTACAGTGCATGAACCTGAAGCCCGCCCGGCTCTGCCGAGGCGGGCTTTGTGTGTTCCCGGGCCTGCATCGCGTCCTAGCCGATCCAGCGCGGGGTCCGCGCGGCATAGGCGCGATACGTGTCCCCGAAGGCCTCCTCGAGGCGCCGTTCCTCGTCCGGCACCACACGCCGGTCCAGCGCCAGCCAGAACAGCGGCAATGTGAGGAGCGCCCAATCCAGGCTCAACGCCACGGCGATTCCCGCGAGCAGCACGATGATGCCGCAATAGAACGGATTGCGGCTCAACGAGAATACGCCCGCAGTGACGAGGGCGTCCGGCGCGGCGAAGGGGCGGGCGCTGGTTGCGGCGCGCGCCAGCGCCCGGGCCGCGAGAATCTCGAGCGCCAGCCCGGCGATGGCCACCAGGGCTCCGATGATCGTCGTCGGCTGGGTAAACCCGGCTTCGGGCAGAAAGGGCAGGGGCGCCAGCCATTCGAGCAACAGGGCGGCGCCGATGGCGAGCGCTGCGTATCCATCCGGCGGTATGCGCATGAAACGGCCTCCTTTCCGTGGCATTCACGGCCTCCGCGATTTTCGGGAGGGGTGACACTCCCCGAAAGCCGGACTACACGAACCTGTGACGTTTTGGCATGTGCTGGCGCTTGAAGGTAAGGACCGGCCTGATTAAACTTTCCTGTGAGCACCAGCTTTTATACGCAGGTGAAGGGAGCACATAATGGTTCGTTTTTCGCACGTCATTCTCGCCGGAATTGCGGCTGCCGGGATCCTCTCGACGGGACTCATGGCTCAGGATGCGGCTGAGGCTCCACCGAGTGCCTTTGCCCCGGCCAATACGGTCGCGGCGCGACAGGGCCTCAAGATCCAGGTGGCGGACATGCGCGCCGGAATCGAGGCTGCGGTCGCCAATGGAGATTCGGAGTCTTTCGAATCACTTGCGGCGGATTTCGCAACCATCGCGGCAATCGTCGAGGCGTTTCCGCATCTCTTTCCCGCCGACACCAACCCGGATGCCATCACCGCGGCGGGCCTCGATGTCTCGACCGATGCGTCGCCCGCGATCTGGGATGATTTCGCCGCCTTTGCCGCAATGGCCAAGAGCGTGGCGGCAACCGCGCGCGCGGCGTCCGAGGCGCCCGATTTCGAATCCCTCGCTGCTGCGAGCACCGGGGTGTGGGCGGCCTGTACGTCCTGTCACGATGCCTATCTCGTCTATGACCCCTTCGCGGCCATGGAAGGGATGAACGTCGATCTCGACAGCCCGTTCTTCTGATCGCCAGATGCTTTCACGCCCCGGTCTCCGGGGCGTGTTTCTTTATCCCGATGGTTCCCGCGGGCGTATTGCGCGCGGGCAGGCCGGGCGTCCGAAAACCGGAGGCCCGTCGGGGTGTTGATAGAAGGAAGACCTCAATGAAAATTCGCACAGTCACCTCTGCGCTCGGCGGAATCGCGCTGAGCGCGCTCCTGGCCTCCGCGGTTCTCGGGCAGAACGAAACGCCGGCGGAGGCGCCGGGCGTGACGGCACCGGAGGAGATCGTCGCGGCACGCACCAATCTCATGCTCGTGCTCGAGCAGTTGATGATCCCGCTCGACTATTTCACCGCCGGCGACGACTATCCGCTGGATATGCTGCAGGCCAATGCCGAGAACGTCGGCACGCTGATGACGATCACGCCGCATCTCTTCCCGCCGAGCACGAACCTCTACGATCCGGATGCCGAGGTGCCCGAGACGCTGGCGCTTCCCGCCATCTGGGAGGATTTCGCGACGTTCCGCGCCATGTCCGAGGCGGCTTCGGCGACGGCTCTGGCCGCGGCGTCGGAAAGCGATCCCGATGCGTTCCTGCAGGCGGCGCTCGATATCCGGGCGACCTGCACGGCCTGCCACGATCAGTTCGTGCGTGCCTATGTGCCCGAAACCGTCAACGACGACGACCTCACCTTCGATTTCGGCGCGTTCCAGTAAACCGTCTCGGGTCGGGGACCGCCCGTCTCCCGGCCCAGGTTTCTGCCCGAAGCGGGGCGGGTAGAATCTTTAGAGCAGGACTTGCTATGTCGCGTATGAGGGTCTAGATAAGCTGCTCTTGGCCGTGCGAAACCGACTCGCGCGGCGATTGCTTATGGACATAAATCCCCGATTTCGAGTGTTTGATGGCCCGGACTAATCCGTTCACCTTTTTTCAGCAGGTGCGAACCGAAGTCGGCAAGGTCGTTTGGCCGAACCGCAACGAGACCCTGATCTCCACGATCATGGTCCTCGTCATGGTCACCTTTGCCAGCGTGTTCTTCCTGCTGGCCGACCAGGCCATTCAGTTCCTTGTCGGACTGATCCTGTCCATTCGCTAAAGGCGAACCGGTAGTTTTGGAGCGTTAGCGGAATGGCCAAGCGTTGGTACATCGTCCAGGCATATTCGAATTTCGAGCGGAAGGTCGCGGAATCGATCCGTGAAAAGGTGGCTTCGCTTCACCTCGATCATCTGTTCGACGACGTGCTGGTGCCCACCGAGAAGGTCACCGAGGTGCGCCGCGGCCGCAAGGTCGATGCGGAGCGCAAGTTCTTCCCGGGCTATGTGCTGGTGAAGATGGAGCTGACCGACGAGACGTTCCACCTCATCAAGAACACGCCCAAGGTCACGGGCTTCCTCGGCGCGGACAACAAGCCGCAGCCGATCTCCGAGCGGGAGGCCATGTCCATCCTGCAGCAGGTGCAGGAAGGCGTCGACCGGCCCAAGCCCTCGATCAGCTTCGAGATCGGCGAGAACGTCCGCGTGTCGGACGGTCCTTTCGCAAGCTTCTCGGGTGTCGTCGAGGAAGTCGACGAGGAGCGGGCGCGGCTCAAGGTCGAGGTTTCGATCTTCGGACGGCCGACCCCGGTCGAACTGGAATACGGTCAGGTCGAGAAGGTCTGACCGGAACGCTGCCCCAAGGGGGAGCGTAGTCGCCCGGCAAGGATCGGGCGCGAAAGCGTGGGAGAGGGCGGTGGTTGCCATCCGCCGGTGACCCCTCGGACCACGCGGTCACGAAAAGGCCGCTTCATGCGGCCAATGGAAAGGACGAACCATGGCAAAGAAGATTACCGGTTACGTGAAGTTGCAGGTGCCGGCCGGCTCCGCGACGCCGTCGCCCCCGATCGGGCCGGCCCTCGGCCAGCGCGGTCTCAACATCATGGAATTCTGCAAGGCCTTCAACGCGGCCACGCAGGAAATGGAAAAGGGTGCTCCGATCCCGGTCGTGATCACCGCTTTCGCCGACAAGAGCTTCACCTTCGAGATGAAGCTGCCGCCGGTCACCTACTTCATCAAGAAGGCGATCAGCCTCAAGTCCGGCTCCAAGAAGCCCGGACACGACAGCGCCGGCAAGCTGACCGAAGCCCAGGTGCGCGAGATCGCGGAAAAGAAGATGAAGGACCTCAACGCTGATACCGTTGAGGCGGCGATGAGCATGGTCGCGGGCTCCGCCCGGTCCATGGGCCTGCAGGTCGAGGGGTAAGCGGACATGACGAAGCAAGCAAAGCGCACCAAGCAGATCCGCGAAGGAATCGATCGCAAGAAGCTTTATGCGGTCACCGAGGCGATCAGCCTCGTCAAGGAACGCGCCACCGCCAAGTTCGACGAGACCGTCGAAGTGGCGATGAACCTGGGCGTCGATCCGCGCCACGCCGACCAGATGGTCCGTGGCGTCGTCAACCTGCCCAACGGCACGGGCAAGACGGTTCGCGTCGCGGTGTTCGCCAAGGACGCCAAGGCCGACGAGGCTCGCGCCGCCGGTGCCGACATCGTGGGTGCTGACGATCTTGCCGAGCAGATCCAGGCCGGTCAGATCAATTTTGACCGCTGCATCGCCACCCCGGACATGATGCCGCTGGTCGGCCGTCTGGGTAAGATCCTGGGCCCGCGCAACCTGATGCCGAACCCCAAGGTCGGCACCGTGACCCCCGATGTGGCGGGCGCGGTCAAGGCCGCCAAGGGCGGCGCGGTCGAGTTCCGCGTGGAAAAGGCCGGCATCATCCATGCCGGCGTGGGCAAGGCCTCGTTCTCCGAGGAGCAGCTCATCGAGAACATCAAGGCATTTGCCGACGCCGTGAGCCGGGCCAAGCCCGCGGGTGCCAAGGGCACCTATGTCAAGCGCGTCGCCGTGTCCTCGACCATGGGCGCGGGCGTCCATGTCGATCCCGCCTCGGTCCTGAACTAAGGGCCTGGCGAATTGAGTTTCCGGGCGGTTCCGGCCGCCCGGAGTATCCGAGAGCCTTTGGGTTCGAGGATCAAGTCCTGTCCGAGACTGCGCGGTTGTGAGGTGCGCCTCACATGAAATGCCGGGAGCGCCCGGCGACCGGCAATAGATGGGGTGACGACCGGACGGAATTTTTCGGCCCTTGGGCCGGCGTTCGGTTTGAACCGGGCTGGTTGCCAGGGATTTCGGTCCCGTCGCTTCCGGTTTACAGGCGCTGCACCGCCGGGAATGGCCGGGTGCGGTTCGCCGCGCCAGACCGGGTCCGGCATTTGGCAACGGTCCAGTCTCCGGGCTGGGCTTAACGTGGAGAGTAGCAGTGGATAGAGCGGAAAAAGCTGAGGTCGTCTCTTCGCTCCAGTCGGCATTTGCCGGCTCGGGCGCAATAGTCGTCGCTCACTATGCCGGTCTGTCGGTCGCCGAAATGGAAAATCTGCGCAGGCAGATGAAGGCGGCCGGTGGACAGGTGAAGGTCGCAAAGAACCGCCTTGCCAAGCTCGCTCTTAAGGAAACCGAAATCGCGGATTTCTCGGGTCTTCTGACTGGCCCGACGGTCCTTGCCTATTCGGAAGATCCCATTACGGCACCTCGTGTTGCCAAGAAGTTCGCCGACTCGAACAGCAAGTTCGTGATCCTCGGCGGCGCAATGGGTTCGACCGAGCTCGATGCCGATGGCATCAAGGCTCTGGCCGATCTGCCTTCGCTGGACGAACTTCGCGCCAAGCTTGCTGGCCTGCTTACGCAGCCGGCGGCCCAGATCGCACGTCTGGTCAAGGAGCCGAGCGCATCGGTCGCTCGGGTTATCTCCGCTTATTCGGAAAAGGGCGCTGCATAGGCGGCGCGACCATCCACGGTTCAAACTGAAACCAAACTTTGTAAAGGCTGATTGAAATGGCTGATCTCGAAAAGCTCGTTGACGAGCTGTCTGCCCTGACCGTGCTGGAAGCTTCCGAGCTCTCCAAGCTCCTGGAAGAGAAGTGGGGCGTTTCCGCCGCCGCTCCCGTGGCCGTCGCCGCTGCTGGCGGTGCCGCTCCGGCTGCCGCTGCCGAAGAGCAGACCGAGTTCGACGTGATCCTCACCGATGCCGGTGCTCAGAAGATCAACGTCATCAAGGAAGTCCGCGGCATCACCGGCCTCGGGCTCAAGGAAGCCAAGGACCTGGTCGAGGCTGCTCCGAAGCCCGTCAAGGAAGGCGTTTCCAAGGCCGAGGCCGAAGACCTCAAGGCCAAGCTGGAAGCTGCCGGCGCCAAGGTCGAGCTCAAGTAATTTCGCTTTACGCGAACCACCCTCTGGTACGGCCCACGGGCCGTACCTATATAAAGCCTTCCCGTACATCGTTCGGAAGGTCTGCCGGCGGGCCGCAAAGGCCGCGTACGCGCCGGAAACGTTGCGGAAATCAAACGACAGGGTGGGCATTTGTTCTAAGAACCGACGGCTGATAGTCGATTCTTCGAACAGTTGCCTCCGAGACATTGCTAGCAAAGGGAGCGGGTATGACTACCACGTTCAACGGTCGCCGTAAGGTTCGCAAATCCTTCGGCACCATTCGCGAAGTCACGGAGATGCCGAACCTCATCGAGGTTCAGAAGGCGTCCTACGATCAGTTCCTGCTTGTGGACGAACCCAGCGGCGGCCGCGCCGACGAGGGCCTTCAGGCCGTGTTCCGCTCGGTGTTCCCGATCACGGACTTTTCCAACACCGCTTCGCTGGAATTCGTGCGCTACGAGTTCGAGCAGCCCAAATACGATGTCGAGGAATGTCGCCAGCGCGACATGACCTTTGCCGCGCCGCTCAAGGTGACGCTGCGCCTGATCGTGTTCGAGGTGGACGAGGATACCGGCGCCCGCTCGGTCAAGGACATCAAGGAGCAGGACGTCTACATGGGCGACATGCCCTTCATGACGTCGAACGGCACCTTCATCGTCAACGGCACCGAGCGCGTCATCGTCTCCCAGATGCACCGTTCGCCCGGCGTGTTCTTCGATCACGACAAGGGCAAGACCCATTCCTCGGGCAAGCTGCTGTTCGCCGCCCGCATCATTCCCTATCGCGGCTCCTGGCTCGACATCGAGTTCGACGCCAAGGACATCGTCTATGCGCGCATCGACCGCCGCCGCAAGATTCCCGCGACCTCGCTCCTCAAGGCGCTGGGGCTCGATGCCGAGGAAATCCTCGATACCTATTACAGCATCCAGACCTATACCCGCAGCGACAAGGGCTGGAACAAGCCCTTCGACGTCGAGAAGCTCAAGGGCAGCAAGCCGCTGCACGACCTGATCGACGCGGCGACCGGCGACGTGGTGCATGAGGGCGGCAACCGCCTGACCGCGCGCGCGGCCCGCAAGCTCGCCGAAAGCGGCGTGACGCACCTGCTCGCGACCGACGAAGACCTCTACGGCATGTATCTGGCCCGCGACATGGTCGACATGGCGAACGGCGAGATCTTCGCCGAGGCCGGCGACGAGCTCGACGAGAAGCTGCTGACGCTCCTGGGCGAAAAGGGCTTCGACGAGCTGCCGATCCTCGACATCGACCACGTCAATGTCGGCGCCTATATCCGCAACACCCTCGCGATCGACAAGAACGAGACCCGCGAGGATGCCCTGTTCGACATCTACCGCGTGATGCGCCCGGGCGAGCCGCCCACCGTCGAAACCGCCGAAGCGATGTTCAACTCGCTGTTCTTCGATCCCGAGCGCTACGACCTCTCGGCCGTGGGCCGGGTGAAGATGAACATGCGCCTCGATCTCGATGCGCCCGACACCATGCGCGTGCTGCGCAAGGAAGACATCGTCGAGGTCGTGCGGACCCTCGTGGACCTGCGCGACGGCAAGGGCGAGATCGACGACATCGACAATCTCGGCAACCGCCGCGTGCGTTCGGTGGGCGAGTTGATGGAGAACCATTACCGCCTTGGCCTTCTGCGCATGGAGCGGGCCATCAAGGAGCGCATGAGCTCGGTCGAGATCGACACGGTCATGCCCCAGGATCTGATCAACGCCAAGCCGGCGGCTGCCGCGGTGCGCGAGTTCTTCGGCTCGTCCCAGCTCAGCCAGTTCATGGATCAGACGAACCCGCTCTCGGAAGTCTCGCACAAGCGCCGTCTTTCGGCGCTCGGGCCGGGCGGTCTGACCCGTGAGCGCGCGGGCTTCGAGGTGCGCGACGTGCATCCGACCCATTACGGCCGGATCTGCCCGATCGAGACCCCTGAAGGTCCGAACATCGGTCTCATCAACAACCTCGCGACCTTCGCCCACGTCAACAAGTACGGCTTCATCGAGACCCCGTACCGCAAGGTCGTGGACGGCAAGGTGACCGACGAGGTCGTCTATCTCTCGGCCATGGAAGAGGCCAAGCACCACGTGGCCCAGGCCAATGCGGAAGTGGGCAGCGACGGTCAGTTCGTCAACGAGCTGGTCGTGGCCCGTCATGCCGGCGAGCCGTCCCTGACCCCGCGCGAGCAGGTCGACCTCATGGACGTGTCGCCCCGCCAGGTCGTGTCGGTGGCCGCGTCGCTCATTCCGTTCCTCGAGAACGACGACGCCAACCGTGCGCTCATGGGCTCGAACATGCAGAAGCAGGCCGTGCCGCTGCTGCGTGCCGAGGCGCCCTTCGTGGGCACGGGCATGGAGTCGATCGTGGCCCGCGACTCGGGCGCCGCGATCGCGGCCCTGCGGACCGGCATCGTCGATCAGGTGGATGCGACCCGTATCGTCATCCGCGCGACCGAGGAGACCGATCCGTCCAAGTCGGGCGTCGACATCTACAACCTCATGAAGTTCCAGCGCTCGAACCAGTCGACCTGCATCAACCAGCGTCCGCTGGTGGTGGTGGGCGACCACGTTCAGGCCGGCGACATCATCGCCGACGGTCCCTCGACCGAATTGGGCGATCTCGCCCTGGGCCGGAACGTGCTCGTCGCGTTCATGCCCTGGAACGGCTACAATTTCGAGGACTCGATCCTTCTCTCCGAGAAGGTCGTGCAGGATGACGTGTTCACCTCGATCCATATCGAGGAATACGAGGTGATGGCCCGCGACACCAAGCTCGGGCCGGAAGAAATCACCCGCGACATCCCGAACGTCTCGGAAGAGGCGCTCAAGAACCTCGACGAGGCGGGCATCGTCCATATCGGCGCGGAAGTGCAGGCGGGCGACATCCTCGTCGGCAAGATCACGCCCAAGGGCGAAAGCCCGATGACGCCGGAGGAAAAGCTCCTGCGCGCCATCTTCGGCGAGAAGGCCAGCGACGTGCGCGACACGTCCCTGCGCATTCCGCCGGGCGACGCCGGCATCGTGGTCGAGGTCCGGGTGTTCAACCGCCACGGCATCGACAAGGACGAGCGTGCCATGGCCATCGAGCGCGAGGAGATCGAGCGCCTGGCCAAGGACCGCGACGACGAGCAGTCGATCCTCGACCGCAACGTCTACGCGCGTCTGAAGGAAATGCTGTTCGGCAAGGCGGCGACCACGGGCCCCAAGGGCTATGTGGCCGGCACCAAGCTCAACGACTCCATCTTCGAGGCGCATCCGCGCTCCAAGTGGTGGCAGTTTGCCGTCGAGGACGACAAGCTGATGAGCGAGATCGAGGCCCTGCAGGCGCAGTACGAGGAAAGCCGGCGTCTCCTGGAACAGCGGTTCATCGACAAGGTGGACAAGCTCCAGCGCGGCGACGAGCTGCCTCCCGGCGTCATGAAGATGGTCAAGGTGTTCGTCGCGACCAAGCGCAAGATCCAGTCCGGCGACAAGATGGCCGGCCGTCACGGCAACAAGGGTGTGGTCTCCCGCATCATGCCGGTCGAGGACATGCCGTTCCTCGAGGACGGCACCCATGTGGACATCGTGCTCAACCCGCTCGGCGTGCCCTCGCGCATGAATGTGGGCCAGATCCTCGAGACGCACCTTGGCTGGGCGGCTCGCGGCATGGGCCGCAAGATCGACGCCATGATGGAGGCCTATCGGCAGTCCAGGGACGTGACGCCGCTCAAGAAGGAGATTTCCGCGCTCTACGACGGCGACGAGTATGTCGGCGACCTCGATGACGACGGGATCGTCCGGCTCGGGCAGCAGATCTCCAAGGGCGTTTCCATCGCCACCCCGGTGTTTGACGGGGCCAAGGAAGCCGACATCGTGGAGATGCTCGAAAAGGCGGGTCTCAACGCGTCGGGCCAGTCCACGCTCTATGACGGCCGCACCGGCGAGGAATTCGATCGCAAGGTGACGGTGGGCTACATCTACATGCTGAAGCTCCACCACCTCGTGGACGACAAGATCCACGCGCGTTCGATCGGGCCGTACAGCCTCGTGACCCAGCAGCCGCTGGGCGGCAAGGCGCAGTTCGGCGGCCAGCGTTTCGGCGAGATGGAGGTGTGGGCCCTCGAAGCCTACGGCGCCGCCTATACCTTGCAGGAAATGCTGACGGTGAAGTCGGACGACGTGGCGGGCCGTACCAAGGTCTACGAAGCCATCGTGCGTGGCGACGACACGTTCGAAGCCGGCATCCCGGAGAGCTTCAACGTGCTGGTCAAGGAAATCCGCTCGCTCGGCCTCAATGTCGAACTCACGGACATGGAGCCCGACAACGATGCCGGCGGCGATCCCGAGCTCGCGCCTCCTGCGGATGCGGCGGAATAATCCGCCGTTCCCACCTCTTTTTCATTTTGCCGCGGCGGCAGGAGAGGGACCCGTCCCCCTGCCGCCAGAGCGCAAAGGAGAGACAAGACGATGAATCATCATCAGCACGTCATGGATCCGTTCAATTCGCAGGGCACGGTGCCGTCCTTCGACCAGATCAAGATCAACATCGCGAGCCCGGAGAAAATCCTCTCCTGGTCGTACGGTGAGATCAAGAAGCCCGAGACCATCAACTACCGCACGTTCAAGCCCGAGCGTGACGGCCTGTTCTGCGCGCGCATCTTCGGCCCCGTGAAGGACTACGAGTGCCTGTGCGGCAAGTACAAGCGCATGAAGTTCAAGGGCGTCATCTGTGAGAAGTGCGGCGTCGAGGTCACGCTGTCCCGCGTGCGCCGCGAGCGCATGGGCCATATCGAGCTGGCCGCGCCGGTCGCTCACATCTGGTTCCTGAAGTCGCTGCCCTCGCGCATCAGCCAGCTTCTCGACATGACCTTGAAGGATGTCGAGCGCATCCTCTATTTCGAGAACTACGTCGTGATCGAGCCCGGGCTGACCCCGTTCACCCAGTACCAGCTCATCACCGAGGAAGAATATCTCGACGCCCAGGACAATTTCGGTCCGGACGCCTTCACCGCCATGATCGGCGCGGAAGCGGTGCGCGAGATGCTGGCGGCCCTCGATCTCGAAAAGCTCGCCGCCGACCTGCGCGTCGAGATTGCCGAGTCCACGACCGAGCTCAAGCCCAAGAAGCTCGCCAAGCGCCTGAAGATCGTCGAGCAGTTCATCGTGTCGGGCAACAAGCCCGAATGGATGATCATGACCGTGATCCCGGTCATTCCGCCCGAGCTGCGCCCGCTGGTGCCGCTGGACGGCGGCCGGTTCGCCACGTCCGATCTCAACGATCTCTACCGCCGCGTCATCAACCGCAACAACCGGTTGAAGCGCCTCATCGAGCTGCGCGCGCCCGACATCATCATCCGCAACGAGAAGCGCATGCTTCAGGAAGCGGTCGATGCGCTGTTCGACAACGGCCGTCGCGGCCGCACCATCACGGGCGCCAACAAGCGTCCTTTGAAGTCGCTCTCGGACATGCTCAAGGGCAAGCAGGGCCGGTTCCGCCAGAACCTCCTGGGCAAGCGCGTCGACTATTCGGGCCGTTCGGTCATCACCGTGGGCCCCGAATTGAAGCTGCACCAGTGCGGCCTGCCCAAGAAGATGGCGCTCGAGCTCTTCAAGCCGTTCATCTATTCGCGGCTTGACGCCAAGGGCCTCTCGTCCACGGTCAAGCAGGCCAAGAAGCTGGTCGAGAAGGAAAAGCCCGAGGTCTGGGATATCCTTGACGAGGTGATCCGCGAGCACCCGGTTCTCCTGAACCGCGCGCCGACGCTTCACCGCCTGGGCATCCAGGCGTTCGAACCGACCCTGATCGAGGGCAAGGCGATCCAGCTTCACCCGCTGGTCTGCGCCGCGTTCAACGCCGACTTCGACGGCGACCAGATGGCCGTGCACGTTCCGCTTTCGCTGGAAGCCCAGCTCGAAGCGCGCGTCCTGATGATGTCGACCAACAACATCCTGCACCCGGCCAATGGTCAGCCGATCATCGTGCCGAGCCAGGACATCGTCCTGGGCCTCTACTATCTGTCGATCATGGCAGAGGGTGAGCCGGGCGAGGGCATGGCCTTCGGGTCGATGGCCGAGATCGAGCATGCGCTCGAGAACAAGGTCATCACCATGCACTCCAAGATCAAGGGCCGCGTCCAGGTCCTCGACGAGGACGGCAACAAGACCACCAAGGTGGTCGAGACCACGCCGGGCCGCATGTTCATCGGCAAGCTCCTGCCCGATGCCGTGCCGTACGAGACGGTCAACCAGCTCATGACCAAGAAGAACATCTCCAAGGTCATCGACACGGTCTACCGTGCCTGCGGCCAGAAGGAGACCGTGATCTTCTGCGACCGCGTCATGGATCTGGGCTTCAAGCAGGCCTGCCGCGCCGGCATCTCGTTCGGCAAGGACGACATGGTGATCCCCGACACCAAGGCGGGGATCGTCGAGGCGACCCGCAAGCAGGTCGAGGAGTTCGAGCAGCAGTACAATGACGGCCTCATCACCCATGGCGAGAAGTACAACAAGGTTGTCGACGCCTGGGCCAAGTGCGGCGACAAGGTCGCCGAAGCGATGATGGAGCGCATCTCGTCGGTGCAGTTCGACGAGGAGAAGAAGCGTCAGAAGCCGATCAACTCGGTCTACATGATGAGCCATTCGGGCGCGCGCGGTTCGCCGGCGCAGATGAAGCAGCTCGCGGGCATGCGCGGCCTCATGGTGAAGCCTTCGGGCGAAATCATCGAGACCCCGGTGATCTCGAACTTCAAGGAAGGCCTGACCGTCCTTGAATACTTCAACTCGACCCACGGCGCCCGCAAGGGTCTGGCCGACACCGCGCTCAAGACCGCGAACTCGGGTTACCTGACCCGCCGTCTCGTGGACGTGGCGCAGGACGCCATCATCACCGAGGACGATTGCGGCACCGAGAACGGGCTCACCATGGAGGCGATCATCGACTCCGGCCAGGTGGTGGCCTCGCTCGGCCAGCGCATCCTCGGCCGCGTGGCCGCTGACGACGTCTTCGTGCCCGGCAGTGACGAGCTGCTCGTCGCCAAGGGCACGCTGATGGACGAGGCCGATGTCGAGAAGGTCGAGGCCGCCAAGGTCCAGTCGGTGCGCATCCGCTCGCCGCTGACCTGCGAGGTGCGTCAGGGCTGCTGCGCCGCCTGCTACGGCCGCGACCTTGCGCGCGGCACGCCCGTCAACATGGGCGAAGCCGTGGGCGTCATCGCCGCCCAGTCGATCGGCGAGCCGGGCACCCAGCTCACCATGCGCACGTTCCACATCGGTGGCACGGCGCAGGTGGTGGACAGCTCGTATCTCGAGGCCGGCGCCGACGGCACCGTGTCGCTGCGTAATCCTAACGTCGTCACCAACTCGGACGGCCATGTGGTCGTCATGGGCCGCAACGTCGCGATCGTCATCTCCGATGCCGATGGCAAGGAGCGGGCCGTCCACAAGGTCAACTACGGCGCCCGCCTGCGGATCGCCGAGGGCGATCAGGTCAAGCGCGGCCAGCGTCTGGCCGAATGGGATCCCTATACCCGCCCCATGCTGACCGAAGTGGCGGGCGAGGTGGTCTACGAGGATCTCGTGGACGGAACCTCGGTGGCGGAAACCACGGACGAGACCACGGGCTTCACCAAGCGCCTGGTCATCGACTGGCGCGCGAGCCAGCGTGGCGACGGACTGCGTCCGGCGCTCGCGGTGGCCGATGGCGGCTCGGTCCTCAAGACCGAGCGCGGCACCGATGCGCGTTACCTGCTCAGCGTGGATGCGGTCATCGCGGTCGATCCGGGCACCAAGGTGGCTCCGGGCGACGTTCTGGCCCGTATTCCGCTCGAAAGCGCCAAGACCAAGGACATCACCGGCGGTCTGCCGCGGGTGGCGGAACTGTTCGAAGCGCGCCGGCCCAAGGACCACGCCATCATCGCCGAGATCGACGGCACGATCCGGTTCGGGCGCGACTACAAGAACAAGCGCCGGATCATCATCGAGCCGACCGATGCCACGGCCGAACCGGTCGAGTACCTCATCCCGAAGGGCAAGCCGTTCCATCTCCAGGAAGGCGACCCGATCGAGCGGGGCGAGTACATCCTCGACGGCAACCCGGCGCCGCACGACATCCTTGCCATCAAGGGCGTCGAGGAACTGGCCAAGTATCTCGTCAACGAGATCCAGGAGGTCTATCGCCTCCAGGGCGTCTTGATCAACGACAAGCACATCGAGGTGATCGTTCGCCAGATGCTGCAGAAGGTCGAGATCACCGAGGCCGGCGATTCCGGGCTCTTGAAGGAAGAGCAGATCGACCGCATCGACTTCGACGAGCTCAACGAGCAGCTCGTGGCCGAGGGCAAGAAGCCGGCGGAGGCCGTTCCGGTCCTTCTCGGCATCACCAAGGCGTCGCTGCAGACCCGGTCCTTCGTGTCCGCGGCCTCGTTCCAGGAGACCACCCGCGTCCTCACCGAGGCTTCGGTCTCGGGCAAGGCCGACCTTCTGGAAGGGCTCAAGGAGAACGTCATCGTCGGCCGTCTCATCCCGGCCGGCACCGGCGCCCGGTTCTCGACCGTGCGCCAGGTGGCCAACAAGCGCGACGAGCTCATCCTCGAAGAGCGCCGCCGCCAGGCCGAGACCGTGGCGATCCCGGCGCCCGAGGCGATGTCGGACGTTCCGGCCGAATAAGGCCGGCTTCAGATACGAACTCAGGGAATGGGGGCTCCGGCCCCCATTTTCGTGTCCGCACTCCGAGACGGATGGGGAAGGGGCCTTGGGGCTCCGCTTTCCTTGCGCGTCGGCCAGTTCACCCAGTTCGTGCTGTTCGCGATTCCCGGGCTCTGAGTCCGTCGATGTCAGTTTTTTGGGGAAGGGGCCTTCGGGCTCCTTTTTCTTGCGCCTGCGCGCCGGCACCCTCTTGATTGCCGGTTTGGCGCGCCCATATGCGCCATGCACGATGTGCAGGGCAGGTGAGCGGGGGTCCGGTCGCGGCTTTTTCCCGGAAAGCCTTGACGATTCTGAATCAACCCAGTAATACCCGCCCTACCTAAGCGGTCGGTCGTGATCTGCCTTAGAGTGCGCGGCGCCCAAAGCTGCGCAGTCAAGCGGGTCAAACACACTGTCGGGTACTAGACGCAGCAAGTCATGGCGCATGAATGCTGCCCGAACGGGGCGGTGTTCCTCTGCATTTTGGCGCCGCAGGTTCGAGCAAGCGAGCCGGTGTGGGTGCCGCGCGCTTGTTTTGTGGCGTTGCGAGAAGAATGTGTTTGATACGGATGAAAAGAGGGTTCGTGCACGATGCCGACCATTAATCAGCTGATCCGCAAGCCCCGGCAGGCCAAGCCGAAGCGGAACAAGGTTCCGGCGATGGAGGCCAATCCGCAGAAGCGCGGCGTTTGCACCCGCGTCTACACCACGACCCCCAAGAAGCCGAACTCGGCTCTGCGGCGCGTGGCGAAGGTGCGTCTGGTCAATCAGCGCGAGGTCATCACCTATATTCCCGGTGAAGGCCACAATCTGCAGGAGCACTCGGTGGTGCTGATCCGCGGCGGCCGTGTGCGCGACCTTCCGGGCGTGCGCTATCACGTGCTGCGCGGCGTTCTCGACACCCAGTCGGTGAAGGACCGCAAGCAGCGCCGGTCCAAGTACGGCGCCAAGCGTCCGAAGTGATCGCCAGGCAATAGAGGTTTCCCGGTGCAAGCCGGGTTTTGAAGGAAGAAGACATGTCCCGTCGGCACCGTGCAGAAAAGCGCGAGATCAACCCTGATCCGAAGTTTGGTGATCTCGTCGTCTCCAAGTTCATGAATTCGCTCATGCAGGACGGCAAGAAGTCCGCCGCCGAGTCGATCGTCTATGGCGCGTTCGACGTCATCCAGGAGCGCACCAAGCAGGACCCGATCCAGGTGTTCCACGGCGCGCTGGAGAATGTCCGTCCCGCCGTCGAGGTCCGCTCCCGCCGCGTGGGCGGTGCGACCTATCAGGTGCCCGTCGAGGTGCGCACCGATCGCCAGCAGGCTCTCGCCATCCGCTGGCTGATCGACGCTGCGCGCAAGCGCGGTGAGCAGACCATGGTGGGTCGCCTGTCCGGCGAGCTGCTCGATGCCATGAATGGCCGCGGTCAGGCGGTCAAGAAACGCGAAGACACGCACCGGATGGCCGACGCCAACCGCGCGTTCTCGCATTACCGCTGGTAAGGGAATACCCTAAGATGGCCCGCGAATATAAAATCGAAGACTACCGCAATTTCGGCATCATGGCGCACATCGATGCCGGCAAGACCACCACGACCGAGCGCATCCTGTTCTATACCGGCAAGAACCATAAGATGGGCGAGACCCATGATGGTGCTTCCACCATGGACTGGATGGAGCAGGAGCAGGAACGCGGTATCACGATCACTTCTGCTGCGACGACCACGTCCTGGACGGGTCGCGACGGCAAGAGGCGTCGTTTCAACATCATCGATACGCCGGGCCACGTGGACTTCACCATCGAGGTCGAGCGTTCGCTGCGCGTGCTCGACGGCGCCGTCGCGCTGCTCGATGCCAATGCCGGCGTCGAGCCGCAGACCGAGACGGTCTGGCGCCAGGCCGACAAGTACGCCGTCCCGCGCCTGATCTTCGTCAACAAGATGGACAAGATCGGCGCCGACTTCTTCCGCTGCGTCGACATGATCGGCACCCGTCTGGGTGCCAAGCCGGTCGTGCTGCAGCTGCCCGTGGGCGCCGAGAGCGATTTCGTCGGCGTGGTCGACCTCATCGAGATGAAGGCGCTGATCTGGGGCAGCGAGGAGCTGGGCGCGTCGTGGGACGTGGTCGAGGTTCCCGCCGACCTCAAGGCCAAGGCCGAGGAATACCGCGAGAAGCTCGTCGAGATCGCCGTCGAGCTCGACGAAGCCGCCATGGAAGCCTATCTCGAAGGCGAGTCCCCGGACAACGACACGCTGCGCAAGCTGCTCCGCAAGGGCATCATCGCCAATGATTTCTTCGGCGTGCTCTGCGGTTCCGCCTTCAAGAACAAGGGCGTCCAGCCGCTTCTTGACGCCGTGGTCGACTTCCTGCCGGCGCCGAACGACATTCCGGCCATCAACGGCATCGACGCCAAGACCGAAGAGCCGATCGAGCGTCACGCCGATGACGACGAGCCGCTCTCCATGCTGGCCTTCAAGATCGCCAACGACCCGCACATGGGCTCGCTGACCTTCTGCCGCATCTATTCGGGTCACCTCGAAGCCGGTGCGCAGCTCGAGAACACGGTCAAGGGCAAGCGCGAGCGCGTCGGCCGCATGTTCCAGATGCACTCCAATTCCCGCGAGCAGATCACGGAAGCCTTTGCCGGCGACATCGTGGCGATCGTGGGCCTCAAGGACACCACCACCGGCGATACGCTCTGCGTGCCGTCCAGCCCGGTGATCCTCGAGCGCATGGTCTTCCCCGATCCGGTGATCGACATCGCGGTCGAGCCCAAGTCCAAGGCTGACCAGGAGAAGATGGGTCTCGCGCTGCAGCGTCTCGCTGCCGAGGATCCGAGCTTCCGCGTCCGTTCGGACGAGGAATCCGGCCAGACCATCATCTCGGGCATGGGCGAGTTGCACCTCGACATCATCGTCGACCGCATGCGTCGCGAGTTCAAGGTCGAGGCCAATATCGGCCAGCCGCAGGTGGCGTATCGCGAGACGATCACCCGGCAGGCCGAGGTGGATTACACCCACAAGAAGCAGTCGGGCGGCTCGGGCCAGTTCGCGCGCGTCAAGCTCGTCATCGAGCCGAACGAAGCGGGCGCAGGCTTCAGCTTCGAGAGCAAGATCGTGGGCGGCTCGGTTCCGAAGGAATACGTGCCGGGCGTCGAGAAGGGTATCGCCTCCGTCATGGGCGCGGGTATCCTCGCGGGCTTCCCGATCGTGGACGTCAAGGCGACCCTGGTCGACGGCGCGTATCACGACGTGGACTCCTCGGTCCTGGCCTTCGAGATCGCCGGCCGCGCCGGCTTCCGCGAGGGCCTGCAGAAGGCCGGTGCGAAGCTGCTCGAGCCGATCATGAAGGTCGAGGTCACCACCCCGGACGAGTACATGGGCGACGTTATCGGCGACCTGAACTCCCGCCGCGGGCAGATCCAGGGCACCGAGAGCCGTGGCGTCATCCAGGTGGTCAACGCCTTCGTGCCGCTGGCCAACATGTTCGGCTATGTGAACTCGCTGCGTTCGATGAGCCAGGGACGCGCTCAGTACACCATGGTCTTCGACCATTACGAGCAGGTTCCGCAGGCCGTGGCCGACGAAGTTCAGGCCAAGTACGCCTAAGCCAGAGACAACAGGAATTTCAGCGGCTTAAAGCGCCGCATTGAGACGGAGAATACGATGGGCAAGGAAAAGTTTTCGCGGACGAAGCCGCATGTGAACATTGGCACGATTGGTCACGTTGACCATGGGAAGACGAGTCTGACGGCGGCGATTACGAAGGTTCTGGCCGAGAAGGGCGGGGCGACGTTCACGTCCTACGACAACATCGACAAGGCGCCCGAAGAGAAGGCGCGCGGGATCACGATCTCGACGTCGCACGTTGAATACGAGACCGAGACGCGCCACTACGCTCACGTGGACTGCCCGGGTCACGCGGACTATGTGAAGAACATGATCACGGGCGCGGCGCAGATGGACGGCGCGATCCTGGTTGTTTCGGCGGCTGACGGCCCGATGCCGCAGACGCGCGAGCACATCCTCCTGGCGCGCCAGGTCGGCGTTCCGGCTCTGGTGGTGTTCCTCAACAAGGTCGACCAGGTGGACGACGAGGAGCTTCTGGAGCTGGTGGAGCTGGAAGTGCGCGAGCTGCTTTCGAGCTACGAGTTCCCGGGCGACGACATTCCGATCACCAAGGGCTCTGCGCTGATGGCGCTCGAGGACAAGCGTCCCGAGATCGGCAAGGACGCGGTCCTGGCGCTGATGGACACGGTCGACGCCTATATCCCGACCCCGGAGCGTCCCAAGGACCTTCCGTTCCTGATGCCGGTCGAGGACGTGTTCTCGATCTCGGGCCGCGGCACGGTCGTGACCGGTCGCGTCGAGCGCGGCATCATCAAGGTGGGCGAGGAAGTCGAGATCGTTGGCATCAAGCCGACCCAGAAGACCACGGTCACGGGCGTCGAGATGTTCCGCAAGCTCCTGGATTCGGGCGAGGCCGGCGACAATATCGGCGCGCTGATCCGCGGCATCGACCGCACCCAGGTTGAGCGCGGCCAGGTGCTGTGCAAGCCGGGCACGGTGACCCCGCACACCAAGTTCGAGGCCGAGGTCTACATCCTGACCAAGGAAGAGGGCGGGCGTCATACCCCGTTCTTCACCAACTACCGTCCGCAGTTCTACTTCCGCACCACGGACGTGACGGGTGTGGTGACGCTCAATGACGGGGTCGAGATGGTGATGCCGGGCGACAACGTGAAGATCAATGTTGAGCTGATCGTGCCGATCGCCATGGACGAGAAGCTGCGCTTCGCCATCCGCGAAGGCGGACGTACCGTCGGCTCCGGCGTCGTCTCCAAAATCGTCGCTTAAGCAGTCGTGACAGCGCGGCGCTCCGATGCGCCGCGCCCCTTCCTCAAAGGGAAAGAACCAAGATGAACGGTCAGAACATTCGCATTCGGCTCAAGGCGTTCGATCATCGCGTGCTCGACAACTCGACCCGCGAGATCGTCAACACCGCCAAGCGGACCGGCGCGCAGGTGCGCGGGCCCATTCCGCTGCCGACGCGAATTGAGAAATACACCGTCAACCGGTCGCCCCACGTGGACAAGAAGAGCCGCGAGCAGTTCGAAATCCGGACTCACAAGCGTCTTCTCGACATCGTGGATCCGACCCCGCAGACGGTCGATGCACTGATGAAGCTCGACCTCGCCGCCGGCGTGGACGTGGAAATCAAGCTCTAAGTACATGCGTTAACGCGCTTTTCGTCTCCGGGGTCCTCTTGGCAAACAACGACCCTGAAAAGCGCCAGCAAAAAGAAGGTAACAACCGATGCGTTCTGGAGTGATCGCACAGAAGCTGGGAATGACCCGCATCTTCACCGATGACGGCGCTCATGTACCCGTGACCGTCCTGGCGCTGCAAGGCTGCCAGGTGGTGGGCCAGCGGACGGCTGAAAAAGACGGCTATGTCGCGCTGCAACTCGGCGCCGGCTCGGTCAAGGTCAAGAATGTCAACAAGGCCCTGCGCGGCCAGTTCGCTGCCGCCAAGGTCGAGCCCAAGCGCAAGATCGCCGAGTTCCGCGTCTCCGAGGACAACCTCATCGATGTGGGCGCCGAGCTTCAGGCCGACCACTTCGTCGAAGGCCAGCTCGTGGACGTGACCGGGACCTCGATCGGCAAGGGCTTTGCCGGTGCGATGAAGCGCCACAATTTCGGCGGCCTGCGTGCCTCCCACGGCGTCTCGATCTCGCACCGCTCGCACGGTTCGACCGGTAACAGCCAGGACCCCGGCAAGGTGTTCAAGGGCAAGAAGATGGCCGGCCACATGGGCGACGCGCGCGTCACGACCCAGAACGTCAAGGTCATCAAGACCGATGTCGAGCGCGGGCTCATCATGGTCCAGGGTTCGGTTCCGGGCGCCAAGGGCGGCTGGATCCAGATCCGCGACGCCGTCAAGAAGGCCGCGCCCGAAGGCGTGGCGCGTCCCGGCTCGTTCAAGGCCCCGGCTGCGGCCAATGGGGAGAGTGCATAATGGAACTCCAGGTAACGACCCTCGACGGCAAGCAGGCCGGCAAGGTCACGCTCGATGAGGCCGTGTTCGGTCTCGAGCCCCGCGCCGATCTCCTGCAGCGCATGGTGCGCTATCAGCTTCTGAAGCGCATGGCCGGTACCCACGCGGTCAAGAATCGTGCAGACGTCGCCCAGACGGGCAAGAAGTTCGTACGCCAGAAGGGTTCGGGCGGCGCCCGTCACGGCTCCCGGCGCTCGAACATCTTCCGCGGCGGCGGCCGGGCCTTCGGGCCGGTGGTGCGCAGCCACGCGATCGACCTGCCCAAGAAGGTGAGGGTGCTCGCGCTCAAGCACGCCCTGTCCTCCAAGGCTCAGTCCGGCGATCTGGTGATCCTGGAAAAGGCCGAGGCGGCGGCGCCCAAGACCAAGGACCTGCGCGATGCCTTCGGCAAGCTGGGCCTGGCCAACGTGCTGATCATCGGCGGAACCGAGCTCGACACCAATTTCGCGCTCGCGGCCCGCAACATTCCCCATGTGGACGTGCTGCCCGCCCAGGGCATCAACGTCTACGACATTCTGCGGCGTGAAAAGCTGGTCCTCACCAAGGACGCACTCGCAGCGCTGGAGGTCCGGTTCCAATGACGACGCTCAAGCACTACGACATCATCCGCAACCCGGTCGTGACTGAAAAGTCCACCATGGCTTCGGAATACAATCAGGTCGTGTTCGACGTGGCGATCGACGCCACCAAGCCCGAGATCAAGGCCGCCGTCGAGGCGCTGTTCTCGGTCAAGGTGACCGCGGTCAACACCCTGGTCCGCAAGGGCAAGGTGAAGCGCTTCCGTCAGGTCCTCGGGCGCCGCAAGGACGTCAAGAAGGCCGTCGTGACGCTCGCCGAAGGCCAGACCATCGACATTTCGACCGGTCTCTAGGGACAGCGGGGTAAGGACGAGACAAATGGCTCTTAAACAATACAATCCCACCTCGCCGGGCCGCCGTCAGCTTGTCGGCATCAACCGGTCCGAGCTGCACAAGGGCGGGCCGGTCAAGACCCTGACCGAAGGCCTCACCAAGTCGGGCGGGCGCAACAACCGCGGCCGCATCACCGTCTTCGCGCGGGGCGGCGGGCACAAGCGCCGCTATCGCCTGGTCGATTTCAAGCGCACCAAGTTCGACGTGGTCGGCACGGTGGAGCGCCTGGAATACGATCCCAACCGGACCGCGTTCATCGCGCTGGTAACCTATGAGGACGGCGAGCAGGCCTATATCCTCGCGCCCCAGCGCCTCGGCGCCGGCGACAAGGTGATCTCCTCGACCAATGCGGTCGACGTGAAGCCGGGCAACACGATGCCGCTCGAGCGCATGCCGGTCGGCACCATCGTGCACAACATCGAGATGAAGCCCGGCAAGGGCGGTCAGATCGCCCGTTCCGCCGGTGCCTATGCCCAGTATGTGGGCCGCGATGCCGGCTGGGCGATCCTGCGTCTGAATTCGGGCGAGCAGCGCCTGGTGCACGGCACCTGCCTTGCGACCGTGGGCTCGGTCTCGAACCCGGATCACTCGAACACCAGCCTGGGCAAGGCCGGTCGCAGTCGCTGGCTCGGTCGCCGTCCCAACGTTCGCGGCGTTGCGATGAACCCGGTCGACCACCCACATGGCGGCGGTGAAGGCCGCACCTCGGGCGGCCGTCACCCGGTCACCCCGTGGGGCAAGCCGACCAAGGGCAAGCGCACCCGTACCAACAAGGCGACGGACAAGTTCATCGTCCGCTCGCGGCATCAGAAGAAGGGCAGGTAAGACCCATGACACGTTCCGTCTGGAAAGGTCCGTTCGTCGACGGTTACCTGTTGAAGAAGGCCGAGAAGGTCCAGCAGTCGGGCCGCAACGAAGTGATCAAGATCTGGAGCCGCCGCTCGACGATCCTGCCGCAATTCGTCGGTCTGACCTTCGGGGTCCACAACGGTCAGAAGCATGTGCCGGTGAACGTCACCGAGGACATGATCGGACACAAGTTCGGTGAGTTTTCGCCCACGCGCACCTATTACGGGCACGCGGCCGACAAGAAGGCGAAGAGGAAGTAACCATGGGCAAGCAGAAGCGCGAGCGCGCGCTCAAGGACAACGAGGCGAAAGCCGTCCTGCGCACCATCCGGACCAGCCCTCAGAAGCTGAACCTGGTTGCTGCCCAGATCCGCGGCAAGAAGGTCGACAAGGCCCTGGCCGAGCTTGCGTTCTCGCGCAAGCGTATCGCCGGGCCGGTGCTCAAGACGCTGGAAAGCGCGATCGCCAATGCCGAGAACAATCACGGGCTCGATACCGATGCCCTGGTCGTCTCGGAGGCCTTCGTGGGCAAGTCGATCGTCATGAAGCGGTTCAGCCCGCGTGCGCGCGGCCGTGCCGCCCGCATCGAGAAGCCGTTTTCGCATCTTACCATTGTGGTACGCGAAGTTGAGGAGACCGCCTGATGGGTCAGAAAGTCAATCCGATCGGTCTGCGGCTCGGAATCAACCGTACCTGGGACTCGCGTTGGTACGCCAACAAGGGTGAGTACGGTTCGCTGCTGCAGGAAGATCTCAAGATTCGCGAAGCGCTCGAGGAAGACCTCAAGCAGGCCGCGGTCAGCAAGATCGTCATCGAGCGTCCGCACCGGAAGTGCCGCATCTCGATCCACTCGGCGCGTCCGGGTATCGTGATCGGCAAGAAGGGCGCGGACATCGAGAAGATCCGCAACAAGGTCAAGCAGTTCACCAATTCGGAAGTGCACATCAACATCGTTGAGGTGCGCAAGCCCGAGACCGACGCCACTCTGGTTGCCCAGGGCATCGCCCAGCAGCTCGAGCGTCGTGTCGCCTTCCGCCGCGCCATGAAGCGTGCGGTGCAGACGGCGATGCGCATGGGCGCCCAGGGCATCCGGGTCAATGTCGGCGGCCGTCTCGGCGGCGCGGACATCGCCCGCACCGAATGGTACCGCGAAGGCCGCGTGCCGCTGCACACGCTGCGTGCGGACGTCGACTACGGCGTTGCGGAAGCCAAAACCACTTACGGGATCATCGGCATCAAGGTCTGGGTCTTCAAGGGCGAGATCATGGAGCACGACCCGATGGCGCATGAGCGCCGCGCGACCGAGGGTGATGCGGGTCAGAACCGCCGCTCCCAGGCCGCGAGCTAGTAGGACGGTATTGTTATGCTGCAACCGAAACGCACCAAGTTCCGCAAGGCCCACAAGGGCCGGATTCACGGCGTCGCCAAGGGCGGCACCGATCTGAATTTTGGCGAATATGGCTTGAAAGCTCAGGAACCTGAGCGTATTACAGCGCGCCAGATCGAAGCCGCCCGCCGTGCGATGACTCGCTATATGAAGCGTGCCGGCCGTGTCTGGATCCGGGTATTTCCTGACGTGCCTGTGTCGGCCAAGCCGACCGAGGTCCGCATGGGTAAAGGCAAGGGTGCTCCCGAATTCTGGGCCGCCCGCGTCAAGCCCGGCCGGATCATGTTTGAAATCGACGGTGTGAGCGAAGAGGTCGCGCGTGAAGCGCTGCGCCTCGCGGCCATGAAGTTGCCGATCAAGACGCGGTTCGTGAGCCGCATCGCAGACTAGGAACGAAGAAATGAAGCCGAGCGATGTGCGAGCCAAGACGACGGACGAGCTGAACGACCAGCTCACCGGGCTCAAGAAGGAGCAGTTCAACCTGCGCTTCCAGCGTGCCACCCAGCAGTTGGAGAACACCGCGCGCGTCCGTGAAGTCCGCCGCGACATCGCGCGGATCCAGACGATCCTGCGCGAGAAGAGCGCGGCTGCGAAGTAAGGAAGAGACAGAGATGCCCAAGCGCGTATTGCAGGGGACTGTTGTCTCCGACAAAACCGATAAGACGGTCACCGTGAACGTGGAACGCCGCTTCACGCACCCGATCCTGAAGAAGACCGTGCGCCGTTCCAAGAAGTACCACGCCCATGACGAGACCAATGCGGTCAAGGTCGGCGACACGGTGCAGATCGAAGAGTGTGCGCCCATCTCCAAGACCAAGCGCTGGACGGTCATTCCGTCCGCCTGATCGGCGAGAAGACAAGAATTGGATGTCGGTGTCGTGACGCGGGGCGGAACGGGACCAGTGAACAAAAAAGGCTACCAGTCATGATTCAGATGCAGACAAATCTCGACGTGGCGGACAATTCCGGCGCCCGTCGTGTCATGTGCATCAAGGTGCTGGGCGGTTCGCATCGCAAATATGCGTCGGTGGGCGACATCATCGTTGTGTCGGTCAAGGACGCCATTCCCCGCGGCCGCGTCAAGAAGGGCCAGGTGATGAAGGCCGTGGTGGTTCGTACCGCCGCCAACATCCGCCGCCCGGATGGCACCGTGATCCGTTTCGACCGCAACGCGGCCGTGATCATCAACAATAACAAAGAGCCGATCGGTACGCGTATCTTCGGGCCGGTTCCGCGCGAACTGCGCGCCAAGAACCACATGAAGATCATCTCGCTCGCGCCAGAGGTGCTGTAATGGCTGCCAAGATCAAAAAGGGTGACCGGGTCATCGTCCTTGCCGGCAAGGACAAGGGCAAGACCGGTAAGGTTCTGCAGGTGATCCCGTCCGATACCCGTGCCGTGGTTCAGGGCGTCAACCTGGTGCGTCGTCACCAGAAGCAGAGCCCGACCCAGGACGGCGGCATCATCACCCGCGAAGCCCCGATCCATCTGAGCAACATCGCGCTGCTCGATGCCAAGGACAACAAGCCGACCCGTGTCGGGTTCGTAATCGAAGACGGCGTCAAGCGCCGCGTGGCCAAGCGTTCTGGAGAAGTGATCGATGGCTGAGACCACCTATATTCCGCGTCTGCGCACCCATTATGACGAGGTGGTGCGCGCCGGCCTCACCGAGAGCTTCAACTACGCCAATCCCATGGCGATCCCGAAGCTCGAGAAGGTCGTGCTCAACATCGGCGTCGGCGAGGCGACGGGCGACTCCAAGAAGGTGAAGTCCGCGCTCGAGGATCTCGAGAAGATCGCCGGCCAGAAGCCCGTCATCACCCATGCCCGCAAGTCGATCGCCGGCTTCAAGGTGCGTGAGGGAATGCCGCTCGGGGTGAAGGTCACCCTGCGCCGGGCCCGGATGTACGAGTTCATCGACCGTCTCGTGAACATCGCGCTGCCGCGCGTGCGGGACTTCCGTGGGCTCAACCCCAAGAGCTTTGACGGCCGCGGCAACTACGCCATGGGCATCAAGGAGCACATCGTGTTCCCCGAGATCAACTATGACCAGGTCGATCAGGTCTGGGGCATGGACGTGATCGTGTGCACCACGGCCAAGACCGACGACGAAGCGCGCGCGCTTCTCAAGGCCTTCAATTTCCCCTTCCGGCAGTAAGCCCGGAACCGGAAGAGAGACGAAAGAGAGACTCACATGGCAAAAACGAGCGCCATCGAGAAGAACAAGCATCGCGCCAAGCTGGCCAAGCAGTTCGCGGGCAAGCGCGCCGCGCTCAAGGCCAAGACCCGGGACGAGTCGCTGTCCTTCGAGGAGCGTTTCGCCGCCCAGCTCAAGCTGGCCGAGCTGCCGCGGAATGCGTCGCCGGTGCGCGTGCGCAACCGCTGCGAGGTGTCCGGGCGTCCGCGCGGCTACTACCGCAAGCTCAAGCTGAGCCGTATCGCCCTGCGCGAGCTGGGCAATATGGGGCAGATCCCCGGCCTCGTGAAGTCGAGCTGGTAAGGAAGAGACGCGATGACTTTGATTGATCCGCTTGGCGATATGCTGACCCGTATCCGGAACGCGCAGATGCGCCGCCGGGACGTGGTCCGCACCCCGGCCTCGACCCTGCGCGCCCATGTGCTCGAAGTTCTCAAGGCCGAGGGCTTCATCCGCGGCTACAACGAGGTGACCACCGAGAACGGGCTTCCCGAGTTCACCATCGAGCTGAAGTATTCCGAGAACCAGCCGGTGATCCGCGAGATCCAGCGCGTGTCCAAGCCCGGGCGCCGGGTGTACGCCTCGGTCAAGAACATCCCCGTGGTGGGCAACGGCCTGGGCGTGGCGATCCTCTCCACCCCCAAGGGCGTGATGGCCGACCATCAGGCCCGCGCTGAAAATGTTGGCGGCGAGGTGCTCTGCCGCGTCTTCTAAGACGCGCGAGCCCTCCCTGCCGGAGAAGACGAAAAGGCAAGAACAATGTCGCGTATTGGGAAGAAGCCGGTCGCCCCGGTCAAGGGCGTGGAGGTCTCGGTCGACGGCCAGACCGTCAGCGCCAAGGGCCCGAAGGGCCAGCTGAGCGTCGAGCTGATGGACTGGGTCAAGCCCGAGCTGACCGAGGAGGGCCTCGTCGTCACGCCGCAGGACGACAGCCGCGAAGCCCGTTCGGCCTGGGGCATGTCCCGCACGCTCGTGCAGAACATCGTCACCGGCGTGTCCGAGGGCTTCGAGCGCAAGCTCGCGATCTCCGGCGTCGGTTATCGCGCCCAGATGCAGGGCAGCGATCTCAAGCTGTCGCTCGGCTTTTCCCACGAGGTGATCTTCAAGGCGCCCGACGGGATCACGCTTGCCGCTCCGACCCAGACCGAGATCGTGATCTCGGGCGTGGACAAGCAGCAGGTCGGGCAGGTCGCGGCCAATATCCGCGAATTCCGTCCGCCGGAGCCCTACAAGGGCAAGGGCGTCCGCTATGCTGACGAATATGTCGTCCGCAAGGAAGGCAAGAAGAAGTAAGGATTGCACGCAATGGCAAAGCTCACTGGTATCGAGCGCCGCAAGGCGCGTATCCGCCGCACGATCAAGGCGCGGGCCAATGGCCGCCCGCGGCTGTCGGTCTTCCGCTCGGACAAGAACATCTACGCTCAGATCATCGACGACACGAGCGGCCGCACGCTGGCTGCCGCCTCGAGCGTCGAGAAGGACCTCAAGATCGCCAACGGCGCCAATCAGGATGCCGCTGCCCAGGTGGGCAAGGTGCTCGCCGAGCGCGCCACCAAGGCGGGCGTGGAGACGGTCGTGTTCGACCGTGGGGCCTATCTGTTCCATGGCCGCGTGAAAGCGCTGGCCGACGCCGCCCGTGAGGGCGGACTGAGCTTCTAAGCTCATTCATTTAAATAGAAAAAGACTGGTAAAACACCATGAGAGACGTTCAAGAGCGCGGTGAGCGGGATAGCGAGTTTGTGGATCGTCTGGTCCACATCAACCGCGTCGCCAAGGTTGTGAAGGGTGGTCGCCGCTTCGGCTTCGCCGCTCTTGTGGTCGTCGGCGACCAGAAGGGCCGCGTCGGCTTCGGCCACGGCAAGGCCCGCGAAGTGCCGGAAGCCATCCGCAAGGCGACCGAGCAGGCCAAGCGCCAGATGATCCGGGTTCCGCTGCGCGAAGCGCGCACGCTGCACCATGACGTGCAGGGCCGCCACGGCGCCGGCAAGGTCATCCTGCGCGCCGCACCGGCCGGTACCGGCATCATCGCCGGCGGCCCGATGCGCGCCGTTTTCGAGACCCTCGGCATCAACGACATCGTCGCCAAGAGCCAGGGCACCGCGAATCCCTACAACATGGTGCGCGCCACTTTCGACGCGCTCAAGAACGTCGACAGCCCCCGTTCGGTGGCTGCGCGCCGGGGCCTGAAGGTCTCGGAGCTGCAGGCGCGCCGCGGTGAAGCCGCGGTCGAAGCCTGACGCTCGGCTGACAGGACGGAGAACGACAATGGCCAAGAAGACTTTGACCGTCGAGCAGATCGGTTCGCCGATCCGCCGCAAGGACGATCAGCGCGCCACCCTTGTGGGCCTCGGGCTCAACAAGATGCACAAGCGGCGTGAACTCGAGGATACCCCTGCCGTGCGCGGCATGATCGCCAAGGTGTCCCACCTCGTGCGCGTCGTCGACGAGCAGTAAGAACCCAAGGGGTTTCGTGATGAAACTGAATCAGATTTCGGACAATGCGGGTGCCGTCAAGGCCCGCGCCCGCGTGGGCCGTGGCATCGGTTCCGGGCTCGGCAAGACCGGCGGCCGCGGCGTCAAGGGCCAGAAGTCCCGTTCGGGCGTGGCCATCAACGGCTTCGAGGGCGGCCAGATGCCGCTCCACATGCGCATGCCCAAGCGCGGCTTCAACAACGCCTTCGCCAAGAAGTGGAATGCGGTGCGTCTCGACCGCATCCAGGCCTATATCGACAGCGGCAAGCTGGACGCCAAGGCCGTGGTGGATGCCGATGCCCTCAAGGCGGCGGGCGTCATCCGCCGCGTCAAGGACGGCGTGCGCCTGATCAATGGCGGCGGCGAGTTCACCGCCAAGAAGGTGAGCTTCAAGGTCGCCCACGTGACGGCCGGCGCCCGTGCCGTGATCGAAGCGGCCGGCGGCTCGGTCGAAGTGCCCGAGGCCAAGGCCGGCGCCAAGCCTGAGGCGTAACGTCTTTCTTCGAGCGCGCGGTCCTGTTTTCCCGTTGCCGGGATTGCAAGGCGGCGCGCTCGGGCTATATCAGAGCGTGTTTCGACGCTCAGGATCGACCGGTCTGGCGTCCCTGCGCACAGAACCGGAATGAGGGGAGCCGTCATGGCGTCTGCAGCCGAGCAACTGGCCCGCAATTTAAGCTTTTCGACATTCTCCAAAGCCAAGGACCTGCAAAAGCGCATCCTGTTCGTGCTCGGTGCGCTGCTGGTCTATCGGCTGGGCACCTATATTCCGATCCCCGGCATCGACCCGCTGGCCTTCCGGCAGGCGTTCCAGTCGCAGCAGGGCGGAATCTTCGGCCTCTTCAACATGTTCTCGGGCGGTGCGGTCGAGCGGCTTGCCATCTTCGCGCTCAACCTCATTCCCTACATTACCGCCTCCATCGTCATCCAGGTGATGGCGACGGCCTCGCCCAAGCTCGAAGCCCTCAAGAAGGAGGGCGAGAGCGGCCGGCGCAAGATGAACCAGTATACCCGCTACCTCACGGTCGTGTTCTGCGCCGTGCAGGCCTATGGCATCGCCGTGGGCCTTGAGGCCAGCGAGGGCGTGGTCTCCAATCCGGGCTGGTTCTTCCGTGCCTCGACCGTCATCACCCTCGTGGGCGGCACCATGTTCCTCATGTGGCTGGGCGAGCAGATCACCTCGCGCGGCGTGGGCAACGGCATCTCGCTCATCATCTTCGCCGGCATCGTCGCCATGCTGCCGACCACCATCGCCCAGACCCTCGAATTGAGCCGCACCGGCGCGATCTCGACCCTGGCCGTCGTCGGCATCCTCGTGGGCGGCATCGTCGTCATCGCCGTGATCGTCTTCTTCGAGCGGGCCCAGAGACGGCTTCTGATCCAGTATCCGAAGCGCCAGGTCGGCAACAAGATGTACCAGGGTGACACCTCGCACCTGCCTTTGAAGCTCAACACCGCGGGCGTGATCCCGGTGATCTTCGCGTCCTCGCTGCTTCTGCTGCCCGCCACGCTGGCGTCCTTCGCGGCCCAGGGCGACGCGCCGCAATGGCTCCAGGTCACCGCGGCGGTGCTCGGGCGCGGCCAGCCGCTCTATCTCGGCCTCTTTGCCGCGCTCATCATCTTCTTCTCGTTCTTCTACACCTCGATCGTGTTCAACCCGACCGAGACCGCGGACAACCTGAAGCGCTCGGGCGGCTTCATTCCGGGCATCCGCCCGGGTGAGCGTACCGCCCAGCACATCGACTACGTACTGACCCGCATCACAGTGATCGGGGCGATCTACCTCACGGTGGTGGCGCTGATTCCCGAGGTGTTCCTCAGCCAGCTCAACATCTCCGCCTTCCTGGGCGGTACGTCGCTGCTCATCATGGTGACGGTGACGCTGGATACGGTCAGCCAGATCCAGAGCCATCTGATTGCCCAGCAATATGAGGGGATGGTCAAGAAGTCGCGTCTTGGGGGGCGCCGCAGATGAGATTGATACTGCTGGGCCCTCCGGGGGCAGGAAAGGGCACACAGGCGAAGATCCTCGTCGATACCTACGGCATTCCCCAACTCTCCACCGGCGACATGCTGCGCGCGGCCATCGCCGACGGAACGCCGCTCGGGCTTGAAGCCAAGGCCATTGTCGACCGCGGCGATCTCGTGTCCGACGCCATCGTCTCCGGCATCATCTCGGAGCGGCTCGACCAGGCCGATTGCGTCAACGGCTTCATCCTCGACGGCTTCCCGCGCACCATCGCGCAGGCCGAGTCGCTCGAGGACATGCTGGAGGAGAAGGGCAGGGCGCTCGACGCCGTCGTCGAGTTGCGTGCCGATCCGGACGTCCTCGTCCGCCGCGTCATCCAGCGCGGCAAGGATTCGAACGGCGCCCGCGCCGACGATAACGAAGATGTGCTGCGTAAGCGCCTCGAGATCTATCGCGAGCAGACGGCGCCCCTGGTGGCCTTCTACCGCGAGAAGGGGCTCCTGCGGTCCGTGGACGGCATGGCCTCGATCGAAGCGGTCACGGCCGCGATCCGAGAGGCCATAGAATAACGCCATCCCCGTTGCCGGACGGTTTCGGACGGGGCAGGCAAAAGACGACGGCACCTTGTCGAGGCGTCCGCATTCGATAAAGTGTTTTGAAATTGAACTTGGCGGACGGTTGACTCCTGCCTGTCAAGTCCTTAGAACCGCGCCCAGTCTCAAATCTTCGGCAGGCTGGATTCGGTTCCTTCCATCTGTGTGGGGGATCGAATGCCGGTCCCTTGTTGTTGAACCGAGTGGGTTGTCGACCCATATATGTTAGGAGATCCGGCGTGGCTCGTATTGCTGGCGTCAACATCCCGACGAATAAGCGCGTGCTGATCGCATTGCAGTATATTCACGGGATCGGCCCGAAGATGGCCGCAGAAATCTGCGAGAAGGTGAATATCCCGGCCGAGCGCCGCGTGAACGAGCTGACCGACGCGGAAGTCATTCAGATTCGTGAGACCATCGACCGCGACTATACGGTCGAGGGCGACCTTCGCCGCAACACGGCGATGAACATCAAGCGCCTGATGGACCTGGGCAACTATCGTGGCCTGCGTCACCGTCGCGGCCTTCCGGTCCGTGGCCAGCGCACCCATACCAATGCCCGCACCCGCAAGGGTCCGGCCAAGCCGATTGCCGGCAAGAAGAAGTAAGACGCGCCGGGCCGAGAGGCCCGGTGCTTCGGTGGAGCTGGCCCGGTAATCCGCCTGGGGCAGCGTTGAGATCGACCAGAGGATATAAATGGCAAAGACAGATACGACCCGCGTTCGCCGTCGCGAGCGCAAGAACATCAGTGCCGGTGTGGCGCATGTGAACGCCTCGTTCAACAACACCATGGTGACCATCACCGACGTGCAGGGCAACACGATCTCCTGGTCGTCCGCCGGCACGATGGGGTTCAAGGGCTCGCGCAAGTCCACCCCGTTCGCAGCCCAGATGGCTGCCGAAGACGCCGCCAAGAAGGCGCAGGAACACGGCATGAAGACCCTCGAGGTCGAGGTCCGTGGTCCCGGTTCGGGCCGCGAGTCCGCTCTGCGCGCGCTCCAGGCTGCCGGATTCACCGTCACCTCGATCCGCGACGTGACCTCGATCCCGCACAACGGATGCCGCCCGCGCAAGCGCCGTCGCGTCTGACGCCTTCTTGAACCCCGGTCGGACGGCCGGGGTTTGACGCTCCGAAATGCGGCAATGCGGCCAGGGCGGGCCGCACTTTTCAAAAAGGATGTTGGACGTGATGATCCAGAAAAACTGGCAGGAATTGATCAAGCCGACCAAGCTGGACGTTATACCGGGCAGCGATTCCGGACGTGTAGCCTCCGTCGTCGCCGAGCCGCTTGAGCGCGGTTATGGGCTGACGCTGGGCAACACCCTGCGTCGCGTGCTGCTCTCCTCGCTGCAGGGCGCAGCGATCACGGCCATCCAGATCGAGGGCGTTCTGCACGAATTTTCCTCGATTCCGGGTGTGCGCGAAGACGTGACAGACCTTGTGCTCAACGTCAAGGAAGTCGCGATCAAGATGCATGACGAGGGCCCCAAGCGCCTCACGCTGTCCAAGCAGGGCCCGGGTGCCGTCGTTGCCGGCGATATCAAGACCACCGGCGACATCGAGGTTCTCAACCCCGATCTCGTGATCTGCCACCTCGACGACGGGGCGGAGATCAACATCGAGTTCACCGTGAACACCGGCAAGGGCTATGTCCCGGCCGACCGCAACCGTCCCGAGGACGCGCCCATCGGCTATATCGCCGTGGACGCCCTGTTCTCGCCGGTCAAGCGCGTCAGCTACAAGGTCGAGAAGACCCGCGAGGGCCAGTATCTCGACTATGACAAGCTCACGCTCCAGGTCGAGACCGACGGCTCGCTGAGCCCCGAGGATGCCGTGGCCTATGCCGCGCGTATCGTCCAGGACCAGCTCTCGGTGTTCGTGAACTTCGAGGAGCCCACTAAGGAAAAGAGCGAGGACGCCGCGCCCGAGCTGGCCTTCAACCCGGCCCTGCTCAAGAAGGTGGACGAGCTCGAGCTTTCGGTGCGTTCGGCCAACTGTCTCAAGAACGACAACATCGTCTATATCGGCGATCTGATCCAGAAGAGCGAGGCGGAGATGCTCCGCACGCCGAATTTCGGCCGCAAGTCGCTCAACGAGATCAAGGAAGTTCTGGCGCAGATGGGCCTGCACCTGGGCATGGAGGTCAGCAACTGGCCGCCCGAGAACATCGACGATCTGGCCAAGCGCTACGAAGAGCATTATTGATCGGCGCCAGCCGTACCGGAGCGCTTCCAGCAAAAGTGGAACGGTTTTGCGGTTCGGAAGCGCGACCACTTAGGAAACATAGACTTTAAGCGTCGCGAGGGCATTCCGTCGCCGACCGCTGGAAACAGGAGAGCCAAATGCGTCACGGAAAAGCCGGCCGCAAGCTGAACCGGACCTCTGCGCATCGCAAGGCGATGTTCAAGAACATGTCCGCCGCCCTCATCAAGCATGAGCAGATCGTCACCACGCTGCCCAAGGCCAAGGAGCTGCGCCCCATCGTCGAGAGGCTCGTCACCCTCGGCAAGCGCGGCGACCTGCACGCCCGCCGCCAGGCCATCGCCCAGATCGGCGACGAGACCATGGTGACCAAGCTGTTCGAGGTCCTGGGCCCGCGCTACAAGGACCGCAACGGCGGCTACACCCGCGTCTTGAAGGCGGGCTTCCGCTACGGCGACAACGCGCCGGTCGGCGTCATCGAGTTCGTGGATCGCGACGTCGATGCCAAGGGCCAGGATTCCGGCCCCACCGCCGAGTTCGTGCGCGAGGAAAGTGAAGCCGCATAAGCGGCGTCCATCCTGGATTGATAAAGGCGGCCTCCGGGCCGCCTTTTTTGTTTGGGCCCTGCGATGTTTTCGCGCGTATCGGCATCGCCTGGACCCCGGCAATGAATGCCGGGGTGTAGGCCCGTCCCAAAGCCCAGGTCTCGCCACCCGCCTCACCCCAGTCCCAATCTCGCTGTCCCGGCGCAGGCCGGGACCCATCCTGAGATGCCGCCCATCCGCAGGATTTGGGGCGGTGCGCCGATCTTTCCCCATCGTCATCCCCGGGCTCGACCCGGGGATCCAGAAGAGCCCTCCGCGTGCTCTGCGGGTGCGTCTGGATGGCCGGGTCAGGACCCGGCCATGACGAACCGAGCATCAGAAGCCGCGCCGGGAGCCCTCCCGCCAGAATATCGCCCGTCCGGCCGAAACCCTTGAATGCGGTTGTGGTGCGCCGGGCAAGAGAGCACCCCTCATCGTCTCGCGCCTTCGGCCCGATCCGCCTTCTCCCTCAAGGGGAGAAGGGGAGCCCGTGGCTCATCGGCTCTGCGCACCCCTCTGCCCTTGAGGGACTCGAGGCGGTGGCGCAGCCACCCATCGCTCCGGTGGAGCGATGGGAGCCGAAGAAGGGCCGGGGGTGAGGGGTGCGGGAAGCCAGTGAGCTAACGGCCCATCACACCAATATATCGTCCACCTGATACAAATCCCGCCGATCAAACCCATTGAACGCGGTCAGCGACGCCTGCGTATAGGCCCCCATCAGCCCGAACTCGATGTAATCGTCCTCGGTGATGGCCTCGGGGAAATAGAAGGTCTGCGGCAGCACGTCGTAGCTGTCGCAGGTCGGGCCGAAGATGGTGAACTCGGTCGGCGTTCCCTCCAGCAGCCTGTTCCCGCGCCAGACGCGGGTAGGGGGCAGGAATTCCACGATCATCGCTTCCATCAGCGCGCCGTAGACGCCGTCGTTGAGATAGACCGACTGGCCGCCGCGCTGGTGCTTTACGCGCAGCAGCAGCGAGGTCGAGGGCGTCACCAGCCCGCGGCCCGGCTCGCAGATCAGCTCGGGCTGCGAGGAGCCGAAGGTATCGAGCACCGAGGCGCGGATGGTCTCGAAATAGACGCCAAGCGGGGGCGCCGAGCTCGAGAGATAGGTCGCGGGGAAGCCGCCGCCGATATTGAGGCGCTTGAGCTCGATCCCCGCGTCGCTCGCGATGCGTCCGGCCGCCGCGATGTGGCGCTCATAGGCGTAGGAATCCTCGCACTGGCTGCCGACATGGAACGAGAGGCTCGCCGTATAGCCCATCTGGCTCACGAAGCGCGCGCATTCCACGGCGCCCGCTTCCATGACGCCGAACTTGGTGCCGAAATCGTAGGATTTCAGCGCCTTTCCGGCCTTGAAGCGCACGGTCACCTCCACGTCCGGGGAGGGGGGCACGACGTCGGCGAGCTGGTCGAGCTGGGCGATATGGTCCACCGTATAGGAGCGGACCCCGAATTCCTCATAGGCGCGCGCGATCTCGCGCCGGCTCTTGATCGGGTTGTTGTAATGCAGCGCCGCGCCCGGCGCGTATTTCTGCACCAGCGCCATCTCGGCGTTCGAGGCCACGTCGAAGGCCTGAAGACCCTCGCGCGCGAGAATCTCGAGGATGTGAGGCGAGGGGTTCGCCTTGACCGCATAGGTCAGGAGGCCGTCGAAGCCGGCCTTGAAGGCGTCCACCTGTTCGACGAGCCGCCGCTCGGAGAAGAGGAAACTGGGGAAGTCGGGGGCTTCGTCCGCGATCAGACTGGCGGTGTCAGGATAGCGGCGGGCGGGCGCGTCGTACATGCATCGAGAACCTTCGCTCGAATGGTGAAAGCGCGGACGTATAGGACCCAAAGCCCCCCGCCGCAATCGGCATTTTTGCTCTCTATTCCCTTCAAATGACGATTCTTTGATGTCGTTGCACGATAGGGGCAGAACCCCGGAAACCTTACGGGCTTTTCACTTGTCGGACAGGCGTTCCGGGACCACCTTCCGGCGTGCCGCAACCCATCAGAGAGGCTCGTCATGCTTCGTGTCCTGTTGCTCGCCACAGTGCTCACCCTGCCGGTTTCCGCCTTCGCCCAGGACGCAGGGCAGGTCGAGCGGGTCGTCCCCCAGAGCACCACGCAGATCCAGCTCAGCTTCGCGCCCGTGGTCGAGCGCGTGGCACCCGCCGTGGTCAATGTCTACGCCACGCGCGTGACCCAGCAGCGCCCCTCTACCGGCGATCCGTTCTTCGACCAGTTCTTCGGCAACTCGCCCCTGTTCCGCCAGCGACCGCAGACCTCGCAATCGCTCGGCTCGGGCGTCATCGTTTCGCCCCAGGGCACCATCCTCACCAACAACCACGTGGTCGAGGGCGCGACCGATATCCGCGTGGTGCTGCAGGATGGGCGTGAATATCCGGTTGATGCCGTGCTCACCGATCCGGCCACCGATCTCGCCGTGCTTTCCATCCGCAATCCCGACCGCGAGTTCCCCAGCGTGGCCTTCGCCAATTCCGATGCCCTGGCCGTGGGCGATCTCGTGCTCGCCATCGGCAATCCGTTCGGGGTCGGGCAGTCGGTGACCAGCGGCATCGTCTCGGCGCTGGCGCGCACCGGCATGGGCGTCACGGACTACCAGGCCTTCATCCAGACCGACGCGGCCATCAATCCGGGCAATTCCGGCGGCGCGCTCGTGGACCTCGACGGCAATCTCGTGGGCATCAACACCGCGCTCTTCACCCGTTCGGGCGGCAGCGAGGGCATCGGCTTCGCCATCCCCTCCAACATGGCGCGCAGCGTCGCGCTCGCGGCCGAGAATGGCGGCGAGATCGTGCGGCCATGGCTCGGCGCGCGCATGCAGGCGCTCGACAGCGAGCTGGCGGTCGGGCTCGGCCTCGAAACCCCGCGCGGCGCGCTCGTCACCGAGGTCGCGCCCGAGAGCCCCGCCGAGCGCGCCGGATTGCAGGCGGGCGACGTCATCACCGCCATCGACGCCATGCCGGTGCAGGATCCCGACGCCGTCAACTACCGCATCGCGACGCTTCCCATCGGCACCGCGGCCAATTTCTCGGTCATGCGCAACGGCGCCGCGCTCGAGCTCGCCCTCGACGTCGCGGGGCCTCCGACGCGCGAAAACGCCGAGGTCGAGATCACCGGCAATACCCGCTTTGCCGGCGCCACGGCCGCGGAACTCGATCCCGCGCTGGCCGATTCCCTCGGGCTCGCCTTCTCGGCCCAGGGCGTGGCCATCACCGCGGTCGCGCCGGGCAGCTTTGCCGACCGGCTCGGGCTCGATGAAGGCGATATCATCCTGAGCCTGAACGGGATCGCGATTCGTGATATCGAGACCTTCAGGCAGATTGCCAGCCAGCGTCCGCAAAGCTGGCAGATCGAATTGCAACGGGAGGGTCGCGTGATCCGCTCGTTCGTGAGTGGCTGATGAGTGATCTCTTTCCCGAAGACCTGCATTCCACCCCGCCCGTGCCCCAGGATGGCGACCGTCCGCTAGCCGACAGGCTGCGCCCGCAATCGCTGGACGCGGTCATAGGTCAGCGTCACCTCCTTGCCGAGGACGGCGCCCTGCGCCGCATGATCGCGACCGGACGCATGGGCTCGCTGATCCTCTGGGGTCCGCCGGGGACGGGCAAGACCACCGTGGCCCGCCTGCTGGCGGACGCCGCCGGCTACCGCTTCGAGCAGATCTCGGCGATCTTCTCGGGCGTCGCGGATTTGAAGAAGGTCTTCGAGCGCGCCCGCGAGGCCCGCCGCGCCGGCCAGCGCACGCTGCTGTTCGTCGACGAGATCCACCGCTTCAACAAGGCGCAGCAGGACAGCTTCCTGCCCGTGATGGAGGACGGCACCGTCGTGCTGGTCGGCGCCACCACGGAAAACCCCAGCTTCGAGCTCAACGCCGCGCTGCTCTCCCGCGCCCAGGTCCTCACGTTCCAGAGCCTCGACCGCGACGATCTCGGCCAGCTCATCGCCCGCGCCGAAGCCGAGCTCGGCCGGGCCATGCCGCTCGATCCCGATGCGCGCGAAACCCTCATCAGCCTCGCTGATGGCGACGGCCGCGCTCTGCTCGGGCTCATCGAGGAGGTGATGGCTGCCGCGGGGCCCGACGATCTCTACGATCCCGACGCGCTGATGCGCCTCGTGCAGCGCCGCGCGCCGGTCTACGACAAGTCGGCGGACGGCCACTACAATCTCATCTCCGCCCTGCACAAGACCGTGCGCGGTTCCGACCCCGACGCGGCGCTCTACTATTTCGCGCGCATGATCGACGCGGGCGAGGACCCCATGTATCTCGCCCGGCGCCTCATCCGCATGGCGGTCGAGGATATCGGCATGGCCGATCCCCAGGCCCTGCCGCTCGCGATCGCGGCCAAGGATGCCTATCACATGCTCGGCTCGCCCGAGGGCGAGCTGGCGCTGGCCGAAATGGTGATCTATCTCGCCACCGCGCCGAAATCGAACGCGGTCTACACCGCCTACAACGCCGCGCTGGCGCTGGCGAAAAAGACCGGCTCGCCGACCCCGCCCATGGCCATCCTCAACGCGCCCACCAAGCTCATGAAGGGGCAGGGGTACGGCAAGGGCTATATCTACGACCACGACACCCCGGACGCCTTCTCGGGCCAGGAATATTTCCCCGAAAAGATCGGCCGGCAGGATTTCTACCATCCGGTCGAGAGGGGCTTCGAGCGCGAGATCACCAAGCGCATGGAGTATTTCGCGCGCCTGCGCGCCAAGCTCCGCGCCGAGCGCGGAGAGGACTGATGCAGGCTTTCCTCCTTGTCGGCCTCGGCGGCGCGGTGGGGTCCATGGCGCGCTACGGGGTCGGACGGCTGGTGGGCGTCACCGGCTTTCCGGTCGCGACCCTCGTCGTCAACGTCGTCGGCTCGCTGCTCATGGGCGTGCTCGTGGGCTGGCTGGCACGCACCACCCCCGCATGGTCCGAAGAAGCCCGCCTCCTGCTCGCCACCGGCGTACTGGGCGGCTTCACCACCTTTTCGACCTTTTCACTGGACGCGATAACCCTTATCGAGCGCGGAGAGGTAGCCCAGGCCTCCGCCTATATCGCCCTTTCCCTCCTTCTTTCCCTCGGCGCGCTCGTCCTCGGCTTGTGGCTGATGCGCGGAGGCTTTTCGTGAGGGGTTCTTGGGATCGCAATCGGGTTCGTGTATCCCTAGGTAAATGAATGGCTCAGGCAGCGAGGATAAATGGCCAAGGCAAACAGGCAATTGGCGGCAGACATCGATGCGGAACTGATTTCCGCGGTCGAGCAGCTTGCGCAGACCGAGGGCCGCGCTGTTGACGCCCTCGTGGCCGAAGCGCTCGCCGACCTTCTGGCCAAGCATGCCGGCACCCCACGAGAACCCGTCATGGCAGCCTATGAAGCCAGCCACGACCGCTTCGCGGAGCTCTACAAGAAGCTGGCAAAATGACCGTTTACCTCACGGTCGGTGAGGTTCTGGCGATCCATAACGATCTCATCGTCCGCTACGGCGGTTCACACGGAGTGCGCGATCCGGGCCTCCTTGAAGCGGCGGTCTTTCGCCCGCAATCGGGATATTATCCCGATCTCATTGCGCAGGCTGCGGCCCTGTGGGAAAGCCTGGCCCAGAACCATCCCTTTGTGGATGGCAACAAACGCGTCGGCTTTGCCGTGACCTACACGTTCCTGTCGGTCAATGGGTTTGACATTGCACCCGATGCCGAGGAGATCTTCGCCTTTATCGACGGTCTCTACGGTCGGGGACGCTTCAATGCGGCGCAGTTGGAAGCGTGGCTTCGCGACGCGGTCGTTGACCGCAGCAACAGCCTGTGACGCACGGCGAAATCGCGCTAGAACCCTCGCCGATGAGCGATGAACAAAGGACTTCCATGAGCGGCGTACAATTGCGCGAGGTCGCGCGGGACGAAGACGGCATGCGGGTGGACCGCTGGTTCGCGGTGAACTACGCGCATCTGCCCTTCGGGCGGCTGCAGAAGCTGCTGCGCTCGGGCCAGGTGCGGGTGGACAGCGCCCGCGTCCAGACCAATACCCGCCTTGCCTCCGGCCAGATCGTGCGCATTCCGCCGTTGGGCGAGGCGCCCGAGCGCGAGGGGCCGCGCGTCAACGCAAAGGACGCCGCGTTCCTGCGCGATCTCATCCTCTACGAGGACGACGAGATCTACGTCTTCAACAAGCCCCACGGGCTCGCCGTGCAGGGCGGCTCGGGCACGCCGCGCCATGTCGATGGCATGCTCAAGAGCCTGCCCAACAAGAAGGGCGAGGCGCCGCGCCTCGTCCACCGGCTCGACCGCGACACCTCCGGGTGCCTGCTGGTCGCCAAGACCCGCGCCGCGGCCAGCCATTTCGGCACCGTGTTCCGCTCGCGCTCGGCGCGCAAGATCTACTGGGCCGTCACCATCGGCGTGCCGCAGCCGCGCCAGGGCCGCATCTCGTGCTTTCTCGCCAAGCAGGCCACGCGCGACGGCGAGCAGATGGTCGTGGTCGAGAACGGGGCCGAGGGCGCGCAGCATTCGGTCTCCTATTATTCGGCCACCGACACCGCCGCGAACCGCTTCGCCTGGGTCACATTGAAGCCCGTCACCGGCCGCACCCACCAGCTGCGCGTGCACATGATGGAGCTGGGCACGCCCATTCTCGACGATCCGCGCTACAACGCGCTCGACAACTGGAATTACGAGCGGCCCGAGGATCTGGGGCAGGGGCTGCACCTGCACGCCCGGCGCCTCGCGCTGCCGTTGCCGGGCGGCAAGAGGCTCGACATCACCGCGCCGCTGCCGCCGCACATGAAGCAGAGCTTCGACCTGCTCGGGTTCGATGCCAACCGCTACGACGCCCAGGACACCGATCCGGAGGCGGAATGATGCGGCTGGTGATGTTCGATCTCGATGGGACGCTGGTCGATTCCGGCGCCCTGATCTTCGAGCACATGACCACGACCTTCCGCACCCACGGCCTCGCCATCCCCAGCGAGGCGGGCGCGCATTCGATCATCGGGCTCAGCCTCGAGATGGCCATGGTGCGGCTCGCCGGCTGCGACGAGGCCACGGCCCACATGCTCGCCGCGACCTATCGCAAGGAATATCGCGCCATGATCGCCAAGGGCGAGCGGCACGAGCCGCTTTATGCCGGCGCCCGCGCGGCGGTGGAGCGGCTGGCCGCGGGCGGGGGCCATGTCCTGGGCATCGCCACCGGCAAGGGCCTCTCCGGCCTGCGGCGCGTGCTTGATCTTCACGCGCTCGCGCCCCATTTCATCACCTTGCAGACCCCGGACCACAACCCTTCCAAGCCCCATCCCGGCATGTTGCTGCGGGCCATGGAGGAGACCGGCGTAGGTCCCCGCGCGACCGTGATGATCGGCGACACAACGTTCGACATGGAGACCGCGCGCTCCGCCGGCGCCCGTGCCATTGGGGTGACCTGGGGCTATCATGCGCGCGCCGATCTCGAAGAGGCCGGCGCCGACATCATCATCGAGGATTACAGCCAGCTCGATGATGCGATCGAAAAGGTTTTGAGCTGATGCGCGAATTTCTCGAAGAGGCGCTCGATCACCGCGACGACGGCTATGGCCGCGCCCAGAAGGCCGATCAGCGGCAATTGCCCAAGCGCTTCTACAGCGAAGCCGGCTATGCCCGCGATGGCGACGCCTTCGTCGTGACGCTGGACGGCCGGCCCACCCGTACGCCGGGCCAGGTTCCCGTGCGCGTGCCGGTCGAGCCGGTCGCGGCCCGGTTGGCCGAGGAATGGGGTGCCCAGGGCACCGAGATCGATCCCGAGACCATGCCGCATGTGCGGCTGGTCAATTCCGCGGTGGAAGGCGGGGAGGGCGTCCGGCCCGGGCTGATCGACGAGGTCGTCAGCTATGCCGGCAACGACCTGCTGCTCTACCGCGCCGATTCTCCGCGCGAGCTGGTCGCCCTGCAGGAAGAGAAATGGGACGCGGTTCTGGTCGCGCTGGCGCGGCACCTCTCGGTCGGCTTCTCGCCCACCGTGGGCATCCTGCACCGCCCGCAAGCCGAGGAAACCCTGGCCCGCCTGCGCGGCGTGATCGCCGAAGACGGCCTGTTCCGCGCCGCCGCGCTCGCCTCCATCACCAGCCTCACCGGCTCGGGGCTCCTCGCCATTGCCCTGCGCGAAGAGCTCGTCGCCCGCGACGCCGCCTGGACCGCCGCCCATGTGGACGAGGACTACCAGGCCTCGCTCTGGGGCGAAGACTTCGAAGCCGCCAAACGCCGCACCCGCCGCCGCGCAGAATACGACGCCGCCGTCAACCTGCTGGAGTGGACGGCCTGACGGCCGGACGTCCACCCAAACTCTCCCCCCGTCGTGGCCGGGCCCGACCCTGCCATCCACTCGAGCGCTCCCTGCTCGCGGAGGTTCCGCTGGATGGACCCCGGCCTTCGCCGGGGTAGCGACCGCGAGTGGGGCACGCACTCCACCCCACCCGCAATCTCGCTGTCCCGGCGCAGGCCGGGACCCATCCTGAGATGCCCCCTCCGCGGGGAGCGTAGCGAAAGCCACTATACTCTCCCCTCGTCATGGCCGGGCTCGACCCGGCCATCCCCTCAAGCTCTCCCCGCTCGCTGAAGGCTCCGCTGGATGGACCCCGGCCTTCGCCGGGGTAGCGACGGCGCGTGGGGGCACGCGCGTTGCCCCACCCCCAATCTCGCTGTCCCGGCGCAGGCCGAGACCCATCCTGAGATGCCCCCTCCGCGACGGTGCAGTGAAAGCCACTCTGCTCCCCCATCATGGCGGGGCTTGGCCTGTCCATCCAGCTCGCTGAAGTTTCCGCTGGACCCCGGCCTTCGCCGGGGTAGCGACCGCGATTGGAGCACGCACGCTGCCCCACCCGCAATCTCGCTGTCCCGGCGCAGGCCGGGACCCATCCTGAGATGCTTCCTCCGCGAGGGTGCAGCGAAAGCCGCAAAACTCTCCCCTCGTCATCCCCGGGCTTGACCCGGGGATCCAGAAAGATCGTCCGCGCGCGCGGAACGCTCGGCTGGGCCGCCGGCTCAAGCCCGGCCACGATCGGGAGATGCGCGCGAAGCCGCGAATTACCCCCGCCGCGCCACCAGCCAGTCCGCCACCTCGGGCGCGATCTCGCGCACGGGCACCAGCACGAAATCGCGCTCATGGGCATAGGGGTGGGGCAGGGTCAGCTCCGGGGTCTCCATCACCACCCGGTCATAGGCGATCACGTCGATGTCGATCACCCGCGGTCCCCAGCGGCGCAGGCGCACACGGCCGAGTTGGGCCTCGATGGCGAGGCATGCGCGCAGCAGGTCCAGCGGCGCGAGCGTGGTTTCGATCGCCAGCGCCATGTTGTGGAATTGCGGCTGGTCCGTCACGCCCCAGGGCTCGGTGACGATGACCGTGGACGCGATCACCTCCGAAATCCCGTCCGTCTCCCGCAAGGCAGCGACCGCGCGGGCAAGCTGCCCCGCCGGGTCCTCCATATTGGCGCCCAGCGACAGCACGGCCCGCGCCATCAGAGCTGATCCCGGTGGCGCAGCATTTCCACCGCCGCCTGGCCGGCCACGATGGGCAGCGGGGCTTCGGGCTTGCGGACCCTGATGCGTACCCAGTCGAGGCGGGGGAACTCCGCGAACAGCCGCGCCATGATGTGGCGGCCGAGCGCCTCGATCAGCTTGAAGCGCTTTTCCTCGAACGCCTCCTTCACCGCCTCGTGGACATCGGCATAGGAGACCGTCGCGGCGAGAGTGTCGCTCCGGGCCGCCTCGTCGAGGTCGAGCCCCAGCTCGAGATCGATATGGAAGCGCTGGCCCAGCGCCGCCTCTTCCGCGAGCACGCCGTGATAGCCGTAGAAGGCCAGGCCGGTGAGGATGATCCGATCGCTGTCAGCAGGGCTGGTCATCTGGTGCTCTCCGCGTCCGGCGCACCGTAGAGCGTCGCCTCGGCCACGCGCAAGGCATCGCGATTTTCCCTTACGTCATGCACCCGAAAGATCTGCCCCCCACCGGTATAGGCGAGGGTGGTGGTGGCGAGCGTTCCGGCCAGACGTTCCTTTGGCGCGTTGTCGAGCAGACGGCCGATCATGGACTTGCGTGAAGTGCCGATTAAAAGCGGTATACCCAGTTCAAGCAGCTCGTAGAGCCGATTTAGCAGCGTGTAATTCTCTTTGAGGGACTTGGCGAAGCCGAATCCGGGGTCGAGGATCAGCCTTTCGCGCGCCAATCCGTGACGCTCGGCGATGGTCAGGGAAACCTCGAAATAGCGCAGCATTTCCGCGATCAGGTCTTTTCCCGTGTCGCGGTCCTTGTCCCAATGCATGACCACGGCCGGGGCGCCGAATGCGGCGGCCACGCCCGCGATCTCGGGATCGCGCTGCAAGCCATGGACATCGTTGACGATTTTCGCCCCGGCGCTCAACGCGTCGCGCGCGACCGCGGCCTTGTAGGTGTCGATGGAGATGGGCAGCGGGTAGGCGGATTCTGCCAGCGCGTGGAGTACGGGCATCACCCGATCGCGCTCGGTCTGCGCAGAGACTTCCTCGGCGCCGGGCCGCGTGCTTTCCCCCCCGATATCGAGGATGTCCGCGCCCTCGGCCGCCATCTCGCTGGCATGGCTAAGTGCTTTATCCAGAACGACAAAATCGCCGCCGTCCGAGAAGCTGTCCGGATTGACGTTGAGGATTCCCATGATCAGCGGATGGCGGCCGAGCTCCAATGCGCCGGCCCCGGGCAGGGGAATCCTCGCCGGCCCGTGGATCACTGCGTCCGGTCCGCGGGCACGGCGTAGAGGTCGTAAGCATCTGAATCCACGACCTTTACCGTCACCATGTCGCCCGGCTTGATCCCCGCGGCATCGTCGATGATGACGTTGCCGTCGATCTCGGGCGCGTCCCACTGGCTGCGCGCGATGGCCCGGTTTTCCTCGGGTTCCACATCATCGACCAGCGCCTGGATGGTGCGTCCGACCTTCTGCGCCAGCCGCTCGGCCGAAACCCTCTGCAGGGCTTCCATCAACCGTCCGTAGCGCTCGGCCTTGATCTCATCGGGCACCGCGGGAAGCCCGAGATCATTGGCTTTTGCGCCGGTCACGGGCTCATAGGGGAAGGCGCCGCCGCGATCGATCTGGGTCTCCTCGACCCAATCGAGCAGCATCTGGAAATCGGCTTCGGTTTCACCGGGATAGCCGACGATGAAGGTCGAACGGATCGCCAGATCTGGGCAGATTTCCCGCCATTTGCGAATGCGATCGGCGGTCTTTTCCTGGTTCGCCGGGCGCCGCATGGACTTCAGAACCTGCGGGCTGGCGTGCTGGAACGGGATGTCGAGATAGGGCAGGATCCTGCCCTCGGCCATCAGCGGGATGACGTTATCCACGTGGGGGTAGGGGTAGACATAATGCATCCGCACCCAGGCGCCGAGATTGCCCATTTCCTCGGCCAGGGTCTGGAATTTCGTCGGGATGCGGCGGCCGTGGAAGGGGCTTTCGGCGTATTTGGTGTCCACGCCATAGGCGCTGGTGTCCTGGGAGATGACCATGATCTCCTTGACCCCGGATTTGACCAACCGCTCGGCCTCGTAGAGCACCGAAGCGATGGGGCGCGACACCAGGTCGCCGCGGATCGAAGGGATGATGCAGAAGGTGCAGCGATTGTTGCAACCCTCTGAAATCTTGAGATAAGCATAGTGACGGGGCGTCAGCCGCAAGCCCTGCTCGGGCACGAGGTCGACAAAGGCGTTCGGAACCGGCGGCAGATGCTCGTGCACCGCGCCCACCACGGCCTCGTATTGATGGGGACCCGTAACCGCCAGAACGCTGGGGTGGCTCGCCCGGATCAGTTCTTCCTCGGTGCCCAGGCACCCGGTGACGATCACCTTGCCGTTCTCGGACAGGGCCTCGCCGATGGCTTCCAGGCTTTCCGCCTTGGCGGAATCGAGGAAGCCGCAGGTGTTGACGATCACCATGTCGGCGCCCTCATAGGAGGGCGAGAAGGTGTAGCCCTGCGCGCGCAGCGTGGTGAGGATGCGCTCGGAATCCACCAGGGCCTTGGGGCAGCCAAGGGATACGAGGCCGATTTTCGGGGCGGTCTGCGCGGAAGCGCTCATGCCGGTCAGTCCAGATTTTTCGGAAACACAAAAGCGGCGGGCCGGACGCCAGGCCGCCGCACGATTTAGCGCGGTATGTGACGCGTTCTTGCGTTCAATTCAAGGGCTAGCCGTAGTTCTGGCCCGGTTCGGTCGAAGGCTTGCGCGGTTCGGCCGCGGGAATGTCGTCCGGCAGATCATATTCCGTGGCCCTGTCGGCGATCGTTCCCGGGTTCGCCGCTGCCGCGGCAGCGGGGTCGTCATAGTCCACGTCCGGCTCTTCCCCGGCCAGTTCCTCGATGGCGTCGCGCACGTCGTCGAGCAGCGAGCCCGAGCCCGGCGCCACCGCGCGTTCCGCTTCCTCTTCATGGGCCCGGAAATAGACGAGGACGCCCTCGCAGACGACCCGCAGTACGACGAAGCCGAGAAGGCCGAAGACGCCGATCTCCAGAATGCCCCAGAGCCCGCTGCCGAACCCCCAGCGGAAGGATTCGAAGAAATGCCGCACGGCCCAGACAAGGAGGCCGGCGAGGCCGAGCAGATACAACACCTTGACGATGCGCGGGGCGATGATGCGGTCGAGATTGAAGAGCACTGCGCCTGTGGCGAGCTTTCGAAGATCGTCTAGGCGCATAGCGCGGCCTCCTCGGTTTTGGTGAATGCGTCGGGCGCCAGATCCGCGCCCATGGCCGGCCGGGGCAGGGCAGCGGGGCCGAACCGGGCGGTAAAGCATTGCCGCAATACGGTATCGATCTCTTCCATGGCGACGATGTGTCCGAGGTCCTCGAAGCTCGTCACGCCCTGGTCCGATATGCCGCAGGGAACGATGCCGTCATAATGCGAGAGATCGGGCGAAATGTTGAGCGAGATGCCGTGAAAGCTCACCCAGCGCGACACGCGCACGCCAATGGCCGCGATCTTGGCTTCAACGAGAGGCCCTTTTTCCGGCTGCCGCACCCACACGCCCACGCGTCCGTCGCGGATTTCACCCGTGATGTTGAAATGGGCGAGGGTGTCAATCACCCAATGCTCCAGGCCGTTGACGAAGCAGCGGATGTCGCGGCCGCGCTCGCGCAGGTCGAGCATGAGGTAGACGACGCGCTGGCCGGGGCCATGATAGGTATATTGCCCACCGCGGCCGGCCTCGAAAACCGGAAAGCGGCCGGGGCTCTTGAGATCGTCGATTTTGGCGGAGGTGCCGGCGGTATAAAGCGGCGGGTGTTCGATGAGCCAGATGGCCTCGTTGGCGCGGCCCTCCGCGATCGCCGTGGCGCGCGCTTTCATTGCAGCCAAGGCTTCGGGATAGGGGACTTGCGCGGGCGCAATCAGCCATTCGACAGGGTTTCCATCAGCCCGCATCAGCTTGGAAACGCCTTGGTCCGACGCGGCCATTAACGCTTCCCTAACCATGCGATAGCGATTCTGGCTGCGTACTGCCGGGTGGACGATTCCGTCCGCCGGGCGTCGCGTGCCCTGAAATCGGATTGGCTATGAACACCCTCGAGACCATTGAAGTCGATGTTTCCGTGGAACTGGGGGCAGCGATCCTGCCGATACACCGCATCTTGCGCCTTGGGCGCGGGGCCGTCATCGAACTTGACACCTTCGAGTCCGACCCCATGCGTATATATGCAAACAACACCCTGGTCGCAAAGGGCGAGATCCGGATCGATGACGGCCAGCTCACCGTAGTGGTGACCGAGAAGGCCGTGCGGCACGGCTGATCGCCGCTTTCGACAAAATCGGCGGCAAGGGCGAATTTGTCCCTTGAGTGGGGGAAGGGCTTTTGCTACACGCTGGCACGCTTCGCCCAAGGGCAAGGCTACACGGCGTGCGGTCGTGGCGGAATTGGTAGACGCGCAGCGTTGAGGTCGCTGTGGGGTAACTCCCGTGGAAGTTCGAGTCTTCTCGACCGCACCATTCTCCCCTCAGAGGGATCATCCACCATATTGAGAATCCGTAGAAACGTGCTTCGCCCCGTCTGAGGCGGCGCGTATGCGCTCGTTCCTGCTCCATCGCGCTGGTGACGGCGTCGAATAGCCACGGCGAATGCCTTCATGCCCAAGGCTAGCGTGCAGAGAGGAGCATTCCTCCGGTCGCGTGCGTTTAGGGCGCGGCAAGGATACCTGCCATCTTCTTGGAACCGATCGCGGCCTGAGCTGTTGCCGAGTGTGGCAAATTTGCGAGAGGTCTTTGGCAAAATGCGGCAGCGTGAGCCTTCATTATGGTAAGCGAAGTTTTAAGACCTATCCTTTCCAATGCTCTACATCTTGATTCCTATAGCCGGGACTAACCCATGAGTTTTACGCGTCGTGGTTTTCTGATTGGTATGCCGCTTCTCTTGGCTGCCTGTACCTCGTCGGGATCGCAAACGAGGGGCAGCTTCGAACCACTGCTCTACGCTGCCATTCCTGACGAGGCTCATCCTCTGCCGGCGATTCCCCTGCGGGCGGTTCCACCGGAGTTGCGCCGTCAGGAAGTCGATTTCGACGGCAATTACGGCGCGGGCACGGTCGTGGTGAATACGCCCCAGCGCCGCCTGTATCTCGCTCTCGGGAACGGGCGCGCCGTGCGCTATGGCGTGGGCGTGGGTCGCGAAGGACTGGCCTTCCGCGGCAGCGCCTATATCGGCCGCAAGGCGGAATGGCCGCGCTGGACGCCCACTGCGAACATGATCCGGCGCGATCCGGATACGAACCTTCCCTTCGCCAACGGCGTGCCTGGCGGCATCAACAATCCCCTCGGTGCCCGCGCGCTCTATCTCTATCGCAACGGCAACGACACGATGTTCCGCATCCATGGCACCAACCAGCCCCAGTCGATCGGGCTCGCCATGTCGAGCGGCTGCATTCGCATGCTCAACCACGACGTCATCGATCTTTACGATCGCGTGCCGACCGGCGCACGCGTGGTGGTCATCCAGGCCTAGCCCCCGTCGGGGCGCGGAAAGCGTCGCGACAGATAAGGCGAATTCCGGCGGCCGAAGCGCCATGGCGTTTCGGCCGCTTTCGTTATGCCGATGCGCGGGCCGATGACGATGTCTTCCGTCGCTGCCGGCACGGTAAGCGCAAAGGGTGCGTCGGCCACGCTGAGCCCGGAATGCGCGCCGGTGATCGCAAGGGCCTGGCACAGCTTCCCGGGGCCCGAGCAGAGCCCGCGAGCCAGCGTCACGTTACGGCGGGCCGCCATGAGCTCGACCCCTTGGTAGGGCTCCAGCGCACGGACCAGCACCGCGCTCCCTGGGCGGCAAACGATATTGAAACACCAGTGGATGCCGTAGGACCGGTAGACATAGACGGTGCCCGGCGGGCCGAACATGTCCGCGTTTCCCGGGGTCGGGCCGCGATAGCTGTGCGAAGCCGGATCGTCGCGCTCGTAGGCCTCGGTTTCGACGATCGCGCCGCCCACCCCCTCGCAAAGCAGGGTCGCCCCGATGAGCCGACGGGCCACCGTTGCGGCCGGTGCGTCGAAGATGTCGAGGGCAGGAAGAGAACTGGCCGACGGATCAATCATTTTTCTGAATTCTCGTGCAGGACCATCGCTTTGCGTGTCATCGTCTGGCTAATGTCACCTGGCCGCGATAGATCATCGCCCTATCCATCCGTCGAGTCGAAACGAGGTGCCCCATGAGCGAGCAAACCAGCTCTGTCAATGACGGGCCGGACGATGGAACGATCCCCCTGCGCAACGAAGACGGCGGATTGAACCGCGATTGGATCGAGGCGCTGCGCCTGCCGCTCCATGCAGGCGACGCCGAGACGGTGAGGGCGCTTGCCGAGCCCCTGCACGAATCCGAGCTCGGCGCGGTCCTCGAGGCGCTGGAGTCCGAGGAGCGGGTGGCGCTGGTCACGCTTCTGGGCGACGCCTTCGACTATGCCGCCCTGACCGAAGTGGACGATTCGGTCCGCATCGAGCTCATGGAGGAGTTGCCCAACGAATCCATCGCGCGCGGCGTCGCCGACCTCGATAGCGACGATGCGGTCTACATCCTCGAAGATATCGATCAGGCCGACCGCGATGAGATCCTGTCGCAGATGCCGCCTTTCGAGCGACTGTCGCTGAAGCGCAGCCTCGACTATCCCGAGGATTCCGCCGGCCGGCGGATGCAGACCGAGTTCATCGCCATCCCGCCCTTCTGGACCGTGGGGCAGACCATCGACTACCTGCGCACCGAAGACGACCTTCCGGACGACTTCTACCAGATCTATGTGGTCGATCCGGGCTATATGCTCAAGGGCACGATCCCGCTCGACCGAATCCTGCGCTCGCCGCGCGCGGTCAGGATCGCCGATATCATGAGCGCCCAGGTCCGCCAGATCGTGGCCACCGAGGACCAGGAGGAGGCGGCGCGTGTCTTCGAGCGCTACGACCTTATCGAGGTCGCGGTGGTGGACGAGAGCATGCGGCTCGTGGGCGTGCTCACCATCGACGACATCGTCGACGTCATCCACGAAGAGGCCGGCGAAGACATGCACCGGCTGGGCGGCGTGGGCGACGAGGAGATTTCCGACCGGGTGCGCGATGCCGTGCGCAGCCGCGTCACCTGGCTGGTGGTCAATCTCGGCACGGCAACGCTTGCCTCGCTGGTGATCGGCATGTTCGGCGCCACGATCGAGCAGATGGTGGCCCTGGCGGTTCTCATGCCCATCGTTGCGTCCATGGGCGGGGTCGCCGGGACGCAGACCATGACGGTGACCGTGCGCGCGCTCTCGACCCGGCAGCTCGACAAGCTCAACGTCCGGCGACTCATCACCCGCGAGCTGCTCGTCGGCTTCACCAACGGCATCATATTCGCGGTTTTCCTGGGTGCGATTACCTGGCTGCGCTTCGCCAATCCCTCGCTCGGAATCGTGATCGCGCTCGCGATGCTCATCAACATGATCGTGGCCGGGGGCTGCGGCATTCTCATTCCGCTGCTGCTGCAGCGGCTCAAGATCGACCCGGCCGTCGCGTCCTCGACCTTCGTGATGACCGTCACCGACGTGGTCGGGTTCTTCGTTTTCCTGACGCTGGCGGGAATCTGGTTCGGCCTGTTCTGAGCCCTGGAGACCTGCGTGTGGCGCATGGCGACCATGCCCAATGTGGCGGCTTTGCGTCTTGAAGCGGGCAGGGCGCATCGTTAATTAGGCGCTAACGTCCGTGCACCCGGAAGCGGGCCGGGCGTTTGTGCAATCTACGCAGGAGTTTGCATGCGCCGCCAATCCAAGGCCGTGTGCTGGCGAGCTGCGAGCTGGACCTTTGTCAGCCTCGTCTCGCTCGGTTTCGTCGTTTCGGTCGTCGCGGGAGCTTGAGGCAGCAAGAGAGCGCTTCGCTCACCCGGACCCGAAGGATAAGAAAAAGGCGCCCGTCATCGTGGCGCCTTTTTTCGTTTGAAGGAAGTTGCATGCACCTCATCAAGCTCAGTGTCGGCACGACGTCGGTCGACGACCTCATCGCGTGGCGCGCCGAGCGTGCGGCGCAGGGCTTCGGCCGTCCCGACGGGCTGCATGTGCACCGAACCCGCATGACGCCTCGCCGCGCCGAGGAAGTGATCGAGGTGGGGTCGATCTATTGGGTCATCGCCGGAGCGGTACGCTGCCGCCAGCAGATCATGGGGCTCGACGCTGCGGTGGATCGGGAAGGCCGCGCGTGCTGCGACATCGTGCTCGCGCCCGAAATCATCCGGACAGTTCCCTATCCGCGCCGCCCGTTTCAGGGCTGGCGCTATCTCGATCCCAAGGACGCGCCGCCCGATCTCGGAGGGGGCGGGGAAGAGCCGCCGCCGGAAGGGCTCGCCGAGGAACTGGCGAAATACGGCCTGCTCTGAGACGAGCGACCGCTGGAAAATGTGATCGCGCCATCCCGAAAAGGTGAGGAACGCCACGGGAATCCTCGCGTTGTCCGGGTCCACCACACAGCACAGGAGGCTGATATGGAACGGACCGACTATAATCGAGACGAAGGGCTTCACCGCCGCGAGACCGCGCGGCTCATCGGCAGCGACAAGGTGGAAGGCACCGATGTCTATTCGATGAGCGGCGACAGGATCGGCAGGATCGAGCGGATCATGATCGACAAGGTCTCGGGCAAGGTGGCCTATGCCGTCCTGAGCTTCGGCGGCTTTCTCGGGATCGGTGAAGACCATTATCCCATCCCGTGGTCCAAGCTCACCTATGATGAGGAGCTGGACGGCTACCGGACGGATATCGAGAAGAGCCGTCTCGAGGACGCGCCGCGCTACCGTGCGGATGAGTACGACACCTTCGACCGTGAGCGGGAGCAGGGCATCTACACCTATTATGGCGTGCCCCCCTATTGGATCTGAGGCCTTCTCAGGATCCGACGTCCCAAAAAGCCGTGCGCTCCGGCGCGCGGCTTTTCGTTGGGAGAACTACGGTGTCGGGCAGCCTGGCTGTGCACGCCGGGCGCTTTATGTTCAAAATGAACAGCGGTGCTGATTCTTGAGCCAGGGGGCGCGGCCAAAGGCCGTGGATTGCAGATGGACGCCAGCAGCGCTCACGTGATCGTGCTCGGCAACGAGAAAGGCGGGTCGGGCAAGTCGACAACCGCCTTCCATCTCGCGGTCAGCCTCATGTATCGCGGCTATCGCGTGGCCACCATCGACGTGGACAGCCGCCAGCAGACGCTGACCAGTTGCATACGCAACCGGCATAGCTGGAGCGCTCGCCAAGCCATCTCCGTTCCGCACAGCACGCATTATCACCTGCCCCTCGCGCGCGGCGACTCGATCCGCGAGCGACAGGCTTTCGAGTTCGACATGTTCCGCCAGGCGGTCAGCGACGTGGAACGGCAGGCCGATTTCATCGTCATCGACACGCCGGGCTTCGACACGAACCTGACGCGCCTCGCTCATTCCCTCGCCGACACTCTGGTCACGCCGCTCAACGACAGCCTGATCGACGTGGACGTGCTGGCGCGGATCGACCCGGAGACCGGCGAAACGCGCGAGCTGGGCCATTATACGCGCCTGGTGCAGCGGGCGCGCCGCGAGCGTCTCGCGATAGACGGACGAACGATCGATTGGGTGCTCGTACGCAACCGCACCGCCATGCTCTCGTCACGAAACATGCAGCTCGTGCAGACGGGTCTCAACCCGATCGCCCGCCGCGTAGGATGCCGCGTGGCTGAAGGCATTGCCGAACGTGTGGTCTTCCGCGCCCTGTTCCCAATCGGAATGACGGTGTTCGATCCCGTGGAGGACGTCTTGCCCGGTGGCTTCTCGGGGTCGAGTCACGCCGGTGCGCTGCAGGAATACGAGGCTTTGATTGCAGCGTTGAACCTGCCCCTGCGAGCCGAAATTGCGGGCCGCCGGCAGATGCCGGACGCTGGCAACGCCTTTGGCGCTGTCGCGGGCCGCTCCTAAATCAACAGAGACTGCGCGCCGTCGATCCAGATCGGGGTGCCGCTGATGTGCTTACTGGCATCGGAAGCGAGGAAGGCGACGAGATCCGCCACGTCTTCCGCCCGTCCGGGTTCGCCGTCGGTCAGCGGAATGTTGCCTTCGGGATAGATGGCCGGCTCGGCCGCTTCCTCGGTGTCGCGACGGACCGTGTTCTCGTCGATATTGCTCTCGATCGCGCCGGGACAGATGGCGTTTACCCGGATGCGGTATTTGGCCAGCTCTATGGCCAGCATCTGGGTCATTGCCAGTTGCGCGGCCTTGGTCGCGGCGTAAGCGGTCGCGCCCCCGCTGGTAAAGGTCCTCGTCCCGTTGATCGAGGAGGTGATGGCAATCGAGCCGCCGCGGTCCTTCATCAGCGGCACCGCGTGGTGAAGGGTGAGGTAGGTGCCGCGCAGGTTGACGCGGATCGTATCATCCCATTCTTCGGGCTTGAGGTCGTCTATCGGCGCCCAAACCCCATTTATGCCTGCGTTGGCAAAGCAGATATCCAGCCGGCCGAACGACTCCTCGATCTCGTCGAACGCCCTTTGCATCTGGGTCTCGTCGGCCACGTCCGCTGTAAGGGCAAGCGCTTCCCGACCGATATCGCGGATCTGGGCCGTGACCGCTTCTACTTCCTCGGCGGTTCGGCTCAGGATCGCGACATGGGCGCCCTCGCGGGCGAGCTTGAGTGCGGCAGCCTTGCCGAGGCCGGAACCGGCTCCCGTCACGAGTGCGTAGCGTCCTGAGAGCGTCATGGCTGATCTGATCCTCGAGCGAGCGGTGGACCAGATTGCAACGCGGGGTAGGGGGCGCGGTTCCCCCGATCAGTCGGCGTTGGGCAGGAAGATGCGGAGCGCGCGTTGCCCGCCGGGCGCGAAGACGTCGATATCGACGTTGACCCGGGGGTGAGCCGTGCGACGGGTTCGCGCCGTCATCGCCATGAACACCGCCACCATATCGGATACGCGCTGCCGCACGGGACGGGAGGGAGCCAGGGCGCGCGCCATGGCCCACAGTGCCGCATTGGCCCGGAGCGCGTCGTTGGAAGCCAGGGTGGAGTCCGGCGCGAATTCGCGCAGGTCTCTCAAATGGGGCATGTCGCTCATTGGGCTACTCCGTAACACAGGCACCAATGCGGGTTTACGAGCTGTCCTATCCCTGAACCGCGAGACAGGCGATGTCCGCTGCCACCAACTGGTCACAGGCGGCGCGCGCCTGGTTGCGGTCGGCGAAACCGGCGAAGCGGGCGCGATAGAAGGTCTGGCCGTTGCGCTCGATCGGCTCCACATAGCTGCGCAGAGAGCCGAGTGGCGCGACCGTTCCCGTTGCATCGGCGATCAGGGCCGCCGCGCTGGCTTCGTCCGCCGCGGCGCCGACCTGAACGATCCAGCCGCCGACCGGAACCGCGGCCGAGGAGTTGGTTGCGGTATAATCGAGCAGGCCTTCCGGACGGGAGATCGGGGCGGGCGGTACGAGCACCTGGCCCGGCTGGAGGGTACCGATCTCCTCGCTGGTCGGGCCCAGCAGCAGGGTCTCGGCGATCCAGGCGCCGAGAGGATCGTTCTCGGCATTGGGCGCGGCATTGCTGCCGGCTGCGGCCACGAGATTGGCCTGCTGGAGCGCCGTCGCTCCGGGATAGTCCTCGACCACGTTGAACGGGATGTCGGCTGGTTCGGCGGTTTCGGCCGGCCGGGCATTCTCGGGCGCGGGGGCCGGTGTGGGGGCGATCGCCGACGCGGAGGCTGCAGCTGCAAGGATCGGGGCGCCGGGCTGGCCGGGCGCCGGAATCTGCGGCAGCAGGTGCAGCGGACGCGAGGGCGGCAGGGCGCCGAGCGGCACCGCGGTCGGCGCGGCGGCAACCATCACGCCGTTGCCGATCAGACCGGGGCGATCGATCATCGCTTCGCGCCAATAGTCGCCGGAGCGTGCGCGGGGCAGGTAGGTCCGGATCAGTTCGGACATGCGGGAGTTGCGGGCCGCGGTGGTGTTGAACCCGAGGCCGATGACGACGATGTGCGAGTTGTTCGCACGCGAGGAGGTCATCAGATTGTAGCCGGATGCATTGATGTAGCCGGTCTTGATGCCGTCCACGCCGTTCTGGCCGAGTAGCGGGTTGTGGTTGCCGTAGGTCTGGCTGCCGTAGGTGAAGCTGCGCGTCTGGAAATATTCGTAATAGCTCGGAAAATGCAGGTAGACCGCGCGGGCGAGGGTCGCCTGATCGCGTGCCGTGGTGACCTGGGCGCTGTCGGGCAGGCCGGAGGCGTTCCTGTAGGTCGTGCGGCTCATGCCGAGCGCGCGGGCCGTCTGGGTCATGCGCAGCGCGAATTGGCTCTCGGTGCCCCCGATATTCTCGGCGATGACGCGGGCGACGTCGTTGGCCGAAAGGGTCACCAGCGCCCGGATGGCGTTCTCCACCGTGATGGTGGAGCCGGCGCGGACATAAAGCTTGGTCGGCACGGCGGCCGCGGCGTGGGCCGAAACCGTGAGGCGGCTGTCGAGCTGCAGGCGCCCCGCTTCCAGTTCCTGGAACAGGATATAGAGCGTCATCACCTTGGTGAGCGAGGCGGGGTAACGCAAGGCGTCGGGCGACTCCTCGTAGAGGGTCTGGCCTGTCTTGGCGTCGACAACGATGCCGGCGTAAGCGCGTGGAACGTTCTGCGCAGCGGCCGGTGTGGCGACTGCGAGACCGACCACCAGCACGATGCCGGCAATGAGGGTGGCAAGTAGGCGCGACGGCGCGGCAAGGGAACGCGATAGGGCGGGCACGCGCAACTCCAACTCTTTACTCGACCGGCTCCGCCAGGGCGGGCGCCCGTCCACTGCATTCGGTACGGAAATTCCAGCGGCGCGCGCGTCCCCCTGGCGGCAACCTTTGGATTTCGACCGCAGGCTACCGGCCCGGATGTTACAAATCGGTAAAGTTGGTTCAAATTGCGGGTATTGCGGAACGCGCGCGGTCACATCCGATTGATGTGAGGACGCCCCCTTAACACGGGCCAGGATTTGCCTACATAATGGCAGCCACTGCGATCCCAGGAACGACTCATCGTGATATCTTCCCCCCACGATTTGGCCGGCCGCTTTCCCGCTCGAACCGGGTGGGGGAGCCCGGCTGACACATCACCGATGCGCCTTGCGGGAGACCGCAAGGACGATGCCGACCGCCAGGGGCGGACCGGTCTCGTAACCAAGACCCGTCCGCAGACCAAGCGGCCGAGCCTCTATCGCGTGCTTCTTCTCAATGACGACTACACCCCGATGGAGTTCGTCATCATGGTCCTCGAAGAGGTGTTCAACAAATCTCGCGAGGACGCGACGCGCATCATGCTGCACGTCCATCATCAAGGAGTGGGGGAATGCGGCGTCTATCCCTATGAGGTTGCCGAAACCAAGGTGACCCGTGTCATGGATGCCGCACGCCGAAACCAACATCCGCTGCAATGCGTGATGGAAAAGCAATAGGACCAATCGATCATGCCCTCTTTTTCCCGCGGCTTGGAAAAGGCCTTGCACCAGGCGATGAACCTGGCGCGCGAGCGTGCGCATGAATTCGCGACGCTCGAACACCTGCTTCTGGCCCTGACCGAGGACCGGGACACTGCTGCCGTGCTGCACGGCTGCGACGTCGATATCGAGGCGCTACGCGCCGATCTCGAGGAATTCATCGACGAGGAGCTCGACAGCCTCGTCGTGTCCAACGGCCAGGACGCGCGGCCCACGGCCGCGTTCCAGCGCGTCATCCAGCGCGCGGTCATCCATGTGCAATCCTCCGGCCGCGAGGAAGTGACCGGGGCCAACGTGCTCGTCGCGATTTTCGCGGAGCGCGAGAGCCACGCCGCCTATTTCCTCGAGCAGCAGGACATGACCCGGCTCGACGCGGTCAATTTCATTTCCCATGGCATTTCCAAATCCGGTCGCAACGAGGACCGTCGCGTGCGCGGCGCCGAAGAAGGCGGGCCGGGCTTTTCCGAGGAGAACGAACGTTCGGGCGGCCAGCAGAGCTCGGCGCTCAATGATTTCTGCATCAACCTCAACGAGAAGGCCAAGGCCGGCAAGATCGATCCGCTGATCGGCCGGGCGGCCGAACTCGAGCGCACGATCCAGATTCTGTGCCGGCGGTCCAAGAACAATCCGCTGTTCGTGGGTGATCCCGGAGTCGGCAAGACCGCCATCGCCGAGGGCCTGGCGCGTCGCATCGTCGAAAAGGACGTGCCGGAGGTTCTGCTGGATTCCACGATCTACGCGCTCGACATGGGCGCGCTGCTCGCGGGCACGCGGTATCGTGGCGATTTCGAAGAACGTCTCAAGGCTATCATGAAGGAGCTCGAGCAGAAGGAGAACATCATCCTCTTCATCGACGAGATCCATACCGTGATCGGCGCCGGCGCCACATCGGGCGGCGCGCTCGATGCCAGCAACCTCCTGAAGCCTGCCCTGGCTTCGGGCGCGATCCGCTGCATCGGCTCGACCACCTATAAGGAATACCGGCAGTTCTTCGAAAAGGACCGGGCCCTGGTCCGGCGCTTCCAGAAGATCGACGTCAACGAACCTTCGATCCCCGACGCCATCGAGATCATGAAGGGGCTGCGGCCGTATTTCGAATCCTACCACAAGCTCAAGTACACGGACGAAGCCATCAAGGCGGCGGTGGACCTGTCGGCGCGTTACATCAACGACCGCAAGCTGCCCGACAAGGCTATCGACGTGGTGGACGAGACCGGCGCGCGCCAGATGCTGGTGCCGGAGGACAAGCGCAAGAAGGTGATCGACGTCGAGGATATCGAGACCACCGTCGCGACCATCGCGCGCATCCCGCCAAAATCGGTGTCCAAGTCCGATACCGAGCTCCTGGCCAATCTCGAGAGCAATCTCAAGACCGTGGTGTTCGGGCAGGACAAGGCGATCGAGGCGCTGGCCTCGGCCATCAAGCTCGCTCGCGCCGGCCTGAGGGAGCCCGAAAAGCCCATCGGTTCGTACCTGTTCACTGGCCCGACCGGCGTGGGCAAGACCGAAGTGGCCAAGCAACTCGCCGATACGCTTGGAGTGGAACTGCTCCGCTTCGACATGAGCGAATACATGGAGCGGCACACGGTTTCGCGTCTGATCGGCGCGCCTCCGGGCTATGTCGGGTTCGATCAGGGCGGGCTGATGACCGACGGCGTCGATCAGCATCCGCATTGCGTGCTGCTGCTCGACGAGATCGAGAAGGCTCATCCGGATCTCTACAATATCCTGTTGCAGGTCATGGATCACGGCAAGCTGACCGATCACGCCGGCAAGCAGGTCGATTTCCGCAACGTCATCCTCATCATGACCTCCAATGTGGGGGCCATGGAACTGGCCAAGGCGCCCATCGGCTTTGCGCGGGCGCGGCAGGAGGGCGATGACGAAGAGGCGATCAACCGCACGTTCAGCCCCGAGTTCCGCAACCGGCTCGATGCGATCATCTCGTTCGCGCCGCTGCCCCCGGCAACCGTGCGCCGCGTGGTCGAGAAGTTCGTGCTCCAGCTCGAAAGCCAGCTCTCCGAGCGCGGCATTTCCATCGAGCTGACGCCCGAGGCGTCCGACTGGCTGGCGGAGCGCGGCTATGACGAACGCATGGGCGCCCGGCCGCTTGGCCGCGTGATCCAGGAATACGTCAAGAAGCCGCTGGCCGAGGAAGTGCTGTTCGGCCTGTTGCAGAACGGCGGGCAGGTGAAGGTCACGGTCGTGGGCGAGGGGAGCGAAAGCCGGCTCGAGCTCGTGTCCGTGCCCCCGCGCCCGGCACGTCCCAAGGCCATCACCGGGCCCAAGGGCGGCAAGAAGCCGGTCCGGAAGGCCAAGCCCTCGGAAGCCGATTCCAGCTCCTGATGCGCCAAAGCGAGAATTGAAGAAGAAGCCCGGTCCCAGTGACCGGGCTTTTTCATTGCGGTCTGCTTATGCCGCATGGCCAGCGACATGCGATGTGTGTAAGGGACAGCCAGTAATGAGGGATGTGGATGGTCCTCTTCCGGCAAATCGCTGCGGAGGTAACGAAGGCGCTGGTGGTGCTGGCGCTGGTGTTCCTGTCGTTCGCGCATCAGCCGGTAACGCTGGCCGGCGATGAGGGCGATATCCTCGGCAACCCGCAGGTGGCGCTCAGCTTTTGTGGCGGCGCGCCGGATGACGACGGCAATGCCAGTCACGTGCCCTGCCACGCGTGCCGTTTCGACCTGGCGCCCTTGCCGCAACCGCCCTGCGTCGCGTCGCCTGCCTACGCATCCTATGTCGCGCTTGCCGTTCTCCTTGACGATGCACCGGTCATCTTCGGCCGTGCCTATCGATCCGATTTTCCCCGTGCGCCGCCGGCAGCGGTCTGAAGCATCGACTGAACGCTCAGATCTATCCTGCTGGAGAAGCATCATGTTTCGTATTTGCACTCGCGCGGCGCTCGCGACCGCATCCGTACTGGCCTTCGCGCCTGCGGCTTTCGCCCACATGACCTTCGAGACGTCTCAGGCCGCTCCTGGAGCGAGCTACAAGGCGGTTCTTCGCCTGCCTCACGGCTGTGACGGCATGGCTACCGATACCGTGCGTGTCGTGGTTCCCGACGGCTTCTACAACGCCCAGCCGATGCCAAAGGCCGGCTGGGTGCTCGAAACGCACACGGGCGCCTACGACGCACCGTTCGACAACCATGGCACGGCGATGACCGAGGGAACCCGGGAGATCGTGTGGTCGGGCGGGCTGGTCGAGGATGGCTGGTACGATGAGTTCGTTTTTGTCGGCACGTTCGGCACCGATCTTTCCGGCGATATCGCTTTCGACGTCACCCAGTCCTGCGGTGAGGTTTCGGAGGCCTGGAGGCCTAGCGTTAGCCTGACCGGCACTCCCGCGGCCGCGGAAGATCACCATGATCACGGCGCATCGACGGACATGGTCACCTCGGGCGATCTGGCTTTTTCCGGTGCCTTTGCGCGCGCCACCCTTCCAGGTGCGCAGGTTGGCGGCGGTTATGTCACCATCGAAAATACCGGCGATACTGACGACCGGTTGATCGCGGCCAGTTCGCCCGTTGCAGCGGAGGTGCAGACCCACGAGATGTCTATGGTCAATGACGTCATGCAGATGCGTCACCTTCCGGATGGTATTGAGGTTCCTGCGGGTGAAACGGTGGAGCTTGCGCCCGGCGGCCTGCATCTGATGCTCATGGGCCTGACGGAGCCGCTGGTCGAAGGGGAAACCGTTCCGGTGACGCTGGTCTTCGAGGAGTCCGGCGAGATCGAGATCGCGTTGCAGGTTCTCGGCTTCGGCGCATCCGCGTCCGAGGATCATTCCGCTCATGAAGGACACCATTGATGGCCAACCCAACGCTCAGAACTCTCCGACTCGTTCTATGGGGGCTGGTTGCTATCGCGGTCGTGGGGGTGGGGATCTACGTCCTGCTGCCGCGCGGCGCGACGTCACCTTCACCGATCGCGCCGGCTGTCGCGCAGCAATATGGAGCCGGCGACTACACGCTCGTGACCGATGAGGGCGGGCCTGCCGACGATTCCATTTTCGTGGGCCAGCCCTCGATGGTGTTCTTCGGGTTCACCCATTGTCCGGACGTCTGCCCCACGACGCTTGGTGAGATGGCGCTGTGGTTCTCCGAGCTGGGGGAGGAGGCCGCCGACCTGCGCGCCTTCTTCGTCACCGTCGATCCCGAACGCGATACGCCCGAGGTGCTGAACCAGTATGTCGGCTGGGTATCGGATCGCATCACCGGCCTGACCGGCACGCCTGAGAACATCGACGCCATGGCCGCGGCGTGGGGCGTGCACCATGAGGTCGTTCCGCTGGACAGTGGCGGGTACAATGTCGACCATACCGCCTCGGTGTTCCTGATCGATGCCCAGGGCGAGTTCCAGGGCACCATAGCCTATGGCGAGGCGACCCAGACGGCGCTCGACAAGCTGCGTATGCTGGTGCGCGGATAAAGAAGGCTTCCGGCAGGGGCCTCCCTGCCGGAGACCACCCCTCAGGGCGATACGTCGCATTGACCTCATGACGATTAATATGATTAATTTACTCATGTTAATTCGTGGAGAATGAAATGCGCCTTCTTCAAAGTGCTGCCGCTGCCCTTGTCCTGTCCCTGGTTGCCGTAACGGGTGGCATGGCAGCGGATTACCAGATCCAGACGCTCAATCAGAACGACGATGGCGAGTTCATGGTGTTCGAGCCGTCCTTCCTCAAGATCGAGCCCGGTGACAGCGTGACCTTCGTGCCGACGGACGCGTTTCATAACAGCGCGACCATCGACGGCATGGTCCCAGAGGGGGCGGAGCCGTTTGCTGGCGCGATCGACGAGGAATTTACGATTACCTTCGACGTTCCAGGTGTTTACGGCATCAAGTGCGATCCGCACTTCATGATGGGCATGGTTGCGATGATAGTGGTCGGCGATCCGGTCAATCTGGAAGAGGCGCGTGCGGTTGACGTGCCCGAGGGCGCGCAGGAGCGGATCGACGCGCTGTTTGCGCAGGTCGAGGCGCAGTAGCAAGCGCTTGATATAGATGAAAAATTTCGGCCCGCGGCGTTCTGCTCCGCGGGCTTCGTTCTAGAAAGCCGCTCGGATTTTCTCGGCCATGCGGGCGAGTTCGCCTTGGTCGGCCATCTCGCCGGTGTGGGGGCGGAGGGGCTGGTCGTCGTAGACCGGGATCACGTGGAAATGCAGGTGGAACACGGTCTGTCCGGCCGCCGCTTCATTGAACTGGACGATGCGGATGCCGTCGGCGCCTGTGGCTTGCTTGACGGCGCGCGCCACCTTTTTCGTCTTGATTATCAAGTCCTTGAGCACGTCATCGTCGGCATCGAGCAGGTTGCGGGAGCCGGTTTTGGGGATGACGAGGGTGTGGCCGTCGGACTGGGGCATCACGTCCATGAAGGCGAGGGTGGCGTCGTCCTCATAGACCGTGTGGTTCGGGATTAACCCCTTGAGAATCTTGGCGAAAATGTTGTCCGGATCGTAGGCGGTCATGGCGTCTCACTCGGCGGGTTGCTGCGGGTCCTTCGTGGGTCCGAAGCGGAAGGGCAGATAGTTCCACAGGGCAAGAGTCGTATAGGTTACAGGCACATAGGCAAAGCCCCGGCGCAGGAAAAAGAGGCTGACCGCCACCGCGGTCTCCGCGCTCATCAACCCGCGCCCGCCCGATGAGGTGAAATTAGACGGCACAATATGGCGGTATATGAGCTTTGAGGAGCGGTTGAACCCCCTTGAACGTGCCATGAAGGCCCGTTTTGATTTTGCGTAATCCTGAACCTGCAGCTTGCCCGCCCTCGCAAAGATTTCCGCTTCGCAGCCGATCGCCCAGACCTCGGGCGGTGAGGGGCGATCCCTACCGATGGCTACGAATGTTTCGATGAGATCGACGAAGGTCGTGTAATTGGCGTTCCAGCAGTCGAGCGTCCTCGAGCCGTGCGCCAGGACGAGCAGGTCGGCCCATTGCAGTTTTTCGCGCATGGGCTCGTAGTGGCCGGGGGTGAAATCGACGCCGGACTTGGCGGTCGCGACCTCAGCCCCCAGCGCTTCGAGCCGGGTTTTCATGACCGAGCCATAGGCTCCGTTCGCGCCGGTCATCAGAACCTTGCGGCCGGCGATGCCAGAATCGGTGCCGAGAACAAGGTTCACGATGCTCAAGCCCATGGCGTTCTCCGTTGCGCGTCGAGCCGGAAAGCTAGCAGCGCAGGGAGGGGCGACCCATCGCCCAAACGGTCGCGTGACGTTTAGCCTCGCTTGAAGGGCGTGTACTCTTCGAGCACCTCGTTCTGCTCGATGACGGCTTCGCGCTCGTGAGCCAGGAAGTCTGCGACCGCGTCGCGCAGGCCGGGATTGACCAGGTGATGGATGGAGCGGGTGATCCTGGGCGCATAGCCGCGCGCCAGCTTGTGCTCGCCCTGGGCGCCGGCCTCGACCCGGGCGAGGCCATGGGCGATGGCGTAATCGATGGCCTGGTAGTAGCAAAGCTCGAAATGCAGGAACGGCACGTCGCGGGTGCAGCCCCAGTTGCGGCCGTAGAGCGTATCCGACCCCTGGAAATTGAGGGCGCCGGCGATGTACTCGTCCCCGTCGCGCGCCAGCATCAGGACGATGCGGTCGGCCATGGTCTCGCCGATGCGCGAGAAGAACTCGCGGTTGAGATAGGGCCGGCCCCATTTGCGGCTGCCGGTGTCCATGTAGAAGGTGAAAAACGCGTCCCAATGGGCTTCCGTGAGGTCACCCCCGCTCACCCAATCGACCGCGAGCCCATCCGCCAGCGCCTCGCGGCGCTCGCGGCGGATCGCCTTGCGCTTGCGCGACTGCAGGGTGTCGAGGAAGGCGTCGAAGCCGGCGAAGCCCTCATTGTCCCAGTGATACTGGGTGTCGTAGCGCACCAGCCAATCCGCGTCCCCGGCGAAGCCCGCTTCCTCTTCGGTCACGAAGGTCGCGTGGACGGATGAGGCGTTCAGGCGATCGGCCAGCGTGGCCGCGCCGTCGAGCAGGGCGCGCTTGAGCGCAGGGTCTTCGGAGGGCACGAACAGCTTAGGGGCGGTGGCGGGCGTGAAGGGCACCGCGCTTTGCAGCTTGGGATAGTAGCGCCCGCCGGCGCGCTCGAAGGCCGCGGCCCAGCCGTGATCGAAGACGTATTCGCCCTGGGAATGGGATTTGAGGAAAAGGGGCATGAGCCCGACCGGCTCGCCGCCTTTTTCCGCTAGGATGTGCTGGGGCTGCCAGCCGGTGCGCGCGGTGGCGCAGCCGGATTGCTCGAGCGCCAGGAAGAAGGCGTGGTCAAGGAAGGGATTATCCGGACGCCCGTCGCGACCCGGCGCAAGCCGGTTCCACGTTTCTGCCGGGATGGACGCGGTGGATGGATGAACCGATAGGGTCAGTTCAGAGGAGAAGGCCACTGGTTGGGTCGAACCCTTCAAAGACGATCTGGTCGGCGTTTTCGCGGACCCTGGACACGGCGTGCGGGTCTTTCACCGTCCAGCTCATGACCTTCATTCCGGACGCCCGGAACATCCGCACAGCGGGAAGGTCGAGGGAGGATTGCTCGCACGATATGAATGTGAATCGCGAAACCGGGTAATGCAAGAGGTGGCGCAACGCCAATCTCTGCATGTAGGGCAGCCCGCCGTCCCAGTCCGGCCGGTCGTAGCGATAGGTGATGATGCCGATATCGCCCTTGAACCCGGCCTGGCGCAGGGCTTTGAGGATGCCGGGGTGGAAGGATTTGAAGACGAGGGGGCCGGTGTAGCCTGCCGCCACTTGGACGGCACGGCGGGCGAGGGCGGTGTTGCGTTGGGCGTCGTGCTGGTCCTTGAGCTCGGCGACGATGAGGGTGCGGCCGGCGACTTGTTCGAGCAGGGCGGCGAAGGTATGCGGCGTGTCGTTAGCAGCGCTGCCCGTGAGGGGGAGTGCGCCGATCTCTGCTGCCGTCAGGGCGCGCAAGGGGCCGGGTCGGCCGAGAAGGCGGTCGGTGGTGTCGTCGTGGAAGACGATGGCTTCATCGTCGGCGCTCAGTTGCAGGTCGCATTCAAGGGCGAAGCCGTTGTCGATGGCGGCCTGGAAGGCGGGGGCGGAGTTCTCGATGATGCCGCGGGAGCGGTCGTGGTAGCCGCGGTGGGCGATGGGGCGGTCGAAGGTGAGGGTCACGTGCGGGTATACCCATCTAGATCGTGTTTGTGGCGAGAGCACCCCTCACCCCCGGCCCCTCTCCCTCAAGGGGAGAGGGGTGCGCAGGAACCGATGAGCCACGGAATCCCCTTCTCCCCTTGAGGGAGAAGGTGGCCGGAGCGAAGCGGAGGTCGGATGAGGGGTAGTCTCGCCACGGCCTCACGCCTTCAATTCGATCACCGCATCGATTTCAACAGCCGCGCCGCGGGGCAGGGCTGCGACGCCGAAGGCGGCGCGGGCGTGTTTGCCAGGTTCGCCTAACAGTTTGATGAACAGGTCCGAGGCGCCGTTGGCGACGAGGTGCTGTTCGGTGAAATCGGGTGTGGAGGCGACCAGGACCGTGAGCTTGAGGACCTGCCTGATGGCGTCCAGCGCGACGGCGTTGGCGACATGGCTCAGGATGTTGATGGCGCAGATTTCGGCCGCTCTCTGGCCGGCAGCCGTATCCAGCGTGCCGCCGAGCTTGCCGGCAATGAGCCCGTCGGGCCCTTGGGAAATCTGGCCGGAGACGTAGAGCAGGTTGCCGCTGCGCGTAACCGGCACATAGCTCGCGACGGGCGCGCTGGCCTCGGGCAGCACGATGCCGAGTTCTTTGAGCTTGTCGTCAATCTGGCTCATGGGGCGTCTCCTTGCGGTCGGGCGCGATGTCGCGAATCCTGTCCTTACGATAGAGCCTGCCCCGCACCAGCGCATCCTTGCCGAACCGGTCGCGCACCTTATCCACGGCCCGTTCGGCCGCGGAGCGGCGCGCCAGTGAGGTTTCGATGAGGTCCGCGGGATCCTCACCCGTGGCCTCGGAGATGCCCGAGACGCCGATGCCGAGCAGGCGGAAGGCGGTGCCATCGACTTCGCGGCTCAGGAGATTCCGGCCGGTCTGGAACAGGACGTGGGCGAGCTGGGTCGGGATCATCAGGTGCTGGGCGCGCGTGCGCGTCTTGAAGCCCGCTGTCTTGAGCTTGAGGGTCACGGTGTCGCCGACGAATCCCTGGGCCTTGAGGCGCTCGGACAGGCGCTCGGAGAGCGCCAGGAGCGCCGAGGATAGCGAATCGAAATCGGAAAGATCGGTGTTGAAGGTGGTTTCGCTCGAGACAGACTTGGTCTCGCGCTCCACCTGCACTTTTCGCGCGTCGTCGCCGCGCGCGAGGCGCGCCAGCCGCGCGCCGGTTTCGCCGAACAGGCGGATCATGTCCTCAGGGGAGCGGTTCTGCACGTCGCCGATGGAGAGGATGCCGGCCTTGGCGAGGCTGGCGGCGAAGGCCTGGCCCACGCCGTGGATCATGGTGATGGGCTTGTCGGAGAGGAAGCGCACGGTCTCGGCCTTGCCGATCACCGCGAAGCCGCGGGGCTTGTCGAGGTCCGAGGCGATCTTGGCGAGGAACTTGTTGTGGCTGAGCCCGATCGAGATGGTCACGCCGATGACCTCCTCGATGCGCCGCGCGAGCCGGGCCAGAACCACGGCGGGCGGGGCCTTGTGCAGCGCCTCGGTGCCCGAGAGGTCGAGAAAGGCCTCGTCGATGGAGATCGGCTGCACCAGCGGGGTCAGGCCGTCGAGCTCGCCGCGGATTTGGCGGCTCACGCCGACATATTTCTGCATATCGGGCTTGATGACCACGGCATCTGGGCAAAGACGCTTTGCCTTGAACATGGGCATGGCGGAGCGGACCCCGCTCATGCGCGCGATATAGCAGCAGGTCGCGACCACGCCGCGCACGCCGCCGCCCACGATCAGCGGCTTGTCGTTGAGCGAGGGATCGTCGCGCTTCTCGATGGTGGCGTAGAAGGCGTCGCAATCGATATGGGCGATGGAGAGGGCGAACAGCTCGTCATGGGCGATCACGCGCGGCGAGCGGCAGGCCCGGCAGCGCTGCGGCGCGGGCAGGGCGCCGGTCGCAAGGCAATCGCGGCAGAGATAGCCGCCAGCGTCCATCCTATCCCCCTCCGGGGTTGAGCCGCCAATAGAGGCGCATGAGGTCTTCGGTGCGTATGCCGGTATTGGCCGCCATGGCGAGAAGCTGCGGCTCGTTGCGGGCGAAATACTCGACGATGGCCACGGACAGCGCGCGGGTTCCGATGGCGGCGCGAAGCCCGTCCGGAGAATAGCCGCATTCAGTCATGAAGCGGGAGAGTTCCTCGACATCGCCCGCGAGCCAGTCGAGGCCGGACTGGGCGAGCTGGGCAAGCCGGGATTCCTCGGGACCCTCGCCAGGCATTACGGACTCGCTTATTTCTGGTTTCGTAAGACACTAGTGATATTGGAAGCGGGCAGGGTTGAGAAGCGAGGGCAGATGACCAAGACGGTGATGATCGTGGAAGACAACGAGCTCAACATGAAGCTCTTCCACGACCTGCTCGAATCGCGCGGCTATGCCACGATCCAGACCCGCAACGGGGTGGAAGCGCTAGGGCTCGCGCGCGAGCATCATCCCGACCTCATCCTCATGGACATCCAGCTTCCGGAAGTGTCGGGCCTCATGGTCACGAAATGGCTCAAGGAAGACGAGAGCGTCGCCCATATCCCGGTGATCGCGGTCACGGCCTTTGCCATGAAGGGCGACGAGGAACGCATCCTCTCGGGCGGATGCGAGGGATATATCTCGAAGCCCATCTCCATACCTAAGTTTCTGGAAACCATTGAGAGCTACATTGGCAAGGCAGGCTGAGGGCGGACCCGCCCGGACGGCCTGCTGACTGCGCCTGTGCTCTCCGGCACGCCTGTCACGGAACAGGCAACTCCGCCTTGCGGGTTTGCCCCAAGATTTTGTTTTGTCGCGTGTCCGACCGCAAAACCGGTTTCCATTTTCCCGGACACGCTTTTCGGCTGCTGCCGGCCCGCGGGTTCGTTCCCGCGCGGCCGGGCATCGGCGCATCAGGTGAGGGGGACAGCACCTTGACGGCGCGCGTATTGATCGTCGACGACATTCCGGTCAACGTGAAGTTGCTCGAAGCGCGGCTGATGGCCGAGTATTACGATGTGCTGACGGCGTCTTCGGGCAAGGAAGCCATCGAGATCTGCCGCACGCTGGACGTCGATATCGTGCTGCTCGACGTGATGATGCCGGAGATGGACGGCTTTGCCTGCTGCGAGATCCTCAAGCAGGACGCGCGGACCTCGCATATTCCGGTGGTGATGATCACGGCGCTGGACCAGCCTTCGGACAAGGTGCGCGGGCTGACGGCGGGGGCCGACGACTTCCTCACCAAGCCGGTGGACGACGTGCAGCTCCTGGCGCGGGTCAAGAGCCTGGTGCGGCTCAAGGCGCTGACGGACGAATTGCGCGATCGCGCGTCCACGAGCCAGCAGCTTGCGCTGGAGGACGCGGCGCGGAACGTGGCGGCGATCCGGGCGGACAATGGCCGCATCCTCGTGATCGATACCGACGCGACCCGGGCCGACCGGATTCGCTCCTATCTCGCGGACCAGCATCGGGTCGAGATCCTGACCCAGCCGGCGGACGCGGTGTTCCAGATGGCGGGCGGGGAGTACGAGCTGGCGCTGGTCAGCATGCATCTCGACGATTTCGATCCGCTGCGGGTGTGCTCGCAATTGCGCACGCTCGAGCAGACGCGGTCGCTGCCGATCATCCTCGTGGCCGACGAGCAGGATCGCGAGCGGGTGATCCGGGGGCTGGACCTGGGGGTCAACGATTTCATCATGCGCCCGATCGAGCGCAACGAGCTCGCGGCGCGGGTGCGCACGCAGATCCGGCGGCAGCGCTATACGGTGGAGCTGCGCGAGAGCCTCAATTCGACCATGGCTATGGCGGTGATCGACGAGCTGACCGGGCTCTACAACCGGCGCTATTTCGACCGGCATCTTTCGATGATTCTGGAGAAGTGCCAGGAGCAGGACCGCGACCTGGCGGTGATGCTGCTCGATATCGACCATTTCAAATCGGTCAACGACACCTATGGCCATGCGGTGGGCGATCTGGTGCTCAAGGAGTTCGGCAAGCGGCTCCAGTGCAATATCCGGGGCGTGGACCTCGCGTGCCGCTATGGCGGGGAGGAGTTCGTGGTCATCATGCCCGATACCGGGCGGAGCCTGGCCGAGGGGGTGGCCGAGCGGGTGCGCGGTGCCATCGCCGAGCGCGGATTCGAGGTCGGGCTGGACGGGGTGCTGGGCATCACGGTGAGCGTGGGGCTGGCGCTCAACGAGCACGCGCACGATACCCCCGAAACGCTGACCCGCCGCGCGGACGCCGCGCTTTATCGCGCCAAGCGCGAGGGGCGCAACCGCGTGGTCAGCGACGCGGCCTGAGGCGGGCTCGGGCGCGGTAGGGTTAATCTTTCATTATTAATCCCGAATCCCGGCGCGAGAGGCCCGGGATTGCTTGGTTTTGAGGCGCGTCGGGACTAGGGTCGGGGGGCTGGCAGGACAGCGTTTCGCGTCACCGCCAGCACAACCCTACGGCTTTCAGGTCCGCCGCAACTCCTGGCTCCGTAGGGCGGCTGGTTCGGTCCGGAAAAGAGTGGCCTCTTCGACGACTGGGCCGAACCAGCCATCGCGCATCTGTTTTCGCCATGCACGAAAAAACCCCGCCGAACGGATTCGGCGGGGCTTTTGCATGATCGGATGCGGCAGGATCTTATTTGATCTTGGCTTCCTTGAAGTCCACGTGCTTGCGCGCGACGGGGTCGTACTTCCGGAAGCTGAGCTTCTCGGTCATGGTGCGCGTGTTCTTCTTGGTCACGTAGTAGAAGCCGGTGTCGGCGGTCGAAACCAGCTTGACCTTGATGGTGTTGGACTTTGCCATGACGGCTCCTTGAAAAAACAGCCGCGCGGCAAAAGCTCTCGCGCGGCTCAAAACCATGTTGGCGCGCAAACTATGGATTTTGCGCCGAAAGTCAATCCCGGATGCGCGCCGTTCAGGCGTCGTCGCCGGGGGCGTGATCGGGGTGGAAGCCGTGCATGTACTGGGCCCATTGCAGCCCGATCACCCCGCCCTTGGCCACCGGCAGCAGGACGAGCGAGAGGACGAGGGTGGTGGGGACCAGTACCCAGAGATAGATGCTCGCGGGCACGGTGTAGGTCATCTCGATATGGAGCATGGCGCCCACGAGGATATGGCCGACGATGAAGATCACGAGATAGGGCGGGAAGTCGTCCGCCCGGTGATGGTGGAGCTCGGTGCCGCAGGCCGGGCAGGTGTCGTTGACCTTGAGATAGGCGCGGAACATCCTGCCTTCGCCGCAGGCCGGGCAGCGGCACATGAGGCCGCGGCTGATCGCCGGCCAGAGCGGCCGCGCGGGCAGGCTTGTGTTGCGCTTGACGTCGGTGATGGACACGGGACGTTATCTCCTTGGGCGGCGCTTGCCGCGATCTGCGGGCCGGCTGGGCGGAGAGCGGCGGCCCCGGCTCTTGCCGAGGGGCTTGGTCTTCTCCCCCTGAGATAGAATTTCGAAGCGCAGCGCGCCAGCCATGGGTGCTGCTTCGAGTAGTCGCACCTCGACCGGATCGCCGATGCGGAAACGCTCGCCGGTGCGCTCGCCGATGAGCGCCTGCTGGGCCTCGACATAGCGATAATAGTCGCTGCCGATGGTCGAGGCGGGCACGAAGCCGTCCCCGCCGGTCTCGGCCAGGCGCACGAAAAGGCCCGCCGTGGTGACGCCAGCGATCTTGCCGTGGAACCGCGCGCCGATCTGGGCCGCGAGGAACTGGCTCAGGAGGCGATCGGAGGTCTCGCGCTCGGCCGCCATGGCCCGGCGCTCGGTAGCCGAGATATGGGCGCCAATGGCGGCGAGCCGGTTCTCCTCGTCCTCGCGCAGCCCGTCGTCGCCGAGCTTGAGGGCCCGGATCAACGCCCGGTGCACCACGAGGTCGGCATAGCGCCGGATCGGGGAGGTAAAGTGGGCGTAGCGATCGAGGCTCAGGCCGTAATGGCCGTAATTGCCTGGCGCGTACTCGGCCTGCGCCTGGCTGCGCAGCACCATCTCGTTAACCTGCTCGCTCTTGCCGGCCTTCTCGGCCTTGGCGAGAATCTGGTTGAAATCCTTGGGGCTCATGCCTTCGCCGCGCGGAGACGGCAGGTCGAGGGTCTTGAGGAATTCGCCCAGCGCGAAGAGCTTTTCGCGGCTCGGCGCGTCGTGGACGCGATAGACCAGCGGCACGCCATGCTGCTCGGCGGTTTCGGCGGCGCAGACATTGGAGAGAATCATCATCTCCTCGATCAGCTTATGGGCCTCGAGGCGTTCGGGCACGTAGATCGAGGCGACCATGCCGTGCTCGTCGAGGCGGATGCGGCGCTCGGGCAGGTCGAGGGCGAGCGGACTGCGCTTGTCGCGCGCCCTGGCGAGGGCGTTGTACGCCGCCCAGAGGGGCTTGAGCACGGGCGCGAGCAGGGAGCCGGTCACGTCGTCCGGATGCCCGTCGATGGCGGTCTGGGCCTGGGTGTAGGACAGCTTGGCCTGGCTGCGCATCAGGACGCGGTGGAAGCTGTGGCGCTTCTTCCGGCCATCGGCGTCGATGACGATGCGCAGCGCCATGGCGGGGCGGTTCTCGCCCTCGCGCAGCGAGCAGAGGTCGTTGGATATGCGCTCGGGCAGCATCGGCACCACGCGGTCGGGGAAATAGACCGAGTTGCCGCGCAGGAAGGCCTCGCGATCCATGTCCGAGCCGGAGCGCACGTAATAGGCCACGTCGGCGATGGCGACGTGGATGAGGTGCCCGCCCGGATTATTCGGGTCGGTGTCGGGCTCGGCGTGGACCGCGTCGTCGTGGTCCTTGGCGTCCACCGGGTCGATGGTGACGAAGGGAATGGCCCGCCAGTCCTCGCGGCCCTTGAGGTCGGCCGGCTTGGCCGCTTCGGCCTCGCGCAGCACGCTCTGGGGAAAGCGGTAGGGGATGTCGAGCGCGTGCAGGGCGATGAGGCTGACCGCGCCTTCCGATTGCGGATTGCCGACTACGCGGGTGACCCGCGCGCGCGGAATCATCAGCCGGCCGGACGCGGTCACCTCGACCTCGACGAGGTCGCCGTCGCGGGCTTCGCCCAGATCGCCCAAGGGAATGCGCATCTCGCGCTGCTTGCGGTCCACGGGCACGAGCCGGGCGCCGTCCTCGTCGCGGCGCACGATGCCGATATCGGCCTTGCGGGGCTTGTCGAGCACCTTCATGGGCCGGGCGGAATAGCGCGGCGCCGTGCCTTCGCCACGCGCAATGCGGGCGAGGATGCGGTCGCCCGGCGCGGGCGCGACGCGGGCGTTCCGGGTGACGATCACCGCGACGCGGGGCTTTTCGCCCTCGTCGTCGTTCCATTTGGCCGGAAAGGCGTGGAGGTTGTCCGGATCGGCATCGAGCGGAATGTCGAGCACGGTGACCGCGGGCAGCTCGGTGGGAACGCGGATGGTCTTCCGCGAGCGCGCGAGGAGGCCTTCGGCTTCGAGCTCGCGCAGCATGGATTTGAGCGCGACGCGGTCGTCGCCCTTGATGCCGAAATGCCGCGCGATCTCGCGCTTGTTGGAGAGCTCGGGGAAATCCGCCACGGCTTCGAGGATAGCCTCGCGCGTGGGGAGCTCGCCCTGCCTATGGGATGTCCGCTCCTGAACCGGGGCGGAATTGTCTTTGGTCTTCACTTTTCTTGCCATGTGTATCCTTGACCTCGCGCAAGGGCCGAGAGTTGCGGCTGCGCTTGGAGGTCGTGTCTATTGCGCCCGAACCGGGCAATGCGCGGGGAACGCGCTTGTAAGGGAATCCGATAATCCGGACGTTCGGATTGCTGCCGATCCCGGCGCAGGGAGGTCCGAAGGGCCGAATGGAAGCATAAGGGGCGTCTCCGCCGTGCTTTGCGTACCCTTATGTAGGGGATTGTCGGCGATTTGCCAAATCCCGGCCGAACACGATTGAATGGGTGAAACGAAAGGCGATTCCATGACCATTCCCTTCTTCGACGGGCATAACGATACGCTGCTCCGGCTGCTCGAACGCGAGGGGAAGGACAAGGTTGCGCCCTTCGTGGACGGATGGCCGAAGGCGCATATCGACCTGCCGCGCGCCAAGGCGGCGGGCATGGCGGGCGGGTTCTTCGCGATGTTCCCGCCGCCGCTGGCCTCTACGCTCAAGGAGGTTGCCTCGCCCACCGGCGTCCTCGACCGGCCGATGCCGCCCGAGCTCGCCCTGGCCGACGCGCAGCGGCCGACATTCGGCATGGCGGCGATCCTGTTCCAGCTCGAACGCGCCGGGGCGCTCGCGGTGTGCCGCACGGCGGCCGATATCCGCGCGGCGATGGACGCCGAGCGGCTGGCAGCGATCTTCCATATCGAGGGCGCCGAGGCGATCGACACGGATTTCCAGAGCTTCGAGGTGCTTTATGCCGCCGGGCTGCGCTCGCTCGGCATCACGTGGAGCCGGGCCAATGCCTTCGGCACCGGGGTGCCGTTCCGCCACAACGTGGACCCCGATATCGGGCCGGGGTTGAGCGAGGCGGGCAAGGAGCTGGTGCGGTTGTGCGACCGCTCCGGGGTGATGGTCGATCTCTCGCACCTCAATGCGGCCGGCTTCCGCGACGTGGCCGCGATCTCGACCAAGCCGCTGGTGGCGACCCATTCCAACGTGCACGCGATCTCGCCCAGCGCGCGGAACCTCACGGACTGGCAGCTTGCGGCGATCGCCGAGAGCGGCGGCGTCGTGGGGCTCAATTTTGCCGCCGGCTTCCTGCGGCCGGACGGCAAGATGCTGCCCGATACCTCCATCGAGGTGATGGTGCGGCATGTGGATGGGCTGGTCGAAAGGCTGGGCGAGGACGGGGTGGCGCTCGGCTCGGATTTCGACGGGGCGACGATGCCTGCGCCGATCAGGGACGTGACCGGGGTGCCCAGGCTGCTTGATGCGTTGCTGGCGAAGGGCTATGGCGAGGCGCTGGTGCGCAAGATCGCGCTGGAGAACTGGATCGGGGTGATCGGGCGGACGATGGGGTAGGGGCCGCGGAGGTTCTTGTTCGCGCTATCGTGCTTTGGGCCCTGGACCCCGGCAATGAATGCCGGGGTGACGATCGGGGGTGGGGCAGGATCGGCGTACACACTCCGATGTCATTCCGGCATTTATTGCCGGAATCCAGCGCGATGGCGCCGCGAACGCGGAACTGACTTTGTCAGGACGCGGCAGCGGATTTCTTGGCCGGGGTTTTCTTCGCGCCCGCTGCGGCTTTCGGCTTTGCGGCCGCCTTGGCCTTCGGCTTGGCCGCGGCCTTCTTGGCGGGGGCCTTTTTGGCGGGCTTGCCCTTGCCGGCCTTGGCGGCGATCAGCTCCAGGGCCTGCTCGGGCGTGACGCTTTCGGGCGCCATGTCGCGGGGCAGGGTGGCGTTGATCTTGCCCCAGTTCACATAGGGGCCGTAGCGCCCGTTGCGCACGGTGACCGGACCGCCATCGGGGTGGTCGCCCAGTTCCTTGAGGACCTGCGCGGCCGGCCGATTGCCGCGTCCGCCGCCCGCGGCCTTTTCGGCCAGGAGCGATACGGCGCGGTTGAGGCCGACGGTGAACACCTCCTCGACATCGGGGAGGTTGGCATAGGTGCCCTCATGCAGCACGAACGGGCCGTAGCGCCCGATGCCGGCGGTGATGGGCTTGCCGGTTTCCGGATGCACGCCGATTTCGCGCGGCAGCGAGAGGAGCTTCAAGGCCTTTTCGAGGTCCAGGGTCGCGGCATCCCAGCCCTTGGGCAGGCTGGCGCGCTTGGCTTCCTTGCCATCGCCGAGCTGGACATAGGGGCCGAAACGCCCGGTTTTCAGGGCGACGGCTTCGCCGGTGTCCGGGTCGGTGCCCAGTTCGCCGCCCTCGGGCTGGTCGGCCAGTTGCCCGGTCGCGGCCTGGGAGAGCTGCTGGGTATAGTTGCACTCGGGATAGTTCGAGCAGCCGATGAAGGCGCCGTACTTGCCGAGCTTGAGCGACAGCCTGCCGGTGCCGCAATTGGGGCACTGGCGCGGGTCGGAGCCGTCGGCGCGGGCCGGGAAGATGTGGTCGCCAAGGAGGTCGTTGAGGGCGTCGAGCACCTCGGAGACGCGTAGATCCTTGATCTCGGCGGCGTGGCGCGAGAAATCGTCCCAGAAGCGGCGCAGGACTTCTTTGTAGGAAATCTCGCCGGCCGAGATCTCGTCGAGCTGTTCCTCGAGGTCGGCGGTGAAGCCGTATTCGACATATTTGGTGAAGAAGCTCTGGAGGAAGGCCGTGACCAGCCGGCCGCGGTCCTCGGGCATGATGGCGCGCTTTTCCAGCCTAATGTAATCGCGATCCTTGAGGGTCGAGAGCGTGGCCGCGTAGGTGGACGGCCGGCCGATGCCCAGCTCCTCCATCTTCTTGATGAGGCTGGCTTCGGTGTAGCGCGGGGGCGGCTGGGTAAAGTGCTGCTCGATATCGACTTTTTCCAGCGCGGGCGTGTCGCCGGGCGCGAGCGGGGGCAGCTCGCGGCTGTCCTCGTCGTCGGCCTCGGAGGCCTCGATGCCGTAGACGCCGAGAAAGCCGGGGAAGGTGATGACCGAGCCGGTGGCGCGCAGGGCGATGTCGCGGCCGGCGGTCGCGACCGCGATGTCCGCGGTGGTGCGCTCGATCTCGGCCGAGCGCATCTGGCTGGCGAGGGCGCGGCGCCAGATGAGCTGGTAGATCTTGTGCTGGTCGGGATCGAGATTGCGCAGCGTGTCGGGATGGCGGCCCAGGTCGGTGGGGCGAATGGCCTCGTGCGCTTCCTGAGCGTTCTTGGCTTTCGTATTGTAAATGCGCGGCTTTTCGGGAACGTATTCGTTGCCGAATTCCTTGGCGATGACGCGGCGCGCGGCCTCGATGGCTTCGGGGGCCATCTGCACGGCGTCGGTTCGCATATAGGTGATGTGCCCGTCCTCGTAGAGGCGCTGGGCGATCTGCATGGTGCGCGCGGGCGCGAGGCCGAGGCGGGTGGAGGCGTCCTGCTGCAGGGTCGAGGTCGTGAAGGGCGCGTAGGGATTTCTCCGCGTCGGCTTCTTTTCGACATCGGTGACCGTGAAGCGGCCGGCCTCGATGGCGGCCTTGAGCGCTTGTGCGTCCTCGCCCTTGCCGACCGACAGCTTGTCGGTCTTCTTGCCATCCACCGACAGGAGGCGGGCCTCGAAGCTCTTTCCCTTTTGGGAAAGGGTCGTGGTGACGCTCCAGTATTCCTGCGGCTTGAACCGCTCGATTTCCTCCTCGCGCTCGGTGACGAGACGCAGCGCCACCGACTGCACGCGCCCGGCGGAGCGCGATCCGGGCAGTTTACGCCAGAGAATCGGGGAGAGGGTAAATCCGACGAGATAGTCGAGGGCGCGGCGGGCGAGGTAGGCGTCGACCAGCGGCGCGTCGATGTCGCGGGGGTTCCGCATGGCCTGAGTCACCGCGTCCTTGGTGATGGCGTTGAAGACGACGCGGCTGACGGGGGTGTCCTTCTTGAGGGCCTTTTTCTCCCGGAGCACGTCCAGGACGTGCCAGGAAATGGCCTCGCCCTCGCGATCGGGATCGGTGGCGAGGATCAATTCATCGGCGTTTTTCAAGGCCTTGGCGATATCGGCGAGGCGCTTTTTCGACTGGGCATCGACTTCCCAGCTCATGGCGAAATCTTCGTCGGGGCGCACGGAGCCGTCCTTGGCCGGCAGGTCGCGCACGTGGCCGAAACTGGCGAGAACCTCGTAGTCCTTGCCAAGATAGGTGTTGATCGTCTTGGCCTTAGCAGGGCTTTCAACGATGACAACTTTCATGCCGGTCGGGCTCCGATGAAGGGAATAAGAGAGGCCTTAGAAGGGGTTCTGCGGCCTCTGAGCGTCGCTTGAAGGCTCTTTACGGCCTTACAATGCGCCTCTGGCGAAAACGGGCGCAACATGGTGGCTCGACCGCGCCGTGTCAATCGCGGTCGCGGTGACGGATGGGGTGTTCCCTATCCGGCAAGCGCCACGAGCTGGTTGGGCAGGCGCTCGATCCGGCCCGCGAGCTCGAGCTCCAAAAGCAGCACGCCGATGCTCGCGGCGGGAAGGCCGGTCTGCTCGATCAGCGTATCGACACTGGTGGGGGTGATGCTGAGGGCCACGACCAAACGGTCGCGATCGCCCGTCGCGGGTTCGGGCGCTTCGTCGAGCCCTTCGAAGAGATCGGGCTCGCTGGCCGCGAGCGGCGGGCGGACCGAGGTGACCCCTTCGAGCTCCTCGAGCACGTCGGCGGCGCGGGTGGTGAGCTTGGCGCCGTCCTGGATCAGCCTGTTGCCGCCCTCGGCCCGCGGGTCGAGCGGGAAGCCCGGCACGGCGAAGACCTCGCGATTCTGCTCCAGCGCCATGCGGGCGGTGATGAGCGAGCCCGAACGCTGCGCGGCCTCGATGACCACGACGCCGAGCGACAGCCCCGAGACCAGCCGGTTGCGGCGGGGAAAATCGCGCGAGCGCGGCTCCCAGCCCAGCGGCATCTCGGAGACCAGCGCGCCGCCATGGTCGAGGATAGACTGGGCGAGGGGGCGATTCTCCTCGGGGTAGATGCGGTCGAGCCCGCCCGCGAGCACGGCCACGGTGCCGCTCTCCAGACTCGCCTCATGGGCGGCGGCATCTATGCCGCGGGCAAGTCCGGACACGACGACGAACCCTTCGGCGCCGAGCTGGCGCGACAGCATCTGCGCCATGCGCCGGCCGGCGGCCGAGGCGTTGCGGGCGCCGACCATGGCGATGGTGCGCCGGGCTGTGACGGCCCTGGCGGCGCCGATGACGGCCAGCAGCGGCGGCGGGCCGGGAATTTGAGTGAGGTGGGGCGGGTAGCCGGGCTCGCCCAGGGCGACGAGCTGGGCATTGGCGGCCGAGAGCGCCGCAATCTCGTCCTCGGCGCGGGCGCGGGAGGGAATGGCGACGGACCGGGCGCCGCCGCGCTGGACGAGGCGGGGCAGGGCTTCGAGCGCGGCATCGGCGGAGCCGAACCGGTTCAGGAGGCTGCGGAAGGTGATGGGGCCGACATTCTCGGTGCGGATGAGGCGCAGCCAGGCGATTCTCTGTTCATCGCTCAGCCGCACCTCGTCCATGGCGTCAGCTCGCCTGGGGCGGCGCTTTTGGCGCGCCGATCTTCGTCTCCGTGCCCCCCACAAGCCGGGAGATGTTGGCGCGGTGGGTAAAGAGGATCACCAAGGCCAGCGCGAGGCATGTGAGCGCCATGGGCGGGCCGGAAAAGAACCAGGCCAGGATGGGGGAGGCCAGGGCGCCCACGAGCGCGGAGAGAGACGAATAGCGCGTGATGCCGGCCACGACGAGCCAGACGACGCAGAAGCCCAGCCCCAAGGGCCAGGAGAGCGCGAGCAGGATGCCGAGGAAGGTGGCGACGCCCTTGCCGCCCTTGAAGCCGAGGGTGAAGGGAAAGACATGGCCGAAAAAGGCGGCGACGCCCGCGACCATGGCGGCTTCGGACCCCCAGAGCCAGTGGGCCAGCAGCACGGCGAGCGCGCCCTTGCCGGCATCGAGCACCAGGGTGAGGGCGGCGAGATCGCGCCGGCCGGTGCGCAGCACGTTGGTGGCGCCGATATTGCCCGAGCCGATGGCGCGCACGTCGCCCAGCCCGGCCAGCCGCGTCGCGACGAGCCCGAAGGGGATGGAGCCCAGGGCATAGCCCAGGATCAGCGCGAGCACATAGTTCAACGCGTGTTCCATGATCGAATGACTACCCCCCGAACACCGTTTCTCCCGCAACGATGGTGCGCACAGTCTTGCCCATCATGCGCGCCTTTTCAAACGGGGTGTTGTGCGAACGCGAGCGCAGGGCCCGCTCTTCCACAACCCATGGATAATCCAGATCGAAAAGGCAGATGTCGGCGGGCGCGCCCTTTTGCAGCCTGCCGGTCTCGAGCCCGAGGATGTCGGCAGGCCGCACGGTCATGGTCGCGAGCAGGGTCATGAGGTCGAGATCGCCGGAATGGACGAGGCGCAGCGCGGCCGAGAGCAGGGTTTCGAGCCCCACGGCGCCGGCGGCGGCGTCGGCGAAGGGCTGGCGCTTGACCTCGGTGTCCTGGGGGTCGTGGTCGGAATGGATACAGTCGATGGTGCCGGACCTGATGGCCGCGATCAGGGCCTTGCGGTCGTCCTCGTGCCGCAGGGGCGGGTTGACCTTATAATAGCTGCGGTAGGAGCCGATGTCGTTTTCGTTCAGACAGAGATTGTTGATCGAGACCCCAGCGGAGATGGCGCTGCCGCGCTTGCGGTAGTCCGCGACGATCTCGGCGCCCCGCGCGGTGGAGATCTGGGCCGCGTGGTAGCGCGCGCCGGTGGCGAGGGCGAGCTGGAGGTCGCGGTCGAGCGGGATGGTTTCCGCCTCGGCGGGAATGCCCTTCAAGCCGAGGAAGCTCGCGAGAGGGCCGGCATTCATCTGGCCCCCGGCGGCGAGGGACGCGTCGCAGGGCAGGTGGACGATGGGGGTGTCGAAATTGACCGCATAGGTCATGGCGGCGCGCATGACGCCGGCATCCTGGATCGAGCGGCGGCCATCGGTGAGGCAGACCGCGCCGGCCTCGCGCAGGAGGCCGAATTCGGTAATGTCGCGGCCTTCGACGCCGCGAGTGATGGCGGCGGAGGGGAGCACGCGGACCCTTGCCGTGGCGGCGGCGCGGCGGGCGAGAAAATCGACCAGCGCGGCGTCGTCGATCACCGGGGCGGTGTCGGGCATGACCACCATGGAGGTGACCCCGCCCGCGGCGGCGGCGAGGGAGGCGGTTTCCAGGGTCTCCCGGTAATCGGTGCCCGGCTCGCCGGTGAAGACGCGCATGTCGATGAGGCCGGGGCAGGCCACGAGGCCACTGGCGTCGATGCGCTCGGCGTTTTCGGGCGCGCCGGGGGCGGCGCCTTCGACGATGTCGGCGATGGCGCCGTTGTCGACGAGGATGGCGCCGATGTGGTCGCGGCCCGTGGCCGGGTCGATGATGCGGGCATTTTCGATGAGGAGGGGGTTAGGCATGGGGGTGCCTCTGCATCGCGTGCTGGAGGGCGAAGAGCCCCCTCATCCGACCTCCGCTTCGCTCCGGCCACCGCCATTCGAGCACAGCTCTCATGGCCTTCTCGCCTCCAATCGTGCCACTGGCACGATTGGCAAGACGGCTCGAAGTCCCACGAGGGGAGAAGGGTAGGCCGTCGCTCATCGGTTCCTGCGCACCCCTCTCCCCTCGTGGGAGAGGGGCGGGGGTGAGGGGGAGCCGCGCGCTCATGGCTTGGCTCCATTGTCCCTGCAACGCATCCGGCATTCCGTGCTCGCGGAGCGAGGTACCCCTCATCCGTCTCGGGCCTTCGGCCCGATCCACCTTCTCCCTCAAGGGGAGAAGGGAAGCCTGTTGCTTATCGGCTCCTGCGCACCCCTCTCCCCTTGAGGGAGAGGGGACGGGGGTGAGGGGTGCTTTTTCAACTAGGCGTGAAATCCGGTGGGCGGGCCTGCTTAGGCCTCGCCTTTGCATCGCGTGTCCGGCGAGGGCACCCCTCATCCGACCCGGCTTTGCCGGGCCACCTTCTCCCTCAAGGGGAGAAGGGAGGGTCGTGCGCGGGGCGCATTTAGTGGTCATGGCTCGCCTCCGTTGCCCAGCAGGACGGCCATGTGGGCGAAGACGCCGGTTCGATGCGGAGGGTGTCTGTGTGGTCTCTCCGCACCGTGTGCTGGGCGGCATCGCCCCCTCATCCGTCTCGCCCTTCGGGCGATCCACCTTCTCCCACGAGGGGAGAAGGGTAGACCGTGGCTCATCGGCTCCATCGCCCCCCTCTCCCCTTGAGGGAGAGGGGACGGGGGTGAGGGAGCGCCACGGGCTCATGCCCGGCCTCCGAGCAAGGCATCGAGCACGGCCATGCGGACGGCGACGCCCATTTCGACCTGTTCGGTGATGACCGATTGGGGGCCGTCGGCGATGGCGGGGTCGATTTCGACGCCGCGGTTCATGGGGCCGGGGTGCATGACCAGGGCGTTGGGCTTGGCGTGGCTGAGCTTTTCGGCGTCGAGGCCGTAGAAGTGGAAATATTCGCGGGTCGAGGGGATGAGCTTGCCCGAGGCGCGCTCGTGCTGGAGGCGCAGCATCATGACGACGTCGGCGCCCGCAAGGCCTTCGCGCATGTCGGTATAGATTTCGTGCGCCATCTCGGCCGCGCCCGTGGGCAGCAGGGATTTGGGCGCGACGACGCGGGTGCGGGCCTGCATGGCGCGGAGCAGCAGGAGGTTGGAGCGCGCGACGCGGGAATTGGCGATGTCGCCGCAGATGGCCACGGTGATGCCGTTGAGCCGGCCGAGATGGCGGCGGATGGTGAGCGCGTCGAGCAGGGCCTGGGTCGGGTGCTCGTGCGCGCCGTCGCCGGCATTGATGACCGCGCATTCGACCTTCTGGCTCAAAAGCTCGACCGCGCCCGAGGAGCCATGGCGGACGACGATGGCATCGGGCTGCATGGCGTTGAGGGTGGCGGCGGTGTCGATCAGGGTCTCGCCCTTGGCGACCGAGGAGGTCTTGACCGCCATGTTCATGACCGTGGCGCCGAGGCGCTTGCCCGCGATCTCGAAGCTCGACTGGGTGCGGGTCGAGTTCTCGAAGAAGAGGTTGATCTGGGTCTTGCCGGAGAGATTGGCGAGGGTCCTGCGCTGGCGCGAGACCGGGATCATGGCCTCGGCGCGGTCGAGCAGGCCCGTGATCTCGACGGGGTCGAGGCCGGCGATGCCGAGAAGGTGGCGATGGGAAAACGGCGGGAAGGGCCCGGATGGGCTGGTGTCGGATGTCTCTGGCTGAAGTGGTGCCATGATGAGTCCCGTTGCGATCGGTGGTGGTTAGCGCGGGATCGGGAGGGGGGCAAGGGGAAGGTTCGGATTATGCTCTGCGTTTGCGCGCCTCTCTCCCCCGTCATCGCCGGACTTGATCCGGGGATCTGGGTGGCTTCTGCACGCACGAGAGGTGGCTGCGACCTATGTCGCGGGCTGAATTATTGCGGATGGCCGGGTCGAGCCCGGCCATGACGAAGGGTGGGTAAGGGGCGAGACGGGTTTCCCTATTGCTACAGCTCGCGCGTAGGCGGGATCTCGGGATGGGTCCCGGCTTTCGCCGGGACAGCGAGATGGAGGGTGGGGCGAGGATGGTGCCCATTTCACCGTCGCTACCCCGGCGGAGGCCGGGGTCCATCCGGCGGGGCATTCCGCGTGCGCGGAGGGTTTCTGGACCCCCGGGTCGAGCCCGGGGGTGACGAGGGGAGAGATGGGAGCGGTGCGGCCATGACGGGAGCGGGCTGCGCGCGGGGTCCGTGGGGAGGAGGGTTCCGGCTGGATTCCGGCAATGAATGCCGGAATGACATTGGGGTTGTGGCGTTATCCTGCCCCACGCACCATCGTCACCGGCATTCATTGCCGGGGGCCGGGCAGAGCGCGTCGCGATCGGGGGGCTAGCCGCGCCGCAGGCGGTCGAGGGCGCCCTGCAGGATGTAGCTGGCGGCGAGCTTGTCGACGACTTCGGCCTGGCGGGCGCGGGAGAGGTCGGCTTCGAGCATGGTGCGGGTGACGGCCATGGTGGACATGCGCTCGTCCCAGAAGGCGATGGGAAGCTGGGTCTTTTGCGCGAGGTTGCGGGCGAAGGCGCGGGCGGACTGGACGCGGGGGCCTTCCGAGCCGTCCATGTTGAGCGGCAGGCCGATGACGATGCCGGTGACCGCGTTGCCGGCGATGAGGAAAAGGAGCCGCTCGGCGTCCTGGGTGAACTTCTTGCGCGAAATGGTCTCGATGGGAGTGGCGGAATAGCGCAGGGCGTCGGAGATGGCGACGCCGATGGTCTTGGTGCCGAGATCGAGCCCCATGAGCTTGCCCGAAGGGGGCAGGGCGGAGAGGGGATTGACGGGGGTGTCGTCGCTCATTGTGTTCTTCCCGTTGCCTGCGGCACGTGTGCCGCTTATCTGGTGCCGGAGGCTGCGAGGCAAGAGACGATGAAGATCACCTGGTTCGGACAGAGCTGCTTCAGGCTGCATTACGGCGGCCAGATCGTCGTGATCGACCCCGAGGCCGCGCCGGAGGGAATCGACGGCGTGGAGCTGGTGTCGGGCGCGGACCGAATCGTGCGGCTGGGCGCGGTGGATGTGCCCGCGTTCGATGCGGAGGGGTGGGCGCCGAAGCGGAAGCTGCGGATGATCGACGAGGGCGAGACGGGGGAGCCTGAGGTCTCGCGGCTGGACGGCGGGCTCGTGATCGAGAGCGGGGACGAGGCGTCGCTGGTGCTGCTGGCCGGGGCGGGCGAGGCGGCGTTCGGGCTCTGGGCCGACGACGCGGTGCTGGTGGTGGCGGGGGCAGACGCGCTCGCGCCGGCCGAAGCGGCGTTGCGCGGCGCGCGGGTCAAGCTGGTGGCGCTGGCGGTGGATGGGGATGTGGACGCGGCGGTGGCGCGGCTGAAACCGCTGCTCGGGCGGGCCGGGCTGATGGTGTTGGAAGCGGGGCTGGCGCTCGAAGTTTAGCGTTGCTAAAAGGCGGACAACCGCGCGTGCCCGCGTTTTTCGTCAGGTTTCCTTTCAGGCAGGGAGAATGTCATGTCGGTTGACGCCGATACCGTGAGACGCATTGGCCGGTTGGCCCGCATCCGCATCGAAGAGGCGGACGTGGCCGCCTATACGGGCGAGCTGAACGCCATTCTCGGATTCGTGGAGCAGTTGAACGCGGTGGATGTCGAGGGCGTCGCGCCCATGACCTCGGTCACGCCCATGCAGCTGCGCCGCCGCGAGGACGTGGTGAGCGATGGCGGCTATGCCGAGAAGATCGTGGCCAACGCGCCGATCTCGGAAGACAATTTTTTCATGGTGCCCAAGGTGGTGGAGTAGGCGGTGGGCGTGACGATCGCCGCCGAGAGCCCGCTCCAGGACGAGGTGCGCGTGCTGATCGCCGCGCTCAACGATTTCCTGTTGCCGCTGTCGCCGCCCGAATTCCAGTTCAAGTTGACCGTCGAGCAGATGGCCGACGCGCAGACGAGCCTGCTCATCGCCCGCGACGCGGACGGCAGGGCGGTGGGCTGCGCGGCGCTCAAGCTGCATGGAGACGGGCTCGGCGAGGTCAAGCGCATGTTCACCCTGCCGCAGGTGCGCAGAACCCATGTGGGCGTGCGGCTGATCGAAGCCCTCGAGGTTTTGGCGCGCGAGAAGGGCGTGGCGCGGCTGGTGCTCGAAACCGGCACCGACGAGGCCATGCTGCCGGCGCGCCGCCTCTACGAGCGCTGCGGCTTCGTGCGCCGCGGGCCGTTCCTCGACTATCCCGACAGCGCGCATAACGCTTATTACGAAAAGGCGCTCTGAGAGCGCTACAAGAGGATTTTCCGTGACCGATTTGACCCGTTTGAGCCTCAAAGCCCTGCGCGATGGGCTGGCCAGCAAGCACTTCACCGCACTGGAGGCGGCGGACGCCTATCTCGAGGCGATCGCTGCGGCCAATGACGCGCTCAACGCCTATGTGGCGGTGACGGCGGAGGAGGCGCGGACCATGGCCAAGGCGTCCGACGAAAAGCTGGCCAAAGGCGAGGGCGGCGCGCTCGAGGGCGTGCCGCTGGGCATCAAGGACCTGTTCGCGACCAGGGGCGTGCACACCCAGGCGGCGAGCCATATCCTCGACGGGTTCAAGCCGGAATACGAATCGACGGTCACGGGCAATCTGTGGCGCGACGGCGCGGTGATGCTTGGCAAGCTCAACATGGACGAGTTCGCCATGGGCTCGTCCAACGAGACCAGCTATTACGGGCCAGCGGTCAATCCCTGGCGCGGGGCGGGCAACAAGAAGCTGGTGCCGGGCGGGTCCTCGGGCGGCTCGGCGGCAGCGGTGGCGGCCTGGCTCGCGGCGGGCGCGACGGCGACCGATACGGGCGGCTCGATCCGCCAGCCGGCGGCGTTCACGGGCACTGTGGGCATCAAGCCGACCTATGGGCGCTGCTCGCGCTGGGGCATCGTCGCTTATGCCTCCTCGCTCGACCAGGCCGGCCCGATCGCGCGCACGGTGGAGGACAGCGCGATCATGCTGACCTCCATGGCCGGGTTCGACCCCAAGGATTCCACCTCCGTGGACGTGGCTGTGCCCGATTTCGCGGCCGCGGTGGAGCGGGGCGTCAAGGGGCTCGTGATCGGCGTGCCCAAGGAATACCGCATGGACGGAATGCCCGAGGAGATCGAGGCACTATGGCGCCAGGGGCTCGACTGGCTCAAGGCCGAGGGCGCGGAAATCCGCGATATCTCGCTGCCGCACACGCGCTACGCGCTGCCGGCCTATTACGTGGTGTCGCCGGCCGAGGCCTCGTCCAACCTGGCGCGTTATGACGGGGTCAAGTACGGGCTGCGGGTCACGGGCAAGGACATCACCGACATGTACGAGCTGACGCGCGCGGCCGGGTTCGGCCGCGAGGTGCAGCGGCGCGTCATGATCGGCACCTATGTGCTCTCGGCGGGCTATTACGACGCCTATTACGTCAAGGCGCAGAAGGTCCGGACCCTGATCAGACAAGATTTCGAGGACGCGTTCAACGCCGGGGTGGACGCCATCCTGACGCCCGCTACGCCTTCGGCGGCGTTCGGCATCGCGGACGAGGAATTGAAGTCCGACCCGGTCAAAATGTATCTCAACGACGTGTTCACGGTGACGGTGAACATGGCCGGGCTGCCGGGCATCGCCGTGCCGGCGGGCAAGGACGCCTCGGGCCTGCCGCTCGGGTTGCAGCTCATCGGCAAGCCGTTCGACGAGGAAACCCTGTTCGCGACTGGGCGCGTTATAGAGAGAAGCGCGAATCTCGATCTCGCGCCGGAGACGTGGTGGTGAGCATGACTGCGGACATCTTTTCGTCGGCCGACTGGTCGGCGCCGCCCAAGGACATGGGGATGCCGCTGCAGGCCCTGTGGTGGATCCGCAAGGGCAATTTCCGCATCGGCCCGGAATGGGAAGAGGCGCATCGCATCGTCCAGACCATGGAGGGCGTGCCGGCTTTCGACTGGGTGCATGCGCTGCTGCACTGGATCGAGGCGGACATGGGCAATGCCGATTACTGGTATCGGCAGGCGGGCAAGAAGCGCAGCGCGCCGTCCGTGGCCAAGGAGTGGGAGCACATGGCGCTCGCGCTTTCGGAAACGACCCGGAACTAGGCCCGCAGCAAGACCGTGCGCTCCGAGAGGAGCGCGGCGGCCACGGCCACGAGCCAGACCAGATAGCCGCCGATGGTGATGCGCTGGTAGAGGCCCAGGAGGGGCCAGCCCTGGGTGGCCGCGAGCGCGGCCAGCGCGCCGAAAACCAGCACGATCGCCAGAAGGCCGATGGTGCCGAGGGCGGCGCCGCGCGCTTCGGGCAGGTCGAGCCAGCCGATGACGGCATAGACCATGGCCGCGATGGTGCTGAACAGCAGCAGCGCGGCGACGACGATATGCGCGATGCCGGCGAAGGTGGCGGGCGCGCCCATCGGATCCATGGGGAAGGCTTCGATCACGATGCCGTAGACCCCGCTTTGCAGCACCATCAGGGCCGCGATCCGCAAGGCGATGGGTTCGTTGCGGAACGACAGCAGCAGCCCGGCGCCGAAGGCGAGAAGCAGCAGGTTGTAGAGGACGAAGGCGGCGGAGATGGGCAGCGCGTGGGGCGCGCCCGCCGCGAACAGGGCGCTCACGGGATCGCCGAGATGGCTGTAGTCGAGCGTGGTCCAGCCGCCGACGGCAACGGTCGCGAGATAGACCAGCGGCGCGGCGATGCCGGCTTGCAGCAACAGGCGATGAAGGCTGGTCATGGCGCGGCGCCCCCGTTTTGCCCGATGATGCACGGGATGGGGTGGTGGGCCTTGATCTGGGTCAATGGGGGATTGTCGGGGGAGGGATTTGGCCGGGAGACACGATGCGGCCGCCGGTGAGCGGGCGGCATGGCGGGTCCTCGGGTCGAGCCCGAGGACGACGAGGGGAGGGGGCGCGTATGAGCGGGTTTCCGCTTGGGTTGGTTGTGGCCGGGCGGTTGGCCGCGCGTTCCGGGGCGCTGAGGGTCCTTCTGGATTGCCGGGTCGAGCCCGGCAATGACGAGGGAGAGATTGGGGGCTTTGGGCTGTCTTACGAGGGGACAGCGCGGGCCCTTGGTGCGGCGCGAGGACGACGAGGGAGGGGGCACGTATGAGCGGGGTCCTCTCGGGTCGGTGGTGGCTGGGCTTGGGCCGGGCGGTTGACCGCGCGTTCCGGGGGCGCTGAGGGTCCTTCTGGATTGCCGGGTCGAGCCCGGCAATGACGAGGGGAGAGATGGGGGGGCTTTCGGGCTCCCTTATGAGGGGACAGCGCGCGCCCTTGGTGCGGGGCAAGGACGACGAGGGAGGGATCGCGTATGAGCGGAGTCCTCTCGGGTCGGTCGTGGCTGGGCTCGGGCCGGGCGGTTGGCCGCGCGTTCCGGCGCGCTGAGGGTCTTTCTGGATTGCCGGGTCGAGCCCGGCAATGACGAGGGAGAGATGGGGCCTGCCGGCTGTCTTACGAGGGGGGCAGTGCGGGACCCTTGGTGCGGCGCGGGGAGGATGGGGGGCGCGTGACTCTTTCCTCTCAGGTCGTCATGGCCGGGCTTGACCCGGCCATCCAGCCACGTGTTCCGCGCCCGCGGCGAACAGGCCAGAGCGGAAGCAGTGTACGAAAAAGGCCCGCGGTGCGGGCCTTTTCGCTGTTCGGTGTTTCTGGGGAGACGTCAGATCACTCTGAACAGAAACAAGAGCAGGATGATCGGGAGGGGAATTCCGATGATCCAGAGAAGAGCGCCGCGAAGCATCTAGTGTCCTCCGTGTTTGCCGGCGCGGGCCGGCTTCGGAGAGGAAATGCAGCGTGGGCGCCGTTGTTCCTTCTGCCAGGATGGCGATCAGCGATTGTCGAGCTGGCCGCGCACGAGTGCGATCCCGCGCCGCGTGATGCGGTAGGGTCCACCCTTTTGCGAGGCGATGGTTTTGCGGCGCCTGAGCTTTTTGAACAGAGCGATGTCGCACTGGGTGAGACGCCAGCCGTCGCGATTGTAGCACTCGATATCCGTGATCCTGCCGCGTGCGTCCTTTATGGGAACGATATGGCCGCCCTGCGCCAGCGCGTGCAGCACGCGCTGTTCGTCTCGTGAAATGTCCATTGGGGTCTGTCTGCTGCTGCGGCGGATAAACCGCCTGCCAATCGAAACCGGCCCGTCCGGCTGCGCGCCGGCGGGCGGATGAGGTTCAATTGCGTCCCGGCCCCTTGGGGCCGGGCTTCAGCAGGTCTGGGACAGTCTCAACATGGGACCTTGTCTAGCGCCGGCCGTTCCTGGCGGCAAGGGGTTGAAAATGTGCGCGGGGCGAGGCACACCCCCTGCACCATCGCATCACGGACCTGCCAGATGACCGCTACGAAACTGCCCGCAGACTGCCAAACCAAGGACGACGTGCGCGCCGAGATCGACCGGATCGACCAGGCGCTGATCACGCTGTTCGCCGAGCGGCACGGCTATGTGACGCGCATGGCCGAGATCAAGACCGATCCGCATGAGGCCAATGATCCCAAGCGGATACAGGCGGTGCTCGACAAGGTGCGTGAGCGGGCGGCGGCGCTGGAGCTGGACGAGGACCAGGCCGAGATGATCTGGCGGCATCTGATCGACTGGAACATCAATTACGAGAAGGGAATCATCACCGCGCGGCTGCGGCGGGGGTGAGGGGCACGATGCGGCTGCCGGAGATTGGCGGCGGCGCGGGGTTTTGGGCTGGGCTAGGTCGGCGAGGGGAGGGATCGGGGGCTTTGTTGCCTTCGGTGGAGGGGCGGCATCTCGGGATGGGTCCCGGCTTTCGCCGGGACAGCGGGATGGATGATTGGGGCGAGTAGCAAGCACAATTGCTGCGCCGGCGTAGGCCTAGGGCCGTCCTTGAAGCCATCGTTGCGCATTGTTTTTCCGTCGGCGTCCGCGTGCGTGGCGGGTTTTTCTGGACCCCCGGGTCAAGCCCGGGGGTGACGAGGGGAGGGATTCCAGTCGACGCTGCCTTCAGTGGAGAGGCGGCATCTCGGGATGGGTCCCGGCTTTCGCCGGGACAGCGAGATGAGTGTTCTGGGTCAGTAGCAAGCACAACTGCTGCGCTGGCGTAGCACGCACAATTGTTGACCCGCGCACGCCGGGTCCATCCCTGGGGTGCGGGGGAAGGCGTGTCGTGCCGGCGAGCCGCAACCGGTTGGGCATACGGCGCCGAGGGCGCCGTATGCTCTCTGTCAGAAACCGAAGAGCTGGCTGGCTTCGGGGCGCGTCATGCCGTCCTCGAAATACCGTTCCCAATTATAGGCCCAAGGGCGGTCGTACCAGTCGGGAACGGTGTACTGGAAGGTGGTGCCGGGCGCCACGGGCTCGGCACGGCCCTCTATCGGAAAGTATGTCTGGTTGCATTCGATATAGGCGAAGGGTGCGGCGTCGCCGAGCCCCCTTACGCGGTTCAGATGGCGCACCAGGCGCACGGGTTCGACCAGCGCTTCCTCGTCGTAGAAGATAGACTCGTGAACAATGCCCTCGAACGTTCCCGCTTCATCGTAACGAGGCGTATAAGCCTCTATGATCTGCAACTGGCCGGAATGCTCGAACGCGCCGTGCGTGGTCCATCCCTGGACGTTCGAGGTCCAGCTGATCAGGGTGTCCCCGTCCCAGAACCCTATTGTCTCGCCGTACCATCGCGGCACTTCGTCTCCGAGACGCGGCACGCCGCCCTCCAGGTTGAATGCCGTGCCGATCTGGGTCTGGCGGAAGAGGGTTCTGGCGTTGCCGCCGTATTGAAGCAGCAGTTCGGGTGTCACTATCAGGTGGATTTCCGTGATTCCCGGGCTCGACCAGAAGCGCATGAGCCCTTCGGGCCAGCAATACATGGCCGGCCATTGCGGGGCGTTGGTGACGGCGTTGTGATAGGCCTGCTGCACGAAGCGGGTCTGGTACTCCGGCGTCAGCAGCGAGAGGATGGTCGGCATCTGGTTGATGTGCATCCAGATCCAGGGCGGCATGCCGTCGAAATCCGGCGGGGGCAGGCTTTCGCCGCGCGCATGGAGCGCGCGTTCTTCGGGCGGCGTTATGTCGTAGTTGCGCCGATAGACGCCGTTCCAGTCCGGCGGCGGATTGTCATGGGTGTAAACGGTCGGCCCGCCGCGGGCCTCGGTTTCGGCGAGCAGCGCTTCGTAGTGCTCCTGCGCGGTTTCGAACGGGTAGGGCGACACGATCGCCTCGCGGGGATAGTCGCGGTCGCAATAGCCCCAGGGGGCGCTTTGGGGATGGTTTTCGTCAGCAATGGGCGTGTTGTTGGCGCCGAGCACGGCCTCCAGGGCGACCGAGCTGTTACAGCGGAAATAACGCGGATCCGACCAGAGTTCGCGGTCCGCATAAAAATCCGTTGTCGTGAAAAAGTCGATGGGAAGCGGCTCCACGCCTTCCGGGACGGCGCCGCCACGCGCCGCGAGCACCGGTTCGATGCCCAGTTCCGGAACGCCGTCGCCGCCATAGCTGCCCCCCGCGCCCACGACCTCGGCGCGGGTATGCGCCAGCGGCCAGCCGCGTCCGACGCTGGCCGGTTCCTGCGCCAGGGCGGGAAGGGCAACGCTCGATGCGAGAATGCCCATAAGCAAAGTAAAACGCTGTCGCGCAAAATATTTCATCATTCCTCCTCGAACGATGCGGTTCGTTTGTGTGTCAGGTCTTCCAGTGAGGATGACCATGCAGCGGGGTGCAGGCTTGCGGCCCGGTGCGGAGACCGGGCCGCGAGACCGGCCTAGAAGCCGAAGAGCTGGCTGGCTTCGGGGCGCGTCATGCCGTCCTCGAAATACCGTTCCCACAGCTGGCCCCAAGGGCGGCCGTACCAATCGGGCATGAAGTATTCGAAGGTCGCCCCGGGGGTGACCGCCTCGGCGCGGCCGTTGACGGGGAAGTAGGTGGGGAGGCACCCGATGAAGACGAAGGGATCGCCTTCGCCCAGGCCCTTGATGCGATCGAGGTCGCGCACGATCCGAACCGGCTCGACGAGGGCTTCGGCGTCATAGAAGATGGCTTCGTGCCGCAGGCCCTGGAATTCACCGGTTTCCGCCTGGCGCGGGGTGTAGATCTCCACGACCTGCATCTGGTTGGAGAACTCGAACGAGCCGTGATTCATCCAGCCCTGGACGTTGGACGTCCATGTGATCAAGGCGTCCGTATCCCAGAAGCCGATGGTTTCGCCGTACCAGGCCGGCACGTCCTGGCCCAGCCGGGGGACGGCGCCCTCGGTGTTGAACGTCCGCCCGATCTGCGCTTGCCGCAGCAGGTTCCCGCCCCATCCCGAGATCTGGGTGACCTGCTGGGGGGTGACGATCAGGTCGATGAGCGTCGTGCCTTGCCCGGACCAGAACCGCATCAATCCTTCCGGCCAGCAATACTGGGCCGGCCAGTGCGGCGCGTTGGTCACCGCGTTGTGGTAGGCCTGCTGAACGAAGCGGGTCTGGTAGTCGGGCGTCAGCAGGGACAGAATCGTCGGCACCTGGTTGAGATCCATGTAGAACCAGGGCGGCATTCCCCGGAAATCGGGCTCCCAGGTCGGTCCGGCGCCGCGCTGCATCTCCCGGACTTCACCCGATGTGGGAGAAAGGGGATAGCGATCATAAGTCCCGTCCCAATCGGGAGGACGGTTCTCGGCGGTGTAGGAGACCGGTCCGCCGCGCGCGGTCGTTTCGGCGAGCAGGGCCTCATAGTGCTCCTGCGCGGTTTCGAACGGATAGGGCGACACGATGGATTCACGCGGATAGTCGCGGTCGCAATAGCCCCAAGGCGCGCTTTGGGGATAATTCTCGCCGGTAAAATCCAGCGTGCCCGGCGAGGCTCCGTAGACGGATTCGAGGCCGATCGAGCTGTTGCACCGGAAATAGCGCGGATCGGACCATAATTCGCGGTCGGCGTAGAAGTCCGTGGTCGTAAACAGATCGACGGGAAGCGGCGTCACGCCGTCCGGAACAGCACCCCCGCGCGCGGCCACGGTCGGCGGAATGCCCTCGGCTTCGTTGCCGCTCGCGCCGTAATAACCGCCGGCGCCCACCCATCGCGCGTTGGGTTCCAGCACTGGCCAGCCCCTGCCGACGCTCTCCTCGGCAGCGATCAGGGGCGTCCCCGTCGCGGCGATCAGCGCGGCCAATCCCACCCCCAAAACTCGTTTCACAGTCATGTGTTCTCTCCTCCTGAGCGGCCGGAAGACCTTTTCCTACCGGACCCTCTGCGGCCGGAACGCATGGACGCGACCGGCCGGGGAGGGATTGATCAGGGGGCGGGGCTGTTGGAATATCCACTTTCAAAATAAAATGCCTGACAGGCGGGGCGCCGATCGAGATTAGCCGCTCTGTTAATCGTGCGTTGGAAGCAGAGCATCGCAGGGTGGGCAATGAAGATGAAATGCAGCGTCACCCTGACAAGCTATCGGGACGCCTCGCAGCAGGAAGTGGCATTCAGGTCGTGGGACGACCGCTATATCCAGCTTGGGAGAGGCGAGTACTACGGCTACGCCGCCTGCCTCGATTTCGGCTCGGTATCGGTCATGGAGGAGAGCATAAACGTCATCGTCGACATGATGACGTGTCCCCCGAACGGCCATCTCTTGCTGGTGCTGCCGCTCGGGAGCATACACAGCCACCACGTCAACGGGTCGCTTGCTCCTCAATCCGGTTTTGCGCAACTCGGCGGAAACGCCATCAATGTCGTCACGGAAGCCAATAGTCGTTGGCTGATGGTCTTGACCAGCTTTGCCTGTCTTCCGGACCTGGAGCCTAAAACCGTAGCGCCCCTCGCATCCTTCGAAATGCTTCCCGAACTCCGGCAAACCGCAATGTGGCTCTCGGGATTGATCGCGAGCTCACCAGAAAAATTGCGCTCCGCCGACGATCGGATCGCAAGCGTTCTTCCCAGGCTCATTCTCGACAAGGTGACCGAGATCTACGGACAGATCGCCGATACGGGCGCAAAGACCGTCTTACGCGAGACCTATGCCTCCGAGGTCTGCCGCAAGGCACGACGGGTCGTTGGGCAGCTCGGGTTCGCCCCGCTCGGCGTATCCGAACTGGCGCGGGAAATGCGGATACCGCAACACGTGTTGAGACAGGCGTTCGCCGACTCGCTCGGCATCAGCCCAAGCGTGTGGCTGAGACAGAACCGCCTGAACATGGTGCGGCGCACCCTGCTCGAGATGCGAGAAAACGAGGCGTCCGTCACGGACGTCGCGATGAACCACGGCTTTTTCCACCTCGGTCGCTTCTCGGCCTATTATGCCCGGAGCTTCGGAGAACTGCCCTCGAAAACCCTCGAGCGCGTTCAACGCCGATCACGGGATGTGTGACGATCGTCGGGGAACCGAAGACCGGTATGACGCGGGGAGGGATCGGGGTCGTCGCGGCCTCTGAGGGAGAGGGGGCATTTCGGGATGGGTCCCGGCCTTCGCCGGGACAGCGAGATGGGGGGGCGGGCCGGGAGCGGGCACAATTGCTGTCTGGGCGTGGGTTAGGGGCCGTCCTTGCGCATTGGGCTTTCGGTGGTCGTGACCGGGCGTCCGTGTGCGTGGCGGGTTCTTCTGGACCCCCGGGTCAAGCCCGGGGGTGACGAGGGGAGGGATCGGGGTCGTCGCTGCTGGGGTTGTGCGTTGGTCTTTCGGTCGTCTTGGCCGGGTTGACCCGGCCATCCAGCCGAGCGTTCCGCATGCCCGGGTCGAGACCGGGGTTGACGAGGGGAGGGATTGGGCGTGTCGCTGCCTTCGGTGGAGAGGCAGCATCTCAGGATGGGGCCCGGCTTTCGCCGGGACAGCGAGATGGGTGATCGGGGCGGCATTTGGGATGGGTTACGGCTGCGCCGGGACGGCGCGGTGGGTGATCGGGGCCGGCGGCGAGCCCTTTGGGGGTGCTGGCCGTTCTTTCCCGCGTTGACAGCGTGGGCGATCCGGAAATATGAGAACAGAGCTCATGTTTCGGAGGACTCCATGCTGCACTTCCTGTCGCGCCGGACGGCGCCGGTTCTCATCGCGGTTGCCGGCGGCCTTGCCGCTTCGGGCGGTGCCCTTGCGCAGAGCGAGGCGGACTATCCCATCACGATCGAGCATGCCCTGGGCACCACGGTGCTGACCGAGAAGCCGGAGCGGATCGCGACGGTGAACTGGGCCAATCACGAGGTGCCGCTGGCGCTGGGCGTGGTGCCGGTGGGGTTCGCGGCGGCCAATTTCGGCGACGATGACGGGGACGGGCTGCTGCCCTGGGTGTCCGAGCGGCTGGACGAACTGGGCGCCGAGGTTCCGGTGCTGTTCGACGAGGGCGACGGCATCGATTTCGAGGCCGTGGCCGCGACCAACCCGGATGTGATCCTCGCCGCCTATTCGGGCCTCACGCAGCAGGATTACGATACGCTGAGCGCCATCGCGCCGGTCGTGCCCTATCCGGAGGCGGCCTGGTCCACGGACTGGCGCGAGATGATCCTCTTGAACAGCGAAGGCATGGGCATGGCGGCCGAGGGCGAGGAGTTGATCGCCAGCATCGAGGCCGAGATCGCGGAAACCGTGGCGGCCTATCCGCAGCTCCAGGGCCGGACCGTGATGTTCGTGACCCATCTCGACACTACGGACCTGAGCACGATCCGCTTCTATACGAACAACGACACGCGGGTGAAATTCTTCCTCGATCTGGGCCTCGAAATGCCCGAGAGCGTGATCGCGGCCTCCGAAGGCGGCGCGTTCAGCGGCCAGGTGAGCGCCGAGAACGTGGACGTGTTCGACGACGTCGAGATCATCGTCACCTATGGCGGGCAGGACCTGATCGACGCGCTCAATGCCGATCCGCTGACCTCGCAGATGCCCGCGGTCGCGAGCGGCGCCATCGTGGCGCTGAGCAACGACCCGCTCGGCACGGCGGCCAATCCGACCCCGCTGGCGCTCTCCTGGGTGCTTTCCGATTATGTGGCCCTGCTGGCCGAAGCGGCCGACAAGCTCGACTAGTCGCAAAGTAGAGAATTTTGAGCACGACCCTTCCCCAGGCGCCGGTTTTCCGGCGCCTGACGCGCATCCGGCTCTCCTGGCTCGTCGTCGTGCTCGCGGCGGTGGCGGTTCTGTGCGCGCTGTCGGTGGCGGTGGGCAGCCGGGTGGTGGACTGGTCCGAGATCATCGCGGGGCTGGGCGGGGCCACGGACACGATCGGGCAGGCGGCGGTGGTCAAACGCGTGCCGCGCACCATCCTTGCCGCGCTGGCCGGGGCGGCGCTGGCGCTCTCGGGCGCGGTGATGCAGGGAGTGACGCGCAATCCGCTGGCCGACCCGGGCATTCTCGGCATCAACATGGGCGCTTCGCTGGCCGTGGTGGTGGGCATCGCCTGGTTCGGCATCTCGGCGGCCCATGTCTATATCTGGACGGCCATTTTCGGCGCCGGGGCGGCGGCGGTGTTCGTCTATGCGGTGGGCGCGCTCGGGCGCGGCGGGCCGACGCCCTTGAAGCTGGCACTGGCGGGGGCCGCGACCTCGGTGGCGCTGCTCTCGTTCATCCGCGCCATCGTTTTGCCGCGCGCCGATATTTCCGAGGGCGTCCAGTCCTGGCAGATCGGGGGCGTGGGCGGGGCGAGCTATGCCAGCATCGGCACGGTTCTGCCCTTCCTCGTCGTGGGCTTTGCGATCTGCCTTCTCTCCGCGCGGCGGCTCAATGCGCTGGCGCTGGGGGACGAACTGGCCGCTGGGCTGGGCGAGCGCGTGGCCATCGCGCGCGCCAGCGCGGCGCTCGGCTCCGTGGTGCTGTGCGGGGCGATCACGGCGGTGTGCGGGCCCATCGGCTTCGTGGGGCTGATCGTGCCGCATCTGTGCCGGTTGCTGGTGGGGGTGGATCACCGCTGGCTGCTGCCGTTTTCGGCGCTGATGGGCGCGGGGCTGCTGATCGGCTCGGACGTGGTGGGCCGGGTCATCGCCCGGCCCAATGAGCTCGACGTGGGGATCGTGACCGCGTTCATCGGCGCGCCGTTCTTCATCTGGATCGTGCGGCGCACCAAGGTGGGCGACCTGTGAGCGCGATCACGCCCGCAACTCCGGCGCTGGTCGCCGAGTCGGCCAGGGCGCGCAGCGATCGCGCCCGGCGGCGGCGCACCGTCATCGCGGTGCTCGCGGCGATCCTCGTCCTGGGTTTCGCGCTGACGCTGATGCTGGGGCAATCGTTCACCCCGCCGGGGGACGTGCTGCGCGTGCTGCTGGGGGAGGACGTGCCGGGGGCCTCGTTCACCGTGGGGCGGCTGCGGCTGCCGCGGGCGGTGCTCTCGATCGCGGCGGGGCTGAGCTTCGGGCTGGGCGGGGTGGCGTTCCAGACCATGCTGCGCAACCCGCTCGCGAGCCCGGACATCATCGGAATCAGCTCGGGGGCGAGCGCGGCGGCGGTCTTTGCCATCGTGGTGCTGTCGCTCGACGGGCTGGCGGTCTCGGCTTTCGCCATCGTCGCGGGGCTGGGGATCGCGCTGCTGATCTACATGCTCTCGTTCAAGGGCGGGGTGGCGGGGACGCGGCTGATCCTCGTGGGCATCGGCATGTCGGCGATGCTGCATTCCGTCACGAGCTACGTGCTCTCGATCGCGGCGGCCTGGGACCTGCAGGAGGCGAACCGCTGGCTGTCGGGGAGCGTCAACGGTGCGTCGTGGACGCAGACCCTGCCGGTGCTGGTGGCTTTCGCGGTGTTCGGCGCGCCGCTGCTCGGCCGGTCGCGCGAATTGGAGACCCTGCGCCTGGGCGACGACACGGCGGCCGCGCTGGGGGTGCGGGTGGCGCAGACGCGCGTCATCGTCATCGTCGCGGCCACGGGCATGATCGCGTTCGCGACCGCCGCGGCGGGGCCGATCGCGTTCGTGGCGTTCCTTTCCGGCCCCATCGCGGCCCGGATCGTGGGACGCAACGGGTCGCTGCTGATCCCGGGCGCGCTGGTGGGGGCGGTGCTGGTGCTGGGGGCCGACTATATCGGCCAGTTCGCGCTGCCCTCGCGCTATCCGGTGGGGGTCGTCACCGGCGCGCTGGGGGCGCCCTATCTGGTCTATCTCATCGCGCGCACGAACAGGGCCGGGGGCTCATTGTGATCGGGCTGGCCCGCTGACCGGGCGCCGCGGTATGGTTACCTCTTGGCGCTGGCGGCATTTCGCGTCATTATGCGCGCGCTGATCCAAGAGGGACGGCTTCGCATGGTGCAGAACCTGACATTGCGGCGCGCTTCGATCGCCGAGGCCGACAAACTCGGACGGCTGGGCTTCGACGCCTGGGATTCGAGCATGCACCAGATTCTCGACCCCACGAGCGCGGAGCAGGAAGCGGCCGACCGCGAGGCGCTGCTGGTGGCGTTCCAGCTCTTCTGCATCGAGGCGTGCAATTCCATCACCGTGGCCCATGACGACAAGGGGCTGCTCGGCTGGGCGGCGCACGATCCGTTCGGGCCCTATATCTCGGACCTATGGGTGGCGCCGGCGCACCAGCGCCAGGGCATCGGCGGGCGGCTGCTCGCGACCATGGAGCAGGATATCTTCCGTGCCGGGCACGATGTGAGCGTGCTCGAAACCCACGCCGAGAATGGCGGGGCCATCCGGTTCTACGTGCGCGAGGGCTATTCCATCGTGTGGCGCGGGGTGAAGTTCTCGCGGCTGCTCGGCCAGCGGATCGAGAAGGTCCGGATGGAGAAGCAGTTGGTGGTGACTGCGGGGTAGGGGTTGGCGCGGTTGCGCTGTCGGTCCCGCTATTCAACCGAATGCCAGACTAAGGCCAGCTTCAAACTCTCGGTTCGTCATGGCCGGGCTTGACCCGGCCATCTGCGATGCATCCGCGAACATTGGGGGAGGATAGGGACAGGGCGGGCATCCTGTGGGTGGGCGGCATCTCGGGATGGGTCCCGGCTTTCGCCGGGACAGCGAGATTGGGTGCTGGGCTGGGCGGGGTGCGGGAGCGGGGAGTTGGTTGGTATGGCCATCCGCGAACGTTGGGGAGAAACCGCTCCCTTACGACGTGGCGGCATCGCGGACCCCCGGGTCGAGCCCGGGGGTGACGAGGGGAGAGATTGAGGCAGGGCGGGCATCCTGGGGGTGGGTGGCATCTCGGGATGGGTCCCGGCCTTCGCCGGGACAGCGAGATTGGGTGCTGGGCTGGGCGGGGTGCCGGAGCCAGGGCTGGGGAGAGGTTGGCACGGGCGTTTCCCTCTCGCCGTCGCTACCCCGGCGAAGGCCGGGGTCCATCCATGAAATGCGCCCTCTGCACCGGGAGAGGTTCGGAGCTGGTTCCGGCCTGCGCCGGGACAAGCGGTATGGGAGATGGGTCTGTCTCGATGTCCGGGCGTCGCACCGTGGCGGAGTAGGGCCATCCGCCACAACCGACTGGCGCAAGCGGCTGGTTTTCGCTACATGCTCGGAGACTCTTCCGGCGCCCCGCGGCGCCGGTTCGTTTGCGCGATTACCGGAGCCTTTCTCCTTCATGAGCATCGTCGATACCCGCACGCCCAATCCGAAATATTTCATTCCCGGCGCCACCGGCGACTGGGAGGTGATCATCGGCATGGAAGTGCACGCGCAGGTGACGTCGCAATCCAAGCTGTTTTCGGGCTCGTCTACCGAGTTCGGCAATCCGCCCAATTCCAACGTGAGCTTCGTGGATGCGGCCATGCCCGGCATGCTGCCGGTGATCAACGAAGAATGCGTCAAGCAGGCGGTGCGCACGGGGCTGGGGCTCAAGGCGCAGATCAACAAGCGCTCGGTCTTCGACCGCAAGAACTATTTCTATCCCGACCTGCCGCAGGGCTATCAGATTTCCCAGTTCAAGGACCCGATCGTGGGCGAGGGCAAGGTGACGCTCGACCTCGGCGAGGACGGCGAGGTCGAGATCGGCATCGAGCGGCTGCATCTGGAGCAGGACGCGGGCAAGTCGATCCACGACCAGCACCCCAACATGAGCTTCGTGGACCTCAACCGCTCCGGCGTGGCGCTGATGGAGATCGTCAGTAAGCCCGACCTGCGCTCGAGCGAGGAGGCCAAGGCCTATCTCTCCAAGCTGCGCACCATCCTGCGGTATCTCGGCACCTGCGACGGCAACATGGAGCAGGGCTCCATGCGCGCGGACATCAACGTCTCTGTGCGCAAGCCCGGCGGTGCATTCGGCACGCGCTGCGAGATCAAGAACGTCAACTCGGTGCGTTTCGCCGGCCAGGCCATCGAATACGAGGCGCGGCGCCAGATCGACATCCTCGAGGACGGCGGCAGCATCGACCAGGAAACCCGGCTGTTCGACCCCAAGAGCGGGCAGACGCGCTCGATGCGGAGCAAGGAGGAGGCGCACGATTATCGCTACTTCCCCGACCCCGACCTGCTGCCGCTGGAATTCGACGACGCCTTCATCGCGGAGCTGGCCAAGGACCTGCCCGAGCTGCCCGACGAGAAGAAGGCGCGGTTCATCGCGGACTTCGGCATCTCGCCCTATGACGCGAGCGTGCTCGTCTCGGACCGCGACAGCGCGGATTTCTTCGAGAAGGTGGCGGCGGGCCGCGACGGCAAGCTGGCGGCCAATTGGGTGATCAACGAATTGTTCGGCCGGCTCAACAAGGACGGCATTCCGGTCACCGAAAGCCCGGTGAGCGCGGAACAACTCGGCGGCGTCATCGACCTGATCGGCAAGGGCGAGATTTCGGGCAAGATCGCCAAGGACCTGTTCGAGATCGTCTGGGCCGAGGGCGGCGATCCGGCGGAACTGGTGGAAGCGCGCGGCATGAAGCAGGTGTCGGACACCGGCGCCATCGAGGCGGTGGTGGACGCGATCATCGCCGCCAATCCGGGGCAGGTCGAGGCGGTGAAGGCCAAGCCCGGGCTTCTGGGCTGGTTCGTGGGCCAGGTGATGAAGGAAACCGGCGGCAAGGCCAATCCGCAGGCGGTCAACGCCATTCTCAAGGCCAAGCTGGGACTGGAGTAGGCAAATGGCGGAGCGGGAACCGGGAGACGGAGAGACGCCGGCCGCGCACCCCACGGGCGGCGGGGCCTATGGCTTCTTCTTCGGCGGCTTTGTCCGCCTGGTCATGGCGGTGCCGGTGGTCGCGATCCAGATCGCGGCGGTGGCGCTGATCGTCTACGGGGCGATCGAGACCTGGCATTTCGTCGATGCCATCTTCTTCGACCAGGACCACGCGGTCAGCCATGACCAGATCCTGCTGCTGGCCATCGAGATCGTGGACCTGTTCCTGCTGGCGACCGTGGTTCAGGTCGTTTCGCTCGGGATTTACCAGCTTTATTTCAACCAGGACCTGCAATTGCCGGCCTGGCTCAAGATCAGGACGCTGGACGACCTGAAATCCAAGCTCGTGGGCGTCGTGATCACGGTGATGTCGGTCTATTTCCTGGGCCGCGCGGTGACCTGGACCGAGGGCGACGGCATCATCTATCTCGGCGTGGCCATAGCGGCCGTGATTGCGGCGCTGACGTATTTTCTCTCGAAGATCGACGACGGGCATTAGGGCCCGGCTTCTTGATTGGGGCGCGGAGAGCCGATAAGCCACCGACTTCCCTTCTCCCCTTGAGGGAGAAGGTGGGCTTTCGCGAAGCGAAAGGTCGGATGAGGGGTGCTCTCGCCACGAGCCCCTCGCCATCGGTGTTTGGGGCGGCAGGCACCCCTCACCCCCATCCCCTCTCCCTCAAGGGGAGAGGGGTGCGCAGGAGCCGACGAACCACGGGCTTCGCAGAAACGCCTCACCGCGTGGGTGCCGGCGTCCTGCGCAGGAGGCGTGCGAGCAGGCGGCCGTCCAGCAGCAACAGGCCGATGAAGATCAGCGCCATGCCGGCGAGATGGCTGGGCAGGATGGTTTCATCCAGCAGGCCGACGCCGAAGATGATGGCCGAGACGGGCGCGATGAAGGTAACGACCGAGAAATTGGTGGCGCCGACGCGCGGCAGGATGCGGTACATCACCTGATAGGCGGCGGTGGTGGAGATCAGCCCGATGGCCAGCGCCGCGCCCCATGTTTCGGGCCGGGCAATGACCGGCACCCCCTCGAAGACGAAGGCCGCGGCGATGGCGGCGACGGAGGCTCCGGTCAGCGAGATGGTGGCGAGGACGGTGGGCTCTACGACCGCGAAGCTGCGGGTGATGTTGAGCGCGAAGGCGTAGCACACCGTGGCCAAGAGGCAGGCGCCGATGGCCCAGAGCTGGCTTTCGCCGCCCTGGGCGATGGCGGGCAACGCGAGCACCAGGGCGCCCGCGAAGCCGAAGGCGATGCCGAAGCTCTTGTTGCGGCTGGCCTTCTCGCCGTTGATCCAGAAATGGGAGACGATGACCGTCGTGATCGGGGTCATGGCGTTGACGATGGCGGCGACGCCGCTGGCCAGATGCGCCTGGCTCAGGGGGAAGAGCGCAAAGGGAATGGCGTAGGAGAGGAGGCCAAGGCCGGCGAGCTTGAGCCAGAGAGCCGGTTCGCGCGGCACGGGTTTCCGCAGCGCGGCGACGACGACCCAACAGCCGAGCGCGCCGATGCCCACGCGCAGGGCGGAGACCCAGAGCGGGCCCACCTCGCGGATCAGCACCGCGTTGAAGATGAAGGAAAAGCCCCAGACCGCGCCCAGCAGGATGATCCAGAACCAGTCGCGGGGAGCCATGGGGCGTGTCTTTCGATCGAAGCGGGACGGGGAGATTATGCTTGGGGCGGGAGGGAGTCGAAGCACAAGAGCTGATGGATGGCATCAATTGCTGTTGTGCGAGATGGGGGCGACGCGGTTTTGACGGGGGGTCGTCTCAACCTTCGCAAGGGTGAGGACTTCAACCCGCGATGCGTGAAAAGGCATCGCGGGTCCTCGGGTCGAGCCCGAGGACGACGAGGGAGGAGAGGGGCGACGGGAGGAACTTTGGAGCGATAGGAGGCACAAGCTCTCAGGTCGTCATGGCCGGGCTTGACCCGGCCATCCAGCAGCGCCTTCCCGACGCGCGGAGGGTCTTTCTGGATTGCGGGGTCGAGCCCGGCAATGACGAGGGGGAAGATTTGGCGCGCGGAGGATCTTTCGGGGGAGAACCTAGCGGAGGAGTGCTGCCGGTGCCGCGGCCTGTGCGGCAGCGCCTTCCCGAACACGAGGAGAGAGGTTTGGCGCGCGGAGACTTTAGCTGGGAAACTCTGCGGAGACGGGCTCGCGCTGGATGGTGAGGGGGCGGGACAGCGAGGAGGGTTTTCTGGGGACGTAGCGGAGGGGCGCTGTCGGTGCGGCCGTCAGTCGGGCAGCGCTGCGTCGCCGCGGGCGAGCAGGGCGAGGGCTTGGGGGTAGAGCCTGTGTTCCTCGGCCAGGACGCGGGCGGCGAGGGATTCGGGGGTGTCGTCGGGGAGGACGGGGACGCGGGCCTGTGCGATGGCGGGGCCTTCGTCGAGGCCGGGGGTGACGAAATGAACGGTGCAGCCATGCTCGGTTTCGCCGTCGGCGAGGGCACGGGCGTGGGTGTCGAGGCCGCGGTATTTCGGCAGAAGCGAGGGGTGGATGTTGATGAGCCGGCCGCGCCAATGGGTCACGAATTCGGGCGTGAGGATGCGCATGAAGCCGGCGAGGCAGACGATCTCGGCGCCCCAGGCTTCGAGGATATCGGTGGCCGCGTTCTCGAAATCGAGCCGTGTGGGGAAGGCGCTTTGGGCCAGGGTGGCCGTGGGGATGCCCGCGGCCCTGGCGGTCTCCAGCCCGGCTGCCGCAGCGCGGTTTGAGAAGACGCCAACGATCTCAGCGGGATAATCCGGGTTCTTCGCGGCTTCGATGAGCGCGGTCATGTTCGAGCCGCGGCCGGAGATCAGGATGGCGGTGCGGCGTCGGGTGCTCACAGGGCGAGGGTGCCGGAGAATTCGACCGCGTCGCCGGTGCGGAGGCGCAGGGCGCCGATGACGGTCGCGGCCTCGCCGGCATCGGCGAGGTGGGCGATCACGGCCTCGGCGTCGTGCGCGGCGACCGCGAGCAGCATGCCGACGCCGCAATTGAAGGTGCGCAGCATCTCGCGTTCGGCGATGCCGCCTTCCTTCGCCAGCCAGCCGAAGACCGGGGGCGGGGCGAGGCGGTCGAGATCGACATGGGCGGCGAGGGTATCGGGCAGGACGCGCGGAATGTTGTCCTGGAAGCCGCCGCCGGTGATGTGGGCCAGGGCCTTGATGCCGAGCCCGGCGCGGAGCGCGGAAAGGAGCGGCCTGACGTAGATGCGCGTGGGGGTGAGCAGGGCTTCCCCGAGGCTGGTGCCCGGCGCGAAGGGCGCGGCATCGGACCAGGCAAGGCCCGAGCGGGCGACGATCTTGCGCACCAGCGAAAAGCCGTTGGAATGGACGCCGGACGAGGCGAGCGCGATGAGCACGTCGCCTTCGGCGATATCGGGGCGCGGGAGCAGGGCGCCGCGTTCGGCGGCGCCGACCGCAAAGCCCGCGAGGTCGTAGTCGCCGCCCGCATACATGCCCGGCATCTCGGCGGTTTCCCCGCCCAGAAGCGCGCAGCCGGCCTGGCGGCAGCCCTCGGCGATGCCTTCGACGATCGCGGTGCCCTGGGCGACGTCGAGCGCGCCGGTGGCGAAGTAGTCGAGGAAGAACAGCGGCTCGGCGCCCTGGACCACGATGTCGTTGACGCACATGGCCACGAGGTCGATGCCCACGGTGTTGTGCACACCCGCGTCGATGGCGATTTTCAGCTTGGTGCCTACGCCGTCATTGGCCGCGACCAATACCGGATCGGAAAACCCCGCGGCCCGGAGATCGAAAAGACCGCCGAAGCCGCCGATCTCGCCGTCGGCGCCGGGGCGCCGGGTGGAGCGGACCGCCGGCTTGATGGCCTCGACAAGGGCGTTGCCGGCGTCTATGTCCACGCCCGCCTGCTTGTAGGAGAGGCCGTTTGATGGCAATTTCGCGCTGTCGGACATGGCTCGGCTACCGGGTTGACCGAAAACAGGATTTCTTTTGCCGAGACCGGCCGATCCCGCGGGTCTGGCATTGACCGCCCCCGGGATGCCCGCGCTGATAGCCGGTCGCCCCGGTCGACGCAAGGACTACGACGCAAGGACCGCCATGTCGCTCAGATATCAGATCTATGCCTGGGTCGCCATCATGGCCATGGTGTTGATCCTGCTCTTCGTGTTCCGCGGCATCCTGCTGCCGTTCGTGGCCGGCATGGCGCTGGCCTATCTGCTCGATCCGGTGACCGACTGGCTGGAGCGGCGCGGGCTGGGGCGCGCGCTTGCGACCTCGCTCGTGATGCTGGTGTTCGTGCTGCTGATTCTGTCGGCCTTCCTGCTGATCGTGCCGCTGATCCTGCAACAGGGCTTCGGCCTGATCCGCAACATCCCGGGCTATATCGAGCAGTTGCAGGAGCTGATCCAGGTCGCGATCCCGCGGCTCGAGGACTGGCTCGGGCCGGAACGGATGCGCGAGCTCGAAGCGGGCATCGAGCAGATGACGACGGACGCGGCGGGCTGGATCGCGGCCATTACGGGCCAGATCGCGCAGTCCTCGGTGGGCATCATCAATACGCTCGGCCTTCTGATCGTCACCCCGGTCGTGGCCTTCTACATGCTGCTGGACTGGGACCGCATGGTCGAATCCGTGGACAGCCTGTTCCCGCCCAAGCACAAGGCGGAGATCCGCGCCATCTTCAAGGAGATGGACGTGGCCATGGCCGGGTTCGTGCGCGGGCAGGGCGCGGTGGTGGGCATTCTGGCGCTCTATTACGGCGCGACGCTGTCGCTGGCCGGCCTCAGCTTCGGGCTGGCCATCGGCATCATCGCGGGACTGTTCAGCTTCGTGCCCTATGTGGGCTTCCTCATCGGGTTCGTGCTCTCCATCGGCGTGGCGCTGGTGCAGTTCTGGCCGGACTGGGTGATGATCTCGGTCATCGTGTTCATCTACCTTTTCGGCCAGTTCCTCGAAGGCAACATTCTCTATCCCAAGCTGGTGGGGTCGAGCATCGGGGTGCATCCGGTGTGGCTGATGTTCGCGATCTTCGCCTTCGCGGTGATCTTCGGGCCGGTGGGCGTGCTGCTGGCGGTGCCGCTGGCGGCGATATCGGGCGTATTGGTGCGCTGGGCGGTGCGGACCTACAAGCAAAGCCCGCTCTACGACCCCAACCATCCGGTGATCCTGACCGCGGACGCGGCGCCGGCGGCGCGCAAGGACGAGCCGTGAGCGCGGGCGCGCGCGTGTCGCGGGCGCCTTCGGCCAATAGCCAGCTCGTGCTCGAATGGGGGCACGAGGAAGCGCGGTCGGAAGACGATTTCATGGTGACCGAGGACAATAGGCTCGGTTTCGAGCACGTGCTGGCCTGGCCGGACTGGCCTTCGGCCTCCATGCTGATCCAGGGGCCGGCCAAATCGGGCAAGTCGCATCTGGCGCGCATCTGGCAGGCGCGGGCCGGGGCGGTCGCGGCTAGCCCGGAGACGCTCGAGGCCCTTGCGCAGGACGGCGCGACGGCGCCGCTGCTGATCGAGGACATCGACCGGGTGGCCTATCCGGAGGTGCCGCTGTTCCACGTGCTCAACCACGCGCTGCGCGGGCAGCGTTGCGTCTTGATGACGGCGCGGGCATCGGTGGCCGACTGGCCCTATCAAACCAATGACGTGCGCTCGCGGGCGCGGCAGGCGACGGCGTTCACGATCTCGGCGCCCGACGACATCCTGTTGTCGCAGATGCTGGTGAAACTGTTCGCCGACCGGCAGTTGCCGGTCGACCCGAAAGTGATCGCCTATCTCGTCTCGCGCATGGAGCGTTCGTCGGAAGAGGCCGTTGCGCTCGTGGGCCTGCTCGATACCCTGTCGCTGGCCAAGCGCAAGGGAATCACCCGGGCCCTCGCAGCCGAGGCCCTGGCGCTGCGCGAAAGCCAGCGCGGCGACTGAGCGGCTCCCGCGCCTCGGGATGAGAGGCCAGAGGACACGAACATGGACCAGATGCCGGACAACGACACGCCCGTAGAAGCCCTCCCCGAAGTCGAAGCCCTGTGGGAAAGCCCGGCGCGCTTCGTCAACCGCGAAGTCTCCTGGCTGCAATTCAACACGCGCGTGCTGGAGGAGGCGGCCAATCCCAATCACCCGCTGCTGGAGCGGCTGCGCTTCGTCTCGATCTCGGCGAGCAATCTCGACGAGTTCTTCATGGTGCGCGTGGCCGGGCTCAAGGGGCAGCTCCGCGCCGGGTTGCCGCGCGAGAGCGACGACGGCATGACCCCGACCGAGCAGCTCGAGGAGATCGCGACGCTGGCCCAGCAGCTCCATCTCGAGCAGCAGGCGCAGTGGCAGGCGATTCGGGAAGAGCTCTACGAGCAGAACATCGTCATCCACGAGGAGAGCGAGCTTTCGGGCGACCAGGTGGCCTTCCTCGAAAAGACGTTCCGCGAGGACGTGTTTCCGGTGCTGACCCCGATCGCCGTCGATCCGGCGCACCCGTTCCCCTTCATCCCGAACCTGGGGTTCTCGCTCGCCTTCCAGCTCGACCGCACGACCGACAATTCGCGGCTGGTGGCGCTGGTGCGCATCCCGTCCAACCTCGACCGGTTCGTGAAGCTGCCGACCAAGGCGATCTCGGACCGGCGCGTGGAGATGGTGACGGTCGAGACCCTGGTGAAGCTCTTCTTCCACCGCATCTTCCCCGGCTATGCCGTTGTCGGGTCAGGTTCTTTCCGAATCGTGCGCGACAGCGAGATCGAGATCGACGACGAGGCCGCGGACCTCGTGGTCGAGTTCGAATCCGCGCTGCGCCAGCGCCGGCGGGGGCAGGTGATCCGGCTCGAGATCGAGCGCTCCATGCCGCGCAGCCTCAAGCGGCTGATCGCCGAGGAACTGGGGATCACGGCCGAGGACACGTTCGAGGTCGAGGGGTTCCTGGGGCTCGCGGACGCGGGCAAGCTGTGCGATCTCGACCGGCCGGAATTGAAATTCCCGCGCTATCACGCGCGCTTTCCCGAGCGCATCCGCGACCATCACGGGGATTGCTTCGCGGCGATCAAGGAAAAGGACATCGTCGTCCACCACCCCTATGAGAGCTTCGACGTGGTGGCGCAGTTCATCGCGCAGGCGGCGCGCGACCCGGATGTGGTGGCGATCAAGCAGACGCTCTACCGGACCAGCAAGGATTCCCCCATCGTCAAGGCGCTGGTCGCGGCGGCCGAGGCGGGCAAGTCGGTGACCGCGCTGGTGGAGCTCAAGGCGCGGTTCGACGAGGAAGCCAATATCCGCTGGGCGCGGGACCTGGAACGCGCGGGCGTGCAGGTGGTGTTCGGGTTCATCGAACTCAAGACCCACGCCAAGCTCTCTCAGGTGGTGCGGCGCGAGAAGGGCAAGCTGGTCTCGTACTGTCACGTGGGGACGGGCAACTACCATCCGGTGACGGCCAAGATCTATACGGACCTCTCGTATTTCACCGCCGATCCGGTGATCACGCGGGACGTGGCGCGCATCTTCAACTTCATCACCGGCTATGCGCGGCCCACCGAGCTGGAGGCGATCGCGATCTCGCCGATCTCGCTGCGGGCCAAGCTGGTCGAGCATATCGAGCGGGAGATCGCCTTCGCCCAGGCCGGGCAGCCGGCCTCGATCTGGCTCAAGTGCAATGCGCTGGTGGATGCGGACATCATCGACGCGCTCTATCGCGCCAGCCAGGCGGGGGTCAGGATCGAGCTGGTGGTGCGCGGCATCTGCTGCCTGCGGCCGGGGATTCCGGGCTTTTCCGACAATATCCGGGTCAAGTCGATCGTGGGGCGCTTCCTCGAGCACTCGCGCATCTACTGCTTCGGCAACGGGCACGAGATGCCCTCGCGCCAGGCGGCGGTCTATATCTCTTCGGCGGACCTCATGAACCGCAATCTGGACTGGCGGGTGGAAACGCTGGTGCCGATCCGCAATCGAACGGTGCACAAGCAGATTCTCGACCGCATCATGGTTGCCAATCTGCGCGACAACCAGCAGAGCTGGGAAGTGCTGCCGGACGGGACGGCCCAGCGGATCATGCCGGGGCCGGACGAAGAGCCGTTCAACGCGCACAACTATTTCATGACCAATCCTTCGCTTTCCGGCCGCGGCAGCGCTCTGCACGGTTCGGAGGACGAAGAGGAAGGTGACGATTGATTCGATTCTGGAGCGTCGAATCCGATCCGGACGATATGGGACGGCTGGAGGGTGCGCGACCGGTAGCCGTCCTCGATATCGGTTCGAACTCCGTACGTTTGATGGTCTATGAGCGCCACGCGCGCGCGCTCACGATCCTCTACAACGAAAAGTCCTCGTCCACGCTCGGACGCGGGGTGGCGGCCACGGGCAACCTCTCGCAGGCGAGCATGGACAAGGCCTTGAAGGCGATCCAGCGCTTCGCCATGGTCGCCCGCGTCATGGACGTGGGGCAGGTGCATGCGCTCGCGACCTCGGCAACGCGCGAGGCCGAGAACGGGCCCGATTTCACCAAGGCGGTGGAGGCGATCATCGGGGTGCCGGTGCGGGTGCTCTCGGGCCCCGAGGAGGCGCATTACGCGGCGCTGGGCGCGGTGGCCGGGATGCCGGGCTTTGCGGGCGTGGTGGGCGACCTGGGCGGGGGGAGCCTCGAACTGGCGATGATCGCCGACCACGCGGACCAGGCGTTCGAGACCCATGCGCTGGGCGTGATCCGGCTGCAGGACGACAGCAACGGCAATGGCGGGACGGCGCTGGAGCTGGCGCGCGAGCGCATCGCGCAATCCGCGCTGCTCACCGGGGGCGAGCACGAATGGTTCTGCGCCATCGGCGGCACCTGGCGCGCGCTGGCCAAGCTGCACCAGGCTCGGGCGAAATATCCCCTGCACATGATCCAGGACTACGTGGCCGATCCGGCGGACCTCATCGCGCTCTGCGACGAGCTCGTGGCCGCGGCCGAGAGCAAGAAGCCCGTGCCCAATATCGAGGTGGTGTCGGGCTCGCGGCGCGAGCTGCTGCCTTTCGGTGCGGCGGTGATGGCCGAGGTGCTGCGGCAGGGGCGGTTCAAGAAGGTGGTGTTCTCGGCCATGGGCGTGCGCGAGGGCGTGCTCTACGAGGCGCTGCCCGAGGCCGAGAAGGCGGTGGATCCGCTGCTGCAGGCGACCGAGGAGATGTCGCGGCTGCGTTCGCGGGCACCGGCCTTCGCCGAGGACCTGATCGAGAGCAGCGAGGCGCTGTTCGCGACCATGGGTGTCAAGGAGAGCGAGCAGGAGGCGCGGCTGCGCAAGGCGGCGTGCTATCTCTCCGATATCGGCTGGCGCGCGCATCCCGATTATCGCGGCGAGCAGAGCGTGGACGCGGTGGCGTTCTCCAATTTCGTGGGGGTGGACCATTGCGGCAGGGCGTTCCTGGCGCTGTCGCTGGCGTTCCGCTACCTGGGCCTGAAGGGCAAGGGGATCAGCCCGTTCCTCGCACGGATCGCGGGGCCGGTGCTGACCAAGCGGGCCAAGCTGATGGGCGCGTTTTTTCGCGTGGCCTATCCGCTGGCGGCGGCCATGCCCGGCATCCTCACGCGGGTGGGCTTCGAGGTCTCGGGCAAGACGCTGCGCGTGGTGCTGCCGGCCGACCTCAACTTCCTCGACGGCGAACGGCTGGCGACGCGGGTGCACCAGTTCGCGCAGGAGGCGGGGCTGAAGGAAGGGAAGATCATCCTGTCGTAGGTGTGTCAGGGCGCTTTTCGAGCGTGTGGAGGCACCTCGGGATGGCTTGGCCTGCGGCTGGACGGCATCTGTGTATTGGGCGCATTGGTTGCCCAATCTCAAATTCGCTACCCTGGCGGAGGCCGGGGTCCATCCAACTGCGCTCGCCATGTGCGCGGAGGGTCTTTCTGACCCCCGGGTCGAGCCCGGGGGTGACGAGGGGAGAGATTCGGGCCGGCGCTGCCTGTGGTGGAGAGGCGGCATCTCGGGATGGGTCCGGCTTTCGCCGGGACAGCGACGGTGATGGATACGGTGTGGGTGCCCAGCTCTCACATCCTGCTACCTCGGCGGAGGCCGGGGTCCATCCAACTGCACCCGCCAAGTGCGCGGAGGGCCTTTCTGGGCCCCCGGGTCGAGCCCGGGGGTGACGAGGGGAGGGATCGCGGGTCCTCGGGTCGAGCCCGAGGACGACGAGGGGAGGGATTGGGGGCTGCGAGCGCGAGGGGCAGTCGCTTTCAGTCCCTGATCTCGATCTCCACGATCCCCTCGCGGGTTGCGGCGAGCGCGAGGCGGCCGTGTTTGATGGCGAGGGCCTTTTCGCCGAAGAGCTTGCGGCGCCAGCCCTTGAGCGCGGCGACGTCGGCCTCGTCATCGAGCACGATGGCGTCCACGTCCTCGGAATTGGCGATGATGCGGCTGGCGACGCCGTTGTTCTCCGAGACCGCCTTGAGCAACACCCGGATCAGGTCGCCGATGGCGCCCTTGGGCGAGGGGCCGCGCGGGCGCTGCGCCACGACGGGGAGCTGGGTCTTGGTCATGGCCTCGACAGCCTTGAAAATCTCGATCAGCTCGGCCCCGGCGGACGAGCGCCCGAAGCCCTTGGGGACGGCGCGGAGCCGGTCGAAGGCTTCGGCGCTGGTGGGGCGCTGCAGCGCGAGCTCGGAGATGGCGTCGTCCTTGAGGACCCGGCTGCGCGGTTGGTCGGCGGCCTGGGCGCGCTGCTCGCGCCAGGCGGCGACGGCCTGCAGGGCGGCGAGGTCGCGCGGGCGGTTCACCTTGGTCTTCAGGCGCTTCCAGGCGTCCTGCGGCTTGACGACATAGGTGTCGATGCTTTCCAGCGTCGCCATCTCGTCGTCGAGCCAGTTGCCGCGCTGGTTCCGCGCCAGCTCCTCACGCAACTGGAGGTAGATCGGGCGCAGGTGGGTGACGTCGGCCAGCGCGTAGGTGAGCTGCTTTTCGCTGAGCGGCCGGGCCGACCAGTCGGTGAAGCGGGAGCTCTTGTCGATGTCCTCGCCCACGAGCGCGCGCACGAGATTGTCGTAGGAGACGCTGTCGCCGTGGCCGCAGACGCTGGCCGCGACCTGGGTGTCGAAGATCGGGTGCGGCACCCGGCCGAAGAGCTTGACGAAGATCTCGATATCCTGGCGCGCGGCGTGGAACACCTTGACGACGTTGCGGTCCGACAGCAGCGCGGCGAAGGCGGCGAGGTCAATGCCCGCGGCCAGCGGATCGATGATGACGGCCTCTTCCGGCGTGGCCGCCTGAATGAGGCAGAGCTTGGGCCAATAGGTGGTCTCGCGGAGGAATTCGGTATCGACGGTAACGAAATCGAACGTTCTGGCCGAAGCGCAGAAGGCTTCGAGCGCGGGGGTGGTAGTAATCACCTTCATGAGACGTCGGGTCTTTTCCTTGAGGTCATGTGTTGATCCAGTCGTAAAGCAATTTCGGCGCCCACGGAATCGCGGATTTGCTTTCGGCCATCATTCGGTCACGTTTGCCGGGCCACGGGCGCGGGCGGGCGCGCTTGACATTTCGGGGCGCGCATGCGCTTTTCGCCCGGTTTTCCCCACCCTCGCTTCGGATGACTTTCAAGATGCATCGCTATCGTTCGCACACATGCGCGCAGCTCGACTCCAGCCTCGCCGGCGAAACCGTTCGCCTTTCGGGCTGGGTCAATCGCGTGCGCGATCATGGCGGGCTGCTGTTCATCGACCTGCGCGACCATTACGGGCTGACCCAGTGCGTGGTGGACCCGGATTCTCCGGCCTTCGCGGCGGCCGAGGGCGTGCGCGCCGAATGGGTGATCCGGATCGACGGCGAGGTGAAGCTCCGGACGCCCGAGACGGTCAATCCGAACCTGCCGACCGGCGCGGTGGAGGTGTTCATCCGCGAGCTCGAAGTTCTTGGCGCGGCCGCCGAGCTGCCGCTGCCGGTGTTCGGCGAGCCGGATTATCCGGAGGAGACGCGGCTCAAGTACCGGTTCCTCGACCTGCGGCGCGAGACGCTGCACGCCAATATCGTCAAGCGCACGCAGATCATCTCGTCCATGCGCCGCCGCATGACGGAGCTGGGATTCGGGGAATATTCGACGCCGATCCTGACCGCGTCCTCGCCCGAGGGCGCGCGCGACTTCCTCGTGCCCTCGCGCCTGCACGCAGGCAAGTTCTACGCGCTGCCCCAGGCGCCGCAGCAGTACAAGCAGCTCCTGATGGTGGCGGGCTTCGACCGCTATTTCCAGATCGCGCCGTGCTTCCGCGACGAGGACCCGCGCGCCGACCGCCTGCCGGGCGAGTTCTATCAGCTCGACCTCGAAATGAGCTTCGTGACCCAGGAAGAGGTCTGGGAGACCATGGAGCCGGTGCTGCGCGGGCTGTTCGAGGAGTTCGGGGACGGCAAGACGGTCACGCAGGATTTCCCGCGCATCCCCTATGATGAGGCGATCCGCAAATATGGCTCGGACAAGCCGGACCTGCGCAACCCCATTGTCATGGAAGAGGTGACGGACCATTTCCGCGATTCCGGGTTCAAGGTGTTCGCGGGCCAGATCGCCAACGATCCCAAGGTCGAGGTCTGGGCCATTCCGGCCCGGACCGGCGGGTCGCGCGCGTTCTGCGACCGCATGAACGCCTGGGCACAGGGCGAGGGCCAGCCGGGGCTGGGCTATATCTTCTTCAAGGACGGCGCAGGGTCGGGGCCGATCGCCAAGAATATCGGCGAGGAGCGCACCGAGGCGATCCGGAGCCAGCTCGGGCTTGCTGATGGGGACGCGGTGTTTTTCGTCTGCGGCGTGCCGGCCAAGTTCGCGAGCTTCGCGGGCGCGGCGCGGACGCGTGTGGGCACCGAACTCAATCTCCTGGACCTCGACAGCTACGCGCTGTGCTGGATCGTGGATTTCCCGTTCTACGAGTGGAACGAGGACGAGAAGAAGCTGGATTTCGCCCACAACCCGTTCTCGATGCCCCAGGGCGGCCGCGAGGCGTTGGAAAGCGCCGATCCGCTGTCGCTCAAGGCATATCAGTACGACGCGGTGTGCAACGGGTTCGAGATCGCGTCGGGCTCGATCCGTAACCAGGAGCCCGAGACCATGATCGCGGCCTTCGAGAAGGTCGGGCTTTCCAAGGCCGATGTCGAGGAGCGGTTCGGCGGGCTTTATCGCGCGTTCCAGTACGGCGCGCCGCCGCATGGCGGCATGGCCGCGGGCATCGACCGCATCGTGATGCTGCTGTGCGGGGCGCAGAACCTGCGCGAGGTGACGCTGTTCCCGATGAACCAGCAGGCCGAAGACCTGCTGATGGGCGCGCCCAGCGAGGCCTCGCCGCGGCAATTGCGCGAGCTGCATCTGCGGGTGAACCTGCCGGAGAAGAAGGGATAGGGGGCGGCTGCGGCCTCCTTTCTCTCAGTCGTCATGGCCGGGCCTGACCCGGCCATCCAGAAAGACGCGCCCCCAACGCGGGTGGAGCGCTTGGCTGGGTCCCCGGGTCAAGCCCGGGGACGACGAAAGAAGGGGAACCTCTGGTGCTTGGGGCAGTATCTCAGGATGGGTCCCGGCCTGCGCCGGGACAGCGAGATCGGGAGTGTGGAGCTTTCCAACCCACGATCATTACTCCGCCGCAGGCCGGGGTCCATCCTCAGATATTGCCGCGCCCTCATCGTTAAGCCGCGGTAAAGGGCGCGTATCCTAGGGTAATCTGGTTATCGACACCGTCGCCCGGGGGCCCTGACGGCGATGCCATCGCGCACGAACATCCTCATGCTGGTCCTAGCGATCCTGGCCTTCCTGCCGGTGATCGCGGTCGATCGCGTGATGGACGGCTATGTGCGCGGGCAGGAAACCGCCAAGCTGCAGGCGGCGGTCGATGCGCTGACCCAGGACAGCCAGCACGCGGTGCGGGGCGCGATCGCCTCGCTGCGGGCCATCCTCGTCGACAGCCCGTCCCTTTGCACGACGACCTTTTACCAGAACGTCTTCAATGCGTTGCAGCAAAACCTTCACCTGCGGCAGGTGGTGGTGGAGAACCGCGACGGGGTGCAATATTGCGCGGGTTTTGGAGGCGAGGTCCGCTATGCGGCGCTCTCGGAAAGCCTCGCCATTCCCGGCTATACCGAAAGCCTCACCGCCGTGTCGCTCGACCTCGTGGACGGGCCGGTGTTCAAGATCACCCAGGCCTTCGGACGCGACCGGACCGTCTCGGTCTTCATGACCGCGGCGCCGCTGCTGGCGGGCGGGCCGGTCCCGTCCTTCGACGGCCTGGCCTATCTGCGCCTCGCGCTGACCAACGGGGCGCCGCTGGCGGCGGAGGGCGCAGGGGACGCCGCGGTCGCGCGGATGGGCGAGGACCTCATCGTCGCGCATTCCTTTGCCGGCGAGGTGCCGCTGCGCGCCGAGGCCGGGGTGCGGTTCTCGGAGGTCAAGGTCGGCTATGCGCCGCTCTATCTCGCCTTCACGCTGATGACCTGCGCCATCGCGATCATGCAGCTCCTGATGACGCTGGGCTATGTGCGCCGCGCCAAGCTGCCGGCCTTCGACCTCGAGCGCGCCATCGCGGCCGGGGAGCTCAAGCCCTATTACCAGCCGGTCTTCAACCTGCACACCGGACGGCTGATCGGGTGCGAGGTGCTGATCCGCTGGGTAAAGCGCGGCGGCAAGGTGGTCTCGCCCGGCGCCTTCATCGACTATGCCGAGCTGACGGGACTCGCCATCCCCATGACGCTCAATCTCATGGAGCAGGTGCGGAACGATCTCGAGGACCTGTGCCGGGGCGCGCCGGACTTCAAGGTGTCGATCAACCTCTTCGAGGGCCATTTCCGCGACGCGGCGGTGGTCGAGGACATCCAGTCGATCTTCGGGGGCAGCGGCATCCGCTATCGCCAGCTCGTGTTCGAGATCACCGAGCGCCAGCCGCTGGACGACCGCAGTGCGGTCAACCGGATCGTGACGGCGATGCACGCGCTGGGCGTGCGCATCGCCATGGACGACGCGGGCACCGGCCATTCCAACCTCGCCTATCTCCATACGCTGGGCATCGACATCATCAAGATCGACAAGATCTTCGTGGACATGATCAAGGACGCCAATGCGCCGGTTCCGGTGGTGGACGGGCTCATCGCCATGGCGCGGGACATGAAGATCGACGTGGTGGCGGAGGGGGTCGAAACCGCCGAGCAGGCCGTCTATCTGCGGGCGCGCGGGGTAGAGGCGGCGCAGGGTTATCTGTTCTCGCCCGCCATCCGGGCGGAGGCTTTCCTCAAGCTGGCGCACGCGCTGCGCGAGGAGCGTTTCGAGCGTGCCGAGCCGGCGCGATCGCTTCCCGCCCAAGCGGCGTGAAAAGCTCCGAAAAATCCCGCGTTGCGGCCTTTTCTTTTGGCCCGATTGGTGGCACCTAACCCTCGGCCAAGACGACGGAGACGGTATGACTCAGGACACGCGCGAGCAGCAGAACAGGGCGCTGCGCGAAGCAGCTCTGCACTTCCACAGCTATCCCAAGCCCGGCAAGCTCGAGATCGTGCCCACCAAGCCCCTCGCCAACCAGCGCGACCTGGCGCTGGCCTATTCGCCCGGCGTGGCCGCGCCCTGCGAGGAGATCGCGGCGAACCCGGAAACCGCCGACCGATATACCTCTCGCTCCAACCTCGTGGCTGTGATCTCCAACGGCACGGCAGTGCTGGGGCTGGGCAATATCGGGGCGCTGGCGAGCAAGCCGGTGATGGAGGGCAAGTCGGTGCTCTTCAAGAAGTTCGCGGGCATCGACTCCATCGACATCGAGATTGACGAGACCGATCCGCAGAAATTCATCGAGGTGGTGGCGCCGATGTGGCCGAGCTTCGGGGGCATCAACCTCGAGGACATCAAGGCGCCGGACTGCTTCGAGATCGAGGAAGCGCTCAAGGCGCGGATGAACATCCCCGTGTTCCACGACGACCAGCACGGCACCGCGATCATCGTCGCGGCGGCGGTGCTCAACGGGCTGCAGATCGCGGGCAAGAAGATCGAGGACGTCAAGATCTGCACCTCGGGCGCGGGTGCGGCGGCGATCGCCTGCCTCAACATGCTAATGGCCGTGGGCGCCAAGCGCGAGAACATCTGGGTCGCGGACCGCGAGGGGCTGGTGACCACGGCGCGCGACAATTCGGTCGACCGCTGGCGCGGCGCCTTTGCCCAGGACACGAGCGCCACCACCCTGGCCGAGGTGATGGAGGGGGCCGACGTCTTCCTCGGGCTTTCGGCGGCCGGGGCGCTCAAGCGCGAGATGCTCAAGGACATGGCGCCCAATCCGCTGATCCTCGCGCTCTCCAATCCCGTGCCCGAGATCATGCCCGACGTGGCCCAGGAGGCCCGGCCCGACGCGATGATCTGCACGGGGCGTTCGGACTTCCCCAACCAGGTCAACAATGTCCTCTGCTTCCCGTTCATCTTCCGCGGCGCGCTTGACGTGGGCGCGACCACGATCAACGAGGAGATGAAGGCCGCCGCCGCGCACGCCATCGCGCAACTGGCCCATGAGCCTGCGCTGGAGGCCTCGGCCACGGGCGCGACCACGTTTGGGCGCGACTATCTCATTCCCAATCCGTTCGACCAGCGGCTGATCTTGCGGATCGCGCCGGCCGTGGCCAAGGCGGCCATGGATTCCGGGGTGGCGCAGCGGCCGATCGCCGATTTCGACGCCTATCGCGACAGCCTCACCCAGTTCGTGTTCCGCTCGGGCCTCGTGATGAAGCCGATGATCGAGCGGGCGCGGGACCAGGGCAAGCGCATCGCCTTCGCGGATGGCGAGGACGAGCGCGTGCTGCGCGCGACCCAGGTGATCATCGAGGAGAAGATCGCGAGGCCGATCCTGATCGGCCGGCCGGCGGTGATCGAAAGCCGCATCGAGCGCTTCGGGCTCGCGCTCAAGCCCGGCCAGGGCTTCGAGATCATCAATCCCGAGGACGACCCGCGCTATCGCGACTATGTCTCGCTGTTCCATTCGCTGGTGGGACGGAGTGGGGTGACGCCGGACACGGCGCGCACCATCGTGCGCACCAACACCACGGTGATCGGCGCGCTGGCGGTCAAGCGCGGCGAGGCGGACGGTCTGATTTGCGGGCTGGAAGGCCGGTACATCAAGCATGTGCGCGACATCAAGTCCGTGCTCGGGCTGGCGCCCGGGGCGCTGAAGGTCTCGGCGCTCTCCATGCTGATCCTGCAGCGCGGGGTCTATTTCCTGGCCGACACCTATGTGAACATGGACCCCTCGGCCGAGGAGATCGTGCGCATCGCGCTCGACGCCCGCGACCACCTCAAGCGCTTCAACATCGAGGCGCGGGTGGGGCTGATGAGCTATTCCAATTTCGGGTCGCGCGAGGGCAATACGTCCCAGAAGATGCGCGAGGTCTACCGGCTGCTGAAGCAGGCCGACCCGAACCTGATCGTCGAGGGCGAGATGCAGGGCGACCTGGCGCTGAACCAGAGCCTGCGCGAGCGCTACATCCCCGACACGATGCTCAAGGGCGAAGCCAATCTGATGATCTTCCCCAATCTCGAAAGCGCCAATCTTTCCATGACCTTGCTTAAGGAAATGAACAATGCGCTTGCAGTCGGGCCGATCCTGATGGGCGTGGGCGCGCCGGCGCATATCCTCGCGCCGTCGGTGACGAGCCGGGGTATCGTCAACATGACGGCGATCACGGCGAACGAGGCGCTGGACGCTTAGGGATACGGTTCTTGCCGTTTCCGGCTTCCGTATCGCTCTCAGTGCGTCATGGCCTGGGATGATCCAGCCATCCAGAAAAGCCTTCCGCCTGTAGGGAGGGTCTTTCTGGACCCCCGGGTCAAGCCCGGGGGTGACGAGGGGAGGGATTGGGCGCTGCGCGGCCTTTTGTGGGCGGGCGGCATCTCAGGATGGGTCCCGGCTTTCGCCGGGACAGCGAGATCGGGGGTGGGGCGGCTTCGGGTTATCGCTGCATGTCCCCCAACCTTGTCACTACCCCCGCCTTTGGCCGGACAGCGAGGTTGAGTTGGTGAATGTGCCGCATCTCACCCCGATCGCTACCCCGGCGAAAGCCGGGGTCCATCCTGAGATGTCACCTCTGCTCCGGGCGAGGTGGAAAAGCCAAGGGGCAGCGGATCGTTCCGCCGCCCCTTTTCGCGTTACTCGACCGCAGCGGGGGTGAGCACCTCGGTGGAGAGCTCGGGCAGGATGCGGTGGTTGGTTGCCTGCTCGTAGTCGTAGGCGTAGGCGAGGAGTTCGGCTTCGCTCCACATCGGGCCGATGAAGATCAGCGCGAAGGGCTGGCCGCTTTCGTACTGGCCGGCGGGCACCACGACGCCGGGCAGGCCGGAGATGTTGATCTCGGGCACGGTGATGGTCTGCTGGCGGTCGCCCAGCGGCGGAACGCCGTTGGCGAAGACCGGGAAGACGAAGACGTCGAGCTCGTTCTCTTCCATGATCGTCGCGAAGGTGTCGATATAGGCTTCGCGCAGGGCGATGAAGTCGCCATAGTCGAAGGGCTCGGCGTCGCGGACGAAGCGGTTGCCCGGTTCGCCTTCGGCCAGATCGGCCGGATCGAGCAGGGCCACCACATCGGCGAGGCCGGTGATGCCGTTGCCGTAGCGGCTGTAGTAGCGATCCCAGTCATAGGGGCCGGTTTCCATGCCCGTGGGGGTGGTTTCCAGCGCCGCGACCTCGCCGCCGGCGAAGACGTCGTAGACCGGCACCGCGCCCTCGGCCTCGAGCTCGGCAATCGCGGCTTCAAAGAGCGCCGCGGTTTCCTCGGTCAGGACCTCGGCGTCGAAGCCTTCGCCATAGATGCCGATCCGGACGCCGTCGAGGGCCGTATCCGAGAGGAGGCTGGTATAGCCGTCCGCGGGAATGTGGCCGACGGTCGAGATCGTCTTAGGATCTTCCATGTGATAGCCGGCGATGACGTCGAGCATCAGGGCCGCGTCGGTTACGGTGCGGGCCATGGGGCCGACCACGTCGGTGGCCGAGCCGCCGATGGGATTGACGCCGGTATTGGGCACGAGGCCGAAGGTCGGCTTGACCGCGACGACGGACTGGGCCGCGCCCGGGATCTGGAGCGAGCCGCGGGTTTCCTCGCCGAGGGCCAGGACGGCGAAATTGGCGGCGAGGCCGGTGGCAGAGCCGGCCGAGCTGCCGCCGGGCGACAGCGAGCGATCGACGGCGTTGTAGGTGATGCCGGCCCAGCTGTTGTTGGTGTCGCCGGCCGAGCTGAAGACCGGGATATTGGTGCGACCCAGGATGATGACCCCGGCATCGCGCAGCAATTGCACGACGGGCGCATCGCGCGAGGGGATGAGGTCGATGCCGCCGGTGTGGCTCGAGAGGGGCGCCCAGCCCACCGTGGCGGGAAAGCCGGCCATGTCGATGGCTTCCTTGACGAGGAGCGGGATGCCGGCGAGCGGCCCCAGCTCCTCGCCCGCGGCGCGGGCTTCGTCGATGGCGCGGGCTTCGTCGAGGGCGGCGTCGTTGAGCGCGGTGAAGGCGTTGTACGCCGGATTATAGGTCGCGATGCGGTCGAGATAGGCCTGGGTGAGTTCCTCGGCGGTATAATCCCCAGCCTCGTAGGCAGCCTGGATGTCGGCGATGGTCAGTTCGAGGACGTCGATCTCCTGTGCCTGCGCCACGGCGCTGAGAGCCGGTGCCGCAAAGGCCGCGGACGCCAAGAGGGCGCTCGCGAGGAGCGGTTTCAAAATCTGCATTGCTTGTAACTCCATGGTGCCCCGGAGGAGAGAGGGGCGAACGGAGTCAGCGGGGAGCATAATTCGTGCCAAGCGCTAAGCGATTGAACCTGAACGTTTATCTTGAAACGCCGGGCCGGTGTCATGCTGTTATTTATGGCGAGATGCGGATTCTTTAAGCAGGATTTATTCTGCTCAAGTGCATTAAAAATTGAGCAGATGAAGTGGCCGTTCCCCGGACGAGGTCCGGGGAACGGCGCGCATCACTGGAAGGCGGTCTCGGCGAAGGAGCGCAGCTTTCGCGAGTGCAGGCGCTCGACCGGTTGGTCGCGCAGGATTTCCATGGCCTTGATGCCGATGAGGAAGTGCCGGTTCACCTGGGTGCGGTAGAAGTCCGAGGCCATGCCCGGAAGCTTCAGCTCGCCATGCAGGGGCTTGTCGGAGACGCAGAGCAGGGTGCCGTAGGGCACGCGGAACCGGAAGCCGTTGGCGGCGATGGTGGCGCTTTCCATATCCAGCGCGATTGCGCGGGACTGGGAGAGCCGGCGCACGATCTCGGCCTGGTCGCGCAGCTCCCAGTTGCGGTTGTCGATGGTGAACACGGTGCCCGTGCGCATGATCGCCTTGGTCTCGAAGCCTTCGAGATGGGTGATCTCGGCCACCGCGTCCTGCAAGGCCACCTGGATTTCCGCGAGCGCCGGGATGGGCACGGTGACGGGCAGGTCGTCGTCGAGCACGTGATCCTCGCGCACATAGGCATGGGCCAGCACGTAGTCGCCCAAGGACTGGGAATTGCGCAGCCCGGCGCAGTGGCCGAGCATGAGCCAGGCATGGGGGCGCAGCACGGCCACGTGGTCGGTGGCGGTCTTGGCGTTGGAGGGGCCGACGCCAATGTTGATCATGGTGATGCCGCGGCCGTCTTCGGCCTGCAGATGGTAGGCGGGCATCTGGCTCGCGCGGGCCGGGGGCGTGCCGGTGGTGCCGCCGCCCAGCCGGGCGTTCATGGTGACGACGTTGCCGGGCTCGACGAAGCTGTCATAGACCGGGTGGCCTTCGGCCATCCACTGGCGGGCTAGGCGCACGAATTCCTCGATATAGAACTGGTAATTGGTGAAGATCACGAAGTTCTGGAAGTGCTCGGGCGTGGTGGCCATGTAGTGGTTGAGCCGGTGCAGCGAATAGTCGACGCGCGGGGCGGTGAAGGCCGCGAGCGGGAAGGGGCCGCCGGAGGGCGGGATGCCGGTGCCGTTGGAGATCTCGTCATCCATGTTGGCGAGATCGGGCGTATCGAACAGGTCGCGCAGGGGGATGCCGACATCGTCCAGCGCGCCGCCCTCGATGCGTTCGCGCGGATCGACCGCGAAATGCAGCGGGATCGGGGTGTCGGATTCGCCGATCTCGATCTCCCCCCCATGGTGCTTGAGGATCAGCGAGAAGTTCTCGATGAGATAGCGCTTGAAAAGGGCCGGCTGGGTGATCGTGGTCTGGTAGAGGCCCGGCGAATGCAGGAAGCCATAGGCGAGCCGGGCGCTGGCCGAGTGGTGATAGGAGCGCGACACGACCTGCACCAGCGGATAATAGGCTCGCACGCGGCCGGGCGGCACGATGCCCTTGGCAAGATCGACCAGATGCTTCCGGATGAAGCCCGTGTTGCGCGCGTAGATTTCGGCGAGATAGGCCCAGGCCTCTTCTGCATCGGAGAAGGCCTTGAGCGGCATGGGATCGGGACTGACGGTCTGCATCCTGCGTTTCCTTATTGTTGTTCTTGCTTTTGCTTACATGGGTGCCATGGCGCGATGGCCAAGTCCATGGGCGCCACGTTCGCACGGAGGGATCAAAGCTGAGTGAGGGTGCGGCGCCGGACCATCGATCGTCGCGGTTTTGGCTGGCATCGCCTGGACCCCGGCAATGAATGCCGGGGTGACGGCCGGAGCTTGGGCGGGATCGAACCACACCAATGTCATTCCGGTATTCATTGCCGGAATCCCGTCCGATGTGGCCGCTCTAGGAAGGCCAGGACATGACCCTCAGGGCGCGGGATAGGTCTCGCGCATATAGGCGACGGATTCGGCGACGAGGGTTTCGAGCACCGCGGGATCGATGTCCGCAAGTTTCCTGACGTAGAGGCAGGAGGCGCCGGTGGTGACGCTGCCGAGCTTGTCCACAAGGTCGGCGAAGCGCCCAAAGCCGGGTGTTATGTAGAGGGTGAGATTGGCCTTGCGCGGCGAGAAGCCGGTGAGGGGCCAATCATAGGGCTTGCCGGTGGCGTTGGCATTGGCATAAGCGCCGAAGCCGACGATGGACGGACCCCACATCACCGGCTTTTCGCCGGTGACGCGCTGCATCATTTCGCAGATCGCCCGGGCATCGGCGCGCTTTTGCGCGGGCTCGATCGTTGCGAGGAACTCTTCGACCGAAGCGTTGGTGGGCCGGGTCTTGGGTTCGCTCGCCATCGCGTGGCCTATTCGTAATCGGTGAGCGTTGTCGGGTTGCTTTCGCCATCATAGCTCGCGTCGACGTCATAGGTCTTGAGCACGAACCGGCCTTCCTTGAACTGCCAGACGCCGCCGGAGGACGCGTCGCCGATGCCGCGCCAGAGGCTGAAATCGGCAATGGTCTGGGTCTCCGGGTCGAACTCGGAATTGACCAGCATCATGGCCGTGGTCATGCCCTCGACGACGATGTCCTCCACGGCACCCTCGAAATCGTCGTTCTCGTAGATCACCTCGAACTCGGGCATGGCGAAGGCCACGGGCTGGATGCCGGTGAAGGGCTCTTCGGAGGCGGTATAGTAGATGTGGCTGACGTTGTAGGCGCCCATGAAGCAGAAGAGCTTATAGAGCGTGAGGCTCTGCTCGGCGTCGCCATAAGCGGGCATCCAGGAGAGGGTCCAGCGCTCGGGCGGGTTGTCGAGGAAATAGTTCTCGTCTTCCCAGTCGCATTGCCCGCCGTAAGCGGCGGCGGCGCGCTTGACCACTTCCTTGGCCTCCGCATCCAACGCCTGCCCGGAAGCGGGCAGGGCGAGGGACGCGGCGGCGAGGAGGGCGGGGAGGCCAAGAAGGATGCGGTGCGTGCGCATGGTCAGTTCGCCCACTCGCCCTTGCGGAACACGGGAACCCGCGTGCCGTCCTGGGCAACGCCGTCGATATCGATCTCGCCCGAGCCGATCATCCAGTCGATATGGATGAGCGAGGAATTGCCGCCGCGTTCGGCGATCTCGGCCTCGGTGAGCGAGGCGCCGTCCACGAAGCACTCGGTGTAGCACTGGCCCATGGCGATGTGGCAGGCGGCGTTCTCGTCGAACAGCGTGTTGTAGAACAGGACGCCGGACTGGGAGATGGGCGAGGAGTGGGGCACCAGCGCCACTTCGCCAAGGTGCCGGGCGCCCTCGTCGGTATCGAGCACCTTGTTCCAGACCTCGCCGCCGGTCCTGGCGCGAACCTCGACGGCCCGGCCGTCCTTGAACACCATCTCGATATCCTCGATCAGCGTGCCGCCGTAGGAGAGCGGCTTGGTGGCGCGCACGGTGCCATCCACGCGGCGGGCGTGGGGCGTGGTGAACACCTCCTCGGTGGGGATGTTGGGGTTGCAGGTGATGCCGTTCTTGGCGAGCGAGGCGCCGCCCTTCCACTCATGGCCGTCCGCGAGCCCCACGACGAGGTCCGTGCCCGGGCCGGTGAAATGCAGGGCCGAGAAATTCATGGCGTTGAGCCAGTCGCGGCGGGCGTGGATTTCGGCGTTGTGGCGCGCCCATTCGGCCACGGGATCGGCGCGATCGACGCGCGAGGCGGCAAAGATCGCCTCGGCGAGCTTCTGCACCGCCTGGTCCTCGGGCAAATCCGGAAAGACCAGTTTCGCCCAGGCCACATTGGGATAGGAGACGATGTTCCAGTTGATGTCGAAGCCGGTGATCTTCTTGATCGCGGGCTTGTAGGCACGGGAATTGGCGCGGGTGGCGCGGGAGACCTTCTCGGGGTCCTCGTTCGCCAGCATCATGGGATTGTCGCCGGCGATGGCGAGGCGGGCCGCATTGCCCTCGAAGGCCTTGGCCATGCCCTCATAGAGCCAGCCCGGCGCCTTGTCGAAGGCGTCGTCGGGCGCATGGCGGTAGCGCGCCAGAGTGGCTTCCTCGTCGGAATAGATCACGGTCACCAGCCCGGCGCCGGCCTTGTAGGCGTGCTCGGTGATCTTGCGCACGAGCGGGATGGCGGTGAGGGGGGCGGTCATCACCAGATCCTGGCCGGGCGCCAGCCCGAGCCCCACATGCACGGCCACCTGGGCGAGCTTGTCGAGGAGATCGGGATCGACCTGGGGGGCGATGACGGGCGCGGAAGCGGACATGGGGATGATCCTGCTGGACTCGGAGACGGAATTTTCGGGAGTTCAGCCTAGATCGTAACCGCCTCGCATGGAAGGCGGTTACGGTCCAGGTCCCGTCTGTCGCGCTTCCGAACCGCAAAGCCGCTGCGCGCCTTTGCTGGAAACGCTCCGGTTGCTCAGCCCTTGCGCGTCCATCGGCGGCGGGGCATGAGAGGACGCATGGCAAAACGGATCGGGATCATCGGCGGCGGCCCCGCGGGGCTGATGGCCGCGGAAGCGGCGTCGGCCGCGGGACACGCGGTGACGGTGTTCGACGCCATGCCCACGGTGGGCCGCAAGCTGCTGATGGCGGGCAAATCCGGACTGAACCTCACCCATGCGGAACCACACGAGACCTTCGTGTCCCGCTTCGGCGCGGCGGCCGAGAGGCTGCGTCCGGCGCTGGACGCGTTCACCGGCGCGGATGTGCGCGCATGGGCGGCGGGGCTGGGGATCGAGACGTTCGTGGGCTCGTCCGGCCGCGTGTTTCCTGTGGCCATGAAGGCCAGCCCGCTGCTGCGGGCATGGTTGGCGCGGCTGGATGCGCAGGGCGTGACGGTGCGGACGCGGCATCGCTGGGCGGGATTCGCGGGCGAGGCGCTGGCGTTCGAGACGCCGGAGGGGCGGGTGGCGGCGCAGTTCGACGCGACGGTGTTGGCGCTGGGCGGCGCGAGCTGGCCCAAGCTGGGCTCGGACGCGGCCTGGGTGCCTTGGCTGGAAGAGAAGGGCGTGACGGTCAGCCGGTTCAGGCCGGCCAATTGCGGGTTCGACGTGGCGTGGAGCGCGGTGTTTTCCGAGCGCTTCGCCGGCGCGCCGGTCAAAGGCGTGGCCGCGACGAGCGCGGCGGGGGTGACACAGGGCGAGTTCGTGGTGACGCGGACCGGGATCGAGGGCAGCCTGGTCTATGCCCATTCGGCCGCGCTGCGCGACGCGCTCGAAGCGGGCGGGGAGGCGGTGTGGACGCTGGACTTGGCGCCGGGACGGGATGCGGCACGGCTGGCGCGCGATTTTGAGAAGGCGGGGCGCAAGGCAAGCTTTGCCAACAAGTTGCGCAAGGCGGGGCTGGACGGGGTGAAGGCGGCGCTGGTGCGGGAGTTTTCGACCGAGACGGAGCGGAACGATGCGTCACGGCTTGCGGCGCGGGTGAAGGCGCTTGCGGTTCCGGTGGTTGGGGCGCGGCCGATCGCAGAGGCGATCTCGTCAGCGGGCGGGGTCGCTTGGGACGCGGTGGGGGAGGATTACCAGCTCAAGAAACTGCCGGGCGTGTTCATCGCAGGGGAAATGCTGGATTGGGAGGCGCCTACGGGCGGGTATTTGCTTACGGCGTGTTTGGCGACGGGGCATCGGCTTGCAAAGGAATGGTGATCGTATCATCCCTTGATGCACTGGTAGGATTGCGAGTCCTCGGATCAAGCCCAAGGACGATGACGGAAGTTGTATCCGAACCTTTTCTCGTCGTGACCGAGTCAAGAGGATGAGAGGGGATTACCTTGGCTTCGCCCAACCAACCATCGCGTCAGAAAATTCGTGCTCAAGCGGATCATTCAAAGCCAATGGATTATAGAATTGCTGAACTTCCGGAAGCTGTCGCGCGAGGCCGTAGCGCTTACGATACATCCGCATGAGCACCATGTGGCGTTCAAAGGCGTGAGCGTCCGTCAGGTTAAACCGAATCGCGATTTCTTCAGCTTTGGTATTTTCCGTTAAGCTCGCCCGCGAATATGGGGCCATAACTGCAAGTGCGAGAGCATGGGCATCCCCCTCATCCTGTTCGGTCTGGCGGCCAAACTGTACCTTGCCCTTGAAGAAGCGCTGATGATCATGCCCAAGAAAGGCATGCGCAGCTTCGTGAAAATACGGGTACATGTGGTTGGTCTCGCCAGCCATTGCCCCTTGTGAGGTGGATTGGGTCACAATTATCGCGCGACGCTCTGCATCGAATAGCGCTTTCGCACCCTGCAAGGTTTCGTCTTCAACGATGCGATATTCGGTGATCGTGCGTCGGTTGAGCATTCGCTCGATTAACACTAAGGCGTCAGGTTGCGTGTCGTCTCCGATGCCTAAGTACTCGCGAATGCGCTCTGCGCGATCTTCCGTAGTTTCATCATAGTCCAAACCTGGCATTTAAGCCTCCTTGAACAACGAAAAAGCCCGGCAAGCTTTTAGCTTACCGGGCTTTTGGGAGATCAGCTACATCCCGTCGTGCTGCCACACGTATCGCACTTCAGGCACGTCCCGTTCCGCACCAGCGTGAAGTTCTGGCACTCGGGGCACGACTCCCCGACATAACCCTTCATCTGCGCTTCGGCGCGCAAAGCATTGGCATCCTTGACCGGCGGGGCGAGGGGTTCGGCGTGGCCGTCGGCCTGGGGCTCTTCCTTGTAGGCCGTGCCCTGCTTGAGCGCGGTTACGGTGGAGGACTGGATGGCCTGGACCGGGTTGGCGGGCCTGATGTCCGAGGACGAGACCAGCATCAGGGTCTTGTCCTTGACCCGGCCGCGGGTCATGCCGCGCGAGACGAACCGGTCGGCCGAGACCGGGGTGGGGGCGGGGCGTTCCTTGATTGCGCGGTCTTCGGAGACGCCCTGGCCGATGGTGGTGGCGCCGGCATCCGGGGCGACATGGGCGAGGTCGGTGCGGTCGAGATAGGAGATCGCCAGCTCGCGGAACACGTAGTCGAGGATCGACGTGGCGTTCTTGATCTGGTCGTTGCCCATGACGAGCCCGGCCGGCTCGAAGCGGGTGAAGGTGAAGGCCTCCACGAATTCGTCCAGCGGCACGCCGTATTGCAGGCCGAGCGAGATGGCGATGGCGAAATTGTTCATCATGGCGCGGAAGGCGGCGCCTTCCTTGTGCATGTCGATGAAGATCTCGCCCAGCCGTCCGTCGTCATATTCGCCGGTGCGCACATAGACCTTGTGCCCGCCCACGATGGCCTTCTGGGTGTAGCCCTTGCGGCGGTCGGGCATCTTCTCGCGCTCGCGCACGCGCTCGACCACCCGCTCAACGATGCGCTCGGCCACCAGGGGCACGCGCTCGGCAAGCGGCAGGGCCGCGAGCTCGTCGGCGGCCTCGTCCTCATCCTCGTCGGCCGCGGCCAGGACGGAGGAATTGAGCGGCTGGCTTAGCTTGGAGCCGTCGCGATAGAGGGCGTTGGCCTTCAAGGCCAGCTTCCAGGAAAGCATGTAGGCTTCCTTGGCCTCTTCGACCGTGGCGTCATTGGGCATGTTGATGGTCTTGGAGATGGCGCCCGAGATGAAGGGCTGCGCCGCGGCCATCATGCGGATGTGGCTTTCGACCGAGAGATAGCGCTTGCCGATCTTGCCGCAGGGGGTGGCGCAATCGAACACCGGCAGGTGCTCGTCCTTGAGGAAGGGCGCGCCTTCGAGCGTCATGGCGCCGCAGACATGGATGTTGGCGGCCTCGATATCCCGCCTGGAATAGCCCAGGAAGGAGAGGAGGTCGAAGGCCGGGTCGGCGAGCTGTTCGTCGGTGACGCCGAGGGCCTTGAGCGTGTCGGCGCCCAGGGTCCACTGGTTGAAGACGAACTTGATGTCGAAGGCGGATTTCAGCCCGGCATTGAGCTTGGCGATGTGCTCGTCGGTCAGCCCCTTGGCCTTGAGGCTCGCGGGGTTGATGGCCGGCGCCTGGTTGAGATTGCCGTGGCCCACGGCATAGGCCTCGATCTCGGCGATCTGGTCTTCCGAATAGCCCAGGGTGCGCAGGGCCTCGGGCACGGCGCGGTTGATGATCTTGAAATAGCCGCCGCCGGCGAGCTTCTTGAACTTCACCAGCGCGAAGTCGGGCTCGATGCCGGTGGTGTCGCAATCCATCACAAGCCCGATGGTGCCCGTGGGCGCGATCACCGAGACCTGGGCGTTGCGGTAGCCGTGCTTTTGGCCCAGCTCCAGGGCTTTGTCCCAGGCCTGGGTCGCGGCCGCGATCAGGTCCTGGTCGGGGCAGGCGGCGTGGTCGAGCGGCACGGGCGCGATGGACAGGTCCTCGTAGCCAGACGCATGGCCGTGGGCGGCGTTGCGGTGGTTGCGGATGACGCGCAGCATGTGCTTGGCGTTGCGCTTGTAATCCTTGAACGCACCCAGCTCGGACGCGATCTCGGCCGAGGTGGCGTAGGACACGCCGGTGAGGATGGCGGTCAGGGCGCCGGCGATGGCGCGGCCTTCCTCGCTGTCATAGGGGATGCCCGAGGTCATCAGGAGGCCGCCGATATTGGCGTAGCCCAGGCCCAGGGTGCGGTAGATGAAGGAGCGCTCGGCAATGGCGCGCGAGGGGAACTGCGCCATCATCACCGAGACCTCGAGCACGAGGGTCCAGAGGCGGACGGTGTGCTCGTAGTCGGCGATGGCGAACTTGCCGTCCTTGCCGCGATAGGGCAGCAGGTTGATGGACGCCAGGTTACAGGCCGTATCGTCGAGGAACATGTATTCCGAGCAGGGGTTCGACGCGTTGATCGGACCGGCCTCGGGGCTGGTGTGCCACTCGTTGATGGTGGTGTGGTACTGGATGCCGGGATCGGCCGAGGCCCAGGCGGCATAGCCGACCTGCTCCCAGAGCTCGCGGGCCTTCAAGGTCTTGGTGACCTTGCCGGTGATGCGGCCCTTGAGGTCCCAGTCGCCATCGGTCTCGACGGCGCGCAGGAAATCGTCGGTGACGCGCACGGAATTGTTCGAGTTCTGGCCCGAGACCGTGAGATAGGCCTCGCTGTCCCAATCGGTGTCGTAGATCGGGAAGTCGATGTCGGTATAGCCTTGCCTCGCGAACTGGATGACGCGGTAGATGTAGTTCTCCGGTACCAGGGCCTTCTTGGCGGCGCGGACCTCGCGCTTCAAAGCCGGGTTCTTGGACACGTCGAAGCAATCGTCGCCATCGCCCTCGCAATTGACGGCGGCCTTCATGATGGCCTTCAGGTGCTTGGAGACGGTCTTGGAGCCGGTCACCAGCGCCGCGACCTTCTGCTCCTCCTTGACCTTCCAGTTGATGTATTCCTCGATATCGGGGTGGTCGATGTCGATCACCACCATCTTGGCGGCCCGGCGCGTGGTGCCGCCGGACTTGATGGCGCCCGCGGCGCGATCGCCGATCTTCAGAAAGCTCATGAGGCCGGAGGACTTGCCGCCGCCCGACAGGCGCTCGCCGGCACCGCGAAGGGCGGAGAAATTGGTGCCCGTGCCCGAGCCGTACTTGAACAGGCGCGCCTCGCGCACCCACAGGTCCATGATGCCGTTCTCGTTGACGAGGTCGTCGTCCACGGACTGGATGAAGCAGGCATGGGGCTGGGGGTGCTCATAGGCCGACTTGGACTGGGTGAGCTTGCCGGTGAAGGGGTCGACGTAGAAATGGCCCTGGCCGGGGCCGTCGATGCCATAGGCCCAGTGAAGGCCGGTGTTGAACCATTGCGGGGAATTGGGCGCGACCTTCTGGGTCGCGAGCATGAAGCGCAATTCGTCAAAGAAGGTGCGCGCGTCGTCCTCGGAGGTGAAATAGCCGCCCTTCCAGCCCCAATAGGTCCAGGTGCCGGCGAGCCGGTCGAAGACCTGGCGCGAATCCATCTCCGAGCCGTAGCGCTCGTCCTCCGGGAGTTTGGCGAGCGCCGCCTCGTCGGGCACGGAGCGCCAGAGCCAGGAGGGGACGGAATTCTCCTCGACCTTCTTCAAGACCTTGGCGACGCCGGCCTTGCGGAAATATTTCTGGGCGATGATGTCGGCCGCGACCTGGCTCCATTGGGCCGGCACGGCGATATCCTCGAGCCGGAACACCACGGACCCGTCAGGGTTGCGGATTTCGCTGGTGGCGTTCCGGAATTCGATGCCGTCATAGGCCGAGGTGCCGGCCGTGGTGAATTTCCGCTCGATGCGCATCTTCTTACAAATCCCAAACTGGTTCGGACGGGCCGATGCCGGGGGAGGCGGCCGGGGCGTCCGAACGACCCCATAGATCAGGCGATGACAGGGGCGCTTGCCGCCCCGTTTCGCTGCCAGAGTTTTGCGATTCTGGTGCGCAGCGCAACGCCGCTATTTTCGCCCGGCCGTACCACTGCTTGTGTCCGGCGATGGGCTTCAAGCTAAATATAGTGCATTTGGCTGTGATTAGCGAGGAAAACTGGGACAAACTCGCAGAGGTTAATGCGCGGGATTTGGGGCGCATGTGACGCTAAGGTGAATGAAGCATTAGCGCCGCGTTCCCCGCTAAGTGCATGGCGCGCCTCAATGAGTCCGGCGGACCGATCGCGGGCGAGACTCGGGGAGGGGCTGTCAAGCCTGTTTTTTGAGAACCCGTTCGGCGCTTGCGGCGAAGAGCCTATTCTGCGTGTGGAGAAAACGCGGGCCGGGGGACGAAAGGAGGATCGATTGAGTGTAGCGGGGCAGCGCCCCGCCATGCTAAAGGCGGGCGAAGAAGGCATGCGCCTTCCCGAACGCGGACGAGGCCTCTTTCATGAAGCAGTTCATCCTGGAAATCTTCGCCTGGTGGCACAAGCAGACGCTTTCCACGCGCATCTTCACGGCGCTGCGCGGCGAGCGAGTGGGCGAGGACGAGTTCGGCAACGTGTATTACCGCGACACCAAGCGCGGGCGGCGCTGGGTGATCTATAACGGGCCGGCCGAGGCGTCCGCGATCCCGCCGGGCTGGCATGGCTGGATGCATTATCGCACCGATGTGCCCCCGAGCGAGGCGGGCTATGTCCCGCGCGAATGGGAGAAGCCGCACCAGCCCAACATGACCGGCACGGTCGATGCCTACCGGCCGGAGGGGAGCCTCTTGACCCATGCGACGCGGCCGCGGGTGACGGGCGACTACGACGCGTGGTCGCCGGAATAGAGTGACGGGCCCGATGCGCTATCGGGATCGATTGAGGACAATCGCCGCCCTGGCGCTGGCTGCGGGGCTTGTGGCGGTGGCCATGCCCGCTTCGGCCCAGCCGGTCGCGAACCGGGTGGCGGTGTTCACGGGGCTCGACAAGATCACGGGACGCATCACGCGCTTCGACGTCTATATCGGCGAGACGGTGCAGTTCGGCTCGCTGCAATTAACGCCGCGCGTGTGCCATTCGCGCCCGCCGAGCGAAGCGCAGCGCATAACCAGCTTCGTCGAGGTCGACGAGATCTCGTTGCAGATGACGGCCGAACGCGTGTTCACGGGCTGGATGTTCGCGGACAGCCCGGCGCTCCACGCCATCGACAATCCGGTCTATGATATATGGCTGGTGGATTGCCGGCAGAGCTCCAACGTGCCGCCGCCGGACGCGCGCTAGGTCGGCCCGGCCCGAGCCGGATGCGATGCCGCGCCGAGAAATCCGCTTCCCTATGTCGGACGGACGATCCGGCCCGCGTCTTCATATGATCGGATCATGATGGAGAACTCGAGATGACCGAACTCGTCTGCGAATTGATCGTCACGCTCGACGCCCATGCGCGGGGCACGCGTTCCCCTGGTTTCTTCGGCTATTCGGGGCCGGATTTCCAGAACTGGGTGAAAACCAATTCCAGCATGCCTCATCGGGTCTTGATGGGGCGCAAGACCTACGAGGCGCTGGGCGCGCTGCCCGCAGAGGCTCACGACGATGACTGGGACAGGATGGTCTCGACGCCTGGCTTCCTGTTCTCGACCACGCTCGCGACCGCCGAGTGGCCCGGACTGCAGGTGGTCAAGGACGACATGGTGGGGTTCGTGCGCGACCTCAAGCGCGACGACGGTCCCGAGCTGCGCGTGCTGGGCAGCCTGTCGCTGGTGCGCCAATTGCTGTCGGCTGGCCTGGTGGATCGGCTCAAGCTGGTGATCTGCCCCTTGATCCTGCCCCAGACGGGAACCGAGCCTACCTTCGACGGGGTGCCGGACATCGGGTTCGAGCTGGTCTCGAGCGAAATCCTCGACAAGCGCGTATTGCTCGTTGAATACCGGCCGGCCGGCGCCCCGCCCTACAGCGATTAGCGCCGTTCAGCAGTCCCGGTCTTCGGTGGCGCCGTCCGGCAGGATGGTGTTGCAGAGGATCGCGTCGGCCGGGAGCGCGGAGTCGAGCACCGCTCCCGTAAGGTCGGCGCCGGAAAGGTCGGCACCGGCAAACCCCGTGTTGACGAGAATTGCCCCGGTCAGCCGGGCGCCGACGAGGATGGCGCCGCGCAACGTCGCGCCGGTGAGATCGGCCTCCGTGAGGTCGGCATCGGTGAGATCGGCGGCGCGCAGATTGGCGTTGACCCCGTTGATGCCGGTGAGCACGGCTCCGGAGAAATCGGCATTGCTGAGCGTCGCGCCCTGGATCGAGCCGCCGGAGACATTGGCGCCGGCGAAGATCGCGCCGCGCATCCGGGCGTCCCACATGTTGGACTGTTCGAGATTGGCACCCGTGAGGTCGGTGCCTTCCAGCACCGCGAAGCGGATATAGGACTCCGAGAGGTCCGCGCCGGTGAGATCGGCGCGCGAGAGGTCGCTATAGGTCAGGTAGGAATCGGCCAGTTGCGCGCCTGCGAGGTCGGCCTCGGTCAGGTCGCAGCCGAAGCATTCGCCCTCGGCGAGAAAAGCTTCGAGTTCGGCCTGATCGAAAGCCAGGGCTGGGGCGGCGAGAAGGAGCGGGGCCATGAGCCCCGCCATGAGGGTGCGTACAGACACGGCGACGATCCCGTTATTCCACCACGAACCGGCCAAGTGCCTGCTGCGGGGGATCGGAATGATCGCGCACCAGCAGATCGTAGACGCCGGTGCGCATGGGATGGAAGCTGAACCGGGCCGAGCCTGCTTCGTCGCATTCGATGGCGCGGAAGCTGAGCCCCTGCATGTAGATCTCGATGTCGTTGACGCTCACGACGCGCAGGTGGGAATTTTCGAGAAGCCCGGGCGCTTCGAAATGAAATCCGGTCGAATCGTCTTGCGCGTCGGGGCAGACGAAATTGAAGCGGTAATACCCGCCCACGGCCAGCAGAAACTCGGTTTCCGAGACGATGGGCTCGCCGTTCTCGCCGGTGGTGACCTCGAGGAAGATGTCCTCGGGCGGCGGCGAGCCGATCACGCCGGGTTCCTGGTTGAGGTCCTGGGCCAGCGCGAGCGTGGGCAGCAGCGCCAGCGCGGTCATTGCGCCAAGCAGCGTCTTCATGACGTTTTCCTCCCTTTCCGTTTCCGTCATTATGGAGCGGCGCCCATAGGCATCAATCTATGGTTGCCATAGACGGCAGCGGCGGCAGGCCCGCCGCGGAAGGTTCACGGAACGGGGCGCAGGGATCGGGCGGGGCCGGACAGGGATTTGGCGAGGTCCATGCCCTCGAAGGGATATTTTCCGGCAATCATGTCGGTGCGCGCGCCGATCTCGACATAGCCGAGCGCGCGATAGAAGGGGATGGCGGGGCGGTTGGCGAAGGCATCGAGACGCGCGATGTCGTTCGCGGCCGCATCGGCTTCGATCGCCGAGAGCAGCGCGCGTCCGAAACCCTTGCCCCCGACATCGGGGTCGACGCCGACGTGACGGATATGGCCGGTTCCGGGAACGACCGTTCCGGCGCCTGGGGCGCCCTCGCTCCAGCCGCCGACGGCGCGGATGACACCGTCCTCGCGCAGGGCGAAATAGCGCCCCGAGGCGATAAGCGCCGGCTGGCAGGTGCCGAAATACGGCATGAGCGGCGCGAGAATGTCGGCGGGATAGTGGCTCGACAGGCGCGCAAAGGCGCGGGTGAGCAGGGCGGTGATCGCGGGAGCGTCTGGCGCGGTGGCCGGGGCGATGAGGAGGCTCATGGCCGGAGCCTAAAGGAGAGCGTCGGCCCCGAAAAGAAAAACGCGCCGGACTTGGGGTCCGGCGCGTTCTCAAGGCTTATGCGACAGAGGCTTATTCAGCGTTGTCGAGGATCTGCTTGAACAGCTCGATCATCGCGGCGGCCGAATCGGCGTTGTTGAGCTCGGCCATGGCGAAGTGGCCGGTGCCCGGAGCACCCATGTCAGCGAAGTTGGCAAGGGTGGCGTTCACGCCGGCCTGCTGCTGGGAAACCAGCGTGCAGGGCACGTTGGCGCCCAGGAAGCTCGCCGGAGCGGCCAGCAGGATGACCGGGATGTCGGCGAAGTTCACAGCGGTGCTGACCGAATCCTCGGGCTGCACGGCGCAGTTGTTTTCGTCGCGGAGCGGCTCGAAGCCTTCCGGAAGCGCGGGCTCGAAGGTCAGGCCATCGGCGATGCTGAGCAGATCAGCACCGCTCGCCTCGAAGGCGATGATGCCGACGACGTTCTCAGGCTGCTGATCGGCAGCCCAGAAGCCGGACACGCCACCAGCGGAGTGCACGACGAGGAGCGCCGGGCCAACCTGCTCCAGCAGCTCGGCAATGCCGGCGGCCGCGACTTCGTTGCCCGCATACGGGGTGGTCGAGGACGCGGCGATCCAGTCGAGCACGCTCTGGCTGGTGCCGGTCAGGGTCTCGTCGCCCTCCGGCCAGTTTTCAGCCGCGGCGAGACGCGCGATCACGCTGCTCGGAACCGCGGAGATCTGGCCATTGCCGTAGCTCGGGGCAGCCGGCGAACGGCCGTAGCCCGGACGGTCCACGATGTAGAGGTTGAAGCCGGCGTTGATGAAGTAGTCGCGCCAGCCGTCCTGGCCACCGGGGGTGAAGTACCAGTCGGCAGCCTGACCGCCGCCGCCGTGCACCAGAATCACGGGGATGTCGTACGCGGCTTCCTCGGGGAAGTAGTATTCGACATGCATCTGGTTGGAGACGAAGACGTTGCCGTCGGCGTCGGGCTCGGAATATTCGGCGCCGACGTAGAAATTGCCCATGTCACGCAGGTGAATGGGGCCGGCTTCGCCGCCCGCCTGCTGTGCGTAGACACTCGTGGCAGCCGTGGCAGCCATCAGCACGCCGGTCAAAACCGCAATGCGCTTGCTTAGCATTATATATCGTCCTCCCAAGAACAACGACTGGGCGCGTCCTCACGCGGTGCCGAACCATTCCAGCACGCGGCCACCGTCCCAGATCACCCTGAACCAACCTCAATCCCGGTGGTTGCGCCTGCACGTTCCGTGCATCGTGCTGCATGATCTGGCACATTTAGGCCGTAAAGCGCCGGGTTGCCGTGGCATCACTATGGTGTGAGGCCGCGCTCCAGCGCGAAGAAATCGCCCGCAAGCGGAAGCGCCTCGGCCAGCAGGGTTTCATAGCGGGCGCGGGGAATCTCGATACCGCCCAGGCTCGCCAGATGATCGGTGAGAAACTGGGTGTCGAGCAAGGCGTAGCCGCCCGCATTCAGGCGCTCGACCAGATGGAAGAGCGCCACCTTGCTCATGTCGGTGGCGCGATGGAACATGGATTCCCCGAAGAAGGCGCCGCCGATGGACAGTCCATAGAGCCCGCCGACCAGCGCCTCGCCGCGATAGACCTCGACGGTGTGGCAATGGCCGTCGTCGAAGAGCGCGCGATAGAGCCGCCGGATGGTGGGATTGATCCAGGTGTCCTCGCGGCCGGCAGCCGGCGCGGCGCAGGCGTCGACGACGGCATCGAAGTCGTGGTCCACGCGAATCTGGAAATCGTGCCGGCGCAGGGTCTTGGCGAGACTGCGCGAGACGAGGAATCCATCGAGGGGCAGGATGCCGCGCATTTCGGGACTGACCCAGAAAATCTCCGGGTCGTCCACGCTTTCGGCCATGGGAAAGATGCCGGCCTGATAGGCGCGCAGGATCAGCTCCGGCGTCAGTTCCACCGCGAAGGGATCAGGTTTGCGCGTCATGGTCCGTACGGTCTCCGTTGCCGCCGGTATTTCCATGCGCGGCGGTCAGCTCCGTTTGGCCGCGAGATAGTTTTCGAGCCAGTGGATGTCGTAGTCGCCCGAAATGATGTCCGGCTCGTGAACGAGGTCGCGGAACAGGGGCAGGGTGGTCTTGATGCCGTCCACGATGAACTCGTCCAGCGCCCGGCGCAGGCGCTGCAGGCATTCGGGCCGGGTGCGGCCGTGAACGATGAGCTTGCCGATCAGGCTGTCGTAATAGGGCGGGATGGAATAGCCCTGATAGACGGCGGAATCGACGCGTACCCCGACGCCGCCCGCGGGGTGGTAATAGGTGATGCGGCCGGGCGAGGGGGCGAAGGTCGCGGGATCCTCGGCGTTGATGCGCACCTCGATGGCATGGCCGTAGAACTTGACGTCCTGCTGGGTGAGCGAGAGCTTCTCGCCCGCGGCCACGCGGATCTGCTCGTAGACGATGTCGAAATTGGTGATGCGCTCGGTGACCGGGTGCTCGACCTGGAGGCGCGTGTTCATCTCGATGAAGTAGAATTCGCCGTTCTCGTAGAGGAACTCGATGGTGCCGGCGCCAGAATAGCGCAGCTTGCGCATGGCGTCGGCGCAGATCTCGCCGATGCGGTTCTGCTCCTCCATGGGTACAGTGGGCGCGGCCGCTTCTTCCCAGATCTTCTGGTGGCGGCGCTGCAGCGAGCAGTCGCGGGTGCCGAGATGCACCGCATTGCCCTGGCCGTCGCCGATGACCTGCACCTCGATATGGCGGGGCTTTTCGAGATATTTTTCGAGATAGACGGAATCGTCGCCGAAATTGGCCTTGGCCTCGGCGCGCGCCGTGGGGAAGGCGATGGCGAGGTCGGCTTCGGTCTTGGCGACTTTCATGCCCTTGCCGCCGCCGCCCGAGGCAGCCTTGATCAGAACCGGATAGCCGATTTCGGCTGCGACCTCGCGGGCCTGGGCCTCGCTGGTCACCGCGCCCTCGGAACCGGGCACGCAGGGAATGCCGAGCTCGAGCGCGGTCTTCTTGGCCTGGATCTTGTCGCCCATGATCTCGATGTGGTGGGCGGACGGGCCGATGAAGGTGATCTTGTGTTCTTCGAGGATGCGGGCGAAGCGCGCGTTCTCGGACAGGAACCCGTAGCCCGGATGCACGGCCTCGGCGCCGGTGATCTCGCAGGCGGCCAGGATCGAGGGGATGTTGAGATAGCTGTCGCGCGCGGCATGGGGCCCGACGCAGACGCTTTCGTCGGCGAGCCGCACATGCATGGCATCGGCGTCGGCGAGCGAGTGGATCGCGACGGTCTGGATGCCCAGCTCCTTGCAGGCGCGCAGGATGCGCAGGGCGATTTCGCCGCGATTGGCGATCAGGACCTTGGAGAACATGGCCGTCCCCGCTGCCTATTCGATGACCAGGAGGGGCTCGCCATATTCGACCGGCGAGGCGTCGGAAACGAGGATGCGGGTCACCTTGCCCGACTTGTGGGCCGGGATCTGGTTCATGGTCTTCATCGCCTCGACGATCAGGACGGTTTCGCCCTCGGAGACGCTGGCGCCGACTTCGACGAACGGCTTGGCGCCGGGCTCGGGCGCGAGATAGGCGGTGCCGACCATGGGCGAGGTGAGGGTGCCGGGGTGCTTGCTGAGGTCTTCGGCAGCGGCGGCGACCGGAGCCGCGGAAGGGGCCGGAGCCGAGGGCGCGTGGGATGCCGCGGGGGCCGGAGCGTAGGCGGGCGCGGCGACCTGCACGACTTCGCGGCCGGGCAGGGTGCGGGTGACGCGGATGCGGAAATCGTCCTGCTCGAGCTCGATCTCGGCGAGATTGGCCTCGTTGACCAGTTCGGCGATCGCCCGGATCAGGTCCTGGTCGACCTGTGAAATCTTAGCCATAGTCATTGTTCTCCAATCCCGTGCCGCGCGTCCGATTGCCGCTCATCGTGGTTTGCCGATGCCAGGTGGTCGGCAAGCGCCTCGAGCGCCATCCGGTACCCCCCGACTCCCAGCCCGCAAATGACGCCCATCGCTACCGCCGAAACGTAGGAATGGTGCCGGAAGCGCTCGCGCTGGTGAATGTTGCTCAGATGTACTTCCACGGTGGGCAACCCAACAGCGCGCAAGGCGTCGTGAATGGCCACCGAGGTGTGTGAATAAGCCGCCGGATTTATGACGATGGCGTCGGCGGTGCGTTTCGCCGACTGGATCCAATCGACCAGCTCACCCTCGTGGTTGGACTGGCGGACGTCGCAGGCGAGGCCCAGGGTTTCACAAGTCTTGCGGCACAGAGCTTCCAGATCGGCATAGCTCACGGACCCATAGATCGCGGTCTCGCGATTCCCGAGCAGATTGAGATTGGGTCCGTTGAGGATCAGGATGCGTTTGGCCATGGAGAGTCTTGTGTCACCGGGACGCGGGCGGCTGCAAGGGCTGGTACAGGAAATGCACGGGAAACGCCAGAGGCGGCACCGGAGGAGTGCACGCTAGGCCGCTTCAAGCCGGGCGAGCACCGTTTCGGCCTCGACCGGCAGGTCGCTGCGGGCGACGCGGCGATAGATGCCGCCGTCCGGCGTGCGGCGCAGAAGGTCGAAATCGACGAGTTCGCGGCGCAGGAGGATGTAATCGCCGAAATCGTTCCAATCGCGCAGTATGGCGTTGACCTCCGCCTCCTCGAGCTGACGGTCTCCTGGTAGGAGGGACCAGAGCACCCAGAGGACGACAATCTGGTCGCCGCGGCGGGTGGGCCAGCGTTGCAGCCGGATTCCGGCGTCGAAGCAGCGGGCGACACGGGCGACGCGCCTTGCGTCGACGGCCTCCGCCGCCGGCATGCTCAGCCTTCCTCCACCAGCCGGTCGGTACAGATCGTCTCGCCGCAGGCGCGCATGTTCGCGATGCGGGTCGCGAGCTCGGCCCTGCCCACGGCGCCGGGCAGCACCTCGTTGCCGATGATGAAGGTGGGGGTGCCGGTCAGCCCCAATTCGCCGGCTATGGCGTAGGTGCGCTCGATCGCCTGGGTGACGTCGGCGGATTGCATGTCGAGTTCCAGCGCAATGGGATTGAGCCCCAGGGACTCGGCAGCGGCCAGCGCGGCCTGGGCGTCGATGGTGCCGCGCGCGGTCAGCAGGTTGGTATGGAACAGCGCGTAATCGGCCTCGGACTGGTTGACCACGACGCCGACGCGCGCCGCTTCGACCGAGCCCTGCGAGAGGATGGGGAATTCCTTGAGGATGACGCGCAGGTTGGGGTCGTCGGCGATGAGGTCGAGAACGTCGGGAAGCGCCTGGCGGCAATAGGTGCAGTTGTAGTCGAAGAGCTCGACCAGAGTCACGTCGCCCTCGGGATTGCCGAGGACGATATTGGCCGGATCGTCATAGATGGCTTCATGCAGCCCGGCCAGGGCGGCGCGGGTGGTTTCCAGCTCCTCGGCGCGCAACTGGGTGTCGAGCGCGTCGGAGACCTGCTGCAGGATGCGCGGGTTTTCGAGCAGATAGGATTCGATAGTGGCGCCGAGATCGGCGGTCTCCACCGGCGCGGCTGCAGGCTGCTGATCTGCGAGGGCGTCGGCCACGGCGGCGCGCAGCGCGGCTTCGTCCAATCCGGGCTCGGGCCGGGTGAGGGCCAGCGCGGCAACGGCGATCGCGAGTCCCAGAACGGCGAGACCAAGAGCGGTGTTGACGAATTTCTGCATAAACCTGCCTGCCTGATTCTTCGGTGCAGCTTACCGGTTGAGGGCGAGAATGTCGTTGGCGCGCAGCCAGGAGGGCGAGCCCTGCGGCAATTGTCCCAGCGCCTGGCGTGCGAGACCGAACGCTGTGGACATTTCCCTGCGCGCAAGGGCGGCCTCGGCGGCGGCGAGGGTCGCCTCGCCCTGCTGGCCCAATGCGCCATGCGCCTGGGCGAGCAGCGTATGGATGCGGGCATTGCCGGGCTCGGCCACGGCGGAGCGCTTCAACTGCAGCACGGCTTCGTTGAGATTGGCCGCGCCGCCGGCGCCGATCAGGGCCTGGCCATAGAGGATGCGGATCTGGGTCTCGGCAGGCGCCAGCTCGACGGCGCGGCGCAGCGGATCCAACGCGGCGGCCGGCTGGCCGAGCTCGTAGAGCATCTGGCCGTAGAGCTCGCGCAGGTAGGGGTTGGAGGGCGCCTCGGCGATGAGGCTGGGCATGACATTGAGCGCGCCCACGCCGCCGCCTGCGCGATAGGCTGCGATGGTGCGGGCGTAGCGCGCGGGCAGCGAGCCGTCGGAATTGGGAAAGCGGTTGGTGACCGTGGCCGTGGCTTCGAGGAAGCCGGACAGCTTGGCTTGAACCATGGCGAGCATCCGGACATCGCCGGCCGAATCGCTGCGCGACCAGCCGGAGGTGGCACGGGCGGCGGTCTCGACCTGGGTGATGCGGTCCTGCGCCAGGGGGTGGGTGGAGAGATAGCCGCCGGCGGCCGAGCCCGCGACCTGGTTGCGCGCCAGCACCTGGAGGGTATCGACCAAGCCGCGCGTGGGCTGGCCGGCGGCGTCGAGCAGGCGCAGGGCGGCGGCGTCGGCGGCGCTTTCCTCGGACTGCCGGTAGGCCATGAGCGAGTTGAGCCCCGCGGACTGGCTGGCGAGGATGAAGGCCGAGGCCATCTGCGAGATCTCGCCGGAATTGCCCGACCCGGAAGCAGCGGCCACGGCGCCGATGCCGAGCAGCATGGAGAAAGCCTGGACCTGGGCGCGCAATTCCGTCTGCTCGCGCAGGCGCGCGATATGGCCGCCGGCCAGGTGGCCGATCTCGTGAGCAAGCACGGCCTTGAGCCCGGCCGGGGTCGCGGAATCCAGGATGGTGCCGTAATTGACGTAGATCGCGCCGTCCTCGGTGACGAAGGCATTGAAGCGCCTGTCGTTGACGATGACGATATTGGGCGTGCGTTCGATGCCGGCCGCGCGCAGCAGCGGGGTGGAGAAAGCCCGGATCATGGCCTCGGCCTCGGCATCGCGGATGATGCCGACCTGCTGGGCCTGCGCGGCCGCCACTGGGGCCAGAGCGAGAAGCGCCGCCGTCACCGCGAGACGAAGGAAGGCGAAAAGGCCGGCGGGAGCGGGGCGGGCGGGGCGGGACGACATGGACAACTCCTGCCAATCGTGGTCTTGAGCAAGGCGACTATCTCACGATGCGGCCCGGTCCCGCCACTGGAGTCTGGTTGACGTATCGTGAGGCCGGACACGCTCCAGAACAGCAGGCTCTCGAAGATGGTGAACCCCGACGGCGCGATGCTGCAGCCATTCTATGCCATGGAAATCCTATCGCTGGCCCATGCGCTGGAAGCGCAAGGCCGGCGCGTGCATCACCTCGAGATCGGCGAGCCCGGCGGCGGCGCTGCCCCGGAGGTGATCGCGGCGGCGCACGCGGCGCTCGACGGTCCGCAGCGCTATACGGCCGCGAAGGGCATGCCGGCGCTGCGGCGGCGCATCGCGCGGCTTTATGACGAGCGCCATGGGGTCAACGTCGATCCAGAGCGGGTGGTGGTCACCATGGGATCGTCGAGCGGGTTCATCCTGTCGTTTCTTGCCGGGTTCGCGCCGGGCGCGCGCATCGCGGTGACGCGGCCGGGTTATCCGGCCTATCTCAATATCCTCGCTTCGCTCGATCTCATGCCAGTGGATATTCCGCTTTCGCCCGAAAACGGCTGGGTGCTGACGGCCGAGGCCATCGCAGCGCGCCATGCGGAGACGCCGTTCGACGGACTGCTGTTCGCGAGCCCGGCCAATCCCACCGGGGCCACGATCGACGCGGAGGGATTCGCGGCGATCGTTTCCACCTGCGCGCGGCTCGGGGTGCGGCTGATCTCGGACGAGATCTATCACGGGCTCAGTTTTTCCGGCCGCGACGTGAGCGCGCTCGAACACACGGACGAGGCCATCGTCGTCAACAGCTTCTCGAAATATTACGGCATGACCGGCTGGCGCGTGGGCTGGCTGATGCTGCCGCCGGACATGGTGCGGCGGGCCGAGATGATGGCACAGAGCCTCTTTATTTCCGCGTCCAGCCTGTCGCAGAGCGCAGCGCTGGCGGCGCTCGACGCCACGGATCATTGCGAGGCGGAAAAGGCGCGCTATGCCGAGAATCGCACGGTACTAGTGGCGGGCCTGCGCGCGCTGGGGTTCATGCTGCCGTCCGATCCGCCGGGCGCGTTCTATGCCTATGCGGACGTCTCGGGGCTGACGGATGACAGCATGGCATTCTGCAAGGCCATGCTGGAGGAAGCGGGCGTGGCAGCGACCCCGGGCGCGGATTTCGACCGGGTGGACGGCGCGCGCTTCGTGCGGTTTTCCTTCGCCGGGCCGCGGGAGGATATGGACGGGGCGCTGGCGGGATTGCGGCACTTTCTCAAGCGCTGAATGAAAATGGGGGCGAAAGGCCCCCATTCCTTATGCAATCCGGTTTCAGCTTATCCGAAGAAGCTGCGCTGCCACCAGCCGACTTTCTTGGGCTTGGCCTCTTCCTCGCCTTCGCTGGCTTCCGCGGGCGCGGAGGACGAGCTGACGACGATCTCGTCGGCGGGCAGGTCTTTTCGCGTGCGGCGCGAGCGGGAAGGAGCAGGCTGCTCCTCGGCGGCTGGCTCTTGTGCGGGCTGCTCCTGCACGGCGTCCTCGGCCGGAGCGGGCTCGGCCTGAGCTTCGGCCGGTGCGGGGGTCTCGGCAGCGACCTCCTCGGCAGCCGGCTCGGCGGCCTTGCGCCGACGCGGCGCGCGGGTCCGCTTCGGCTTGGCTTCCGCTTCCTCGGCGGCGGGCGCTTCGGCTTCCGGCGCAGCTTCGGCGGTCACCGTCTCGGCCGGTTCGTCCGCGGCCTTGGCTTTGCGCGTGCGGCGTGCGCGCTTCGGCTTGGCTTCGGCTTCGGGCTCCGCCGTTTCCTGCGCCTCGGTTTCGGGCGCCGCATCGGCTGCGGGCGCTTCTACCGGCTCTGCCGCTTCCTCGACGCTGGCACGGGCTTCGGCGTCGGCTTCGCTTCCGGAATCGTCGGACTGATCGTCCAGCGTCTCGCCTTCGGCCGCGCCGATCCGCTTGTTGCGGCGTCCGCCCCGACGGCCACGACGACGCCGGCGGCGGGGCTGGCCGTCTTCGTCCAGGCCGTTGTCGTCGGCATGCGCCTCGGCGTCACCTTCGCCCTCGGCGTCATCCGAAGCGGCGATGGCTTCGCCGTTCTGGGCTGCGTCACCGTTCTGAGCAGACTCGCCATTGCCGCCACGCCGACGACGGCGGCGCCGTCCGCGCCGTCCATCGCCGTTCTCGGCGCGGGCCGAAACGGGCTCGGCGGCCTCCTCGATCTCTTCCTCGGTCTCGTCCTCGTCGACCTCGACATCATAGTCCTCGATCGAGGCGGCATCGACGCGCACATGGGTTGCCGGCGCCGCGATCTCGACCGCGCGGGCCTCGCCCTTCTCGATGGCGTAATTGCTGCCCACGACCGTGCTGTCGGCGGAAATCGTGATCGAGACCGCGTATTTGCTTTCCAGCAGCGCGAGGGTCTGGCGCTTGGTGTTGAGGATATAGAGCGCGACCTCGGTCGGCATGCGGACGTTGATCGACATGCCCGGCTTGCGCAACAGGTGATCCTCGATGGCGCGCATGATCATGAGCGCGAGCGAGGAGACCGAGCGCACGAGCCCGGTGCCCGAGCAGGTCGGGCAGACATGCGTCGAGCTTTCGAGGACGCCGAAGCGGATGCGCTGGCGGCTCATCTCCATCAGGCCGAAATGGCTGATATGGCCGACCTGGATGCGGGCGCGGTCGTTCTTCAGGCAATCCTTGAGCTTGCGCTCCACGGCCCGGTTGTTGCGCTTCTCCTCCATGTCGATGAAGTCGATGACGATGAGGCCCGCAAGGTCGCGCAGGCGGAGCTGGCGCGAAATCTCCTCGGCCGCCTCCAGATTGGTCTGGAGCGCGGTGTCCTCGATATTGTGCTCCTTGGTGGCGCGGCCGGAGTTCACGTCGATGGAGACCAGCGCTTCGGTGGGATTGATGACGATATAGCCGCCGGAGGGCAGGGTGACCTGCGGGTGGAACATCGAGTCGAGCTGGCTCTCGATGCCGTATTTCGAGAAGATCGGCGCGTCGTCCTTGTAGGCCTGCACGTTCTTGGCGTGCGAGGGCATGATCATCCGCATGAAGTCCTTGGCCTCGCGATAGGCGTTGTCGCCGGAGACGAGAACCTCGGTGATGTCCTTGTTGTAAAGGTCGCGGATGGTGCGCTTGATGAGGCTTCCTTCCTCATAGACGAGGCAGGGCGCGGAGGACTCGAGCGTCAGGGTGCGCACGTTCTCCCAGAGACGCATCAGGTATTCGAAGTCGCGCTTGACCTCGGCCTTGGTGCGCGAGGCGCCCGCCGTACGCAGGATGACGCCCATGCCGTTGGGCACGTCGAGATCGCCCGCGATCTCCTTCAGCCGCTTGCGGTCGGCGGCGCTGGTGATTTTGCGCGAGATGCCGCCGCCACGGGCGGTATTGGGCATCAGCACCGAATAGCGGCCGGCGAGCGAGAGATAGGTGGTGAGCGCCGCGCCCTTGTTGCCGCGCTCTTCCTTGACGACCTGCACGAGCAGCACCTGGCGGCGCTTGATGACTTCCTGGATCTTGTAGCGGCGCGCGATGCGGCGCGGACGCTCCTGGAGGTCTTCCAATGCGTCGCCTTCGCCGAGGTCATCGACCTTGGCGGGCTTTTCCCCGTTCTCGGCGCCGATGTCCTCTTCGGCGTCCTCATCGTCGGACCCGTTGTCCGAGGCGGTGTCGTCCTCGTCCTTGTCCTCGTGAGCCGCGGCGCGCTTCTGCTCTTCCTCCTCGTCGCGCATCAGCGCTTCGCGGTCGGAAACCGGGATCTGGTAATAGTCGGGATGGATTTCGGAGAAGGCGAGGAAGCCGTGGCGATTGCCGCCATATTCGACGAAGGCCGCCTGGAGCGAGGGTTCGACCCGCGTCACCTTGGCGAGATAGATATTGCCGCGCAATTGGCGGCGCTCGGCGGATTCGAAGTCGAATTCCTCGAGGCGGTTACCTGTCGTAACGACTATCCGCGTTTCTTCCGGGTGGGTGGCATCCACCAGCATTCTTTTCGTAGCCATAAAGCATAACTCCGCGCGCTCGCGCGCCGCGCGGTGGACGCGTGTCCAGGCTTCCGCGGGCGCCGTGCGAGGCGTATGTGGGATCGGATTCGACGCCGGCGGCGTCGCGAGGGGAAAGGTGTGGGGCCGATGGACGGACGGGCAGGGCGAGAAGGCGCCGGGGCGCGCGGCTCGCGATCTGAATCCCGTGGAATTCCATTCAGTCTCATCCTGATGTCGCGGCGGCGGGATTGAAGCGCCGCACGCTGGCCGGGCCGCTAAGCCCGAATTCGTCAAAGGCACGGATGGTGGGCGTGTTGCGCGCTGACCCGGAACGTCGCTCCGCTCGGAGCGCCAGACCGAAGTCCTGAGCGCCGGGGGCGTCGGGCGGGCCGTTCGCCGCAATCGAACCATTCCGCTCATTCGTCCTTACGCGCGATAAGGTCAATTGGCAAGGACGGAGGTTGGTGGCCTCTCGCGTGTATATAGGTACGCTGTCCGAATTCCGACAGAGAATCACGTAAGGTGCCGCCACCATTCTGTCATGACGGACGACTGCCCTTGCCCGTTTCCACCCGATCGCTGCTGGCCGCGCTCCTGGCGCTCGCGCTTCCTTCCGCCGCCGGCCTCGCCCAGGACGCCCAGCCCGACGCCGAGGTCGAGGCTCCTGCGGAGCCCCAGGCGGAAGCCGGTGCCGCGCCCGCCGAAGCGGCGGCCGGCGTGCCGGAAATCCTCGATTCGCGCATTACGGCGACCGAGGACCGGGCGCGGCTCGTCGTGGATCTTTCCGCGCCGGCCGAGTTCGGCGTCACCTTGCTGCTCGATCCCTACCGGATCGTCGTGACGCTCGCTGCCGAGGGCGCGGCGCAGGCGCGGGCGGAATTGACGCCCAATACCCAGCTCGTGCGCGCCTATGAGCTACGAACGGCGAGCGACGAGCGGATGCAGGCGGTGCTGGAATTGAACCTGCCGGCGCAGGTGCAGCAGTCCTATACGCTCGAAGCCTTCGACGACCAGCCGGCGCGGCTGGTGCTGGACCTGATTCCCGACGACCCCGCGCGATTCGCGGCCAATGCCGAAAGCGGCAGCGCGGCCGAGGAAGAGACGGCCCAGGCGCAGGTGGAGCTCGACGGCGCCCAGTTCGCGCCCGGCGAGACCAGCGTCGCCTCCAACGTGCGGCCGCTGATCGTGCTCGATCCCGGCCATGGCGGCGCCGACGGCGGCGCGGAAGCGGCCAACGGCTTGCAGGAGAAGAACATCGTTCTCGCCTTTGCGCTCAAGCTGCAGCAATTGCTTGTGGAGACGGGCCGGTTCGACGTGGCGCTGACCCGCGATACGGACGTGTTCCTGGCGCTCGAGGAGCGCGTGGCGCTGGCCCGGGTCAACCAGGCGGACCTCTTCATCTCGCTGCATGCGGATTCCTTCGACGAGGAGGACGTGCGCGGGGCGAGCGTCTATACGCGCGGCGACGAGGCGGCCGACATTCTCGACCGCATCCTCGCCGGCGACGAGAACACGGCCGACCTCGTGGCCGGGTTCGGTCCGCCCGCGGACCAGCCGCAGGTCGTCTCGGTCATGGTGGACCTCTTGGCCCGGGAGACGCGGCGACGGTCCTATATGGCGGGCCAGGCGCTGATCGAGCAGCTCGAACCCTCCATCCAGCTCCGGCGCTTCCCGCTGCGCCAGGCCAATTATTTCGTGCTGCAGGCTCCCGAAGTGCCCTCGGTGCTGATCGAGCTCGGTTTTCTCTCCAATTCCAGCGACACGGCCAATCTCACCACGGATGCCTGGCTCGATCGCGTGGCCGCAGCGCTGGCGCGCGGGGTCGCGACCTATTTCGACAGCCAAGCGGCAACCGGCGAGTAACGTCTTGGACAGCACTCTTGTGCTGCGCCCGATTCGGGGGCAGGGAACGGGTGCGGGCGGGCGCAGCGGGTAAACGGGAACGATCCATGTTTCGACTGCTCGGCTGGCTGTTCAGCTTTGCCGCCTTTGCGGGCCTTCTCGCGGTGGGAGGGACGGCCATCTATGTCTGGACCCTGCTCAACGATCTGCCCGATTACAGCGTGCTGGCGAGCTACGAGCCGCCGGTCACCACGCGCGTCCATGCGGCTGACGGCACGCTTCTCGCCGAGTTCGCGGTGCAGCGCCGGCTGTTCCAGCCCATCGAGACCATTCCGCCGCATGTGATCGCCGCGTTCCTCTCGGCAGAGGACAAGGATTTCTACTCCCATTTCGGCATCGACCTTCCCGGCACGGCCCGCGCGCTGCGCGACAATGTGGTGCAGTTCGTGAACGGCGGAGGCGGGCCGCTGGTGGGGGCCTCGACCATCACCCAGCAGGTGGCGCGGAACTTCCTTTTGAGCTTCGAGCAGACCTGGGACCGCAAGATCCGCGAGGCGCTGCTGGCCCTGCGGATCGAGGATGCGCTCAGCAAGGACGAAATCCTCGAGCTCTATCTCAACGAGATCAATCTCGGGCTCAATTCCTATGGCGTGGCCGCCGCAGCGCTCAACTATTTCGACAAGGCGCTTTACGAGCTGACCATCGCGGAAGCGGCCTATCTCGCGGCGCTGCCCAAGGCGCCCTCTAACTATCATCCGTTCCGGCATCCGGAGGCCGCGATCGACCGGCGCAACTGGGTGCTGGGGCGCATGGCCGCGAACGGCTATATCACAGCGGAGGAGGCGGCGGCCTACGCGCAGGAGAATCTCGACGTGATCCCGCGTGCGGCGGGCTCGCAGATCTATTCTGCGGAATATTTCACCGAGGAGGTGCGGCGCGAGATCGCCGGGCTTTACGGCAGCGACCAGCTCTATGGCGGCGGGTTGTCGGTGCGCACCTCGCTCGATCCGCGGCTGCAGGAGTTCGCCCGGCGGGCGTTGATGGACGGGCTCATCGCCTATGACCAGCGCGCCGGATTCCACGCCATCGAGAATACGATAGAGCTGGGCGAAGATTGGGGCGCAGCGCTCGGCGCACTGGAGCCGTTGAGCGACGTGCCGGAATGGCGGCTGGCCGTGGTGCTGGAGACGGAGGCCAATTCCGCGACCATCGGGCTGCATCCGGGCCGCACGATCAATGGCGGCATCGGGCCGGAACGCTTGACCGGCCGGCTGCCCGGACCGGAAATTCCATGGGTGAGCCAGCCGCTCGGCCAGCTTCTGAGCGTTGGCGACGTGGTCTATGTCGAGCCGGTGGCGGGGCAGGCGGGTGTCTACACGCTGCGGCAGGTGCCCGAGATTTCCGGCGGGCTGGTGGCGATGGACCCGCGCACCGGCCGTGTGCTGGCCTTGGTCGGCGGATTTTCCTTTGCGGACAGCGAGTTCAACCGGGCAACGCAGGCGATGCGTCAACCCGGATCGGCGTTCAAGCCCATCGTCTATGCGGCGGCGCTGGACAATGGCTATACGCCCGCTTCCGTGGTGCTGGATGCGCCCATAGAGATACCGCAGCCGGATGGCACGGTATGGCGGCCGGAGAACTATGCGCAGCAATTCTACGGCCCCCAGACGCTGCGGACGGGCCTCGAACGCTCGCGCAACGTGATGACGGTGCGGCTGGCGCAGGACCTGGGCATGCCGCTGATCGCGGAATATGCGGAATCCTTCGGCGTCTATGACGACATGCTGCCGGTGCTGTCGATGTCGCTGGGCGCGGGGGAAACCACGGTGCTGCGCCTGACCGCCGCCTATGCCACCATCGCCAATGGCGGGCGCAGGATCACGCCGACGCTGATCGACCGTATCCAGGACCGCCATGGCGAGACGATCTATCGCCACGATACCCGCGACTGCCCCGATTGCGCAGTCGCAAGCTGGGCGGGGCAGGGCGAGCCGCAGATTTTCGACGATCGCGTGCAGGTGCTCGATCCCATGACGGCCTACCAGATCACCTCCATGCTCGAAGGCGTGGTGCAGCGGGGCACCGGCACGGCGGTGCGCGGGCTTGGGCGGCCGGTGGCGGGCAAGACCGGCACCACGAACGATTATCGCGATAGCTGGTTCGTCGGCTTCACGCCCGAATTGGCGGTCGGGGTCTATATCGGCTTCGACACGCCGCGCAACATGGGCTCGGTCGCCACGGGGGGCGAGCTGGCCGCGCCGATCTTCGCCGATTTCATGGGCGAGGCGCTGAACGGCCTTCCCGCGACGCCCTTCACCATGCCGCCGGGCATGCGCCAGGAATGGGTCGATCCGGCCAGCGGGCTGGTGGTGGCAAGCGGCTCGGGCATCCTCGAAGCGTTCAAGCCGGGCACGGGGCCGAACCTTCCGGCAACGACGACGCCGGCAAACGTCTATCCCGAATGGGACAGCGACCCGCTCTATTACGATGAATGGGGCAGGCCGGTCTATGCACCGGTCACAGGGCCGGGTTTCGCCGATACGCAGGACCCATGGGCGGCTTGGCGGTGAGGCTGTACGATATTGGGGATTTGGCAGGAAGCGCCCCTCATCCGACCTTTCGCTTCGCTCCGGCCACCGCCATTCGAGCATAGCTCTCATGGCCTTCTCGCCTCCAATCATGCCACTGGCACGATTGGCAAGACGGCTCGAAGCCCCTCAAGGGGAGAAGGAGAGCCTGTGGCTTATCGGCTCCATCGCCCCCTTCTCCCCTTGAGGGACTTCGAGGCGGTGGCGCAGCCACCCATCGCTCCGGTGGAGCGATGGGAGCCGAAGAAGGGTCGGGGGTGAGGGGTGCTTCTCGCCACACCGTCGGTCGTCGCGCTTGATCCGATAACCGGAGGCGGTTACATCCCCGGAACCAAAAGTTTCACGAATCCGGGCAGGACGATGCGCGCAGACATTGCCAAGACGGTTGACGACATCGAGCAGGCACTCAGCCTGCTGAGGAGGCATCTTTGACTGGGATACAGCAGAACGGCGCCTCGACGCGCTGAACGCCCAGTCCGAATCTCCCGACCTCTGGAACGATCCGGAAGCGGCCCGCAAGGTGATGGGCGAGCGCCAGGCGCTCGAGCAGGCCATCAATGACGTGCGGACGCTCGAAGGCGGGCTCAACGACAATGTGGAACTGATCGAGCTCGGCGAAGCCGAGGGCGACGGCGAGATCGTGGCCGAGGCCGAGACGGCGCTGGCGGAATTGCGCGAGAAGGCCGGGCGGATGCGGGTGGAGACCCTGCTGTCCGGCGAGGCCGACGCCAATGACTGCTATGTCGAAATCCATTCCGGCGCCGGCGGGACCGAGAGCCAGGACTGGGCGCAGATGCTGTTCCGCATGTATACCCGCTGGGCCGAGCGTCGCGGGTTCAAGGTCGAGACCATCGAATACCAGGCGGGTGAAGAAGCGGGCATCAAGTCTGCCACCATCCAGGTCAAGGGCCACAATGCCTATGGCTGGCTCAAGACCGAGAGCGGCGTGCACCGGCTGGTGCGCATCTCGCCCTATGACAGCCAGGCGCGGCGGCATACCAGCTTTTCCAGCGTCTGGGTCTATCCGGTGATCGATGAATCCATCGACATCGAGGTCAGCGAATCCGACGTGCGCATCGATACCTACCGGGCGTCCGGCGCGGGCGGGCAGCACGTCAACACCACCGATTCGGCGGTGCGCATCACCCACATTCCCACGGGAATCGTGGTGCAGTGCCAGAACGAGCGCAGCCAGCACAAGAACCGGGCCACGGCCTGGGACATGCTGCGGGCGCGGCTCTATGAGCTGGAATTGCAGAAGCGCGAGGAAGCGGCCAATTCCGAGGCCGCGTCCAAGACCGATATCGGCTGGGGCCACCAGATCCGTTCCTACGTGCTGCAGCCCTATCAGCTCGTCAAAGACCTGCGCACGCAGGTGGAGAGCACCGCGCCCTCGGACGTGCTGGACGGCGATCTCGACGCGTTCATGGAAGCTTCGCTGGCCCAGCGCGTGGGCATGGAGTCCGAGAGCCAGTAGGGGCAGCCTCCGGCGGCGGACCGCCGGAGGTTCGATCTATCAGAGCGACGGCGTGCTTTCGGGCGCCTGCCGCGGGTTGGCGGCCTGCTCATAGGCATAGGCAAAGCCGATCAGCTCGGCTTCCGACCACGGCCGGCCAAGGAATTCGAGGCCGACCGGGACGCCGATCGGCGCGTCGTCCGTCGGGGTCGAGAACCCGCCCGGGAAGGTGACCGCGGGGAAGCCGCTGGCGTTGGAGATGACGCCGTTGCGCTCGAGCTGGTTGCCGTCGGCGATGGGCGCCACCAGCACGCTCTGGTGCGGGTAGAGGATCGCGTCCAGCTCGTTGTCCGCCATCACCACATAGAGCGCCTTCTGGAACTCGTCGCGCTTGCGGAAGATGCCGAGGTAGCCGGCCTCCTGCATTGCGGCCTCGGACACCTCGCGGCTCGTGAGGCTGTCGGCATTGACACTGAACGCGCCGCTCTCGACCAGTTGGGCGGCTGTCGTTATCGGGGCATCGGGGCCGAGGGCTTCGAGATAGGCGGCGAAAGCGGCGCCGAACTCGGCATTGCTCGTCCCCATGCCGCTGGTCAGGTCCGCGAAATCGGGGATGGAGATCTCGACCACTTCGGCGCCGAGGGATTCCATGACGGCGATGGCCTCGTCGAGCACGGCGTTGACCTCGGCGTGCCGCTCCTCGCTGCCGACAACGTCGGTCAGCAGGCCGATGCGGGCGCCATCGAGGGCGTCGGGGTTCAGCGCTTCGAGATAGTCCGGGATATTGCCGATGCTGGCCGCGGTGATCGGGTCAGCCGGGTCGTAGCCGGCGATGACCTGGAGGAGCTGCGCGGCGTCGGCGACGGTGCGCGTGATGGGCCCGATCTCGTCCTGGGTGACGCTGAGCGGGATGACGCCGGCGCGGCTCAGCAGCCCGCGTGTGGGACGGATGCCGACGAGGCTCTGGGCGGAGGCCGGCGAGCGGGTCGACTGGCCGGTGTCGCTGCCCGTGCCGAGAATGCCGAGGCTGGCGGCGATGGCCGCGCCGGTGCCGCCGCTGGAGCCGCCCGGCGTGCGAGTCAGATCATAGGGGTTGAGGGTCTGGCCGCCCAGCGAGGAGAAGGTCGTGCCGCCCATGGCGAGCTCCATGAGGTTCGCCTTGGCGAGGATCACGGCACCGGCCTCGCGCATCTGCGCGATGGCTTGGGCGTCCTCGGGCGGCTGGGACGTCGCCATGGCCGAGACGCCGCCCGAGGTGGGCATGTCGAAGGTGTTGTAGTTGTCCTTGATGATCGCAGGCACGCAGTGCAGCGGACCGACGGCCTCGGGGTCCTCGGCATAGGCGGCATCAAGCTCGGCGGCGATGTCGAGCGCGGCCGGGTTGACGGTCAGGATGGCGTTGAGGCTAGGACCCTGGTCGTCATAGGCCTCGATGCGGGCGATATAGCCTTCGACCACATCGACGCAGGTGGTCTCGCCCGCCGCGAGCGCGGCATGGAGGCTTTCGATCGTGGCTTCCTCGAGGGTGAAGCCCTGGGCATGGACGGGGGCGGCGAAGGCGAGAGCCGGAACGGCCATAAGCGCCAGCCGCTGAACCGAGCGGCGGATTGGGAAATCGGTCATGTCTGCGATGCCTTGCAATTGGGAGATGGCCCTTAAGGGCGTCCCTTCCACTGCAAAGGCCATGCCAGCACAGGAATCGCGGATTCCCGAGGCTTTTGAGGAGGCGCGCGGGCCGTGCCCGCCCGAACGCGGGGCAGGCTGCCGAAACAATAGGCAAGCTTGATTATTGCATCGGCCTAGAGATAGGCCGCCAGCGTGCGGCCGACGCGGAGGTAATCGGCGGGGTTGACGGCAACGTCGTTGCGGCGGACCTCGAAATGCAGATGCGGCCCGGTGGACCGGCCGGTCGAGCCGGAATAGCCGATGACCGCGCCCGGTTCGACCCTGTTCCCGACGGCCACGGCGATCGCGCTCATGTGGGCGTAGCGCGTGACCAGCCCGTTGCCGTGGTCGATATCGACCGCATTGCCGTAGCCGCCATTGGCTCCGGCGGCGATCACCGTGCCCGCGGCGGCGGCGAGGACCGTCGTTCCGGTGGCGGCACGGAAATCCATGCCCGCGTGGAAGGCGAGGCGGCCGAGAAACGGGTCCGTCCGGTTGCCGAAATTCGATGTGGTCTGGGGCGCGCCGGGAACCGGCTGGCGGATCGGCGCGGCCACGATTGCATTCCGCGCCATCTCGAACCGGTGCAGGGCCGCGGCCACGGCGTTGGCTTCGCTGGCGATGGAGGACGCGTCGAGGTCATCGGCCGCGGGCAGGAAGGGGCCGCCCATGGCAGTGTCGCCCGCGGCGGGCCGCAGGCCGATGGCCGAAAGGGCGCCGACGATCTCCTCGGTGGATTCGGTGGCGGCGTCCGACAGCGCCATCAGCGCGAGCCGCGATTCGTCCTGCATGGTGTAGACCGACTGGGTCAGGGCGCCGATGGCGTCGGGGCCGGTTCCGACCGGGGCGATGGAGCCGGTCACGAACGGATCCGTCCCGGACGGAACCGATGCAGCGTCGATGCCGAGGGAGCGGGCCTGATCGGCCAGCGTCCGGATATAGGCGTGCTGCTCGGCGAGCAGATCCTGCTGCTGGGTCAATTCGTGCAGTTGGAGATTGAGATCGCCGGCCTGGGCGTATTGGCGGGAATAGAGCCTGTCGACTTCGAGCCTCAACTCGACGATGCGGCGCTCATAGGCGGTGAAGAGCTCGGAACTGTCGTCTTCGAGCAGGGCGCTGATCTCTGGGGCGAAGTAGAGCGCGCCGAGCGTCGCGAGGTTCGTGGCGACGAGCACCGCGAAGAGGAGAACGAGCCCGGGCCGTCGCATGGGCGCGCCGGGCCGGGTCGTGCCTTTCCCGCCCTTGCCCAGGACGGGCTTTGCCTGCTGCGCGCTCACGCCTTCGATGCCCCCAGTGTCACGAGAGGCAAATTGTGCCCATGCGTGGTTAACAAAGGGGAAAGTTGCCGGCGGCTAGGCTATTCGGTAAGGGCCTTGTACACTCGGTCCGCATGGCCTTTGGCGCGGATATTGCGCCACATATGGACGATCCTGCCGTCCGGGCCGACAAGAACCGTCGTGCGGATCAAGCCGGTATAGGTGCGTCCATAGTTCTGTTTCTCGCCCCAGGCTCCGTACGCCATGATGACGGCTCTGTCCGGGTCCGAGGCGAGGATCGGGAGCAGGGCGTATTTGGCGCGGAAGGCGGCCAGGGTCTCGACGGAGTCCGGAGCGATGCCGACGACCGTGATTCCGCGCGCGCCCAAGGCCTCGGTGTGGGCGGAGAAGCCGAAATTGACTGCGTTGCAGGCCGGGGTGTCGGAATCGGGATAGAAGTAGATCAGCACCGAGCGCCCGGCATGGTCGGCGAGGCGGAAGCGCCCGCCGGTGTCGGTCGCGAGGTCGATGGCGGGAGCGGGGCTTCCGGGTTCGAGAATGGTCACGCGCGGTCTCCGAGTGGCCCCAGGACGCGGGGCGATGTCTTTACCCGTGGCTTAAAGCGCGCGCTGTGGTTGTTCAAGCGGGGCGAAAACGTGGGCGTGACATCGCGCGCCGCGTCGCGCTGGCGCTGGCCGATCCGGACCGTCGGCGGCATCGTCGGGCTCGCCCTGCTGCTGCTCGTCGTCCTCTATCTGCGCCTGCTGGCCGGGCCGCTTTCCCTCAACATCCTCTCGGGAACGGCCGAATCCATGGTGGCGCGGGTGCTGCCCACCGGGCTCGACGTGCATCTCGGCGAAACCTCGCTATCGCTCGACGGCTTCGCGCCGGTGCTGCGCTTCGCGCCCGTCACCCTCACCCAGGGCGAATCGGGCGGCCGAATTGCGCTCGATGGGCTGGAGGTGGGATTCTCGCCGCTCTGGAGCTTTCTCGGGCGTCCGGGCGCCTATGTGACGCTCGACCGTCCGCGCCTGCAGCTGACCCAGGAACTGGGCCAGGGACGGTTGGCGGAGTTTGAGGTGATCGAGGAGGATGCCGGCACGGTGACGGTGCGGGTGGCGCGCACGGAGGCCGACGATCCACGCATCACGATCACGCCCGAGGGGCTGGTCTTTGCCGACGAGGCGGCGCGTGCCAGCATCATGTCGGACAATGACTGGCTGGTGAGCAATCTCGAAGGCCTCAACCGGATGCTGGCGGACTTTTCGCGCGAGGCCGCGGCGGATTCGCTGGCCCGGATCAGGGTGCGCGACGGCGTTTTGGACATGCACGACCCGGTTTACGGCACGTTCCGCAGCTTTTCCGCGCTCGACGCCGAAATCTGGGCCGAACGTGGACGCGTCGAGGTGCGCGCCAGCGCCGAGATCGGCGGGCACACCACCGAAATCGCCCTCAGCCGCCGTACCGGAGCGGATGGCGACACGATCGCGGTAACCGCGGAGGCCCTCGACTATTCGGTCGTGGTGCCGTTCCTCGACGACGCGTCGGCGCTGACGGCGCTGCGTGGCACCGGATCGCTCGACGCGACCCTGTCCTTCGCCGGCGATACGGGTGCCGTCCGGGCGGGAGCCTTCGAGATCGATCTCACCGGCGCCGACCTGCGCATGGGCAACGATCTTTTCCCCATAGCCATGGAGCCCATGCGCATCGACTGGTCGCCGGCCGAGGCGCTGTTCTCCTTCTCCGACGCGGCGGTCGCCATCGGAGAGAGCCGGGCCATCATGGATGGCGCGTTCGTCATGGGCGTGGATGCGCGCTTCGGCCCGACCATGGGCATGTCGCTCCGGGCGCGGGACGTCTACCTGCAACCCTATGACCTGGGACCGCCGGAGGCGCCCTTTGACGAGATGGTCATCGAGGGCTGGTCCACCCCGCTCTATTCGGCGGTCGGCATCGACCGGATGATCGTCTCGCGCGGCGACGACGTGCGCATCATCGGGCAGGGCCGGCTGGATACCCCGCGCGAAGGACTGGGCCTCGACTTCGCCATCAGCGGCAGCGGGGCGACGGCCGACGACATCAAGCGCCTGTGGCCGTTCGTCTTCGCGCCGGACGCCCGGGGCTGGGTGGTGGACTATCTCGAAGAGGGCCGCGTGACCTCGGCGCATATGCGGTTCGATTTTCCCGTCGGCTCGCTCGCCGAGGACGGCGAGCCGCTTCCCGAGGGCAGCATGGCGATCGAGGTGGCGGGAGACGGCGTGGAGATCGCGCAGGTGGACGGCATGCCGCCCTTCGCGATCGACGGCGGGGCGCAGGTCAGTATCCGGGACAACCAGGTGCAGTTCGGTTTCGACCGCGCAACGCTCCCGGCCGGGGCGGATTCGATCCTTATCGAGAACGCGGTCTTCTTCAATCAGGACAGTTCCGCGCCCAACCAGATCTATGAGGTCTCGGGTGACGTGACCGGCGCCATTCCCGCGCTTCTGACCGCGCTCGACAGCGAGCCCATCGACCTCATCGACGGGCTGGGCCTCGGCTATGACGTGGCCGGGCTTGCCGGAAGGCTGACGGGCACCTCGACGACGACCATCATCGGCACCCTCGTCATGGACGATACCGGCCGCATGGTGGACGCGGATTACGCGCTCAACGGCACGGTCACAGACCTGGCGACGGTCCAGCCGGTGGAAGGGTTCGATATCGCCGACGGCGCGTTCTTCTACACCGCCTCCCAGGAGGGATTCCGCATTACCGGCAACGGGCTGGTGCAGGATGTTCCTGTGACGCTCTCGGCGGTGCAATCCAACGGCGCTGCCCCGGATATCCAGATTTCCTCGACCCTCGACATCGCCGATGCCCAGCGGCTGGGGCTCGATGTTTCCGACTATCTCAGCGGCAGCGTCGCGGTGGAGGCGTGGCCGTTGAGCGACGGCACCGTGAGGATTTCCGCCGACCTTGCCCGCACCGGCCTGACCCTCTCCGATGTGGGCATCAGCAAACCCGTGGGGCAGGCGGGCAGCCTGGAAGCGGTGCTGGAGCTGCGCGCCGATGCGCTCGCGGTCTCCGATCTCTCGCTCGGTTTCGGAGACGTGCGGCTGGCGGGTGCGCTGGAGATTTCGCCCGGCGGTGCGTTGCGTTCGGCGGATTTCTCGACCTTCCGCATCAGCCCCGGTGACAATGCGCGGCTGGCGCTGGCGCCGCGGCAGGACGGGCTCTCGGTTACGGTGCGCGGCACCCAGCTCGACATCAAGCCGGTGCTGCAGCGCTTCTTCAACCTGGGCGGCGCGACCGATGCGGGGGCGAGCGAGGAATTGCAGGATCAGGTGCTGGTGGTGGATGCGGAGCTCGAGCGTGCGCTGGGGTTCTTCGGCACGACGGCCTACAATCTCGACCTCGCCCTGACCCTGCGCGGCGACGATTTGCGGCGTGCGAACCTCACGGCGCAGATGGGCGGATCCTCGGTGGTCTCGGTGACCACCAATTCGACCAATGACGGCCGCACGGTCACCTTCGCGAGCAATGACGTGGGCACGGTGCTGCGCTTCACCGGCGTCTATCCGCGACTTCTGGGCGGCAACGGCACGATGTCGGTCAACATCCCCACCGAGAGCGGCGCGAATGTGGGATATTTCGTGCTCTCGGACTTCGCGGTCTTCGGCGAGGAGAATCTTTCGCAGATCATCGGGACCCACAGCGAATCTCAGCAGATCGCGGCGGCGAGCCAGGTGAGCTTCGATCAGGCCCAGGGCGCGTTCGTGCAGTACGAGGACGTGATCGAAGTGACCGAGATCTCGCTGTTCGGCGACACGGTGGGCGGGACGCTGCGCGGCAATATCTTCACCGGAGCCGGCCAGTACGACCTTGCCGGAACCTATGTTCCGCTGTTCGGCCTCAACAACGCCTTCGCGCAAATCCCGATTCTCGGACCGATCTTCGGCGGGCGCGAGGGGGAGGGCCTGTTGGGCGTGACCTTCGCCGTCCGTGGCCCGCTGAACGATCCCGAGGTCCTGATCAACCCGGTGTCGATCCTCGCGCCCGGCGTGTTCCGGGGGCTTTTCGAGTTCCGCTCTTCGCGGAACGGGCAATAGGGACCCAAAGCGGAGGGCGCGCGATTGCGCCCTCCGCCTGGCTTCAATCGAACGTGACGACGAGACCGAGCACTTCGCGGTTGGCGACCGCCTGGAAGCCCTCGACCGCCTGATCCAGGGGCACCGTCCGCGAGATGACCGAGGCGCAGTCGAGCACGCCGCGCTCGATCATCTTGATGATGCGCGGCGTGTCGCGCATGGGGTGCATGCCGCCCATCTGGCCGGAATGGTGATGCTTGCCCGAGATCGACCAGCCGCTCGAGGGCAGCGATATCTCGCCGACCTGGAAAATGGCCAGTGTCGTCAGGTGTCCGCCGGCCCGGGTCACGTCATAGGCCTGGCGCAGAGCCAAGAGGCCGGTGGGATCGGGGCCGACTTCCACGGTGGGCACGGAGGTATCTCCGCCGGAGGCCTCGATCACGAAGTCCGCGCCCCATTGGTTGCCCTGGCGCCGCCGTCCGCCGGAATCGAACCGGTCGCTGGGACCCGAGCACATCTCCTTGATGCGGTCGACGAGGGTATCGGTGTCCTCGTTGGGGTCGAGGACCGTAGTCGCCCCGAACTCGGTGGCCTTCTCGCGGCGATAGGCGATCGGCTCCACCACGATGATCTGGCCGGCGCCCTTCGCCCGAGCACCCTGGATCGCGGCGAGGCCCACGGGGCCGGCGCCGAAGACCACGACATCCGAGCCGCCTTCCACCGGCGCGTAGGTCATGACCGAGGACACGCCGGCGGCGAAGGTGTCGCCCATCATGGCGATCTCTTCGTCCGGCAGGTCGGTCCAGACCGGGATGCAGTATTCCTCGTAGGCGACGGTGATCTCCGAAAGCCCGCCGATCCCCGACATTTCGGTGACGCCGGTGCCGTCGGAAAGCTCGGCGACCGGATCGTTGGGCAGGCCGCCCAGCCAGTTGCAGCGATCCGGCTGGCCGTGCAGGCATTGATAGCACTGGCCGCATTGCGGCGTGCCGGAGACCACGACCCGGTCACCGACCGCGACGCGACGCACCTGGCTTCCGACCGCTTCCACGACTCCCATGGCGGAATGGTTGGGGATCATCGGCACGTCGAGATCCTGGATATTGCCGTCGCGGCCGAACAGGGTCGGACCGATGGAATAGCACGCGCACGATCCCTTCGTGCGCACGACCACCTGGTTGGGCTTGATGTCGATGAGCCGCATGTCGGCGATCTCGATCCCCGTGCCGACGCGGATGAGGGCGCGGAAGGGCAGACCGGCGACCGAGCCGTTATTGATGGCCGGCGCGGCCGGCTGGGCCAGCGATTCCCGCGCACCCATGATGGTGCCGGCCGCCACGATGCCCCCGAGCCCCACGCCCTTGAGCATGCTCCGGCGGGAAACACCCTGAGGCTCTGTGGATCTTCCGGTTTCCAGCTTGGTCTTGTGAGTTGAATCGGTAGTACATTCGTCGTCACCGCACGAACACATCTTCTCCTCCTTGAGATATTCGTGGCAAATGCGCGCCAATAAACCTGTTGTATTTTATGGTTGGAATATTGTTTGCGCGAATAAAGGCTAGGGCTGAAAAATGCCGTCGTCAATCGCAATGTCTGGAGTGGAGCCGGTCGGCACGACGTCGGATCCTGCCCATCTCCGATGACCGTCCCAGGCAGCAGGCGCTCGCCCGCTCCATCTCTTGGACACACCATGCTGCTAGCGTGAATGTGGTTTGCCCAATGCCCGCGCGCTCGCTATGAGGCACGCTGGGGGCGGGTGAAGCGCGAAGGTGTGAGTATGAAGACGTTGATCCCGGTGCTGATCGCCTTGAGCCTTGCCGCCGTGCCGGCGATGGCGGAAGACCTGACCATAGACGAGTTGATCCTGAACGATACGGATGAGGCCGGCGAGCCAGCGGCGGAAGAAGCGCCCCCGGCGTTCGAGCCCGTCCCCGATACCGCGCCCGATGAGGAAGCCGCGGTCACCGCGCCGGTCGCCGCAGAACTGCCGCAGCCCGAGCAAGCGATGCAGGGCCTATGCACGCCGGAGCAGAGCCGCCAGTTGCGCGAGCTCGGGCGGGAATACGCGCTCAGCCTCGTCCGCAACGATTTCCTGGGCGGGCGGGATATCGAGAGCCTGGTCCAGGACTGCACCTTCGACGGCACCATCTACCAGGGCGTGCTGCACATCCGCTGGCGGGGCATGCTGCTGGGCTGGAACGAATACAATATCTGGGGCCGGCTGCGCACGTTCCCGGACGGGTCGAACGCGACCTTCGCGCCGCGCGGCGCCAGCGACAGCGTTCAGTCGCTGCAGTTCTGGGGCAATATCGGAACCATCGGCCTGCAACTGGTCCCCTGACCAGAACGGCCCGGGGATGCCGGGCCGTTCGGATCAGACGGGTTTCAGCAGCACGTGGCGCTTCTTGCCGATCGAGAGCTTGATGACGCCTTCGGGCAACACGTCCGCCTCGCCGAGCGTAGCCTTGTCGTCCTCGACCACGGAATCGTTGATGCGGAGGGCGCCGGACTGGATATGCCGGCGGGCCTCGCCGTTTGATGTGGCGAGACCGGCGGTGACGGTCGCGGCGAGAATGCCCATGCCGCCTGCAAGCGCGCCGTGGCCGATCATGACGGTCGGCAGCGAAAGATCGATCTGGCCGGCCTCGAACACGGCAATGGCCGTGGACGCGGCTTCATCGGCTGCCGCGCGTCCGTGGACAAGCGCTGTGACCTCGGTGGCGAGCACCTTCTTGGCCTCGTTGATGTCGGTGGCCGTGCCCGAGACGATGCGGGCGATTTCATCCAGGGGCAGGGTGGTGAAGAGCTTGAGGAAGCGCTCAACGTCCGCGTCCTCGGTGTTCCGCCAGTACTGCCAGAAATCATAGACCGAGAGCATGTCGGCGTTGAGCCAGACCGCGCCGTTGGCGGTCTTGCCCATCTTGGCGCCCGAGGCCGTGGTCAGCAGCGGCGAGGTCAGCGCGTAGAATTGCGCGCCGAGCATGCGGTGCCCGAGATCCAGCCCGTTGACGATATTGCCCCACTGATCCGAGCCGCCCATCTGCAGGATGCAGCCGTAGCGCTTGTGCAGTTCCACGAAATCGTAGGCCTGCAGGATCATGTAGTTGAATTCGAGGAAGCTCAGCGACTGCTCACGGTCGAGCCGGAGCTTGACCGAGTCGAAGCTCAACATGCGGTTGACCGAGAAGTGACGGCCCACGTCGCGCAGGAAATCGATATAGGACAGCCCGAGCAGCCAGTCGGCGTTGTTGGCCATGATGGCCGGGTTCTCGGCTCGATCGAAATCGAGGAAATTGGCGAACTTGGCCTTGATGCCCTCGATATTGGCCATGAGGTCGTCGATGGTCAGGAGTTTTCGCGCTTCGTCCTTGAACGAGGGGTCGCCGATCATCCCCGTGCCGCCGCCCATTAGGGCGATGGGACGGTGTCCGGTCTTCTGCAGCCAGTGCAGCATCATGATCTGCATGAGGTGGCCCACATGCAGGCTCGCGGCCGTGGGATCATAGCCGATATAGGCCGTGACGATCCCGGAGCGGAACTGCTGGTCGAGCCCCTCGGCGTCGGACACCTGATGGATGAAGCCGCGCTCGTCCAGGGTGCGCAGGAAATCGGATTTGAACTGACTCATGGAAGGCCCGCCGTTCAGCGCCCGCCGCCCGCGGCGATGTCCGCGCGGCGGCGATCGAGATATTCGCCACAGGCCTCGATCAGTTCGTCGACCTTGCCTTCGTAGAAGTGGTTGGCGCCTTCGATGATCTGCTGCTCGATGGTGATGCCCTTCTGGGTCTTGAGCTTGTCCACGAGCTTCTGGACGGCCTCGGGCGGCGCCACGCGATCCTTGTCGCCATGGATGATGAGGCCGGAGGAGGGGCAGGGCGCCAGGAAGGAGAAATCGTAGAGGTTTTCCGGAGGCGACACGGAGATGAAGCCCTCGACCTCGGGACGGCGCATCAAAAGCTGCATGCCGATCCAGGCGCCATAGGAGACGCCGGCGATCCAGCAGCCGCGGCTCTCCCGGTTGAGGGCCTGGAGCCAATCGAGCGCCGAGGCGGCGTCGGAGAGTTCGCCGATGCCGTGATCGAAGATGCCCTGGCTGCGTCCCACGCCGCGCGAATTGAAGCGCAGCACGGCGAAGCCCCGTTCCACGAACATGTAGAACAGGTTGTAGACGATCTGGTTGTTCATCGTGCCGCCGAATTGCGGATGCGGATGCAGCACGATGGCAACGGGAGCGTTGGGCTCCTTGCCAGGCTGGTATCGGCCTTCGATGCGGCCTTCGGGGCCGTTGAAAATCACTTCGGGCATAAGCGCGACCTATCGGTTGAGCTTGTGTATATAGGGACCGGGCGCCGGGCAGGCCAGCGGCTTGACGAACGCTCCGGGTGTTCCTAAAACAAGGTTCAGAACCAGTTTAGAATAATTCCAAACATGGTTCCGGCCGTGAGCGGCCGAGCGGAGCGCCCTTCATACTTAAGGTGCTCGCAAGAATTCAAGGATTGTTTCGCGCACCCCGTCCGACGCGATGATCCCCCAAGAGAAGTCATGACCTTGAGAGCCGCCTATCTCGATCACAACGCGTCTGCGCCGCTTCTTCCCGAAGCGCGCGCGGCTATCGTTGCGGCGCTCGATGTCACCGGCAATCCGTCCTCGGTGCACGGGCCCGGACGGGCCGTGCGCGCGCTGATCGATTCGGCGCGCGAGACGATCGCGAGCGTCGCGGGGGCGGAACCGAAGCAGGTGGTGTTCACCGGGTCGGCCACCGAAGCCATCACCCAAGCCATCGTCGGCGGCGTCAAGGCGTTTCCGGTCTCCCGCGTGATCGTGGGCGCGACCGAACACGCCGCTGTGCTGCGCGCTGCCGAGGCGAGCGGAGCGCCGGTCGAGATCCTGCCTGTGGACGGGCAGGGGCTTGTCGATCTCGACGCCCTCGTGGCGGCACTGGCACGTGCGGATGCCGCGGACGAAACCGTGCTGGCCGCTGTACAGGCAGCCAACAACGAAACCGGCGCGCTTCAGCCGCTTGCGCGCATCGAGGCCTTGATCGGCCCGACGCGTCATCTATTGTTGATTGATGCAGTCCAGATTTTCTGCAAGCGTCCTCTGGACTTTGCGGCCCGCGCAGCCGACATGGTGGCGATCAGCGGGCACAAGGTCGGCGGGCCGGCGGGTGTCGGCGCGTTGCTTCTCAAAGGCCATGCGGACGGGGTGCGTCTCATTCCCGGCGGCGGGCAGGAGATGGGGCGGCGTGGCGGAACCGAGCCCGTGGCGCTGATTGCCGGCTTCGCCGCGGCGGCGCGGGCCTTTTCGGCGCGCTACGACGCGAGCGAGCTGGCCGGTCTGCGGAATGGGCTCGAGGCCGAGATCGTTCGGCTGGCGCCCGGTGCGACGGTTTTCTCGGCGGACGTCGAGCGGCTGGAAACCACGTCCAATTTCGCGGTTCCCGGCGTTGCCAGCGCCACTGCGATGATGGGGTTCGACCTCGAAGGCGTGGCCCTGTCCTCGGGCTCGGCCTGCTCCTCGGGCAAGGTGGCGCGCAGCCACGTGCTCGAAGCCATGGGGGTGGACCCGGCGCTTTCTGCCTGCGCGTTGCGCGCCAGCTTCGGCTGGTCGAGCACGCGAGACGATATCCAGGCCTTTTCGAAGGCCTTTTCTATCCTTCTGTCGCGCCGGTCCGGCCGCGATGGAAAAGCGGCGTAGGACCGAAAGCCTTACCCGCCAAGACGCTCAGGAGAGAACAATGTCCGATGTCGCGATTCCGACGCTCAAGGAGAACATCGACCGGGATACGGTCGACAAGGTTCTCGCGCTCGATGTCGACAAGTACAAATACGGCTTCGAGACGGTCATCGAGACCGAGCGGGCGCCAAAAGGCCTGTCGGAAGACACGATCCGCTTCATCTCGGCCAAAAAGAACGAGCCAGAGTGGATGCTGGAATGGCGGCTGGACGCCTATCGGCGCTGGTTGACCATGACCGAGCCGACCTGGGCGCGCGTCTCCTATCCCAAGATCGACTTCCAGGACATCTATTACTACGCCGCGCCCAAGGGGGCGACCGGGCCGAAGTCGCTGGACGAAGTCGACCCAGAACTGCTCGCGACCTATGAGAAGCTCGGCATTCCGCTGTCCGAGCAGAAGATTCTCGCGGGCGTGCAGGAGCAGCCTGCTGCCGAGCCCGATGGCGAGGACGGGGTTGCGCCCTCGTTCTACGAAGGCAACGTGGCTATCGACGCGGTCTTCGATTCCGTGTCGGTGGTCACCACCTTCCGCGAGGAACTGGCCAAGCACGGCATTATCTTCTGCTCGATCTCCGAAGCGATCCGCGAGCATCCCGAGCTGGTCCAGAAATATCTCGGATCGGTGGTCCCGGTGACCGACAATTACTACGCGACGCTCAATTCGGCCGTGTTCACGGACGGGTCCTTCGTCTTCATCCCCAAGGGCGTGCGCTGCCCGATGGAGCTTTCGACCTATTTCCGCATCAACGAGCGCAATACCGGCCAGTTCGAGCGCACGCTGATCATCGCCGAAGACGACAGCTATGTGAGCTATCTCGAAGGCTGCACCGCCCCGATGCGCGACGAGAACCAGCTTCATGCCGCGGTCGTCGAGCTGGTGGCGCTCGACAATGCCGAGATCAAGTACTCGACGGTGCAGAACTGGTACCCGGGCGACAAGGAAGGCAAGGGCGGCATCTACAACTTCGTCACCAAGCGTGGCGATTGCCGCGGCAAGAACTCCAAGATTTCCTGGACCCAGGTGGAGACCGGCTCGGCCATCACCTGGAAGTACCCGAGCTGCATCCTGCGCGGCGACGGTTCGCGCGGCGAGTTCTATTCCATTGCGGTCTCGAACGGGCATCAGCAGATCGACAGCGGCACCAAGATGATCCATCTGGGCAAGAACACATCGAGCCGGATCATCTCCAAGGGCATCGCTGCCGGGTTCTCGGACAACACCTATCGCGGCCAGGTTTCCGCGCACCGGCGCGCCACCAACGCGCGCAACTTCACCCAGTGCGACAGCCTGCTGATCGGCGACACGTGCGGCGCGCACACCGTGCCCTATATCGAGAGCCGCAATTCCTCGACCGTGTTCGAGCACGAGGCGACCACGTCCAAGATTTCGGACGACCAGATGTTCTACTGCCTGGCGCGCGGGCTCTCCGAAGAGGAATCCGTGGCCTTGATCGTCAATGGTTTCGTGCGTGACGTGCTGCAGCAACTGCCCATGGAATTCATGGTCGAAACCCAGAAGCTGATCGGCATCTCTCTGGAAGGGAGCGTGGGGTGACCCAACCCGTGGTCAATATCGCCGACCTGGATATGAAGCAGACCGCCAAGGGCAGTCGCTTCGCCTGCCATGCCGGCCGCATCGGCGGCAAGATCGGCCTGCAGGGTCTCGGCGCGCAATATATCGTCGTGCCGCCGGGCAAGTCGGGCTTCCCTTTCCACTCCCATTGGAACAACGAGGAGATGTTCGTCATCCTCGACGGAGAGGCGACCTACCGGCTGGGCGAGGACGAATATCCCGTGCGCGCCGGCGACGTCCTGGCCGCGCCGGCCGGCGATGCGTCCACCGCCCATCAGCTCGTCAACACGGGCGACACGGACCTCTGCTACCTCGCCATCTCGACCCGGAATGATCCGGACATCTGCGAATATCCCGACAGCGGCAAGTTCATGGTCGCTGCCGGCATTCCCGCCGGAGGCGGGATGATGGGTGCACAACTCGTCCTACGCGGGCGCGAGAGGCCGCTGCTCGACTATTGGGACGGCGAAGACATTGGAGAAGAAGAATGACCACCCCGCTGCTCGAAATCAGGAACCTGCATGTCCGCGTCGAGGACCAGGAAATCCTCAAGGGCGTGAACCTGACGCTCAACCGTGGCGAGGTGCATGCCATCATGGGCCGCAACGGCTCGGGCAAATCCACGCTCTCCTACGTCCTCGCGGGCAAGGAGGACTATGAGGTCACCGAAGGCGAGATCATCTTCGACGGAAAGGACCTTCTGGAGATGGAGGCCGACGAGCGCGCCGCGGCCGGCGTGTTCCTCGCGTTCCAGTATCCGATCGAGATTCCCGGCGTCGCCACGATGACCTTCCTCAAGGCGGCGATGAACGCCCAGCGCAAGGCGCGCGGCGAGCCCGAGCTGTCGACTCCGGATTTCATGAAGGCCGTCCGCGATGCCGCGGGCAAGCTCGAGATCAAGCAGGACATGCTCAAGCGCGCGCTCAATGTCGGGTTCTCCGGCGGCGAGAAGAAGCGCGCCGAAATCCTGCAGATGGCGCTTCTGCAGCCCAAGCTCTGCGTATTGGACGAGACCGATTCCGGGCTCGACATCGACGCGCTCAAGATCGTCTCGGAAGGCGTCAACGCGCTGCGCTCGCCCGAGCGCACGATGCTGGTCATCACCCACTACCAGCGGCTGCTGAACTATATCGTGCCGGACGTCGTGCACGTGTTCTCGGCCGGCCGCGTGGTCGAGACCGGCGGCAAGGACCTTGCCCTCGAACTCGAGGCCAAGGGCTATGCCGACTTCGAAGCCGAAACGGCAGCGTGAGGGAGAAAGCATGAACATGTTGAATCCCATCCGGCTGAGCGGCGCCGAAGAAGGGCTGATCGCCCAGCTCGAAGCGGCGGGCGCCACCGCGGTCGCGGACTCGCTGCGTGAGCGCGGCCTGCCGACGCGGCGCGTCGAGGCCTATCACTACACCGACCTAAAGATGCTGCTCGGCGCGGTGCCGCCATTGGCGCGCAAGGCCATCGTCGGCGCTTCGCCTCTGCGCCTTCCGGGCGCCTATCGCGTTCTGGTCGCCAATGGGGTGGTGGAAAGCCATGCCGGCGCGCCCGAGGGCGTGTCCGTGCGCATCTCGACCGAGAAGGCCCTGAGCCCGCGCGAGGACGTGCTGGTCAACCTCAACCGCGCGCTCCAGGGCGAGACGCTGGAGATCGCGGTCTCCGGTTCGGTCGACACGATCATCCATATCGACCGGCGGCTGGAAGGCAACGCGGGCCATTCGGCCGGTGCCTCCCGGATCGTCCTGGCGCCCGGCGCCAGCGCGACCATCGTCGAAACCATCAGCGGCAGCGAGGCGGCTCACCTTTCCAATGGGGGAACGGCCATCGTTCTGGGTGAAGGCGCAGTGGCGACCCACGTGATCGTGGATTGCTCGGCGCGCGCCGCAACCCAGTTCGGCAACGTGGACTACACGATCGCCGCGGGCGTGCGCCTCACCTCGCTCGTCGTCCATGCCGGCGCCGATCTTTCGCGCACCCAGATTTTCGCGCAGTTCGACGGTGAAGGCGCGCACGCGGATTTCCGCGGGCTCAATCTCGCCGATGACGGGCAGCATTCCGACATCACGCTGGAAGCCATTCACGGCGTTCCCAACACCACCTCGAGCGAGCAGATCAAGCAGATCGCGCGCGGGCGTTCCAAGGCGGTGTTCCAGGGCCGGATCGTCGTGGCGCGCGATGCCCAGAAGACCGACGCCAAGATGATGATGCAGGGATTGATGCTGTCGGACGAGGCGGAAATCCTCGCCAAGCCCGAGCTGGAGATCTTTGCCGACGACGTGGTGTGTGGGCACGGCGCGACCTGCGGTTCGATCGACGAGGACTGGCTGTTCTATCTCGTGAGCCGCGGCATTCCGCGCGAAGAGGCCGAGACCATGCTGGTGCGGGCCTTCCTCGCCGAGGTGCTCGACGTCATCGAGTCCGAGCCGCTGACCGGGGTTCTCGAAGCGGTGGTCGATGCCTGGCTCGGCCGCGCGGCCTAGGTCCTTGCCCATGGCGTTCGATCTCGAAGCGGTGCGGGGTGATTTTCCGATCCTTGCCGAACCGATCCACGGCAAGCGGCTGGTCTATCTCGATTCCGGCGCGTCGGCCCAAAAGCCGCGCGCCGTGCTCGACCGCATGATGCACGCCTATACCCACGAATATGCCAATGTGCATCGCGGGTTGCATACGCTCGCCAACCGCGCCACCGAAGCGTTCGAGGCCTCGCGCGAGGCGGTGCGGGGCTTCCTCAACGCGGCGCGTGCCGAGGAGATCGTCTTCACCCGCTCGGCGACCGAGGCGATCAACCTCGTTGCCGCGTCCTTTGCCGGCCCGCGATTGGGCGAGGGCGACGAGATCGTTCTCTCGGTGATGGAGCACCATTCCAACATCGTGCCCTGGCACTTCCACCGCGAACGCAAGGGCGCGGTGCTCAAATGGGTCGACGTGAGCGACGAAGGCGTGCTCGATCTGGCCGCCTTCGAGGCGGCTTTGACCCCGCGCACGAAAATGGTCGCGATCACGCACATGTCCAACGTTCTGGGCACGGTCAATCCGATCAAGGAGATCGTCGCCATCGCTCATGCGCGCGGCATTCCCGTGCTGGTGGATGGCAGCCAGGGCGCGGTGCACACCAGGGTCGACGTGCAGGATCTCGACGCGGATTTCTACGTGCTGACCGGGCACAAGCTCTATGGGCCGACCGGAATCGGCGTGCTCTACGGCAAATACGACCTTCTCGCGGAGATGCAGCCCTTCAACGGGGGCGGCGAGATGATCGAGGAGGTCGGCTTCGACGCGATCACCTATAACGAGCCGCCGCACCGCTTCGAGGCCGGAACGCCGCCCATCGTGCAGGCCATCGGGCTTGGAGCGGCCATTGCCTATGTGGAAGGCCTGGGACGCGACGCGATCATCGCGCACGAGGCCGAGGTGTCGGCCTATGCCGCCGAGCGGTTGGGCCGGATCAACGCGCTGCGCATGATCGGGACCGCGCCCGGCAAGGGCGGCATCTTTTCCTTCACGCTGGAAAAGGCCCATGCCCACGATGTGGCGACCATTCTCGACCGCTACGGCATCGCGGTGAGGGCAGGGACCCATTGCGCCCAGCCGCTGCTGGCCCGTTTCGGGGCGACCTCTACCTGCCGGGCCTCGCTCGCCCTATATAACGGCAAGGACGATGTTGACGCGCTTGTCGAGGGGATCGAGAAAGCGCAGACTTTCTTTGCGTAAAGGACGATGGCAATGAGCGAGATCCAGGACAGCGAGGACATCTCGGCCGGCGAAGGCAGCGCGATGGAGACCAAGACCTCCGCGGCCATTCCGCCCGAGGAGGCCGAGCGCATCACCGCCGACCTCATTGCCGCGCTCAAGACCGTGTACGATCCGGAAATCCCTGTCGATATCTACGAGCTGGGGCTGATCTATCGCGTCGAGCTCGACGACGACCGCAAGCTCACCATCGACATGACGCTCACCGCGCCGGGTTGCCCGGTAGCCGGCGAGATGCCGAGCTGGGTGGAGAACGCCGCGCGCAGCGTCGAGGGCATCCAGGACGTGGACGTCAACATGGTGTTCGATCCGCCCTGGGGCCCCGACCGCATGAGCGAGGAAGCCCAGGTCGCGCTCAACTGGTGGTAGGACTCCATCGTCAAAACGCGATGGATGGTGTATGCTGGCCTGAAATCACGACGAAGCCCAAGGTGAAACCATGCAGATCATGAGCCTCACAGAAGCCGCCGCCGCGCGCATCCGCGAGATCATGGCGGGGTCCGAACAGCCGGTCAAAGGCGTACGCGTCGGCGTCAAGAACGCCGGTTGCGCGGGCATGGCCTACACCATGGATTACATCACCGCGCCCATGGCGGGCGACGACCATGTGACCGCCCACGGGGTGGATGTCTGGGTCGAGCCCAAGGCGACGCTATTCCTTCTCGGCACGGTGATGGATTATGAGGAAACCCTGCTTTCGGCCGGGTTCACCTTCAACAATCCCAACCAGGAAGGCGCCTGCGGCTGCGGCGAGAGCGTGCAGTTAAAGCCCGCCGACCTCGCCGAGATCGCCAAGGCGCGCGCCGAGGCCAGCGCGGCGCATTAGACTCAGCCCGTCTACGCCGGCGTGACCGGAGCCAGCTTGCGTTCGCTGGCCACGCGATTGCGGCCGGTTTCCTTGGCGAGATAAAGGGCGTGATCCGCGCGCTCGATGAAGCTTGCGGGCGTGTCGATCGTCCGGTACTGCGCCACGCCCGCCGACAGCGTGATACGGCCGAGCTTTTCGTTGGTCGAACGCTTGAGCAGCTCCTTGGCCTGGATCGAACGGCGGATGTTCTCGGCCACGGCGATGGCGCCGTCGAGGTCGGTATCGGGCAGAACGGCCACGAATTCCTCGCCCCCGAAGCGGGCTGGCAGGTCGCGGCCGCGTACGCTGGCCTTGAGGACCTGGGCGACGAGCCGCAGCACCTGATCTCCGGTCAAGTGGCCATAGGTGTCGTTGAACGCCTTGAAACAATCGATGTCGAAGACGATGAGCGACAGGGCCGAACCGGTCTCGGCCGCGCCGTCCATGGCTTCGAGCAAACGCTGCTCGAAGCATTTGCGATTGGGGATGCCGGTCAGCGGATCGAGCAGCGCTTCGCGGCGGATGTCCTCGAGATCGCGCTGGAGCGCGGCCATGTACTCCCGGGAATCCTCGAGCTGGCTTTCGAGCTGGTGGTTGACCTGCTGCATCCGCCGGGTCTCATCGAGCAGCCGCGCGGAGAGCGCCTGAAGCGCCATGCTGTTGATGCCGCGGGAGAGATCGCCATTCGCTTCCAACAGCGAGCCGGAATAGGCGTTCGCGTTGGCAAGCGCCAGGTCGATGGCGTGGTTGACGTCGCTGATGTTGCGGGTCACCGCCCGCGACATGGTCCGCAGCCGGTTGTCCATGTCGGAGATATTGAGGAATTCGATGCACAGCCGGGAGGCGGCGTCGCTGCTGATCGGCCCTTCCTGCAGCAGCGCATCCATGCGGGCGTTCAGCTCCCCGACGGCCCCGCTCGCATAGGTATAGAACAGCTCGAAAAAGACGGGATAGGGCGGAATGGCATTGCGCTTGAGCATGGCAAAAGCCGTGTCAGCAAATTCGTTAGCCTGGTCCAGCGTATGAGACGTCACGATGCGTAGCCTGCTGCCTCAGCGGCCTGCACTTTATGCCATAATGGTAAAAGCCGTCTGAATGAGCCGGCCCGTCATATCTCGTAGAAGGAGGCCGGCTCAGCGACCCGTGCCGCGGAGCAGGAAGGCCGGAACGTGCCCTTCGGATTCGAAGGTCGCAGGCGCATTGTCGCGGTCGTCGTGATCCCGGCCCCGGTTGCGGCCACGCTCACGGGCCGGCTTTTCGGCCTTGGGCTCCGGCTTCGCCTCGGCGCGGGGCTGTGGCTTGGTCTCGGCGCGAGGCTGGGGCTTCTTCTCGGGTGCGGGCTGCGCGTGAGCGGCGGTCTTCTCGCCCTTTCCGCCACGCCTGCGACGGTTGCGGCTGGGACGAGCGGCGTCCTGGTCGCTATCGCCGGTGTCGACGGCGGACGATGCGGATGCCGATGCGCCATCACCCATCCAGGGAATATCGCGCTGGATCAGCGACGTGATGGCGTCGATATATTTCGTGTCGCCGGGCGAGACCAGCGTGATCGCGGCACCGCTGCGGCCGGCACGGCCGGTGCGGCCGATACGGTGGACATAGTCCTCCGCGTGGGTCGGCACGTCGAAGTTGAAGACGTGGCTCACGGCCGGAATATCGAGGCCGCGTGCGGCCACGTCGCTGGCCACGAGGATGGTGAGCCCGCCGGTCTTGAAGCGATCGAGCGTCTCCATGCGGCTCTTCTGGTCCATGTCGCCATGGAGCGCGCCGGCGTTGAAGCCGTGGCGTTCGAGCGAGCGGGCGACGATGGCCACGTCGCGCTTGCGATTGCAGAAGATGATCGCGTTCTGGAGATCGGCGGCGTTGCGGATTTGGTCGCGCAGGGCGGCGCGCTTTTCCGCCGGCGTCCTGCCGACCTTCAAAAGCTTCTGGTCGATGGTTTCGGCGGTCGAGTTCTGGCGTGCGACCTCGATCTTGACCGGATCGCGCAGGAAGCGCTGGGTCAGCTTCTGGATCTCCGGCGGCATGGTCGCCGAGAAGAACAGGGTCTGCCGGCGCGGCGGCAGCAGGCTGCAGATGCGTTCGATATCGGGGATGAAGCCCATGTCGAGCATGCGGTCCGCTTCATCGATCACCAGGATGTCCACGCCGGTGAGCAGCAGCCGCCCGCGCTCGAAATGGTCGAGCAGGCGACCGGGGGTGGCGATCAGCACGTCGGCGCCGCGATCGAGCTTCTTGTTCTGGTCCTCGAAGGACACGCCGCCGATGAGCAGCGCCACGGTCAGCCGGTGGTTCTTGCCGTATTTCTCGAAATTCTCGTGCACCTGCGCCGCGAGCTCGCGGGTGGGCTCGAGGATCAGCGTGCGCGGCATGCGCGCGCGGGCACGGCCCTTTTCGAGCAGGGTCAGCATGGGCAGCACGAACGAGGCGGTCTTGCCGGTGCCCGTCTGGGCGATGCCGATCAGGTCCGACTTCTCGAGGACGTGCGGGATGGCCTGGGCCTGGATTTGCGTGGGCGTGGTGTAGCCCGCGGCTGCCACCGCGTCGGTGACTTTTGCGCTCAGCCCGAGCTCGTCAAATGTCGCTGTCAAATTGGTGATCCAGTAATGAGTCAGTATCGTCCGGGAAAGCGACGGCTGGCGCCGGGGGACGGGAATTGGCCTCTGACGGGGCGGACCATAGCGCAAGACCGCGCGGAGTCAACGAAAAACCCCGGATTGCGCGGCTTTGGCGGCAATTCCGGGCCTTGCGAGCCTCAGACGTCCACGTCGGTGACGAAGGCGGCGCGCTCCTGGATGAATTCGAAGCGGGCTTCCGGCTTGTTGCCCATCAGGCGATCGACGCTGTGGGCGGTCTCGCGCCGGTCGTCCACCACGCGCACCTGAAGGAGCGTGCGGCTTGCCGGATTCATGGTGGTTTCCTTCAAATGGGCGTGCGGCATCTCGCCCAGGCCCTTGAAGCGCGTGACCTCGATCTTGCCGCGTCCCGTGAACTCGCTGGCGATCAGCGCGTCCTTGTGGGCGTCGTTCATGGCGTAGAGCGTCTTGGCGCCCTGGGTGATGCGGTAGAGCGGGGGCAGGGCGAGATAGAGGTGCCCGCCATCGATCAACCCCGGCATTTCCTGGAAGAAGAAGGTCATGAGCAGCGAGGCGATATGGGCGCCGTCCACGTCCGCGTCGGTCATGATGATGACCTTGTCGTAGCGCAGGTCGTCCTCGCGATAGCGGTCGCGCGTTCCGCACCCCAAGGCCTGGATCAGGTCGGCGATGAGCTGGTTGGCGGCGAGCTTGTCGCGGCTCGCGCCCGCGACGTTGAGGATCTTGCCGCGCAGCGGCAGCACGGCCTGGGTGGCGCGGTTGCGCGCCTGCTTGGCCGAGCCGCCGGCGCTGTCGCCCTCGACGATGAAGATTTCCGCGCCCTGGGCCGCGGATTGGCTGCAATCGGCCAGCTTGCCCGGCAGGCGCAGTTTTCGCGTCGCGGTCTTGCGGTCGATCTCCTTTTCCTTGCGGCGGCGCAGCCGGTCCTCGGCGCGCTCCACGGCCCAGTCCAGGAGCTTGGTTGCCTGGGTCGGGGAGGCGGTGAGCCAATGGTCGAAAGCGTCACGGATCGCGGTGTCGACGATGCGCGTCGCTTCGCCCGAGGCGAGCTTGTCCTTGGTCTGGCCGACGAATTCGGGCTCGCGAATGAAGACCGAGAGCATGGCGCCGCAATGGGCCAGCACGTCCTCGGAGGTGAGGATCGAGGCGCGCTTGTTGCCCACCAGATCGGCATAGGCCTTGAGCCCGCGCAGGATCGCGGCGCGCAGACCGGCCTCGTGGGTGCCGCCGTCGCGCGTGGGCACGGTATTGCAATAGGACTGGACGTAGCCGTCGCCGAGATACCAGGACACCGCCCATTCCACCGCGCCGTGCGAGCCGGGGCGTCCCGCCTTGCCGGCGAAAATGTCGTCCACGATCCGCGTCTCGCCTTCGAGCCGGCGCTCCATGTAGTCGCGCAGGCCGCCGGGGAAATGGAACGTCGCCTTGGCGGGTACTTCGCCGCCCGCGAGGCTCTCGTCGCAGGACCAGCGGATTTCCACGCCGGCAAAGAGGTAGCCTTTGGCGCGGGTCATCCGGAACAGCCGATCGGCGCTGAATTTCAGCGTCGGGCCGAAGATTTCCGGGTCGGGATGGAAACGGATCGCGGTGCCACGCCGGTTCGAAACCCGGCCGACGGTCTCCAGCGCGGTTACGGACTTTCCGCGCGAATAGCTCTGCCGGTAGAGTTTCTGGTCCAGCGCCACCTCAACGATCAGGTCGTCCGAAAGGGCGTTCACCACCGAGACGCCTACGCCGTGCAGGCCGCCCGAGGTTTCATAGGCCTTGGAGTCGAATTTGCCGCCCGCGTGGAGCGTGGTCATGATGACTTCGAGGGCCGAGAGATGAGGCAGCTTGGGGTGGCTGTCGACCGGAATGCCGCGGCCATTGTCTGTGACCGTGACATAGCCGTCCTCGCCCAGATGCACCTCGATGCGGCTGGCGTGGCCGGCTATGGCCTCGTCCATCGAGTTGTCGATCACCTCGGCGAAGAGATGGTGCAGGGCGTTGATGTCCGTGCCGCCCACATACATGCCGGGCCGGCGGCGCACCGGCTCCAGACCCTCCAGCACCTCGATGTCGGCGGCCGAATAGCTCGAGGACGCCGCCGGGGCGAGCGCGGAGTCGGCAGGCCTGCGCGCAGCCGGCTCTTTCCTGGCCGGCTTGCTTTCGGCAGGCTGCGGCGCTGCGGCGGGAAGGTCTCCGAACAGATCGGACGTATCGGACATGGGCGGGGTAGGGCCTCGAAAAAAGGGGACGCGAATCAGGCGCCAATACTGCGCCCATGGTGCCGATTTATGGCCGGAAGACCAAGCGCCAAGCCCGGAAAGCCCACAAGGCACGGTGTCGCGGTCTGGAAGATGGGGTCCCGAAATGGGACATCAAGGCCCGCGACTCGCGCGGCCGCCTTTACGAACGATTATCCGTTCTTCAGCACTTTTTTAAGTACCAGCCCTTATTCTGGGTTCATACGGTTCATGTGTCTGGAGTTGCCGTATGCCCGCCCCGATGGACCAGCGCCTGCGTATCGGCGCTCGAACCGGGGAACAGCCATCGAGTTGGCAGGCCGGATTGAGTGTTGTTGCGTACCGGCTTGCCTCTCTGGCGCTCCCACGCAGTGTTGTATCCCTCTCGCTTGCGCTGGTGTTTTTTCTCGCCTGACCGTTCCGATTGTTGCCCCTGGCGGCCGGCCCCGATAGAGGATGCGTTGCGTATCTTTCCGGGAGCCGATCGACGTGGCCGAACAGACCCCTGCCTTCCGTCCGCTGTATTTCATCGCAGCCTATCCCTATTCGGGAGGCGAGCGCGTCCGCGGCGTGACCTTCGCGGCCGCCGCGTTCGGCAGCCCGAACCCGCCTGAAAAGCTCAATTTCGCCCAGATCGACAACGTGTTGCCCTGGGACGTTCATGAAGAGCTTTATCGGATGGCGACGGGCAAGGACCCCAAGACCTTCGGCGAGCCCGAGATCGCCGCGGCGCGTCTCGAGGTGCACCGCCTGCTGGCCGAGAAGTTCCCCGGGCTGCCGGTCGTGCGCACCCAGGCCATGCGCGCGAGCTATCACGGGCACCGCACCATCAACGGCGACGTGTCGCGCGGGGCGACCTATCTCGTGCGCAATCCCATCGATATCGCGCTGGCGATCAGCAAGATGGGGCGCCTCGAGCCGCTCAAGGCGATCAGCGTCATGGTGCAGCGGGGCCGGCGGGCACGGCCGCATGCGCGGGCGATGCTGGAGCCCATCGGAAGCTGGAGCGAGAACGTCGACAGTTGGACCGCGGGCATGGATCGCAACATCCTCGTGGTTCGTTATGAGGATCTCGTGCGCAAGCCGTCGCGGACCTATGAGGATATCTTCCGCCACATGAAGTTCAACGTGAGCGGACCGCTGCTCGACAAGGCGATCCAGTCGGTCAGCGGTGTGCGGGGCGAGGTTTCCGGGCTTACCATGACCGATTTCAAGCCCATGGAGATCCGGGCGCTGGTCGAGGTCATGGCGCGCGGGATGGATCGGCACGGCTATCTCACCGACGCGGTGCTCGACTATGCCAAGATCGGCCGCGAGGAAGCGCTGGCGCTCTCGGCCAAGCACAATCAGCAGGCCGTTCCCGCTGCCGCCGAGGCGATGCCGGTCGCGGCGAACGACTGAAAGATATGGGGCGGGCGACCGCCCCATATGCATTTATGGAGCCGGGTCAGAACCGATAGGGATTTTCGCCCACGGTCGAAGGCTGGTTCCAGAGGTCGCGGTCGAGCCGCCATTCTCCGTCGGTGTCGAGCACCCAGATATGGGCAAAGCGTCCCTGGCCCAGCGGCAGGCCGGTGTCGCGTTCGATGACCGAATAGTTGCCGTGCACCAGGACCATGTCGTAGCCCTGGACCGGATCGGTGACCGTCATCACGGTCAGCGGATTGGCCTCGCTCATGTCGGCCGCCCAATAGTCCACGATGGCATCGCGGCCGCGCAGGCTCGGCTGGCCGTGGATATAGAGGCGCGCATCCTCTGTATAGAGCGCGCCCAGGGTTTCGGCGTCGGCCTGGTTATAGGCCTGCATCCATTCGCCGGCGAGCTGCTGGACGTCGGGGGCATCGCCCATCGCAACGCCTTCCAGGTCGATGTCCTGTGCCAGTGCAGGGGGTGAAAGCAGGGTGACCGCCAGGGCGATCGCGGTCCAGGTGGTCTTGGTCATGCTCGTCTCCTCGATGCTGCGGCGCCGCAGGGCAGCCGCGTTTCAGGTGAGACGATCCTAGCCGATCGCCGGCAGCGGAAATTGATCTGGCGCAAGGCCGCGCCCTTTCGAGAAGACAAAAGCAAAAGGGGCCCTTCCGGGCCCCTTCCTTCATTGCGTATCCGCCGGCCGATCAGGCCGAATAATACATCTCGTATTCGACCGGGTGCGGGGTGTGCTCGAAGCGAATGACTTCTTCCATCTTGAGATCGATGTAGGAGTCGATCTGGTCGTCATCGAAGACGCCGCCGGCCTTGAGGAAGTCGCGGTCGGCATCAAGGTGTTCGAGCGCTTCACGCAGCGAGGCCGAAACCGTCGGGATATTGGCCAGCTCGGCCTTGGGCAGCTCGTAAAGGTCCTTGTCCATCGGGTCGCCCGGATGGATCTTGTTCTTGATGCCGTCGAGGCCGGCCATCAGCAGCGCCGCGAAGGCGAGATAGGGGTTGGCCAGCGGATCGGGGAAGCGCACTTCCACGCGCTTGGACTTGGGGCTCTGCCCGAAGGGGATACGGCAGGAGGCCGAGCGGTTGCGCGCCGAATAGGCGAGCAGCACGGGGGCCTCGAAGCCCGGGACCAGGCGCTTGTAGGAATTGGTCGAGGGATTGGTGAAGGCGTTGATCGCCTTGGCGTGCTTGATGACGCCGCCGATATAATAGAGGCACTCGTCCGAGAGGCCGGCATAGCCATCGCCGGCAAACAGCGGCTTGCTGTCCCGCCAGATCGACATGTGGCAGTGCATGCCCGAGCCGTTGTCGCCCTGGATGGGCTTGGGCATGAAGGTCGCGGTCTTGCCATAGGCCTGGGCAACCTGGTGCACGGCATATTTGTAGATCTGCACCTGGTCGGCGGACTGGATCATCGGCGCGAACCTGATGCCCAGCTCGTGCTGCGCCGAAGCCACCTCGTGGTGGTGCTTTTCGACCGTGACGCCCATGTCGGCCAGGGCCTGCAGCATCTCGCCACGGATGTCCTGGGCGCTGTCGAGCGGCGGCACCGGGAAATAGCCCTTCTTGGTGCCGATGTGATGGCCGCTGTTGCCGCCCTCGTACTCGGTGTCGTTGTTGGTCGGCAGCTCGCTGGCATCGACCTTGAAACCGACATTGTAGGGGGTGGCGGAGAAGCGCACGTCGTCGAACAGGAAGAATTCGGGCTCGGGGCCGAAGACCACGCTGTCGCCGAACCCGCCCGAGCGCACATAGGCCTCCGCCTTCTTGGCGGTCGTGCGCGGGTCGCGGTTATAGGGCTCGTAGGTGTTCGGCTCGAGGATGTCGCAGACCACGGCCAGGGTCGGGGCGGCGAAGAACGGATCGATATAGGAGGAGCTCGCGTCGGGCATCAGCACCATGTCCGACTCGTTGATGGCCTTCCAGCCGCCGATGGACGAGCCGTCGAACATCGTCCCTTCCTCGAAGAGGTCCTCATCGACGATGGAGGCGTCCATGGTCACGTGCTGCAGCTTGCCGCGCGGGTCGGTGAAGCGCAGATCGACGTACTTGATGTCCTCGTCCTTGATCTTGGAGAGCAGATCGTGTGCTGAAGTCATTCTTTTTCCAGTTCGCAAAATGTTGGAATTCATTGCTTGGCGGGCTCGCCTCGTGCCCGCCGGATCATTGGCCGCTGCCGTCAGAGCGCGTCGTCGCCGCTTTCGCCGGTACGGATGCGGATGGCCTGCTCGATGGGGTAGACGAAGATCTTGCCGTCACCGATGCGGCCGGTCTGGGCCGCGGCACGGATCGCCTCGACCGCCTTGTCCGCGAGGGCGTCGGGAACGACCACCTCGACCTTCACCTTGGGCAGGAAATCCACGACATATTCGGCGCCACGGTAAAGCTCCGTATGCCCCTTCTGCCGGCCGAACCCCTTGGCTTCGGTGACCGTGATGCCCTGGAGGCCGACGTCCTGCAACGCCTCTTTGACTTCATCGAGCTTGAAGGGTTTGACGATCGCTTCAATCTTTTTCACGTCCACGTCTCCTCAATGTTCGGGACCGGTCGGCCGTCCCAATGCACAGCCCGTGCCAGGGCCGAAGTTTCAAAAAATCTCTTGGTGTCGTAATGGGTTGGTAGGGGCGGCGCAAGGCATCCTCCCTTGTGCCTCCCGAAGGCATGATCACCAATTAGGCAGAGTGCCGCTTTTAGAGGCATTTGTCACGAACCCCTGAAACGAAGGTAACACGGGACGTTCAGCGCCGGCCGCCGCGTCGGCCCCCGCGGTACCCGCGGGCGGGCGGAAGCGGCGGCGCAACAAGGCTTTGACTGGCTGGGCAAGTTAGGCTAGGACGCGAGCCAACTCGGCGCCCGGATGCCCCGAGATGCGCGGGTGTGGCGGAACTGGCAGACGCACTGGATTTAGGTTCCAGCGCCGCAAGGCGTGGAGGTTCGACTCCTCTCACCCGCACCATCGTTCGTCCCGGCATCCGCGTGCGATAACCAAAAGACAAGCTGACGGGATCGAACAGCATGAACGTGACGGAAACTCTCAATGAAGGCCTCAAGCGCAGGCTCGACGTGACCATCCCGGCCGCGGATCTGGCCACGCGGCTCGACGCCAAGCTGGAGGAGGCCCGCGGCCAGGTCCAGCTCAAGGGCTTCCGTCCCGGCAAAGTTCCGACCAGCCACCTCAAGAAGGTCTATGGCCGCTCGATGATGAGCGAAGTGGTGCAGGACGCCATCAACGAGACCGTCAGCAAGACGCTCGACGACCGTTCCGAAAAGGCCGCCGCCCAGCCCGAGATCGACCTCGACGAGGATCAAACCAAGATCAACAAGGTTCTGGACGGCGAGGGCGACCTCGAGTTCACCGTGAACTACGAGGTCCTGCCGCCGGTCGAGCTCATGGATTTCTCCGCCATCGCCATCGAGAAGCCGGTGGTCGAGGTGACGGACTCGGAAGTGGACAAGGAGACCGAGACCTTCTTCACCAACAACCGCGGCTATGAGGACAAGGGCGACGAAGGCGTCGTCGCCGAGGGCGACCGCATTGGCCTCGCCTTCGTCGGCAAGATCGACGGCGAGCCCTTTGCGGGCGGCAGCGCTGATCACGCGCACTTGGTCGTCGGCGCCGGCCAGTTCATCCCGGGCTTCGAGGAGAAGCTCGTCGGCATGAAGAAGGGCGAGGAGCGGACCATCACCGTGACCTTCCCGGCCGACTACCAGAATGCGGAGCTGGCGGGCAAGGAAGCCACGTTCGACGTCACCATGCTGCATGTCGACGGACCGAAGGGCGACGTCAAGCTCGATGACGAATGGGCCAAGAGCATCGGCATGGAAGACCTCGCCGCGCTCAAGACGGCGATCCGCGAGCAGCTCGAGAGCCAGCTCGCCTCGCTGTCGCGCCAGCGCGTCAAGCGCCTGGTTCTCGATGCGCTGGACGAAGGGCACAAGTTCGGCGTGCCGGAAAAGCTCGTCGAGGCCGAATTCAATGCGATCTGGAACCGCGTGACCCACGAGATCGAGCACCACGGCAAGACCTTTGAAGAAGAGGGCACGACCGAGGAGAAGGCGCGCGAGGACTACCAGAAGATCGCCGAGCGCCGCGTGCGCCTGGGCCTCGTGGTTGCCGAGATCGGCAATCGCAACGAAATCCAGGTGACCGACGAGGAGCACCAGCAGGCGCTGATCGCGGAAGTCCGCCGCTTCCCCGGCCAGGAGCAGGAAGTGTTCAACTACTACCGCAACAACCAGCAGGCTTTCGCGAGCCTGCGTGCGCCGATCTTCGAGAACAAGGTGGTCGATTTCGTTACCGAGCTTGCCAAGGTCACTGACAAGCCCACGACGCGCGAGGAACTCACGCGCCTGGTCAACGAAGGCGAAGACGGCTTCGACATCGACAGCGACCACCAGCATTAAGCGGTCGCGCGATCCCGAAATGCAAAAGGCCCCGCAGCGTTGCGGGGCCTTTTTCGTATGGGCGTTTAGCGGATGATATAGACGATCTCGCGCGTGTCGGGCTCGACGAGCACCGGAACGCCGTTGACGTAGACGTAGCGATAGGGCGATTCCGGAATTTCGAGGAGCGTCACGGTCTCGGGAATCCCGGCGCCGACTACCACTTCGCCTTCCAGATAGACCTGCTCGACCGGGTTGTCGCGCGCGTAGATCACGGCCGGGTCGGTGGCTTCGATGACCGCGCCCGCACCCAGTCCCAGCGCGCCGCCGATAATGGCGCCGGCCGGGCCGGCGATCAGCGCGCCCGCGATGGCGCCGCCCGCGGCGCCCACGGTGGCGTCATTGGGGCCCTCATAGGTGACCGGGCCAATCAGCTCCGGCGGACGCTCGGTCAGGATCACCGCCGTTCCCTGCGAGTCTATCGTGAGATAGTCGGAATAGGCCCAGCCGGTGGCGCCGTCATAGTCGACCTGGCACCAGAGCGACTCGTCGAGACAGCCTTCCACCGTTGCCGAGGACTCGGCCGGAATCAGGCCGACGATGTCGAATTGCGGTCCCGGACCCGAGCGGATGTTGAGGTCCGATGTCGCGGTCGCGGTGGCTGTCTGGGCGAGTGCGCCGGCGGTCATCAGCGCGCCGGTACAGGTGGCCAGGGCGAGCCTGGCAAGAGCGGTTTTCATAGTCGTTCTCCATTGTTCTTGCGGGGCGTATCCACGACACGCCCCGATGCGCCCCCGCGATTGGGTAAATGAAGCGCCGGGTGAAAGCGTTCCTGTTTCGTGAGGCCGCAGCGCCCATGGAGAAGTGTGCATGATGGCATTTCACGAACGCGCGACCATGCAATTGCCACAGGACGCCGCATAGTTGCGGGACCTTTTCGTGTGCGGATGAATGGGCAGGGGTAAAGTGCTGGAATTGTTGACGCCATCCCAGATGGCCCAGGCCGACGCGGCCGCCGCCGCCTCGGGAATTTCCCCGCTCACGCTGATGGAGAATGCCGGGCAGGCGGTCGTCTATGAGATCGTCCGCCACTATCCCATCCAGCCGGTTCTGGTGCTCTGCGGCCCGGGCAACAACGGGGGCGACGGCTTCGTGGTCGCCCGGCTGCTGGCCGAGCGTGGCTGGCCGGTGCGCGTGATGTTCTTTGGCGAGCGCGCGCGCATGAAGCGCGAGGCCGCGCTCGTCGCCCGGCTCTGGACCGGACCGCTCGATCCGGCCGAGCCGCATCTCGGCCCGGTTGCGGGGATCATCGTCGATGCCCTGTTCGGCGCCGGTCTTTCGCGCGACATTGAGGGCGATGCGGCCAAGCTCATCGCCGCCATCAACGCCTCGGGCGCGCAGGTGGTCTCGGTCGATATCCCCAGCGGGGTCGATGGCGACACGGGCGCGGTGCGGGGCATCGCGGTTGCGGCCGAGCTGACGGTCACGTTCTTCCGCTGCAAGCCGGGTCACCTGCTTTATCCCGGGCGCGGCCTCTGCGGCACGGTGGAACTCGCCGATATCGGCATTCCCGAAAGTGCGCTGGCCGAGCTGGACGTCACGACGTTCGAGAACGATCCGCGCCTCTGGACGCTGCCCCAGCGCCGCCCGGACGGGCACAAATATGATGGCGGCCATTGCGTCGTGGTGAGCGCGGACCGGTTTCATACCGGCGCCGCCCGCCTTGCCGCCCTGGGCGCGGCGCGAATCGGGGCGGGCCTCGTGACCCTCGCCGGCAATGCCGAGGCGCTGGCAGTACACGCGGCCCATGTCACCGCGATCATGCTTGCCCAGGCGCCGGACGCCGCCGCTCTGGCCGGGCTTCTGGACGATCCGCGGCGGAACGCGGTCGTGGTCGGCCCGGGCCTGCCGCCGGACGCCAATACGCGTGCCCTGGTCCTGGCAGCACTCGTCAGCGGGGCAGGGGTGGTGCTCGACGCGGGCGCGCTGACCGCGTTCGCGGGCCGGGCGGACGAGGTGTTCGAGGCCATCGCGCGGCGCAGCAATCCCAATGTCGTCCTCACCCCGCATCACGGCGAGTTCGTCCGCCTGTTCGGGGAGGGCGAAGCCAGCAAGCTCGACCGCGCGCTCGAGGCGGCGCAGCGCTCCGGCGCCACATTGGTCTACAAGGGCGCGGACAGCGTCGTCGCGGGCACGCATGGACGGGCCGTGATCAATCATACCGGCACGCCGCATCTGGCGACCGCGGGCACCGGCGACGTTCTCGCCGGAATGATCGCGGGGCTGATCGGGCAGGGCATGGGGGGCTTTGAGGCGGCCTGCGCCGCGGTGCATATCCACGGCCTGGCCGGCGAGGCTTTCGGCGGACCCGGGCTCGTTGCCGACGATCTGCCCGGACTGATCCCCGGCGTGCTCGGGCAGATCACGCCGCCGCCGCTCGTTCCCTGATTGCGGAGCGCCGCGGCCGCGGCGTCACGGCCATATTCCTGCCACCGAAAGACGGACAGGTGGGAGACGGGCGGGCACGCAACGCATATGGATGGCCCGTGCCGCTTTCGCGCGGCGGGCCATCAACCCTAACTCAACAGGGGATATTGAACAGCCTGCCTCGCACGCCTATGTGGGTTTACCGCACTTTAAGGCCGCGTCGCCTGCAATCGGTCAATTCTGGCCGATTCGCTTTCCCCGGGGGTATTAATCTGATGCGAGATCCTGTCGATCTTTACATGAACACGCTCGTTCCCATGGTGGTCGAGCAGACCAATCGCGGTGAGCGCGCCTTCGACATCTATTCCCGGCTGCTGAAGGAACGCATCATCTTCCTCACCGGTCCGGTGGAGGACAATGTCGCCTCGCTCATCGTCGCGCAGCTCCTGTTTCTCGAATCCGAGAACCCGAAAAAGGAGATCGCGATGTACATCAACTCGCCGGGCGGGGTCGTGACCTCCGGGCTCGCGATCTACGATACCATGCAGTTCATCCGTCCGGCGGTGGCGACGCTCTGCGTCGGTCAGGCCGCGTCGATGGGCTCGCTTCTGCTGACCGCCGGCGAGGCGGGTATGCGCGCGTGCCTGCCGCATTCGCGGGTCATGGTGCACCAGCCCTCGGGCGGCTACCAGGGTCAGGTCACCGATATCCTGATCCATGCGCGCGAGGCCGAAAGCCTCAAGCGCCGGCTCAACGAAATCTACGTCAAGCACTCGGGCCTCTCCTATCAGGAGATCGAGGACCTTCTGGAGCGTGACCGCTTCATGGGTCCCGAAGAGGCCAAGGACCTGGGCCTGATCGACCAGATCCACGAAAAGAGGGCGGTGCCCGAGGGGCCCGCCGCCTGACGCAAACGAAGATGATATGGGCGGATCGTCGCGTCCGCCCATAAAGATTGCGCTAGTCCGGACTGACCTTTAAGGTCGATAGACCTTACTGTTTGTTCACCGGTGCGAGGCTAGCGTCTCAAGCAAGCGGAAACGAGAAGCGCCCCACGCGCTTCGGGAGTTACAAGAATGTCCAAGGAAAGTTCGAGCGGCGAGTCCTCCAAGAATACGCTCTACTGCTCGTTCTGCGGGAAATCCCAGCACGAAGTCCGCAAGCTGATTGCCGGCCCGACCGTGTTCATCTGCGATGAATGCGTCGAGCTGTGCATGGACATCATCCGCGAGGAATCCAAGACCTCGATGGTGAAGTCGAGCGACGGCGTGCCCACGCCGGGCGATATCTGCAAGGTCCTCGACGATTACGTGATCGGCCAGCGCAAGGCCAAGCGCGTGCTGTCGGTGGCGGTGCACAACCACTACAAGCGCCTGCACCACGCGGCCAAGAACCAGGATGTCGAGCTCTCCAAGTCCAACATCCTGCTGATCGGCCCGACCGGCTGCGGCAAGACGCTGCTGGCCCAGACGCTGGCGCGCATCCTCGACGTGCCCTTCACCATGGCCGACGCCACGACGCTGACCGAGGCGGGCTATGTGGGCGAGGACGTCGAGAACATCATCTTGAAGCTCCTGCAGGCCGCCGACTACAATGTCGAGAAGGCCCAGCGCGGCATCGTCTATATCGACGAGGTCGACAAGATCTCGCGCAAGTCGGACAATCCCTCGATCACCCGCGACGTGTCGGGCGAGGGCGTGCAGCAGGCGCTCCTCAAGATCATGGAAGGCACCGTGGCTTCCGTGCCGCCCCAGGGCGGGCGCAAGCATCCTCAGCAGGAGTTCCTGCAGGTGGACACGACCAATATCCTGTTCATCTGCGGCGGCGCCTTCGCGGGGCTTGAAAAGGTCATTGCCGCGCGCGGCGAGGGGACGTCGATCGGCTTCACCGCCGCGGTCAAGGATCCCCAGGATCGCCGCGTGGGCGAGGTGCTGCGCGATGTCGAGCCCGAGGACCTGGTGCGTTTCGGCCTGATCCCCGAGTTCATCGGCCGCCTGCCGGTCATCGCCACCATCGAGGACCTCGATGAGGACGCGCTGATCCAGATCCTGACCGAGCCCAAGAACGCGCTGGTGCGCCAGTACCAGCGGCTGTTCGAGATGGAGAATGTCGAGCTGACCTTCCACGAGGACGCCCTGCGTGCCATCGCGCGTCAGGCCATCGCCAGGAAGACCGGTGCGCGCGGCCTGCGCTCGATCATGGAAGCCATCCTGCTCGATACCATGTACGACCTGCCCGCGCTCGAGGGGGTCGAGGAAGTGGTCATCAGCCAGGACGTGGTGGACAACCGCGACGCCCGGCCGCTCTATATCTACGCCGAGCGCGAGGACATGAAGTCCGGCGCGTAAGCAGTTCAACCGACACGCCATTCGGAAGGCCGGGGTCCAGCGATCCCGGCCTTTTCGCGTCGCCCCCCTGAACGCGGGTTACCTGCGCCGCGGACGGCCTCTAGCGTAATCCTGGCCGGACCGGTCGTGGCGGGAGGAGATGGTGATGAGACGCGCGTACCGGGCTCCCCTTTTGGCATCTGCGCAGGTCATGGTGACGGGCGAAAGCGCCATCGCCGCACCGGCGACCGGTCCGGCCTCCGAACGGCGACGCTTTGCCTTAACTGCAGGCGCGCCCGGAGGCTTTCGGTAACCGTAACGCGCAGCTTGCGCCGGCCGGTTTGCGGCGATCCCGCTGCTTTGCTAGGGTCGCCCCTGTTTCGCGGCGCTGAGGGGAAAATCGATCATGCGAACTGGAATTGCGGGTCTGGCGGCGGGTCTTGCGCTTGTCGCGGGGCTTGCCGGCACCGCGGCGGCCCAGCCGACGGCCAAGGGCTATCTGCTCAACGACACCATGCGCCAGACGCTGTGGTGCAGCGCCATCCTCTATGAGGAATCCTTCTGGTACGAGCCGGACAATCCCTGGTCGGTCTATTACGACGAATTGTCCTGGGCGCTCGACGAGACGGTCTATGCGAACCTGATAAAGGCCGGGGCGACCGACATCCAGTACGACGATCTCTGGACGCTTTTCGACGGCGAGGCCTACCTGCTGTCCTCCGACGACGAGGAAGGCTTCCTCGCGGAGGTCATCGCCTGCGAGGACGAATTCGGACATCTTGTCCCGGCCCCCGAGGAATAGCGGCCGAAAGGCGTGCCAAACGTCATTCAGGCTGCACAATTGATCGGCAACGGCTTGTCGCAGCGAAAGACTGTCCTATCTTAAGACATGAAGAGTCGCAGAGGTTGCCTGGCGCCCCGTGTGCCGAAAGGGGGCCGCTGCGGAACTGCTGAGCTGCCAGCCATTCCTCCCTTTGGCAGCGTGGAAAGGATTATCCATGTCCGATACAACTACTGTCGAGCAAGGCTTCGACCGCGAGAAGGTCTATCCGGTTCTGCCGCTGCGCGACATCGTGGTCTTTCCGTCGATGATCGTGCCGCTCTTCGTGGGGCGCGAGAAGTCGGTGCGTGCCCTCGAAGAGGTCATGCGCGAGGACAGGCACATCCTGGTCGTGACGCAGAAGAACGCGCAGGAAGACGATCCCGCGCCCGACGCCATCTATGAGATCGGGACCATCGCGTCCGTGCTGCAACTGCTCAAGCTGCCCGACGGCACCGTCAAGGTGCTGGTCGAGGGGCTGAACCGCGCCCGGATCGAGAACTACGTCCAGACCGAAGATTATTTCGAGGCCCAGGCCGAAGTCGTCGACGTGATCGACGACGACAAGGTCGAGGCCGAGGCGCTGGCGCGTTCGGCCGTCACCGAGTTCGAGAACTACGTCAAGCTCAACAAGAAGATCTCGTCCGAAGTGGTCGCCGCGGTGACCCAGATCGAGGACCATTCCAAGCTGGCCGACACCATGGCCAGCCATCTGGCGGTCAAGATCCAGGACAAGCAGGACATCCTCGGCACCCCGTCGGTGACCGAGCGGCTCGAGCGCGTTCTCGGGCTCATGGAGGGCGAGATCGGCGTCCTGCAGGTGGAAAAGCGCATCCGCAGCCGCGTCAAGCGGCAGATGGAGAAGACCCAGCGCGAGTACTATCTCAACGAGCAGATGAAGGCGATCCAGCGCGAGCTGGGCGACAGCGAGGACGGCACCAACGAGCTCCAGGAGCTCGAGGAGCGTATCGCCAAGACCAAGCTCTCCAAGGAAGCGCGTCAGAAGGCCGATGCCGAGCTCAAGAAGCTCAAGCAGATGAGCCCGATGTCGGCCGAAGCGACGGTGGTGCGCAACTACCTCGACTGGCTGATCACGCTGCCCTGGGGCAAGAAGTCCAAGGTCAAGCGCGACCTGAAGTTCGCCCAGAGCGTGCTCGACAACGATCACTACGGCCTCGACAAGGTCAAGGAGCGTATCGTCGAGTATCTCGCGGTGCAGAGCCGCACGGGCAAGCTCAAGGGCCCGATCCTGTGCCTTGTCGGCCCTCCGGGCGTGGGCAAGACCTCGCTGGCGCGCTCGATCGCCAAGGCCACCGGACGCGAATATGTCCGCATGAGCCTGGGCGGGGTGCGCGACGAGGCCGAAATCCGCGGCCACCGGCGGACCTATATCGGCTCCATGCCGGGCAAGATCGTGCAGTCGCTCAAGAAGGCCGGAAAGTCGAACCCGCTGTTCCTGCTCGATGAGATCGACAAGATGGGCCAGGATTTCCGCGGCGATCCGTCGTCGGCGCTGTTGGAAGTGCTCGACCCGGAGCAGAACTCGACGTTCTCGGACCACTACCTGGAGGTCGATCTCGACCTTTCGGACGTGATGTTCGTGACCACGGCGAATACGCTCAACATCCCCGATCCGCTGCTCGACCGCATGGAGATCATCCGGCTGTCCGGCTACACGGACGAGGAGAAGTGGGAAATCGCGCGGCGTCACCTCATCCCCGAAAGCCTCAAGGAGCATGGTCTGCGGGCCGAGGAGTTCGAGCTGACCGACGAGAGCCTGCAATTGCTCACCCGCCGCTATACGCGGGAAGCGGGCGTGCGGAGCTTGAAGCGCGAGATCGCGAACCTGATGCGCAAGGCGGTCAAGGAGATCCTTGTCACCGACAAGACCCAGATCGTCGTGACGCCCGAAGTGGTCGAGGATTACCTCGGCGCGCCGCGGTTCCGCTATGGCGAGATCGATGCCGAGCCCCAGGTGGGCGTGGTGACGGGTCTCGCCTGGACCTCGGTGGGTGGCGAGCTCTTGACCATCGAAGGCATCATGAGCCCCGGCAAGGGCCGCATGACCGTGACGGGCAACCTCAAGGACGTGATGAAGGAGTCGATCTCGGCCGCCGCGACCTATGTGAAGGGCAGGGCGATCGAATACGGCATCAAGCCGCCGCTGTTCGACAAGCGCGACATCCACGTCCACGTGCCCGAGGGTGCGACGCCCAAGGACGGACCGTCCGCCGGTATCGCCATGGCCACGGCCATCGTCTCGGTGATGACGGGCATACCGGTGCGCAACGATGTCGCCATGACCGGCGAGATCACCCTGCGCGGCCGCGTGCTGCCCATCGGCGGGCTCAAGGAGAAGCTGCTTGCGGCTCTGCGGGGCGGCATCAAGAAGGTGCTGATCCCCGAAGAGAACGTGCGCGATCTCAAGGAAATCCCTGAGAACGTCAAGCAGGGTCTCGAGATCGTTCCGGTGAGCCGCATGGGCGAGGTGCTCGAGCACGCTCTGGTGCGCAAGCCCGAACCCATCGAGTGGTCGTTCGAGGACACGCCGGCAGTGGCTGAAAAGGCCGGCGAGACCGAGGACGCGGGCGCCAGCCTGACGCATTGATCCCGCCGGGACCGGCTTTACGCCTCATGGAAAGGGCGGCGCGATGGCGTCGCCCTTTTCGCGTTGGGCGACCGTATTTGCCGAAACTTGCAACCAATCCGTGGCTTTTCGGTTGCGGCAGGCGTGGAAAAGAAGGGAATAACGGCCGAGAGCCCCGGAAAACCTAGGATTTCCTTGCGTCGGCCCTGGAATCATACTTCTGTGTTGCGGCTTCCGCCCGCCCGTGTCGGGCAATTGATAGTGAGGAAACACTATGAACAAGAACGATCTGAGCGCCGCCGTCGCAGAGAAGGCCGATCTCAACAAGGCTCAGGCTTCTGCTGCTGTCGACGCTGTCTTCGAGGCGATCACCACTGCCCTGAAGGGCGGCGATGAAGTGCGCCTGGTGGGTTTCGGCACCTTTGCCGCCTCCCAGCGCAAGGCCACCAAGGGCCGTAATCCCGCTACCGGCGCCGAAATCGATATCCCGGCTTCCACCCAGCCGAAGTTCAAGCCCGGCAAGGGCCTGAAAGACGCGCTGAACGCATAAGCGCTCCGCCGCGAGGCGACTTGGGCGGAAGCTGGAGTTGGTGCCGGCGTTCCGCTTTTTTCCTTCGCCCGGTGCCGGCTCCATGCAGGCCGGTACGACCCCGAACGCCCTGTTCGGGGTCTTTCCTTTTCGGGCGGGGCCAAACGCGGGCAGGGCGGCGCTTGACGCTTTGCCGCCAACCCCCTAGAGCATGTCCGCGTTCCTCACGAACGCCATCGTGCAGGCGCAAAGACCCGCGCTCCTGCCGCAAGGCGGGCGATTAGCTCAGTTGGTAGAGCGCCTCGTTTACACCGAGGATGTCGGCAGTTCGAGTCTGTCATCGCCCACCATTTTCCGCCTGCCATATGAGGATGCCGCGCCGCTGGGGGCCCCGCGTCACGCGCGCGTCTTGGAGTTCTGCTGGCGGTCTTCCTGGTTCATCCCGCGCCGGCTCACGGCCATCTCGCTCTGGCGGGCGTCCTTGTCGCGCGGGCGCGGCCATGGCTGCGTTCGGGATGGGGGTCGCTTTCCCCTGCCTTCGGCACGTCGGGCTTTTTCTCCAGCGTGCGCTTAATCTGTTCGCGGGTCTTTGCGCCTTGCATGATCGGTCTCCTTTCCGGTTTGCCATTTCGTTCCGGTTCGAGGGTGAGGCTCAGTCATAGGTGTCCTCGTTGGGACCAGCGCCGTCGATCTCGTCGATGCCGGTAGCCTTCTTGTCCGGCTCGGCACGCCCGGCGCGGGCGTGGTCCTTCTGCCGGGCCGGGCTGCGGTCCATGGGGCTGTAGTCGGGGTCCTCGTCCGCCACCGCCGGCCCGGTTTGCGGGTCGGGTCGCGTGTGGCCCTGGTCGTGGTTCTCGCGCATCTTGGCGGTGCCGTCGCGGCCGACCTCGATGATGGGGCCGCTGTCGTCCGGAAGGCCTTCGCCGGTCTGGGCGATGGTCTCGTGCTTGGAGCGATCGTTCGCCCCCGTTGTGATCTTCTCTTTCATGGCGTCCTCCTTTTCGAGGAAAACGCAGCAGGAGACCGTTGGGTCCTCGGGTTGATCGCGGCTTAGGGGATCGCCACCATGACGGCGCCCACGGCAATGAGCGCGACCCCGGCCCAATGATGGGCGGTCAGCCGCTCGCCGAGCAGCAGGACGCCGAACAGGGCGACCATCACGACGCTCAGCTTGTCGACGGGCGCGACCTGCGATGCTGGCCCGAGCCTGAGGGCACGGAAATAGCACAGCCAGGAGGCGCCGGTGGCCAGGCCCGACAGGATCAGGAATATCCAGGTCCTGGAGGAGATGGCGTCCAGACGCTGCCATTGCCCGAAGCTCAGGACGGTCGCTGCCGTCATGGCGAGGATGATCGCCGTGCGGATGAAGGTCGCCATGTCCGAATTGACGCCCTCCACCCCGATCTTGGCGAAGAGGGCGGTGAGGGCGGCAAAGGCCGCGGACAGCACCGCCCAGAACTGCCAGGAGTGTACCATGGGGCGCTTCCGATGATCGACCGGGCCGAGGGTAGCCGGATTCGCGCCCTCGCGTGAACCGGCCGAAACCTCGATCCGGCCGTCAAGGCGCCGACCCCGCCTCAGTCCGCGCGCGTGGCCTCGATATGGACCAGAACGGTGACCGTATGGCCGACCAGTTCTTCCTCGACGTCCTCATCCATATTGCCCACCGCATAGTCGAGGCGGTTGAGCGTGAGCGCGCCGTCCGCCACCGCGGTGTCGCCGTTAATGGTCAGGGTGAAGGGCAGGTCCACCTCGCGCGAGATGCCCTTGATCTCGAGGGTGCCGCGCGCGACATAGCCACCGTCCTCGCCCGCCACGACATCGGTGGCGCTGAACGTCGCCTGCGGGAAGTTCGCGGCGTAAAACCAGCTCATGTTGAGCGCGTCGCTGTCGCGATCGGGCGAGCCGCTGGCAAAGGACACGATATCGATGGTGGCGCTGATGGAGGCGGTGGAAAGGTCTTCGGGGTCGAAGGCGATCTCGGCCGCAAAGCTCCGGAACTGGCCGCGGAACTCTGTTCCTGTCTGGGTGCCCGCAAAGCTCAGCGTGCTGGCTTCGGGGTTCATCGTCCAGGTTGCGGCCTGGGCCTGGGGCGCCGCCCCGGCGAGCGCGAGTGCGAAAACCAGGCCGAATGCGCGAGTCGTGAACGTCATGGCGAACAATCCATCAGTTTCGTGTTGATCCGAAGGGGAGCATCCGGCGCAGGGTCGCGTCGCGCAGGACGAAGTGTCGTTTGAGCGCGCCGGCCACGTGCAGCGCGATGACGGCCATGAACAGCCGGTTGAGCCAGCCATGGAGAGACAGCGCGATCTCCCGGATCTGCTCGCTCGACTCGATCAGGGCCGGAATCGGGCCGAGCCCGAAATAGGTCATGGGCAGCCCGGAAGCAGAGGCGCCGATCCATCCCACGATGGGGATCACGATCATCAGCGCATAGAGCGCCACATGCACCGCGTGGGCCAGCCACAGCTCCCCCGGCTTTGCGCCCTCGGTCAGCACGGGTGGGGGTGGGCGGTAGAAGCGCCAAGCCAGCCGCAGCACGGCCAGCACCATCAGCGAAATGCCGACGGCCTTGTGGAAATCGAACAACCGGAAGGTGCGCAGGGAGGCGGGCTGGGTGGTCATGTAGAGCCCGAACCCGATGAGGAACAGGATGGCGAGCGCCATCAGCCAGTGCAGGGTCTTGGCCACCGGGTCGTAGTGCTCGGCCGGAGACGCTCTCCGGGAAGCAGGGTCGTCCGGTACGCTGCTCACGTTTGTCCCCCATGCGCGAAAGGCCCCGCGGGGCTCTACGGCGTATGGGTATTAATTCGGATTTTTTCAGTCAAGTTTATTTTCGGCAGGGCAGCGCCCGCCCATGGCGGCGTTCAGGCGGCCTTCCGGCCGAACGCGCTTCAGTCGAGCTTGACCGCCGTGCCGTAGGCGAGAATTTCCGCCGCGCCCTGGGCGATGGTGGAGGTGCCGAAGCGCATGGCCACGATGGCGTCCGCGCCCATTTCGCGGGCATGGGCCACCATGCGGTCATAGGCCTGCTCGCGGGCCTCGGCCATGAGCTTGGTGTATTCGCCGACCTCGCCGCCCACGAGGTTGCGCAGGCCCGCCACGATGTCGGTGCCCACGTGGCGGGCGCGAATCGTATTGCCGCGGGCGACGCCCAGGGCCTCGCGGATGGTTCGTCCTGGAATGGTTTCCGAGGTGGTGACGAGCATGGCGCGATCCTATTTGTCGACGTTCTTGCTGTAGTAGTCGTCTTCCTTGTTGGTCAGCCGCTGGTAGATCACGGCGGCCAGCAGTCCGACGACGAGCCCGATGGGAATGAGCCCCAGGGCGCCGAAGGGCACGGCCGCGAGCAGGCCGAATATGGCCACGCCCAGATAGAGCAGGCCGAACGCGACGACAGCCGCGAGCACCAGGACGTCCAGTCGCATTTCCCCCTCCCGCGCATGGCTTCGCGCCGCGCCGATGGGGCAGTAGAGCACAGCAACGGACAGGCTGAAAGGGGCGAGGGAGCGGGAGTGTCGGGGCTCGAACCCGCGCCCGCGATCGAACGGCCACCCATCAACCCCATGGTCGGCCGGAGGAGCCTATGCTCCAGAAGACGCAGAAAGGGGCGCCCGACAGGCGCCCCCAGTGTTTACTCGGCCGGTTGGGCCTTACTGGCCCTCGGCCACCTGTTCGAGCGGGCCGAAATCGGGCGGCATCGTGCGGTATCCCGTTGCCGCCTCATAGGCCGTGCCGACTTCGATCAGCAGCGGCTCGTCGCCCTGGTTGGCGAAGAAGGTGATGGCGATGGGCATGGGGTGCTCCATCGTCGTCTGCTCCACGCCGTCCACCGAAGCGGTGAAATTCGTGCCTTCCTCGTTGAGGACAAACACCGGCTCGTAGATGATGTCGTTCATGCCCGCGGGGACCACGATCCGCGGAATCTGCAGGAACGGCGTGATGCTCTCGAAGCTGTTGGTCCCCACGTTGGGTCCCTGAATCCGCGGCGTCGGCACCGTGTTTTCGGGGTGGACGAACAGGTCGATGCCGTTCTCCGCCATCATCATCTGAAGCGCCATGCGGCCGATGGTGCTGCGCAGCAGCGCGTCGGCCCGGTTTGCAGCCGTTGCGGCGGCATCGGCGTCGAATGCGACCCAGTTCTCGGCGCCTGCCCGCGAGCTGTCGTCGCGGAACCTGGCGTTGGCGACCCAGGCCGCCCAGTCGGTGACCACGGCGTCGCCGCGTGCCATCAGATAGGCGTTGATGCCGGTGACGAAGTTACCGCAGGCCTCGCATTCCAGCGCGCCGAAGTTTGCGTAGTTCGTCAGCCGGATGTCGGCCGGGAAGGGGGCTTCGCCGATCGACAGGGCGTAGAGGTATTCGGGGGAGGTGACATCCCAACCCTCGACCGCGAACAGCGGCTCGCCGTCCGCGTCGGTTCGGGCGAAGATCTCCGGCATGAGCACCGGCAGGATGCGCCCCAGGGCGTCGGAGAAGGTGAAGTCCGCGTTCGGAATGTCCGGGTCATCCGGGTAGTCCGGGTGAATCACCTCGATCAGGTCGGCCCCGAGCTGGTCGCGCAGCACCGTCAGGATCTCGGTGTTGATCTGGTCCGAGATCGCCACGTGATTGGGCGTCTGGTGCCGCATGTATTCGCGGAAGATGGCGATCGTGACGCCTTCCAGCGGCCGCGGGTTCTCCTCGAGCGTTTCCGGCGAGACGATGAAGGACGTGTAGGATTCGTCCGGGATCAGCGCGCCCGGCAGCGCGAAGGGCTGGCCGGGATAGTATTGTCCGGCCGGCGAGGCGGCGACCGCCGCGAGAACCCGGGCGCCGTCTTCCAGCGTCCGGGTGATGACGCCCGGACGGTCGATAAAGGTCTGGTTTCCGATGCCGCCCATGCCGGGGAACAGGCCTTGGGAGGGAAGCATCAGCGCCGACCCGTTGCGCGACGCCGGACCCTGGCACGAGGCGGCGGTCTGCTCGCAGACGCCGATCATGGCAAGGTTGGCGCCGATGGCGGCACCGACGCCGCTCGACGAGCCACGCGGCACGCGCGTGGTGTCATAGGGGTTGCAGGCCTGGCCGCTCCAGGCGCTCACGGCCTGCTGACCGCTCACCCAGTTGGACTGGGACGAAGCCTCGCCGCCGGGATTGCCCGGGCCGGCGTTGAATTCGTGCGCGGTGGTCTTGCCGTAGATGATCGCACCGGCATCGCGCAGCCGATCGGCCATCGGCGAATCGAACGGCGGCGCGTCCATGGCGAAGGCGACGTCGCTATTGGAGGTGGAGCGCATGTCCAGCGTGTCGTAGGGGTCCTTCAACACCGCGACGGCGCAATAGAGCGGCATGTCGTCGAGGGGCGGATTGGTGCCATACATCTCGTCATACATGGCCGCCAGCTCGAGGGCGTCCGGCAATTGCCGGAACGCCTCGCATTCCTCCGGCGCGCCGTCCGGCAGCGGGCCGGTATCGGGATGGGCGTCGAACGGGCCGGCGCAGGTCTGCGACCGCTCGCCCCTTATATTCAGCGCTTCGAGCGCGTTGATCTGGCCTGCATTCGGCATGCCGACGCGCATGCCCGCCTGGGTGTAGACCTCGGGATTGGATGCGGAGAGCTCCATGCGCCCGTAATCCAGCGGAAGGCCCTCGTACCGATCGAGATCGGGGAAGACCGTGGATGCGGGCACCGTCTGGGTCGGGAAGCTGATCGGCTCGCCCGCCCGCACATAGCCAAAGGATTCGGCGATGTCGGCGCCGTCCTCGGTGAGGAGCGCGGTGCATGTGCCGTTATAGGCCGCTGCCCGATCTATGTATTGCTGCACGACCTGCGTGCAGGTGACCTCGCCCGCCATGATGGCGGCTTGAGTGCTTTCGATGGTGGCTTCCACCACGCTGAACCCAGGCGATGACTCATCTTGAGCATAGGCGGCGCCGAAGGCCGCTGTCCCCAAGGTGGCCGCGAGCAGCATAATGCCCGCCCTGACCCTCCTTCGAGGCGCATAATGTGAACGTAACGGGGGATGTTTAGAGATCATGGCATGCTCCACTGCGAACGACTTCGCGAACGCCGGTCGGACTCGCGAGAGTCAGCGACGTCGCCGGGTTGCGGCGCCGCGAGGGGACGCCAGGAGTTCAGGTGCCGAAGCGGTTACGAGCGTTGCAGAATTCGTGCCAATCCCCTTGTGATAGAGAAAGATCATCCTCGGCAAGGACTTAGCCTTATCCGTCGCCCAACGTAGGGGGTGTTCCGATCAGCCTATTTGATTAGCAACAAACCAAGATGCTCAAATTTTTCGCATTTGAGCCAACATCCTGGTTCGCTGGCTGCACGGTCTAACGCGGAGCAGGGGCCCGAATCCTGCTACCGCGAGCCCGAGCGATTATCGCGCCCGAGCCACCGCGGCGCGCCAGCCTAGCCGGAGCGCGCCGAGGATGGGACCGGCGACGGACGATCCCATCCTGGAGAGTGCGCGTTCGCTCAATCCTGTTCGGCGAACAGCTCGGGATAGAAGTGTTCGGCAAGGGTCCGCACCGCACGCGCGGGACGCAGGCCGGGAATGAACTCCGTGAGATCCATGACAATGATCCGATCGTTCTGGATTGCCGGGATCGAGGAGAGCCCCGCACTATTCCGCAGGATCGAAACCTTCTCTTCCGCGGGCGTCGCGCCGTAATTGTTGACGATGATGACCTCGGGGCTGCGCTCGACGACTTCTTCCCAGCTCACCGTCGCCCAGCGCTGATCCAGGTCGTCGAAGACATTCACGCCACCGGCCAGCGCGATGATCTCGGTCTCGAGATTGAGGCCGGCGGTAAATGCGTCATCGGTGCCCGCATCAAGGACAAACACCCGAACGGGGGTGACGTCCCCGACGATCTGCTGCACCGCGGCAATCTCATCCTGCATCCCGCCGATGATCTCGTTGGCGCGCGGCTGGACGTTGAAGATGATGCCGAGCTCCCGAATGTCCTGGTAGACATCCTCCATCGTGGGCCCCAGGACGAAATTCTCCGGGGTGATGTAGGGATTTATGCCCATGGCAAGCATCCGATCCACGGGCGCCATGAGCTCATCACGGAACGCGCCTATCTCGGAGTAGATGAAGTCCGGGCTGGCCTCGACGACCATTTCGAAGCTCGGATATTCGTTGCGTCCTGCGATTTGCGGCAAAGCCGCTTCCTGCTCCGCGAATTCGGGAAGCACATCGTTGCGCTGGTACATGGTCCCCAGGATGCGATCGCCAAGGCCGAGCGCGAGCATCAACTCGATGCGGGCGGCATGGGAAACAAGTGTCCGCTCGGGAGCAGCCTCGAAGACCAGGCTGGTCGGGCCATTTTGAATCGTAACCGGGTACGAGGTCTCCTGCGCGCTCGAAATCGAGGGCATCATCACCAGCGCGGCGGCGGTCAGCGCTGCCGGAATCTTGATCATCTTCATCCTCCGTTCAAACAAAGGTAGCGGTTTCGCTGGAGACGGAACCCAGTTCTCCTCCCGGATGACCGACACACATCGTGCTTCCCGAAAACCTGCTTACTTAAACCAGGTTTTAGGAGCAATCTATTTTGGGTCTTTCTGGCGAGGGGCGCCGGAATGCAGCTGGTGGGGAGCGGGGTCGGAGCCCCGGGTGCGGGCGGCTCGAGCCCTCTCCACCGCGTGGGCCAAAGGGGCTTTGGAGCGGCACCGAAAGTTCGGGTCGGCTCGAACGCTGAGGCCTGCGCGCAATGACCGGTCAACCGTCCGGATGCACGGTCCCGCAAATGGGAACACGTTCTCTGCGCGAGCCGTACAGCTCGAAAATCGCTTGAATATCAGGGAATTGAGTGGCGGGAGTGACGGGGCTCGAACCCGCGACCTCCGGCGTGACAGGCCGGCGCTCTAACCAACTGAGCTACACCCCCTTGGTGGGGACCGGAGTGCTCCGGCCCCGTCAGGGTGGGCTTCTCCTATAGGCGCCACACGGGCAAGTCAAGCGGTGCGTGCGCCGGTTTTTCCCCGATCACTGATTGGGCGCCACAATGGCCGGCGTGGTGGTGATTTCCGCGCCGTAGATCGTCTTGAGATAGTCGAGCGCGGCCTCCTGATCGACGCCGGGAAAGACGCAGACCGCGTCGGCGGGCACCTTGATTCCATAGCCGCGGGTGAAGGCGCCATAGGCGGTGTGGCGCACGCAGCAATGGGTGTGCTGGCCGGTGAGCACCACTTCATCGACGCCATAGCGGGTGAAGACCTCTTCGAGGTCCGTGGCGTCGAACGCGCCGTAGAATCGCTTGGGGGAGACGATCTCGCGCTCTCCGCCCGCGGGCGCCAGCTCGTCCACGACGTTCGCGCCCGGCGTGCCGGCCATGGCGTGCTTGCCCCAGACGGAGATTTCCCTGTCGTCGGCCCGGTGGGCGTCGTTGGAATAGACCACGATCCAGTCGGGGTCCTGGCGCGCGTGCTCGATCAGGCGCTTGATGGAGGGAATGATCTTCGAGGCGTCGTCCTGGTTGTTGAGAACGCCGGTCACGAAGTCATTGAGCATGTCGATGACGATGAGTGCCTTCACTGAACCTCTCCTTTGAGGGGGAATCACGAGGGGCACACTACTGGGCGCGCGTCCCGCCTCACACTCGCCATTAGGCGGAAGAGGGCGCCGGAATCGGAAAGCCCCACCGTTTGGTGGGGCCTTTCGCTTAGACGCCGGGATCGAGCGGCGGGAGCTGGTCGCTCGTGACCGGAGCCGGATTGCCGGGCGGAACCGCGGCCGGAGCTGCCGGATCGGTGGCCGGGGGCGGCGGCGTATAGGTGGTGGCGCGGGTTTCGTTCGTGCCGCCGCTGCTGCAGGCCGCGATCGCAAGGGTGGCCGCCAGGGCCATCGGAAGCATCAGGTGGTTTTTCATGATTGTCCCATCTGTTGTGGATCGGCGATCCATGCGGATCACGGGCCTGTTATCGGCCAAGTGGGGCAGGGGACCGGCCCCGATGGGGCCATTTTGTGCCCGTGCCCGGCAAACCATTGTGTGTGGCATTGCTGTCACGCCAGGCTGTATGCCCGGCGAACGCGAGCCGCGACTGCATATTTGTTCTTGTTCTACATCAGGTTGCTATGGCTGCGGCGATCCCCTAGAGTTTCCTCGATCAGGGGCAGGATTTAGGCCGTACATGATCATTGAAGGCAATATCCCGGAGGAACCAGTATGGTTGCGCTTGGGAAAATGCGAAAATTTATCTTCAGCGGAGGAGGAAATTCTTTATGAGTATTGGATCGCGCACACTCTCAGCCTTGCTGCTCACCACGTCATTGTGCCTGGTGGGCGCCGCCGCATACGCACAACAGAGCGATTTCGTTTCGATCACCGACGAAATCCTCAACAATCCGGATGATGCGGATTGGCCCCAGTATCGCCGCACCCACAATAACTGGGCGTTCAGCCCCCTCGATCAGGTCAACCGTGACAACGTTGAGTTCCTGCAGCTTGCCTGGTCGCGCACGGTCGGAGCGGGAAGGATCGAGTCCACGCCGCTCGTTTATGACGGCGTAATGTATATCGTTCACCCCAACAGCGTGGTCGAGGCGGTGGATGCCACCAATGGCAATCTGATCTGGCGTTACGAGCGCGAATTACCCGAGGGGGTCAACCCGACCGGGGTCAACCGCAACATCGCCCTCTATGGCGACAACGTCTATTATTCCAGCCGCGATAATTATCTCGTCGCGATCAATGCCCGGACCGGTCAGGTCGAATGGGAAACCCTGATGTCTGACGACCGGGTGGTGTCCCACAGTTCCGGGCCCATCGCCCATAACGGCGTCATCGTCACCGGCCGCTCGTGCAATCCCGGCGCGAGCTTCGACGGCGGTTGCTTCATCATGGGGCACGATGCCAATAGCGGGGAGTTGCTGTGGCGCGTCAACACCATCGCGGCGCCCGGCGAGCCGGGCGGGGATAGCTGGGGCGGCCTGCCATACGAAAACCGCTACCACGTGTCGCCCTGGGGCGTATCGAGCTACGATCCCGAACTCGGCCTCATCTACATCGGAACCGGTGTTCCCGGCCCCTATCCTTCGATTGCCCAGGGGCGCAACGAGGACGATGCGCTCTATTCGGACTCGACCCTCGCGATCAATATCGAGACCGGCGATCTCGAATGGTATTTCCAGCACCTTCCGGGCGATGACTGGGATCTCGACAACACCGGCGAGCGCATCCTCGTCGACCTTCCCATCGACCCCTCGGACGAGGTCGAATGGAGCAACCCGGACATCGATCCCATGGAAACCCGCCGGGTTCTCTGGATGGCCAATAAGGGCGGAATCCAGTTCGTGCTGGATCGCGAGACCGGGGAGTTCCTTTGGGCCGATCCGATCCTGCACCAGAACGTGGTTCTCGGGGTCGATCCGGACGGCACCGTCCACGTCGATTCCAGTCTGCGGCACAAGGAGATCGGCGACACGGTCATCGTTGGCCAGCGCGCGGCCAAGAACTACTGGCCCGGCACCTACAGCCCGCTGACGGGTGCCGTCTATCAGCCGCTGCACAATTCGTGGCTGCAGCAGACCTCGCTCGAATGGGCTGGTGCAGGCATGGGGGCGGCGCGCATTTCGATCCGCGCGCCGGAAAACACCGAATCTCTCGGTGCGGTCAAGGCGATCAACGTTTCGACCGGCGAAGTGCTGTGGGAGCAGTTCTGGCCCACCATCCATACCGGCGGTCTCGTCTCCACCGGCGGCGGGCTCGTGTTCGGCGGTGACTACAGCCGCGCGTTCCGGGCCTATGACGATACCACCGGCGAGGTGCTCTGGCAGTCGCTGCTCAACTCTCGCATCAGCGGCGGCGCCATCAGCTACGAGGTCGAGGGCGTGCAGTACATCGCTGTGACCGCGGGTGGTGGCAGCATCTATGAGGGTGTGATCGACCTGGCGCCGGAAGGGCTCGAACAGCCCGATGGCGGCAATTCGGTGTTCGTGTTCGCGCTGCCGGCTTCGATGCGCGAATAGGACGGGCCACACCGATCTCCGACCCTGCACGGGGGCGATCCGAACGGTCGCTCCCGTGGCAAATCACAATGCGCAAAGGTGCCCCATGGCCAGCCTGACCAGGATACGTGCCGCATGCGGCCTGGCTCTGTTCCTCGCTGCAGGCGGAAGCGCACTGGCGCAACCGTTGAATATCCAGTCTGAATTTCTTCTGGACCGCCGCGAACGGCCTGAGGGAACGATCACCTTCTGCCTCAATCCTCACAGCATCCAGGTGGATTTTGACCGTGCCGTGGGCGAGACGTTGGCGGAAATCCTGCTCCTTGAAGCGCGTTTCGTTGATATCGTGCCCGAGCTGGTCATTTCATTCGACCACCTCATCACCCTCGACCCGCAGGAGCTGTACATTCACCTGCATAACGAGTGCGACGCGCTCCTCGGCTATGCCATGCCGCCGACCGAGCTGCCGGACTGGCTCACGATCACCGGGCCTTATTATGAGACCCGCTTTGTGTTCCTCACCGACGATCCCGAGCTTGCTAACCTGGGCGACGTTCCGCCCGGAGAGGCCATAGGTTCCCGCATCGGATCGCCGGGAGATGGAGCGCTGCTACGCTATACGCTCGCGCAGGGCGAGAACGAGCGCTGGCAGCGCCTTCCCTATAACGGCTATGAACGCCTTCTCGAACGCACGTTCGACGGCACCCTTGCCGGATCGGTGATCTGGGAGCCGGCGATCGGCGCTGCGGTCGAGAGGGGCATGATCGATCCGGGCGCGGCACGCATCGTGCCCGCCGATCCAGTGCCGGAAGCCACGCTCGGTTTCGCCCTCGTGCTCCTGGCGGAGAACTCGTTTCTGCGCATGCTCCTCGATGATGCCATCGCGGCCTTTGCCGCTGGAGAGGACGCAGGCCGGCTGATGCTGGAGCTGGGGCATATCGGCATCGTTCCAGACGTCATGCCTTAAGCCTCACCGCCGGAAGGGCGTTCTTTTTACGACTTGCCGCAAACCCGTTTGTCACAATGGGCGGCTGTGCATAAGGTGTCCGAGACGCTGGCTCACCGGATCGTCCATATGGAAATTGTCGCGATCGTTCTCGTCCTCCTGCTTGCCGTGGTGCTGAGCGGGTTCATTTCGCGTGCCTTGCCGCTGCCCATTCCGCGCCCCCTGGTGCAGATCGCGTTCGGCGCCGGGCTCGGCTTCCTCACCGACTATACGGTGCCGCTCAATCCCGAGGTCTTCTTCCTCCTGTTCCTGCCGCCGCTGCTGTTTCTCGATGGCTGGCGCATCCCGCGCGAAGAGCTGCTCAAGGACGGCAAGACGGTGGTGGGGCTCGCGCTGGGGCTCGTCGTCTTCACCGTGGTCGGCGTGGGCCTCTTCATCGACTGGCTGATTCCGGCCATGCCGCTGCCCGTTGCCTTCGCGCTGGCCGCCGTGCTCTCGCCCACCGACCCGATCGCCGTGTCCGCCATCGCCCAGCGCGTGCCCATCCCCAAGCGGATGATGCACATCCTCGAGGGCGAATCGCTTCTCAACGACGCGTCCGGCCTCGTGTGCCTGCGCTTTGCCATCGCTGCGGCGCTCACCGGGTCGTTCTCGCTCTATGAGGCCAGCCTCGATTTCCTGTGGGTCGCCTTTGGCGGCCTGGCCATCGGCGTGGGCGTCACCTGGGTGGTCACCAAGCTCAAGGACCGTATCCTTGAGCGGCTCGGCGAGGATGTCGGCTCCCAGATCCTCGTCAGCCTGCTGATTCCCTTCGGCGCCTATCTCGCGGCCGAGCATCTGGGGTGTTCGGGCATCCTGGCCGCGGTCGCCGCCGGCATCACGATGAGCGTGGTCGAAACCTCGGGCCGTGCGCTGGCCGTCACCCGCATCCGCCGCAACTCGGTCTGGGACACGATCCAGTTCGCCGCAAACGGCATCATCTTCGTGCTGCTCGGGGAGCAATTGCCCTCGATCCTCGAGGGCGCCGCCGAAACGGTCAAGCTCACCGGCCACCACGAGCCCTGGTGGCTCGTGGTCTACGTGATCGGGATCAATCTGGGGCTCGCGCTCCTGCGCTTCGTCTGGGTCTGGGTTTCGTTCCGCCTCACCCTGGCGCGCAGCGGAAGCAGGCGCGAAGCGCCGCATTGGCGGCTCGTGGCCGCCATGTCGCTGGCCGGCGTGCGGGGTGCCATCACCCTGGCCGGTATCCTGACCCTGCCGCTGACCCTCTATACCGGCGATCCGTTTCCGGCACGCGACCTCGCGATCTTCCTCGCCATGGGCGTCATCATCTGCTCGCTGGTCGCGGCCAGCATCGCCCTGCCGCTTCTGTTGCGGGGGCTGGAGATGCCCGCCGAACCCATGCGGGAATCGGAGGTGGACGCCGCCCGGGTCGCGGCGGCGCAGGCGGCCATCGCCGCCATCGAGCGGGAGCAGCACGCCCTGGCCGAGGGGCGGCCGGATGCCGACCGCTATGTCGCGGCTGCCGCCAATGTCATGGAAGCCTATCGCCGCCGCGTGGAAGGGCCGACCCTATCCGACGAAGACACCTCGGCCGCGCGCGAAACCAGCCGGATCGAGCGCGAGCTGCTTCTGACCGGGGTGAGGGCGGAACGGGCCGAGCTGTTCAAGCTCGTCCGGGCGCGCCAGTTGGGCAGCGAAGCGGCCAACAAGCTGATCCGCGAGCTCGATCTCGCCGAGATCCGCTTCGGCGGCAGCACCTCGGCGAGCTGAAGGCCGGCGCTGCCGCGATTCCGTCGCCGTTTCCCTTGCGCCCACGCGGTTGGAAAACCGCATCGCGTAAGGCCTAAGGAACGCCAATTTAATCTCTACCTATCTAGTAGAGTAAGCAGTGAAGAGAGCTACGATCCTCCTGTTCATCCCATGCGGCCGTGCCGCGAACCAGGAGCATCTTCAGCATGAAAAAGCACATCGTACTGGCCGCCTTGGGCTTGGCCGCAGCCGCACCCGCCCTCGCGCAGACCGGCGTGGGCGCGCCGAGCGCGGTCACGATCACGCCCTTCACCTTCCAGACCATCGCCTCGCGCAATCCCGATTTCGACCCGTCGGGCTTCACCTATCCCAGCGGCGAGCGGCAGGGTGAGACCAACGCCAATGTCGGCGACGTGCGTCTCGATGGCGTGAGCGTCAACGGCACGATCTACGAGCAGGCCGACCTGCAATTGGTGACCGGCGCCCGCGTGCTCGTGGACGACGCGGTCGATGGCGAGCGGGGCGGGCACAACCTCGCCGCGGGCCGGGGCATCGGCGCCGACGAGGACGATTGGGTAGACGAGGGCGTCACCACCACGACGCCCACCGTCGATGACCTCGTCGCCAACCACGGCAATTTCAACCTCACCAGCATCGTCGCGACCCGCGAGGGTGTGGGCACCACGGTGTTCGAGCTGAGCTTCGACAATCCCACCGACACGCTGTTCATCTGGGAGCGCGGGCTTTCGGGCGACGTGGTGGTGTCCGCCCTCGACGCCGACGGCAATGCGGTCGGGTCCTACAAGGTGCGCGACGGCGTCAACGATGCCGGTGCGCTCGCGGATTACGCCCGCACCGGAATCACCGTCACAACCTATGTGCTCGAGGATTTCCTCAACCAGGGCCAGGAGCTCGGCGCGGTCGGCCTGCGGCTGAGCGAGCCCGCCTCGGCCTTCCGCTTCACGGTCTATCAGGAGCCCGAAGGCGAGGGCGCGGTGCGCTTCAACGGTCCGGACCTCAAGGTGCTGGCGCTGGCCGAGCCCGCCGGAGCGTAACCCAGATACGAAGAGGGCCGGCGGTGCGCCGGCCCATTCTCCTTCTCGCCTATTCGGCCGGCCGCTTGAAGAGGCCGGTATAGACCCCCTTGCCGATGACATGGCCCTGGATCGCCTCCAGCACCTCGGCGCGGGTCGCGAAGGCGTCGTCCTGCGGCTCGATATCGAGCACGGTGTCGAGCGCGTAGATCTCGAACACGTAGTGGTGGAACGGTCCCTCGGCCGGTGCGCCCGGGCCGCGATAGACTTCTCCCGTGGCGCTGGTCTGCAGGCTGCCGTTGGGCAGGGGATTGCCGCTCTCGACGCCTTCGGGCAAGCCCGTCGAATCGCCCGGAATGTTCCACACCAGCCAGTGCAACTGGTCCTCGGTCGTGGCTTCGCGCACGAAATTCATGTCGTGGAAATGGACGACGAAGCTCTCGGTGCCCTCGGGCGCGCCCGCCCAGGTGATCTCCGGCGACGTGCCGCCGCCCGGCTCGGCGTCCGGGGCAGCCTGGGAAAACTCCACAGGAATTTCGCCGCCGTCGGGATAGCCGGGCACGGTGACCTCCAGGCGCGCAAAGCCCGGTCCGGGTTGAGCCGCCGCGGGCAGCGCGAGCGCGATGCCGAGAATCGGGGCAAGAAACAGTTGGCGCATGACGTAACCTCCCTTTGCAAAGACTGACGTCCTTACAGAAGGGGAGGAGTGTGGCGACAGCGCGACCCCGTGACCGGCGACCCCGCTCAGTTGTCGCGTTCCATGCCCCAGGCGATCAGCGCCGCGGCGAGCAGCCCGACCCCGGCGACAGCGGTCACCACCGTGAACGGATAGGCTTTCGCCAGGTGCACGATTTCCTGCTCCTTGCGGCGCAGCGAGGGGCGCGCCCTGCGCATGCGGCGGCGCAGATCCTTGAACGCATGATGCGCGTCGGTCGTCGCGTCCGCGTAGACGCCCCGTCCCATGTCGGAAACCGAATGGGTCAGATCCGCCAGCTTCTCGCGCAGCTGGCTGATTTCACGCCGCAATTCACGTTCCCGGCGCGAGAGGCCGGAGGTGGTATGGTCGAGCAGGGCCATGGCGTACTCCTTTTTTCGTGCTTGCACCTGAAAGTTCCGTGATGTCAGTTGGTTCCCGTGGGACATTGCCAACGGCTCAAAAGCCGCAATGGTCCCTACGGACATGGCCGCCGCGGACAGGGAGTCGCCGGTCTCGATCCATCCGCGACAGTTTCAGCCACGAATGGGGGTGACATGGTTCACCGCGTTTTTGTTTCGCTCGCTCTTGCCGCCACGGTCGGGAGCGTTGGTCTGGTTCCGCACGCGCTGGCTCAGGCACGCACCGACATCGTCGTCGGGCTCGTGCTCGAGCCTCCGGTGCTCGATCCTACAGCCAATGCCGCAGCGGCAGTAGACGAGATCGTCTATGCCAATGTGTTCGAGGGCCTGACGCGCTTCGGGCCGGACGGGGACATCCTGCCCGCGCTCGCGCGCTCCTGGGAGATTTCTCCCGACGGGCTCACCTACACCTTCGCGCTCGCCGAAGGCGTGCTCTTCCACGACGGCACGACATTCGATGCCGAGGACGTCAAGTTCTCGCTCGAGCGCGCCACGGCCGAGGGCTCGCTCAACGCGCAGCAGTTCCTCTTTGCCGATATCGACACCGTGACCGTCATCGATCCGGCCACGATCGAGGTGACGCTGTCGCGTCCCAACGGCAATTTCCTCTTCAATCTCGCCTGGGGCGACGCGGTGATCGTCGCGCCCGAAAGCGCCGAGGGCAATGCCACCAATCCCGTCGGCACGGGCCCGTTCCGCTTCTCCAACTGGAACCAGGGCGATTCGGTCACCCTCGTGCGCAGCGAGGACTATTGGGGTGAGCCCGTTGCCCTCGAACGGGCCACGTTCCGCTTCATCGACGATCCCACGGCGGCCTTCGCGGCCATGATGGCCGAGGACGTGGACACGTTCCCCAACTTCCCGGCACCCGAGACCGTGCCGCTCATCGACGCCGATCCGCGCTTCCGGGCCGTGATCGGCACCACGGAAGGCGAAACCATCCTCGCCATGAACAACGCCCGCGCGCCGCTCGACAACGTGCGCGTGCGCGAGGCCATCGCCCGGGCCATCGATCGGCAGGCGATCATCGACGGCGCCATGTTCGGCTTCGGCACGCCCATCGGGAGCCATTTCGCGCCGCACCACCCGGCCTATATCGATCTCACCGCGCTTTCGGCCTACGATCCCGAGCGCTCGCGTGAGCTCCTGGCCGAGGCGGGGGTCGAGAACCTTACCCTCTCGCTGGCCCTGCCGCCCACGCCCTATGCACGGCGCGGCGGCGAGATCGTCGCGGCGCAATTGCGCGCCGTGGGGATCTCGGCGGAAATCCAGAACATCGAATGGGCCCAGTGGCTCGATCAGGTGTTCGGACGCGGCGAGTTCGACCTCACCATCATCTCGCACACCGAGCCGCTCGATATCGAGATCTATGGCCGCGACGACTACTATTTCCACTACGACAGCCCCGAGTTCAAAGCGATCATGGAAGAGATCGCCAACACGCCCAATCCGGAGGACCAGGTTCCGCTCTGGCAGGCGGCGCAGCGGCGGATTGCCGAGGATTACGTCAACGCCTTCCTGTTCCAACTCGCCAAGACCGGGGTCGAGAACGTCAACCTGCAGGGATTGTGGGTCAACGCGCCGACCCAGGCCACGGACCTCACGGGGGTGAGTTGGGCGCAGTAGCGGCCATGCCTGAAAGGCGCGCCCGATGACCCGGTATCTCATCGGGCGCGCCGCCGCGTTGCTCGCGAGCCTTTTGGCCGCGAGCCTCGTGGTGTTCTTCGCCCTCGAACTGCTGCCAGGGGATTCGGCCACCTTCATGCTGGGGCTGAACGCGACGCCCGAGGCGGTCGCCACTCTGCGCCAGGACCTGGGCCTCGACGCCCCCATGCTGCAGCGCTACGGCGCGTGGATCGTGGGCATGCTCACCGGCTCCATGGGCATCAGCTACACCTATCGCGTGCCGGTCGAAGAACTCGTGGCCGCCCGCATCGTCGTTTCCCTGCCGCTCGCGCTTTACGCCCTGGCGCTTTCGGTCCTCATCGCCATTCCCGTGGGCATCGTTGCGGCCGCGCGCCGCAACACGCTGCTCGACGCCGGGGTCATGGGCGTCACCCAGCTCGGCATCGCGGTGCCGAACTTCTGGTTCGCCATGCTGCTGGTCCTCGTCTTTTCGGTGAACCTGCGCTGGTTCTCCGCCGGCGGTTTTCCCGGCTGGGATGCAGGGGTCTTCGCGGTCATTCGCGCGCTGACCCTTCCGGCCATCGCCCTGGCCCTGCCGCAGGCGGCCATTCTCGCGCGCACCATGCGCTCCTCGCTCCTCGATACGCTGGACGAGGACTATATCCGCACCGCCCGCGCCAAGGGGCTGAGCCGCACTCAGGCGCTCTGGCGCCACGCGGTGCGCAACGCGCTCATTCCGGTGCTGACGATCCTCGGCCTGCAATTTTCGTTCCTCCTCGCCGGGGCCATCATCATCGAAAACGTCTTCTTCCTGCCCGGCCTCGGGCGTCTGGTGTTCCAGGCCATCTCCCAGCGCGATCTCATCGTGGTGCGTTCTGTGGTGATGCTGCTGGTGGTGGCGGTGATCCTTGTCACCTTCCTGGTCGACATCGCCTATGGGCTGGCCGATCCGCGATTGCGGCGGAGCGCGGCGTGAGGCGGCTCGGTCCGCTCCCCCTGTCCCTGCTCATCGGCGGGGCGATCAGCGCGGCCGTGGCCGTGCTGGCGCTGGTCTCGTTCGTCTACACGCCGGGGGACGTGACCACGATCGACATCGGCCAGCGCCTCCTGCCGCCTTCGTCCGAACACTGGCTGGGCACCGACCAGCTCGGCCGCGATCTCGTCTCCATGATCATGGTGGGCGCGCGCACCTCCATCGCGGTGGCTCTCGTCGCGGTGGGCATCGGGGTGGGGCTCGGCGTGCCGCTCGGGCTTCTGGCGGCCGCGCGGCCGGGAGGCCTGCTCGACGAGACCATCATGCGCGGCAACGATCTCGTCTTCGCCTTCCCCTCGCTGGTGATCGCCATCCTCATCACCGCCGTCTTCGGTCCCGGCGCGGTCAACGCCATCATCGCCATCGGCATTTTCAACATCCCGGTTTTCGCCCGGCTGACGCGCGGCGCGGCGCTCAGCCTCTGGGCCCGCGATTTCGTCAAGGCCGCCCAGGTGGCGGGCAAGGGCGCGGCGCGCATCTCGGCCGAGCACATCCTGCCCAATATCGCCAACATGCTGCTGGTCCAGGCCTCGATCCAGTTTTCCCTCGGCATCCTCGCCGAGGCCGGGCTCTCCTATGTCGGGCTCGGCGCCCAGCCGCCCGTTCCGAGCTGGGGCCGCATGCTGGCCGAGGCCCAGACCATGATCGGGCTGGCGCCGCACGTGGCGCTGGTGCCCGGCATCACCATCGTCGTCACGGTGCTCGGCCTCAACCTCGTCGGCGACGGGCTGCGCGACCTTTTCGATCCGCGCCTGCGGCGGAGCGCGCGATGAGCCTGTTGCGCGTCGAAAACCTCGGCCTCGCCATCGGCGAGACTCCCATTCTCGAGGGCGTCTCCTTTGCCGTGGAGCCGGGCGAGGTCGTCGGCCTCGTCGGGGAATCCGGCTCGGGCAAGTCCATGACCGCGCTTTCCGTGCTCGATCTGTTGCCGCACGGCTCAAGGCGCACCGGCCGCATCGTGCTCGATGGGCGCGACCTCACCACGCTCCCCGAGCGCGACATGGTGCGCGTGCGCGGCGGCGCGGTCGGCATGGTGTTCCAGGAGCCCATGACCGCGCTCAATCCGGTGATGACCATCGGCGATCAGGTCGCCGAAGTCCTCTCCGTGCATCGCGCCGCCGGCCGCCGCGAGGCCCACGCCCGCGCCGCGGACGCGCTCGCCCGGGTCGGTCTGCCGCACGAGACGGTCGGCCATGACCGCTACCCGCACGAGCTTTCCGGCGGCCAGCGCCAGCGCGTCGGCATCGCCATGGCCACGGTGCTCAAGCCGAAACTGCTGATCGCCGACGAGCCCACTACCGCGCTCGACGTCACCACCCAGGCCCAGGTTCTGTCCCTGCTGCGCGATCTCGTGGCCGAGGAGCAGATGGGCCTCGTCCTCATCACCCACGACCTCGCGGTCGTGGCGCAGATGGCCGACCGGCTGGTGATCCTCGAAAAGGGCAGGGTGGTGGAAGAGGGCGCCCCGCGCACCGTCTTCACCGATCCGCAGCACGCCTATACGCGAAAGCTGATCGCTGCCTCGGCCCATGTGCCGCAGCGCGCGGCGCGCATCCTCTCCGCAGAGCCGCCCCTGCTCGCAGTCGAAAACCTCGTGCGGCGCTATCCCATGCGCCGGGCCATGCCCTTCGGCCCACGCCGCTGGGTCGAGGCCGTGCGCGGCGTCTCGCTCACGGTGGCGCCGGGGGAGAGCGTCGGCATCGTGGGCGAGAGCGGGTCGGGCAAATCCACGCTCGCGCGCGCCATTCTCGGGCTGGAGCGCCCCGACGCGGGCCGCATCGGCGTGGCCGGCCGGCCCGTGGACGGTCCCCGCGGCACGGACTTCGCGACCCGCCAGGCCATGCAGATCGTGTTCCAGGACCCCTATGGCTCCTTCGATCCGCGCCAGACCGTGGAAAAGCTGGTGGCCGAGCCCTTCCACCTGCTCGGCGCTTCCGCCCCACGCGGCGCGGCGCGGCGTGCGGCCGTCTCCGAAGCCCTGCAATCCGTGGGGCTGTCCGCCGGCGACCGCGACAAATACATCTTCGAGTTTTCCGGCGGCCAGCGCCAGCGCATCGCCATCGCGCGCGCGCTCATCGTCCGTCCGCGTCTCGTGGTGCTGGACGAGCCGGTCTCGGCCCTCGACGTGACCGTGAGGGCGCAGATCCTCGATCTCCTGGCCGACCTGCAGGCCCGCTACGGCCTCGCCTATCTCTTCATCGCCCATGATCTGGGCGTCGTGCGCGCGATCACCGACCGCGTCCTCGTGATGCACGAGGGCGCCGTGGTGGAGGAGGGGCCGACCCAGCGCGTGCTCGACCAGCCGGACCATCCCTATACGCGCGCGCTCGTCGCGGCCACGCCACGCCTTGAAGCCGCGCGCGCCCGGGGCTAAGAGCGTTGCGAGCAAACGGGCTGGGCGGGTTGTCATGATGGATTTTGCGCGCGCACGCAGGGCGATGGTGGATGGGCAATTGCTGGCCGGCGGCGTCCTCGACCAGCGCATCCTTTCGGCCATGGGCCGGGTGCCGCGGGAGCTCTTCGTGCCGGAGGCGCGCCGCGCCCTGAGCTATCTCGATGAAGCCGTCGCGGTTTCCCCCACGCGCCTCATGCCCGATCCCGCCGGGCTCGGCAGGCTCATCCAGCTCGCCGAAGTGGGCAGCCGGGACGTGGTGCTCGATATCGCCTGCGGCACGGGCTATTCCACCGCGGTTCTCGCTGCTCTCGCCAATGGCGTCGTGGCGCTGGAGGACGATCCGGCCCTGGTCGAGGCCGCCAACGCCAATCTCGTGGCGCTCGATATCGGCAATGCCGCGGTGGTAGAGGGCCCGCTCACCGGCGGCATTGCACGCGAAGCGCCGTTCGACGTCATCGTGATCGGGGGCGCCGTCGATATGGTGCCCGATACGCTGCTCGACCAGTTGGGCGAGGGTGGGCGGCTCGTGGCGGCCATCGGCCACGGCAATGCGGGCGTCGCGCATCTTTTCGTGCGTGGGGAGGGAACGGTGACCCGGTCCGCGCATTTCAACCTCAGCCTGCCCGCGCTTGCGGCGTTCGCCCGGGAAGAGACCTTCCGCTTCTAACACGAATCGGAAATGTTGCTCTTGGGCCACGCTCGCCGCATGGCAACATTACCGTTAGATGAAATTTGCGCCGAGCGCGTTGTTCCCGGTCGCAGAGAGGACTACCTTGCGCCCTACGTACTGGAGGCGTGTGGTATGTGTTTGCGTAACTGGACTGCGCGTGCGGCTTTAGCCGCCGCGATTGCGATCGTTCCTGTGGCCGGTTACGGCCAGAGCCTGACACAGGTCCTGGTTCACGCCTACGAAAACAGCCCTACACTCGCCTCGGCCTTCCTCTCCGTCCGCGCGGCGGGGCAGGGCATCCGCTCGGCGGAAGGGGCCTATCTGCCCAGCGTCGGCGCTTCGGCCAGCGTCAACGCCACCTATTCACCCAACATGCAGGGTGACTACACCATCTCCACCTCCGACCAGTTCGGCCTCTCCTACAACCAGACCCTGTTCGACAATTTCGCCTCCGACGCGGCCATCCGCGCGGCGCGCGAAAATTACGACGCGTCGGTCCACACGGCGGCCAATACCGAGCAGAACGTGCTGCTGCAGGCCGCGACCGCCTTCTACAACGTTATCCTCAACCGCAGGATCGTCGATATCCGCCGCGAAAACCTCGGGTTCGTGCAGACCCAGCTCGAAGCGGCCCGTGACCGGCTGGAGCTTGGCGAGGGCACCCGTCTCGACGTCGCCCAGGCCGAATCCAGCCAGGCCCAGGCCCAGGCGAGCTATCAGGCCGCGGTCAACAACCTCACCACCAGCGAAGCGCAGTTCATCAGCGCCGTGGGCATGCCCCCGGCCAGCCTTTCCGACAACATGAGCGTCGCGCGCCTGATTCCCAATTCCGTGGACGCGGCGCTCGCGCTGGCCGAGCAGACCCACCCGGCGCTTCTCGCCTCGGCGGCGCAGATCCGCGCGGCGACGTTCCAGGCCGAGGAGACCGTGGCGTCCTTCGGCCCCAACGTGTCGCTCAGCGCATCGGCCGGCATGGGCGGCTTTACCGGCGATCGCGTGGCCGGCCAGGCCCAGATCGGCTTGAGCCTCTCGATCCCCATCTACACCCCGACTCGAGACCCCGCGGTCGAGCAGGCCAATATCGCCCGCATGCAGAGCGAGGTGCAGGCCTTTGCCAACCGCGATCAGGTCTATGAGGCCGTGCGCCAGGCCTGGGCCGGCTACAACTCGGCCTATTCCCAGATTCAGAGCGCGACCGCGGCCGTGGCCGCGACCCGTCTCGCGCTCGAAGCGGTGATCGACCAGAGCGAAGTGGGGCAGGCGACCACGCTCGACATCCTCGATGCGCGGGCGACCCTGCTCACGGTCGAGGAGCAACTGGCCTCCGCCCAGGTCCAGCGCTCGATCGCGGCCTTCTCGCTGGTGGCGGCCATGGGCCAGCTCAGCGCCACAGAGCTCGCGCTCCCGGTCATCCCGCGCGCGGCGGACGGCACCTACCTGCCGCAGCCGGCCTCCGCGACCACCATTCCCGCCTCTCAGGACGCCTGGGCCGGCCTGCGCTGAGCCGGCCGTCCAGATTTTGGTGGAAGACGCACGCTTGACCCCGCGCGCCCGGTTCCCTTGGAGGATTCGGGCGCGTTAACATAGCGTAAATGCGAATCAATTGCCCACCGGACCCTCGGCGGGCGTCGCAGGACGAGCGGGGCAAACGATGAACCAGCCGGCATCCAAAGAGCCGACCATGGACGAAATCCTGTCGTCGATCCGGCAGATCATTGCCGATGACGACGAAGCCGCGGCGCGCAGGGCGCCGCCGCCGCCCGCGCCGCGCCCCGTTGCCGCCTCCGCGCCCCTCGCGTCCGTTCCCGAGCCGGCCCGGGCGCCGGCCTTCGACCCCTTTGTCGATCCGTTCGAGGATGACGAGGACGATGCGGTGCCCACGCTCGCGCTGACGCCCGACCAGATCGTCCATGACGAGCCCGCCGAGGAAGAGCCCGCGCCTGTGCGTCCCGCCCCCGCTGCAAGCGCGCCGCGTCCGCAGCCGCAACCCGAGCGCGCGGCCTTCCAGCCCGCGCCCATGCCGCAGACGGTTGCCGAGGACGACGACGAAGACGAGGAGGAGGGCGCCGCCCCCGTCAGCTTCGCCTCTCCCGGCCGCATCGATCCCGATGACGTCACCTTCGCCGGCCCCGCCGATATCCACGAGGAGCCCGTGGCCCGTCCGCGCCCGAGCATTGCGGCCTCCGCGCCGCTGCCGGACCCCACGCTCACCAGCGATCTGGCCGACCAGCTTCTCGAGCCCGCCGCCGCCGCCGCGGTCGGAAGCGCCTTCGCCCGGCTCAACGCGCCGCGGCTGACGCCCGAAACCCCGGTCGGGCTGGGCGGGCTCACCATCGAGGCCATGCTGCGCGACATGCTCCGGCCCATGCTCAAGGACTGGCTCGACGAGAACCTGCCCGCCATGGTCGAGCGCCTGGTCGAACAGGAAATCGAGCGCGCCTCGCGCGGGCGGTAAGGCCACCCAAATTCGAGCGGAGGCGAGACCGCACTGGAGTCCGGCAATGAATGCCGGAATGACACTGGAATATTAGGCAGGCGGCTTGCCCCACCCACCGCCGTCACCCCGGCATTCATTGCCGGGGTCCAGCGCGATGCCGCCCCGAACACGAGTCCGGTTGACTTCCCACCCGCGCTTGGATTTACACCTATGACCCCGTTCTTCGCCGACGCCACGACGGCGGAGGCTTTCGCGTTTCCAGCGATGGATGTCCGATGATCGACAAGACCTACGAGCCCGCTTCCGTCGAGGGGCGGATTTACCAGGCATGGCTGGACGCCAATGCGTTCGCCGCCGGCGCCGGCAAGGCCCCGGGTGCGGAAAGCTTCACCATCGTCATCCCGCCGCCCAACGTCACCGGCTCGCTCCATATCGGGCACGCGCTCAACAACACGCTGCAGGATATCCTCGTGCGCTTCGAGCGCATGCGCGGCAAGGACGTGCTCTGGCAGCCGGGCACCGACCACGCGGGCATCGCGACCCAGATGGTGGTCGAGCGCCGGCTTGCCGAGGCGCAGCAGCCTTCGCGCCGCGAAATGGGCCGCGAGGCCTTTGTCGAGAAGGTCTGGGAGTGGAAGGCCGAAAGCGGCGGCACCATCCTCAATCAGTTGAAGCGCCTCGGCGCGTCGCTCGACTGGTCGCGCGAGCGCTTCACCATGGACGAGGGCCTGTCCCGCGCCGTGCTCGAGGTCTTCGTCACCCTGCACAAAGAGGGGCTGATCTATCGCGACAAGCGCCTCGTCAACTGGGACCCCAAGCTCCAGACCGCGATTTCGGACCTCGAGGTCGAGCAGATCGAGCTCGACGGCAATCTCTGGCATTTCCGCTACCCCATCGAAGGCCGCGCCTTCGATCCCGAGGATGCCTCGACCTATATCGTCGTCGCCACCACGCGCCCCGAGACCATGCTGGGCGACACGGGCGTTGCCGTGAACCCGGAAGACGAGCGCTACAAGGCCCTGATCGGCCAGCATATCGTGATGCCGATCACCGGCCGCCGCATTCCCATCGTGGGCGACGATTATGCCGATCCGGAAGCGGGCTCGGGCGCGGTCAAGATCACGCCGGCGCACGATTTCAACGACTTCGAGGTCGGCAAGCGCAATAACCTGCGCAAGATCAACATCATGAACCCCGATGCCTCCATCCTGCTCAAGGGCAACGCGGATTATCTCGAAGGCCTCACGCCCACGCCCGAGCAGCAGGCGCTTTGGGACGAGCTCGACGGCATGGACCGCTTCGCCGCGCGCAAGCGCATCGTGGCGCTGATGGACGAGCAGGGCTATCTCGACAAGATCGAGCCGCACCGCCATTCCGTGCCGCATGGCGACCGGGGCGGGGTGCCGGTCGAGCCCTATCTCACCGACCAGTGGTTCCTCAACGCGGCCGAGCTGGCCCGTCCGGCCCTGGCCTCGGTGCGCGAGGGCCGCACCAATTTCGTGCCCAAGACCTGGGAAAACACCTATATCCCCTGGATGGAGAACATCCTGCCCTGGTGCATTTCGCGCCAGCTCTGGTGGGGTCACCAGATTCCGGCCTGGTTCGGTCCGGATGGCGAGATTTTCGTCGAGAAATCCGAGGAAGAGGCCCTGGCCGCGGCCGAGCGCCATTACGGCGTGCGCACCGCGCTCACCCGCGACGAAGACGTGCTCGACACTTGGTTCTCCTCCGCGCTCTGGCCGTTCTCGACCCTGGGCTGGCCGGACCAGACGCCCGAGCTCGCCCGCTATTATCCGACCAACGTGCTGGTCACCGGCTTCGACATCATTCCGTTCTGGGTCGCCAGGATGATGATGATGGGCCTGCATTTCATGAAGCAGGAGCCGTTCTCCACCGTCTATGTCCACGCTCTCGTTCGCGACGAGAAGGGACAGAAGATGAGCAAATCCAAGGGGAACGTCATCGATCCTCTGGAGCTGGTCGAGAAGTACGGCGCCGACGCCACCCGCTTCACACTCGCGGCTATGGCGGCGCAGGGGCGCGACCTCAAGCTCTCCCTGAATCGCGTCGAGGGCTATCGCAACTTCGTCACCAAGCTCTGGAACGCGGCGCGCTTCCTCGAAATGAACGCGTGCCAGCGCGTCGAAGGCTTCGATCCGAAATCCGTCGCCACGGCGCTCAACCAGTGGCTGGTGGGCGCCACGGCCAGGGCGGCCGCGGACGTCACCCAGGCCATCACCGACTTCAAGTTCAACGAAGCGGCGAACGCGGCCTATGATTTCGTCTGGGGCACGTTCTGCGACTGGTTCGTGGAACTCGCCAAGCCGGTGCTCTCCGGCGAGGACGGGCCGGCCAAGGACGAGACCCGCGCCACCGCCGCATGGGCGCTGGACGAGATCCTCGCCCTCCTGCACCCCTTCATGCCCTTCGTCACCGAGGAGCTCTGGGCCGAGACCGGCAAGCAGGGTCCGGCGCGCGAAAAGCTCCTGATGCTCTCGCCCTGGCCGGAGCAGGCGACGGGCCTGTTCCCCGAGGCTGCCGCCGAGATCGACTGGCTCGTGGCGCTGATCTCGGCCGTCCGCTCGGTCCGCACCGAGATGAACGTGCCCGCGGGCGCGCAGGTGCCGCTCGTCGTGGTCGGCGCCAATGACGAAACCCGGTCGCGGCTCGACCGCCACGCCGCCGCCATCGCGCGGCTGGCGCGCGTCGCCGGCGTCAGCCATGCCGATGCGGTGCCGGCGAGCTCGGCCCAGTTCGTGGTGGGCGAGGCAACCTGGGCGCTGCCTCTGGCCGACCTCATCGACATCGAGGCCGAAAAGGCGCGGCTGGCCAAGGAGATCGGCAAGGCCGAGGCCGAGATCGGCAAGATCGACAAGAAGCTCTCCAACCCGCAATTCGTCGAGAAGGCGCCCGAGGAGGTCATCGCGGAGCAGCGCGAGCGTCTGGCCGAGGCCCAAGCCCTGCGCGACAAGCTCACCGCGGCCCGCGCACGCCTGGGCTGATCCTTTTCCCGAACGAGATTCGGTGCCGATCAAGGGCTGGACGGTTTCCGTCCAGCCCTTTTTGCATGGCCGCCGCGTTGTAGCCGATGAAATTCCAAGGCATGCTCGCAATCCTCGATGCCCGTTCCGCGAGAGGAGAGCGGCGGGTGGACAATGCACCTCCGTAAAAACCGGGCATCGGACGATGAAACGAGGAGGAAACATCGTGTCTATGCAGCATTTCCGTGCCGGGCTGTCGTGTACGACAGCCGTTATTCTCGGCCTGTGCGCGATACCCGCCATGGGGCAGGAGGCAGAATTTGAAAGCGTGGGCCGCGGCGCGCCGGTCATCACCACGTCGGCGCCCATCGTGGGGCCGGGCGTGCGCTACAACGGCGTCGGCGGCCCGCGCTTCGAGGACGATCCGGTGATTGCCGCGCAGGGCGGGGAGGCGCCCGAGGGCATCGAGCCGCTGCCCGTGGATATCTACACGACCACCGATTTCTACCAGGACCGCGAGCTCTGGACCGATCCGCGCTATTTCCGCTGCTCGAGCCCGGTGGCGCTCGAAGCCGTGTGGGGCGCCTATCCGGACACCGAGATCATCGTCGGCGACAACCCGCCCGAAACCGCGCCCTGGGGCTATTGCGACCGCGATTATCCGCGCGAGGAGATCGTCTCGCCCTATCCGTTCGAGACCGCCCAGGAGCATTACGAGGCCCTGCTGGCCGAAACCACCGAGCGGGGCGGGCCCACGCAATATAGTCGCGAGAATCCGCCGCCCGACTGGGACGGCCGCTACGCCCGCAACGAGGACGGGCTGCCGCCCTGGCTCTTCGTCGCCCACAACCAGGCGCCGACGATCCTGTCGCTGCTGACCGAGGAATACCAGACCCGCCTGGTGCAGGCGATGTACCACCTCGCGGTCAACAACGCGCCGCAATGGTCCGCCGCCTATTGCTGGCCGGAAGGCTTCATGCGCTACTTCTCGGGCCCCGGCGCCCGGTCGGTCGACGTGGTCATGAACCCGCGCCAGATCCAGTTCATCTCCAGCTCCGCGGACAACTTCCTGCGCCAGGTGCAGATCGGCGCCGAGTTCAATCTGGACGGCGCCATCCCGCGGCTGGGGCAGGAGGTTCCGCGCTGGTACGGCGAAACCATCGGCTTCTGGGATGGCGATGCGCTCATCACCTGGACCTCGAACGTGCAGGGCTGGACCACGCACTCCTCGTTCGAGCACTCCAACCAGATGCAGACCGTCGAGATCTACACCCCGCGCTACGGCGAGGCGGACGAATTCATCGGCCTGTTGCACGAGACCGTCTTCTACGATCCCGAAGCCCTCGTCGAGCCGGTCCGGCTCGTGCGCAACCTCAACAAGCGCGGTGAGCTCAACGAGGTGACGCCGATCGTCTATGTGCGCTGCAACCCCACCATCTACCCGATCGGCGGCGTGCAGACCAACATCACCCCGGGCCAGGTGTTCGAGTACCAGCAGCCGGACTGGTTCGGACGGCCCTGGGCGCAGAACTGGGAACAGCATTTCGAGCAGGACATGGAACGTCCCCAGGGCGAAGGCCTGTTCGGGTTCTGAGAACCCACGGGCGGCAGCCGGGTTTCACGGCCCGGCTGCCGCTTTTGTGACAATATTGCATCAAGGGCGGAACCATCACCGCCCTTGCCCGTTGCAGAAGGTTGTCCCGCCTCGGCCGGTCACAATCTTACCCCAAATCGACCCGCAGGATCACGTCAGGGCGGCTGAGGATTGGACGGTTGCGCGGGCACCTTCGGGCTCCGCGCGAGGTCCGCTTCGACGCCCGCGCTGGCGGGGTCTTGTTCTCCGTCAGGGATCGTGACGGGGAATTAAGTTTGGTAGAGCGAAGCTCAAAAAACAAAGATATCCCAATGGAGTGCGAGGATAAGTTCCTGCGCTTTCTGAGAGAGTCTTTGTGTGCTTTGCGCCTCACCGGCGCCCCGGCTTGGCCCGGATTGCTCACGAATCTCGACACAAAACCCGGCTATAGATCGGGACTTCCGGCACATGCCGGACAAAGACAACAACACACGACCAACAGGATTGCGGCTGCTGCCTCCGGCGCGGCCGTCATGAGGCGTATCTTGAGAATGCCCGCGCCCTCCCGGCGCGTGGGCGAGAAGGTGTTCTATGCCGCGTAGGATGAGTCTGGATTTGGCTTTCGCCGCGATGATGGTCGCGGGGGCGGGGTGGGCCGGCACGGTCCCTGCGTTGGCACAGTCCGCGGCCGACGCGGCCAATGAGCTTGCGATCATGCTCGACAGCGCCAACGAACTGTCCAGCGACAATCTCGTCTCGGCCCTGCGCGATGCGGCCGATGCCGGCGAGCCCATCGCCATGTGGCAGCTTGGGTTGATGTACGAATCCGGCGTGGGCGTCGAGCAGGACGAGGCGCAGGCCTTCCTCTATTTCTCCCAGATCGCCAACGAGCACGCCGACGCGCCGCCGCGCAGCCTCGATGCCGATATCGTGGCCCAGTCCTTCATGAAGGTGGGCGACTATTATCGTCACGGCTTGCCCGATGCGGGCATCCCCGTGGACAATGCCCGCGCCCGGGCCCTGCTCATGCACGCCGCCTCCTATTTCGGCGATGCCGACGCGCAGTTCCGGGTCGGCGAGCTCTATCTCGATCCCAACGAACTGGGCGTGAACCCCATCCAGAGCGCGCGCTGGCTCTCGCTCGCCGCCAGCAAGGGGCATCCGGGGGCGCAGGCGCGGCTCGGCGAACTGCTCTACCGGGGCGACGGAATCGTGCCGCAGCCCGTCGAGGGCCTGATGTGGATCGCGCTGGCGCAGCGCAACGCCCGCGGCACGGCCGACGAAGCCTGGATCACCCAGCTCGCGCAGTCGGTGCAGACCGGCGCCGACCCCAACCAGCTCGAAGCCGCGCTCCTCGCCGCCGACACCTACGCGCCGCAGTTCTCGGGGTATTGATCGGCGCGCGGTTCGCGCTCCCATCCTGCCCTCGCTGGTGCACGAACAGCCCTTACCCCGATCCCACCCCTCGTCACCCCCGGGCCTGACCCGGGGGTCCGCGATGCTGGCAAGCCATCGAAGGCGAAGGGGACGCCACATGGCGCGACCTGCGCCCGCACTTTATAGCGTTCAGTGACCTTGGCCTCTGGACCCCGGCAATGCATGCCGGGGTGACGACCGGGAATGGGGCGACATGAAAGCCCACCCCGATCTCGCTGTCCCGGCGCAGGCTGGGGCCCATCCTGAGCACCAAATGCCGCGCACCAGCGGCACCGATACCGTCCTGCGGATGGGGCGAGATAAAACCCCAACCCCGATGTCATTCCGGCAGTGAGAAGCGGTTCGGCGGTACGCCGAAGCCAAAGGTCCAGTGGACCTTTGGCAGCGCCCGAACGCCCTGAGACTTACGGTCGAAGGGCTGCCGGAATCCAGGAAATCTATCCCCGCACTCGGAGCCGAAAGCCCCTCAGGCCGCCTGCAACGACGCCGGCGCCACCGCGAACTCCGCCACCACCGGCACGTGATCCGAGGGCTTGTCCCATCCGCGCACGTCCCGATGCACTTCCACCCCCCTCAGAAGGTCCGCGGCCTGGGGTGAGGCGAGGATGTGGTCGATGCGGATGCCCGCGTTCCGCCGCCATGCACCGGCCTGGAAATCCCAGAACGTGAAGCTCTGGTCCCTGGTCGTGGCGCGCAGCGTGTCGGTCAGGCCCAGGTTGACGATGCGCCGGAACTTTTCGAGGCTTTCCGCCCGGAACAGCGCGTCGCCCCACCAGGCTTTCGGATCGTGGCAATCGTGACCCGTGGGGATCAGGTTGAAGTCGCCGATGACGAGGAAGGGGTCCTCCCGCGTCAGCCGCGAGCGGATGAACGCCTCCAGCCGGGTCATCCAGCCGAGCTTATAGGGAAATTTCTCGCTCTCCACCGGATTGCCGTTCGGCAGGTAGATATTGCAGACGCGGATGACGCCCTGGTCGGTCGAGAACACGCTCTCGATCAGCCGCGCCTGTTCGTCCTCGGGCGCGCCGGGCAGGCCGCGATGCACCTCATCGAACGGAAGCTTGGAGAGGAGCGCCACGCCGTTGAAGCTCTTCTGGCCGTGGGTCTCGACATTGTAGCCCAGCGCCTCGAACGGGGCGCGCGGAAAGGCCTCGTCGACGCACTTGATCTCCTGCAGGCCCACGATGTCGGGCTTGGCGACCTCGAGCCAGTGCAGCACCAGCTCCAGCCGTGCGTTGATGCCGTTGATGTTGAAGGTCGCGATCTTCATGCCGCCCTCATGTTCGCAGGGCGTCGCCGCCGTAGGTGGATCAAACCGAAAAGCTGGTGCCGCAGCCGCAGGAGGCGACCGCGTTGGGATTCCTGATCTGGAAGGTCTGGCCGATCAGGTCGTCCACGAAGTCGATCTCGGCGCCGCCCATGAATTCCCGGCTCATCTCGTCGATATAGACCGTGGCGCCGTGCCCGGTCAGCACCAGGTCGTCCGCGTTGGGGGGTTCGGTGACGATATTGTATTCGTACTGGAATCCCGAGCAGCCGCCGCCGGCGACCCCGATGCGCAGCGCGGCGCCTTGGGCCTGCTTGGCGAGGATCTTGCCGATGCGCGCGGCGGCGCGGTCGGTGAGGACGATGGAGGAGGGGGCCAGAGCACTATCGGACATGGTACACGAACCTGACGGTTGCCGAGCGTAAGCTCGTCTCGTATCGAGACTCGTAAATCTAGGACGTCGGGGGCGCGATGAAAAGGGGCAGGGCGACGCAGGAGGGTGACGGAGCCGAGATCGGCGGGCTCGCGCCCTATGCCAGCCATTCGGCGCAAAGCCGGGGCCGCGCCTTCTCCGCTTCGCCCAGCCCGACCCGTGGCGAATTCCAGCGCGACCGCGACCGCATCATCCATTCCACGGCCTTCCGCCGGCTCCAGCACAAGACTCAGGTCTTCCTGCACCATGAGGGGCACCATTTCCGCACGCGGCTGACCCATACGCTCGAAGTCAGCCAGATCGCGCGCTCCATCGCCCGGGCGCTGCGGCTCAACGAGGACCTGGCCGAAGCCATCGCGCTCGCCCACGATCTCGGCCATACGCCCTTCGGCCACGCGGGCGAGCGGGTGCTGGAGCGACTGATGGCCGAGTGGGGCGGGTTCGACCACAACGAGCAGGCCCTGCGCGTCGTCACCCGCATCGAGAACCGCTACGCGGCCCATGACGGGCTGAACCTCACCTGGGAAACCCTCGAAGGCATTCTGAAGCACAACGGCCCGGTGCCCGAAGCCGTCGCCGCGCGCGTCGCCCCCATCCTCGACGGCATCCCCGAGCGCGAAAAACTGCTGGCACCCGCCTTCGCGAGTCTCGAAGCGCAGATCGCGGCCATTGCCGACGACATCGCCTACGATGCCCACGACATCGACGACGCCGCGCGCGCCGGGCTGCTTACGCCCGCCGATCTCCTCGCCGCCCCGGTCGTGGCGGACATCGTGCGCCGGGTCGAGGCCGCCCATAAGGGCCTCGAACGCGGCCGCATGCTGCACGAGATCCAGCGCCGGCTCATCACCGCCATGATCGAGGACGTGATCGCCGCGAGCGCCGGGCGCATCGCCGCCGCGGACCCCGCCTCCGCCGATGCCGTGCGCGCGCTGCCCCATGCGCTGATCGGCTTTTCGGAGTCCCTGCGCGAGGACGAGCGCGGGCTCAAGGCCTTCATGTTCGCCAATGTCTATCGCCACGGGAGCGTCATGGCGCCGGTGCGCGAAAGCGAGCGCGTGGTCGAGCGCCTGTTCCTCCGTTATCGCGAGACCGGCGACATGCCCGGCCGCTGGGGCGAGGCCTATGCCGCGGCCCCTGACGACGCGGCCCGCGCCCGCGTCGTCGCGGACTTCATCGCCGGAATGACCGACCCGTTCGCGCTCGCCGAATACGCGCGTCTGTTTGACGAGCACGTGCAATTCCGCTAACCCGCAGCGGGAATTTTCCCGACAATGCAGCAGGTCCCATGGATATCTTTGCCCTCTTCGAAGGGCGCGTGAAAGACGCGCTGGTGGCGGCATTTCCCGCTCTCCTTGGCAATGACGCGGTGCTCGACCGCGTCGTGGTCGAGCCCCCGCGCGATCCGGCCCATGGCGACCTGTCCACCAACGCGGCCATGGTCGCGGCCAAGCCGCTGGGCGAGAACCCGCGCGCCATCGCCACGCAACTGGCCGGCCGGTTTGCCCGCGAGGCCGATATCGAGACCGCCGAGGTCGCGGGCCCGGGCTTCCTCAATTTCCGGCTGCGGCCCGCGGTCTGGCACGAGGTCCTGGCCTCGATCCCCCGCGAGGGCGCGGATTTCGGGCGCAGCGATCTGGGGCAGGGCGAGAAGGTCAACGTCGAATACGTCTCGGCCAATCCCACCGGCCCCATGCATGTGGGCCATACGCGCGGCGCGGTGTTCGGCGACGCGCTCGCCTCGCTCCTGGCCTTCACCGGCCACGACGTGACGCGGGAATATTACATCAACGACGCCGGCGCGCAGGTCGATGTCCTCGCCCGCTCCGCCTATCTGCGCTACCGCGAGGCCCTGGGCGAGACCGTCGAGATCCCCGCCGGCCTCTATCCGGGCGACTATCTCGTGCCCGTAGGGCAGGCGCTGGTCGAGGAATTCGGCAACAGCCTTCTCGACAAGCCCGAAAGCGCCTGGCTCGCGCCGGTCAAGCAGCACACCCTGGCTGCGATGATGGAGCTCATCCGCGCCGACCTCGAAAAGCTCAACATCACCCACGAAGTCTTTTTCTCCGAAAAGACCCTTCACGGCGAGGGTGGGGACGTTGCGGCGACCCTCGACTGGCTGCGCGACAAGGGCCTGGTCTACGAGGGGCGGCTGGAGCCGCCCAAGGGCAAGACGCCGGACGATTGGGAGGACCGCGAGCAGACCCTGTTCCGCGCCACCGCCTATGGCGACGACGTGGATCGCCCGCTGGTCAAGTCCGACGGCAGCTACACCTATTTCGCCGCCGACATCGCCTATCACCGCAACAAGGTGCTGCGCGGCTTCACGACGCTCGTGGACGTGCTCGGCGCCGATCACTCCGGCTACGCCAAGCGCATCCAGGCCGCGACCGAGGCGGTCTCGGAGGGCAAGGCCAAGGCCGTCGTGCAGTTCTGCCAGCTCGTCAAGCTGATGCGGAACGGCGAGCCGGTGAAAATGTCCAAGCGTTCCGGTGACTTGGTGACGCTCGCCGATGTTGTGGACGAAGTCGGCCCGGATGCGACCCGCTTCATGCTGCTGTTCCGCAAGCAGGACGCGCCGCTCGATTTCGATTTCGGGCTGGTCAAGGAAAAGACCAAGGACAACCCGGTCTTCTACGTCCAGTACGCCCATGCCCGGACCCATTCGGTGTTCCGCAACGCGGCCGCCGACATGCCCGATCTCGACACCTCGGCGCCAGCCCTCGACGGGGCCGATCTCTCGCTCCTCGCAACGCAGGAGGAGCTGGAGCTGATCCGCATGCTCGGCGCCTGGCCGCGCCAGGTGGCGCAGGCCGCCAAGGCCTACGAACCGCACCGTATCGCCTTCTACCTGCACGAGCTCGCGGCGCTGTTCCACGCCTTCTGGGCCAAGGGCAAGGAAAACCCGCAGTTACGGTTTGTTAATGCTGACAGCCCGAAAATGACGCTGGCTCGACTCGCCCTTGTCGACAGCGTTCGGCAGGTTCTCGGCAATGGATTGGGACTTCTGGGCGTCTCGGCTCCTGAAGAGCTTTCATAATTCAGGCACATTACTGTGTCTGCTAGTTGAGACTTTAGGGTTGAAGAGGGTCGGCGGAGCCGCCGGCCCGAACCCGGACCGCCCGAGCGTTTTCCGCAAAAGCGGAAACCGGTTCGCGGTCCGGAGCGTGACGCAACGAGGACGAGGGGCCGATCCGCGATCGTGTGAAAAGCGGGTTCGCTCCAGGGCAAGGTTTCATGGACAGACGCAGACCGTATGGCTCCGGGGACGAGAGCGACATTTCGGACGATCTGATCTCCGAACTCGCCCGGATCATGGGACAGGAGAACCGCGCGCCCGACTCCGGGGCAGCGGCGACGTCGTCCCTCGTGGCGGAGCGCCGCGATTCCGGCCCGTCCTCCCCGATGCCCTCGGCGCCCTCCGCCCAATCGCGCGTGGAGCCGAGCCTGGATGCCCGTGACCCCAGCGTCTCGCCCGGCTCCTCCATCGACGATCTCGAATTCGATTTCGGCTTCGGCGCCTCCCAGTCCGAATCCGTTCCCGTGAGCGAGCCCGATCCCGCGCTCGCCCCCGAACCTGCACCCATTTTCCCGGATTCCGAGGACCCCATTGCCGACCTCATCGCGGTCGCCGACGATGAGGCGCATCATCGCGAAGTCTCGCGCTGGGACGACGAGGACGATCTCCCCGACAGTTTCGAGGATGCCCCCGCAGGCGACGCCCCGCGCTGGGACGAACCGGCGGAAACGCCGGCCCCGGTTGCGAGCATTCCCGAGTCCCAGGCGAACGGCCTGCACTGGCCCGATTCCGAGGCCGGCCCCGAGAGCACCGCGCGCGAAACCGATGCCCTGAGCGACATCGAGGCCCTGATCGGGGACGCGGCCAGGGTCGATCTCGAGCCCGGCCCCATGGGCGCGCGCCGCGTGCGGTCGATCTATGCGCCCGATCCCGTGCCCCAGCGCAGGGAGCCCGAATTCGGGGTCGATGACATGAGCCCCGCCGAACGCGCCATCCTGGCTGCGGCCTCGGCGACCGGGGTCAGCGCCGCAGCCGCGGCGACCGCCCCCGAACCCCGTTTTGCGCCCCAGCCCGAAACCCCGCCGCTGCGCGATCTGCGCAACGAAGCGCCGCGGGCCGAGACCGTCTACGAGGAAACCGCCGATCCCGAGGACGAGGAATTCGTCCAGCCGGCCTTCGCGCGGTTTCGCCCGCGCGGCCGCTCGGGCATCCTGCTGCCCGCTCTTCTGGGCACCGCGCTCCTGGTCGTCCTGGTGGCAGGATATGTTTTCCTTTTCGGCGACCGCACGCCCGAGGGCGAGGCGCCGGTGCTGCTGGCCGACGGCCAGCCGGCGCGGGCCGTGCCCGATCCCGCAAACACGACCGGAACCACGGCTGAATCCGTGGTCTTCAGCGACATCGAGGGCCAGACGGCCAATGCCGAGGACAGCACGCTCGTCTCGCGCGACGAAACCGACGGCGCGTCGGGCAACGCCGTTTCCGGCCTTCTCGCGCCCGAGGAAGGCGATGCCGAGCCGGTCAGCCGCCGCGTGCGCACCGTCACCGTGCGCCCCGACGGCACGATCGTGAGCGGCGACGAGGTCGAGGCCGGCGCTTCGATCCTGCCGGTTGATCGTCCCGAGGTTCCCGAGGTTCCGGGCAGCGTCGGCGGCCAGGACCCGATCGCGGCCGCCATCGAGGCCGCCATGGCCGAGGATGCGCCCGCGCCCGATGTGGCGCTTGCCGAAACCGACATGCCTGCGGACGAGGCCGCTGCCGAAACCCCGGCTCCGGTCGCGGGCGGCGTGGACGTTCCCCTGCCGCTGCCGCGTCCTGCCGACCTGCCGGTCACGCCCGCCGTGGCCGCGGCGCCGGCCGAGCAGCCGCTTGCGGCCCCCGCCGCTCCGGCGGCCGGTTCCGGCACCGTGGGCGCCTGGGTGCAGCTCTCCTCGCAGCGCACCGAGGCCGAGGCGCGCGGCGGCATACCGGAGCTCCAGAACCGCTACGGCACGCTCTTCGGCAGCGCCCAGCTCGAAGTCAGTAGCGTCGATCTCGGCGCCCAGGGCATCTATTACCGCGTCCGCCTGCCGCAACCCTCGATCGCCGAAGCCAATTCGGTCTGCGGCGCGATCCTCGCCCAGGGCGGCGACTGCTTCGTGATCGGCAACTAGCGCGGCTTGGAATTGATTCCGGCAATGAAAGCCGGAATGACAGCCGGAGCGTGTCTCCGCATCACGCCAAATCCCCCATCGTCACCCCGGCATTCATTGCCGGGGTCCAGAACGATGCCGCCATAACCGCGATGCCGCTTGACCCGGGCGCCCCGCCCGGCAATCGTGCGCAAGATGCGGCGAAGCGGAACGGGTCATGTCTGACACCCAGGAGCGCTGGTTCGAGCAGCCGGAGGACCGGCGGCGCGACGAGGTGATGCATGTGGACGTGGGAGGCTATGAGGGTCCTTTGGACCTTCTGCTCGATCTCGCCCGCAAGCAGAAGCTCGATCTCTCCCGCATCTCCGTGCTCGCGCTGGCCGAGCAATATCTCGCCTTCATCGATACCATCCGCCAGCGCCGTATCGAGATCGCCGCCGATTATCTCGTGATGGCCGCCTGGCTCGCCTATCTCAAAAGCCGCCTCATGGTGCCGCAAAAGGCCGAGGACGAGGAACCCACCGGCGAGGAGATGGCGGCGCTGCTCCAGTTCCGCCTGGCGCGACTCGAAGCCATGCGCGAGGCCGCGGCGCAGCTCCGCCGCCGCCCGCGACTCGGCCGCGAGATTTTTGCGCGCGGCATGCCCGAGGCGGTGTCCGTCACCCGCCACAGTCTCTGGGAAGCCGATCTCTACCAGTTGCTGCGCGCCTATGCGGTTCAGCGCGAAAAGGCGTTCCCCGAGGACTACACCCCCTATAAGCGCACGGTCTGGGCCTTGCAGGAGGCGCGCGAAATCCTCCAGCGCCTGATCGGGGAAAGTTTTGAATGGGTGGCGTTGGACGCCCATCTCGCCGAATACCTGCTGCGCCCCGAGGAACGCGCCACCGTCCTGGCATCGAGCTTTTCCGCGTCCCTCGAACTCGTGCGCCTGGGCGAAGTGGAGCTGCGCCAAAGCCGCGCCTTCGCGCCGCTGCTCATGCGCCGCCGCCAGCGGGAAAGGGAAGGGGAGCAATGAGCGCTCCCGAACCCGGCGAGGGCCGCTTTTCCGACGAGGCCGAGCTGTTCGAGCGCAATCTGCGCGTGCTCGAGGCCCTGATCTTCGCCTCGGCCGATCCGGTGGACCTCTCCGACCTCAAGCCCTATCTTAGCGACAGCGCCGATCCCCTTGCACTGGCAGAGGAATTGCAGCGCCGCTATGCCGTGCGCGGCGTCAATCTGGTGCGGCGCGGCAGCCGGTGGGCCTTCCGGACGGCCGAGGACCTGCACTTCCTGCTGCGCCGCGAGGAAACCGAGACCCGGCCGCTGTCGCGCGCCGCGCTCGAGACCCTGGCCGTCATCGCCTATCACCAGCCCGCGACCCGGGCCGAGATCGAGGAGGTGCGCGGCGTCTCCACCTCCAAGGGCACGCTGGACGTCCTGCTCGAGGCCGGCTGGGTGCGGATGCGCGGCCGGCGGCGCACGCCGGGGCGGCCGGTCACCTATGGCACGACCGAGGCTTTTCTCGACCATTTCGGGCTCGAAGCCCTGTCCGACCTGCCGGGGCTGGACGAGCTCAAGGGCGCGGGCCTGCTGTCCAGCCGGGTGCCGTCGAGCTTCCAGCTTCCGCTGCCCGACGAGGGTAGCCTGCGCGCCGACGAGGACCCGCTCGACGCCGACGATTCGGGTGACGATGCCGAGGATCGGCCCTGATCCCCCGATCACATCGATGCAACCGGGCCCGAGAGAGGCCCGAGCGACCTTGTTTTCGACGCGGTTTGCCAATATCTGTGGGAACCAGTCATTCGGTCGGTGCAGGCGTGCGCCGACGTTAGGAGAACTACCATGAATCCTGGTCCCTGGGGCATCCTGATCATCGCCATTGTCGTGCTGTTGCTGTTCGGGCGCGGCAAGATCTCCACCATGATGGGCGAAGTCGCGGGCGGCATCAAAGCCTTCCGCAACGGCATGGCCGAAGACGAGAAGGCGGCAGCCACCACTGCCGAGATCGAAAATCGCGGCAGCGACGCGACTCCCACCTATACCGAGGTCCGTGAGACCGAACGCAAGGACGCCTGAGTCCTTCTCGGCTTTTAGTTATTAGGGGAGCGGTTCCATGCTGGGCCTCGGCTGGAGCGAAATACTCGTCATCGCTGTCGTGGCGCTGATCTTTGTCGGCCCCAAGGACCTGCCGGTGGTGTTGCGCAATCTCGGGCAGGCGTTCGGCGCCATGCGCCGGATGAGCAACGAGTTCCGGCGCGAGATCAACAAGATCGCCGCGATCGACGAGGTCAAGGACATCAGCCGCTCGATCACGAGCCCGATCGGCCAGACCCGCAAGGACATTGCGCGCGAGTTCAACCAGATCCGCGACGGCAAGGTCGAGCCCACCGGCAAGATCCAGCCCAAGGACGGTCAGGACGACGTCTACGAGGCGATCGCCGAAAAGGCCGGCAAGTCCCCCAAGCCCGCCATCGCCGCCCCCGAAACCACGACCCAGCCTGCCGCCGCCAAGCCCAGGATCACCCGGTCCAAGGCATCGGGCGCCAAAACGACCAAGGCGACCGAGACGGCCAAAACCGCCGAGCCCGCCGAAGCGGGCGGGGAGGCGGTTTCGGAAGCCCCCAAGCCCAAGCGGACGCGCAAGGCGGCCACCGCCACCAAGAAGCCCGCTTCCTCCAAGACCCGCGCTCCGGCGAAAAAGGCTGCCAAGCCTGCTCCCGCCGAGACCGCGCCCGAGCCCGTGGACGCAGAAGCAGCCGCCCCCAAGCGCGTGCGGAAACCCCGCAAGGCAGTCGAGCCCGCGGCCGAACAGCCCATCCTCGAAACCGCCGAGACCGGTGATCCGCAATGAGCGCGTCAGAAGGCACGGAAAAGCCCGCCCCCGAGGATGAACTCGCGGGCAGCGAGGCGCCGCTGATCGAGCACCTCACCGAGCTGCGCCGGCGGCTGATCTACATTTTCGTGGCCGTGGCGGTCCTGTTCATCGGCTGCTTCTTCATCGCCGACCACCTCTACAATTTCCTGCTCGGCCCGTTCGTCGCGGCCGCGGGCGGGGAAGAGGCCGTGCGGCTGATCTACACCGCGCCGCAGGAATTCTTCTTCACCAAGCTGTCGGTGGCGCTGTTCGCCGCCGTGTTCCTGGCGTTCCCGGTCATCGCCGGACAGGTCTACCTCTTCGTCGCGCCCGGGCTCTACAAGTCCGAGCGCCGCGCCTTCCTGCCTTATCTCGTCGCCACGCCGATCTGCTTTCTCGCGGGCGCGGCGCTGGTCTATTACGGCGTGATGCCCCTGGCGCTGCGCTTCTTCCTCGGCATGCAGCAGACCGGCACCGAGGGCGTCACCATCGAGATGATGACGCGGGTGTCCGAATATCTCAGCCTCATCATGACGCTGCTGCTCGCCTTCGGCGTGTGCTTCCAGCTTCCCGTCATCCTGACGCTATTGGCCCATGTGGGGCTGATCGGGTCCAAGGAGCTCAAGGCCTGGCGGCGCTACTGGATCGTCGCCGCGGTCATCATCGCGGCCTTCCTCACCCCGCCCGATCCGTTCTCCCAGCTCGGGCTTGCGATCCCGCTCCTGCTGCTCTACGAAATCTCGGTGCTGGCGGTGAAGCTCATCGAGAAGCGCCGCCTGGCGAAGGAGGCCGAGCTTCTGGGCGAGGCCTCCCAGTAACGCTCCTTTTTGCGGCCCGTTCGGGCCGCTCTTTGTTCAGGCCGTTGTTTATGTTCGATATCAAGTGGATCAGCGCCAACCCCGACGCCTTTGATGCCGCGCTCGCGTCGCGTGGCGTTGCCCCGATCGCCGCCGAGCTGATCGCCGCCGACGAGACGCGCAAATCCATCGTCTCCGAGCTCAACGCGGTCCAGGAACAGCGCAACGCCGCCTCCAAGCGCATCGGCCAGGCCAAGGCGCAGAAGGACGAGGCCACGGCCGAAACCCTCATGGCCGAGGTTGCCGCGCTCAAGGACCGGCTGGCCCAGCTCGAAAGCGACGAGCGCGCCACGAGTGAGCAATTGCGCGCCGCGCTCTCGACCCTGCCCAACATGCCCTTGGCCGACGTGCCCGTGGGCCTGGACGAAAGCGCCAACGTCCCCTATTTCCGCGCCAACGAATCCGAATCCACCCGCCCGGCCAAGCCGGACTTCGCCTTCGCGCCCAAGGAGCATTACGCCCTGGGCGAGGCCTGGGGCCTCATGGATTTCGAGGCCGCCGCCAGGCTTTCGGGCAGCCGGTTCGTGGTGCTCAAGGGCCAGCTCGCCCGGCTCGAACGCGCGCTCGGCCAGTTCATGCTCGACCTGCAGACCGGCGAGCATGGCCACCTCGAAGTCCAGCCGCCGCTTCTCGTGCGCGACGAGGCCATGTACGGCACCGGACAATTGCCCAAGTTCGACGGCGATTTCTTCTTCGCCCAGCACGGGGAGGGGCGTCTGGCCCTCATCCCCACCGCCGAGGTGCCGCTGACCAATCTGGTGCGCGAGACCATTCTCGACGAAGCCGACCTCCCGCTGCGCCTCACCGCGCTCACGCCCTGCTTCCGCTCCGAGGCCGGATCGGCCGGCCGCGACACGCGCGGCATGATTCGCCAGCACCAGTTCACCAAGGTCGAGCTGGTGGCAATCACCACGCCCGAGGAGTCCGAAGCCGAGCTCGAGCGCATGCTCGGCTGCGCCGAGGAAGTGCTCAAGCGCCTGGGCCTGCATTACCGCGTCGTCATGCTCTGCACCGGCGACATGGGTTTTGGCGCACGCAAGACCTATGACATCGAGGTCTGGCTGCCGGGGCAGAACGCCTATCGCGAAATCTCCTCGGTCTCGCTCTGCGGCGATTTCCAGGCCCGGCGCATGGAAGCCCGCTACCGGCCGGGCGGCGGCAAGCCCGCCTATGTCCACACCCTCAACGGCTCGGGCCTCGCGGTCGGCCGCACCCTGGTCGCGGTGCTGGAAAACTACCAGAACGCGGATGGGACGGTGACCGTGCCCGAGGCGCTGCGTCCCTATATGGGCGGGATCGAAGCCATCGGTGCGCCATGACCGGCCGGCCGCTCCGCATCCTCCTCACCAATGACGACGGCATCGACGCGCCCGGCATCGCGGTGCTCAAGGCCATCGCCGATTCCCTCTCCGACGACGTCTGGATCGTCGCCCCCGACGGCAACCAGAGCGGCACCGGGCACCGCTTCACCCTCGGATACGAGCTGGCGCTGGACCAGCGCGGCGAGCGCGCCTTCGCGCTCGATGGCACGCCCGCCGATTGCGTGGTCGCCGGCGTCACCCACGTGCTCAAGGACCGCAAGCCGGACCTTGTGCTGGCCGGCGTCAATCGCGGCCAGAACCTCGGCGACATCATCCATTGCTCGGGCACGGTGGCCGGCGCGCGGGAAGGGGCTCTTCACGGGGCTATCGGCATCGCGCTCAGCCAGGCCATGGACTACGCCACGGGCCGCGACGAGATTTCCTGGGCCTGCGCCGAGCGCTACGGCGCCCAGGTCGTGCGCACCCTCGTGGACCGCGCCGAGCCGGGCCGGCTCTATTTCAACGTCAACTTCCCCGATGGCCCGGTGGACGATGTGAGCGGCATGGTCGTCGTGCCCCACCAGCGCTTCACCCATTCGCCATTCGAATTCTATCCCTCGCGCAATGCGGGCAAGCACTTCGTCGCCATCGTCAAGACGCCGAAACCCTTGGACCCGGACAGCGATTTCCATATGCTGCACGAAGACAACGCGATCACGGTGACGCCTTTGCTGCTCCAGCAATCGGATCAGGCCTTTATTAAAGCCTCCGGCGGCCGCCTCCCTCTGTCCACGGCCTGAGGGACGCGATGGAGCCGGGGCCCGGACAGACCGATGCGTTCGTCGAAGCGCGGGCCGGTCTGATTCTCGCCCTCCGGCAGTTGGGAATCACCGATCCCGAGCTGTTGCGCGCCTTCGAGCAGGTGCCGCACGAGCGCTTCGTGCCCGAGGACTATCTCGAATATGCCTATCGCGAAGTGTCGCTGCCCATCGGCAGCGGGCAGTCGATCACCAGCCCCACCCATATCGCCGCCATGCTCAACCTCCTCGAGCCGCAGGGCACCGGCAAGATCCTCGAGGTCGGGACGGGATCGGGCTATTCCGCCGCGCTCCTCAGCCGCATGGCGCGGCGCGTCTTCTCCCTCGAGCGCTTCCGCGAGTTGGCGACTCGGGCGCACGCGGTCTGGTCCGCGCTGGGGTTCAACAACATCATCGGGCTGCACGAGGACGGGCTCGGCGGCCTGCTGCAGCAGAGCCCGTTCGACCGCATTCTCCTCACCGGCTCGGTGAGCGAACCGCCCGAGGCGCTGCTGGAACAGCTCACCGATGGCGGAATCGCCGTTGTTCCGCTGGGTCCGCCCAGCGAGAAGCAGGTTCTGGTGCGCTATGAGCGGGCCGACGACGTGCTGCTCGAAACCGAGCACGGCTCGATCCGGCTTGCGCCGCTCACTCCCGGCCGGGCCCGCGCGCTTTAAGGTCGTCTTTACCTTAACGCGTCTATCTTCTGACCATCGAGTTTTGAGTAAAAGCGAGTGGCCCGATGAGCTTGCCTGCACCGTCGCCAGTCCTGAAACGATCCGCTTCCGCCGTTGCGATGCTGACGACTGCCATGTTGCTGGCGGGTTGCTCCACCATGGGCTTTGGCGGCTCGGACGGGACAGTCACCGGCGCGACCGGGGACGCTGCCCGCCCGGCCTGGGGGCAGGCCATGCCCGGCGTGGCCATGGCTCCGGACAGCCGGTTCATTCCGCCGGCCAATATCGGAAACGCTCCCGGACTCATCGATCCCAATACTGCAATGCCCGTCGGGGCCCAGACCGCCGCGGTTCCCTCTGCGTCCGGCCAGGTCACGAGCCAGGATCTTCCCGCCCTGTCGTCTCCTTCAGTAACGAGTAACGAGATGCCTGCACAAGCCGCCGCCGTCCCGGCGTCTACCCTGACGCCCCCCGCAACTTCGACCGCGCCCCAGCTTGGGGTCGTGACCGGCGATACCTACCGGCACACGATCGCTTCGGGCGAGTCGCTCTACACCATCGCGCGCCGCTACGACGTGAGCGCCGCCGATGTCATCGCCGCCAACGGCATTTCCTCGCCCGACCGGATCGTGGTGGGCCAGCAGCTCATCATTCCGGGCCGTGCCGATCTCCTGGCCGAGCGTGGGCAGCAGACCCAGGTCGCGGCCGTGAATCCCGGCGGCACCCAGCCGCTCACCGCGCCGACCCCGGTGCCGGCGCCGGCCAACACCAATCCGCAGCCGGCCCCCGCGGCCTCTCAGCCGCAGCAGACCACGCCGGCCCAGACCCAGCCCCAGCAGGTGGCCGCGGCTCCGGCGACCCAGCCGTCCCCGGCGCCCGCCGCCACCACGGTCAGCGATCGCTTCCGCTGGCCGATCAGCGGCCGGGTCATCACCGATTTCGCCGCCTCGGGCGGCACGGGCATCAATATCGAGGCCGCCGAAGGCACCTCGATCCGCGCCGCCGAAGCCGGGGAGGTGATCTATGTGGGCAATGCCGTGGAAGGCTACGGCAACCTCGTCCTCATCCGCCACTCCAACGGCTACGTCTCGGCCTATGCCCACCTGCGCGACATCTCGGTGCAGCGCGGCGCCCAGGTCGGACGCGGCGATGCCATCGGCACGGTGGGCATGACCGGCTCGGTCACCCGCCCGCAGCTCCACTTCGAACTCCGCCGCGGCGCCACCCCGGTCGACCCGGCCCCGCTCCTGGCCGGCTGATCGGACTAAGTTCCGACTTGGTCCGGACTCTTCCGGACCATCGGTCCCCGATCTCTCCCTTCGTCACCCCCGGGCTTGACCCGGGGGTCCAACACAGCCCTCCGCACGCTCGGACGGCGCATCGGATGGACCCCGGCCTGCGCCGGGGTAGCGACGGTGAGTGGGCAACCCAGCCGGAACCATCTCCAATCTCGCTGTCCCGGCGAATGCCGGGACCCATCCTGAGATGCAGCCCCGCCTTCGGAGAGCGCGGCACCATCCCCTGGACCCCGGCAATGAATGCCGGGGTGACGATCGCGGTTAGGGCGAGATCGAACCACACCCCCAATGTCATTCCGGCAGTGAGAAGCGGTTCGGCGGCACGCCGAAGCCAAAGGTCCGGTGGACCTTTGGCAGCGCACGAACGCCCTGAGACCGGAGCCTGCCCTCGGGCTCGACCCGAGGGGTCGAAGGGCTGCCGGAATCCAGCGCGAGGCCGCCCCACCCACGTCGTCACCCCCGGGCTTGACCCGGGGGTCCAACGAAGCCTTCCGGGCGCTCGGAAGGCGCGTCGGATGGACCCCGGCTTTCGCCGGGGTAGCGACGGTGAGTGGGCAGCTTAGCTGGAAACATCCCCGATCTCGCTATCCCGGCGAAAGCCGGGATCCATCCTGAGATGCCGGCCTCGATCTCGGAGTGCGGTACCACCCCCTGGACCCCGGCAATGAATGCCGGGGTGACGATCGAGAATGGGGCAGGATCGAAGACGAAAATTCGATGTCATTCCGGCATTCATTGCCGGAATCCAGGCGATCTCGCCCCAAACGCGAACCAGCAGCCTAAACCGCCTGCCCCTTCTTTCCCGCGAGGTCACGAACGAACTGGATCGCCACGCGCCCCGAGCGCCCGCCGCGCGTCATGGCCCATTCGATCGCCCGGGCCCGCAACTCCTCGGGCGCAATCTCGATCCCGTAATGCGCGACATAGCCCGCGACCATGGCCAGGTACGTGTCCTGATCGCAATTGTGGAAGCCCAGCCACAGGCCGAACCGGTCCGAGAGCGACACCTTCTCGTCGATGGCTTCGCCGGGATTGATCGCGGTCGCGCGCTCGTTGTCCACCATCTCGCGCGGCATCAGGTGCCGCCGGTTCGAGGTGGCATAGAACAAGGTGTTCGTGGGGCGACCTTCGAGGCCGCCGTCCAGCACGGTCTTGAGCGCCTTGTAGCTGGCTTCGTCGCGGTCGAAGCTCAGGTCGTCGCAGAAGATGACGAAGCGCGCGTCCTGTCGCGCGGTGAATCGCAGGAGGACGGGGAGGGTGCCGATATCCTCGCGGTTGATCTCGATCAGCACCAGCCGACCGTTTTCCCCAAGCTCGTCATTGACCTCGGCATGCATGGCCTTGACCAGCGAGCTCTTGCCCATGCCGCGCGCGCCCCAGAGCAGCACGTTGTTGGCCCCGAAGCCGCGCGCGAAATTGCGCGTATTCTCCAGAAGCTGCCCCTTGAGCGACTCGACCCCGCGCAACAGGGCCAGCGGAACGCGGTTCACCCGCTCCACGGGCACGAGAATGTGACTGGCGCCGTCCCAATGGTAGGCGTCGATTCCCTCGACCAGGGCGGGCTCGGCGCCGTCGCGTCCGGCCAGGATATCGAGGGCCTTGGCCATGGCGTCCACGGCCTCCGCGATGCGCGCAAGCGTACTGTCCTCGGGCACGGGCTGACCTCCTTTTTTGGGCTGGGAATGGCTTTGCGTTTGCCGGGACGGTCCTCTATAGTCCGCCCGATTTTCAAGGGGGCTGGCCCATGCCCCGTTCCGTGTCTTATGGGCCAATCCGCGTTCGATTGACAAGGTAGCCGCGAGGAGGCGTTCGATGTTCATTTCCCCCGCTTTTGCCCAGGATGGCGCGCCGGTCGGCGGGGATCCGTTCACGAGCATCCTCATCCCGATGGCGCTTCTGGTCGTGATCTTCTACTTCCTGATCTTCCGGCCGCAGCAGAAGCGCCTCAAGGCCCAGCAGCAGATGCTGTCGGCCATCAACCGCGGCGATACCGTCGTCACCGCCGGCGGCGTCGTGGGCAAGGTCACCAAGGCGGTCGAGGGCGAGGATCTCGAGGTCGAGATCGCCCAGGGCGTCAAGGTCAAGGTCGTGCGCTCCATGGTCGCCGACGTGCGGACCAAGACCGAGCCCGTCAACGACAACAAGGCGTGATCGCACGTCCCGGACACATATGTGCCGCCATCGCGCCCGAGAGATCGGGCGCTTTGCTCTTCAAGGATAGATTTCTGCCATGAGATCACCGTTCCGCCTTTTCGCGATCCTCGCCGTGGTGATCGTTTCCGTCCTCCTGGTGCTGCCGAATTTCTTCAGCGCCGAGCGCGTCCAGAACAATTGGCCGGGCTTCCTGCCCAACCAGCAAGTGGTGCTCGGGCTCGACCTTCAGGGCGGCGTGCACCTTCTGCTCGAGGTCAATCGCGACGACATCGTCCAGGGGCGGTTGGCCGATCTGCGGCGCGACGCGCGCAGCCGGCTGATCGCGGAGGGAATCGGCAGCGTCATCACCACCAACGGAACGACGCTCAATATCGAGCTCACCGATCCCAACCAGCTCGACCAGGCGCGATCCATCCTTCAGGAGCTCGCCGCGCCGGTCCAGACCAACATGTTCGACGTCACCGCCGCCCCGGAGGTTTCCGTGGGCACGCGCGGCGGCAATGCGGTGACGCTGACGCTGAGCGAGGAGGGCATCACCAGCCGCATGTCCGCGCTGGTTGCCCAGTCCCTCGAGGTCATCCGCAGCCGTATCGACGAGGTCGGCACCACCGAGCCCATCATCCAGCGCCAGGGCGCCAACCGCATTCTCGTGCAGGTTCCGGGCTTCGGCGATTCCCAGCGGTTGCGCGACCTCATCTCGCAGACCGCGCGCCTCACCTTCCACATGGTGCATCCCACCATCACCGCCGAGCAGGCGCGGGTGCAGGGCCTTCCCGCCGGCACCATGATCCTGCCCTCGACCAACGGCTTTGACGAGCTGCTCTACGAGGACGTGACTCTAGGCGGCGAGCAGCTCATCGACGCGCAGCCGAGCTTCGACCAGCAGGGCCGGCCGGTCGTCACCTTCCGCTTCAACACCCAGGGCGCCATCACCTTCGGCGAGGTGACCTCGCAGAATGTCGGCCGGCGTTTCGCCATCGTGCTCGACGACACGGTCATCACCGCGCCCACTATCCAGCAGCCGATCACCGGCGGCACGGGCCAGATCTCGGGCACATTCACCTCCGAATCTGCGGCCGATCTCGCGGTGCTCCTGCGCGCGGGCGCGTTGCCGGCGACCCTCGACGTCATCGAGGAGCGAACGGTGGACGCGAGTCTCGGCGCGGATTCGATCCAGGCCGGCCTCACCGCGGGCATCGTCGCCAGCGTGCTGGTGGTCAGCTTCATGGTCATCGCCTACGGGCTATGGGGCGTCTTCGCCAACGTCTCGCTGGTCCTCAACATCGTGATGATCTTCGCGGCGCTCTCCGCGCTCGGCGCCACGCTGACGCTACCGGGCATCGCGGGCATCGTCTTGACCATCGGCATGGCCGTGGACGCGAACGTGCTGATCTACGAACGCATGCGCGAGGAGCAGCGATCGGGCAAATCCCCGATACAGGCCATCAATGCGGGCTTCTCGCGCGCCTGGGGCACGATCATCGACTCGCACCTCACTCAGCTCGTTGCGGCCGTGGTGCTCTATTTCATGGGCTCGGGCCCGATCCAGGGCTTCGCCGTGACCCTGGCGCTCGGCATCCTGACCTCGCTCTTCACCTCCTACACCGTGACGCACTACCAGGTGCAGCTCTGGTATCGCTGGGTGCGGCCGAAGGTCCTCAAGATCCAGCATTTCCGCTTCATCCCGGACGGCACCAAGATCCCGTTCATGAAGATCTCGCGCTATGTCATCGCCATTTCGCTGGTGATGACCGTGGTCTCCATCGGGTCGGCCTTCGTCAAGGGCTTCAACCTGGGCATCGACTTCGTCGGCGGCACGGCCATCGAGATCCAGTCCACCGACGGGCCGGCCGATGTGGGCGAGGTGCGCGAAATCCTCGGCGGGCTCGGCCTGGGCGAGGTGCAGGTGCAGGGCTTCGGCACGCCGCAGGACGTCCTCGTCCGCGTTCAGACCCAGGAGGGCGGCACGGACGCCGATGCGGCGGCCATCGTCAGCATCACCGATGCGCTGCACGCCGAGAGCTACGAGGTGCGCCGCACCGAGGCCGTGAGCGGCACGGTGTCGGGCGAACTGGCCTGGGCCGGCACGATCGCGGTCATCATCGCGCTGGGCTGTATCCTGCTCTACATCTGGGTGCGCTTCGAATGGCAGTTCGCCATGGCGGCGGTCACGACCACCACCCACGACGTGATCATGACCATCGGGCTATTCTCGCTCACCGGGCTGGAGTTCAACATCTCCTCCATCGCGGCGGTCCTGACCCTCGTGGGCCTCTCGCTCAACGAGACGGTCGTGGTCTCCGACCGCGTACGCGAGAACCTGCACAAATACCGAAGTATGCCGCTGCCCCAGTTGATCGACCTCTCGATCAACCAGACCATCGTCCGCACGTCGCTGACCCAGTTCACGGTGCTGCTGGCCCTGGTGCCGCTGGTGCTGTTCGGCGGCGAGGCGCTGCGCAGCTTCACCATCGCCATGACCTTCGGCTCGCTGGTCGGCATGTACTCGTCGGTCATCATCAACGGCCCGATCCTGATCAATTTCGGGCTCAAGGCGCGGGCGGACACCGAGGACAAGGGCTCCAAGCAGAAGCCCGCCGGCGGCGCCGCGGTCTAGCCCGGGCAGTCAACGCAACACGGGCCGGGTATGCATCCGGCCCGTATCCTCAACCTCTTCACGCATGGGCCTGGGCATGGATTGGGAGAAGGGGCAGGGCCACTATCCCTATCAGGCGGGCATCGACGCCTACGGCAATGGCGGCTTCCGCTTCGCCGGCATGTCCCATCGCGGCTCGCTGCTCTGCCTGCCCGAAGGCATGTTCGCCTGGGACGCGGCCGCGCCCGAGGATATCGACGCGGCCGCACTGAGCCGCGCGCTCGCCTCATCCATCGAAGTGCTGCTGATCGGCACCGGCGACGAAATCGCGCCCATCCCCCGCGCCCTGCGCCAGGCGTTCCGCGACCGCGGCACCACCGTCGAAGCCATCGCCACCGGCAGCGCCGTGCGCACCTACAACGTCCTCCTCCACGAAAACCGCTCCATCGGCGCCGCGCTGCTGGCGGTTGTCCGGGCGCGGGTGTGACAACGCCCTCCCTGGGAGACGCGGCAGCACCTCAGGATGGACCCCGGCTTTCGCCGGGGTAGCAACCGAGGGAGGGGGGAAGCCTTGGGGCCCACCCGGCTATCCCGGCGAAAGCCGGGATCCATCTTCTTCCTGAAGGGGAGAGGGGCGCAGGCGCTGATAAGCCACAGGCTCCCCTTCTCCCCTTGAGGGAGAAGGTGGCCGGAGCGAAGCGGAGGTCGGATGAGGGGTGCTCTTACTCCGCGCACCGGGACCAAATCTGACAAGGAAGGAACGCCATAGCCGCCCCTCCAGGAACATGATACGCGCCATCCATGTCCACCAGCTTCACCCTGGCCGCCGAATCCCTGCGCGCGCTCGATCCAGACCGCCACGCCGCCACCCTGGTCCTGCCGCCCCGGCACCGCCCGGCGGTCCAGGCGCTCTATGCCTTCGCCGCCGAGGTCGCGGCGATCCGGGAGCGCGTGTCCGAGCCCGCGCCGGGCGAAATCCGCCTGCAATGGTGGGTGGATGCGCTCGAGGGCAGCGGCCATGGCGAGGTGCGGCGCAACCCGGTTGCCGACGCGCTGCTCACCGTGCTCTCCGAGCGCGGCCTGCCGCGCGGGCCGCTCGTCCGCCTGCTCGCGGCCCGGCGCTTCGACCTCTACGGCGATCCCATGCCGGACCTCAACCAGTTCGAGGGCTATGCCGGGGAAACCGTCTCGGTGCTCTACCAATACGCCGCCATGATCCTTGCCGAGGATGCCCAGGTTCCCGCCGCCGACGCGGCCGGGCATCTCGGCGTGGCCGAGGCCGTCGCCGGCCACCTGCGCGCCTTCGGCTACAACGCGGCGCGCGGCCAGATCGTCCTGCCCCTCTCCGTATTCGCCGCCCATGGCGCCGGCGAGGCGGATATCCTCGCGGGCCGCGACAGCGACGCCATCCGCGCCAGCCTGAAGCAATTGGCGGAAATCGGCCTCGACCATAGCGAAAAGGCCGGCGCGGCGCTGGCTGCGGTGCCTCGCGGCGCCCGGCCGGCCTTCGCGCCCCTGCCGGTCGTCCGGCGCGACCTGTCCCGCGCCCATACCAGCCCGTCCGGCTTTGCCGCGCCCGCGCCGCGCAACCGGTTCGCGACGCTCGTGCGCATGACCCTCTGGGCCCTGCGCAACGGCTGAGCGTTGCGTCCCGGTCCGGAGTGTGGAAAAGGCTTCGCCCTTCAAGGGCAGGGGGCCAAGCATGACCGACGCGATCGTTCTGGAGATGGATGAGCTGCGCGCGCTCGCGGCCTATGCCGCCGATAGCGCGGCCGAAGTGCTCCCCATTTTCGAGCGCGCGCAGCCCGCCGATTCCCGGCCGCGCGATGCCATCGCGACCGCGCGGGTCTTTGCCGCGGGCGGGAAACGCGGCAAGGCCCTGCGCGACGGGGCCTGGTCCGCGATGCGCGCGGCGCAGGAGACCGCCGACGCCGCCGCGAGCCATGCCGCGCGGGCCGCGATCGCGGCCTGTTCGGCGGCCTATCTCCATCCGCTGGCGCGCGCGACCCAGGTTAAGCACATCCTCGGGTCGGCCGCCTATGCGGCGCGGGCTGCCGAGCTGGCGGCGGGCGACACGCCCGAGATCGGCGCCGGGCATATCGAACGCGCGGCCCGGCGCGCGCCGGAAACGGTGGTCGCGGTGCTTCGCCGCTATCCGCTCGCGCCTGCCGGCGGGGGACGGGTCGGGGAGCTGGTCCGCATGCTCGATCAAAGGCTGCGGGGCGCGGGCGACTGACGCCGCCGGCCGAACGCGCTCACCGCGCCAGGCGCCGCTCGGCCAGGTAGCGGGCGGGCGGCTTGCCCATGGCCTTGCGGAACATGGTGACGAAGGCGCTCGCGCCTTCATAGCCGAGATCGAGCGCCACGGAATGCACCGACGCGCCCTGGTCGAGCCGTTGCAGCGCGACCAGGATGTGGAGCTGCTGGCGCCAGCGGCCGAAGCTCATTCCGGTTTCCCGTTGCAGCGTTCGGGTCAGGGTGCGCGGCGCCATGGCCATGCGTCGGCCCCATTCGGCAACGGTTGCCCGGTCGCCCGGATTCGCCATCAGCGCGGCGGCGATCCGGCGCAGCCGGGTGTCCGAGGGCATGGGAAAATTCAGCTTCTCGATCGGCGCCAGCGCGAGCTGATCGAGCAGCACGGCGGCGATCCTGCCGTCGGCGCCCTCGGGGTCGTAGAGCGTGGGCATGGTCGCGGCGTGCAGCACGAGCTGTTCCAGCATGGGCGAAACCGAAACGGTGCAGCATTGCGCGGGCATGTCCGCGGCCGCCTCGGTGTCGATGAACAGGCAATAGAGCTCGACCTCGCCCGATACGGTGACGCTATGGGGCACATGGCCGGGAATCCACACCGCGCAGCGCGGCGGCACGATCCAGACGCTGCCCTCGACCTCGCAGCGGACCATGCCGCGCAGGGTCAGGACGAGCTGGGCCTTCCGGGTGCGCGTGCGTGCCCATTTCCATGCCCCGCGTCGCCATCTCGCTGCCAAGGGCAACGACGGCGCGCGGAATCTCCTCAGGCGCGAATAATTCCGCGCCGTCCAAATCGGCTTGGCTTTGTTCGGGGCTGAAGAAGGGCATGGCGCACGGATCGGGGACGGCCGATCATAGAGCACGATGGCCGGAAACCGCAATATTATGTCTGTTTTGCGGAATGCGGTCATGGGTGCCGCTTTCTATGGTTCTCGCCCAAAATGCCGTTGGCGTAAGGAGCAGGCCGTGTCAGAGGCTGGACATCGATCCCCGAACCCGGAAAAGCCCGCCCGGCAGGGCCGGCTCACGCAAGCCCTGATGGGCTGGATGACGCGATCCGCACGGGTCGCCACGGTGGATGTGCTCTCGCCGCATTTCCGTCTCGTCGGTCTCGAAGGCGACGCGCTCAAGGCCGTCGCCTGGGAGGCGGGACAGAAGGTTCAGGTCTCCATGCACGGCTTCGCAATGCGGACCTATACGCCGGTTTCGTGGGATGCCGCGGACGGCGCGACGAAGCTGCTCGTCTTCTCCCATGGCGAGGGACCCGGCAGCCTATGGGCCAGCGGCTTGCAGGCGGGCGATGCCTGCCAGTTCTTCGGTCCGCGCCGCTCGCTCCAGCTCTCCGGCCTCGGGGCTCCAACCGTCCTTTTCGGCGACGAGACCTCCTTTGCCCTGGCCATGGCGCTTGGCGGCACTCCCCAGGGCGCGGGCGCCGTGCACCTCTTCGAGGTCACCGATCCCGCGGAATCGCGGCAGGTGGCGGAGGCCATCGGGCTCGGCGACGCGCATCTGGTCGCGCGCACCGCCGGGGACGGCCACCTCGCGGCCATGGAAGCGGAAATCGTGCGACTTGCGGCTGGGGGCGCGAATGTCGTGCTCACCGGCAAGGCCGGCTCGATCCAGCGCATGAGCCGGGCACTCAAATCGGCCGGAATTGCCACGTCGCGGATCATGGCCAAGGCGTATTGGGCGCCGGGGAAGACCGGGCTGGATTAGGCCGGCTTCAGGCCGCCACCCGCGTCGCCGCCAGCCAGGCTTCGAGATCGGCCAGCGCCCGGCGCGTGATGGCGCTCTTCTTGGCCTTTGCCTTGTCCGGTCCGCGCCAGCGGCCCTTGAGCCCTTCGGGCTTGCTGATCTCGACCGGCGGGAACAGGCCGAAATTGACGTTCATGGGCTGGAAGCTGCGCGCGCCGCTATAGGCTTCCGCTTCCACGTGCCCGCCGGTGATGTGGTTGATGAGCGCGCCGAAGGCCGTGGTTTCCGGTGGCGTCCCGAGTGTTTCGCCCCTGGCCTGCGCCGCCGCGAACCGTCCGGCGACGAGGCCCATGGCCGCGCTTTCCACATAGCCCTCGACGCCCGTGACCTGTCCGGCAAAGCGCAGGCGCGGATCGGCCTTCAGGCGCAATTGCCCGTCCAGCACCTTGGGGGAATTGAGGAAGGTGTTGCGGTGCAGCCCGCCGAGCCGCGCGAACTGGGCGTTCTCCAGCCCCGGGATCATGCGGAAGATTTCGGTCTGCACGCCGTAGCGCATCTTGGTCTGGAAGCCGACCATGTTCCAGAGCGAGCCCAGCGCGTTGTCCTGGCGCAATTGCACCACGGCATAGGGCTTGGTGTCGGGGTCGCGCGGGTTGGTGAGGCCGACCGGCTTCATCGGGCCGTAGCGCAGGGTTTCGCGGCCGCGCTCGGCCATGACCTCGATGGGCAGGCAGCCATCGAAATAGGGGACTACCTCCCATTCCTTGAACTGGTGCAGCGGCGCCGAGAGCAGGGCGTCGATGAACCGGTTGTACTGCGTCTCGTCGAGCGGACAGTTGAGATAGTCCGCGCCGGTGCCGGCCGGTCCGGGCTTGTCGTAGCGCGACTGCGCCCAGACCACGTCGAGGTCGATCGAGTCATAGTGGACGATGGGCGCGATGGCGTCGAAGAAGGCCAGGGATTCCTCCCCGGTCAGCTGCCGGATCGCGTCGGCCAGCGCGGGCGAGGTCAGCGGTCCCGTCGCCACCACCACATTGTCCCATTCCGCGGGCGGCAGGCCGGCGATCTCGCCGCGCGACACCGTGATGCGGGGATGGCTCGCGATCGCCTCGGTCACGGCCAGCGCGAACCCGTCCCGGTCCACGGCCAGCGCGCCGCCCGCTGGAAGCGCGGTGCGGTCGGCCTGCGCCATGATCAGCGATCCGGCGCGGCGCATCTCCTCGTGCAGCAGGCCCACGGCGTTGAACTCCGCGTCATCGGAGCGGAAGCTGTTCGAGCACACCAGCTCGGCGAGCTGGTCGGTATGGTGCGCATCGGTGCGCGCCACCGGACGCATCTCGTGCAGGATCACATCGACCCCGGCCTGCGCGATTTGCCAGGCCGCTTCCGAGCCCGCGAGCCCGCCTCCGATCACGTGTACGGCCGCCAATTTCACCGTTCCGTCCGCTGATTTCCGACACAAGCCGTTCTAAGGGATCACAAGAGAGGTGCAAGCCTCCTTAGAGGGCTCACAACGCGTTCTAAGGGCGGCATATCGCAGCGCACAAAGGAAAAGAGCACCCTTCGTTTTCCGAAGGATGCTCTTATCGTTTGGGCAGGGCGCTGCCGGCGAACCGGTCAGAGCGCATCGGCGTGGCGCCGCGCAACCTTATGAATTTCCTCGCGATTGATGCCCAGATCGTCGAGCTCGCGATTGCCGAGCGCGCTCAATTCGCGCACGGTCTGCTGGTAGGCGGCCCACCGCTTGAAGCTGGTCCGAAGTCCCATTGGCATGTCTCCTTATCTGACGCGCTTCAGATACGCGCGATCAACGATTTTGAGCAGGGGGATAAAGATCAAGCCGGTCATGCGAAAACTGCATATCTTCAAAGGCTTGGTCATGAATTGTTAACGACGGCGCCGCGCCCGCGCAAAACAAAAGGCACCCGGATCGGGTGCCTTAGTTCATTCCGATAGCGGCTGCCGCGTAAGGGCGCCAGCCGGATCAGAACTTGCTGGCGGTCTCGCGGGCCACGCGGTTGATGTCCGCGCGGGTGATGCCCAGATCGGCGAGATCACGGCCGCCCAGCGCGTTCAGTTCCCGAACAGTCTGCTGGTAGGCGTTCCAGCGCTTGAAGGTCTTGCGGATGTCCATCTCTCTGCTCCTTTGCTCGTGTCTGAGTGGTATATAGCTCGGGCCCGCGAGAATGAGGAGATGGGGTTTACTCAACGCCGGCATGCACTTTCCGCATAGGTCAAGAAAGACGGTTAACGCGCGTCAATCTTTCCGCTCGAACAGGCCGCGCGTCATCTTGTCGAAATCTTGTGCGGGGATGCCGAGATCATCGTTCTTGCGGCGGGCAGGAAGCATACCTGGGCGGTAAGCGCCGGGCCGAAGGCGAATACAGGGTTGAGTCCAGACAATCCTGACGAACATGGCAATGTCCGCTTCTCGGTTGCCCCCGTTCATACGCTTAACCGCAAACGTCAGAAACCCGTCCCCATGCACCCTCGCCATGCAGAGGGCGCATGGGGACGATCACATGCGCGTCACGAATCGCTGGGCCGTCCCGGTTTGCTTGGCCTATTGCGCGGCAGTCCGCTGCGGCCGACGCTCCATGACTTCCTTGAGGTAATGGCCGGTATGCGAACGGGGGCTGGCAACCACGTCCTCCGGCGTGCCCTGCGCCACGATCTCGCCGCCGGCGTCGCCGCCTTCGGGCCCGAGGTCGATGATCCAATCGGCGGTCTTGATGACCTCGAGATTGTGTTCGATCACGACGACCGTATTGCCTGTTTCGACCAATTCCTGAAGCACTTCCAATAGCTTCGCCACGTCGTGAAAGTGCAGGCCGGTCGTGGGTTCGTCGAGCACGTAGAGCGTGCGGCCCGTCGCGCGCTTCGACAGTTCCTTGGCCAGTTTCACGCGCTGCGCCTCGCCGCCCGAGAGGGTGGTGGCCTGCTGGCCGATCTTCACATAGCCGAGCCCCACGCGCTGCAAGGTCACCAGCTTGTCGCGGATGATCGGGACCGCCGAGAAGAACTCGACGCTCTCGTCGACGGTCAGGTCCAGCACATCCGAGATCGACTTGCCCTTGAACTGCACCTCCAGGGTCTCTCGATTGTAGCGCTTGCCTTTGCACACGTCGCAAGTGACGTATACGTCAGGCAGGAAGTGCATCTCGATCTTGAGCACGCCGTCGCCCTGGCATGCCTCGCAGCGGCCACCCTTGACGTTGAAGGAGAACCGGCCGGGCGTATATCCGCGCGCCTTGGCTTCCGGCATGCCGGCGAACCATTCGCGGATATGGGTGAAGGCTCCGGTGTAGGTCGCGGGATTCGAGCGGGGGGTCCGGCCGATCGGGCTCTGGTCGATGTCGATGACCTTGTCGAGCAGCTCCAGCCCGGTCAGGCTTTCATGCGGGGCCGGGTTGAGGCGGGCGCCGTTGAGCCGGCGCGCGACTGCATTATAGAGCGTGTCGATGATCAGGGTGGACTTGCCGCCGCCTGAAACGCCGGTCACCGCGACGAAAAGGCCGAGCGGGAGGTCGACCGAGACGTTCTTGAGATTGTTGCCGGTCGCGCCCGTAAGGCTCAGCTTGCGGCCTTTCTTGGGCTGGCGACGCGCCTCGGGCATGGCGATTCCCATCTCGCCGGACAGGTATTTTCCGGTAAGGCTGGCGGGGTTCGCGATGACCTCGGCAGGCGTGCCTTCGGCCACCACATGGCCCCCGTGGACGCCCGCGCCCGGGCCGATATCGAGCACGTAATCGGCGGTGAGGATGGCATCTTCATCGTGCTCGACCACGATCACCGTATTGCCCAGATCGCGCAGCCGGCGAAGGGTATCGAGAAGCCGGGCATTGTCGCGCTGGTGCAGGCCGATAGACGGTTCATCGAGCACGTAGAGCACGCCGGTAAGGCCGGAGCCGATCTGGCTGGCGAGGCGGATGCGTTGGCTTTCGCCGCCCGAAAGAGTGCCTGAGTTGCGCGAGAGGGAGAGGTATTCCAGGCCCACGTCGTTGAGAAAGGTCAGACGTTCGCGGATTTCCTTGAGCACGCGCTCGCCGATCGCGGCCTGGGTCTCGTTGAGCTTGGCGGGGAGTTCTTCGAACCATTTCAATGCGTTACGGATCGAGAACTCCGAGACCTGACCCACATGCAGGCCTCCGACCTTGACCGCCAGGGCCTCGGGTTTCAGGCGGTAGCCTTCACAGGCCGGGCAGGGCGCGTTGGACATGTAGCGCTCGATCTCCTCGCGCATGCCCGAGGATTCGGTCTCCTTATAACGCCGTTGGAGGTTACCAATGACGCCTTCGAACGGCTTGTGCGTGGTGTATTTGCGCAATCCATCGTCATAGACCAGCTCGATGGGGGTCTTGCCCGTGCCGTAGAGCACCGCGTGCTGAACGTCGAACGGAAGATCGTTCCAGGCCGTGCCCGTCGATGCCCCGAAATGCCGCGCGACCGCCTGCAGGGTCTGGAGGTAATAAGGCGCCGAAGTCCGCGACCAGGGCGCGATGGCGCCTTCGCGCAGCGAGAGGGTGCCGTCCGGAACCACGAGGTCCGGATCGATCTTGGCTTCGGTGCCCAGCCCGGAGCAGACCGGGCAGGCGCCGAAGGGATTGTTGAAGGAAAACAGCCGCGGCTCGATCTCGGGAATGGTGAAGCCGGATACCGGATCGGCGAATTTTTCCGAGAAGATCAGCCGGCGCGGGGCGCCGCTCTCATCGGTCTCGTCGGCGAATTCGGCAAAGGCGATGCCGTCGGCAAGGCGCAGCGCGGTCTCGAAGCTTTCGGCAAGGCGCGAGGAGATGTCGGAGGCGACGACGACGCGGTCCACCACGACCTCGATGTCGTGCTTCAATTTCTTGTCGAGGGCGGGGGCGTCCTCGATCTCGTAGAAGGTGCCGTCGATCTTGACCCGCTGGAAGCCCTTCTTCATGAGCTCGGCGAGTTCCTTGCGGTACTCGCCCTTGCGGCCGCGCACCATGGGCGCGAGGAGATAAAGCCGCGTGCCCTCGGGCAGGTCCATGACCTTGTCGACCATCTGGGAAACGGTCTGGCTCTCGATCGGCAGGCCGGTGACGGGGGAATAGGGCACGCCGACGCGGGCGAAAAGCAGGCGCAGGTAGTCGTAGATCTCGGTGACAGTGCCCACGGTGGAGCGCGGATTGCGCGAGGTCGTCTTCTGCTCGATGGAGATGGCCGGGGAGAGGCCCTCGATGCTCTCGACGTCGGGCTTCTGCATCATCTCGAGGAACTGGCGCGCATAGGCCGACAAGCTCTCGACGTAGCGGCGCTGGCCCTCGGCGTAGATGGTGTCGAAAGCCAGGGACGATTTGCCCGAACCGGACAGGCCGGTCATCACGATCAGCTTGTCGCGCGGAAGCCGGACGTCGATCGACTTGAGGTTGTGTTCCTTGGCGCCACGGATGACGATGTCGCGAGCGGGAGAGGGGCTGTCGGTCATGCTAACCTGGTACTGGGGTGTGTGCAGGGCGCTACCCAAACAGCAGCAGCCGGAGGTTCAATTATCGCCTGGAGGCTCGACGCGGCAAGCCGCCAGCGTGCAAAGCGCCTACGACTCACTTGCACGTCTTGCGAAAACAGAATAGAACAAAAAAAGAACAAATGGCCAGTGTTTAGTTAGATGGTTGCTGGCCGCCTGCTTCACAAGGGGGCAGATGAGCTGTGGGCGGGACGCGATTGTGGGTCCGCAAGTGCGGCCTGAAGCCGTATAGTGGCCGTCAGAAGAACCGCTCGGAAAAGAGCGGAAACGAATGTGGAAGGATCCGAACATGTCGGGCAGCGTCAACAAGGTCATTCTGGTGGGCAATCTGGGCGCGGACCCGGAAGTGCGCAGCCTGCCCAGCGGCGGCAAGCTGGTCAATCTTTCGGTAGCCACCTCCGAGCGCTGGCGCGACCGCAACAGTGGCGAGCAGCGTGAAAGGACGGAATGGCACCGGGTGGTGATCTTCTCGGAAGGTCTCGTGCGGGTCGCCGAGCAATATCTGCGCAAGGGCTCCAAGGTCTATATCGAAGGCCAGCTCCAGACCCGGAAGTGGCAGGACCAGTCCGGCCAGGACCGTTACTCCACCGAGGTGGTGCTTCAGGGCTTCAACTCCAATCTCACCATGCTCGACGGGCGCGGCGAGGGCGGGGGCGGCGGCGATTACGGCGGCGGCAGCAGCAGTGGCGGCGGGTTCTCCGGCCCGCGCCAGACCGAGAACCGCCGTCCGTCCGCGGTGCCGGCCTTCGAGCCGGGCGGGGACGACGATATCCCGTTCTGATGCGGTTTTCGGGTCAGGGGTAATGACCCGAGCCCCAGGTTGAGCGGCGCGTTGCCTGGTATCGTGCGGATGGCATTGGACTGGATTCCGGCAATGAAAGCCGGAATGACATTGGAGTTTGTCCCTCTCTCCTTGCCCAATCTCCGGCCATCGCCCCGGCATTCATTGCCGGGGGCCAGGCGATGCGAGCCAAAATCGCGCATGTCGATTGGCTGCGGCAGGCGCTGAGGGCCGCTCGGATTGTCGACGAGCGCGCTGCGTCACCCTTCCACGTGATCGGCGACATAGGCGCCACGCTCGCCCATGGGCCGGTCGGGGCCCACGGTGCTGTCCACTTCGGTCTGCAGCTCCATTCCGGCGTTGAAGGCGGCGCCGAAGACGAAGATCTGGGCCGAGATGAACATCCAGAACAGCAGCACCACGGCGGCGGCCAGCGAGCCGAAGCTGACCTCGTACTCCCCGAAATTCTCGACATAGAACGAGAACAGCAGGCACGCGATAAGCCATCCCAGGGCAGCGAGGCACGCGCCGGGCCAGAGCCAATGCAGCTTGGGCCCGCGCCGGTCGATCGCGAACCGGTAGAGGAGCGCGAAGGCGGTCACGGCAAGGGCATAGAGGGCCGGCCAGCGCAGGAACAATGCAAGCTGTTCGCCGGTATTGGGGATCGGCGACAGGCCGGTGATGATGGGTATGGCCGCGACCAGGGCCAGGGCCACGATCATGAACACCGCCCCGCAGATGGTCGTGGCGAACGCCACCAGCACGGACATGAAAAAGCCCCTGTCGGACCGCTCGGAATAGGCGACCGAGGCGGCATGGATCAGGGCGTCCACACCGCGCGATCCGCTCCACAGGGCAACGACGATGGAGATCGCGAGCCCGATCCCCAGGCCGGCCGGTGGCTGGGAGGTGAGGGAATCGAGCTGGTTGAGGAGCACCGTGAAGGCGATGTCCGGCAGGATGCCGGAGGTGCCGGCAATCTCCTCGCGCAACGTCTCATAATCGCCGAGAATGCCGACCAGCGACACCACGATGCCGATGGCCGGAAAGATCGACAGGAAGCCGAAAAAGGCCACGCCCGCGCACCGCAGCGACATGTCCTTGTCCGACATCGTCTTGAAGGTGTGGATGATGACGTGCTTCCAGCCCTTCCAGCCGAGCTGCAGCGGGGTGCGTGCGTGCCGCGATTGTGCGCTCACGCTTCACCCACCAGATGGCGCTCGATCTGATCGACGGGATGGTTGGTGAGGTCCTTGGGGAGTTCTCCGATCACCTTGCTCGTCACTTCCGGATGCAATTCCTTGCGCAATTCGCCCAGGATGCGCGGCGTCGCGCAGAGCACGATCTCCTTGAAGCGGTTCTGGTGGGCGTATTTGTAAAGCAGCTCGGCGGCGTCCTTGGCGAAGCGCTCTTCGGCCAGGCGGTGCCAGTCGGTCTGCTCCATGGCGCTTCTCTGGTTGGGGCCGGGATCGTTCATGCGGCCCGGCTGGTCGGTGCCCTGTTCACGGGTGGGAGGATTGTCCTGCTCCATCTCCCGGACCACGGTGAGCTGGGGATGCGCGCGGTCGCCGGTGTTCTCCAGGATCAACGCCTTTTCGCCATCGGCAATCAGAACCCAGGCGCCAGCGGCAAGCTTGAAATCGGGGGGCTGCATGGAAGGTCCTCCAGAGGGTTGATCACTCTGGACAACTCATCATTGCACGTGTCCGTTCCCGCGGCCGGCCGGACTCGTCAGTCGCCGTTGAAATCGGCGCCGCGCGCCAAGGGCGCGGCCGCGAGGGTGACCAGGAGCAGGCTGGCGAGCACCAGGTATATGGGCGAAAAGCCGGTGTGCTCGGCGGCATAGCCGATCAGGCCCGGCGCCAGCAGGATGCCCGAATAGCCCATGACCGTGACCACGGAGAGCCCGATCCCGGGCGGGACGCCGGGCAGGTTGCCCGCTGCCGAAAACAGGATCGGCACGAGGTTGGACATGCCGATGCCGGCAATGGCGAAGCCGGCGATGGCCATGTAGGGACCCGTGGCCAGACCGGCGACGACGAGGCCGGCAATGGCGAAAATGGCGCATATCCGCAGGGTGTTGACCGCGCCCAGCCTGCGACGGATGCCGTCCCCGGCAAAGCGCATCACGGCCATAGTGGCCGAAAAGCCCGCGAAGGCCCAGCCTGCCACCGCGAGATCGGCGCCCAGCTCGCGATTGAGGAACAGGCCGCCCCAATCGAGCACGGAGCCTTCCGGGATCATCGCGAACAGCGCCATGAGCCCGATGAGATAGGGCAGGGGCGAACGGGGCAATCCCTTTTCGGCGGGGGCCGCGTCGGGGCTCGGCGACCGGTCGCGCGCCAGCATGGGCAGGGCGAAGAGCACCAGCGCGCCGGCCACGACGGTGACGATGACCGCGTGCCAGAATTCCCCCGCATAAGCGATGAGCACGCCGCCGGTGCCGGCGCCGATCAGCCCGCCCAGGCTCCAGAAGCCATGGCAGGCCGACATGATGGCGCGGCGCATGTGCTTTTCGACCTCGACCGCGTTGGCGTTCATGGCCACGTCCATGCCGCCGATGATGCCGCCGAAAAGGAGCAGCGCCGCGCCGGCCCACCAGACATTGGGCGCGAGGGTCAGGATCAGCAGGACGGGGATGGCGGGAATGGCCGCGCGGCGCAGCATGCGATCCGAGCCGTAGCGCGCGATCAGCGCGCCGAAGACGGGCATGAGCAGGATGGAGCCGAGCCCGAAGACGATCACGAGGGTGCCCATCACCGACTCGTTGATGCCGAGGCGGGCGACAAGCGCCGGAATCTTGGCGCTCCAGGCGCCCACCACCATGCCGTTGACCAGGAACATGGTGGACACCGCCAGCCTGTCCGAGCGCATGCCGAAGGGAAAGATGGAGATGTTTTCGTGACGGGCCGTCTGGCTCATGGAGGATCCGTGGGGAGGGGGCTCAAAGCGCGGGCCGCTGCGCTCTGCAAGCGGTTTGAGCGCTTTTTTCCGGGTCTGGCAAGAGGGAAGGCCTGCGACAGACATGCGCGGCCGGAAAAGCCGGAAATCACGGGAGAAATCGTGCTCAGGCGGGCCGCGAACATGGCAAACCGGAACGGAATCGCCTACATGTCATAAAGACTTCGAAACGACCAAGAACGAGCGCTGTGACCGACACGCCAGACGACGACAGCGGAAGCCTTCCGCCTTCCGACATCAACCTGATCTCGATCACCGACGAAATGCGCAAGTCGTATCTCGACTATGCGATGAGCGTGATCGTGTCGCGCGCGCTGCCTGACGTGCGCGACGGGCTGAAGCCCGTGCATCGGCGCATCCTCTATTCGATGCACGAGCAGGGCTACGAGCACAACAAGCCCTACCGCAAATCCGCGCGCGTCGTGGGCGACGTGATTGGTAAGTACCATCCCCATGGCGACCAGGCGGTCTACATGTCGCTGGTGCGCATGGCGCAGGATTTCTCCATGCGCGTGCCGCTGATCGACGGGCAGGGCAATTTCGGCTCGGTGGACGGGGATATGCCCGCGGCCATGCGCTACACCGAAGTGCGCATGGAAAAGGTCACGGGCACGCTGCTCAGCGACCTCGACAAGGACACGGTCGATTTCCGCGACAACTACGACAATTCCGAGCTGGAACCCACGGTGCTGCCGGCGCGGTTCCCGAACCTGCTGGTCAATGGCGGCGGCGGCATCGCGGTGGGCATGGCCACCAACATCCCGCCCCACAACCTGGCCGAGGTGATCGACGCGACCCTGGCGCTGATGGACAATCCCGACATCACCGTCGGGGAATTGATGGACATCATGCCCGGCCCGGATTTCCCGACGGCCGGCATCATCCTGGGCAGGGCGGGCATCCGCTCGGCCTATGAGACCGGGCGCGGCTCGGTGCTGATGCGCGGGCGGGTCACGGTCGAGGAGGTGCGCAAGGAGCGCGAGGCGCTGATCGTTCACGAGATTCCCTATCAGGTGAACAAGGCGGTGATGATCGAGAAGATCGCCGAGATGGTGCGCGACAAGCGCATCGAGGGCATCGCCGATATCCGCGACGAATCCGACCGCCACGGCATGCGCGTGGTGATCGAACTGAAGCGCGACGCGGTCGCGGACGTGGTGCTCAACCAGCTTTACCGCTTCTCGATGCTCCAGACCTCGTTCGGCTGCAATTTCGTGGCGCTCAACGGCGGCAAGCCGGAGCTCATGAAGCTGACCGACATCCTCTCGGCCTTCATCCGCTTCCGCGAGGAGGTGGTGACGCGGCGGGCGCGGTTCCTGCTCGGCAAGGCGCGCGACCGGGCGCATATCCTCGTGGGCCTGGCCGTGGCCGTGGCCAATGTGGACGAGGTGATCGCGCTGATCCGCACCTCGCCCGATCCGGCGACCGCGCGGCAGCGGCTGCTCGAGCGCGACTGGCCCTCGGCGGAAGTGGAAGCGCTGATCCGGCTGATCGACGATCCGCGGCACAAGATCAACGAGGACGGCACGTTCAGGCTTTCCGACGAGCAGGCGCGGGCGATCCTGGCGCTGACCCTGTCGCGGCTGACCGCGCTCGGGCGCAACGAGATCGGGGACGAGCTCAACGGTCTGGGCGAGCAGATCGAGGACTATCTCGACATCCTGCGCTCGCGCGAGCGCGTGCTGACCATCATCCGCGAGGAACTGCTCGAGGTGCGCGACCAGTACGGCACGCCGCGCAAGACGCAGATCGACGAGTTCGCGGGCGACCTCGACGACGAGGACCTGATCGCGCGCGAGGACATGGTCGTGACCGTGTCGCATGCGGGCTATATCAAGCGCGTGCCGCTCTCGACCTATCGGGCGCAGCGGCGGGGCGGCAAGGGGCGCTCTGGCATGACGACGCGGGACGAGGATTTCGTCTCGCGGCTGTTCGTCGCCAATACGCATACGCCGGTGCTGTTCTTCTCCTCGCGCGGCATCGTCTACAAGCTCAAGGTGTGGCGCCTGCCGGTGGCGGCGCCCAATGCCCGGGGCAAGGCGCTGATCAATATGCTGCCGCTGGAAGAAGGCGAGCGCATCACCTCGATCATGCCGCTGCCCGAGGACGAGGGAAGCTGGGACGCGCTCGACGTGATGTTCGTCACGACCCGCGGCACGGTGCGGCGCAACAAGCTCTCGGATTTCGTCGAGGTGCGCCAGAACGGCAAGATTGCGATGAAGCTCGACGAGGGCGACGGCATCGTCGGGGTCGAGACAGCGTCCGAAGCCGACGACATCCTGATCACCACGGCCGAGGGCCAGTGCATCCGCTTCCCGATCACCGATGTGCGCGTGTTCAAGGGCCGCGATTCCACGGGCGTGCGCGGCATCAACCTGGCGGATGGCGACACGGTGATCTCCATGTCGATCCTGCGGCATTTCGAGGCCAGTGCCGACGAGCGCGTGGCCTATCTCAAGATGAGCCGCGCGGTGCGCGGGGAGGCCGACGACGCCCACGCCCATGCGGAAGACGAGGAGAGCGTAAGCGACTCGTCGCTTTCGCAGGAACGCTACGCGGAAATGAGCGCGTCCGAGCAGTTCGTGCTCACGATCTCGGAGAACGGTTTCGGCAAGCGCTCGTCGTCGTTCGAGTACCGGGTCACCGGGCGCGGCGGCAAGGGCATCGTGGCCATGGCGGTCAATGCCCGCAACGGCAAGCTGATCGCCTCTTTCCCGGTGGAGGACGAGGACCAGTTGATGCTCGTCACCAATGGCGGACAGGTGATCCGCGTGCCGGTGGAGGATATCCGCATCGTGGGCCGGTCCAGCCAGGGCGTCACGGTGTTCCGCACGGCCGAGGATGAGCAGGTGGTCTCGGTCGAGCGCATCATCGAGCCCGAGAACGGCGGGGACGATGGGGAGGACGAGCCCGATACCGACACCCCGACCGAAACCGAATAATCGGAAGCCGCCTTAGGGCGGCTTCTTCGTTTCGGCTCGCCTATGTAAAGCGACCTTGACTCGCCTGCGTCTGATCTCTATGTAAAGTGAACTTTACATGGGAGGATGGCATGGCCAGGAATACGACATACGCCCTGCGGCTCGCGGGGGCCTTCGTTCTCTATGCGGCGTTCCTCATCGCCTCGGTCTGGCTCCTTGCCAACAGCGATGGCCTGAGCCAACCGGTGCAGGTGATCGTGGCGCTGATGCCGATCATTCCGGGCCTACTGATCGCCTGGGTCATGCTGCGCCAGATCAACGCCATGGACGAATTCCTGCGCAAGGTGCAACTCGACGGGCTGGCGATCGCCGCGGCCGGAACCGCGCTCATCACCTTCAGCTACGGCTTCCTCGAAACGGTCGGCTTTCCCAAGCTCTCGATGTTCTTCGTCTGGCCGCTGATCGCGCTGATCTGGGGATCCTATTGCGGCATCCGCGCCGTGCTGCATGTGCGCGATGCAGGGCGGGCATGAACAACCGGCTCAAGGCGCTGCGCGCTGAGCGCGGCTGGTCGCAGGTCGATCTGGCGGGACGGCTCGACGTCTCCCGCCAGACCGTGATCGCCATAGAAACCGGGAAATACGATCCCAGCCTGCCGCTCGCGTTCAAGATCGCCAAGGCTTTTGGGCTCGGCATCGAGGAAATCTTCTCGCCCGAATGAACAGACTTCCTCGTTACGCGAAACGGTAGTGCAGGCGCACGCAGCCCATATCCATTTCCTTAGCGGAGATGAGCGTGGGACTGGCGGCAAAACCCGTGGCGGGGAAAAGCAAGGGGCCGTCGCCGATCAACTCGGGCATGATGTAGATCTCGATTTCGTCCAGCGCGCCGCGTTCGAGGAAGGCCATCTGCAACTGGCCTCCGCCGAGCATCCAGACATCCCCGTCATCGAGGGCGCGCAAGTCGGCGATCAGCGCGTCGACATCGTCGCGCGTTTCCAACGGTCCTTTGGGATCGGGGATGGGGCGAGAGGTGACCACGATCGCCCTTTGGTCGGAATAGGGCCATTCGGCAACCTCCCGTTCCATGAAATCGTAGGTCGCGCGCCCCATGACGATGGTGCGGATACGCTTGAGGAAGGTGCGGTAGTCGTGTTCGCCCAGGTCCATGGCGTTGTATTTAAAAAGCCATTCGAGCCTGTGGTCGGCAGTGGCGATGCGGCCGTCGAGGCTGCAGGCGATGTAGCCGAGTATCCGGGCCATACCGATTCTCCTTTTCATGGGAGACGAATATATATAAATGAACGTTCGTTTATAAAAGGGGCGTGTTGCATGGCGCGCAAAAAAATCATTCCGGACGAAACCGTTCTCAAGGCGGCACTCGCCATCATGGCCCGGGATGGCGCGGACGCGCTGACCTTTGCGTCGTTGGGCAAGGCTGCCGGGCTTTCTCCGGCGACGCTGGTGCAGCGCCATGGCAACCGCTCGAACCTCATGCGCGCGGCGTTGCTCCATGCGTGGGATGATCTGGATGCGCGCACCGCCGAGGCGGATGCCCTCCAGCCTGGAACCCCCGAGGGCGCCATCGCCCTGCTGGTTTCGCTGTCGGGAGACACGCCCGAGATCGAGGATTACGCGGGCGGGCTGTTGCTCCTGCGCGAGGATATGCGAGACCCTGCCCTGCGGGACCGTGGCGCCGCGTGGGGCAGGGCGCTGACGGGTGCGCTGGGGCGGCGGTTGTCCGTCGATCCCGCGCGGCAGCAGGTGTTGGGCCGGCTCATGGCCAGCCAGTGGCAGGGCGCGCAGATCTGGTGGGGCTTTTCCCGCGAGGGAAGCCTCGCCGGGGCCATCGCGGCGGACTTGCGGGATTGGTGCACGGCGGCGCTGGGGCGCGGGGCGCGACAGGAATAACCGCCTTGCCAGCCGCGATCATCTGTGGCTGGCTGACCGTCGACACAGCGGAGGCGCCATGATCGACCCGGCGATACTCGTTCCCTATATTCTCGCGTGCTTTCTGTTTTCGATCGTTCCGGGACCTTCGGTTTCGATCGTCGTCGCCAATGCGCTGGGTGGTGGCACGCGGGCCGGGCTTCTCACCATACTGGGCACGGAACTGAGCATGCTTTCCATGGTCGTGGTGGTGGCCCTGGGGCTTGGCGCGGTGATGGCCGTGGTCTCGGAAGCCTTCACAATCATCAAGCTCGTCGGCGCCGCCTATCTCATCTGGATCGGCTGGAAGATGCTGACCAGCCGGGGCGAGCTCGACCTTTCAGCCAGCCAGCGCCAGCCGGCGGGCCGCTATATCTGGCAGGGCGCGCTGGTCAACTGGGCCAATCCCAAGACGCTGCTGTTCCTGGGTGCTTTCCTGCCGCAATTCGTGGATCTCGATCGTCCCGCCTTCGGGCAGATCATGGTGCTCGGCCCCATCGTGATGGCGGTCGCGACCCTGACCGATATGCTGTATGCCTTGGCGTCGGGGCAGGCGCGGCACCTGCTCACCGCGGCGCGGGTGCGGATGGTCAATCGCGTCTCCGGGGCGGTGCTGATCTGCGGCGGGGTCTGGCTTGCGCTCCAGCGGCGCGCGCCATAAAAGCCGCACCATGACAGAGCGCACCGGCTTTTACCCTGGCTCCTTCGATCCCGTCACCAACGGCCATCTCGACGTGATCGAGCGCGCGTGCCGGCTGGTGGATCGTCTCGTAGTGGGAATCGGGACGCATGCCTCCAAGGCTCCACTGCTCGGGGAGGAGGCGCGCCTCGCACAGCTTGAAGCCGTCTGCGCGCGGATCGCCACGGCCAGCAAGACGCCGATCACGGTCATGGCGTTCGACGGGCTGATGGTCCATGCGGCGCGCGAGGCGGGCGCGAGCATCGTGATCCGCGGCCTGCGCGACACTACAGACTACAATTACGAAATGCAGATGGTGGGCATGAACGCGCAGATGGTGCCCGAGCTGCAAACCGTTTTCGTGCCCTCGAGCCCGGCCGTTCGCCATATTTCAGCGACCTTGGTGCGGCAGATCGCACAGATGGGCGGCGACATCTCCGCCTTCGTCCCGAAAATCGTCCTCGATCATCTGGAGTCCCGATGACCACGTCTCTGTTCGGATCACTCAAACTGGCCGTGTCCGCGGTCGCCTTCGTCTCGCTCGCCGGGATCGCCCAGGCGCAGGAAGCCGGCGACCATCCCGTGGCCGTCCTCGAACTCGCGAACGGTACGGTGGAGATCGCGCTGCGCGAGGATCTCGCGCCCAACCACGTGGAGCGCATCACGACGCTGGCCAATGACGGCTTCTATGACGGGCTCGCGTTCCACCGCGTGATCGCGAACTTCATGGCGCAAACCGGCGATCCGCTGGGCAACGGCACCGGCGGCTCGGACCTGCCCGATCTCGCCGCCGAATTCTCGTCCGAGCCCTTCGTGCGCGGAACCGTGGGCATGGCCCGGGCCGCGAGCCCGGATTCGGCCAATTCGCAGTTCTTCATCGTCACGGCGAATGCGCCGCATCTCAATGGCGGCTATACGCTGTTCGGCGAAGTGATCTCCGGCATGGAGTTCGTGGACGCCATCAAGCTCGGCACCGGCCCCAACGGCATGGTCGACGGCGAGCCCGACCGCATCGTGTCGCTGCGCGTCACGCCCTCAGAATCCGAATAAACAAGGAAAGCCAAACCCATGGCCGATATCAAAGATCCCGAGAACACGCTGGTCCTCGACACCACCAAGGGCGAGATCGTGATCGCGCTGCGCCCCGACCTCGCGCCCAATCACGTGGCGCGGATCAAGGAGCTCGCGCGGGAGAAGTTCTATGACGGGGTCGCGTTCCACCGCGTGATCGATGGGTTCATGGCCCAGACCGGCTGCCCCAATGGCACCGGCACCGGCGGCTCGGACAAGCCCGACCTCAAGGCCGAGTTTTCGGGCGAAAAGCACGTGCGCGGCACGGTTTCGGCGGCGCGGACGGCCAATCCGGATTCGGCCAATTCGCAATTCTTCATCTGCTTTGACGAGGCGCCCTGGCTCGATCGGCAATATTCGGTCTGGGGCCAGGTGATCTCGGGCATGGAGAACGTGGACCAGATCAAGCGCGGCGAGCCGGTGCGCGAGCCCGACCGCATCAACACCATGCGCGTTGCGGCGGACGTGGCCTAGGCCATGACCCTGCGCCCGCTCCTCATGGCCGCCTTCCTTGCCGCCGGCGCATCACCTGCGCTCGCGACGGGAACGATCTCATGCGTCTCGGAGGCGGGCGCGAGCCTCGACATGACCATCGGCACCTTGCCTGTCATGGCGGTGATCAACGCCAGCGTGGAGGCCGGCGGCGAGAGCTGGTCGACCGCTGACGGGCAGATCGTCGCCGGGCAGGCCTTTGCCGACGACACCGAGGTCCGGGTCGATTTCACCGATCCGGACCTCATCGACATCCTCGTTCGCCTGCGGCTGTTCCGGGCCAGCGAGGGGCGGGACTTCGCGACCGCCGGCACGCTGCAGATCGTGGGGACCGGCGCTTACGCCGTCGTCTGCACCGGGCCGTAGATGAAGGTCGATCTTTTCGATTTCGCGCTGCCGGAGGACCGGATCGCGCTCCATCCGGCGTCACCGCGCGATGCCGCAAAAATGCTCGTGGTGCGCGAAGACGGTGCTTTTGAGGACAGGATTGTGCGCGACCTGCCGGACCTGTTGGCGCCGGGCGATCTGCTGGTGGTCAACGATACGCGGGTGATCCCGGCCGAGCTGTCGGGCGTTCGCCACCGGGGCGACTATCAGGCCAAGGTCGGCTTCAACCTGCACAAGCGCGTGGACGCCAGCACCTGGCTCGCCTTCGCGCGGCCCGCCAAGCGACTGAAAGCCGGCGACCGGGTGGTGTTCGGCGAGGCGGGCGAAGTCTGTGCTCTCGATGACCTTGCGGCCATTGTGAAGTCGGTGACCGACGGCGAGGTCGAGCTGGGGTTCGATCAATCCGGCGCGGTGCTGGACGAGGCGATCAAGGCGCGCGGCGCCATGCCGTTGCCGCCCTATATCGGGGCCAAGCGTGCGGTCGAAGCGCGGGACGCGGAAGATTACCAGACCGTCTATGCCGAGCATGACGGCGCGGTTGCGGCGCCCACGGCCGGGCTGCATTTCACCGAGGATCTTCTGGCAGCGCTCGAGGCGCGCGGCATCGGCATCGCGCGAGTGACGCTGCATGTGGGGGCGGGGACCTTCCTGCCCATGAAGGCCGAAGATACCGAAGACCATGTGATGCACGCCGAATGGGGCGTGGTGGATGAGGCCACGGCACAAGCCGTGCGCGAAACGCGGGCGAGGGGCGGCCGGGTCGTCGCGGTCGGCACCACCTCGCTGCGGCTGCTGGAATCGGCAGCGCGTGAGACGGGCGCGGTGGAGCCGTTTACGGGCGAAACCGCCATCTTCATCACGCCGGGCTTCGCCTTTCGCGCCGTGGACGTGCTGATGACCAATTTCCACCTGCCGCGCTCGACGCTGTTCATGCTGGTGTCGGCATTTTGCGGGCTGGACCGGATGCAGGCGGCTTATGCCCACGCGATCGGGACGGGCTACCGCTTCTATTCCTACGGCGATTCCTCGCTGCTGTTCCGGGCGGAGAGTGCATGAGCGCGGTCACCGATTTCGGCTTCACGCTGCTGGCGACCGACGGCGCGGCGCGGCGCGGCACGATCGCGACGCCGCGCGGCGAGGTGCGTACGCCCGCCTTCATGCCCGTGGGCACGGCGGGCACGGTCAAGGCGCTGTATCCCGAACAGGTGCGGGCGACCGGCGCGGATATCGTGCTGGGCAACACCTATCACCTGATGCTGCGGCCGGGCGCCGAGCGGGTGGCGCGGCTCGGGGGCTTGCACACGTTCATGGACTGGCCGCACCCGATCCTCACGGATTCGGGGGGCTTCCAGGTGATGAGCCTCGCCAAGCTGCGCAAGCTGACCGAGGACGGGGTCACCTTCAAATCCCATATCGACGGGTCGTCCCACGCGCTGACGCCGGAACGTTCCATCGAGATTCAAAAGCTCCTGGATTCCGACATCATCATGCAGCTTGACGAGTGCCTGCCGCTGCCGTCCTCGCCCGATGAGCTGGCGCGGGCCATGGCGCTGTCGCTGCGCTGGGCCGAGCGCTCGAAGACGGCGTTCGACAATGCGAAGGGTCGGGCGCTGTTCGGCATCGTGCAGGGCGGCGACGACATCGACCTGCGGGCGCGCTCGGCGGAAGGTCTGGTCGATATCGGTTTCCACGGCTATGCCGTGGGCGGACTGGCCGTGGGCGAGCCGCAGGCGACCATGTTCGCGGTGCTCGACGAGGTGGTGCCGCATCTGCCTTCGGACAAGCCGCGGTACCTCATGGGCGTGGGCAAGCCGGACGACCTGCTCGGCGGGGTCGAGCGCGGCATCGACATGTTCGACTGCGTGCATCCCACCCGCGCCGGACGCCACGGCCATGCCTATACGGCCATGGGCGTCATCAACCTCAAGAACGCCCGGCACAAGGACGATCCGCGGCCGCTGGACGAGACCTCGCCCAACCCCACGGCGCGGCGGTTCTCGCGCGCCTATCTCCATCATCTGGTGCGCAGCGAGGAAATTCTTGGGGCGATGATACTCAGCCAGATCAATATCGCGTACTATCAGACGCTTATGGATGGGATGCGCGGCGCGATCGCAGCGGGGCGCTTTGCCGATTTCGCGGCCGAAACCCGCCAAGCCTGGGCGCTGGGCGATATTCCGGCGCTCGCGGACTGACACCGAGCCGGGGACTGACCATGTCGAACAAGGTGCGCAGGCAGGGTTTCGCGGAGCTCAAGACGCACGCCAAGCGCCTGAAACGCACCACCATGCGCGAGATGTTCGCGGCCGACCCCGAGCGGTTCGACCGGTTCTCGGCACGCTTCGGCGACATGCTGCTCGATTATTCCAAGAACCGCATCGACGGCGCGGCCATGGAGGCGCTGTTCGATTTTGCCCGCGCGGCCGGAGTGGAAGCGCGGCGCGATGCCATGTGGGCCGGCGAGCGCATCAATGTGACCGAAGGCAGGGCCGTGCTGCACATGGCGCTGCGCCATTTCGGTGACGAGCCCGTGCTGGTCGACGGCCACGACGTGATGGGCGAGGTGCGCGCGGTGCTCGACCGCATCCGCGACTATTCCGGCGCCATCCGCACCGGGAACATCGCCGGCTGGGGCGGCGGGCAGTTCACGGACGTAGTCAATATCGGCATCGGCGGTTCGGATCTCGGGCCAGTCATGGTGACCCAGGCCCTCGAGCCCTATACGCGGGCCGACCTGCGCGCCCATTTCGTCTCGAATGTCGATGGCGCGCACCTTCACGATACGCTCAAGGGGCTCGATCCGGCGCGGACGCTGTTCATCATCGCCTCGAAAACCTTCACCACCGACGAGACCATGACCAACGCGCATTCGGCGCGCAAATGGGTCGCCGGGGCGCTGGGCGAGCAGGCCATCAGCACGCATTTCACGGCGGTCTCGACCAACCTAGAAGCCTGCTCGGCCTTCGGGATTTCCGAGGACCGAATCTTAGGGTTCTGGGACTGGGTCGGCGGGCGCTATTCGGTCTGGTCGGCCATCGGGTTGCCGGTCGCCATCGCAATCGGATACGAGAATTTCGAGGCGTTTTTGCGCGGCGCATCGGCCATGGACCGGCATTTCCGCGAGACGCCGCTGGAAGAAAACCTGCCGGTGATCCTGGCGCTGCTCGGCGTATTCTACCGCAATGGCTGGGGGTTTCCGACCCATGCGGTGCTGCCCTACGACCAGCGGCTGGCGCGCTTCCCCGCCTACCTGCAGCAGCAGGATATGGAATCCAACGGCAAGTCGGTGACGCTCAACGGCAAGGAAGTCCGCTGGGACACCGGGCCCGTGATCTGGGGCGAGCCCGGCACCAATGGCCAGCACGCCTTCTACCAGTTGCTCCACCAGGGCACGACCGTGGTTCCTTGCGACTTCCTCGTGGCGGCGCAGCCGCACGAGGCCATGGCGCCGCACCACGCCAAGCTGATCGCCAATTGCCTCGCGCAATCCGAGGCGCTGATGCTGGGCAAGACCGAGGACGAGGTGCTGGCCGAGCTCAAGGGCACGGGGCTGACGCGGGAAGAAATCAAGGCGCTGGCGCCGCACAAGGTCTTTCCCGGCAACCGGCCGTCGAACACGATCGTTTATCGCAAGCTCGATCCCGCGACGCTGGGCAGCCTCGTCGCACTCTACGAGCACAAGGTGTTCGTCCAGGGCGTGCTCTGGAACGTCAATTCCTTCGACCAATGGGGCGTGGAGCTGGGCAAGGCACTTGCACGCACGCTGCTGCCGGAGGTCGAAGGGCAGGGCGACGCCGCCCATGACAGCTCGACCTCCGGGCTTCTCGACCATATCCATGCCTTGCGGAGCAACGGCCAGTGACGATCACGAGTGAAGACGATTTCGCGCGCCTGAAGGCTATCGGCCGCATCTGCGCGCTTGCGCGGGACACGATGGCCGAGGCCCTGGAGCCCGGCATGACCACGCGCGAGCTCGACGCCATCGGCCGGTCCGTGCTCAAGGCGCATGGCGCGCGGTCCGCGCCCGAGATCACCTATGACTTTCCCGGCGCAACCTGCATATCGATCAACGAAGAGGTCGCCCATGGCATTCCGGGCGACCGCGTGGTCGCGGCGGGCGATCTCGTCAATATCGACGTCTCGGCGGAAAAGGACGGGGTCTTTGCCGACACGGGCGCTTCCTACCTTGTGCCGCCGGGCACGCGAAAACTGGAAAAGCTGTGCCGCGACGGCAAGAAGGCGATGTGGGCGGGCATCCGCGCGGTGCGCGCCGGCGGCGGGCTCGCCGATATCGGGCAGGCCATCGGCCAGTTCGCGGGCATGAATGGCTATAGCCTGATCCGGAACCTCGCGAGCCACGGCGTCGGCGACAGCCTGCACGACGAGCCGGGCGAGATCGCCACTTGGCCCGACCGGTCCGAACGCCGGCGCATCGTGGATGGGCTTGTGTTCACCGTCGAGCCGTTCCTGTCCATGGGCGGCCGCATGGCCGATCACAGGGGCGATGACGACTGGACCCTGATCAGCCTGCCCCCGGCCCCTTGCGTGCAGTTCGAGCACACCGTGGTGGCGACAAGACGCGGCGCGGTCGTGGTGACGCTGGCGGCTTAGGCAAGTTTCCAGGATACAGCTAAGCGTCGCGCACGCTGCGATATCGCGCTGGATTCCGGCAATAAATGCCGGAATGACATTTGAGTATGTGCTTCGATCCTGCCCCAATCCTGGATGTCACCCCGGCATTTATTGCCGGGGTCCAGACCCAAGCTCTGAGCGCGAAGCCAGCACGCTAGAATCCTAAGCCGCCGGAAACACGCTCCAGCGGCGGGGGCGGAAGGCGATGCGGCTTTGCTGGGCCGCGGGATGGTCGGCCGGAACCTCGATTTCCACCCTGTCCTGCGCGCCGCCGACGGCCAGTTCGAGCTGGCGCGTGCCGGCGGTGCGGCGGCTGCCGACCACGGTGCCGACGATGGCGGTTTCGCCGCCGGCGACGATTTCCACGTCATGGGGACGGAAGAACAATTCGGCATTGCCGTTCGCCGCGCCATTGCCGGAAAGCCCGAGCGGCCGGTCGGCGAAATAGAGCTGGTTGCCGTCGACCGTTACGGGAAGGCGCGAGGACTCGCCGATAAAGGCGAAGACATTGGCCGAGTTGGGCCGGTCGTAGACCTCGTCGGGGCCGCCGACCTGCTCGATCCGGCCCTGGCTCATGACCACGACGCGGTCGGCCAGCTCCAGCGCTTCTTCCTGGTCGTGCGTCACGAAAATGGTGGTGTGGCCGGTCTGCTCGTGGATTTCGCGCAGCCAGCGGCGCAGCCCGCGCCGGACCTGGGCATCCAGCGCGCCGAAGGGCTCGTCGAGCAGCAGGACGCGCGGTTCGATGGCCAGAGCGCGGGCGAGCGCGACGCGCTGGCGCTGGCCGCCCGAAAGCTGGTTGGGAAAGCGCTTCTCCAGCCCAGAGAGCTGGACCAGATCGAGCAATTCGAGCGCGCGGCGGCGGATTTCGTCCTTGGGCGGGCGCGTGCCCGAGGGGCGGACCTTGAGGCCGAAGGAGATGTTGTCGAGCACGGTCATGTGCCGGAACAGGGCGTAATGCTGGAACACGAAGCCGACATTGCGCTCCTGCACGCTTTTCCGGCTCGCGTCCTCCTCGCCGAAATAGATCGCGCCCTCGGTGGGGAAATCCAGCCCGGCGATAAGCCGGAGAAGCGTGGTCTTGCCCGAGCCCGATGGCCCGAGCAGCGCGATCAGCTCGCCGGAGCGGATGTCGAGCGAGACATCGTGCAGCGCGGCAAAGCGGTCGAATTCCTTGCGCACGTTTTCGACGCGAACTTCCATAAAGGCTCCTAATGAGTCTTGGCGGCCGCGGCGAGCTGGTCTGCGTAGCGCCATTCGAGCCAAGTTTTGACGATGAGGGTCACCAGGGCAAGCGCCGCGAGCAGGGTAGCGAGGCTGAACGCGGCAACCGAGGCGTATTCGTTGTAAAACAGTTCGATCTGCAGGGGCATGGTGACCGTCTGCCCGCGCAGCTTGCCCGAGATGACGGCGACGGCGCCGAACTCGCCCATGGCGCGGGCATTACAGAGCAGCACGCCATAGAGCAGCGCCCATTTCACATTGGGCAGCGTGACATGCCAGAAGGTCTGCCAGCCGTTGGCGCCGAGCGAGAGCGCCGCCTCCTCGTCGCCTGTGCCCTGTTCCTCCATCAGCGGGATCAGCTCGCGCGCGATGAAGGGGAAGGTCACGAAGATGGTGGCGAGGACCACGCCGGGCACCGCGAAGATGATGCGGATGTTGAACTCGGAGAGCAGATAGCCGCCGATGGCGGAATTGGTCCCGAGGAGCAGGATGTAGACCAGGCCCGCAACCACCGGAGAGACCGAAAAGGGAAGGTCGATGAGGGAGATCAGGAAGGCCCGGCCGGGAAAGCGGTGCTTGGCGATGGCCCAGGCCGCCGCGATGCCGAAGACGAGATTGCACGGCACCGCGATGACGGCGATCAGCAGCGTGAGCCAGATGGCCGATTGCGCGTCCCGGTTCTGGAAGGTTTCGAGGAACGGCCCGATCCCAAGGCGGAAGGCCTGGCTGAAGACGTTGGCGAGCGGCGCCAGCAGGAATATCGCCAGGATGAAGACCGTGAGGAGGATGAGCCCGATCCTCAGAGGCGTGGCCTCGGTGACTGGCGAGCGCCAGCGCGTGCGGACGGTTGTGTCAGGCATTGCCGTACCTCCGCTGGCTCCAGACCTGGATCAGGTTGACGATCAGCAGGACGATGAAGGAGGCCGTGAGCATCACCGCCGCGATGGCCGCGGCTGCGGGATAGTTGAACTCCTCGAGCCGGAACACGATGAGGAGCGGCAGGATCTCGGTCTGGCGCGGCAGGTTGCCGGCAATGAAGATCACCGAGCCATACTCCCCGACCGCGCGCGCGAACGCGAGCGCGAAGCCGGTGAGAACCGCCGGTACCAATGTGGGGAAGACGATCCGGGTTATGGTCTGCCAGCGATTGGCGCCGAGGGTTGCCGCTGCTTCCTCGAACTCGCGGTCGAAATCCTGCAGCACCGGTTGCACGGTGCGCACGACGAAGGGCAGGCCGATGAAGACGAGCGCGATCCAGATGCCGATGGGCGTATAGGCGATGCGGATGCCCATGGGCGCGAACAGGCTGCCGATCCAGCCCTGCGGAACGTAGAGCGTGGTGAGCGCGATACCGGCAACGGCGGTCGGGAGCGCGAAAGGAAGGTCGACCACGGCATCGAACAGACGGCGCCCGGGAAAGTCATAGCGCGTCAGCACCCAGGCGACGATCACGCCGATCACCACGTTGAAAAGGGCTGCCAGGGCCGAGGCGCCGAAGCTCAGCCGCAGGGCGGCAACGAAGCGGGGGCCGGTCACGATGGCCGTGAACGCGTCCCAATCGAGCTCGAACATCCGCAAATAGAGGCCCACGATGGGGATGATCACGATCAGCAGCAGGTAGAGGATCGTGAATCCGAACGTGAGCCTGAAGCCGGGTACGATGCTCGGTTCTCGGAACCGGAAGCCTGCCATACATTTCCCCCTTGATCGTTCCGGCGTTTCGCGGAAATGCGCCTGTGCCGGCACGAGTGGAAGGGCCTCGATCTCTCGGGGCCCTTCGGATCAAAATCGATATCGCTGTCAGTTGTCGGAGTAGATTTGGTCGAAGACCCCGCCGTCTCCAAAGTGCCTCGCCTGTGCTTCCGGCCAACCGCCGAAATCCTCGATGGTAACGAGGTTCAACTCGGGAAACCGGGCAACGTCTTCGGGAGCAGCATGTTCCGGATGCCGGGGCCGGTAGTAATTGGCCGCGATAATCGCCTGCGCCTCGGGGGAGTAGAGGTATTCGAGATAGGCCGTCGCCAGTTCCTGCGTGCCGTTGGCATTGGCGTTGGCATCGACGACCGCCACCGGCGGCTCGGCGAGGATCGAGACCGAGGGGATCACGATGTCGAAGGAGTCGGGGCCGAGCTCTTCGAGCGCGAGGAAGGCTTCGTTCTCCCAGGCCAGCAGCACGTCGCCGATGCCGTTCTGGACGAAGGTGTTGGTCGAACCGCGCGCGCCGCTGTCGAGAACGGGGACGTTGGCGTAGATCTGGCGGACGAATTCCTGGGCCGCGGCCTCGTCACCACCGGAGCGGTCGAGCTCATAGGCCCAGGCGGCGAGGTAGTTCCACCGGGCGCCGCCGGAGGTCTTGGGGTTGGGGGTAATGACCTCGATGCCGTCGCGGACCAGGTCGTCCCAGTCCTGGATGTTCTCGGGGTTGCCCGACCTCACGAGGAACACGATGGTCGAGGTGTAGGGAGCTGAATTGTCGGGGAATTCGTCCTGCCATCCCGCATCGATAAGGCCAGCCTGCTCGATGGGGGTGATGTCGCTCGCGAGGGCCAGGGTCACGACGTCGGCGGGAAGTCCGTCGATCACGGTGCGGGCCTGGGAGCCGGAGCCGCCATGGGTGTTGGTTATGGTGACCGTCTGGCCGGTGGTCTCAAGCCAGTGGGCGGCGAAAAGCTCGTTGTACTGGGCATAGAGTTCGCGGGTCGGGTCGTAGGACGCGTTGGTCAGCGCCTGCTGACCATACGCCGTCACCCCCGCCACGATGATCATGGAACCGGCTAGCCCGGCCAGTGCCAAAGTTCGCTTGAAGCGCATTGCCGTCGTCCTCCTGACGTTTCCGACGCCAAAACCCTATCGGTCAGGTCGGGATTGTCAATCGGGCCAAAATTGCAGCGCGAAGGCGTGATTTGCAGGGCGAGAGGGCTCAGGCGATCTCGCGGTAAGCCTCTGATACGGCAGAGATATTTCCGTTCGAAGCATCGGCGATAGAGGTGCGGTCAAGCACCATTCTGGTGGCCAATGCGACCTCCGCGAAGACCCTGCGGATCTCGCAGGATTCCTCGTTTTTACAATCATCGCACCGTCGATAGGCGATCTTGCTCAGACAGGGCAGCGGCGCGACAGGGCCGTCGATCAAACGCAGCACTTCACCGAAAAATATTTCATCGGGTTCCTTGAGCAGCATGTAGCCGCCGATCTTGCCGCGACGGCTCGCGACCAGGCCGGCGCGCTTGAGATCGAGCAGGATCTGTTCGAGGAATTTCTGCGGAATGTCCTGGGTTCGGGCGATCTCGGAAATGACCATGGAGTTGCCTTTGCCCGCGCGATTGAGTGCGAGAAGCGCGCGGAAGGCATAACGGGCTTTCTGGGAGATCATAGAACTTTCAGGACTCCGGGAAGATGACCCGTGATACGCCCTTTGAGCGGGGGACACAACGGCATGAGCCCCCGGAAACCGGCGCAAACGGGTTCGACGATTCGGTTGGAGCCGTTTTCGGCCAGCACCGTGTCGGTTGCGTCTCTGTCGCGTGTCGTTTCCATGACCGGAAGAGGCTTGGAGCCGCCTTTTCGGGGGCTTTCCGGCGCGCGTAGTCGATGATTCGCGGCGAGCACGATACCGCAGGGGGCGGATGCGGCCTCGAGACGGGATTTCACCTCCCGAGGCCGCGTGGTCAGAACCGGAAGTTGATCCCCGCGCGGATCGAATGCACCGAATAGTCGAGGTCGTATTCCGGGGTGGAGACGTCGTAGCTTTCCGTCCCCAGTTGCATGAACTGGTATTCGCCACGCACCGAGAGGTTGCTGGTCACCAGCAGCTCGGCTCCGCCGCCCGCGGTGAGGCCGAAATGCGAATTTTCATCCAGGAGGCTAGTGGGGCCGGAATTGTCCTCGACATTGGCGCGCGCGAAGGCGACGCCCGCCGTCGCGTAGGTGAGGAGCGGCCCGATCGGCATGCCGAGATTGGCCCGGATGGTGCCGATCTGGTCGATGGAGATCTTGCGATCCGGGCTGGTATAGGCGGTCTCGCCGAAGAGGTAGTCGGCTTCCACGCCGGCCACGGCCGGGCCGAGTTGGAAGCGATAGCCGAGTTGCGCGCCGAACATGCCGCCCATCAGGGCGTTGCTGTCGTCGAACCCGTCGATAACCGAGCCGGGGGTTATGGTGCCGGTGCCGCCCGCATAGAGGCCGTCCCATTGGGCGGCGGCGGGGGCGGCGGCGAGGAGGGAGGCGCAAAGCGCTGCCGTACGGACAAGGTGGGGCATGGGAATCCTTTCCGGGTACATGCCCAACCGCGTAAGGCGATAAGGTAACCGTGCCGCTAAGCCGCCCGTGCTTTTCTTGCAATTCGGCGGATTGGGTTAAACGCTGGTTAAGCATCCGTGTTGACGATCCGGGCGCCCGGCGGTCCAATGGCGGCCCACGGGAGGTACGCATGACCGAACCGATCAAGACCGATGCCATCGCCAAGGGCACGGCCCGGAGCTGGGGAGCCTGGCGCGCATTCCTCGACGCGCAGGGTGCCCGTGACATGTCGCATGCCGATATCGCGCGCATGATCGTGGCGACCGGCGACGCGAATGGGTGGTGGGCGCAGGGGATCACGGTCGCCTATGAGCAGGCGATTGGGCGGCGCAAGCCGGGACAGGTCAAGGGCGGCGGCACGTTCCAGACCGCGGCGAGCAAGACTCTTCCGGGCAGCATGGAGGAGGTCATGGCCCGGTGGCGCGCCTTTGCCGACACGCGGCGGGATTGGAACGGGGTCGCGGTCGAGAAGGGACCGGAGGCCAGCGACACGCAGAAATGGCGTTACTGGCGCGCCTGGCTTTCTGATGGCTCCAGGCTCGTCGTCACTGCGACGGACAAGGGACCCGGGAAAGCGACGCTGACCATCGCCCACGAAAATCTCGGCAACGGGGACGCGGCGGCGCGCTGGCGGGCGTTCTGGAAGGATGCGCTGGCGCGGTTGGCCTAAAGGCTCCAGGCCCAGGCGAGAAGCACGGGTGCGCCCAGCGCGAAAACCAGCGCGGCGATGACCCGGATGAGGACGTTGCGGCGCACTCTGTGCGGCGCGATCAGCAGCACGACAAAGATCGCGACTGCAAGCACGGCAAGGGGCAGGATCTGGGCTACGGTCAGGGCCGTAGTGGCACCGAGCAGGCGGAGCAGCGCCCAAGTGCCTGCGGCGGCGCCCAGCGCGGCCGCAAGGATCATCAGCAGCACGTCCCCGAAGATCTCGAGCATGCGGTCGAGGTAAGCCGAGCGCAGCAGCGTCACCGCCGCAGCGACGAGAAGGACCAGCGACGCGAGAAGCGCGGGAAAACGCGGCGCCAGCAGGAGGCCGATCCAGCCGGCGGGCGCGGGGAGGGCGCCCGGCAGCAGCCCGGTAAACGCGGGAAAACGTTCGAGACCTTCCACCAGCGCAGCAAGCGCCATCCCGGCGAGCGCAAAGGCGAGAAGCGTGACGCCTATGGCCCGCAGGCGGGCGGCAACGGAATTCATAGGGGCGTTCGGGTCAGTTCGCGACGAAGATCGAATAGGCGGCGTAGCAATAGACCGCCTGGCAATCGGCCATGTTCATTTCGACCTGGAGATAGCCCGAGGAACCGATGGCGAGGTTCACGACCGGGAAATTGTCGGCCAACACGTCCTCGCCCAGCTTTGCGCCGCCCTGGTCATAGACGATGATGTCGATATCGACGCAGTCCTCGTCGCAATCGCCCATGATGGTGAGGTTGGAATTGGCGGGCACGACCACCGGAACGCGGAACCGGTCGCCGGGCAGCATGCGCTGCACGCCGAAGGAGTCGAGCGAATAGCCGCCGCCCATGATATCGCCGTTCTCGAGCACCTGGTTGTAGAGCTGAGAGATATAGATGTTCTGCGCCAAGGCCGGAGATGCGGCCCCCGCCAGAACGGTCGCCGCCGCGATCAACGCCAATCCACGCATGATGTCCCCCAAAAAGGCTCGGATGGCCCCTAATTAACGACGCGGCGGCGCACCGCGCAAGGGCGAAGCAACCGGGATGTGTTTCAAGGACCACCGGAATCGCGCCGCCGGTCGGGCGGTCCATGGGTCGGCCGGCCCGAACGCGCCGGCCGGCCCGTGAGACATAGGGTTACATATGCCGCTGCGTCCTCACTTCCACGAACCGGTCCCGCGTGTCGGACCAGCGTCCGATTGCGGCTCCGCAATGCGAGCATGTGATGATCATGCCAGCAGGAAGGTCACTGCCTGCGATCTCATTGTCGGCATGGCAGTGTCGGCAGGTGATGGAGCGGTCGCTTAAATTGACGTCAGACATGATGGCCACCTCTTCGGTCGAAAACACACCTTAACCCCAAATTAAGGAATAGGCGAATCACCATGCCGTGGCCGACATCGACGTCAAGCCCCAATCGGGTGCGATGGGGTTTCAACGGATCGGTATATGCCGGAAGGCTGTCGCACACGAAGGCGACCAGGAAGAAGCGCGCGACGCGGAAAACTCCGGGGCAGAAGATCAGCTGTTTCAGCTAACCGCCTGATTTCTTGCAGGTGTGGTAGGCTCGGCGGGACTCGAACCCGCGACAACTCGATTAAAAGTCGAGCGCTCTACCAGCTGAGCTACGAGCCCTCAAAGACCTGCGCAAAAGCCGCTGGCCCGTGCGCGGCGGACCATAATTGCTGACATGTCGGAGTCAACAGTTTTCGCGCGCGATTTACCGGCTCGCGAAAAGCGGTTCTCCCTCGAAGAGGCCGACGGTGCAGTCGGAGCCCACGTCCGCAAGCCGCTCGCAAATGGTCTGGGCGCCATCCTCGGCCGCGAAGGGGCCGGCCAGCATGGAGATACCCGTATCGCCATCGACGAAGCGCGGCTCCAGACCCAATAGAAGCGGGCCCATCTGATCGAGGAGCGTATCCCAGCGCGCCTCGGCCCATGCGCGGTCTTCGCCCGTGCCCAGGACGATGGCAAAGGTTTCAGCGCGCGCGGGAAGGGGCTGCGAAGGCCTATCGGCCGCCACCGTCTCGGGAAACAGCGGTATGCGGTTGAGGGCCATCAATCCGCCGTCGACCGCTTCCAGCGAGTCTGCCGAAGGTCCGATGGAAGCGGTGAGCAGCGAACGGTCGATATCGCTGCCCGCCGGCAAGGCCTCGACGAGCAGCGGCACGCTCTGTTCGACCGCGACGACCCGGCGCATCAACTCGGTGGAGGTGCGGTCGATAAGGTCGAACCGGGTCTGCAGGGTGCGCGTGGCGCTCGCGACCGCCTCGGCCGCCGCCTGGGTCTGGACGATTTCGGCGCGGAGCTGGCTGAGATTGCCGCCCTGGGCCCGCGTGGCGTGAAGGGTGGAGACGAAGGCGCCGGGCAACAGCCCGCCGACATTGGCGGCGAGCACCGCGACCGCGCCGCACACCAGCGCGGCAATGCCCCAGGCGGTGACGTCGCTCTGCACGACCTGCTGGCTCGACCTGCCCAAGTGCATTATCCCCAATGGAAACGACGAATCACACCAATCCTTAATTCTACCATTACTCACAGCCGATATGGGTTAAGGGCAGGCGCGGGACTTGGGCCTCGCGCCGGGCGACGAACGGGGACCAGACATGACCGAAATGCTCGCGATCATCCTTGCGGCCGGCGAGGGCAAGCGGATGAAATCGGCGCAGCCCAAGGTGCTGCACAAAGTGGGCGGGCTTCCCATTGTCGGCCATGTGGTGCGCGCCGCGCGCGACGCGGGGGCGACCGCGCTCGCCGTCGTGACCGGGCCGGGGCACGAATCCGTGCGTGAGGCGATTCGCCCGCTGGCGCCCGAGGCGGTCTTCTTCGAGCAGATCGAGCGGCGCGGCACCGCGCATGCGGCAGGCATGGCGCGACCGGTTTTCGAGACCGCGACGGGCCACGTGCTGGTGGTCTATGGCGACCATCCGTTGCTGCGCGCGGAGAATTTCGCGCTCGTGACCGAGCGGCTCGACGCGGGGCTCGATGGCGCGGTGCTGGGATTCGAGCCCAAGGACCCGACGGGTTACGGCCGGTTGCTCACCGAGGGGGAACGGCTGGTCGCCATCCGCGAGCACAAGGACGCCAACGCGCTCGAGCGTGCCATCGGGTTGTGCAACGCCTGCATCCTGGGCTTTCGGGCGGAGCTGTTCCGCACGCTGATCGATCGGGTGGGTTCGGACAATGCCCAGAACGAATTCTATCTCACCGATCTCGTGGAGCTGGCCAACAAGGCCGGGGCCAAGGTCGGGTATGCGGTGGCGCCGGAGGCCGATGTCATGGGGGTCAACGACCGCTCCCAGCTCGCCAAGGCCGAAGCCGTGTTCCAGGAGCTGCGGCGCGAGGACATGATGGAGGGCGGCGTGACCCTGCACGATCCGGCGAGCGTCTATTTCTCCTATGACACCGAGATCGCGCCGGACGTGGTGATCGAGCCGCATGTGGTGTTCGGCCCGGGCGTCACTGTCGAGAGCGGGGCGGTGATCCACGCCTTTTCGCATATCGAGGGCGCGCATGTGGGCCCGAACGTGTCGGTCGGTCCCTTCGCACGGCTGCGGCCGGGGGCGGAGCTCGAGGCAGGATCGCGGGCCGGCAATTTCGTCGAGATCAAGCAGGCCGTGATCGGGGAGGGCGCCAAGGTCAATCACCTGACCTATATCGGCGACGCCGATATCGGCGCGCGCACCAATGTCGGGGCGGGAACGGTCACCTGCAATTACGACGGCCACAACAAGGCCAGGACAATCGTGGGCGCGAATGCCTTCATCGGCTCCAATTCGGCTTTGGTCGCACCGGTGACCATCGGGGACGGCGCCTATGTCGGCTCGGGCTCGGTCATCACCGAGGATGTGGAGGCGGATGCGCTCGGCCTCGGCCGGGCGCGACAGGTCAACAAGCCGGGCTACGGCAAGAAGCTGCATGAGCGCTTCAGCGCCAGCAAGAAGGGTTAGGGATCGCTCATGTGCGGAATCGTGGGAATCATCGGCACCGAGCCCGTGGCCGAACGCATGGTCGAGGCCCTGCGGCGGCTGGAATATCGCGGCTATGACAGCGCCGGCGTCGCGACGCTCACCGCGAGCGGCATCGACCGGCGGCGGGCCGAGGGCAAGCTGGTCAATCTCGCCGACAGGCTGCGGGCTGAACCGCTCACGGGCACCATCGGCATCGGGCATACGCGCTGGGCGACCCATGGGGGCGCCACTGAAGCCAATGCCCATCCGCACGCGACCGAGAAGGTCGCAGTAGTGCATAATGGAATCATCGAGAATTTCCATGAGCTTCTCGACGATCTTTCGCGCGATGGATATATGCCGCGCAGCCAGACGGATACAGAATCCGTCGCCCTGCTGGTGACCCGTGAGCTCGATCGCGGCGCGAATCCGGAAGCCGCGGTGGCGGCAACGCTTCCTAAGCTGCGCGGCACCTTCGGGCTCGTGTTCCTGTTCACCGATCATCCGGACCTGCTGATCGCCGCGCGACAGGGCTCGCCGCTGGCGATCGGGCATGGCGCGACCGAGATGTATCTCGGCTCGGACGCCTTCGCACTCGCGCCCTTCACCAACCGGATCACCTATCTCGATGAGGGCGATTGGGCCGTCATTCGGCCCGGGCTCGTGCGGATCATGGATTTCGCCGGCAATCCGGTGCAGCGCGCGACTGTGATCTCTTCGGCCTCCGCGGCCCTCGCCGACAAGGGCAATCACCGCCATTTCATGGCCAAGGAGATCTACGAGCAGCCCGAGACCATCTCGCACACCATGGCCCATTACGTGGACCTGGCCACGAACATGGTGGCGCTGCGCGAGACCATGCCGGTGGATTTCGCCGACCTTTCGCGCCTCACCATCACGGCCTGCGGCACGGCTTCGCTGGCCGGGCATGTGGCGAAATACTGGTTCGAGCGCTATGCGCGCCTGCCGGTGGACGTGGATATCGCCTCTGAGTTCCGCTATCGCGAGCCGCCGCTGGCCGAGAACGGTCTGACGCTGGTGATTTCCCAGTCGGGCGAGACCGCCGACACGCTGGCGGCGCTGCGTTACGCGGCGGGGCAGGGCCAGAAGGTCGCGGCGCTGGTCAACGTCACCGAATCCACCATCGCGCGCGAATCCGACGTCGTGTTCCCGACCCTGTGCGGGCCGGAGATCGGTGTGGCTTCGACCAAGGCGTTCACCGCGCAACTGACCGCTTTGGCGAGCCTCGCTATCGCGGCGGGCGCGGCACGCGGCGTTCTCAATTCGGATCAGGCCCACGAGCTGGTGCGGGCGCTGATTTCGTTGCCGGCGGCCGTTTCCGAAGCGCTGCGCGGCGAGGAAAAGCTGGAGGCGATCTCGCGCGAGTTGTCGCGTTCGCGCGACGTGCTCTATCTGGGGCGCGGGCCCATGTACCCGATCGCGCTCGAAGGCGCGCTCAAGCTCAAGGAAATCTCCTACATCCACGCCGAAGGCTATGCCGCGGGCGAGCTCAAGCATGGTCCTATCGCGCTCGTGAACGAGGAAATGCCGGTGGTCGTGGTCGCGCCCTCGGACGACCTCATGGAAAAGACGCTCTCCAACATGCACGAGGTCTCCGCGCGCGGCGGCAAGATCATCCTCGTCACCGACGCCAAGGGCGCGGGCGAGGCGGGGAACGGCGTGCTCGACGTCATCACCATGCCGACGGTGCACCCGTTCGTCGCACCGATCCTCGCGGCAATTCCCGTGCAGTTGCTCGCCTATCACACGGCGGTGTTTATGGGCACGGACGTGGACCAGCCGCGCAATCTCGCCAAGTCGGTGACGGTGGAGTAGAGCCTGCGCCTTTGGGCGCGGGAGCGTCGGTGGGGTTGCCCTGAGCAGCCGTCAGGGAACGAGGTCGGGATCGGCGGCTTCGATGGCCGCCGTCAGCGCGTCGAGTTCGCGCGCATAGGCGGCATAATTGCGCAGCCAGAAGGCGGGCCAATCGGTGACCTGGCCGGCTTCCGCGGCCCTTATCAGCGTCCAGGTAGGCTGCTGCGGCAGAACTTCCATCGCATTGCCGCGGTCGTCCACCAGGATCAGGTCGGACTGGTACTTGTCGGCGGCCTCCCAGGACAGCTGTTCCCAATATCCGTTCGAATTTTCAGCCTCGATGATATCTAGACCCCAGGATACGAAGTCCTGGAGCTCTGCCGAACTGGTTATCTCGGCGATATTGAGAGCGTCGGGACCGCCGGTGACGGCAAGGACGGTGAGGCCGGGCTTGGCCGCAATGGCGGCTCTGAAGGCGTCGAGCGCGGTCTCGAACGCGGCCTTGTCGGCGGCCACTTCCGGTGCGGTAAGATTGGCGCCGAGGCTTTCCGTGAGCGCCTCGTAATCCTCGATCAGGGCGAGGATGGAATCGCCCTGCACCGGACCGGTGATCGGCGCGATCTGGTCGAAGGCCGCAACGGCGTCGGGGCCGCCGCTCCATGTGCTCTGGAGAGGCCAGTATTCGGCGACGATGAGATCGGGCTCGAGGGCAAGCGCCCTTTCGCGGTTCACTTCCCCCCAGACCGTGCCCAGGATTTCGATGCCGGAGAGGTCCAGGCCCTGCAAGGCCTTGGCGTCGGCCACGGGGCTGTTGGCATAGATGCCCACCGGGCGGATGCCGAGTGGGATCAAACCGGCGGCTGCATCCTGGCTGGCGATGATGCGGACGGGCACTTCATCCAGCGTCACGGTCGTGCCGTCGCCACCCGTATGGGACCAGCTTTGGGCGAAGGCCGGCACCGCGGTGGAGGCGAGGAGGGAGAGGGCGAGCGCGGCGCTACGAAACATGGTTGGCCTATCGGTCTGACGCTGACCGCCCCTAGCTGACTTAAGGTGATAATCAAATCATGTTAAAAAAGCATCGCCTGACGTAACGCCTAATTCCCCTTCTCGCATCGCCTATAGATATAGGGATTGCTCCACTCGGTGGTCCCGAATATGCCTTGGAGGTTGGCGGTGAAGGTGTTCTCGTCGATCCAGACGATCTCCCAGGTGTCCGAGAAGGCGGGCCAGATCCACCGCGTGCGGCTCTCGCCGGTGCCGAGAATGACGGCCAGCAGCTCCTCGCCCGGCATCTGGTAGCCGAGCCGCGCGATGCCGTCGGTGCGGATTCTTGCGGGGTCGGCGCAGGTCACCAACACCTTATTGGGATGGTTGGCCGTGGGTGAGGGTGTCTCGAGCGACCAATTGCCGGCAAACGGGTCCGACCACCCGTCTCGCGCACCCGCGTAGCTTGCGCGCGGCCAATCGGGGCAGCGGTGAAAGATCGCGGCTTCGGCCCGGTCGATGGCCCCGTTTTCGGCCGCCGGGTACAGCGCGAACTCGTCCCCGGCGATCCAGACCACGGTGAAGGAAGGCTCGCCCTCGGCCGTGAGGACGGACAGCCCGTTCTCAATCGAGAACGCGTAGTCGAACGGCTCGCGGTTGGGCAATTGGTGCCGCACCACGCCGTTGCCCAGATCGCTCAGGGTGGCGGGCGCCGCGCAGGTTCCCAGCGTATTGTCCTCGCCGCCCGGCCGGAAGAAGGCCCAATTGCCGTTGAGCGCGGAAGCGACCCCATCAGGGGCGCCGGCATAGCTCGTGACCGGCAGGTCCTGGGCCGGGGCCGCGCCGGCGGCGAGAAGGAGCGGGACGAGGACGAAAAGAGCGCGCATGGCGCCTCCAAAACGTTTCCCGCACCGATAGCCGATCGTGCTGCCCTTCGGCACACCGTGTTCAGGGGTAAGCGCTCATCCCGCCTTTATGAGCGGAATCGCCAGGTCCTTGCGGAAGAGATAGAGCAGGATGCGCAGAGCCTCGCCACGCGGACCGGAAAAGCCGGGATTGTCGATCAGTGCGGCGCGGGCATCCTCATGGGCCATTTCCAGGAGGTGCCGGTGCACGTCGGGCACGGCGATCCGGTAGCCGGGCATGCCCGATTGCCGCGTGCCGAGCAGGTCGCCATGGCCGCGCAGCTCCAGGTCCTTTTCGGCGATCTCGAACCCATCCTCGGTGCGCTTGATGGTTTCCAGCCGCGCCTTCGCGGTTTCGCCAAGCGGCTCGGAATAGAGCAGCAGACACGCCGAGCGCGCCGAGCCCCTGCCGACCCGGCCGCGCAACTGGTGCAGTTGGGAAAGGCCGAACCGCTCGGCATGCTCGATGATCATGATGGTGGCGTTGGGCACGTCCATGCCGACCTCGATCACCGTGGTGGCAACGAGGATCGCCGCCTCGCCGGACTGGAAGCGCTCCATGGCCTCCTGCTTCTGCGCCGCGCTCATCCTTCCGTGCACCAGCGCCACCTTGTCGCCGAACAGCTCCTTCAGCGCCGCGAACCGGTCCTCGGCCGCGACCACGTCCACCGTCTCGCTTTCCTCGACCAGGGGACATACCCAATAGGCCTGCGCGCCCTCGGCAATGCGGGCGGCGAGCCGGGCCACCACGCGGTCGTAGTCACCCGCGGGGAGGATGGCGGTATCGATGGGCTGGCGGCCGGCGGGCTTCTGGCGCAGCACCGAAACGTCCATATCGCCGAAATGGGTGAGCACGAGCGTGCGCGGAATCGGCGTTGCGGTCATCACCAGCAGATCGGTGCGGCTGCCCTTGGAGGAGAGCGCCAGGCGCTGGTGCACGCCGAAGCGGTGCTGCTCGTCCACCACGGTCAGCCCGAGATCGGCAAAGGCTACGCCGCCCTGGAACAGGGCATGGGTGCCGACCGCGATCTGGATCGAACCATCGGCGAGGCCAGCCTCCGCCTTGCGGCGCTCGGCCGCCGGCATCCTGCCGGTGACCAGCACGACGGACAGCCCCGCCTTTTCGCACAGGGGCTGGAGCGTCCTGAAATGCTGCGCGGCGAGCAGCTCGGTCGGGGCCATCAGCGCCGATTGCGCACCGCTTTCCGCCATGGCGGCCATGGCCATGAGCGCCACCACGGTCTTGCCGGCGCCCACGTCTCCTTGGAGCAGCCGAGCCATGCGGCGGTCGGATCTGAGGTCCGTAAGGATGTCCGATACGGCCTGTTCCTGCCCTTCGGTCAGGGAAAAGGGCAGGGCATTCCGTACCTTGCCGGTCAATATTCCCGTAAAGCTTCGGGGGATGCCGCGCTCGCGCACCAGGGTGGAGCGCACGAGATTGAGCGCCAGTTGCCCTGCGAGATATTCGTCATAGGCCAGCCGCATGCGCGCGGGGGAGACGAGGTCGCCTTCGCCCGGACGCCTGGGATTGTGGACGTGGCGCAGCGCCTCGGCGAAATCGGGCCAACCCAGTAAGGTGCGGCGTTCGCCTCCGATCCATTCGGGAAGGATGGGGACGGTCTCGAGTCCGGACAGGATCACCTTTCGCAGGGCTTTCGAGGAGAGACCCTGAGTCAGGGGATAGACCGGCTCGACCTGGGGCAGGGTGTCGAGCTTTTCCGGCGGCACGATGAAATCGGGATGGGTCATCTGCTTTTCGCGCCCGAAAAAGCCGATCTCGCCCGAGATGTAGCGTTCCTCGCCGATGGGCAGGGCTTTTTCGACCCAGCCGCCCTGGGCGCCGAAGAACACCAGCACCATCTCGTCCGTGCGGTCGTGCACCCGCACGCGCATTGGGGTGCGGCTGTTGCGCGGCGGCACGATATGCTCGTCCACATGCACCAGCAGCGTAGCGACGGAACCCACCGGTGCCTCGGCAATTCCGCTTCCCACGCGCCGGTCGATCACGCCCGAGGGCATGTGGAACAGCGCGTCGAGCACGATCGGGTCCTGTCCCTCGGCCGTATCGAGCACGCGCGCCATCAGGGCCAGCAATTGCGGCCCGACGCCTTTGGTCGATTTCAGGCTCTTGAACAGCGGATTGAGGATGGCGGGGCGGGGCATGGCGATCCATAAGATTTGGAAACCGACCCTAACCGCATGCGCGTGGGTGCAAAAGGCTGACAAGCCCGCACCCAGGCGCTAATAAGGCCCCCCATTGGAAAGTTGCCGCTATGACCGCTCCTGAAGACCTGCCCGAAGACCTCGCGCTGCGGAGAAAGCGCGTGCTTTACCGCGCCCAGCATCGGGGCACGCAGGAAATGGACATCCTCATCGGCGGCTACGTGGCCGGCCATCTCGACCGGCTGGATTCGGCGGCGCTCGACCGTATCGAGGCGCTGATGAGCCATGAGGAAACCGACCTGCAGGCCTGGCTCCTGGGACAGCGCCCGGTGCCGCCCGAGGCCGACCGCGATCTCGTGGCTGCGATTCAGGACTTCCGGCAGCGGCAGGTTCAGGCGCAGCGGTAATGGACGATCCGAACGCCGGCCTCGATCGGCCCAGCCGCATCCTCGCCAATATCCCGGATGGGTTGCAGCCCGCGATTCTCGCGCGCGAGGTCGAAGCGCGCCTCAAGGAGGCGCCGGAGGCCCCGGTTGCGCTGGTCTATGTCGCGCGCGACGGACGCCGGCTCCTGCGCATGGCGGACATTCTGGAAAAGATGCTGCCGGGGCACGAGGTGCTGGTCTTTCCGGCCTGGGACTGCCTGCCTTACGACCGGGTATCGCCCAACGCGGTGACCCTGGCCTCGCGCATGGCCACGCTTGCGCGCCTCACCGACCCGAAGACCAGGGGCGCCATCGTGCTGACGGCAGTCAATGCCTATGTGCAGCGCGTCGTGCCGCGCCGGGTTGTCTCCGCCATGACCTTTTCGGCGCGCGCCAGCGCCATGGTCGATAGCGACCGGCTGATCGCCTGGGCGAGCGACAACGGCTATCTGCGCGTGCCCACCGTGCGCGAGGCGGGCGAATACGCGGTGCGCGGCGGGCTGATCGACCTCTATCCGGCCGGGCGCGACGCGCCGTTGCGCTTCGATTTCTTCGGCCAGCAGCTCGAAACCATCCGCAGCTTCGATCCCGAAAGCCAGCGCACCACCGGAAACGTCAAGCAAGTGACGCTGGTGCCCATGAGCGAAGCGATGCTGACCGAGGACAGCATCCGCCGTTTCCGGCGCAACTACACCACCATGTTCGGCGGCAACACGGCTGACGATCCGCTCTATGGCGCAATCAGCGCCGGGCAGCGCTTCGCGGGCATGGAGCATTGGCTGCCCTTCTTCCACGAGGAGATGGAGCGTCTGGCGGACTATGCCGGCGAGGCCCCGTTCTATTTCGACGAGCAGGCGGCCGAGGCGCTGGGCGAGCGCCGGGACCAGATCGCCGACTATTACGACGCGCGGCAACAGGCGCGCGAAAGCGGGCAGGGCGGGGGCGCCCCTTATAAGCCCATCCCGCCCGAATTGCTCTACCACATGGACGAACCGGTCTATGCGCTCGTGCGCGGGCACGAGGTCTCGGAGATGACCCCGTTCATGCCGGCGGACGCCTCGCTCCCGGTGATCGATTGCGGCGGCAGGCTGGCGCCCAATTTCGCGGCCGAGCGCCAGGCGAGCGACACCAATGTGTTCGAGGCGGTGATCTCGACCATCAAGAGCCAGGCGCGCGGCGGCAAGAAGACCCTCGTCACCTGCTGGTCAGAAGGCACACGCGACCGCATGGGACAGGTTCTGGCCGATCACGGGCTCAAGGCCGTGAAAGCGCTGCCGAACTGGAAGGCCATCGAGAGCCTGAAGGTGGGCCAGCTCGGCCTCGTGGTGCTGCCGCTCGAATCCGGCTTCGTCACCGACGAGCTGTTCGTCCTCTCCGAGCAGGACATCCTGGGCGAGCGCATCATCCGCGCCAGCCGGAAGAAGAAGGGCGCCGAGGCCATCACCGAGGCGACTAGCCTTTCGGCGGGCGATCTCGTGGTGCATGTGGATCACGGCATCGGCCGGTTCCTGGGCCTCAAGGCCATCGAGGCGGCCGGGGCGCCGCACGATTGCGTCGAGATCGAATACGCGCGCGGGGACAAGCTCTACCTGCCGGTCGAGAATATCGAGCTGTTGTCTCGCTATGGCTCGGACCAGGGCACGGAGCTCGACCGGCTGGGCGGGGTGGCGTGGCAGGCCAAGAAGGCGCGGCTCAAGCAGCGCATCCGCGACATGGCGGCCCAGCTCATCAAGATCGCGGCCGCGCGCGAGATGGCCTCGACCGCGCCCATCACCATCCCCATGGGCAGCTATGACGAGTTCTGTGCCCGCTTTCCCTATGAGGAAACCGAGGACCAGCTCGCGACCATCGACGCCATCTTCACCGACCTCACGTCCGGGCGGATCATGGATCGCCTCGTCTGCGGCGACGTGGGATTCGGCAAGACCGAGGTCGCGCTGCGCGCGGCCTTTGCCGTGGCCATGGCGGGCCAGCAGGTTGCCGTGGTGGTGCCGACGACGCTGCTCTCGCGCCAACATTTCAAGACCTTTTCGGAGCGCTTTGCCGGGCTGCCGATCAATGTGCGGCAGGCGTCCCGGCTAGTCTCGGCCGCCGAGCTCAAGGCCACCAAGGAAGGACTCAAGGACGGGAGCGTCGATATCGTGGTCGGCACCCACGCGCTGCTCGCCAAGTCGGTCGAATTCCGGGATCTCGGCCTCCTCATCGTGGACGAGGAGCAGCATTTCGGCGTGGGCCACAAGGAGCGGCTCAAGGACCTGAAGCACAATGTCCACGTGCTGACGCTCACCGCGACCCCGATCCCGCGCACCCTGCAACTGGCGCTGACCGGCGTGCGCGATCTCTCGCTGCTGGCGACCCCGCCGGTCGACCGGCTCGCCATCCGCACCTTCGTTTCGCCCTTCGACCCGCTGGTGGTGCGCGAGGCGCTGCTGCGCGAAAAATATCGTGGCGGCCAGGCCTTCTACGTCTGTCCTCGCATTTCAGATCAATCGGCCATCGCCGAATTTCTCGCCGAGCAGGTGCCGGAGGTGAGCTTCGTGGTCGCCAACGGCCAGATGGCGCCGGGTCAGCTCGATGACACGATGAACGCCTTCTACGACGGCAAGTTCGACGTGCTGGTGGCCACCACGATTGTGGAATCCGGGCTCGATATTCCCACGGCCAACACGCTGATCGTGCACCGGGCGGACAAGTTCGGCCTTGCGCAGCTCTACCAGATCCGCGGCCGTATCGGGCGGTCGAAGACCCGCGCCTATGCGATCTTCACTGTTCCGGCCGACCGCAAGCTCAATGACCAGGCGCAGCGGCGGCTTCAGGTGCTGCAAAGTCTCGAATCGCTGGGCGCCGGCTTCCAGCTCGCGAGCCATGATCTCGACATCCGCGGCGCGGGCAATCTCCTGGGCGAGGAGCAGTCCGGCCATATCCGCGAGGTCGGCTTCGAGCTCTACCAGTCCATGCTGGAGGAGGCCGTCGTCTCGCTGCGCGCCGGCGAAACCGAGGAGCAGCAGGAGAGCGGGGCGTGGTCGCCGCAGATCTCGCTCGGCATGCCGGTGATGATTCCCGAATCTTACGTGCCGGACCTGCAGGTGCGCATGCAGCTCTATCGCAGGCTGGGCGACCTCTCCGAGGCGCGCGAGATCGACGCGTTCGGCGCCGAGCTCATCGACCGCTTCGGCCCGCTGCCCGGCGAGGTCGAATCGCTCCTCAAGGTGGTGCTGGTCAAATCGCTGTGCCGCACCGCCAATGTCGAGAAGGTCGAGGCCGGTCCCAAGGGGGCGCTGGTCACCCTGCGCAACAACATCTTCCCCAATCCCGCCGGGCTCGTGCGCCTCATCGGCGACCCCGCCATGGCCGCAAAGCTGCGGCCGGACCAGAAAATCATGTTCGCGCGCAGCTGGCCCGGCGAGGAGCAGCGTCTCAAGGGCAGCGCCGCGATCCTCTCGCGTCTCGCGGGCCTTGCGCAGGAGGTTGCGGCAGTGCACTGATGCTGCGGGGCCACAGGCGCGGGAGGAGAGCTGCGCCGGGCCGTTCCGGTCATGTTGTTGCCGGAATTGAACAGTCTTGAACTGTTTACGGATAGAAAAAATCGGGTTGGGGCCCACAGGAACGGGACAAGATTTTTCATGACTTTCAGACACGCATTTCTGGCTGCCTTCGCGGTGTTCGGACTGGCGGTTTCCCCTATCGGCGCGGCATCTGCCCAGGAGGCCGGCATGATCGACCTCGGCGCGAGCGCGGAGGACGCGGCGGCGGCCGACAACTGGCTCAAGGTGTGCGACGATCTCGAGGACGGGCGGCGCGCCTGCATCATGCGTCAGGTAGTGCTGAACAACGGGGTGTTCACCGGCTCCTTCCTGCTGCGTGACGATCCGGGTCAGGAAAGCCGCCTGCTTGCCGTGGCCGCCGTGCCGCTCGGCGTGCTGCTGCCTTTCAACCTGACCGTGCGCATCGACGGCGGGCGCGAATTGCGCGTGCCCTACATGCTGTGCGATCCGCGGTCGTGCTCGGCGCAATGGGTGATCAACGAGGCCTATGTCGAGAGCCTCAAGCGCGGCAACACGCTCACCCTCACCGCGCGCAACCAGCGCATGGAGGACATCTCGGTCGAGATCACGCTCGCCGGCTTCACGGCCACCTATGACAGCGAGGACGCGCTGACCATCGAGCAGCTCAACCAGCAGAATTCGCCCGAAAGCGCGCTCGATCAGGTACTGCAGGATCGCGCCGAGCAGATGCGCCAGGATATCGTTGGCGGTCAGAACGGCGAGACGCCTCCGGCCGAAGGCGAGGCCGCGCCGGCGGAGTAAATCGCGCAATCGTGAAATTAGAAGCGGCCGCGTCCTCGACGCGGCCGTTTTCGTTTTAGCGCCGGCCCATGCCGAAGGCGAAGGCGCCCTTGCGCAATCCCGGTGCCGTGGTCAACGCCCAAAGGCCGGCGGACCGCAACGCCTGGGCGGGGAGGGCGTCGCTCGCAAGGCTGCCGAACAGGGTGCGCACGAACAGGCCGGTCTGGGCCATGTCCGGGGTCTGCTCCTTCGAATAACGGGCGGCGGCCCGATCGGCCCAGCCTTCGTCGCGCGCGGGCTCCCCGAGGATGGCATCCAGCGCCGCCACGTCGCGCAGGCCGAGATTGAGCCCCTGGGCGCCGATGGGCGGAAACGCGTGCGCGGCTTCGCCCAGGAGCACGGCCCCGTCGCGTCCTGCCTCGGAGACCGAAAGATGGGAGAGTGGGAACACCACCGGCCGCGTCTCTACGGTGATCGCGCCGAAGAGGCGCTGCGAGCGCTCGGCCAGCGCGGCGGCGAAGCGCGCTTCATCGGCGCGCGCGGCGTCGAGCAATTCGGCCCGTTCGATCCAGACCAGGTTGGCCGCGTTCCCGCTCGCGGGAACCAGGGTGAACGGCCCTTCGGGATAGTGGAACTCGACCGAGCACGCGCCAAGCGGGCGCTCCAGCGTGAGGTCGCAAACCAGCGCCGATTGAGCGTAGTCGATACGCCGGGCGGGGATGCCGAGCGTTTCGCGCACCTTGGAGCCCTTGCCGTCCGCTCCGACGAGCAGGCGCGTCCGGGCCATTGTGCCGTCGCCCAGCATAAGGGTCCAGACGCCCTCTTTCCGTTCTGCCGATACGAGCGCCGAAGCGTGGCGGGCTAGGGCGGGGAGGGCGTCGCCCTGCCGGTCCATGGCCGCGCCGAGCTTGAGATTGGCGAAATTCCAGCCGAAGGCCTCGAGCCCGGCTTCGCCGGCCCGGAAATGGGCTTCCGGCGCGCGGAAGAACCGTCCCGTGGCGTCGATGATCCGGACTTCGGCCAAGGGCGTTCCGATCTCGGATGGCCGGGTGAAATAGCCCTGGGCAAAGAGGAAATCGACCGCGGGGTTCATCAGCGCCGACGTGCGGGCATCGGGCCGGCCCGCGGGCGCGAGGTGAAGCACCGCAAGCCCCCGCCGCGCCGCCGCGATCGCGGCCGCTTTCCCCACCAATCCGCCGCCGACCACGGCGACATCGTAGATCCTGTCCATGGGTGACGATCCATTCCTGCCTGTCGATCCCAGATAGGCCCGCAGGACGGGCGGCACAAGCCGCGCTGATTGCATGTCCTGCCTTGCCATTGCCCAGCTTTGGCCGTTCTGTGCGCAGGCGAAGCGGTAAGAGAGTAACGCGCATGGCAGAAATGGTGACCCTGGAGCTCGGCATGGCGGTGCTCGCCATGATCGTCCTCGATCTCGTCCTCAATCCCGAACCCATGTTGGGCCTGCGCCGCGCTGGCGGGCTCGGCGGGCTCCTGCTCGGCGGGTTGATCACGCTCGTGGCCCGTGCGGGCATCGGGGCGGCCCTGTTCTGGCTGGCGCAGCGCAATGCGACGCTGTTTTCCCTTGGTGAGGTGCAGGTTTCGCTGACGGGGATCGTCTTTCTCGCCGCGGGTGGCCTGCTGCTGTTCCGGGTTCTCACGGAGATCATCCAGTTGAGCGCTCCGCGTCCCGTCCCGGTGCATATGGATTCGCAGGGCGCGGATGCGATGTCGAGCGGCGTGATCGCGGCCGCCGTGCTCGCAAGCGTGGAGCCCGCTGCCATGGGGCTCGGCCTTGCCATGAGCCTTGAAGCCATCGTGGCGGGCCTAGTGCTCGGCGGCGTTCTGGTCCTGCTGCTGGCGCGCCCGATGGCCCGGCTGGTCAATCACTTCCCGCATATGCGCCTCCTCGGCCTCATGGCCCTGGCGGTGATCGGCAGCGGGCTGGTGCTCACGGCGCTGGGCGGCGCCTATCCGCGGCCCGGCATGCAGGGCGGGGTTCTTGTCCTGGCGCTGATCGCGGTCGGCGCGCTGATCGTGCTGCGCCAGACCGGCGCGCAGCCGGCCTTTGCCGTCATCCCGGTTGACGGCGACGACGACATCGCGCCACAGGCCGATGCCGCCCGGCCTTATGTGGAACCGGCCTTCGCGCCCGAACCCGCCTCTCACCCTCTCGAAGACCCCGCCGAGTCCATCGCGCCGGAGCCGCTTCCCGACACCTCGAAGCCCGAACCCGCTTCCGCGGCCTTCACGATGGTGGAAGTGGAGCCCGAGCCCCGCACCCTCCTGGAGCCCACCACCCCGGCGGTGCTGCAAGTGGAGCCGGATTTTGGTCCCATGCCCGAACCGGCGCCACAGATCGAACCGGTGCAGGACGACGCATCCCAGCGGGAGCCGGTTTTCGAGCCTGAGACCGCGCCGGACGTCGAAGCTGAACCTGCATCAGAGCCGCTGCCGCAACCCCTCGCGCTTGAGCCCGGCGACCGCCCCGTGCCACAGTCGGCGGCTGAACGGGCTCGCCCGCCGCGCCGTCCGCTCCGGCGACGCAGGCCATCCTGGAGGGACAGCAGACGCGCATGAAAGCCACAGTCATCGACCGCTTCGGCGGGCCCGAAGTGCTGACCCTTGCCGAGTGCGAGATCGGCGAACCCGGACCTGGCGAGCTGCGCGTGCGCCAGAAGGCCATCGGGCTCAATTTCATCGACGTCTATCACCGCACTGGGCTCTATCCCAATCCGCTGCCGCTGGTGCCGGGCTCCGAGGGCGCCGGGGAGGTAGTGGCCGTCGGGCCGGACGTCTCCGGCTTTTCGGTGGGCGACCGGGTGGCTTACCAGGGTGCGCTCGGCGCCTATGCGGAGGAGCGCCTGCTTCCGGCGGCCAGGGCCGTGCCCTTGCCGGAGGCGATCAGCTATGAAACCGCTGCCGCGATCATGCTCAAGGGGCTTACGGCCTATTACCTGCTGTTCCTCACCTGGCCGCTCAAGCCTGGGGAAACCATCCTGTTCCATGCCGCGGCGGGCGGAGTGGGCCAGATCGCCTGCCAATGGGCCAAGAGCCTGGGCGCAACCGTGATCGGCACCGCGGGTTCGGCTGAAAAACTCGCGATCGCAAAGGCCCATGGCTGCGATCACGTCATCAACTATGCCGAGGAAGACTTCCCCGAACGGGTGCGCGAGATCACCGAGGGCAGGGGCGTCGACGTGGTCTATGACGGGGTCGGCCAGGCGACGTTCGAGAAATCGCTCGATTGCCTGCGAAAGCGCGGCCTCATGGTGAGCTTCGGCAATGCGACGGGGCCCGTCTCCATCCCTGATCTCGGCATCCTGTCGCGAAAGGGCTCGCTCTATCTCACCCGCCCCACGGGCGTGGATTACTTCGCGGAACGCCCCGCGCTCCTGGCCGGCGCACGCGCCCTGTTCTCGGCCGTGGAGAGCGGCGCCATCACGGTCAATATCGGCCAGCGCTACGCGCTCGCGGACGCCGCAGAAGCCCATCGCGCGCTGGAGGGCCGCCAGACCACCGGCTCCACGATCCTGCTGCCCTGACCGACGCACGCGGCTGGACAGCCATGCCGCGAAACGGCTACATCCGACGCACGGGTAGGTGGCAGAGCGGTTGATTGCTCCGGTCTTGAAAACCGGCGAACGTGAAAGCGTTCCGGGGGTTCGAATCCCTCCCTACCCGCCAAACGCCGCCGATCTCCGCACTCTCACACAGCGACTTTGAAAGCCGCCTTATGGAGCGTCGTAACAGACGAAGGCGAGCTTGTTGCCGTCTGGATCGCGAACATACGCGCCGTAGAACCCATCTCCATATTGTGGACGGCGTCCCGGCGCGCCTTCGCACACTCCCCCATTCTTGAGCGCCAGCGCGTGAAGGTGGTCTATGAGGTCGGGGGTGCACAAGAAGGCCGTCATCGCTCCATTTCCAACGCCGGCTTCACCACCATCGTATGGATAGCCTGTAAAGAAACGGGGGAAATATTCGTCGTCGGATTTGCCCCAGGAGGCTGAGCGCTCGTCACGCCAGCATCTATCCAAGCCCATCGCTGCAAATATGGAATCATAGAACGTCAATGCGCGCGACAGGTTCGTGGTGCCGACCATCGTGTAGCCAATTCCGTTCATTCCAAATTCCATCGGGTTCGCAATACTCGGCTGCAGTCTGCCGCAACCGGCCGACGCTCTCAACATCCGGCTTGTCAGCGATAGCCGCTCGCGTTGCCCGATGATGCGAATGGCAGACCAAGCCATACCGTCCGCTCCAAACCGCAAGATCGGTCGAGCGCGTTATCATTCCGGGCGGCTAGATGAGGCCGCCACGAAGGAGCGGACGATGACGGCGGCGCTTGAGATTTATCATGCCAGGATGCGGCGGGTGCTGGAGTATATCGACCGGCATCTCGACGATGAGCTGGACCTGGACACGCTGAGCCGTGTCGCGGCCTTCTCGAAGTTTCATTTCCACCGGCAGTTCACGGCGACCTTCGGGTTGTCGCTGCATCGCTATGTCCAGCTCGCCCGCATGAAGCGTGCTTCGTACGGGCTGACCTGGAAGGACGCGCAAAGCGTCACCGATATTGCGATGGATGCCGGTTATGAGGCTCCGGATGCCTTTGCCCGCGCCTTTCGCCAAAGGTTCGGGCAGTCGCCGTCCTCGTTCCGCAAGTCTCCCGATTGGGGACCGTGGCTTTCGGCCCTCGGGCCTTTGGACAATGCAAGGAACACGCTCATGCAGATAATCTTCGACCACGAGGACGTGACGATCCGCGATGTGCCGCCCACCCCGGTGGCGATCATGGAGCATCGCGGAGACCGGGCCAGGCTCGGCGACACCATCAACCGATTCAGGGCCTGGGGCAAGGCAGCGGGCCTCGCGCCCGAGACTGGCCGCCCGACCTTCATGGTCTTCCGCTCCGAAAGGGAGCCGGCGAACCCGGATGACTACAGCATGGACCTGTGCGCCGGGACGGACCAGGAAATCGGTGCCAACGAAATGGGGATGAAGGCCGGCGTGATCCCCGGCGGGCGCTGTGCGGTGCTGCGCTATCCCGGCAATACCAACAATCTGGAGCCCGCGGCGCTCTTTCTCTATCGCGACTGGCTTCCGGCCAGCGGCGAGGAAGCCCGGGATTTCCCGATGTACAGCAAGCGATGGCTCTCCCTGATGCCGGAAGTGCCGGCGCATGAAGTGATCGTGGAGGTGTTCCTGCCGCTGAAATAGCGCGCCGGATCGCGGCTCGTCCCTTCTCCCTGCGGGGAGGGGGACGGGCTCGGCTGGCCTTCTCCGTTGCAGTGCACTATGCCGTCCATTCCGCGCTGGCTGCAGGCACGAGACGGGAATGAGCGAACACATGCGGGTTGTCCGCAAGGCCGATATCGTAGTGATCGGCGCCGGGCAGGCGGGGCTTTCCTCCGCCTATCATCTCAAGCGGCTCGGGCTCGACATTCCGCGGCAGGTGCTCGTGCTCGACGCGGCGCCGGTGGCGGGCGGGGCCTGGCAGTTCCGCTGGCCCTCGCTTACCCTCTCGACGGTCAACCGCATCCATGACCTTCCGGGCATGCCGTTCTCCGAGATGCTCGGGGAGGGCATGGAGACCGTCGCGGCGGCGACGGCGGTCCCCGCCTATTTTGCAGCTTACGAGAAAGCCTTCGGGCTTTTCGTTCAGAGGCCGGTCAAGGCGCTCTCGGTCACCGAGCGCGGAGACCGCTTTCGCATCCATGCGGATGAAGGCGATTTTTCCGCGCGCGGCATCATCAACGCCACGGGTACCTGGACCGCGCCCTATATTCCCGATTATTCGGGACGCGACCGGTTCAGGGGGCTCCAACTCCACACCAGGGACTATCGCAGTGCCGAGGCCTTCGCCGGGCAGCACGTGGTCATCGTGGGCGGCGGCATCTCGGCGATCCAGCTCCTCGACGCCATATCCCGTGTGACCACAACCACATGGGTCACGCGCCGCCCTCCCGAATTCCGCGAGGGACCGTTCGACGAGGGCGCCGGACGGGAGGCGGTGGGTCAGGTCGAGGATCGGGTCCGCCGTGGCCTGCCGCCGCTATCGGTGGTTTCGGTGACCGGGCTCCCCTTGACCCCCGCGGTCCTCGCCATGCGCGAGCGCGGCGTGCTGGCGCGCCGGCCGATGTTTTCGGAGATCACGGAAACCGGCGTGCGCTGGCCCGACGGCACCGAACAATCGGCCGACGTGATCCTGTGGTGCACCGGCTTCCGCTCCGCGCTCGACCATCTCGCCCCGCTCGCGCTGCGGGAGCCGGGCGGCGGGATCGTCATGGCGGGGCGGCTGGCCACCCAGGTTGCAAAGGCGCTGCGGATCCATCTGGTGGGCTATGGGCCTTCGGCCTCGACCATCGGCGCCAATCGCGCCGGGGGCGCGGCGGCAAGGGAGCTCGCGGCCACTCTCGGGCTCGTTACGCCGCCGAATCGTCCCGCCGGCCCAAATGGGTGAAATCCACGACAACCGCGCGCGGGCGATCGCGCCGATAGGCGATCTCCCAGGCGGCCTCGATGGCCTCCTCGATCTCGAGACGCAGGGCGGCAGGGATTTCGGGCTGGCGGTCCAGCCCGGCCAAAACGGCGGAGGCATGACCCAGCACCGCTTCGACCGTATGATTCGGTAATTTCAACATTCCGTGAATTTCGCCAGGCGCGCCTCAACAGCCCGATAATGCCCTCGGGCGGATTTAAGTCGAAAGCAGATTTCGGATATGGTTGACGCGGGCGACGCTGTGGTCGCGGACAATGAATCGAACCCATGATCCCATGACTTCGGCCCAGCCTCTCATCCGTCCCTTGGGCGACCGCGCCCTGACCGTCACCTTCGGCGACAGCCTTTCGCTCGACGCCAACCGGCGTGCCATTGCCGCGGCCCATGCCATCGTGCGGGGCGGCATTGCGGGCGTCACCGAAATCGCGCCCAACCTGGTGTCCGTTTTCGTGGGCTACGATCCCGAGCGCGTCGCGTTCTATCGCCTTTCCGGCGAGATCGCCCTGCTTCTCGATCGCCTCGACGCTGGGGAGGAGGGCGGTTCCGAGATCGCGATAGAAACGCATTACGGCGGAGATGGGGGACCCGATCTCCCTATCGTCGCGGAGTTTCTGGGGTTGAGCCCGGCCGAATTCATCGCCCGTCATGCCCGGGCGACCCTACGGGTTCTCGCAATCGGTTTTGCACCGGGCTTCGTTTATTGCGGCGTGCATGATCCCGATCTGCTTGTGCCGCGGCGGCAGGCGCTGCGCCAGGTCCAAAAGGGATCGGTTCTGTTCGCGGCCGGGCAGACGGCACTCTGCGCCACGCCAATCCCCACCGGCTGGCACGTCATCGGGCGGACGGATTTCGACAATTTCGACCCGTCTTCACCGCACCCGGTTCGGCTGTCCGCCGGCGACCGCGTGCGGTTCGTGGAGGCGCCCGCGTGACCGCGCTGACTATCCGGCAGGCAGGGCCGATGACCAGCGTTCAGGACGCGCCGCGACAGGGCGTCCGGCGCCTCGGGCTCTCCGCGTCCGGCCCCATGGATCAAGCCGGCTTCTTGCTGGCCGGGGCATTTGCCGGCGCGACCGAGCATTCGGGCGGCATCGAGATCTCGGCCGGCGGGCTGACCTTTTCGATCGATTGTGAAGCGCGCATGGGCTGCGCGGGCGGCGCGTTCGTGCTCGCGGTCAATGGCGAAGCGCGGCCCTGGCCCGGCTCCGTCCTGCTCTCCGCGGGCGATACGATAGAAATCCATCCGGGGAGGGCGGGCAATTGGGGTTACCTGCGCTTTTCGCGGCCCATCGCCCTGCGGCCGGTGCTCGGTAGCGTCTCGACCCATGTCGCGGTCGGGATCGGCGGGCTCGACGGACGGTGCCTTCGCGAGGGCGACGTGCTCCCGCTCGGGCCGGAAGAGCGCGAGGCTCCCCTTGCACAGGCCGCGCAAGCGCCTGCGGACGATACGCCCTTCCGCGTCATCTGGGGCCTGCACGCCGACACGCTGCCGCGCGCGGTACGGCGGGGCTTTATCGAAGGCGTGTTCACCGTTTCGAGCCGCATGGACCGGATGGGCATGCGGCTGGCCGCACCGGACGGCCTGTTTTCCGAGCTCGACACGCTCAATCTCGTGTCCGACGCGGTCGTGCCCGGCGACATCCAGATTCTCGGCGATGGCACGCCTATCGTGCTGATGCGTGATTTCCAGCCGACCGGCGGCTATCCCCGCATCGCGACGCTGATCGCCGCCGATCTCGATCGCTTCGCCCAGCAGCGGCCGGGCGCGAGCGTGCGTTTTACCCCGGTGACCGTTGCCCACGCTCAGGCCTTGGACAAGGCGGCGCGGCCATGACGCCCATGATCGATCTCAACGCCGATTTGGGGGAGGGCGCGGGCACCGACGACGCGCTCTTTCCCTTGATCTCCAGCGCGTCCGTCGCCTGCGGCGGCCATGCCGGCGACAGCGAAAGCATGAAGCGGGCGCTGGCGGGCTGCGCCGAGCACGGCGTGGTCGCGGGCGCGCATCCGTCCTTTATCGATCGGGAAAATTTTGGCCGCCTGCGCATGGACCAGCCCTACGCCCGCACCGCGGAAGAGGTCGTCGCGCAGATCGGAACGCTGGCGGAAATCGCGGCCGGGCAGGGAGTCGCACTCGCCTATGTCAAACTGCATGGAGCGCTGGCCAACATGGCCGCCGAGGACGACGCCCTGGCGCTGGCCGTGTTCGGCGCCGTGCAGCGCGACTTTCCGTCTCTGGCGGTGCTCGCCATGGGTGCGACGGCGCAGGAGCGCGCCGCCAAGCATCTCAGCATGCGCGGGGTGAGCGAAGCCTATGCCGACCGCGCCTATGGGTCGGACGGGCTTTTGGTCTCCCGAACCATGCCGGGCGCCGTGATCACGGACCCGGACTCCGTGGTGAACCAATGCGTCCGGCTCATCCGCGACCGTGAAATCGTGGCCATCGACGGCACGGTTCTTCCCACCCGTGCGCAGTCCATCTGCCTCCACGGCGACACGCCCGATGCCGTGGCTCTGGCGCAGAAAATTAGCGGTGCATTGAAGGCATTTGCCTCGATTGCGTCACCATTGCGGTCCTAGCGCGCCCGCTTGCCCAATTGTCGTCCGATTCGCCTTGCACTAAGAGGGACACGTTTCCGTGATGGCGGGCAGAAGCCCGAGGTCACGCAAGAATGTCTTGAGTATTGCGTTCGGGTTTGGGGTTCATGGGTACGACGACTATCGGTGCTGGCCGAAAGGGTCCGGGGAGGACTGCCGCGCTCGCCGTAGTATCGGCGCTGGTTCTGTCCGGTTGCGGCAGCGGCGGCAACGGAGACTTCTTCGGCATCGCGCTGTTTTCGGAATCCTCGATGGGGGTTTCGTCCTCGCCCCGCGCGGTGACCTCCGGTCCCATCCCCAGAGGGGGAGGGCGCTATCAGGTCGGCCAGCCCTATCAGGTCGGTGGGCGCTGGTATGAACCGCGCGAACAACCCAATCTCGACGTCACGGGCGTTGCGTCCTGGTACGGGCCCAATTTCCACGGCCGCTATACCGCCAATGGCGAGGTCTTCGACCAGTACCACCTCACCGGCGCGCATCCGACGCTGCCGCTTCCCTCCTATGTCCGCGTCACCAATCTCGACAACGGGGTCTCGACCCTGGTGCGGATCAACGATCGTGGGCCGTTCAGCCAGAGCCGGGTCATCGACCTGTCGCGCCGCACCGCCGAGGTGCTCGGATTCACCAATGCCGGCACCGCCGACGTGCGGGTGCAATATGTCGGCCCGGCGCCGCTCGAAGGCGATGACGCGTCCTTCCTCGTGGCCAGCATCAATGCGGCGACCTTCCTCGAAGATCCTTCCGACGTGGTCGTCGCCTATCAGGGCAACACGACGCCCGGCGCAGCCGGCTCTTCGCTCGATGCGATCGGCACGCTTTTAGGCGGGCTTTCCGGGACGGCGTCGTCTCCCGTCGTCTCGTCCTACGCCGCGCCGAGCGCGGCGGTGTTCGAGCCTGAAATCGTGGCGTTCGACGTTCTCGCGTCCCATGACCTTGCATTTGCCGGCTCCGACGACGCGTTGCAGGACTGGAGCGACAGCCTCGATGCGGATGCACGTGAGGTCGAAATCGGGCTCGGCACGTTCGTGGATGCCGAACTGGCGCGCGACGTCGCAGAGCGGTTCGCTCTGCTCGCGGCCGTCGACAGTTTCGAGGTCACGCTGGCGGGCCAGGAAGCGGTATTGCTGAAGCTGAGCTATCTCAAGCCCGGTGTGACCCACGACGATGTGAGTGCGCTTGCCCGTGAACTTGGGTTGAGCGCTGCTTTCTTCTAGGCTGAAATCGCTCTAAATTCAGGCTTTGGCGAACTTTCGCACATGCGAAAGCGTTGAAGCACGTCGATGAGCGTCCGCGCCGTGGAGGACAGTGCCGTGCCGTTCCGTTCCCTTTTCGCCGCCGCCTGCGCCGCATTTCTCGTGGTGATCTCGGGCGTCGGCAGCGCTTCGGCGCAGACCGAATTCAATACGACTGCCCCGTTCGCGCTGCTCATGGACTACGAGTCCGGCACCATCCTCTACCAGAAGGATGCCGACGCGCGGATGGAGCCGGCCAGCATGGCCAAGCTGATGACCGTCGCGGTCGTGCTCGATCTGATCCGCGACGGCGCGCTGAGCCTCGAAGACGAATTCTTCATCTCGGAAAACGCCTGGCGCACCGGCGGCGCGGCCTCCGGCGGCTCGACCATGTTCGCGGAGCTCAATTCCCGGATCAGCGTCGACGACCTGCTGCATTCGGTCATCATCCAGTCGGGCAACGACGCCTCGATCGCGCTCGCCGAAGGCATCGCGGGCACCGAAGCGACCTTCGCCAACATCATGAACGAGCTTTCCGCCGAGATCGGGCTCAACTCCTCGCACTGGACCAATGCGAGCGGTTTGCCCGATCCGGACATGTATACGTCCGCGCGCGACCTCGCCAATCTCGGGCGCTACATCATCCGCGAGTTTCCCGACTATTACGAGAACTTCTCCATTGCCGAGATGACCTGGAACGGCATCACCCAGCCCAACCGCAACGGGTTGTTGGAGATGGGGATCGGCGTTGACGGCCTGAAAACCGGCCATACCAATGCCGCCGGCTACGGCATGGTCGCCTCGACCACCGATGGTGGGCGCCGCCTGATCGCGGTTGTGCACGGCACGCAATCGGCGTCCGAGCGCACGTCGGAAACCCGCAACCTGCTCAACTGGGGCGTCCGCGGCTTCGAGCGCATCGCAGCCTATCCCGCGGGCGCCACCGTGGGTCACGCCCGAATCTACGGCGGCGAGACGGCCGAGGTTCCGCTGGTCGGGGAGGGCAGCATCGATCTTTACGTGCCGCGCGGCTCGCGCCGCTGCCTTTCGGCGCAGATCGTCTACGAGGCGCCGATCCGCCCGCCGGTCGCGGCGGGCCAGAGGCTTGCCGAGCTGCACGTTCTCTGCGATGACCAGATCATCCAGTCCGCGCCGCTTTACGCCGGCCAGGCCGTGGGCGAGGGCGATCTCGTCCGCAGGGCCACGGACGCGCTGTTCGAGCTTGCCCTCGGGTGGATATAGCACCTATCTGATCAGCATGGATTTCATGCCCTCCGACACCCTCTCCAATTCCGCCCGCTTCATCACCTTCGAGGGCGGCGAGGGGGTCGGCAAATCGACCCAGGTGCGGCGGCTCGTGGCGCGGCTTGGTGCCGTCGGCATCGGGGCGGTCAGAACCCGCGAGCCCGGCGGCACGCCAAAGGCGGAAGCCATCCGGTCCTTCCTCCTGCAAGGCCGTTCGGAATCCTGGGGCCCGGGCGGAGAGGCGGTCCTCTTCGCCGCGGCACGGCTTGACCACGTCAACACGCTGATCGCGCCGTCCCTGCAATCGGGCAAATGGGTGATCTGCGACCGCTTCGCGGATTCCACGCGCGCCTATCAGGGCGTGGGCGGCGGGGTGGACGAGGCGCTGATCGACGGGCTCGAGGAGCTGGCGCTCAACGGGTACGCGCCCGATCTCACCTTCGTGCTCGACATGGACCCGGATCTCGCGTTCGAGCGCGTGCGCGAGCGCGCCGCCGCCGACGGGCTGCCGATCCTGGGCGACAGGTTCGAAAAGGAAGATCTCGATTTCCATCGCCGGCTGCGCGACAGTTTCCTCGCCATCGCCGCGCTGAACCCCGAGCGCTGTGTCGTCCTTTCCGCCGATACGGACGAGGATTCCCTGGCCGAGGCAATCTGGCAGGCCGTCACCGACCGATATCCGCACGTTGCGGAGGATATCCCTTGAGCGAGGCGGTCGAGCAGCGGGAGGCAGACCAGATCGCGGGCGTCGCGCCGCCCGAAACGCAGCTGCTTGTCGGCCACGCCGAAACCATGGCCACCCTGACCGCGGCAGTTGCGCAGGGGCGCCCGCCCGCCGCCGTCCTGCTACACGGCCCGCGCGGCATCGGCAAGGCGACCTTCGCCTTTGCCTTGGCGCGTCACGTGCTGGCCGCGACCGGCGACGAGCCTGAGGCCCGGGTCGCAGCCCAGATCGCGACCATGGCGCATCCCAATCTCACCGTACTGCGGCGCGGCCGCGATCTCACGTCCGCGACGCCCAAATTCTATTCCGCGATCCGCGTGGATGAGGTCCGCGCCGCGCGCGAGGCGCTGCACCGTACGCGCGGCCGCGCCGGCTATCGCGTCTGCATCATCGACGCCATCGACGACTGCAATCCGAGCTCGGCCAATGCCCTCCTCAAGACCCTGGAGGAGCCGCCGGCCGACACGCTGTTCATCGTCATTTCCCATCGCCCCGGCGGGCTGCTGCCCACAATCCGGTCGCGCTGCCAGTCCATCGGGATGCGGCCGCTGTCCGATGCCGAGGTCCGCGCAGTGCTCGCGTCCGGGCAGGTCGCCGCCGACGACGCGGCGCTGGACCGTGCCACGGCGCTCGCGCAGGGCCGTCCGCGCCGCGGCTTCGAGACCCTGGTGCTGACCGAAGGTGAATTGCTCGACGCGCTGCTCAACTGGCTCAGGGCGCCCGAGGCCCATCAGGCGCGGGTGCATCTGGCGCTGGCCGACGCACTCGCGTCGGGCAAGGGCGCGGAACTGATCTTCGCCCAGGACCTCCTGCGCGACTGGATCGCGGACCAGGCCCGCGAAACGGCGCGGGCAGGGGCGTCGCGCTTGCAGCTTGCGTCGGCCGACGCGCTGTGGGAGAAGGCCAACGCCCTGTTCGCCGATGCCGATATCTACAATCTCGACCGGCGGCAGACCCTGGTCGCGGTTTTTGACGCGTTACGCGACCACGCGCGCAAGACCACTCCCGTGAGCTGATTTCGCCCCATGAGCCGCCCCACCTTCTACATCACCACGCCGATCTTCTATCCCAACGGCGTTCCGCACATCGGCCATGCCTATACGGCGATCGCCAGCGACGCGCTGGCGCGCTTCCACAGGCTGGATGGCAAGGATGTGTTCTTCCTGACCGGCACCGACGAGCACGGCCAGAAGATGCAGCAGACCGCGCAGAAGGAAGGCATGACCCCGCTGGAGCTGGCGACGAAGAACTCGCAGGTGTTCCGCGATCTCTGGGCCAAGCTCGACATCTCCTACGACGACTACATCCGCACAACCGAGGAGCGGCACCACGAGGCGTCCCAGGCGATCTGGAACGCGATGGCAGACAAGGGCGATATCTATCTCGACTCCTATTCGGGCTGGTACTCGGTGCGCCAGGAGGCCTTTTTCGACGAGAAGGAAACCACAATCGGCGAAGACGGCATCCGCCGCGAACCCCTGGGCTCGGCGGTGGAATGGGTCGAGGAGGAGAGCTACTTTTTCCGCCTCTCGGCCTACGGCGACAAGCTCCTCGCCCTCTACGAATCCGATCCAGGCTTCGTCATGCCCGCCGAGCGCCGCAACGAGGTGATGAGCTTCGTCAAATCCGGGCTGCGCGACCTCTCGATCTCGCGCACCACCTTCGACTGGGGCATTCCGGTGCCGAACGACGCCAAGCACATCATGTATGTCTGGGTCGATGCGCTCACCAATTACCTTACCGCCGCCGGCTATCCGGACGAGAGCGCCGAACGCTGGAAATACTGGCCCGCCGACATCCACATGATCGGCAAGGACATCGTGCGCTTCCACGCCGTCTACTGGCCGGCCTTCCTGATGAGCGCCGGGGTCCAACTACCCAAGCGCGTCTTCGCGCACGGCTTCCTGTTCAACCGCGGCGAGAAGATGAGCAAGTCGGTCGGCAACGTCGTCGATCCCTTTGCGCTGGTCGAGAAATACGGCCTCGACGCCATGCGCTATTATTTTCTGCGCGAGGTCTCGTTCGGGCAGGACGGCTCGTACAACCACGAGGCCATCGTCAACCGCATCAATGCCGATCTCGCCAACGATCTGGGCAATCTCGCCCAGCGTTCGCTCTCGATGATCGCCAAGAACTGCGAAGGCCGCGTGCCGCAGCCCGGCGCCTTCACCGCCGAGGATGAGGCGATCCTCGCTGCCGCCGATGGGCTGCTGGCGCAGGCCCGGACGGCCATGGAGGATCAGGCGATCCACGCCTATCTCGGCGCGGTCTGGCAGGTGGTGGCCGACGCCAACCGCTATTTCGCATCCCAGGAGCCCTGGGCCCTGCGCAAGACCGATCCGGCCCGCATGGCCACCGTGCTCTACGTCACCATCGAAGTGGTGCGCCAGGTCGCGATCCTCGCCCAGCCTGTGATGCCTGGCTCCTCGGCCAAGCTGCTCGATCTGCTCGGGGCAGGGGAGGACGCCCGCAGCTTTGCCCAACTCGGGCCCGATAGCCGTCTCGTGCCCGGCACGGTGCTGCCCCCGCCGCAGGGCGTATTCCCGCGCTATGTGGAGACGGACGAAGGCGCGGCCTGATGCTTGTCGACAGTCATTGCCATCTCGATTTCCCCGAGCTCAGCGCGGATCTCGACGGCGTCTATGCCCGCATGGCGGAAAACGGCGTCGCCGGCTGCGTCACGATCTCGACCCGCATCCGCAAGCTCGACGCGGTGCGCACCATCGCGGAAACCCGGCCCAATACCTGGTTCACCGTGGGCACGCATCCCAACAATGCGCATGAAGAAATCGACATAAGTGCCGATGATATCGTCGCTCTTTCGCAGCATCCGCTTTGCGTCGGCATCGGCGAAGCCGGCCTCGACTATCATTACGATTACGCGCCGCCCGAGGCCCAGGCGCAGGGCTTCCGCACGCACATCGCGGCCGCGCGGGAAACCGGGCTGCCGCTGATCATCCATGCGCGCTCGGCCGATGACGACATCGCCGCGACGCTTGAGGAGGAAACGGGGAAGGGGGCTTTCCCCTTCGTCCTGCACTGCTTCTCCTCGGGCATCGCACTGGCGCGACGCGGGCTCGCGCTCGGCGGCTATGTCTCGTTCTCGGGCATCGTGACCTTCCGCAACGCCGCCGAGGTGCAGGAGGTGGCGCGCATGGTGCCGGACGACCGCTTTCTGGTGGAGACGGATTCGCCGTATCTCGCGCCCGTGCCACATCGCGGCAGGAGCAACGAGCCGGGTTTCGTGCGCCACACGGCGCAGGCGCTCGCGACCCTGCGCGGGGTCGATTTCGCGACCATTGACCGGCAATCCACCGAGAATTTTTTCGCCTTGTTTTCAAAGGCCAAGCGCGAGTTCTGACCATGGCGCCTGCAGAGCGTATCGTTGCACGCATCATGGGGTGCGGCTCGTCGGGCGGCGTGCCGCGCATCGGCAATCATTGGGGCGCCTGCGATCCAGCCAACCCCAGGAACCGGCGCAGCCGCTGCGCGCTGCTCGTCACCGGCACGCGTCCCGGCAGCGACGGCGCTACCCGCGTGGTCATCGATACGGGCTGTGACCTGCGCGAGCAGCTTCTGGCCGCCGATGTCGGCGAGCTGGACGCGGTGCTCTATACCCATGCCCATGCCGACCATACCCACGGCATCGACGATCTGCGCGTCCTTGCGCTCAACGCGCGGCGCCGGGTCGATGTCTATGCCGACGCCGTGACCCAGGCACGGCTGCACCAGTCCTTCGACTATTGCTTCGCCGCGCCGCCGGGCAGCCCGTATCCGCCGATCCTCACGGCCAAACGGCTCGATCCGGGGCACGAGATCACCGTCGAAGGCGACGGCGGCGCGCTGACCTTCACTCCGTTCATCCAGGAGCACGGCAACATCGCCTCGATGGGTTTCCGCATTGGGAACTTTGCCTATTCCTGCGACCTGAGCGGCATTCCCGAGGAGTCCGAACCCGCGGTGTCCGGGCTCGACACCTGGGTGCTCGACGCGCTGCGCTACACGCCGCATCCGAGCCATCTGAGCCTCGAGCAGTCGCTGGCGTTGATCGAAAAGCACAAGCCGGCGCGTGCCGTGCTCACCAATCTCCATGTCGATCTGGACTATGACGTGCTCGCCGGCGAAACTCCGGCGCATGTCACGCCGGCCCATGACGGTCTGGAGATCGTGATCGCCGCCTGATAGGAGGCCGAAACAATGGCGAGTGCCGATGATCTGCGCAGACTGGCCCTGGCTTTGCCGGGCACGACCGAAGCGCCGCATTTCGAGCGCGCGGGTTTCAAGGTCGACCGCATCTATGCCACGCTGGCGCCCGATGGGCTCAGCGTGAACGTCAGGCTCGAACCCGTGGAACAAGACTTCCGCTGCGAGGCCAGGCCCGACGCCTACAGGGCCATTCCCAATGCCTGGGGCGCTCAAGGCTGGACCACGGTCACGCTGTCGGCGCTGGACGCGGCGGAGCTCGAAACCGTGCTGCGCGGCGCCTGGCAGAATTACGGCGTCAAACCACCCAAAGCGGGCAAGCCGCGCAAGCGATAGCGTCGCAGTGGCGGCCGGATGCTCCGAAATCAAGTCTCCAGCGCCTCTGGCGCATGCGTATTAGTTCCATAATATATCTTATGCGAATTTGATATGGATGGATTATGCCGCTGCGATAAAGGCTGCATCGGCCGTCCTTATCCCATCTCTCCTCTCATCGTCCCCGGGCTTGACCCGGGGACCCGCGACGCCGTGGTTCTTCCGAGAGAGGGGTTCGTCATTCCATTCTGAGCGAGCTGATTGCGCCATCAGTCCACGTCCGGCGGCGGTCCGCCCATCAAAGGCCTCCAGCGGTCCATATGAGCAGATTTGTTCCGCAAGGTATGGCCACGTCCGGCCGCCCCCCGATAAGATTGGTCCGCCCTCCTTCGATTCACGAGCTTTCCCATGCAGCCTTCGCGCGACATCTCCCGCCTGATCGAAATCATGGCCCGGCTGCGCGATCCGGATGGCGGCTGTCCCTGGGATCTCGAGCAGGATTTCCGCTCGATCCGCCATTACACCATCGAGGAAGCCTACGAGGTCGCCGACGCGATCGAGCGCGAGGATTACGAAGACCTGCGCGACGAGCTGGGCGACCTGATCCTCCAGCCCATCTATCACGCGCAGATGGCGTCCGAGGCCGGTCTGTTCGACATCGGCGATGTGATCTATGCCGTCACCGACAAGCTGATCCGGCGGCATCCGCACGTCTTCGGTGACGACGCCGCGGGAAGCGCCCAGGCGTCCGAAGGCCGCTGGGAGCGCATCAAGGCCGAGGAACGCGCTAAAAAGGCCGAGCGCCGAGGCGCGGACAAGCCGCCCTCCCTGCTCGACGATGTGCCCGGCGTGCTGCCGGCGCTTGCCCGCGCCAACAAGCTCGCCAAGCGCGCCGCGCGCGTCGGCTTCGACTGGCCCGATACCGATACCATGATCGCGAAGGTCACCGAGGAACTGGACGAGGTGCGCGAGGCCGTCGAAACCGGCGACCCGGCGCACCAGCGGGAGGAAATCGGCGACCTGCTCTTTGCCGTCGCCAATCTCGCGCGCAAGGCCGGCATCGATCCGGAGGCCGCGCTGCGCGACGCCAATGCCAAGTTCACGCGCCGCTTCGAATATGTCGAGGCGCGCTGCCGCGAGGACGGCGTCGCCATCGCCGAAGCCGGGCTCGAACGGCTCGATGGCTACTGGAACGAGGTCCGGGCCACCGACAAGGCGAAGCCGTGAAAGACGTCTTCGTCGTCACGCACACCGAATCTCTCCACCATGTCGAGAACACGGTGGGCGGATGGTACGACACCGGTCTCACGCCGCGCGGCGAACGCGATGCGCAAGCGACCGCCGAGCGGCTGGCCGCTCTCGTTGCCGGCCGCGCGGTCGAGATTTTCAGCTCCGACCTGCTGCGCGCGTCGCAAACCGCGGCGATCATCGGCGCGCGACTGGGCCGGCCCGTCACGACGAGGCCGGACCTGCGGGAAATCAGCTATGGAATCGCCGGGGGAAAGCCGCAGGCCTGGCTGGACGCGCGATACAGCCCAGCCCCCATCGACAACCGCCTCGATCACGATTGCGGAATCGAAGGCGCCGAGACGCGGCGCGACGTAGCCCGGCGCGTCTTCCCTTGCGTGGACGCCATCGTTGCCCGGCCATGCGAGACGCAGATCATCGTCACGCACGGCTTTACGCTCAGCCTCGTCATCGCCGCCTGGATGAAGCTGCCCGTCGATGCTGTCGGCTTCGTCGCGTTTCCCGCAAAGCCCGGTAGCATCACGCATTTGCGCGAGGATGATTTCTGGCGCAATCGCGCCGTGGTCGGCCTCGCCGACACCACCCATCTCAGGGACTAACAGCCCTACCCGTCCGCGCCCTCGATGCGGCCGGCGAAGCGGACGAGGAATTCCGGCCTGTGGCGCGGCAGCACGCGCACGGAATAGCGCGTTCCCGCCTCGTCGGGCTCGCCGCGCGAAAGCACCTCGGTATGCTCGTAGAGCCAGCCCGTGTCGGTGCTTTTCTCGTGCGGCACCAGCACCGAATAGGTCTTGGCCCCTTGGGCCAGCGCGGCCTCGATGGTCGCGAGCAGCGTATCGAGTCCCTCGCCCGTCACCGCGGACACGGGTACGGTCGCGAAGACCGGTCCCGCCGGCGTAATGCCCGAGAGGTCGGGCCCGCCCTCCTCGGTGCGCGGCAGAAGGTCGATCTTGTTCCAGACCTCGATCACCGGCCGGGTCTCCCCGGATACCCCGAGATCGGCCAGCACAGAGAGCACATCCTGGGCCTGGGCCGCGTGATCGGGATTGGAGACGTCGCGGGCATGCAGCACGATCTCCGCGTCCACCACTTCTTCCAGCGTGCCACGGAACGCCGCGACGAGATCGGTCGGCAACTCGGAAATGAACCCCACGGTGTCGGACAGCACCACGTCGCGGCCATGCGGCAGGCCGACCCTGCGCACGGTGGTGTCGAGGGTTGCGAACAGCAGGTCTTCCGCCTGCACCGCGGCCCCGGTCAGGGCATTGAACAGGCTGGATTTGCCGGCATTGGTGTAACCCACCAGAGCGACCATGGGGAACGGCACCGCGGCGCGCGGGCCGCGCTGGAGCTGGCGCGTGCGGCGCACCTTTTCCAGCCGTTCTTCCAGCAGCGCGATGCGGTCCTGCAATTGCCTGCGGTCGGATTCGATCTGGGTCTCGCCCGGCCCGCCCAGAAAGCCGAAGCCGCCGCGCTGGCGCTCGAGGTGGGTCCAGGAACGGACAAGCCGGCTTTTCTGATAGTTGAGATGCGCCAGTTCGACCTGCAGCACGCCTTCCCGCGTCGCGGCGCGCTCCCCGAAGATTTCGAGGATCAGCGCGGTGCGGTCCAGCACCTTGGCGCCGGTGTCGCGTTCCAGATTGCGTTGCTGGATCGGGGTCAGCGCCGTGTCGACCAGCAGCAGTTCCAGCGCCTGGCCCTTGACCAGGCGCGCCAGCTCCTCGACCTGCCCGCCGCCGAAAAAGGTCGCGGGCTTGATCTCGCGCACGCGCACGATCTCGTCCACCACCACATCGAGCGCGATGGCGTCCGCAAGGCCCACGAATTCCTCGTGGCGCGCTTCGGGAGGACGGCTCAGATGTCGGCCGCGCACATCAGGGGTGAAGGCCCCTGCCCGCACCGGCTTGGCGCGCCGGTCGATCAGCCCGTCGGCATCCCGGCGCGGCGCCGTTCCGGCGTCGTCGTCATCGAAATCGCCGCTCAATCCGAATGGCTCTCGGGATCGAAGAGCTGGATGGGTGCGCCGGGCATGATGGTCGAGATCGCGTGCTTGTAGACGAGCTGGGACTGGGCGTCCCGGCGCAGCAGCAGGCAGAAATTGTCGAACCAGGTGATGACGCCCTGCAGCTTGACGCCGTTGACGAGGAAGATCGTCACCGGAATCTTCTGCTTGCGGACGTGGTTGAGAAAGGAATCCTGCAGGTTCTGAACCTTTTCGGCGGGCATTGGTCGGCCTCTTCTATGGCGTCGCGTGGTCGGCTTCGCTATGGTCCGCCACACTGTTTTTCTTGCTGCAAACCAAGGGCTTACAGGCGCCCTCTGTCAAATCGCTTGCGAGCGGCGACCCGTTCACTATCGCATAAGTCAACGGTGCTGCCTATAGCGGGGCAGCGGACAAAATCGCCCTACCAGCGGTTGAAAGACACCGCCGCAAGCACCACGAGGATCTCGATCCGGCTCACCAGCGCAAGCGCGGCGATGGTCATCAGCACGCCGGAATCGGCCTGTCCCGCGGCGAAGCCGGGGATGGACGCGGCAGTGATATTGCCGATCTGCGAGAAGGCCCCCGTTGCTGCGGCCAGCGCCTCGGGCAGCGGCAGGCCCTGCGCGCTCAGCGCCAGGATGGCGATGGCGATGGTGAGGATGGCGAGAAAGAACGCGCTCCAGATCGCCTTTGCCCTCTGCCGCTCCTCGTCGTCGAACTCCACCGAAGCGCGCAGCGCCGCGTGCGGATGCACCAGACGACGCAGCTCGTTGCCGAGATGGTGCAGCATGCCGGTCAGGCGAAAGACCTTGATCCCGCCCGCGGTCGAATAGGCGCAGCCGCCCACGAGCGCGATGAGCAGGACCAGCTCGATCGGCAGCCCCAGCCCGACGCGCGGATCGTGCGTCACGCCCGTGGTCGTCATCACCGACACGATGTCGAACGCGAAGGTGAAGGCCCGCTGCCCCGCACTCTCCGCCCCGTTGGGCATGAAGACGGAAGCCACGGCGACCACGGCCATCATGATGACGATGGCCGCGACGTAGCGGACGCTTTCGGTGTCCTGGGCCACGAGCTGCCAGCGGCGGTCGAGCGCCATGCGGTGCCACAGGATCGAGGTGGCGCCCACCACCATGAACACCATCATGACCATCTCGGCCACCGGGTTCGCGAGCACGGTCCCGGCCTCGTGATAGGGCACGAACCCGTTGGTCGCGAGCATGCTCATGGCGACGATCAGGGCATCAGGCGGCGAAACCTGGCTCACGACCAGCAGCAGGGCGCAGAGGCCGGTAAAGGCGGCATAGGGCAGAAGCACGGCGCGCGTCGTGCGCCACAGCCGCGGCCCCTGGGCCTGGGCGCTGTGCTGGACGAGGCGCAGGTCCCGGTTGGGGGTGCCGCCGACCCCATAGGGTCCCATGACGTAGATGGCGAGCAGCAGGGTCAAGACCCCGCCCAGCCAGGCGGTCGTGCCGCGATAGAAGGCCATGGCGCCGGACATGCCGTCGAGCGGCTGCAGGGTGATGCCGAGCGTCGTTGCCGCCGACGCCGCCTCGAACACTGCTTCGGCGAGGTCCCTGCCCTCGACCAGCATGAAGACCGGCACGGCCGCGGCCACGAAGGTCACCCAGAGCGCGATGGCGGCGGCGAAGACGCCTGCCCGGTTGAGAGCGCGGGCACGCGGCCGCATGGAGAGGAACAGGCCCGTGGCGCCGAAACCCCAGGCCGTGGCAACCAGAAGGCACCCCTCCAGCGCGCGCCAGTCCCCCTCGCCCGCCGCCGCGATCGCGGGCACCGCCAGCGAAGCGGCGAAGACGAGAAGCACGGAGGCGCAGAGCACCAATATGGTCGGCATGGCTCCTCCCGGGTCGGCGCCTCAGAAGAAGTCGATGCTGACGCGGAACATCTGCTCGACCTTCCGCACGTGCTCGGCCAGCGCGAAGACGATGACGAAATCCCCCGATTCCACCCGCACGTCGCCGGCAGGCATGATGACCCTGTCGCCGCGGATGATCGCGCCGATCCGCACGCCTTCGGGAAATTTGAACTCGCGCAGCGGCTGCCCCACGAGGGTCGAGGTCTCCAGCGCCTCGGCCTCGATCAATTCGGCCGCGCCATTGGCCAGCGTATAGACCCCGCGGATGCGGCCGCGCCGCACGTGGCGCAGGATCTTGGAGACCGTGATCGCCCGGGGATTGATGAAGGCGTCGACCGCGAGCCGCCGCGCGAAGCGCTGGTGCTGCGGCTGGTTGACCAGCGCGATATTGGCGCGGCAGCCCAGTTCGCTCGCCAGCACGGAGGCCAGGATGTTGGTCTCGTCGTCATTGGTCAGCCCGAGGAACATGTGCGCGTCGCGGATATCGACCTCGCGCATGATGTCTTCCTGCAGCACGTCGCCATAGACGACGATGGACCGCCGCAGGTCCTCGGCCGCGCGCTGCGCGGTCTCCCTCCTGCTCTCGATCAGCCGGACCGTGGTGCCCGAATCGTTCTCCTCGAGATGCCGCGCGACATAGCGGCCGATATTGCCCGCTCCGGCGATCACGATGCGCGAAGGCGGCTCCTCGTCGCGGCCGAACAGCCCGAGCACGCGGTTCACCTGGTCCCGCGCCACGGCGACGATGGCCTGGTCGCCGGCGATCAGATGCTCGTGGGCATGGATCACGCGCAATTCCCCGTCGCGCCGCACGGCCACAACGGTCGCCTGCAGGTTGGGAAAGAGGTCCGTGAGGTGGCGCAGCGGCGTATCCACGACCGCGCAATCCTCGAGCACGTCCACTTCGATGACCACCACCTTCTCGTCCTCGAAGGCGACGATCTCGTTGGCCCCGGGATGGTCGAGGCGCTGCAGGATCAATTGGCCCACCTCGACCTCGGGCGAGATGATGACGTCGATGGGCAGGTGATCGCGGGTGAAGAGGTCGTTCCACTCGGGATTGAGATAGGATTGCGAGCGGATGCGGGCGATGCGCGTGGGCACCTCGAAGATCGAGTGCGCTACCTGGCAGGCGATCATGTTGACCTCGTCCACCTGGGTCACCGCGATCAGCATGTCGGCGTCCTGCGCCCCCGCCTGGGCCAGCACGTCGGGGTGCGACCCGTGGCCGTGCAGGCCGCGCGCGTCCAGCGTTTCACGAACGCGCTGCACCAGGGCGGGGTTGGTGTCGATGACCGTGACCTCGATGCCTTCGAGGGACAGCCGTTCCGCGATGCCGTAGCCCACGAGGCCCGCACCGCAAATAATCACTCTCATGCCGAACCCGCGTCCTGGCCCGATTCCCGGTGCCCCGGTGTATCACGCCCGCGGACTGTCCTAAAGGCCGAGGGACTTGATCTTGCGGTGCAGCGCGCTGCGCTCCATGCCGACGAATTCCGCGGTGCGCGATATGTTGCCGCCGAAGCGCTCGATCTGCGCGATGAGATATTGCCGCTCGAACACCTCGCGGGCGTCGCGCAGCGGCAGGCTCATCAAATGCGCCGAGGAATCGCCGTCCCCGATGGTGGGCAGCACCTCGCTGATGTCGGGCGGCAGCATCGAGGCCGTTATGGTGCCGTTCTCCGGATGCTGGTCGCGCACGAGGATCAGCAGCCGCTCGATGGCATTGCGGAGCTGGCGCGCATTGCCCGGCCAGTCCTGGCCCTGCAGCACGGCGATCGCGTCCTCGCCGAGGTTGAAGCGCGGCAGCGCGTGCATGCGCGAAAGCTGCTCGGCGAACAGCGTCACGAGAGCGGGAATGTCCTCGCGGCGCTCGCGCAGGGGCGCGAGCTGGATTGGCACCACGGCGAGCCGGTGGAACAGGTCCGAGCGGAACTTGCCCTCCTCGATCAGTTGGGCGACGTTCTGCGAGCTGGACGCGATGATCCGCACGTCGATGCCCACCTGCCCCTGCCCGCCCACGCGGGTGAACTTGTTCTCCACCAGCGTGCGCAGCAGCTTGGTCTGGACGGCCTGGGGCAGCGCGCAGACCTCGGAGAGATACAGCGTCCCGCCATGGGCGCGCTCCAGCGCTCCGGCCTCGGTACGCGGGCCGGACTGGTCGCGGGTCTCGCGGCCGAAAAGGACCACGGGAATTTCCTCGGGGTCGTAGAGCGAGACATTGACCTCGACCATGGGGCCGCTCGCGCGCGGGCTCCCGGCGTGCAGAAGGCGCGCGCACAGTCCCTTGCCGGTGCCCGCGGCGCCGGAAATGAAGACGCGCGAACGGGTTCCGGCGGATTTCTCGATCAGCGAGCGCAATTGCCCCACGGCCGGCGACACGCCCACCAGTTGCGGCTCGTCGGCGCCGGAGCGCTGCTTGAGGTCGGCATTCTCGGTGCGCAGCTTGCTGGTCTCGATGGCGCGCTGGGTGATGAGCAGCAGCCGGTCGATCTTGAAGGGCTTCTCGATGTAATCGTAGGCGCCGCGTCGGATCGCCGAGACCGCGGTCTCCACATTGCCGTGCCCCGAGATCATCACGACCGGCAGGTCGGGATGGTCCGATTGCAGGATATCGAGCAGTTGCAGCCCATCGAGCCGCGACCCCTGCATCCAGATATCGAGATAGACCAGGTTGGGGCGGCGGCGGGCGATTTCGCCCAGGGCACTGTCCGCGTCGCTCGCCTGCCGCGCTTCGTAGCCCTCGTCTTCGAGAATGCCCGAGATCAGCTCCCGGATATCCTCTTCGTCATCCACAATCAGAATGTCACGCGCCATCTATTTGTACGCCATCGCGTCGGTTCGCGATGCCTCCTCTTTTGCGGCCTGAGGGCTTGGATCCCGGAAGGGGGGCAGGAGTTCCTGGCTCTGCTTGCCGGTTTCCTGCAACGGAAGTGTGAACGCGAAACACGCCCCCACACGGCCATTGCGGTCCGGTTCGGCATCGCGCAGGTCGACCCGCCCGCCGTGTTGCTCAATGATCTTTGCGACGATAGCAAGGCCGAGCCCCGTGCCCTTTTCGCGGGTCGTCATATAGGGTTCGAGCAGCGTGTGGCGGTTCTCGGCAGGCCAGCCCTTCCCGTTGTCGGATACCGATACCACCGCTTCATCCCCTTCGAGCCGGGCTTCGACGATGATCTGGGGGTCTTCGATCGTATCCACGCCAACCGCTTCAATGGCTTCGGCCGCGTTCTTGATGAGATTTGTCAGGGCCTGGGAGATCAGCCGGGTGTCGAACTGGGCGTAGAGCGGCTCGTCCGGCAGGTGCTGGGTGATGGTGATCTCCGGCTGGCGCACGCTTTCGAGGAACACGGCCTGGCGAATCGTATCCGAAAGGTCGGCCCGCGCGATGGTGGCCGTGGGCATGCGGGCGAAGGACGAGAACTCGTCCACCATGCGCCCGATGTCGCCGACCTGGCGCACGATGGTCGAGATGCACTTGTCGAAGACCTCGAAATCATCGCTCAGCTTGCTGGCGTAGCGCCGGCGTAGGCGCTCGGCCGAGAGCTGGATCGGGGTCAGCGGGTTCTTGATCTCATGGGCGATTCGCCGCGCCACGTCGGCCCAGGCGCTGTTGCGCTGGGCGCTGACCAGCTCGGTGATATCGTCCAGCGTGATCACGTAGCCCTTGGATTCGGTGATGGTGCCTTCGCGCGTGAGCCGGACCTGATAGGTGCGGCGGTCGAAGCCGGTGGCGAGCTGGATCTGGTCCTGCACCCTGCCCCGCCGCGCCGAGGCGGCGCGCGCCATGATGGGCGCGAGCTCGGGCACGACCTCGCCCAGCTCCTGGTTCATGAGGTCGAGCTCGTCGCGTCCCAGCGCGGTGCAGGCGCGCGAATTGACCAGCGTGATGCGCCCGAAGGCGTCGAGCCCGATGATGCCGGCGGACACGCCTTCCACGACCGCCTCGGTGAACTGGCGGCGCTGCTCGTTGGTCTGGCTCGCGGTGACCAGCGCATCGTGCTGCGAGCGCAATTGCTGGGTCATGATGTTGAAGCGGACCGTGAGGTCGTGCAGGTCGCCCTTGTTGCTCAGGAGCGGAAGCTGCACGTCGAGATCGCCGCGCGACACGCGGTTGGACGCGATCATCAGGTTGCGGATCGGGTCGACGAGGCCCGTGGCGAGCGTGATCCCGATCCAGAGCGCGGCGAGCAGCAGCACGCAGGCCAGGCCCACATACATGAGGGTGAAGGTGATCTGGAACACCATTCGGTTCGAGGCATAGAGCCGGTATTCAGAGATGTTGTCGTCGGTCAGGCGCACATATTCGAGCACTTCCGGGTCCACCGGCCGGGCCACGAACAGGAAGGTGTCCACGTAGCCGCGCAGCTTGATGACCGCGCCCACGAGGTTGGTCTGGCCCGGGGCGATCAGGGTCGGCGTCCCCTCTTCGGCCACCGGAAGCAGCTGTTCGGGCACACGCGGCGCGGCGCCCTGCACGTTGATCTGCGCCCGCATCAGGGTTTCGCCCGTGCGGTCCACGAGGGTCATGAAGGGCAGCGAGCGCGTGGTGGCGAGCGCGGTGAGGATGCGCTGGAAGCGCTCCTGGTCCGTGGCGTAGGTGTCGCGTGCGCTTTCCAGCTCCGATGCGACCCAGATGATGTCGTCGCGCAGCACCTGGGCGTGCTCGAGCATGTAGGAGCGCGCGACGAGGCGCGAGCTTTCCACCATGGAGCGCGTGCGCTCGGAGAACCACTGGTCCAGTCCCTGGTTGAGCGCGACCGTGGCGACCACGGCCACCAGCAGGGCCGGCCCCGCGGCCATGGCCGCGAACATGGTCACGATCCGCACCTGCAGCCGGGCGCCGGCCTGCTTGCGCCGCCGCGCCTGGATCAGCATCACCACTTCGGTGAGCACGAGCGCCAGGATGAGGATGACGAGGACAGCATTGGCGATCCAGAGCAGCGTCCAGGTGTCGGGCGACGGCTCGATATCGGTGGCGCCGGTCAGCACCATGAAGGAGGCCGACGCGACGGTCAGCGCCAGCACGACGACGAAGAACCCGATCTGGCGCAGCAAACGGTTGCTGCGGAACAGCGCCTGCTGCGTCGGCCGTGGCGGTACCACCACTCCGGCTACGGGCTGTATGGCCTGAGTCATCGAACGCGCCCGGGCGGGCGTCCCTGTCTGCCGCTGCGAAAGGACATGCGCCGGACTCTGGCGCACTTCCGTCCGCCGTTCAAGACCAGCGTTGCCGAAATGTTACAGTGTTCGCCTTGTGCCGGCAAAGCCGGCCAAAAAGGTCCGGTGGACCTTTTTGAAAGGCGAACGCCCGAAGAGCTGCGCTCGCAGGGCCGGCCCCCCAGAAACCCGGAACTCCAACCTACCCCAACTGCCGCGACTGCTTCACGATCTCGATGCCATGCGTCCGAATCTTCTTGCGCAGGGTATTGCGGTTGAGCCCGAGCAGCTCCGCCGCCTTGATCTGGTTGCCTCCGCACAGGTTCAGCACCGTCGAGATCAGCGGCACCTCCACCTTGTCGATGACGTGCTGGTACACGCCCGGCGGCGGCAGTCCGGGCTCGTATTCGTGAAAGAGCTGCGCCAGTTCCGCCTCGATCACGGTGGTCACGTCCACCGGCCCGCCCTTGGCCGAGAGCGTCGTGCGGTCGGTGAGGTTTAGTTCGTTCTGCACGGTCTCAGCCGAGATCGTCTCGTCGGCATAGAGGGCCGCGAGCCGGCGCACGAGGTTTTCGAGCTCGCGCACGTTTCCGGGCCAATGATATTGCTGCATGAGCCGCAGGGCGTCGGACGAAATCGTCTTGGCGGACTCGCCCTCGCGCTGGGCGGCCTTCAAGAAGCTCGCAGTCAGGTCCGGGATGTCGTCGATACGCTCGCGCAGCGGCGGAAGGCGCAGCGGCACCACGTTGAGTCGATAGTACAAATCCTCGCGGAACAGGCCCTGGCGGATCAGTTGCCCGAGGTCGCGGTGCGTGGCGGCGACGATGCGGACATCGGTCTTGATCGAGGTCCGCCCGCCCACCATCGTGTATTCGCCCTCTTGCAGCACGCGCAGCAGCCGCGTCTGGGCATCCATGGGCATGTCGCCGATCTCGTCGAGAAACAGCGTGCCGCCCTCGGCCTGCTCGAACCGACCCGAGGAGCGCGCCGTTGCCCCGGTAAAGGCCCCCTTCTCGTGGCCGAACAGCTCGGCCTCGATCAGGTCGCGCGGGATCGCCGCCATGTTGATGGCGATGAAAGGCCCATTCTTGCGCTTGCCGAAATTGTGCAGCGCCTTGGCGACCAGTTCCTTGCCCGTCCCGCTCTCGCCGGTGATCATCACTGTGAGGTCGGTCTGCATCAGCCGCGCCAGCGCCCGGTAGATGTCCTGCATCGCGGCCGACCGGCCGACCAGGGGCATGTTCTCGCCCTCGTCGGGCCGGCGCTCCGCGGGCGCCGGGCGCCGCGTCTCGGCCAGGGCGCGGCCGACCACGGCCAGCACCTCCGTGATGTCGAAGGGCTTGGGCAGGTATTCGTAGGCCCCGAGCTCGGAGGCCCGGATCGCGGTCATGAACGTGTTCTGCGCGCTCATCACCACGATGGGCAGGTCGGGCCGGAGCTTCTTGATCTTGGGCATCACGTCGAACGCGTTGCCGTCCGGCATGGACACGTCCGTGATCAGGAGGTCGCCCTCGCTGCGCGTCACCCAGTTCCACATGGTGGAGATGTTCCCGGTCGGGCGCACCTCATAGCCCGCGCGCGACAGCGCCTGGTTCAGCACCATGCGGATGGCCGCGTCGTCATCGGCCAGGAGGATGGTTTGTCCCGACATGGGCTACTCCGCAACTTCGGTGTCATAGGCATCCAGCTGCATCTGGTCGTTGGCGACCGGCAGCAGGATACGGAAACGGGTGCGCCCGGGCCGGCTGTCGCAATCGATGACGCCCCCATGGTCGCCGACGATCTTGGCCACCAGCGCCAGCCCGAGGCCCGACCCGCTCATCTTGGTGGTCACGAACGGATCGAACAGGAAGGGCAGGATGTCTGCCGGCACGCCGGGTCCGTTGTCCTCGATGAGGATTTCGAGCGGCAGCGAGATGCGCTGGGACACGCCCGCCACGGAAATGCGGATGCCGGGCCGGAAGGCCGTCGAAATTCTGATCTCGGGTTTGCTCGTTCTTTCAAGCGCTTCGGCAGCGTTCTTGATGAGGTTGAGAAAGACCTGGATGAGCTGGTCGCGGTCGCCCAGCACCGGGGGCAGCGAGGGATCGTAGACCTCGGAGAACGCGATGCCGCGCGCCACCCCGTTGGTCGCCAGGAGCTTCACCCGTTCGAGCACGATATGAATGTTGATCGGGTCGCGGGCCGCGGGCCGCTCGTCGCCGAACACCTCCATGCTCCCGACGAGATCGACGATGCGGTCGGTCTCGTCGCGGATCAGCCGCGCCAGCGCCCGGTCGTCCCCGGTCGCGGACTGTTCGAGCAGCTGGCTCGCGCCGCGAATGCCCGAGAGCGGGTTCTTGATCTCATGGGCGAGCATGGACGCCAGGCCCGTCACCGACCGCGCGGCGCCGCGCGACACCAGTTGCCGGTCGATCTTGTCGGCCATGGTGCGCTCCTGGAACACCAGCGCCACATGGCCCTCGGGCTCGGACATGGGGCTGGCATAGACGTCGGCGATCCTGTCCTCGCTCATGCGCGAGGAGGCGATCTGCACCCGGTACTCGGTCATGGGCGCGTGGCGCTGGAGCACGCTGTCCACGAGGGTCAGGATCGGGGAATCGAAGACGATCAGGTCGGACAGCCGCTGCCGGGTCAGGATCGAGGTCGAGGCCTGGAAGAACGCTTCGGCGGCATAATTGGCGTAGATGATCGTCTTGTCCGCCGCGCAGACGAGGATCGGCTGCGGCATGGATTGCAGGATGGCGGTGTGGAGGGTCTTCTCCTCGGGCGCACTCATGCCGCGGCGCTCCAGGCCGCGTCGAACAGGGCGGGCAGCGCCGCCATGACCTGTCCCGGGTCCTCCTGGGTCAGCAAGGCCTTGCGCCCGGCAGGATCCCCGATCCCGGCGGCGTCGAGATACCAGCCGAGATGCTTGCGCGCCACGCGCACGCCGAGCGCGCGCCCGTATTCGCCCAGCATGTCCTCGTAATGGGCAAGCATGAGATCGAGCAGCGCCCTGCCCTGCGGCCCCGGCCGCACGGCCCGGCCCGCCAGCGCGTCGCCGATCTGCCCGACCCGCCAGGGCTGCCCCTGCGCGCCGCGCCCGATCATTACCGCGTCAGCGCCGGACTCCGCCAGCGCCGCCCGCGCTCGGGCGAGGTCCGTGATGTCGCCATTGACCACCAGCGGCACCGACACCGCTTCGCGCACCGCCCGCACCAGGTGCCAGCGCGCCTCGCCCTTGTAGAATTGCTGGCGCGTGCGTGCATGCACCGTGATCATCCGCGCGCCGGCCTCTTCCGCCCGTTTCGCGATCGCGGGCGCGTTGAGGCTGTCGTCGTCCCAGCCCAGCCGCATCTTGACGGTCACCGGGCGGGAGGTCGCGGCCACGGTCGCCTCGATCAGCGCCAGGGCCTGGTCGGGTACGCGCATCAGCGCCGAGCCGGCAAAGCCGTTCGTCACCCGTTTGGAGGGGCAGCCCAGGTTGAGGTCGATCACGTCCGCCCCGGCGTCTTCGGCCAGGCGGGCGCCCTCGGCGAGCCAGCGCGCCTCGCAGCCGGCGAGCTGCACCACATGCGGCAGGCCGTCGCTCTTGCGCACGCGGCGCACCATGTCATCCTGACCGGCAACCAGGGCGCTGCTCGCGATCATTTCCGACACGACCAGACCGGCCCCGTGCCGCGCCGCAAGGTCGCGCATGGGGCGATCCGTAATGCCGGCCATTGGGGCGAGAAAGGCGTTGTTGCGGACAGAAACCGGTCCGATGCTTAATCCGCAGGCAGTCTCAGACACCGCGATGCCTCTAGATTGGCCAAGTAGTCAATGTGGCGCTACATTAATCATTTGCGTGCTTTGCGCAATCACGAATGCCCAAATTTGGGCGATTGGTGGAGGATAGCTTGCCGTTCTGGAGCCGCCGCCCTAGACACACACCGCAAACGAGGAGCGAACCCGGTTCCATGGACACAACGAAGGTCGCAGCAATCGTGGTCGCGGGCGGAACCGGTTCGCGCGCCGCGGGCGGCGACGCCGATCTTCCCAAGCAATACCGCATGCTCGCCGGCCGTCCGCTGCTCGCCCGCACGGTGGGGCGCCTGGTCGACAACCCTGGCATCGACCGCGTCCTCGTGGTGATCGGGGCCGGGCACGACGCGCTTTACGCCGAGGCGATGCCGGATCATCCCAAGCTGCTCGCCCCTGTCACCGGCGGCGGCACGCGGCAGGAATCGGTGCTGGCCGGTCTCGAGGCGTTGCGCGCCATAGCCCCGCAGCGCGTCCTGATCCACGATGCGGCGCGGCCCTTCATCACCGACCGGCTGCTCGCGGGTATCCTTTCCGCGCTCGACGCGGTGCCGGGCGCGCTGCCCGTGACCCTCGTCACCGACACCATCAAGCGCTCGCATGACGGCAAGACCGTGGGCGGCACCGAGGATCGCACCCAGCTCTACGCGGCCCAGACGCCGCAGGGCTTCCGCTACGACGCGATTCTCGACGCCCATCGCCGCGCCATCGTCTTTTCGGACGGCTTCACGGACGACGCCGCGGTTGCCGAATGGGCGGGGCTGCCCGTCGCCCTGGTCGAGGGCGAGACGCAGAATTTCAAGATCACGCTGGCCGCGGATTTCGCCCGTGCCGAGCGCATGCTTCTAGGAGAGCAATCCATGGAAACGCGGGTCGGCTCGGGCTTCGACGTGCATGCCTTCACGGCCGGCGATGAAGTCGTGCTCGGCGGCGTCCGCATTCCCCACGAGGCGGCGCTCATGGGCCATTCCGATGCGGACGTGGTGTTGCACGCGCTGGCCGACGCCATCTACGGCGCGCTGGCCGAAGGCGATATCGGCCGGCACTTTCCGCCCAGCGATCCGCAATGGAAGGGCGCGGAATCCGCGATCTTCCTCGCCCATGCCGCGGGCCTTCTGCGGCAGCGCGGCGGCCGGCTGGTGCATTGCGACGTCACCATTCTGGCCGAAGCCCCCAAGATCGGGCCGCATGCGGATGCCATCCGGACGCGCATTGCCGAGATCGCGGGCATCGCCGCAAGCCGCGTCTCGATCAAGGCGACGACCATGGAGACGCTCGGCTTTGTCGGGCGGCGCGAGGGCATCGCGGCACTGGCCAGCGCGACCGTGGAAGTGCCGCGCCAGGAGGACTGATCCATGCTCGATGCAGAGCTCACCGCGCTGGCAAGATCGGTTATCGACCGGCTCGAGCGCGCCGGGATCATGCTCGTCACCGCCGAAAGCTGCACCGGGGGCCTCATCGCCGCGACCCTCACCAGCGTGCCGGGCTCCTCGTCCGTGGTGTTCGGCGGCTATGTCACCTACGCCAACGCGGCCAAGACCGGCATGATCGGCGTGCCGGCCGATCTCATCGCGGTCCATGGCGCCGTGTCCGAATCGGTAGCCCGCGCCATGGCTGAGGGCGCGCTGCGCGCCTCCGGCGCGGGGCTCGCGATAGCGGTCACCGGCGTTGCCGGCCCGGGAGGCGGAAGTGCGGAAAAGCCCGTGGGGCTCGTGCATTTCGGCCTCGCGATCCCCGGCAGGACCACGCATCGCGTCGAACGTTTCGGCGATCTCGGCCGCGAGCGAATCCGGCGCGAGACCGTGCGCGTGGCACTGGAGATGGTGCTGGAAGCGTCTTAGGCGATCCAGAGAAACGTTATTCGTCCAAGCGCGCCCAGCAGCAAGGTGAATGTCGCAACGGCCTGGATGAAAAATCCCGGATACCGCCGGTTCGGTTCAACGAGATAGCCGACGAAGTAAGCGATCCGGCCAACGATCCAGACTACGCCGATGATGGCGGCCCAGGTCACGTCCCAGTAGATCGCGAACAGCCACATCGACGGGAGAAAGATCGGCACCCACTCGATCGTGTTCATATGGCCGCGAATGACCCGCTCGAGCTGCGGATGGCCCGTCATGATGGGGGCCAGGAGGCCGGTTGCTCCGTGCGTTCTCGCGACGGTGATGGCCATGCCGAAGATCATCAGGCCGGTGACGAGCGTCACGATGGCAACGGGATAATAGGCGTCCATGCACCTGCCCTTTCGAATGGTGACATGGGCAGCATAAACGGTCCGCGCCGCGAAGCGGAAGCGCTCTGTCGACGAACGTCGATCTACCGCGGGAAGCGCCGGTCGGCCTCGCGCACGAAGGCGTCCATGATCTCGTCCTGCTTGGCGGCGAAGGCCGGCTCGGCCACGGCCGCGATCAGCGGATTGGCGATGCGGAAGTCGATGGAAAAGACGATATGCGTCCCCTCGCCCCGCGGCTCGAAGCGCCAGAGGCTGTCGAGATAGCGGAACGGCGCATCGCGGCTGGTCGCCGACAGGGTCAGGGCGTCGCGGTCCACCACGATCCGGCTGGTATAGGCTTGGGCGATGGGCCCGAACCGGATCAGCATGCGCGCGTCATAGCGGTCGTCGACCGGCGGATGCCCGCCCGTCACGGTCATGGATTCGCAGTTGGGAATGAAATCCGGATAGGATTTCACGTCCGCAACGAGCTCCAGCATCTGCACCGGCGCGTGCGGCACCGTGCGCTCGAATGTTCGCTGCATCAGGCGGTTCCGAGGCGGGCCCTGCGTGCGGCGCGCAGCGCGGCGAAATCCTCGCCCGCGTGGTGGGACGAGCGGGTCAGCGGCGTCGAGGACACCAGGAGGAACCCCTTGGCCTTGGCCACGGTGGCGTAGGACTTGAACTCCTCGGGCGTCACGAACCGCTCGACCTTGTGGTGCCGGCGCGTCGGCTGGAGATACTGGCCGATGGTCATGAAATCCACGTCGGCCACGCGCAGGTCGTCCATGAGCTGCAGCACTTCGTTGCGTTCCTCGCCCAGCCCGACCATGATGCCGGACTTGGTGAACATCTGCGGGTCCAGCTCCTTGACCCGCTGCAGCAGCCGGATCGAGTGGAAGTAGCGCGCGCCCGGCCGCACCGTGAGGTATTTCGACGGCACGGTTTCGAGGTTGTGGTTGAAGACGTCCGGCTTGGCCGCCACCACGATCTCCAGCGCCCCCTCCTTGCGCAGGAAGTCCGGGGTCAGGACCTCGATGGTGGTCCTGGGGTTGAGCGCGCGGATGGCGAGGATGACCTCGGCGAAATGCCGGGCGCCGCCGTCGATCAAGTCGTCGCGGTCCACCGAGGTGATGACCACGTGCTCGAGCCCGAGCTTTTCCACCGCCCTCGCGACGTTCTCGGGTTCGTTCGGGTCAAGCTGGGTCGGCAGCCCGGTGCGCACGTTGCAGAAGGCGCAGGCGCGGGTGCAGATCTCGCCCATGATCATCATGGTCGCGTGCTTCTTGCTCCAACACTCCCCGATATTGGGGCAGCCGGCCTCCTCGCAGACCGTTACGAGATTGTGCTGGCGCACGATCTCGCGCGTCTCGCGATAGACCTCGGATGTCGGCGCCTTGACCCGGATCCAGTCGGGCTTGCGCAGCATCTCGGTTTCCGGACGCTTGGCCTTCTCCGGGTGCCTGGGGCGCGCCCGGTTGGAGGTGTCGAGCAGTGTGACCATTGGCTTTCCTTCTCGGTGCCGGGCGCCCGCTCAGGGCCGCCGCGACTCCGGCGATCTCTCCGATCCGTTCAACAGCATATAGAGGACAGGCCCGTCCTCGCCAACCGGGGCGTCCTCATGCGGCCGCGTCGCGCCGGAAGCAGTCTGCGGCGTGGTCGTTGACGATGCCCACGGCCTGCATCCAGGCATAGACGATGGTGGGGCCGACGAACTTGAACCCGCGGCGCTTCAGGTCCTTGGAAATCTCTTCGGACAGCGGCGTGGTCGCCACCCAGCTTTGCCCGTCGCTCCTGATCGGCTCGCCGCCGGTGAACGACCAGCAATAGCGGGAAAAATCCTCGCCGCGCTCGGCCATGTCGCAATAGATCTGCGCGCCCCTGATCGTCGCCTCGATCTTGGCGCGGGCGCGGACGATGCCGGGATTGCCCAGCAGCGCCGCGATCTCGGCCTCCCCGAACCGCGCGACGGTCTCGGGCACGAAGCCCGCGAACGCCTCCCGGAAGGCCTCGCGCTTGCGCAGGATCACGATCCAGGCCAGCCCGGCCTGGAAGCCTTCGAGCATCAGCGTCTCCCACAGCGCCCGCGGATCGCGTTCGGGCACGCCCCATTCGGTATCGTGATAGGCACGCATCAGCGGGTCGCCTTCGGCCCAGCCGCAGCGCGTCACCTGGGCGCGAGGCTCGCTCATATGTTGAGCGCCTGGCCATAGGCGTCGAGCACGCTTTCCTTCATCGTCTCGCTGAGGGTCGGATGCGGGAAGATCGTGTGCATCAGGTCTTCCTCGGTGGTCTCGAGGTTCATCGCCACGACGAACCCCTGGATCAGCTCGGTCACCTCGGCCCCGATCATGTGCGCGCCCAAGAGTTCGCCGGTCTTGGCGTCGAAGATGGTCTTGACCAGCCCGTCGGGTTCCCCGAGCGCGATGGCCTTGCCGTTGCCGACGAACGGAAAGCGCCCGACCTTGATCTCGCGTCCCGCTTCCTTGGCCTTGGCCTCGGTCAGCCCCACGCTCGCCACCTGCGGCTCGCAATAGGTGCAGCCGGGAATCTTGCCCTTGTCGAGCGCGTGCACGGGCTTGCCGGCAATGGCCTCGACGCAGACGACGCCCTCGTGCTCGGCCTTGTGGGCCAGCATGGGCGGGCCGGCCACGTCGCCGATGGCATAGATGCCCGCGACATTGGTGCGCCCGTATCCGTCGGTGACGATGGCGCCGCGATCGATCTTGACCCCGAGCTTTTCCAGCCCCAGCCCTTCGGTGTTGCATTGAACGCCCACGGCCGAGATCAGCTTCTCGCCTTCGACCTTGCGGCTCTCGCCGCTCTTGATCTCCACATGGGCGACCACGCCCGCCTTGGTCTTTTCGACCTTGGTCACCTTGGCGTCGGTATGGATCACGATACCGCGCTTCTCGAAGCGCTTCCGCGCCAGCTGGCTGATCTCCGCGTCCTCCACCGGCATGATCTGCGGCAAGAGCTCGATCACCGTCACCTCCGCGCCCATGGAGCGGTAGAAGGACGCGAACTCGATCCCGATCGCGCCCGAGCCCATCACCACCAGCGATTTCGGCATCTTCTCGGGCTTCAGGGCCTCGAAATAGGTCCAGATCGTCTCGCCGTCCGGCTCGATTCCCGGCAGCACGCGCGGCCGCGCACCGGTCGCAACGATGATGTGCTTGGCTTTGTACGTCCCCTCCCCGAGCGCCGATTTCGGCTTGGGGTGCTGCGGCTCCACCGGCTTCTTCCTGCTCGGACCGACCTTCACCTCGCCGGGTTTGGTGATTTCCGCCTCGCCCCAGATGATGTCGACCTTGTTCTTCTTCATCAGGAACTGGACGCCGTCGTTCATCCGCCCCGCGATCTGGCGGCTGCGCTTGACGATATCGCCGATCTCGAAGCCGAATTTCTCGGCCGAAAGTCCGAATTCCCTGGCGTGCCCGAAATGGCCGTAAATCTCGGCCGAGCGCAGCAGCGCCTTGGTCGGGATGCAGCCCCAGTTCGAGCAGATGCCGGCCATGTGCTCGCGCTCGACCACGGCCGCTTTCATGCCGAGCTGGCTCGCCCGGATCGCCGCCACATAGCCGCCCGGACCGCCGCCGATGACGATGATGTCGTACTGGTCAGCCATATTTCCGTCCTTACGCCAGCATCATCACGGGGGTTTCGATCAGCGCCTTGAACGCACCGAGCAATTCCGCGCCGAGCGCTCCGTCCACCGAGCGGTGGTCGCAGGAGAGCGTCACGGTCATGAAGGTGCCGGTCTTGATCTCGCCCTTCTCGACATAGACGCGCTCCTCGCCCGCGCCCACCGCGAGGATGGTGCCGTGGGGCGGGTTGATCACGGCCGAAAAGCTCGTGATCCCGTACATGCCGAGATTGGACACCGCGCTCGAGCCGCCCTGATATTCATGCGGCGCGAGCTTCTTGCCCCGCGCCCGGGTCGCGAGGTCCTTCACCTCGGCGGAGATTTCGCGCAGCGATTTGGTGTCGGCCGATTTGACCACGGGCGTGAACAGCCCGCCGGGCACCGCCACGGCCACGGCCACGTCCGAGCGCTTGTGGTAGAGGATCGCGTCTCCAGCCCAGGTCGCATTGGCCTGCGGTACGCGCTGCAGGGCCAGCGCCCAGGCCTTCATCACCAGGTCGTTGACCGACAGCTTGTATTCGGGCGTCCCGTCCTTGGCCTTCGGCGCGGCGGCATTGATGGCCTCGCGCGCCTTCAGCAGCGCATCGATGCGGCAATCGATGTTGAGATAGAAATGCGGCACGGTCTGCTTGGACTCGGTCAGCCGCGCCGCCACCGTCCTGCGCATGCCGTCCGCCGGCACCAGCTCGTAGCTGCCCTCCTCGTAGAGCGCCAGCACCTGCTCCCGGGTCATGCCCCCGGCAAGCGCCGGCGTACCCTTGGCAGGCGCAGCACCTGGGGCCACCTTCTGCGGCACGCCTTCGGTCTTGGCCTTCTCGATATCGGCCTTGACGATGCGCCCCTTCGGCCCCGAACCGGACAACGCCGAGAGCTCGATCCCGGCTTCCTTGGCCAGCCGCCGCGCCAGAGGCGACGCGAAGACGCGTTCGCCCTCCTTTCGCGCGGGCGCAGCGCCATTGCCGGGCTTTTTCGCCGGGGCGGGCTTTTCGGCTGGCGCCTCAGACTCCTTGTCTTCGGCCGTCTCTTCACCCTCGGTCTGCGCCCCCCCTCCCTTCGTGGGAGAGGGTTGGGGTGATGGGGACTTTTCGACGGGGGCGCCCACGTCGCCGATATCGCCCTCGCTCTCGCCCTCTTCCAGCAGCACGGCGATCACGGCGTTGACCTTGACGTTCTCGGCGCCTTCCTCGACCAGGATCCGGCCGATGGTGCCCTCGTCCACGGCCTCCACTTCCATGGTGGCCTTGTCGGTCTCGATCTCGGCGATCACGTCGCCGGCCGACACGCGGTCGCCCTGCTTGACGTGCCACTTGGCGAGCGTCCCCTCCTCCATGGTCGGGCTGAGGGCAGGCATGGTGATGTTGACGGGCATCTTTCCCTCCCTCTACGTCCGGTAGGTGACGGCGTTCACCGCCGCGACAACGTCATCGACGCTCGGCAAGGCCAGCTTTTCGAGGTTGGCGGCATAGGGGAGCGGCACGTCCTTGCCCGTGACGCGGGTCACAGGCGCATCGAGATAATCGAAGGCGTGCTGCATCAGCACGGCCGCGATCTCCGCGCCCACGCCCCCCTGCGGCCAGCCCTCCTCGACCGTTACGCAACGCCCGGTCTTCTTCACCGACTCGATCACGGTCTCCACGTCCATGGGCCGTATGGTGCGCAGGTCGATCAGCTCCACGTCAACGCCCTCGGCCACCAGATTCTCGGTCGCCTGGGTGGCATAGCGCATGCCCATGGAGAACGAGACCAATGTCACGTCCTTGCCCGTGCGGGCGATGCGCGCCTTGCCGATCGGCAGCACGAAATCGTCCATCTGCGGCACCTCGCCCGAGCTGCCGTAGAGCAGTTCGTTTTCGAGGAACACGATGGGGTTCGGGCTGCGGATCGCGGCTTTCAGGAGCCCCTTGGCGTCGGCCGCCGTATAGGGCGCGATCACGGTCAGGCCGGGAATATGGGAATACCAGGCCGTATAATCCTGGCTGTGCTGCGCGCCCACGCGGGAGGCCGCGCCATTCGGGCCACGGAACACCATGGGCGCCGAGACCTGCCCGCCCGACATATAGAGCTGCTTGGCCGCCGAGTTGATGATCTGGTCGATGGCCTGCATGCCGAAATTCCAGGTCATGAACTCGACGATGGGCTTCAATCCCGCAAAGGCCGCGCCAATACCCAGCCCGGCAAAGCCATGCTCGGTGATCGGGGTATCGATCACGCGCCGCGCGCCGAATTCCTGCAGCAGGCCCTGGGTCACCTTGTAGGCGCCCTGGTATTCGGCCACCTCCTCGCCCATCACGAACACGTCGGGGTCGCGTCGCATCTCCTCGGCCATGGCGTCCCGAAGCGCCTCGCGCACGGTGATGGTCACCATCTCCGTGCCTTCGGGAATTTCCGGATCGGCCTCGGCCTTGAACTGCGGCGCGGCCGGGGCCGTTTCCGCCTTGGCCTTGGTGGTCGGCTGGCTCACCCCGTTGGTTGCCGCGTCCGGGCCGGGCTGTTCGGATTCCTTGGGCTCGTCCTTTGCGGCCTCGGCCTCGGGCTCGGGCGTGGCGGAGATCGCGCTCGCGTCCTCGTCCTCGCCGATTAGCGCGGCAATGGGCGTATTGACCTTCACGCCCTCGGTGCCCTCGGGCACGAGGATCTTGCCGATCTTGCCCTCGTCAACGGCTTCCACTTCCATGGTCGCCTTGTCGGTCTCGATCTCGGCGATCACGTCACCGGGCGCCACGGCGTCGCCCTCCTTGACCAGCCATTTGGCCAGCTTGCCCTCTTCCATGGTGGGCGAGAGCGCGGGCATCAGAATATCGGTCGGCATCGTCGTTCTCCCTGCCCGGCTTACTTCAAGACGTCGGTATAGAGCTCGGAGGCATCGGGCTCGGGATTTTCGGTCGCGAAATCGGCCGCCTTGGTCACGATGGCGCGGATGTCCTTCTCGATCTCCTTGAGGTCGTCCTCACCCGCGTGCCCCGCTTCGAGGATGCGCGCGCGCACCTGCTCGATCGGGTCGCGCTCGGCGCGCATGGTCGAGACCTCGTCCTTGGACCGGTACTTGGCCGGGTCGGACATGGAATGACCGCGATAGCGGTAGGTCAGCATTTCGAGGATATACGGCCCCTTGCCCGATCGCGCATGCTCGATGGCCCGGGCCGCGGCGTCGCGCACCATGCGCACGTCCATGCCGTCCACCTGCTCGCCGGGAATGCCGAAGGATACGCCGCGCTGGCTGAGGTCCGTAGTCGCCGCCGAGCGCTCGATCGAGGTGCCCATGGCGTATTTGTTGTTCTCGATGATGTAGACCACCGGCAGGCTCCAGAGCTTGGCCATGTTGAAGCTCTCGTAGACCTGGCCCTGGTTGGCCGCGCCGTCGCCGAAATAGGTGAGGCTCACATTGTCCTCGCCGCGATATTTCATCGCAAAAGCCAGCCCGGTCCCCAGGCTCACCTGCGCGCCCACGATGCCGTTGCCGCCGTAGAATTTCTTCTCGGTCGAGAACATGTGCATCGAGCCGCCCTTGCCTTTCGAGAGCCCGCCGCGCCGTCCGGTCAATTCGGCCATGATGCCGTCCGGGTCCATGCCCACCGCCAGCATGTGGCCGTGGTCGCGATAGCCGGTGATCGAGGCATCGTCCTCGGTCGCGGCCATGGTCACCCCGGTCACTACGGCCTCCTGGCCGATATAGAGGTGGCAGAAGCCCCCGATCAGCCCCATGCCGTACATCTGCCCGGCCTTCTCCTCGAAGCGGCGGATCAGCAGCATCTCGCGGAAGGCGTGCAGCTCTTCCTCTTTGCTGAATTGCGGGGTGTTGGATTTGGCTTCGGACTTTTTTGTCGATCTGGCCGTCGCGGTACGCGCCATGCGGTCGTCTCCGAAAGAATCAAGGACAGCGCCGCGAGGAAAAATCCGCGCGATCATATGCGCGGAGCCTACCCGTTCGGCGTGGCGCGGCCAAGACGGCGCCAAATCCGCGTCTGCGCCGCGCGAGCCCGAAAGCGTTGAGGATTTATCGTTATCCTGATTTCAGTTAATCGCAATGGATCAACATAAATCCGGTTAATCGTCGGTCACGATAAGCAACTCGTCCGCCCGCACCATGCCCAGCAGCGAGCGGGCGCGTTCGGTGAGGATATCGGGGTCGAGCCGGTTGGGATCGAGCAGCGCAATGCGGTGGCGATAGGAATCGATCTCGACCGCCAGCGCAGCATCGCGGGCCTGGAGCACGGCGATCTCGTCGATCATGTCGTCGCGGCTGCGGATGCCGAAATGTCCGTTGAGCGTATGGTAGCCCAGATAGCCCAGGAAGCCGACAAGGCTCGCGGTGATCGCAAGTTTCTTGATGAGCGATGGGCGCTTGACGCGGGTGGGCATGGTGCGGTCCGGAACAGTCTGGGCCCGATGCTAGTGCGCCATGCTTAAGGACTGGTTTCCGCCCGCTCCGCGATCAGCGCGTCCACCGTGTCCACGAACCGCATATGGTGCCCGCGATTGCTCTCGCGCACGAAGTCGCGCAGCGGCGCGCTCTGCGCGGTGAAGCCCGCGATGTCACCGACGATCGCGGCCTTCATCCCGTAATTGACCAGCTTCTGGAGAAAGAATCCGGCCTTCTGGTTGGATAGGACGAAGAAATCGGGCGCCAGCCGGCCCACCGGAATGGCGAGCCAGTCGGCTCCCGTACCGTACAATTCACCAAGCAGGTCCACCGCGTCCGCCTCGCTGGAGAGAAGCGGGCCGTCGGCGTCGAGTTCGACAATGGTTTCGGCGCCGGCGGCGTGGGTGATCATGGCGATGCGTCAGCCCTTGAGGATCGACCGGCCGGCATATTTCGCGGCGCTGCCGAGATAGTCTTCGATGCGGATGAGCTGGTTGTACTTCGCCAGCCGGTCAGAACGCGCCAGCGAGCCGGTCTTGATCTGCCCGCAATTGAGCGCCACCGCGAGGTCGGCGATGGTCGAATCCTCGGTCTCGCCCGAGCGGTGCGACATCACCGAGGTGTAGGACGCGCGATGCGCCGTCTCCACGGCCTCGAGCGTTTCGGACAGCGAGCCGATCTGGTTGACCTTGACGAGGATCGAGTTGGCCACGCCCATGTCGATGCCCGACACCAGCCGCTCGGTATTGGTCACGAACAAATCGTCGCCCACGAGCTGCACGCGGTTGCCGATGGCGTCGGTCAGGGCCTTCCAGCCCTCCCAGTCGTCCTCGGCCATGCCGTCCTCGATCGAGATGATGGGGAAGCGGCTGGTGAGGTCTTCCAGATAGCGCACCATGCCGTCCGAGCCGAAGGTCTTGCCCTCGCCCTTGAGCGTGTACTTGCCGTCCGCGTAGAACTCGGTCGAGGCGCAGTCGAGCGCGAGATAGACGTCCTCGCCCGGCTTGTAGCCGGCCTTTTCGATCGAGCGCATGATGAAGCCCAGCGCGTCGTCGGTCGAGGAGAGGTTGGGGGCAAAGCCGCCCTCGTCGCCCACATTGGTGTTGTGCCCTTCGGCCGCCAGCCCCTTCTTGAGGGTGTGGAAGATCTCCGAGCCGATCCGCACGGCGTCGGCGATCGACTCCGCGCCCACGGGCATGATCATGAATTCCTGGATGTCGATCGGGTTGTCGGCATGCTCGCCGCCATTGATGATGTTCATCATCGGCACCGGCAGCAGGCGCGCGTTCGGGCCGCCGATATAGCGATAGAGAAGCTGCCCGCTGGCTTCCGAGGCCGCCTTGGCCACGGCGAGCGACACGCCGAGGATGGCATTGGCGCCGAGCCGGGACTTGTTGCGCGTGCCGTCGAGCTCGATCATGGCGCGGTCGACATCGATCTGGTCGAACGCGTCCATGCCCTCGATCTCGTCGGCGATCACGGTGTTGACGTTCTCGACCGCCTGGGACACGCCCTTGCCCAGATAGGCCGGCCCGCCATCGCGCAGCTCGACCGCCTCATGGGCGCCCGTGGACGCGCCCGAAGGCACCGCCGCCCGGCCGAAGCTGCCATCGTCGAGAATGACGTCCACCTCCACGGTGGGATTGCCGCGGCTGTCGAAAATCTGGCGGGCGGTGACGTCGATAATGGCGGACATGGGCAGGCTTCCTTCACGCATGCGGGAGTTGGCGGGTTGATATACCGGCCCCGTGTGGATGGAAAGTCGCCCGTTCGGCTAAGTGGGTGGGAAGCGTATAGCAGAGGCAACGGCGTCTCACGCCCCGCCCCTCCCCTTCGTCATCCTCGGGCTTGACCCGAGGATCCGCGATGCAGCCGGTTCATCAAGGAGCAGTGTCCAATACGACCGCTCCGGTAACTGAAGCATCGCGGATGGCCGGGTCAAGCCCGGCCATGACGACTGAGAGTGAGTGACTCTGGCTTCTAGCGACAGTGGATGGGAGATGCTGCGGTGCCATTCGCTCCGATCTGGAGCGGACGATGCGGGGCACTTTCTACCCGCCCAATCCCAAAACCCGCTGTCCCGGCGAAAGCCGGGACCCATCCTGAAATATCGCCTATCGAACCATAGGTGCAGTAAGGCGCCCGCCCGCTACGCGTCCTCGCCCCCGTCCCGCCTGTGCCCCTCCAGCCGCCGCGCCTCCAGCTCCGCCTTGGCGGCGCTCGCCTCCCGCTCGGCCTTGGTCCGCCCGAAGCTCAATCGGTTCTGCTCCGCCTGCGCGTCCTTTTCCGCGCGCGCCCTGCGCTTCCTCGCCTGACGGAGATTGACGATCTCGGCCACAGCGCGCGCTCCGTATCAGACCAGACGGCTCTGCTCCACCGCCGCGGCGATGAAGGACTTGAACAGCGGATGGGGCTCGAAAGGCCGCGATTTCAGCTCGGGGTGGAACTGCACGCCGATGAACCAGGGATGGTCCGTGCGCTCGACGATCTCGGGCAGCAGCCCGTCGGGCGACAGCCCGGAGAACAGCAGCCCATTGGCTTCCAGCATCTTGCGGTAGCGCGCGTTGACCTCGTAGCGGTGCCTGTGGCGCTCGGAAATCCGGTTGGTCCCATAAATATCGGCGACCCGGCTGCCGCGCACCAGATTGGCGGGATAAGCGCCCAGCCGCATGGTGCCGCCCATATCGCCCTCGGCCTTGCGCGTCTCCAGTTCGTTGCCGCGCATCCACTCGGTCATCAGGCCCACCACCGGCTCCTTGGTCGGGCCGAATTCGGTGGAGCTGGCCTTGGGGATGCCGGCGGTGTTCCGCGCCGCCTCGATGCAGGCCATCTGCATGCCGAAGCAGATACCGAAATAGGGCACGTCGCGCGTGCGGGCGAAGCGTGCCGCGCTGATCTTGCCTTCCGAGCCGCGCTCGCCGAACCCGCCCGGCACGAGGATGCCGTCGATGCCCTCGAGATAGGGCGCCGGATCGTCGTTCTCGAAGATCTCCGAATCGATCCACTGCAAATTGACCCGCACCCGGTTGGCGATGCCGCCATGGACCAGCGCCTCGGACAGCGACTTATAGGCGTCCTTGAGCTCGGTATATTTGCCCACGATGGCGATGTTGACGTCGCCCTCGGGATTGTGGATGCGGTCCGAGATTTCGCGCCAGCTCGAAAGGTCGGGCTCGGGGGCGTCCTTGATCCCGAAGGCCGCCAGCACCTCGGCGTCCAGCCCCTCGTCGTGATAGGCAATGGGCACGTCGTAGATCGAGGCCACGTCGAGCGCCTGGATCACCGCGCTCGGGCGCACGTTGCAGAACAGCGAGAGCTTCTTCTTCTCGCCCTCGGGAATCGGGCGGTCGCAGCGCACCAGCAGCACGTCGGGCTGGATGCCGATGGAGCGCAGCTCCTTGACCGAATGCTGGGTCGGCTTGGTCTTGAGCTCGCCAGCGCTCGGGATGTACGGCATCAGCGTCAGGTGCACGAACACCGCGTCGCCGCGCGGCAGCTCGTTGCCGAGCTGGCGGATGGCTTCGAGGAAGGGCATGGCCTCGATATCGCCCACGGTGCCGCCGATCTCGCACAGGACGAAATCGACCCCCTCGTTACCCGAGGTCACGAAAGTCTTGATCTCGTCGGTGACGTGGGGAATCACCTGCACCGTTGCGCCGAGATAGTCGCCGCGCCGCTCCTTGGTGAGGATGTCGGAATAGATGCGACCGGTGGTGATGTTGTCGCTCTTGGTGGCGGACCGGCCGGTGAAGCGCTCGTAATGGCCGAGGTCGAGGTCGGTCTCCGCCCCGTCATCGGTCACGAACACTTCGCCGTGCTGATAGGGCGACATCGTCCCGGGATCGATGTTGAGATAGGGGTCGAGCTTGCGCAGGCGGACCGTGTAGCCACGCGCCTGCAGCACGGCGCCGAGCGCCGCCGAAGCCAGGCCCTTGCCGAGCGATGAAACCACGCCACCGGTGATGAAAACGTACCGTGCCATGGACCTTTACCTTACATAACCAAGCCAAAAAGCGAAGCACGCAACGTGCTCGCCCACACAAAAAAGAAAGGGGATGTTTCCATCCCCTCTCGTGAGGTGTTCGCGAGGCGAACCGTTACTGGGCGGCCGGCGGCGTCTCGGCGGCGGCATCGCCGGGCAGCGCCAGGTCGGCGTCGCCCTGTGCGGCCGGCGCGTCGGCGGCCGGTGCCTCGGGAACCGGAGCCTGTTCGGGCACGGCCAGGTCGGCTTCGCCGCCCGCGGCAGGCGTTTCGGCCGGCGCAGCGTCTTCCGGCACCGCCAGGTCGGGGCGGCCGCCCGAGAGCGTGTCGAGCGCGTCGAGCACGGTGGTCGGGGCGCCCTCGCCGTCCACGGCGCGGTCGAGAATCGATGTCGAGGAATTGTCGAGCTGGCTCACGATGGTGAGGCCAATGGCCGTGACCATGAAGAGCGTGCCCAGAATGGCCGTGGTGCGCGTGAGGAGATTGGCCGAGCCGCGCGCGCTGATCAGCCCGCTGCCTCCGCCGCCGCCCATGCCCAGCCCACCGCCCTCGGAGCGTTGCAGCAGGATCACCACGATCAGGGCGATGACGATGAGCAGGTATACGACAATAAGAACGGTTGCCATCGGGGCTCACATTCCTTCGAAGGCTGTCAGGGGATGTGGGCTTCTACACACTCTCATTTCGGAATGCCAGTGCGTTACGCCCATTTTTTGACGCCGCGAGGCTTTGGCCCCAAAACGCCCGAAAAAGAGATAGGTGCGCGGCCGGGTTTCGCAAGCGGATGTGATCGGCTTTCGCCCTGACCTCCGCGACTTTGGCCAGCATCGCCTGGACCCCGGCAATGAATGCCGGGGTGACGATTGGAGACTGGGCAGGAGAGAGGCCCCACCCCAGATGTCATTCCAGCATTCATTGCCGGAATCCAGTTCGATCTCGCCACAGCACAACCGCCAGTACGTTGAACGCCAGCAAACCTATGTCTTCACGCCACTGAACACCGCGAACCGCCACGCCTTGAAGCTGCAATCCACGTCCGAGAAGCCCGCGTCCTCGATCCAGTCCAGTTGATCACGAACCGAAGAGCAGCGGTCATGCGCCATCCGCTCATGTGCCCTTTCGATCTCGTCGGGCGGCACGCCGAGTCGGGTGATCTCTTCGAGCCAGATGCTTTCATACCGCCGGTCCGCGACCGGTCCCGGGCCCGCGACCTGCTCGGCGTTCACGAAAAGCCCGCCGGGCGTCAATGCGTCGTGAATCCTCGCGTAGAGGCGCTTCTTGCCCTCATCGGTGAGGTGATGAATCGCCAAAGCCGAAATCACCAGGTCCCAGGGGCCCTCGAGGCTCGCCTCGGCCATGTCCGCGAGTCGGTACTCGACGCTGTGACCGGCCGAAAACCGGGCTTTCGCTTTGTCGAGCATGCCCTCGGAGGCATCCAGCAGGCAAAGCCGGGCCTGGGGATGGCGCTCCAGGACCATGACCGAGAACATTCCCGTTCCCGCGCCGATATCGAGGATGCGGAAGTCCTCGCGGGTCTTCCACCGGTTTATCAAGGTCAGTGCGGTGCCGTAGAAGGCGTCAAAGCACGGGATGAGCTTGCGGCGCAAGCTGTCGTAGCTGTCCGCGTCCCTCGTGAACACCGCGGCCGCGTTCGCCTCTCCTGTGCTCATTGCCTGCTCCTTGTTGGACGGCCGCTACATGGACGCCGTGATGATCGCGTAGAAATCCTGCGCCTTGAGGCTCGCGCCGCCGACCAGCGCGCCGTCGACGTCCGCGATCGCGAGGATCTCGGCGGCGTTGGAGGGCTTGACCGAGCCGCCATAGAGTATCCGCGCCGCTTCGCCCTTGGCGCCGAAGCGCTCCGCCAGCAGCCGGCGGATTCCGGCGTGCATGTCGGCGATGTCCGCGACCGACGGCGTCCGTCCGGTTCCGATGGCCCAGACGGGCTCGTAGGCCACGACAAGCGGGGTGTCGCCCATCTCGTCGGGGATCGATCCGGCAAGCTGGCCCGCCACCACGTCCATGGCGCGGCCCGCGTCCCGCTCGTCGCCCGTCTCGCCCACGCAGACCACCGGCACCAGCCCCGCCCGGCGCGCGGCCGCGACCTTGGCCGCGATCAGCGCATCGCTTTCGCCATGGTCGGCGCGGCGTTCGCTGTGCCCCACGATGACGTAGCGCCCGCCCGCATCCGCGATCATCTCGGCGCTGATGTCGCCGGTATGGGCGCCCTCGGCCTCGGGATGGCAATCCTGTCCGCCGAGCGCGATCCCCGTGCTGTCCAGCACCTGTGCGGCGCGGAAAAGCAGCGTTGCGGGCGGGCAGACGAGGATTTCGGCGGCGCTTGGCGCGCCCTCGTCGAGAGCCTCGGCCAGCGCCCGCAATTCGTCCAGGGCGGCGGACGTACCGTTCATCTTCCAGTTGCCGGCGATCAGCGGCGTTGCTCGTGCCACGCGTTTCCTCCCCAAACTCCGCTTGCGCGGGACTTTCTAATGGCTTAACCCGAGCGGCGGCGCCGATCGGGGACGGCCCCTCTCTAGTATGGAGATCGGGAAAGTTCCAGGCATTTGGCCAGGCGCCTGGGAGGACATTCCGCTCGCCCGCAAGCGGCAGGCCGGGATGGGACGGAAAACATGCGGCGCACGGGCGCCGCGACCGCGAGGTGTCATGCTCGATAGTCTGCGCAATTTTGGCCGGAGCTGGATTGCAAAAGTGCTCCTTGGCCTGCTCGTCCTCAGCATGGCCGCCTTCGGCATTCCGAGCGTGTTCCTCGATCTCTCCGCCAATACCGTTGCGCGGGTGGGTGACCGGGACATCGGCGCGCGGGCCTTCGAGCGCACCTATCGCGCCCAGCTCAACCAGATCGGGGCGCAGATCGGCTTCGTGCCCACCCCCGAGCAGGCGGTGCAGTTCGGGATCGCCGGCTCGGTGCTCAACGAGCTCGCCAGCCAGGCCGCGCTCGAAAATCTCGCGGACGATTTCGGCCTTGGCGTGCCCGACGAGGAACTGGCGCGGCTCGTGCGCACCGATCCTAATTTCGCGGGCACGCTGGGCGTCTTCGATCGCCGCCAGTTCACCCAGACCCTGCTCAATTCCGGCATGACCGAGGCGGAATATCTCGATATCCAGCGCTCGGTCGCCTATCGCGAGCAGATGGCCACGGCCCTCTTCGCGGACCTCTCCTCGCCCCGCACCGCGCTCGAGATCGCCAATCGCTACCAGAACGACCAGCGCGCCATTTCCTATGTCGAGCTCAATCCGGTCCTGTTCGCGGTCACCGAGGCGCCGGACGAAGCCGCCCTCACCCAGTTCTTCGAGGAGAACGCGGTGCGCTACCGCACCGAGGAAATCCGCAATGTGCGCCTGCTCGTCCTGACCCCGGACTCGCTCGCCGCCGGGATCGCGATCAGCGACGAGGAGATCGCGGCCCGCTACGAGCAGAACATCGCGCAATACACCACGGTCGAGCGCCGCGCGATCCAGCAGCTCCTGCTGCCCGATGCCGACACCCGCGCCGAGCTGCAGGCCGCGCTCGACGGCGGCGCCAGCCTTGCCGAAGCCGCCGAGAGCCTGGGCCTTTCCGCCTCGGTCAGCAATCTCGGCACGCTTGCGCGCACCGAATTGACCGATGCCGCCCTCGCCGATACCGCTTTCGGGCTCGCGGAGGGCGAGGTCGCCTTCATCGCCGGCCCGCTTGGCGATCGCGCGATCACGGTCACGGACATCCAGGAAGCCGCGGTCGTGCCGCTCGAGGTCGTGCGCGACGAGATCGAGCGCACGCTCCAGATCGCCGAGGCGCAGCAGATCCAGCTCGACGCCTATGACGCGATCGAGGAAGCCCGCGCCGCGTTCCAGCCCTTCGACACCGTGGCCGAGCAATACGGCCTCGAGGTCTACGACATCGCCTTGACCGCTAGCGGCGCGCAGCTCGACGGCATCGACACCCTGCCCGAGGGCGCGATCGCCACGGTGGCCCAACGCATCTTCGCCACCAGCGAGACCGTGAACGTCACGCCCGCGATCACGCTGGGCGGCAACAGCGCGGTGTTCTTCTCCATCGAGAGCGTCGAGCCGGTGCGCGACCGCACGCTCGATGAAGCGCGCGAAGAGGTGGTGGCCGACTGGCAGGAGTTGGAAGCCCAGAACCGCATGATCATGGCCGCCGAGGACATCGTGGCCGCGGTCGACAGCGGCACCGCGTTCGACGCCGCCGTGTCCGAGGCCGGCGCCACCCCGCAGACCTCCCTGCCCTTCCGCCGCTCCGGCAGCGAGGACGGCATCATCGGCCAGGACGTCGCCACCGCCGCGTTCCAGGGCGAGGAAGGCTATGCCGGCTACGTCGTCACCCAGACCGGCGAGATCGTGGTGTTCCAGGTGACCGATGCCGCTCCGGCGGATGGCGAGCCCGATGCCGAGATCGCCCAGGTCTTCGACGAGAGCATCGCCAACAACCTCTATGGCGGGCTTCTGAGCGCGCTGCAGCAGGATGCCGGGTTGCGCGTCAACCAGAACACGCTCAACGCCATCATCGGCCTCGACCAGTAACCGCGATGCAGCCGGAGTTCGAAGCTTTCGAGGAGCGTTACGACGCCGGCGCGGCGCAGATCGTCTATGACCGCGTGGTCGCCGACCTCGAGACGCCGGTCGGGACCTATCTCAAGCTCGCCGGCGAAGCGCCCTATTCGTTCCTGCTCGAATCGGTCGAGGGCGGCGCCACGCGCGGGCGCTATTCGATCATCGGGCTCGAACCGGACCTCCTGTGGCGGGTGCGCGACGGCGTCGCCGAGGTCAACCGCGGCGCGGCCACCGACCCCGCGCGCTACACGCCCATGGAAGGCCACCCGCTCGACGCCCTGCGCGAGATTCTGGCGGAAAGCCGCATCACGCTGCCCTCCGAGCTGCCCACCAATGCCGCGGGCGTCTACGGCTATCTCGGCTACGACATGGTGCGCTTCATGGAGCGCCTGCCCGATTCCAACCCGGACACGCTCGGCGTCCCCGAAGCCCTGATGATGCGCCCTTCGGTGGTCGCGGTGTTCGATACGGTCAAGGACCAGCTCTTCCTCACCGCGCCGGTCTATCCGCGCGCCGGCGTTTCCGCCCGGCAGGCCTTCGAGGCCGCCCGCGCCCGCATCGACGAGGCGGTCGGTCGCCTGGCCCGCCCCCTGCCCCGCGCCGCCACCGGCAGCGAGCTCGGCAAAGTGTCGGTGACCAGCAACACCACACGGGACGAATATTCCGCCATGGTGCGCGCGGCGCAGGACTACATCGCCGCAGGCGACATCTTCCAGGTCGTGCTGAGCCAGCGCTTCGAGGCCGATTTCGACCTGCCGCCCATCGCGCTCTACCGCGCCCTGCGCCGCACCAATCCCTCGCCCTACATGTATTTCCTGCAATTCGGCGAGTTTTCCGTGGCCGGATCGAGCCCGGAGATCCTGGTGCGGGTCTCGAACGGCGAGGTCGCCATCCGCCCCATCGCCGGCACGCGCAAGCGCGGCGCCACGCCAGAGCGCGACGCCGAGCTGGCCGCCGAGCTCCTGGCCGACCCCAAGGAACGCTCCGAGCACCTGATGCTGCTCGACCTCGGGCGCAACGACGTGGGCCGCGTGGCGCAGATCGGCACGGTCAAGGTCACCGACCAGTTCTTCCTCGAATACTATTCCCACGTCATGCACATCGTCTCCAATGTCGTGGGCAAGCTCGACCCGAAGCACGACATGATCGCAGCCCTCTCCGCCGGCTTCCCCGCAGGCACCGTCTCGGGCGCGCCGAAAGTGCGCGCCATGGAGATCATCGACGAGCTCGAAAAGACCCGCCGCGGCATCTATGCCGGGTGCGTCGGCTATTTCGGCGCCGAAGGCCACATGGACACCTGCATCGTGCTGCGCACGGCGATCCTCAAGGACGGCAAGCTCTACGTGCAGGCCGGCGCAGGCATCGTCGCGGACTCGCAACCCGAGCTCGAACAGCTCGAATGCGAGAACAAGGCGCGCGCCCTTTTCAGCGCCGCCGAAGAAGCGCTACGCTATGCGGGCGAGGCCGGGGTTGGACAGTAAGTTGCAGCATCGCGCGGTGCCCTTGGGTAGAGCGGGTTAGTGATATAACCTCCAACGTCATTCCGGCATTCATTGCCGGAATCCAGTGCGGCCCAGCCGCGAGCGGGGAACCATGCGCGTCCTGATGATCGATAACTACGACAGCTTCACCTACAACCTCGTCCACTATGTCGGCGAGCTGGGGGCAGAGCCCGACGTGGTGCGCAACGACCGGATCACGCTGGACGAGATCGCCGACCGCGCGCCCGAGGCCATCATCCTGTCGCCCGGCCCGTGCACCCCCAACGAAGCCGGAATCTGCCTGCCTCTGCTGGCGCGGTTTGCCGGCGAGATCCCGATCTTCGGGGTGTGCCTGGGCATGCAGTCCATGGGCCAGGCCTTCGGCGGCGAAGTGGTGCGCGCCCCGGTTCCCATGCACGGCAAGGTCTCGACCATCACCCATTCCGGCCAGGGCGTGTTCCGCGGGCTCAACCGCCAGTTCGAGGCCACGCGCTACCATTCCCTCGTCGTCAGGCGCGAAACCCTGCCCGAGAGCCTCGTCGTCACCGCCCAGAGCGATGACGGCCAGATCATGGGCCTCCAGCACCGCGACCTGCCGGTGCACGGCGTGCAGTTCCACCCCGAAAGCATCGCGTCGGAGAACGGCCACGCCATCCTCCAGAATTTCCTCACCATCGCCCGCGATTTCGGGCACAAGCGCGCGGCTTAGCGTCTGGCTTGGGGCGAGAGGCACCCCTCACCCCCAACCCCTCTCCCTCAAGGGGAGAGGGGGGCGCAGGAGCCGGTAAGCCACGATTCCCCTTCTCCCCTTGAGGGAGAAGGTGGCCGGAGCGAAGCGGAGGTCGGATGAGGGGTGCCCTTGCGATGCGCGAAACTGCGCTCTCCATGCTACGCTCGCGCACCGCGCGAAAGGACACCGCCATGACCGACCAGCCCGCCTCCCAGCCCAACACCTGGGCCACCACCTCCGGCAATGCCTGGGTCGAAATGCAGGACGTGCTCGATCGGCTGTTCAAACCCATCGAAACCCTGCTGGTCGCCGACCTTCCCACCGGCACGCACCAGCGCCTCCTCGATGTCGGCTGCGGCTTCGGCGCCACTACGCTCGCCGCGGCGCGGCGTTTCGGGCCACGAGCCCAATGCACCGGCGTGGATATCTCCGAAGCCATGATCGCCGCCGCCCGCGCCCGGGCCGAGCGGGAAGGCGTGCCCGCCAACTTCATTCTCGCCGACGCGCAGACCCATGCCTTTGCGCCGGAGAGCTTCGACACCATCATCTCGCGCTTCGGCGTTATGTTCTTCGCCGATTTCGTCGCCGCCTTCACCAATCTGCGCCGCGCAGCCGCCGAAGGCGCGACCCTGCGGCTCCTCGCCTGGCGGAGCGCGGCGGAAAACCCGTTCATGACCACGGCGGAAAGCGCCGCCGCGCCGCTGCTCGACACGCTGCCCGCGCGCAAGCCCGACGGTCCGGGCCAGTTCGCCTTTGCCGACAGGGGGCACGTCGAGTCCATCCTCGCGGCGAGCGGCTGGACCGATATCGACATCAGCGCAACCGACATTCCCTGCGCCATGCCGGAAAGCGAACTGGTCCGCTACTTCACCCGGCTCGGCCCCGTGGGCATGGCGCTCGCCGACAAGGACGAGGCCACCCGGGAGCGGGTGATCGCCGCGGTCCGCCCGGCCTTCGATCCCTATGTCCAAGGCGACGAGGTCCGCTTCACCGCCGCCTGCTGGCTGATCGCGGCAAGGGCCTAGGCGCTTTTCCGAGCACCTGGAAAACACCTCAGGCTGGACCCCGGCTTTCTCCGGGATAGCCAGTGGAAATGGCACCATTCGGTGCTTCACCCCACTCTCGCTGTCCCGGCGAAAGCCGGGACCCATCCTGAGATACCGCCCCGACTTCCAGACGCGCAGCGCATCTGCCGCCGCTCATTCCCCCAAGCGCCCCTATCCCCGCGACAGGTTCCTGGCGATCCCCCACAGGCACCGGATCGCCGCCGCGTAATCGGCCGGATCGATGCCCGCCATCGCTTTCTGCCGCATCTCGGCCTGCGCCGCCGCAAGGCGACGGTGCATGGCCACGCCATCCTCCGTCAGAGCCAGCCCCTCCGTCGTTTCCACGACAAGGCCGCGATCCCTTAGGGCCACCACTTCCGCGAGCACGGCCGCGCTCGCCATCATCGGCCCGAGCTCGTCCGCCAGATCGTTTTGGGAAATGGGCCCGATCTGAGCCATGAGGCTCAGCACCTGCCAGCTCCGGCGGGTGAAGCCGTTGGCCGCATGGATGGCGTCTCCGGCCTCGTCCAGGGCCCGGTCGGCCGCCTTGATCCAGAAGCCGATGGGACGCTTTTCGGTCGGCAGATTGTCGTTCTTGGTCATCGCAACACACTCCATCGTGCCCGCGGGAGCAATCCTGCGGGTGTGGCGGGCTTTCCGCCACCGATGTCGCGGGTTCTTGCCGGAAGGCGTCATCGCCCGACCGGCCGAACAAGACCTCCCATGCGGGAGGGGATCGGGCTCACCTGAGCATCGCGCTCGACGATCCTGCCTTTTTCGACGCTGTCGTCCTAGTCCTCGCGGGCGATACCCGTCAATGGTTCACTTGCGGACCGCCTCGTCTGTGGGCTACCTCCTAGCAGGATAACCCACGCGAGCAGACCCCGGGGGAAAGCGTATGGACATCAAGGGCGCATTGGCCGCGCTGGCCGAGGGCCGCGACCTCACCGGAACCGAGATGCGCGAGGTCATGAGCCAGATCATGTCCGGCGAGGCCACGCCCGCGCAGATCGGCGCCTTCCTCATGGGCATGCGGGTCAAGGGCGAGACCGTGGGCGAGATCGCGGCCGCGGTGTCCATCATGCGCGACAAGATGATCCCCGTTCAGGCTCCCGCCAACGCCGTCGATATCGTCGGCACGGGCGGCGACGGCGCGGGCACGCTCAACATCTCGACAGGCGCCGCCATAGTCGTGGCTTCGGGCGGCATCCCGGTGGCCAAGCACGGCAACAAGGCCCTGTCCTCGAAATCGGGATCGGCCGAAGCGCTGGCCGCCCTCGGCATCCGGCTCGACCTCTCCCCCGAGGAGATTTCGCGCTGCATCGCAGAGGCGGGCATCGGCTTCATGTTCGCGCCCAACCATCACCCGGCCATGCGCCATGTCGGCCCGGCGCGCGCCGAGCTGGGTGTGCGCACGCTCTTCAACCTGCTCGGCCCGCAATCCAATCCCGCGGGCGTGCGCCGCTACGTGCTCGGGGTCTATGATCGCGGCTGGGTCGAGCCGGTGGCCGCGGCGCTGCTCGCCAACCGGGCGGAATTCGCCTGGGTGATCCACGGCCATGACGGGCTGGACGAGCTTTCGACCACCGGCCCCTCCTTCGTCTCGCAGATCCAGCACGGCAATCTCACCAGCTTCGAGGTGACGCCGGAGGAAGCCGGCCTGCCCCGCGCGCAGCTTGCCGATCTCGTGGGCGGCGATCCCGAGCACAACGCCGCCGCCTTGCGGCGGATGCTGGCGGGCGAGCCCGGGCCTTATCGCGACGTGGTGCTGCTCAACGCGGCAGCCGCATTCCTCGTGGCCGAAGCGGTGCCCGACCTCAGGTCCGGCGTCGCCAAGGGCGCCGAATTGATCGACAGCGGCAAGGCGCAGGCCAAGCTCGACGCCCTCGTCGCCGCGTCCCAGGGTGCAGCAGCATGACCGATATCCTTCGCCGCATCGAGGACTACAAGCGGGACGAGATCGCCGCTGCCAAGGTCGAACGTCCCTATGAAGAAGTCGCGGCCGTCGCGCGCGACCAGGCACCCCCGCGCGGGTTCAGGAAAGCGCTCGAAGCCCGGCGCGCGGCCGGCGGTTTCGCGCTGATCGCCGAGATCAAGAAGGCAAGTCCCTCGAAGGGACTCATCCGGGCCGATTTCGATCCCTCAGCCCTCGCCCGCGCCTATGAGGCCGGCGGCGCGACCTGCCTCTCGGTCCTCACCGATACCCCCTCCTTCCAGGGTCAACCGGGCTACCTCGGCGCAGCCCGCGATGCAGTGTCCCTGCCGGTTCTACGTAAGGACTTTCTCTTCGATCCCTATCAGGTCGCCGAGGCGCGCGCCTGGGGTGCGGACTGCATCCTCGTCATCATGGCGGCGGTCGATGACTCGCTTGCAGAGGCCTTGATCGCGGCTGCGGATGAATGGGGAATGGACGCCCTGGTCGAGGTTCACGATACACATGAATTAGAACGCGCCCTTACGCTGTCTACGGCCTTCATAGGGGTTAACAACCGTGATTTGAGAACGTTTAATGTGTCTCTCGACACCACGGTGCAGCTCGCGGGCATGGTCCCGGACAACGTGCTTCTGGTCAGCGAAAGCGGTATCTTTACCTATGAGGATTGTCTCGACCTGCGCGAGCGCGCGGGTATCGACACCTTCCTCGTGGGCGAGAGCCTGATGCGCCAGCCCGACGTTGCGGCGGCAACTTCTAAGCTCTTGACGGGACAGGAGAAATGACCGGCCGGCCGCGCCCTTCCCCGACCCATCTGAACAAGAAGGGCGAGGCGCATATCATCGATATCGCGGGCAAGGAGGCCACGAAGCGGCGCGCGGTGGCGCAGTCCCGGCTGCGGACGTCTCCCGATGTGGCCAACGCGATCCTCGGCAGCGCTTTGATGAAGGGCGACGCCGTCGCCGTGGCCCGGGTCGCGGGCATCATGGCCGCCAAAAAGACCAGCGAACTCATACCCTTATGCCATCCCATCCCGATCAGCTCGGTGGCCGTGGACGTCGTCCGCGGGGCAGCGGGTGAGATCGTGGTCACCGCTACGGTGGAAACCGTAGGGCCTACGGGTGTGGAGATGGAAGCCCTGACCGCCGCCTCGGTCGCAGCGCTCACGCTTTATGACATGGCCAAGGCGATGGACCGCGCGATGACCATCGCCGACACGCGCCTCATGGAAAAAAGCGGCGGAAAATCAGGCGATTACGTGAGGCCGGCATGAGCCTGCTCTCGGTCGACGATGCGCTGGCGCGGGTGCTCGACGGCATCGCGCCCCTCGCCGCCGAGACCATCCCCCTTGCCCAGGCCGACGGCCGGGTCCTGGCCGAACCGATCCTCGCCCGACGCGACCAACCGCCATTTTCTTCAAGTGTCATGGACGGTTACGCCCTGCGCAGCACCGACGCAGCGATCGGTGCAACGCTGAACCAGGTCGGCGTCTCGCAGGCCGGGGCGCGGTATTCCGGCACTGTCGGGCCGGGCGAATGCGTGCGCATCTTCACCGGCGCGCCGATACCCGACGGCGCCGATGCTGTCATCATGCAGGAGGAAACCAAAGCAAGTGGTTCATCCGTAACGCTTAATGCAGAAGTTTCGGCGAGCCAGAACATCCGCCCCCAAGGCTATGATTTCTGCGATAGCCAGGCCGTATTGCCGATGGGCACAGTACTCGGCCCAGCCACCCTGGCCCTCGCCGCGTCCGCCAATGCGGCACAATGCAAGGTCGTCCGCCGCCCGATTGTGGCGCTTGTCGCCACGGGGGACGAACTGGTCGCGCCGGGCGAAACACCCGGTCCGGACCAGATCATTTCCGCGAATTCCGTAGCGCTTGCAGCACTTTGCGCGAGGGCAGGCGCCGAAATGCGCGACCTCGGCATTGTCCGGGACGACCCCGCTGCGCTCGCCCAAACCTTTGAAACCGCGCTTTCGGGCGGCGCGGATATCCTCGTTACCACCGGCGGCGCGAGCGTGGGCGAACATGATTTCGTGCAGGCCGCCCTCAAGGAGATCGGCGTCGACATCGGCTTCTGGCGTATCGCCATGCGCCCCGGAAAGCCGCTGATGTTCGGGCGTCGCGGACAAAGCCTGGTGTTCGGACTGCCCGGAAATCCGGTATCCGCCATCGCGACGGCCATGGTCTTCGTCGTGCCCCCGCTCCACGCGCTCCTCGGCCGCCCGCAAACCCAATGGGGACGCCTCCCCCTGCTCGGCAACCTGCCCGCAAACGGCATTCGCCGCCAGTTCATCCGTGCGCGTTACGGGTTTGAAGAGCACGGCGAGCGCGCCATCATCCCCGCCCCTGCGGGCGACAGCGGGCATCTGAGCTCTCTGGCGCAAGCCGAGGCCTTTATCGTCCAGCCGGAGAACGATGAGGGGAAGTCGAACGGAGACTTCGTCCAGGTCATTCCTCTCGACTCCTGAGGGGTTGGCGAGGACACACTTGCGGAACAATAGAAGAACACGTATAAAGTTCGGGATTTGTTCCGATTCTGTCGCGCCTGGAGCGCCGACCCTGGCGGAGAAGCCCATGTTGACGCGAAAGCAGCACGAACTTTTGATGTTCATCCACGAGCGCATGAAGGAGAGCGGCATTCCGCCCTCCTTCGACGAGATGAAGGATGCTCTGGACCTCAAGTCCAAGTCCGGCATTCATCGTCTGATCACAGCGCTCGAGGAGCGCGGCTTTATCCGGCGCCTGCCCAATCGGGCGCGCGCGCTTGAAGTGGTCAAGCTGCCCGATTCGATGAATCCCTCTCTCGGTGGGCGCAAGGCGAAGTTCGAGCCGAGCGTTATCGAGGGTGATTTGGGCAAGGTGCCGCAGCGCGCCGGCTTTGCGGAAGCCGAGTCCGGACAATCGGTGACGATTCCCGTCATGGGCCGGATCGCAGCCGGTGTGCCGATCGAGGCGATCCAGACCCACAGCCATTCGATCGCCGTTCCCCCTGAAATGCTGGGCAGTGGCGAGCATTTCGCCCTCGAGGTGCGCGGAGATTCGATGATCGAGGCGGGAATTCTCGACGGGGACACGGTGGTCGTTCGACGCCAGGATTCGGCCGGAACCGGCGAGATCGTCGTCGCGTTGGTGGATGACGAGGAAGCAACGCTCAAGCGCCTGCGCCGGAAGGGCGACATGATCGCCCTGGAGGCGGCCAACCCGGCTTATGAAACCCGAATCTTCCCGTCTGACCGAGTTAAGGTGCAGGGTCGTTTGATTGGGCTGTTGCGTCGTTATTGATACGGGCGAAGCCGGAGGAGCTCCTCTGCTGCTTTCCTCGTGAAGGCATATTGGAGGAGGAAAGGCATGGCGCGGGCCGAGCTGCTGATCGACAGCAGGTGTCGGTTGGGTGAAGGCCCGATCTGGCACCCAATGCTGCAGCGTCTCTTTTGGTGCGACATCGAGAATAGTGCGCTTTTTTCCGCGTCTGCCGAGGGGGAGGTGCTGGGTGAGTGGCATTTCGAGGATGCGGTAAGCGCATCGGCGATCATTGACGAAGCACGGTTACTGCTCGCCAGCGCCTATGGCCTTCTTCTGTTCGATCTGGCCAATGGGCAGCATCTTGTTCATGCGGATCTGGAAACGGACAAGCCGGACACTCGCACCAATGATGGGCGTGTTCATCCGAGCGGAACCCTGTGGATCAGCACGATGAACAGGGAGGGCGCGGCAGGAGGCGGTACCATCTACGCCTTCCGGCACGGACGCATCGTGTCGCTGTTTGAGACGCTTTCCACTCCCAATGCGATCTGTTTTTCCCCCGACGGTTCCCTGGGCTATTTTGCCGACACGCCAACCGGCCGGATCATGAGTGTCGCGCTCGACAGCGCTACCGGCCTTCCTCAAGAGGAGCCGACGCTTTTCGCCGACACGTCAGAACTGGATGGTTCACCGGACGGCGCCGTGGTCGATAGCGAAGGCTTTCTCTGGAACGCGCGTTACGGCGCCGGCAAGGCTTTGCGGTTTACGCCGGACGGACAGGTGGTGGATGAGGTGGTGTTGAACGCGCCCAATGTCACTTGCCCCTGTCTCGGTGGGCCTGACCTTCGAACGTTGTTTCTCACCACCGCCGCGGAGGACAAAAGTGGCGTTGGAGGGGGAATATTCGCGGTCGATGTCGCGGTCGCCGGTCTGCGGGAGCAGCCGGTGTTACTCTGAAACCGGCAACCGCCAGGGCCGGCCGGGGTCGTCGATCATTGGCCGAATGATGAAGTCCCCTTCATCTGCGTTCCAGTACAGCGCATGAGCGCCGCCGCGCTGCAGATCGTTCGAATCGATGACCTGCGTCGCGGCGCGACAGGAATCGCTTACCGGGAACCGGGCGATCAAAACCACGGCCAGGCCGCAATCCTCGCGGACGGCAGCGGGATGCTTGGGGACCGCAACCACCCCATGGGGATCGAGCGTGAAGATGCATCCGATCTCATCACAATGATCAGCCTGTCGGATCGAAGTGATCGGTTCCATGTAGCGTTCGGACCAGACGTCGGTTGCAAAGGTGTCGTTGCGGCCGGCGATCAGGATCAATCCATCCCCGTCGCGCGCGGCAATGGCCTGGGAACCGTCAGCGATCAGGATATCCGGCCTCGGCTCGATCGTGACCAGCAGGACGATGGCCACGGCGAGCGCGGGGCCTAGCAAGCGCCACCGTCCTTCGAGAAAGGCCAGCCACGCCAGCCCGAGGCCGAGAACGAGGAGCGCGGAAGACGCGAGAAGCGGGCTGGGATCGAACCCGCCGCTGATGGAGCCGACCCAATGGGCGATAGCCAGCATGACCTCGATGGACCACCCCATGATTTCGAGCGGCAGCGCCTCGAGGCCGAAAGGCATGAGCAAGACCGCGATCAGCGCCGCAGGCATCATGACGAAGCTGATGACAGGCATGGCAAGGAGATTGCCCAGCACTCCGAAGGGCGCGGTCTGCTGGAAGTGATAGGCGGTAAAGAGCGCCGTAGCACCGCCCGCAACCAGGCTCGTGAACGCGGTCCCAGCAAACGCGGTCAATATCCCTGAGCGCCGCCGCGGCAGGTCCGCATCCTCGCCTTTTCGGTCGGTCACCATTTCATAGGCCGCGATGAGGGCGATCATGGCCGCAAACGAGAGCTGGAAGCTGGCCGTGAACACCGAAGCCGGATCGAGCAGCAGGATGGCGAGCCCGGCCAGCGCCACATTGCGCATGGTCAAGGCGCGCCGCCCGACAATCACAGCGAGGAAAACCAGCGCGATCATGAGAGTGGACCGGATCGCGGGCACGCTCATGCCGGAGATCAGCAGGTAACCGAAGGCCGCCAGGATGCCGACCGCCGCTGCGATCTTCTTGACCGGCAACCGGCCCGTGAGCCGCGGCAGGAGGGCGAGCCCGAGCCGGATACCGGCATAAACCGCGCCTGCCACAAGCGTCAGATGCAGGCCGGAAATCGAGATGACATGGGCAAGGCCCGACACAGCCATGATGTCCCAGTCATCCTGGGTGACCCGGCTCTGGTCGCCGTTGATGAGCGCGGTGGCGACGCCGCCGATCTGCGGGCCCAGAACTGGATCTATGCGTGCGGCAATGGCGCGGCGCACCCATTCGATCGCGCTCCGAAGCGAGCCTTCCTCCCCGCGTACGATCTCGGGAACCCCAAAAGCGGTGCCGTAGGCGCCCACGCCATCGAAATAACTGACGAACTGGGCGTCGTAGCCGCCGGGAACGATGGGCGCAGGGACAGGATAAAAGCGCATCCGGCCGGTGACGCGGTCGCCCGGTGCGACATCCAGGGTCGTGCTTACGGTCAAGCGAGCGCGGCGGATATCGGGCGCATCCCCATCCGGCTCGATCGCCTGAATGTCGCCCACCAGAAGGCGCGTGCTCTCGCCGTCGTCTCGCAACACCAGTTCAACACGGGCGTCGTAGGTGCCGTAATGAACCCTTTCGAGCATGGGCGTGCCGAACAGCGCTCCGTGGACAGGCAGGAGCATGAACCCCAAGAGCGCAGCCGCGGCGAAGGTGCCCGCGCGTAAAAATGCCAGGTGGCCGCGCGCAATGATGAACACTACGGCGACAGCCGTCCACCCGGCGAGATGCAACAGTAGAGGCGGTTCTTCGGGCCATATGCGATAGACGACGAGCCCGGCAATCATGAGAAAAGGCAGGAGGATGAAAGCCCGGCGGTTCTCAAGGGCCCGTGCCGCCACATGGGACAGGCTCCATGACCGGTCAGGCGCGTCCCCCCAGATCAACGGATTGTGCGCCGGGGGGGCCGGGCGCGCAAAGGGCCAGCCCCACCAGCGTTGCCGCGGTGCTTCCAGGCCAGACACCCCCTGCCCTCCTGCCCTTGCGCTGGAAAGCCTCTATGCTACACACGGCGCCGAACAAACGCCAAGTACACTGTTCCTTAAAGCGAGCTTTCATGTCCTCATCGGTCGTCACGCGCTTTGCTCCGTCCCCCACCGGCTACCTGCATATCGGTGGCGCGCGCACCGCTTTGTTCAACTGGGCTTTCGCGCGCAAGCACGGCGGCAAGATGCTGCTGCGCATCGAAGACACGGACCGCGAGCGCTCGACGGAAGCGGCAGTGACGGCGCTGCTCGACGGATTGAGCTGGCTGGGCCTGGAATGGGACGGCGATGCCATCAGCCAGTTCGCGCGCGCCGCGCGGCACGCGGAAGTTGCCCATCAGCTGCTCGAATCCGGACGAGCCTATCGCTGCTATTCCAGCCAGCAGGAGCTGGCCGAGATGCGCGAGAAGGCGCGGGCCGAAGGCCGCCCTCCGCGCTATGACGGCCGCTGGCGCGACCGCGATCCTTCCGAGGCTCCGGAGGGCGTGGCTCCCGTGATCCGCATCAAGGCACCACAATCGGGCGAGATTGTCGTACACGACCATGTCCAGGGCGAGGTGGTGTTCAAGGCCGAGAACCTCGACGATTTCATCATCCTGCGTTCGGATGGCACGCCGACCTATATGCATGCCGTGGTCGTGGACGACCACGACATGGGCGTGACCCACATCATTCGCGGCGACGACCACCTGACCAATGCGGCGCGGCAGATCTTGATCTACCAGGCGCTGGGCTGGACCGTACCGGAAATGGCGCATATTCCGCTGATTCACGGCTCCGATGGCGCCAAGCTCTCCAAGCGGCACGGGGCCATGGGCGTTGATGCCTATCGCAAAATGGGCTACCTGCCCGAAGCGCTGCGCAACTATCTCGCGCGACTCGGCTGGGCGCATGGCGACGACGAGATTTTTTCCACGGAACAATTCGTCGAATGGTTCAGCCTCGAGGCGCTCAACAAGGGCGCGTCGCGCTTCGATTTCGTCAAGCTGGGCAATCTCAACGGCCATTACATCCGCGAGGCGGCGCCGGCTCGCCTCTACGACATCATGGTGGAGACCGCGTCGGAGACCGGCCGCAACGCCGATTATGTCGGATTGACCGCCAATCGCGACACTGTCCTGGCCGCGCTGCCCGAATTGCAGCCGCGCGCCAAGACGGTGCTCGAACTCATTGATCTCGCCCAGTTCATCTATGCGGTGCGCCCGATCGTCATCGAAACCAAGGCGGCGGAACTCTTGACCGATGAGGCAAGAAGCCAGATCGGCGTGCTCCGCGATCGGATTGCCGCGCTGGGAAACTGGGACGTAAGCACGATCGACGCCACCGTGCGCGCCTACGCGGAAGGATCGGGCCTCAAGCTGGGCAAGGTCGCGCAGCCGCTGCGCGTTGCGCTGACCGGCCGCACAGTTTCGCCGGGCGTCTTTGAAGTGATGGTTCTGATCGGGAAAGAGGAGACGCTTGCGCGCCTGGATGACGCCGCGCGATAGTCGCGTTCCCGCACCAACTTACGTATACGTCACCCTTGGGTGCGACAGTTGCGCCCACCCCATAAATCCTATACCGAGAGGCGAAACTGACCCTCGTCTCGATCCTGCGTCGGGAGGCGCCCGCCTGTGGTCGCATGCGGCACCCTCGGCTCGCCCACCTGGGAGGCAAAGCATGACTGACCAAACCGCCAAGTTGACCATCGGAGAAGAAACCTACGAGTTTCCCGTGCTCAGCGGCTCAGTCGGACCGGACGTGATCGACATTCGATCACTTTACGCCAAGACCGGACTGTTCACCTACGATCCCGGGTTCACCTCGACGGCAGCGTGCGATAGCGCGATCACCTATATCGATGGCGACAAGGGCGAGCTGCTTTATCGCGGCTATCCGATCGATCAGCTTGCCGAAAGCTCAAGCTATCTCGAAGTCTGCTACCTCCTGCTTTACGGCGAATTGCCGACCCAGGCCCAGCTCGAGGATTTCGACACCCGCGTCACGCGCCACACCATGGTGCATGAACAGATGCATTATTTCTTCCGTGGCTTTAGGCGCGACGCGCATCCCATGGCCGTCATGACCGGCGTGGTCGGTGCCATGGCCGCGTTCTACCACGACTCCACCGACATCTCCGATCCGCAGCAGCGCGAGATCGCGTCGATCCGCATGATCGCCAAGATGCCGACCCTGGCGGCGATGGCCTACAAATATTCGGTAGGCCAGCCCTTCGTCTATCCGCGCAACGATCTCGATTACGCCAGCAATTTCCTGCACATGTGCTTTGCGGTTCCGGCCGAGGAGTACAAGGTCAACCCCGTTGTCGCCAAGGCGATGGACCGCATCTTCACCCTTCATGCGGACCATGAGCAGAACGCGTCCACTTCGACGGTGCGTCTCGCGGGCTCGTCCGACGCCAACCCCTTCGCCTGCATTGCCGCGGGCGTCGCCTGTCTCTGGGGCCCGGCGCATGGCGGGGCGAACGAAGCCGCGCTCAACATGCTGCGCGAGATCGGCACCGTCGATCGCATTCCCGAGTTCATCGCGCGCGCCAAGGACAAGAACGATCCCTTCCGGCTCATGGGCTTTGGACATCGCGTCTACAAGAACTACGATCCCCGCGCGGCAGTGATGCAGGAATCGGCGCGCGAAGTGCTCGACCTGCTGGGCGTCAAGGACAACCCCACGCTGCAGGTGGCGCAGGAGCTTGAAAAGATCGCGCTCGAAGACCCCTACTTCGTCGACCGCAAGCTTTACCCGAACGTGGACTTCTATTCGGGCATCATCCTCGATGCGATCGGCTTCCCGACCTCGATGTTCACGGCGATCTTCGCGCTTTCGCGCACGGTCGGGTGGATTGCGCAGTGGAAGGAAATGATCGGCGACCCGCAGAAGAAGATCGGCCGCCCGCGCCAGCTCTACGATGGGGCAACGCCGCGCGACTACGTGCCGATCGAAAATCGCTGAAGATCAGTCTAGAAGGGCCGCAATGCGGTCCACGGGATCCAGACGGGGCGCTTCGGGCGCCCCGTTTTGCATCAGCGAGCGGATATCCTGGAATGCCGCACGCTGAGCCTCGCGCACCGAGGCGTCCGACACGAGGGTGCGCATAACGGCGATAGCACGCTCCGGCTCCGCTTCACCGGCGAAGATCAGCTCTGGCGCGACTTCTCGTGCCGCCAGGATATTGGGGAGCCCGATCCACGGAGTCGTGCCGCTTTTCCGGTAGGTTTTCACCTGCCAGGACTCCGCGACATAGGTGATGGCGTGGGGTACCCCGGCGAGCGCCAGCTCGAGCGTGGCCGTGCCACTCACGGCAAACGCGGCGATGCAGCGTCGGAGCGCGTCGGCCCGCCCTGTCGCATCCGAGACGATGGTGACGGGCACAGACCAATCCCCGGCCATGGCTGCTACCGTCTCGTGCAGGGCGCGAGGAGTTGGAATCACAAAGCCTTCAACCGCGACAGTGCCGGCAAGAGCTTCGGCAACGGCCCGCATCAGCGGCAGGTGACGGCGCAGTTCGCCAGTCCGGCTGCCCGGCAACAGCATCAGCGGCCCGCTGGCCGGGTTCTCGGGGCGAAAGGGAAACCGATCGAGTGCGGGATGGCCGACATAGACTGTTTCCGGCCCGCCCAGATCAGCCATCGCCTTTGGCTCGAACGGCAGGACAGCGAGCACCTCGTCATAGAGTGGCGCGATCGTCCGCGCACGTTCCGGGCGGTAGGCCCAGACCGACGGCGCGACATAAAGCACGATCCGGCCCGTGTATCCCGCCTTGCGCAAGCGATACGCGATCGTTTGCGAGAACACCTGGGAATCGATGAGGACGACGCAGTCCGGACGGGTCCGGAGGATCGTGCGCGTCACCTGCCGCAAACGCCACAGCAGAAGCGGCAGGCGTCTGACAACATCGGCGAAGCCCATGACCGAGAGATCGCGCATGGGAAAGAGCGAAACGAGCCCCTGCTCGGTCATCTCCTCACCGCCCACCCCGCTGATATCGAGCGCGCGGCGCGCGCGCAGCTCTTCCAGCAGGGCCGCGCCGATGCGATCGCCCGACGCTTCGCCCGCCAGGATGAAAAGGGACGCGGGTTCAGCCATCGGAAAATGAAAAGCCAAAAAGGCAGATGCCCGCGGCATCCGCTGCTGCGATCAAAGCTTCCCGCTCGATCAGCAAGGTACGCCCCGCCTCGACGGCGATTGCGCTGATGCCTGCGGCAACAACACCCTGGATCGTATCGGGACCGATGGCGGGCAGGTCGATATGGCGCGGCTGGGCCGGCTTGCTTGTCTTGCCCAGCACCAGGCGTCCTGCACCGTCTCCGATCAACTTGCGCGCGCGGAATTCCGCGCAGCGTTGCAGCAAGAGGTCGGTGCCGCCGATGTCTTCGATTGCGATCACGCGGCCGCCCGAAACGACCGCAGCCTGCCCCAGATCGAACTCGCCGGCTCGTCGGGCCGTTTCGACGGCGAATCGAAGCGTGCGCGCCAGGGCTGCATCAGGTTCGGGCCCGGCAATCCTGCCCTCGGGCGCCAATACATCCGAAACGATCTCATGCACGCCGATAAACGGGATACCCAACATGGCCAGCAGCTTGCTGCCGAGCTTCGTGAGGGCCGCGTCTCCTCGCCCCTCCTGCTTCTCGCGCTTGGGAGCGGCATTGGCGATGGTGGCAAGATCCTCGCGATCCTTGTCGGAAAGGTGCGTTCCGCCAACAACGCAGACATGCGTAGCGCCGAAACGCTTCACCTCGCGCAAGGCTTGGTCGGGCCGCGAAATCCTCAGCTGGAACGGATGCTCATGCGCAAGGTCGTCGCGCGGCACGAACATGAAGACCTGGACGACCCAGCCCTGTTCCCGCGCCGCCTGGATCACGCGCGGTACGAGCGCCCCCGTGCCGGTTACTAGCGCAAGCCGCTTTTCGCCCATGTCAATCGTCCGCCGCATCCAGGCTGGAGCCGTTGCGCGGCAGGCAAAGCCCACGTTGCGAGGGCGCCTGGGCAAAGGCGATCAGCTCTTCTGCCAGGGGCTCGCCCTTGAAGGTCTGCGCCGCGGCTTCTACTCGCTCGCCGAGGGTGCCCCCGGGCGCGAAAATCGCGCGATAGGCAGCGCGCAACGCGTGGATGGAATCCCGGGAAAATCCGCGGCGCTTGAGGCCAACGAGATTAAGGCCGCCCAGCGCGCCGGGATTGCCGATCACCGAGCCATAGGGAATCACGTCATTGTCGACCTTGCTCAAACCGCCGACAAAGGCGTGAGCGCCGATACGCACAAACTGGTGAACGCCGCACATGCCGCCCAGTCTTACGTAATCGTCAACCACGCAATGCCCCGCCAACCCGGCCTGATTAGCGAAGATGGCGTGATTGCCGATGCGGCAGTCATGGGCGATGTGAACGCCGATCATCAACAGGCAGTTGTCGCCCACCCGCGTTTCCATTCCGCCTCCGGCCGTGCCGGGATTGATGGTGACGTGCTCCCGCAAAGTGCAATCCGCACCCACCGTAACCGTGGACGGTTCGCCGGCATATTTGAGGTCCTGCGGCTCGTGCCCAATTGACGCAAAGGGAAAGATACGCGTGCGCGGGCCTATGCTTGTGTGCCCCGCAACGGTAACGTGAGAAATGAGGGTCACGCCCTCGGCCAGTCTGACGTTGTCTCCGACGATGCAATATGGCCCGATGGTGACGCCATCGCCGATCTCGGCCCCCTCGCCGACGATGGCGGTCGGATGAATAGTTTGGCTCACACCGTCTCCTTGACGATCATGGCGCCGATTATGGCTTCGGCAACGATCACACCGTTGACCTTGGCCGTGGCAGAATAGCGGCCCACGGTTTTGCGGCGTTGAATTTTCTGGATGTGATACTCGAGCACATCGCCGGGCTTTGCGGGCTTGCGGAACTTGGCGCCGTCGATTGTGAGCATATAGACGACGTGCCTGCTGCCATCCTCACTGTCGTGATTGATGACGATGGCGCCGGCGGTCTGCGCCATGCCTTCGATGATCAGGACGCCAGGAAAGATCGGACTGCCCGGAAAGTGGCCCGTGAACTGCGGCTCGTTGTAGCTCACGTTCTTGATCCCGACCGCGGATTCGTCGCCGTCGATATCGACGATACGATCGATCATCAGGAACGGATAACGGTGCGGCAGGACCTTGAGAAGATCGTCGATCTCGATGGACGACAATTCCTTGGACGTACGTGCCGTTTCGTCGCTCGCGCTGCTCACGCCTTCTCCCCCTTTGCCAAACGCCTCAAAGCCGCGATCTCCCGCATTGCTGTTCTTGTATCCTGTGCCGGCGTGCCGGCGATGTTGGAGCCCGCTGGAAAGCTTCGGATGATGCCGCTGCCCCCAAGCACGACGGTACCGGCGCCCAGCGTCAGGTGCCCCGAGGTCTTGACCCCGCCCCCCATGATGACCCCATCCTCGAGCACAGTCGAGCCGGCCAGTGCGCTGGTGCCCGATATCACACAGTTTCGGCCGATGCGGCAATTGTGGCCGATCTGAACGAGATTATCGATCTTGGTCCCCTCGCCGATGACCGTATCGACCAGTGTCCCGCGATCGACTGCGGTATTGGCGCCGAGCTCCACGCCGTCCTGGATGATGACGCGCCCGAGCTGCGGGATCTTCTTGTGGCCTTTGGCGCCGAGCTTGAATCCAAACCCTTCGCCGCCGAGCACCACCCCTGGCTGCAGGACGACCCCATTGCCGAGATAAGCGCATTCGATCACGCAGCCGGCGCCAATGACGCAATTCCTGCCAATGGCGACACCCGCACCGATAACGGTGTTCGGCCCGATGATCGTATCGCGTCCGATCTCCGCTCCCGGCCCGATCACCACGCCGCGCCCGAGGATCACGCCATCCTCGAGGAGATAGGAATCAACGTTGGCCGGCATTGCGGACCGCGCCGCCACGCTTCGCGTGGCGTTCGGGAACAGCACCTCGATCATGTCGATGAACGCATCATAAGGATCCGGACAGCGGATGACCTCCACACCGTCCGGAGCCTGGATGTCCAGCTTGGGATCCGCCAACACGATGCCGGCGCGGGTCTCGGCCAAGGCGGCGCGATAATGCGACTTGGCGATGAACGACAGCGCGTCGGGCGCGGCATCGGAAAGGTCGGCGACCGTGCCGATCGTCACGTCCGCCGCCTCTCCAACCGCGAGGGCGGGATGCCCGGCTCGCTGCGCCAGTTCGGCGAACGGCAGGGCGCCGATGCGGTCGTGGAAACGTGGGTCGATCATGAGACTACCGGGATAGAACAAGCCGCGACACACGAAGCGTGCACCGCGGCTTGATGAAGGTGAAGCGTCTACCGCCTAGAACAGGGTCGACAGCGTCAGCTGGAAGACCTGGGTATTGTCCTGCTCGGCCTGATCGATCACGTGGGCGAAGTCGCCACGCAGCGGACCGAACGGAGAATCCCAGATCAGGGACGCGCCAACCGAAGACTTGATGGCGTCGCCCAGTCCGTCGGTATCAACACCTGCGACGGTCGGCACACCATCGATCCAGCCGAGATCACCCCAAACCGCACCGCGGATACCCCAGGTCTCCGGGACGAGCGGGATCGGGAATTCGACTTCCGCAGAGAGCCCGGCATAGGTGGTGACACCAAGCGCGTCGCCATACCCGACCACGTCTCCGGCACCGTTCCGCAGCAGCTGCCTTGCACCCATGCCACCGATCCGGAAGCCGCGGACGAACTGCGGCCCGAGCTGGAAGGCCTGGGTCGGATGGATGCCGTCCCCGCCAAGATCGTTGATGATGCCGGCCTGGCCGCGGATGCTGCCGATGAGGCCGTATTCCTCAAGGATCGGATAGTAGTAGCGAGCACGTGCTTCGGTGCGCAGCAGGTTATAGTCGAGGCCGATATATTGCTGGCTCAGGCTGGCAATGAGGCCTTCGGTCGGACGACGCGAGTTGTCGAGATTGTTATACTCGAGCGTATAGCCGACAAGAACCGCATCCATGGCTTCGGCAGTCTGGATGTACGGCGGAGCCGCTGCACCCTCCGGATTGGTATCCGGGCGCCGTTCATCGATATAGGTCTCGCTCTCGAAGCCACCGAACGCGGTCAGCGTGATGTTGTCCGTGAGCGGCAGACCGAAGCGAAGCCGTCCGCCCATGCGGTCGATGCCGTAGGAGAAACGCGTCCCCTCTTCGATAATGCGGCGATAGACGTCAAAGCCGGCAGACACGCGCAGGCCCATGAAGCGCGGCTCGGTGAAGCTCAGGTCGAAGGTCTGGCCGCTTTCGCTCGCGCCGACCGCAGCGCGGACATACTGACCGCGACCGAGGAAGTTGCGCTCGGTGATCGAAAGCTCGCCCAGAAGTCCTTCCTGGCTCGAGTAGCCGGCGGTCACCCCATAGTCACCGGTCGACTGCTCGACCACGGCAACGTTGAGAACGACCTGGTCAGGCGCGCTGCCAGGGGACGCCGTCACCTGCACCGAGGAGAAGAAGCCGAGAGCCTGGATGGATTCGCGACCACGGGTCACGAGGCTGCGGTTGAACGGGTCGCCTTCGGCGAAGTCGAACTCGCGCCGGATGACGAAATCGCGGGTCTTGGTGTTACCCGTGATGTTGATGCGCTCGACATACACCCGCGGACCTTCATCGACCAGATAGGTGATGTTGAAGGTGTGGTTGGCGATGTCGCGATCGATACGCGGGCGCACTTCGGCGAACGGATATCCCTGCAAGGTCGCGCGCAGCGCGAGATCCTGCTGGGAATCCTGCAGCTCGCTGATCGAATAGCGATTGCCCGCGCCGGTCTGCACCGCACCGCGCAGCGCGTCGGTGTTGAGACCCGGGATACTGGTCTCGATCGCGACGTTTCCGTAGCTGTAGCGCTCGCCCTCATCGATGGTGAAGTTGATGAAGTAAGCATTGCGCTGGGTGTCGAACTCGGCAACGGCCGAAAGCACCTGGGCGTCGGGGAAGCCACGGTTGGCGTAATAGAGACGGATCAACTCGCGGTCGACCGCAAGCCGGTCCTCGTCATAGACGTCGTCGCGGAACAACCAGCTCAGCAGATGCGATTCCTTGGTCCGGATCGCGTTCTTGAGCTGGCCGGCGCCGATGGAGTTGTTGCCGGTGAAATTGATCGCGGCGATGCCCGTACGCACGCCTTCGTTGACCGTGAACACGACGCGGGTGCGCCCGTCCGGACCGATCTCCGTGCGCGTGCTGACCTCGACGCCGGAATAACCGGCCTGGTCATAGGCGGCCTCGATGGACTGGATGTCGGCCTCGAGACCCTCGCGGCTGTAAACGCCGCGATTGGCCACATTGACCATTGCCGTGAGCTGAGCGTCGGAGAAGCGCTGATTTCCCTCGAACGTCACGCTGCCGACCGATGCGCGCTCCACCACCTGCACGACGAGAGTCGAACCGGAAAGCGAGATCGAGACGCTCTCGAAAAGACCGCTGGCGTTAAGCGCGGCGGTCGATGAGGCGATATCGGCCTGGGTCGCGACCTGGCCCGGACGGATCGTCAGGAATGACTGGACCGTGGCAGCGTCGACGCGGACGTTGCCGCTGACCTGGATGGTGGAAACCGTCTGGGCGTGAGCCTGACTTACACCGAGAAGCCACGGAGCACTTCCCATCACCGGCGCGAATGTAAGCAGCGCCGTGGCGAGGAAGACGCTTCGCATGAGCTTGGCTGTAGCAGTCATAATCGACCTTTGCCCCTAAAACATATCCCCGGAAACCGCCAGACGGCCGAAACCATGACCCCGAGTATCTCCAGCGACTCGTTTTTGACCGCTTTTGGCCACAAGGGCAAGGCGAAACCCTCCCCGTGGCGGCGATTGCGTCATGTGCATGTAAACATGCAACACCGCAAAAAACCTAGAGCCGGAACCACCTTAGAAGGGTGTCATTGGCCAAGGTGAACACCATCAGGGTGCACACGATAGCAAACCCGATCCGGAATCCGATCTCCTGTATCCTCTGGCTCAGCGGTTTTCCCCTCACCGCTTCGTAGAGGTAGTAAACCAAGTGTCCACCATCGAGCATCGGAATGGGAAGCAGGTTAACGAGGCCGATATTCAGCGACAAAAGTGCGGTAAGGTTAACCAAAGCCAAAAGCCCCAGCGTCGCCACCTCCCCTGAGACCTGCGCCACGCGCACGGGGCCGCCGAGCTGGTCGAGGTCGCCACGCCCGACGAAGAAATCGCCGAGGAATGCGACGGTGCGGTCGATGATGAAGGAGATTTCCTCGAAGGTCATCGTGACGGCTTCGAGCGGATCCGGGCGATAGAGGACGACCTCACCCTCGTTCACGTCGCGCGACACGCCCACGCGTCCAATGGTGTGAGCGTTTCCGAACCGATCAGTGGTCTCTACGGCCTCGGGGACGACGACAAAGGCCATCTCCTCGCCGTTGCGCTCGACGGTGACATCCACGGGGCGCATCGGCGCTGTCGCGACGAGCCGCTGGAAATCCTCGAAGCCGCGGACCGTGAAACCGTCCACCTCCACAATCCGGTCTCCCGACATGAGACCGGCCGTCTCGGCAACGGAGCCAGGAAGCACCTGATCGATCAGGGGATCCAGCGTCATGCGGCCGTAGCCGAGCAGCAGCGCGTAAAGGACGAGGAAGGTGAAGAGGATATTGGCGGCCGGGCCAGCCACGACGACGGCGATGCGGCGCCATACGTTCTTGTTGACGTAAAGGGTCTTTGCTTCCTCGCCGTCGTAGCGCGCGATGGCCTCGGGATCGGGAACGCTAGCTGCGTTGAGATCACCGGTAAACCGGACGTAGCCCCCAAGCGGAATGGCCGACAGCCTCCACCGGGTGCCCCTTTTGTCGGTGCGCCCGATGAGCTCGGGACCGAAGCCGATGGAGAAGGCGTCCACGGCGATGCCGTTCCAGCGCGCGACAAGATAGTGGCCCATCTCGTGCACGAACACGATCACCGTCAGGATCACGAGGAAGGGTATGATGTAGAGCCCGACGGAGAACAGAGAATCGATCATTGAAACCTTCCGGAACCGTGTTCCGTGTAGCGCAGGCTCAATTTGGAGCCCACAACAGTATCCCTTGCGGCACCGCGCCCAGCCCCCTGTGTGCCAGCCCGATCAGCCACAACACAAGTCCGGCTACAGTAAGGCTGTCGATCCGGTCCATCAATCCACCGTGACCGGGAATGATGTCGCCGCTATCCTTGATCGAAAAGCGCCGCTTGAGGGCGCTTTCTGCGAGGTCCCCTGCCTGACCCGAAATGCTGACCACTACGGAAATCAGGCCTCCGATGACGAGCGGCGCCGGCGTGCCCATGGCATAGCCAGCCCCGACCCAGACGATCAGTCCGCCCAGCGTGCCCATGAACAGGCCGCCGGCCGCGCCGGACCAGGTTTTCGACGGCGACACGTCGGGCGAGAGCTTCGTGCCCCCGAAGAACCGCCCCACGAAATAGGCGCCGGAATCGGTGGACCACACCACCACGGCGAGAAACAGGCCGGCCCATATGCCCGCCGCCGACGATCCCCTGATCGAGAGGAACGCGACGGTGGCGGCGCCGAAGACGATCAGGCCGGCGATGCGCCAACGGCGTGCGGGCGCCGACGCGACCGCCGCGAGAAGAACAGCTACGCCGATGATCGCGAAGCTGGCCCACGGTCCGCTCATGGGATAGGCCAGCGCGGTCAGGGCGATGAAGCCCATGAGCAGGATGGAGGGGAACGGCCGGCGCGTGCCGGTGATCATGTTCTCCCATTCACGGAAGGCGCCCGCGAGCACTGCGCCCACGAGCAGCGCGAAATAGATGCCCCCGAGCGCCAGCGCCGCGGCAGTGAGCGGAACGAGGACCGCGGCGGAAAGCAGGCGCGGAATGAGGTCTGGACCGATGAACGAAAAGCGCCGCTTTCCCCCCTGATCGCCCTTGGAAGGCGTCACGTGGTTAGCCCGCCGAAACGGCGTTCCCGGTCGGTATAGGCTCTGAGCGCGGCGAGAAAATCCTCGTCACCGAAGTCGGGCCAATAGCTGTCGAGAAACACGAGTTCCGCGTAAGCCGCCTGCCAGAGCAGGAAGTTCGAGAGACGCATCTCGCCGCTCGTGCGGATGATCAGGTCCGGATCCGGAATCCCGTCGGTATAAAGATGGGCCGAAAGCGTTTCTTCCCCGATTTCGTCGGGCGAAAGCGCACCGCTGGCGATTTTGCGCGCGATGGCTCGCATCGCGGATACGATCTCGGCGCGGGCGCCGTAGTTGAATGCGATCACCAGTTCCAGACCGGTATTGCCGGCGGTCTCCTCGGTTACCTGGTCGAGAATCCGCGCAAGGCCGGTTTCGAGGCCGTCACGGCTGCCGATGACGCGCACCCGCACATTCTGTTCCATGAGTCGGGCCAGGTCCGAGGCCACGAAGCGGCGCAGCAACCCAAAGATGAACCCGATCTCCTCGGGAGGACGGCTCCAGTTCTCCGAGGAAAAGGAAAATATGGTCAGATAATGCACGCCATGGCGGATCGCCAGGTCGACGAGCCGGCGCACGGCTTCGACGCCGGCGCGGTGTCCTTCAGTCCGCGTAAGGCCACGCGCCTTGGCCCAGCGCCCGTTGCCATCCATGATGACCCCGACATGGCGCGGAATGGACAGGCTGCCGCTTTCGGGCCGCGCGTCGATCGCCATGGGCTTGCTGGACATGGATAGGCTCCCACAGGGCGCTGAGGCAGGTCTCTAGACCTGCATGATTTCCTGTTCCTTGTGGCTCGCAAGGGCGTCGATCTCGGCAATCGCGTCGTCAGTCGCCTTCTGCACCTTGTCGGTGTTGACGCGCGCATCATCCTGCCCCATCTCGCCGTCTTTTTCGAGCTTGCGCAAAAGCTCGATACCGTCACGACGCACGTGACGCACCGCCACGCGAGCCTGTTCGGCATATTGATGGGCAACTTTGGTCAATTCGCGCCGCCGCTCCTCGTTGAGCTCAGGCAGCGGCACGCGGATAACGGCACCCTCGGCCATGGGATTGAGGCCGAGATTGGATTCCCGGATCGCCTTTTCCACGGCGCTGGCCATGCCGCGGTCCCAGACCTGAACGCTGAGCATGCGCGGCTCGGGCACGGTCACGGTCGCGACCTGGTTGAGCGGCATGGTCGAGCCATAGGCTTCGACCTGAATGGGTTCCAGCAGCGATGCGCTGGCGCGGCCCGTGCGCAGGCCTGCGAGGTCGGATTTCAGCGACTCGATGGACTTCTTCATCCGCGACTGCAGCGATTCCAGCGAAAAACTTTCTGCCATTCCGGCCTCCTTATCGTCTCGCCCGGAGCGCCTCAGCATCTTGCGTTCGCTGAAACGAGGCGGGCCATTATGTGCATCGCGCCGCGTGCGGCGCCTCGCCGCCCGACGACGTTCGGATTCTCCATCTATCCGACGCGCGTACTCGGCGTGCGGCCGTCCAGAACCCCGACCAGCCCATCTTCATGAGAAATAGCATAAACGATGATGGGAAGTCCGTTATCGCGCGCGAGGGCGAATGCCGCAGTATCCATGACGCGCAGATCGCGGCTGATGACTTCCTCATGGCTGATAGTCTCGAATCGGACCGCGGTCGAATCGAGCATGGGATCGGCGGAATAGACCCCATCCACCTTGGTGCCCTTGAGCAGGACATCGCAGCGCAATTCGATGGCCTTGAGCGCGGCGGCGGTATCGGTGGTGAAGAACGGGTTGCCGGTCCCGCCGGCGCAGATCACGATCGCGCCACCCTCCAGGGCCGCGATCGCGGCGCGCTGGGTGAAAGTGTCCGCGATGGACGGCATGGGGACGCTGGAAAAGACATGCGCCCTGCCGCCGGCGCGCCGGAGCGCATCCCCGAGCGCCAGGGCGTTGATGACGGTTCCGAGCATGCCCATGTGGTCGCCGACCACGCGGTCGCCGCCCTTGGCCGCCACCGACATGCCGCGGAAGATATTGCCGCCGCCGATGACGATCGCGACTTCTACGCGCCGTTCTGCCAGGTCCACGATCTGCCGCGCGAGCGCGTTCAGAAACTCGGGCTCAATTCCATATGACTGGTCTCCGGTGAGGGCTTCACCGGAGACCTTGAGCAGTACGCGAGAATAGAAATGCTGTGCCATTGCCCGTCCCGAATGCAAGGCGTTTCGCGGCGAATCCGCCAGCCGGGCAGACGTTACGCGGTGCCTGCTGCCGCGGCAACCTCGGCGGCGAAGTCGGTTTCCTGCTTCTCGATGCCCTCGCCGAGGACGAAGAGCACGAAGCCGGTCACCTTGATCGGGGCGCCTACGTCCTTCTCGGCGTTCTTGACCGCCTGCTGGACGCTGTTCTCGCCGTCGATCACGAAGGTCTGCGCGAGCAGCGTGACTTCCTCGTAATACTTGCGGATGCGGCCTTCGACCATCTTCTCGATGATCGCGTCCGGCTTGCCGGAGGCCTTCGCCTGCTCGACGAACACCGCCCGCTCGCGCTCGACCACTTCGGGATCGAGCTCGTTTTCGGACAGCGACATCGGCTTGGCGGCAGCGATGTGCATGGCGATCTGGCGGCCGAGCGCTTCGAGCTTGGCCTTGTCGCCGGTCGACTCCAGGCCGACCAGCGCGCCGATGCGGCCGAGGCCTTCGACGACCGCGGAGTGCACATAGGTGCCGACCACACCCTCGGACACCTCGATCACCGCGGCCCGGCGCAGGGTCATGTTCTCGCCGATCTTGGCGATCGCTTCGGTCAGCTCGTCCTTGAGCGAATGGGTCTCGCCGGGATAGGTCACAGCCGCGAGCGCAGCGATGTCGCCGTCCGTAGCAAGTGCGAGCTGAGCCGCATTGCGCACGATGTTCTGGAAGTCCTCGCTGCGCGCAACGAAGTCGGTCTCGGAATTGATCTCGACGACGGCGGCGCGGTTCCCCTCGGTGGCGACGCCAACCAGGCCCTCGGCAGCGACACGGTCGGCCTTCTTGGCTGCCTTGGCGAGGCCGCGGCTGCGCAGCCAATCGACGGCAGCTTCGATGTCGCCATTGGTCTCAACCAGGGCCTTCTTGCAGTCCATCATGCCCACGCCGGTCATGTCGCGGAGCTTTTTCACGTCGGCGGAAGTGGGAGAATAGGTCATGTCGTGCCTCGCTATCGCGCCGGGTCGTTCCGCGACCCGGCGTTCATTGTCTTCAAGCCTGGGGCCGCGAACGGTCAGGCCGACGCGGTAGTCTCTTCGGTCTGCGGCGAAGCTTCGGCAGCCTCGGCCTCGAGCGCAGGCTCCATCACCTCTTCGGAGGCGCCGAGGTCGCGACCCATGGACGACGAGGAGCGCGAAATGCCGTCGATGGCAGCCCGCGAGACGAGGTTGCAGTAAAGCTCGATGGCGCGCGCGGCGTCGTCATTGCCCGGGATCGGGTAATCGGCAACGTCGGGATCGCAATTGGTGTCAACGATAGCCACCACCGGAATGCCGAGACGGCGCGCTTCCTTGATCGCGTTGGCTTCCTTGTTGGTGTCGATCACGAACAGCAGGTCGGGCAGGTTGCCCATGTCCTTGATACCGCCGAGATCACGCTCAAGGCGCTCCTGCTCACGGGCGCGTTGCAGGCGCTCGCGCTTGGTCAGGCCAAAGCCGCCCTCGGCATCCAACGCTTCGAGCTCGCGCAGGCGCGCGATCGAATGCGAGATGGTCTGCCAGTTGGTCAGCATGCCGCCGAGCCAGCGCGAATTGACGAAGTACTGCGCGCTCTGGCGCGCGGCTTCGGCGATCACCGGCGCGGCCTGGCGCTTGGTGCCCACGAAGAGCACGCGGCCGCCGCCGGCTACGGTATCGCTCACGAGCTGCAGCGCGCGGTAAAGGGACGGCACGGTCTGGCTGAGATCGATGATGTGGATGTCGTTGCGCACGCCGAAGATGAAACGCTCCATTTTGGGGTTCCAACGGTGCTTCTGGTGACCGAAGTGGACGCCCGCTTCGAGGAGCTGACGCATGGAAAAATCAGGCAGGGCCATTGGCTCTCGTTCCTTTGCCGGTTGTGCCTCTGCATGGGGGAAACGCGGCCGCCGAGGGACACGTCACCGGTAAGCGTCTGGCAGGGCGCCGGACGGGAATACCCATGCATGTGGATTTACGCGGCGGCCTATAGCTCAAGCAGCCCGAACTGGCAACCCCGAACCGCCGATATGACCGGCATTTCCGGCAAAAATCGACTCCGGCGCGGTGCTCAGTTGAGGCGGACGTCGATGACCCCGGCGATGGATTTCAACCCGCCCGCCAATTGCGGGGACAAGCGGAACGGGCCGGGCAGCTCGATCTCGTATTCCTTCTCGCCGCCGTCCCGGATCAGAATCAGGCTCACAACGCCCTCCCCGCCCCGCTGGAGCTGCGACTTGATCGGCGGCAGGCATTGCGGCGTACCGGCGAAGATCGTCAGCTTGCGGCCGAGCTTCTCGATCGACTCCTCGATGGGGTCGGCCCGCAGGAGCCGCAGCCGAACCCCGTCCGGGCGCGCTTCGGCGCCGACCTCGACAATCACAGAGCTCCCCGGCTCGAGGCAATGGCCGTGGTCGCTGATCTGCTCGGAAAAGGCCAGGCATTCGTAGGAACCGCTGGGATCCGAGAACACGATGATCGCCATCGACGATCCCTTGCGCGTCTTGCGATCCTGACGGGAGACCACCGTACCGGCCAGGCGGCCCGCGACCACGCCATTGCGCGCGCCGCGCTCGAAATCGGCCCAGCGCTGCACCCGCAACCGGTCGAACATGTCGATGTAATCGTCCAGGGGATGGGCCGAGAGGTAAAAGCCGATGGCCGCGTGCTCGCGCGCCAGCCTTTCCGCAAGCGTCCAACGAGCCACGTGCTCGGGAAGCTTGATCGGCTCGGGACCGCCCGCGGCAAACATATCGAAAATGCCGTCCGCGCGGCCCGAGCTTTCGCGCTGCGCGGTGCTGACCACGGCGTCCACGACCGCCGCGATCCGCTCGCGATGCGGCGAGAAGGCGTCGAAGGCGCCAGCATTGATCAGGGTTTCGAGCGTGCGCTTGTTGACGATCTTGGGATCGATGCGGCTCGCGAAATCGCCGAGGTCACAAAACGGGGTGGCGCCGCGCGTCTCGACGATATGCTCCGCCACCTGCCGGCCGACGCCTTTGACCGCGCAAAGCGCGTAGTGGATGCTGCCATCGCGCACCGAGAAATTCACCTCGGAGCGGTTGATGCAGGGCGGCACAACCGGAATGCCTTTCTTTTCCGCCTCGCGCCGGAAATCGGCGAGCTTGTCGGTCTGCGCCATGTCGAGGGTCATCGAGGCGGCGTAGAACTCGCGGGGGTAATGCGCCTTGAGCCAGGCAGTCTGGTACGACACCCAGGCATAGGCGGCCGCATGGCTTTTGTTGAAGCCGTAATTGGCGAACTTGGCCAGCAGTTCGAATATCTGGTCGGCCTGCCCGCGCTTGATGCCGCGCTCGACAGCCCCCTCGACGAAGCGGACTTTCTGCTTGTCCATCTCCGCCTTGATCTTCTTGCCCATGGCGCGGCGCAGCACGTCCGCCTCCCCGAGCGAATAGCCCGAGAGGCGCTGGGCGATCTGCATCACCTGTTCCTGGTAGACGATGATGCCGTAGGTCTCGTCCAATACCGTCGAGAGGGACTCGTGCGGGTAATCGACCTCCTCAAGGCCGTGCTTGCGGTTGATGAAGCTCGGGATATTGTCCATCGGGCCCGGCCGATAGAGGGCGTTCATCGCGATGAGGTCTTCGATGCGGTCGGGCTTGAGTTCGACAAGCGCCCGCCGCATGCCCGGACTTTCAAACTGGAAGATGCCCTGCGTATCGCCCTGGGCGTAAAGTGCGTAGGTCTCGGGATCCTCGAGCGGAATGGTATCGATATCGACCTCGGTGCCGCCGGCCTTGATCATCTCGACCGCGTAGCGGATGACGGTCAGGGTCTTGAGCCCGAGAAAGTCGAACTTCACGAGGCCGGCCGGCTCGACCCATTTGAGGTTGTACTGGGTGACCGGCATGTCCGAGCGCGGATCGCGATAGAGCGGCAGAAGCTGTTCGAGCGGACGGTCGCCGATGACGATGCCGGCAGCGTGGGTCGAGGCATGGCGGTAAAGCCCCTCGAGCTTGCCCGCGATCGCCAGCAATTCGGCCACGGTCTCGTCCTCGTCGCGCATGGCGCGCAGGCGGGGCTCGATCTCCAGCGCCTGGGCGAGGGTCACCGGGTTGGCGGGGTTATTGGGCACCATCTTGCAGATGCGGTCGACCTGACCATAGGGCATCTGCATGACGCGCCCGATGTCGCGCAGCGCGGCGCGGGGCTGCAGCGTTCCGAAGGTGATGATCTGGGCGACCTGATCCTCACCGTATTTCTGCTGCACGTAGCGAATGACCTCTTCGCGCCGCTCCTGGCAGAAGTCGATGTCGAAGTCCGGCATCGAGACGCGCTCGGGATTGAGGAAGCGCTCGAACAGCAGGTTGTAGCGCAAGGGATCGAGGTCGGTGATGGTCAGCGCATAGGCGACCAGCGAGCCGGCGCCCGAACCGCGCCCCGGCCCCACCGGAATGTCGCGCGCCTTGGCCCATTTGATAAAGTCCGAGACGATCAGGAAGTAACCCGGGAACTTCATGTTTTCGATGATCGCCAGCTCGGTCTCGAGCCGTTCGGCGTATTCGGCGGCCGTCTTGCCCTCGGCCGTGCCGAACCGTTCCAGACGCGCGACGAGTCCTTCGCGCGCCTGGCGCGCCAATTCCCCGGCCTCGGCTGCCACGGCCTGATCTTCGTTCAGGTCCGGGGCAGCGGCGAACTTGGGCAGGATGGGCGCGATTTCGCGCGGGCGATAGTCAACCCTCTGGGCAATCTCCACCGTATTGGCGACGGCCTCAGGCAGGTCGGAAAAGAGCGCGACCATCTCCTCGCGCGTCTTGAAATAATGCTGCTCCGTCAGCTTACGCCGCTCGGTCTGCGCGATCACCGAACCGGCGGCGATGGCGAGAAGCGCGTCGTGGGATTCGTAGTCGTCCTTGGTGGGGAAATAGGGCTCGTTCGTCGCGACCAGAGGCAGGTCATGCAGATAGGCGAGATCGACGAGCTTGGGCTCGGTTGCATTCTCTCCGGGCCGGTCGTGACGCTGGATCTCGACATAGAGCCGGTCGCCGAAGCGGTCGGCGAGGCTCAGCAGCCGCGCCTTGGCCAAAGCATCGAGCCCGGCGGCGAGCGCAGGGTCGATCGCTCCCTCCGGCCCGCCCGTCAAACAGATGATGCCTTCGGTGGCCTCGCGCGTGAGCCAGGCGATGGGGGCAACGGCCCTGCCGTCCGCGTTCTGGAGATAGGCATGGCTCACGAGGCGGGCGAGATTGGAAAATCCCTGGCTGGTCGCCGCGATCAACACCAGCGCGCTTTTGCCCATGTTGAGGCGCTCGTTGCCGCGCAAGTCGAGATCGCCGAAATCGATGGCCAGCTCGCACCCGATGATGGGCTGGATACCCTTGCCCGCCGCCTTCTCGGAAAATTCCAGCGCGCCGAACAGATTGTTGGTGTCGGCGATGCCGACCGCGGGCTGGGCATCCTTGGCCGCGAGATTCAGGATCGTGCCGAGCGGCAGCGCGCCCTCCAGGAGCGAATAGGCGGAGTGGACATGCAGGTGAACAAAGCCTGGTCCGGCCATGGATCATTCCGTTCTAAACCAGCGACTCAGCGGGACACAGTCCCTACCCTAGCCCAATCCGGCGCGCCATTCCGCGCACCGCGGGCATGTGCGCTTCAAATCACGCGGGAGAGAAGATCGAAATAGGTGAGCGAGACGCCGCCAAACGCGACGAGGGACACCAGCGCCATGAAATCCTTGAAGAAGTCTGCCATGTCTGCCTCCATTGGTTTCTGTTTTGTTCTTTTAAGTTCCGTGTATGTTCCTGTCCAGAACTTTGTCGGAAACCGAGCACAATCGGTGAACAAGCTGTTAACAGCGGACAAGGTGGCAGCGTCCCGACCCCGGCGGAAGGCCGGGCTCGGGGAGAGAATTCAGATCGGGGAGTAGAGCCTTGGTGGCGCGATGCCTAAAGCTCGGTCGGCACGACGTGCCCGTCGGCGAGCGTCACGATCCGGTCGGCCCGCTTGGCCAGCGCATGGTTGTGCGTGGCGATGATGCAGCCGGCCTGCTGCTCCTTGATGAGCTGCTTTAGCGCCTCGAACACCGTGTCGCTGGTCCCTGGGTCGAGATTGCCGGTCGGCTCGTCCGCGAGAATGATCCGCGGCCGGTTGGCCGTGGCGCGCGCGATGGCGACCCGCTGCTGCTCGCCGCCCGAAAGTTCGGCGGGCCGGTGCGTCGCACGATGGCCGACGCCGAGCAGGTCGAGCAGTTCCCTCGCCCGCGTTTCCGCCTTGTCCTGGGACACGCCGGCGATGAGCTGCGGCATGGCCACGTTTTCCAGGGCGGTGAACTCGGGCAGCAGGTGATGGAACTGGTAGACATAGCCGATGGTCGTGCGCCGCATCAGCGTGCGCTGGCGGTCGGTCAAGCCGACCATGTCCACGCCGTCGATGACGACTTCACCCCCGCGCGGCCGCTCCAGCAGCCCGGTGATGTGCAGGAGCGTGGACTTGCCCGCGCCCGAGGGCGCCACCAGGGCGACGAGTTCGCCGGCGGCGATATCGAGATCGGCCCCGGTCAAGACGTGTACCGCCCCCTCCCCGTCGCCGAAGCTCTGGGTGACGTTGCGCAGCGAAAGCAGCGGCCCGTTACTCATAGCGCAAGGCCTCGACGGGATCGTATTGCGCGGCGCGCCAGGCCGGGTAGAGCGTGGCGAGGAAGGAGAGTGCCAGCGCCAGAACGAGCACGGCCGTCACCTCCAGCGGGTCGACGCGGGAGGGCAGCGCGCTCAAGAGGAAGACTTCCGGCGGAAACAGCGTGACGCCGAGCACGCCCGACACCCAAGCGCGGATGGATTCCGCGTTGATGGCGATGATTACGCCTAGGACGAACCCCACAATGGTGCCGACGAATCCGATGGCCGTTCCGGTCATGCAGAAGATGCGCATGATCGAGGCTCTCGTCGCTCCCATGGTGCGCAGGATCGCGATGTCCGCGGCCTTGTCCTTCACCAGCATGACGAGGCTGGAAATGATGTTGAAGGCCGCGACCAGAACGATCATCGAGAGAATGACGAACATCACCACGCGCTCCACCTGGAGGGCGGAGAAGAAGGTCTGGTTACGGCGCTGCCAGTCGGTGAAGACCATGGGCCGACCGGCGGCTTCGACCAGTTGCTCCTCGATGGCCCAGGTGGCATCGGGGTTGGCGAGGAAAACCTCCACGGCCGTCGCCTCGTAGACCCGTTCATAGGCCGCGTCGATCTCCTCGTCCGTGGCCATGAGGGGCAATTCTTCCACTCCCTCGCGCAATTGGTCGCTATAGGTGCGGAAATAGAGCTGTGCCGGCTCGAGCGGCATGAAGACGAAGAGGCTGTCGAACTCCACCATGCCCACGTCGAAAATGACGTTCACGGGATAGGACCTGACCTGGGGTGTGGTGCCGAATGGCGTCGCGGTGCCGCGCGGCGAGACTATGGTGATGGGATCGCCGATCCACAGGCCCAGGGAGGCGGCGAGCCGCGCGCCGATGGCAACACCGTTGCTTTCGTCCCAATCGTTCCAGGCGCCCGCAATCTCGCTTCCTTCAAGAAGCGGGAGCTTGCGGATGTCCTCGTGGGTCATGCCCCGGACATTGATGCCGGCGGAATTGTAGGCGCCGGTCGCCAAGGCCTGTCCTTCGACGAAGGCGACCGCGCTGATCACGCCGTCGACCTCTTCGAGCCGCACCACCACGTCCTGGTAATCGGTAAAGGGCGAGTCGACCGGAAACGCGGTGAAGTGGCCGTTGAGGCCAAGAACCTTGGACAGCAATTCGTCGCGGAAGCCGTTCATCACGCTCATCACCACGATGAGCGCGGCCACCCCGATGGCGATGCCGATCAGCGTGAGCGAGGCGATCACCGAAACGAAGGCGTCGGCGCGGCGGGCGCGCAGGTAACGGCCGGCCACGAGACGCTCGAAGCGCGAGAACGGGCCGGGACCGCCGTTGCGGGTGGGAGCTGCCTGGGTCAAACCGCGGTCCTGCGTTCGGGCTCGATCAGGCCGTTGAGGTGGGACACCGCCTCCTCGATGCGGATGGTTTCGCGTGCACCGGTTGCCCGGTGCTTGATCTCGACCTCGCCCGACTTCAGGCCGCGCGGACCGACGATGAGCTGGTAAGGAATGCCTATCAAGTCCGCATTGGCGAACTTGACCCCTGCCCCGGCCTCGCGATCGTCGTAGAGCACGTCAATCCCGGCGGCCTGGAGTTGGGCATAAAGCTTGTCGTTTGCCGCGTCACACTCGGCGTCGCCGGATTTCAGATTGATCAGCACCACCTCGAACGGGGCCACGGAAACCGGCCAGATGATGCCGTCGTCATCGTGGCTAGCTTCGATGATGGCCGGCACGAGGCGGGTGAGCCCGATGCCGTAAGACCCCATCTGCACCGGGACCTGGCTGCCGTCCGCCGCGGTGACGGTGGCGCCCATGGGCTCGGAATACTTGGTGCCGAAATAGAAGACCTGTCCAACCTCGATGCCGCGGGCGGCGATGCGCTTGTCGGCAGGCACTTCGGCTTCGAACGCGCCCGTGTCCACCATGTCTTCAGTGGCCGCATAGAGCGAGGTCCAGTCGGCGACGATGCCGGAGAGATCGCCATTGAAATCGGTGTCGCGGCCGGGAATGGGCTTGTTCAGAAGATCGGCGTGGCAAAAGACCCCGCTCTCGCCTGTTTCGGCGAGCACGATGAATTCATGGCTCAAATCGCCGCCGATGGGGCCGGTTTCGGCGCGCATGGGAATCGCGGTCAGGCCCATGCGGTGATAGGTGCGCAGGTAGGCGACGAACATGCGGTTGTAGGCCTGCACCGCGCCTTCCTTGTCGAGGTCGAAGGAATAGGCATCCTTCATCAGAAATTCGCGGCTGCGCATGGTGCCGAAACGGGGACGGATCTCGTCGCGGAACTTCCACTGAATGTGATAAAGATTCAGCGGCAAGTCCTTGTAGGAGCGTACATAAGACCGGAAGATCGCGGTGATCATCTCCTCGTTGGTCGGGCCGTAGAGGAGGTCGCGCTCGTGGCGGTCGGTGATGCGTAGCATCTCCTTGCCGTAGTCGTCGTAGCGCCCGCTCTCGCGCCAGAGATCGGCCGACTGGAGCGTGGGCATCAGAAGCTCGATGGCTCCCGCCCGGTTCTGCTCTTCCTCGATGATCTGCTGGATCTTGCGCAAGACCTTGTAACCCAAGGGCAACCAGGCGTAGAGGCCGGCGGCCTGCTGGCTGATCAGGCCAGCGCGCAGCATCAGGCGATGCGAGACGATCTCGGCTTCCTTGGGGGTTTCCTTGAGCGTGGGCAGAAAGTATCGCGTCAGGCGCATAGGGGCTCCGGCAAGATGGCGATGCGCGACTCGACTCGGCCGTGCAAAGGCGCGCCTATCAAGCGTAAACCAGCCCCAGGTGGCAAGTGTTGGGCCGGCCGAAGGCGGCGTTTTCGCATGACGACGGGGGTGCGCCGAATTTATGACAGAACCGTCAAAATTCCCTTGGCAGTGCAATTTCGCCTTGATAACGTGCCGCCCATAACGAGGAAGGGCAGACGTGATCTGCTCGACGCCGACAACGTCAAGGGAGGAGCATTGGCCAGTACTTCGGTATTTGTAAGACCAATGGATTGTCGCGAAACTGAGTTGAACCGCAGGGCTTTAGCCCTGCTTTTTTTTTGCTTCGCATTAACCCGAGACGCCGCCCCTTACCGGCCCCAATAGGCCTGCAGCGCCTCGTTCGACAGACCCCACATCGCGAGCACGGTGACGATCAAAGCCAGGACCGAGGTGGCGGCCAGCTTGGCCAGCGTATGGGTCTTGATCGGCGCTCCGGGATCGGTGCCGTCCGTCACCGGCCCCTCGGCGCTTTGGCTGCGCACGCCGAAGGGCAGCACCACGAACAGGCACAGCCACCAGATCACGAAGTAGATCGCCACATAGGTTAGAATCTGCATAGACGGCTCAATATCGTGTCGAAGGCCTCATATACGGTGTACGAAGACCTTAGTTATCGGTTTACGGCCCCATACCGCGTTCGTCTCTGAACGGATCGCACGTCGGATGGCTTCTGCGAGCCGCGCGGCGTCATTTCGCCGCTTGGCGGGGAAGCTCTTGATCGTCCCCTCGACCGCACTGCGCACAACCTCGTGCAAGGGCTCCTCGTCGTCTTCCAGCTCGGGCAGGCCGTCGAGGACGATGTCGGGACCCGACACGACCTGTCCGCTGCCATTGACCACGAGGCTCACGGCGACCATCCCGCCCACGGCGAGCCGGCGGCGATCACGTACGCGGCTTTCCTCAGGTGTACACAGAATGTTGCCGTCGAGATAGAGCACGCCCACGGGCACTTCGCCGCGCCTGTGCTCGGGGGTGGGATAGAGCCGGATCATGTCGCCGTTGCGGGCGGAGATCACGTTGGGGATGCCGAGCTCGCGGCCCATCTGGGCCTGGGTCTCGAGATGGGTCGCCTCGCCATGGACCGGGACCAGAAGGTTCGGCTTGGTCCATTCGTAGAGCTGGCGCAGCTCGTGGCGCCGGGGATGGCCCGATACGTGCACCAGCGCGTCGCGATTGGTGATGACGCGCACGCCGCGATCGACGAGCTGGTTCTGGATGTCGATGACCGCGCGCTCATTGCCGGGAATGGCCCAGGACGAGAAGATGACGATGTCGCCGGGCGAAAGGTCGATGACCGGATGCTGGCCGGCCGCGATGCGGGCAATGGCCGCGCGCGGCTCGCCCTGGCTGCCGGTGCAGATCAAGACGCAATGCTCGCGCGGGATGTAGCCGTACTGATCCTGATCGAGGATCTCGGGCAGGCCTTCGAGCATGCCGAGCTCGCGGGCGATGCCGATGATGCGCTGCACGGCGCGACCCGAAGAGACCACCGTCTTGCCGGCCTTCTCGGCCGCGCGGATGACCGAGATCATGCGCCCCAGATTGGACGCGAACACGGTGACCGCGACGCGGTAGGGCGCCTCGGCGATGATCTCGTCCAGCGTCGTGGCGACATCGGCCTCGCTGGGGCTGTCCCCTTCCTTGACCGCGTTGGTGCTGTCGCAGATGAGGGCCAGCGGCTTGCCGTCGGCGCCGAGCTGCCGGAAGCGCTCGACATTGGTGCGCGGGGTGCCGACGGGATTGGTGTCGATCTTCCAGTCACCCGTATGCAGCACGCGCCCAAGCGGGGTTTCGATCAGAAGCGAGGTGCTTTCGGGAATCGAGTGGGCCACGTCAATGGCCTCGACATTGAACGGCCCGACCTGGAAGGGTTTTCCCGGCACGACGATCGTGACATCGACATCGTCCTCGATGTGGTTGGCGGCGCGCTTGGCGCGCAGCATGGCGGCGGCGAAGCGCGTGGCGAAAACCGGCTTGTCGAAAGCGGGCCAGAGATCGAGCACCGCGCCGTAATGGTCTTCGTGGGCGTGGGTCAGCACCAGGCCCACGACCCGGTCCGCCTGCTCCTCGAGAAAGCTGGGATCGGGCATGATGAGGTCGATGCCCGGCAGGTCGGGCCCACCGAAGGTCACGCCGCAATCGACCACGAGCCAGGAGCGGTCGTGCTCGGGGCCGAAGCCGTAGAGCCCCATGTTCATGCCGATCTCGCCGACGCCCCCAAGAGGCACGTAGACGAGCTCGGGCTGATTGGCCGATGCCATAGAATAATCCCTTCTCGGGCGCGGCGAGGCCGGCCCGTTCCTTTAATCCAGGCCCGCTCACGGGCCGTTGCGTCTTGCGCCCTCCGGCGCGAAAATCCTGTGCTGCGCGACCGCGCGTTAGTCGCGCAGCGTTGCCGTGGCGCCGAAATGCACGTCGCCCGCGGCAATGGCAATGCGGCGGCCGTCCGGCTCGCGCACGATCAGGTGACCCGCATCGTCGATGGTCTCGAAGATGCCGCGCACCACATCGCCGTCGCGCTTCACCGAGACCTCCGCGCCGATGCCGGCCGCCGATTCCCGCCATCGCGCGATGATAGCGGCCGTACCATTGCCCTGTTGCCAAAGCTCGTAGCACTCGATCCACTGGCTGACCAGCGCCTCGAACACGGTCTCGGCCCCGAACGGAAAGCCGAGCGCGGCCAGCGAGGTGGCCGGATAGGGCGTATCCTGCGGTGCGGCGACCACGTTGACCCCGAAGCCGATGACGACCGCGCGGGTTCCGTCCGGGCGCGTCTGGGCCTCCAGCATGATGCCCGCGAGCTTGGCGCCATCGGCCAGCACGTCATTGGGCCATTTGAGCGCGATGCGTGCCACGGAGCCGCCTTCGGCGCCATCCGCGCCGTCGATGCCGCTCACGAGCCGCATCCGGGGGGCGAGTTGGGCCAGAGCGCCGTTGAGCGCGACCCCGGCGACGAAGCCGAGCGAGGCCAGCGATTCGGGTGGGGAATCGGGAACGATCAAGAGGCTCGCGGCCAAGTTGCCATGCGGGCTCTGCCAGGGGCGGCCGCGCCGCCCCCTGCCCTTGGTCTGCTGCAGGGCTGCGACCCAGAGGCGGCCGGCATCCCCTGCCCGCGCCGCTTCCATGGCCTCGTCATTGGTGGACCCCACCGAGTCGAAGCCGATCACCCTGTAACCGGCTTCAACGGCCTCGCGCGGGAGCGGGAAGGCCACCACGCCTAGAACAGGCTCGCGGTTGCCGCGTTGGCGAGCTCTGCGAGCGGGCCGCCAACGGTGAAGTAGTAGGAGAGGACGAGGAAGCCCGTCAGCGCGATGACGAAGCGCAACTCGCCCGGCGGGGTGACGAAGCTCTGCGTCGGCTCATCGAAATACATCACCTTGATGATGCGCAGGTAATAGAAGGCGCTGACCGCGCTCGCCAGCACGCCGATGACCGCGAGCACGAAAAGCCGGGCTTCGACCGCGGCCAGGAAGACGTGCCACTTGGCGAAGAACCCGGCCAGAGGCGGCAGGCCGATGAGCGAGAACATGAAGAGCGCCATCATGGCCGCGATGAAAGGCCGGTTCTGCGCCAGACCGGCGAGGTCGGAAATGTCCTGCACGTAGCCGTCCTCGTTGCGGAGGGCGAGAAGGCAGGCGAAGGTGCCGACCGTCATGACGAGGTAGATCGCCATGTAGATCGCGACCCCCTCGACGCCGCCGGCGGTGCCGGCGGACAGGCCCACCAGCGCGAAGCCGACATGGCCGATGGAGGAATAGGCGAGCAGGCGCTTCAAGGACCGCTGGCCGATGGCGGCGAAGGCGGCCAGGACCATGGAGGCGATCGAGAGGAAGATGACGATCTGCTGCCAATCCTGGGTGATGGGCGAGAAGGCCTCGAAGATCACGCGGATCAGCATGGCCATGGCCGCGACTTTCGGCGCGGAGGCGAAGAAGGCCGTGACGGGCGTCGGGGCGCCCTCGTAGACGTCGGGCGTCCACATGTGGAACGGCACGGCGGAGATCTTGAAGGCGATGCCCGCGAGCAGGAACACGAGACCGAAAATCAGGCCGATGGACCGGCCCTCCTCGCTTGCGGCAACGGATGCGATGGCGGCCAGCTCGGTATGGCCGGTGAAGCCATAGACCAGCGAGGCGCCGTAGAGCAGCATGCCCGACGAAAGCGCGCCGAGGACGAAATATTTGAGCCCAGCCTCGGTGGCGCGGCCGCTTTCGCGCTTGAAGGCGGCGACGACATAGAGCGCGAGCGACTGGAGCTCGAGCCCGAGATAGAGGGTCATGAGGTCGCTGGCCGAGATCATCAGCATCATGCCGAGGGTCGCGAGGATCACCAGCACGGGATATTCGAACTTGTTGAGCCCGTGCTCGGCGGCGCCCGAGACCGAAAGCACCAGTGCGAAGGCCGAACCCGCGAGCACCAGGGTCTTCATGAAGCGGCCGAAGCCGTCGGCGACGAAACCGCCCGCGAACAGCGCCCCCTCGTTGGGCTGGAGCACGATGAGCAGGCCGACCGCGATGAGCAGGCCGATGGCGATGCCGGTGACGGTGGCCGCGGCCTCACGCTTGGAGAAAACGCCGAGCATGAGCAGCGCCAGCGCGCCGACCGCGAGCGCCAGCTCGGGATAGATGGGCGCGAGGGACGCGAAACTGTCGATCGAGAATTCCATGTCCCTCTCCTACTCCACGACCGCAAGGGAAGCCGCGGTATCCGGCGCGAGCGCTGCGGCATAGTGGCTGACCAGGGCATCGACGGACGCGGCGGTCGCGTCGAGGATGGGCGCCGGATAGAAGCCGAAGAAGATCGTCAGGACGATCAGCGGCACCAGAACTGCGACCTCGCGGCGGTTGAGATCGAGCATGGAGCGCAGGGAGTCCTTTTCCAGCGCGCCGAAGATCACTCTCCGGTAGAGCCAGAGCGCGTAACAGGCTGAAAAGATGACGCCTGTGGTGGCGAAGATCGCGACCCAGGTGTTGACCTGGAACACGGCCAACAGGGTCAGGAACTCGCCGATGAAGCCCGAAGTGCCCGGCAAGCCGACATTGGCCATGGTGAAGACCATGAAGGCGAAGGCGTATTTCGGCATCTTCTCGGCCAGCCCGCCATAGGCGGCGATCTCGCGGGTGTGCATCCGGTCGTAGATGACGCCGACGCAGAGGAACAGCGCGCCCGACACGAGGCCGTGGGAGATCATCTGGAAGATGGCGCCCTGGATGCCGTAGACGTTGCCGGTGAAGATGCCCATGGTCACGAAGCCCATATGGGCGACGGACGAATAGGCGATGAGCTTCTTCATGTCGTCCTGCACCAGCGCCACGAGCGAGGTGAGGACGATGGCCGCGACCGAGAGCACGAAGACGAAATTGGCGAAATAAGCCGAGGCGTCCGGGAACATGGGCAGCGAGAAGCGCAGGAAGCCGTAGCCGCCCATCTTCAGGAGGATCGCGGCCAGGATCACCGAGCCTGCGGTCGGTGCCTCGACGTGGGCCTCGGGGAGCCAGCGGTGCAGCGGCCACATGGGCATCTTGACCGCGAGCGAGGCGAAGAAGGCCAGCCAGAGCCAGTACTGCATGGATTCCGGGAACTGGAACTGCAGCAATTGGGCGATGTCGAGGGTGCCGGCTTCCGCATACATCGCCATGATGGCGATGAGCATCAGCACCGAGCCGGTGAAGGTGTAGAAGAAGAACTTGTAGCTCGCCTGGATGCGCCGCTTGCCGCCCCAGATGCCGATGATGAGGAACATCGGGATCAGGCTGCCTTCGAAGAAGACGTAGAACATGGCCAGGTCGAGGGTGGCGAAGACGCCGATCATCAGCGTTTCGAGCACCAGGAACAGCAGCATGTATTCGCGGACGCGGGTATTGACCGAGTCCCAGCTCGCGAGGATGCACATGGGCATCAAGAGGCCGGTCAAGACGATGAACAGCACCGAGATGCCGTCCACGCCCATGCGGTAGCCGATGACGTCGCCGACCCAGGGGATGTTCTGGACGAACTGGAAGCCGGGCTCGCTGGAGTCGAAGAGCCACCACATCACGAGGGTGAAGGCGAAGGTGACGAGGGTGGTCGCCAGCGCGATGCGCTTGATGTTGAGGGTCGCCACCTCGTCGCGCCCGGGGGTGACGAGGATGAAGAACGCCCCCACCAGCGGCAGGAAGGTGACGATGGAGAGGATATTGCTTGCGATGATCATCCGAGCAGCCCCCCGGCTGCGATCGCCCAGGTGATGAGCGCCGCGACGCCGATGAGCATCGCGAAGGCATAGTGATAGAGATAGCCCGATTGCAGGCGCACGACCTGGCCGGTGATTTGCCGCACGCGCGCGCCGAGCCCCTCGACGATGGTGCGGTCGATCAGCCAGTCATCGAAGCCGCGCCAGAGGACGCGCCCGATCCAGAGCGCGGGGCGGACGAAGATCGTGTTGTAGAGCTCGTCGAAATACCACTTGTTCAAGAGGAACCTGTAGAGGCCGGGATGCTCGGCCGCGAGCTCGCGCGGGGTTTCGGGGCGGCGGATGTAGAAGTACCAGGCGACCACGAAGCCGATCAGCATGGCCACAAAGGGCGACCACTTGACCCAGAGCGGCACGTGGTGGGCTTCCTCGATGATGTGCTCGTCGACGACCAGGGCGTTGCCGAAGAAGTGGACGACGTGGGCGACGTCCTCGAAGAACATGCCGTAGAAGACGACGCCCGCCAGGACCGCGCCCGCGGCCAGGACGTAGAGCGGGATGAGCATCACGTTCGGGCTTTCGTGGGCGTTGTCATAGGCGCTGCCGTGATGGGCATGGTGGTCGTCCAGCGGCTCGTCGTGGCTTTCCGGGTCGGAATGGGCCGGGTCTGAATGGGCCGTGACGGCGTGCTGGGCGTCGCGGGGCGAGCCGTGGAAGGTGAGGTGCACGAGGCGCCAGGAATAGAAGCTCGTGAACATGGCGGCCACGACCAGCAGCCAGAAGGCGAGCGAGCCGACATTGCCGCCGAAGGCGAAGGCGGATTCGATGATCGCGTCTTTCGAGAAGAAGCCCGCGAAGCCGATGAGCGTGCCGGGGATACCGACGCCGGTGAGCGCAAGGGTGCCGATCAGCATCATGGCGTAGGTCACGGGGATCTTGTGCCGCAGCCCGCCCATGTTCCGCATGTCCTGCTCGTGGTGCATGGCGTGGATGACCGAGCCGGCGCCCAAGAACAGCAGCGCCTTGAAGAAGGCGTGGGTGAAGAGGTGGAAGACGCCGGCCGAATAGGCCCCTACCCCGAGCGCCACGAACATGTAGCCGAGCTGGGAGCAGGTCGAATAGGCGATGACGCGCTTGATGTCGTTCTGGACGAGGCCCACGGTGGCGGCGAAGAAGGCGGTGACGGCGCCGATGACCACGACGACCAGCGAGGCGGTCTCGCTCATCTCGAACATGGGCGAGAGCCGGGCGACCATGAAGACGCCGGCGGTGACCATGGTGGCGGCGTGGATGAGGGCGGAGACCGGGGTCGGACCCTCCATGGCGTCGGGCAGCCAGGTGTGGAGCAGGAACTGGGCCGACTTGCCCATGGCGCCCATGAAGAGCAGCAGGCAGATGACGGTCATGGCGTCGAGCTCAAGGCCCAGGAACCAGATGGTCGCGCCTTCCAGCCCCGGCAGGGCGGCGAACGCGCCGTCGAAACCGATGGCGCCGGTGAGCCAGAAGGTGGCGAAGATGCCGAGCGCGAAGCCGAAATCGCCGACGCGGTTGACGACGAAGGCCTTCATCGCCGCGGCGTTGGCAGTGGGCTTGGTGTACCAGAAGCCGATGAGGAGATAGGAGGCGAGGCCCACGCCCTCCCAGCCGAAGAACATCTGCACGAAATTGTCGGCCGTCACCAGCATGAGCATGGCGAAGGTGAAGAGCGAGAGATAGGCGAAGAAGCGCGAGCGGTGCGGATCGTCGTGCATGTAGCCGATGGAGTAGATGTGCACGAGGCTGGAGACGGTGTTGACCACCACCAGCATGATCGCGGTCAGGGTATCGACGCGCAGGGCCCAGGTGATGTCGAGATCGCCGACATCGATCCATCGCAGGACCTCGACCGTATAGGGCTCGGCCTCGCCGAAGGCGAAGGGGATGAAGACGATCCAGGAAAAGACGGCCGCGACCACGAGCAGGGTCGAGGTGATGAGCTCGGACGGACGATGGCCGAGCCCCTTGCCGAACAGCCCTGCGACAAGAGCCCCGATAAGGGGCAAAAAGACGATAGCCTGGATCATCGGGCTAGCCCTTCATCGAGGAGATGGTGTCGACGTCGATCGACCCGCGGTTGCGGAAGTAGATGACGAGGATCGCGAGGCCGATGGCCGCCTCGGCGGCCGCCACGGTCAGGATGAGCAGCGAGAACACCTGGCCGACGAGGTCGTTGAGGTGCGCCGAGAAGGCCACGAAGTTGATGTTGACGGCCAAGAGGATGAGCTCGACCGACATCAGGATGATGATGACGTTCTTGCGGTTCAGGAAAATCCCGAACACGCCGATGGTGAAGAGTATCGCGCCAACGGTCAGGAAATGACCGAGCCCCACTGCCGGTGTCATTCTAGCTCCCCAGCCCCTTGCCGCTTTCGACCTTGACGATTTCGAGCCCGCTCTCGCGGTTGCGCGCCACCTGCTTTGCCACGTCCTGGCGCCTGACGCCTTCCTTGTGGCGCAGGGTCAGGACGATGGCGCCGATCATGGCGACCAGCAGAACCAGCCCCGCGGCCTGGAACAGGTGGATGTAGCGGGTGTAGAGCACCATGCCGAGCGCGCGCGTGTTCTCGATCCCGCCATCTATGGGCAGCACGCCCCCCGTCCCGCTCTCGGGCGCGATGAAGGCCGACCCCGCGAGCAGGAGAAGCTCGAGCAGCAGGATGATGCCCACGACGATGCCGACGGGCGCGTATTGCAGCATGCCGCGCCCCAGCTCGGCGAAATCCACGTCCAGCATCATGACGACGAAGAGGAACAGCACCGCGACCGCGCCGACATAGACGACGATCAGGATGAGCGCGAGGAACTCGGCGCCCGCCAGCATGAAGATGCCGGCGGCGTTGACGAAGGCGAGGATCAGGAACAGCACGGAATGGACGGGATTGCGCGAGGCAATCACCATCACCGCGCTCATGATCGCGACGGCCGAGAACAGGTAGAAGAAGAACAGCGGCAAAGTCACCTGTCGCTCCTAACGGTACGGCGCGTCGAGCGCGATGTTGGCGGCCAGCTCACGTTCCCAGCGATCGCCATTGGCAAGCAGCCGCTCCTTGGAGAAGTAGAGCTCCTCGCGGGTCTCGGTCGCGAACTCGAAATTCGGCCCCTCGACGATGGCGTCCACCGGGCAGGCCTCCTGGCAGAAGCCGCAATAGATGCACTTCACCATGTCGATGTCGTAGCGGACGGTGCGGCGGGTGCCGTCGTTCTGGCGCGGGCCGGCCTCGATGGTTATGGCCTGGGCCGGGCAGATGGCCTCGCACAGCTTGCACGCGATGCAGCGCTCCTCGCCGTTGGGATAGCGGCGCAGGGCGTGCTCGCCGCGAAAGCGCGGGCTCACCGGCCCCTTCTCGAAGGGGTAGTTGATGGTGGGCTTGGGCGAGAAGAAATAGCGCATGGCGAGGAAGAAGGTCGAAACGAACTCCCTCAGCAGCAGCGCGTCGATGAACTGGATGGCCCGCATTCCGAGTGCTCCTTATGCGCCGGCGCCGTGCCAGCCCCAGCCGGTGAGCTGGAGGACGAAGGCGACGATCACGACCATGGCGAGGGAGAGCGGCAGGAAGACCTTCCACCCGAGGCGCATCAACTGGTCGTAGCGATAGCGGGGCACCATGGCCTTGACCATGGCGAACATGAAGAAGACGGCGGAGAGCTTGAGCACGAACCAGACCGCACCCGGAATCCAGGTGAAGGGCGGCAGATCGATGGGCGCGGCCCAGCCGCCCAGGAACAGGATCGTGGTCAGCGCGCACATCAGCAGGATGGAGACGTACTCGCCGAGCATGAACATCATGTACGGGGTGGAGCCGTATTCGACCATGAAGCCGGCCACGAGCTCGGACTCGCCCTCCGGCAGGTCGAAGGGCGGCCGGTTCGTCTCGGCCAGGGCCGAGATGAAGAACACGATGAACATGGGAAAGAGCGGCAGCCAGAACCAGTTGAGGAACGATAGCCACGGCACGCCCAGCATGTGGGCCAGCCCCATCTCCTCTTGCGCCTGCACCACATGGGTGAGGTTGAGCGAGCCGACGCAGAGCAGGACGGTGACGATCACGAAGCCGATGGAGACCTCGTAGGAGACCATCTGTGCGGCCGAACGCAGGGCGCCCAGGAACGGATATTTCGAGTTCGACGCCCAGCCGCCCATGATGACGCCGTAGACGCCGAGCGAGGAGATGGCGAAGATATAGAGGATGCCGAGGTTGATGTCGGCCATGGCCCAGCCTTCGGCGACCGGCACGACGGCCCAGGCCGAAAGCGCCAGCAGCACGGTGACCAGCGGGGCGAGCAGGAACACGATCTTGTCGGCGCTGGCCGGGATCACGGGCTCCTTGAAGGCGAACTTCAGGAGGTCGGCAAAGCTCTGCAACAGGCCGAACGCGCCCACGACGTTGGGGCCGCGCCGGATCTGAACGGCAGCCCAGATCTTGCGGTCGGCCAGCAGCACGAAGGCCGTGAAGACCAGCAGCGTCACCAGCAGCAGCAGCGCCTTCCAGATGAAACCCACCATTACGCCGAGCCCGAGAAAGGGCACGCCCAGCAGGTAATCCAGACCGTAGAGAAATGCGTCCATGCTGTCCTGAAATCCCCTCGCCTATTCCGCTGCCTGGCGCAGCCCGGCCATGAGCTGGCTGCACTCGGCCATGACCGCCGAGGCGCGCGCGATCGGGTTGGTGAGATAGAAATCCGCGATCGGAGAAACGAAGGCGGCGCCGGATGCCGCGCCCCTGCCCTCGGCGAGCCTGGCCAGGCCCTTGGCGTCGCCCGGGGCGATGCCATCGAGCCGCGCCAGATGCGGGTGCTCGCGATAGAGCGCCGCGCGCAGGGCCGGAAGCGAGTCATAGGGCAGCGTCTTGCCGAGCACGCCCGAGAGAGCGCGCAGGATCGACCAGTCCTCGCGTGCATCGCCAGGGGCGAAGACCGCGCGGGCCGTCATCTGCACCCGGCCTTCGGTGTTGACGTAGGTGGCGGACTTTTCGGTGTAGGCGGCCGCGGGCAGGATGACATCGGCGCGGTGCGCGCCTGCATCGCCGTGGCTGCCGATATAGACGACCCTGGCTTCGCCCAGGGCGGCCATGTCGATCTCGTCGGCGCCGAGGAGGAACAGGAGGTCGAGCTCGCCCTTGCCGGCGGCCTCGACCATGCCGGCGGTATCGCGACCGCCGCGGCCGGGCACGAAGCCGATATCGAGCGCACCGACGCGGGAGGCGGCGTTGTGCAGGACGGCGAAGCCGTTCCAGTCTTCACGCACCACGTGAGCGGCGCTCGCAAGGGCAGCGGCCGAAGCGAGGACCGCCTTGCCGGCGGGGCCGTTGAGCGCGCCTTCTCCGATGATGACAATGGGATGGCTGGCGTTCTTGAGCTTTTCGAAGAAGGCGCCCTCGCCCGACGCGAGCGTGGCCAGCGTGTCGGCGCCCGCGCCCAGATGGGTATAGGCATAGGTGAGGTCCGCGGGCTCGCCGATCACCCCGATCTCGACATTGCCGGTGCGCCAGGCCTTGCGGATGCGGGAATTGAGCACCGCGGCCTCGCGGCGCGGATTGGTGCCCACGAGCAGGATCACGTCGGCCTGCTCGATGCCTGCAATGGTGGGATTGAAGACATAGCTGGCGCGGCCGTTGCGGGGATCGAGGACCGAGCCGGCGGGGCGCGCGTCGATATTGGCCGAGCCCAGGGCGGTCATGAGGCCCTTGAGCGCGTACATCTCCTCGACGCCCGAGAGGTCGCCGGCAATGGCGCCGATGCGCGCGGGGTCGGTCTTCCTGACCAGCGCGGCGATGGCGGCGAAGGCTTCGGCCCAGGTGGCGGGCTGGAGCTTCTTGCCCTTCTTCACATAGGGGCGGTCGAGGCGCTGGGTCTTGAGCCCGTCCCAGACGAAGCGGGTCTTGTCCGAGATCCACTCCTCGTTCACGCCCTCATGGATGCGCGGCAGGATGCGCATGACCTCGCGGCCGCGGGCATCGACGCGGATATTGGAGCCGACCGCGTCCATGACGTCGATGGTCTCGGTCTTGGTGAGCTCCCAGGGCCGCGCCTGGAAGGCATAGGGCTTGCTCGTCAGCGCGCCGACGGGGCAGAGGTCGATGACATTGCCCTGCAGCTCGCTGGTCATGGCGTGCTCGAGATAGGAAGTGATCTCGGCGTCCTCGCCGCGCCCGATCAGGCCGAGCTCGGAGACGCCGGCGACCTCGGTGGTGAAGCGCACGCAGCGGGTGCAGTGGATGCACCGGTTCATGATGGTCTTGACCAGGGGGCCGATATATTTGTTCTCGACCGCGCGCTTGTTCTCCCAATAGCGCGAGGAATCCACGCCATAGGCCATGGCCTGGTCCTGCAGGTCGCACTCGCCACCCTGATCGCAGATCGGGCAATCGAGCGGGTGGTTGATGAGCAGGAACTCCATCACCCCTTCCCGGGCCTTCTTGACCATGGGGGTGTTGGTGAACATTTCGGGCGGCTCGCCATTGGGGCCGGGGCGCAGGTCGCGCACGCTCATGGCGCAGCTCGCCTGAGGCTTGGGTGGCCCGCCCTTCACCTCGACGAGGCACATGCGGCAATTGCCGGCCACCGACAGGCGCTCGTGGTAGCAGAAGCGCGGGATCTCCGCGCCCGCGGCCTCGGCCGCCTGCATGAGCGTGAAGTGATCGGGAACCTCGATCAGCGCGCCATCGACCTTGATTTGAGCCATGTGCGTTACTCCGCGGCCACTGACGGCACGGCGCCGTCGCGGTCCGACCTGTAGGTGTAGGCGTCGATGCGTTCTTCGATGACCGGGCGGAAATTGCGGATGAGGCCCTGGATCGGCCAGGCTGCCGCGTCGCCCAGGGCGCAGATGGTGTGGCCTTCGACCTGCTTGGTCACCTCGAACAGCATGTCGATCTCGCGCTTTTCGGCGCGGCCCTCGACCATGCGGTCCATGACCCGCATCATCCAGCCGGTGCCCTCGCGGCACGGGGTGCACTGGCCGCAGCTCTCGTGCTTGTAGAAGGCCGAGAGGCGCCAGATGGCCTTGATGATGTCGGTGGACTTGTCCATGACGATCACCGCGGCGGTGCCGAGTGAAGACCCGACTTCACGAAGCCCGTCGAAGTCCATGATGGCGTTGCGCATTTTCTCGGCCGGAACGCAGGGCACGGACGAGCCGCCGGGGATGACGGCGAGCAGGTTGTCCCAGCCGCCGCGAATGCCGCCGCAATGCTTTTCGATCAGCACGTCGAAGGGGGTGCCCATCTCCTCCTCGAAGGTCGCGGGCTGGTTGACGTGGCCGGAGACGCAGAAGAGCTTGGTGCCGGTGTTGTTCTCGCGGCCGAAGCCGGCGAACCAGGCGCCGCCGCGGCGCAGGATCTCGGGCACTACGGCGATGGATTCGACGTTGTTGACCGTGGTCGGGCAGCCGTAGAGGCCCATGCCGGCGGGGAACGGCGGCTTCAAACGCGGCTGGCCCTTCTTGCCCTCGAGCGATTCCAAGAGGGCGGTTTCCTCGCCGCAGATATAGGCGCCGGCGCCGTGGTGGACGACGATGTCGAAATCCCAGCCGTGGACGTTGTTCTTGCCGATGAGGCGCGCGTCGTAAGCCTGCTGCACGGCGGCTTCGAGGCGCTGGCGCTCGCGGATGAACTCGCCGCGCACGTAGATATAGGCGGTGTGGGCATCCATGGCGCGGCCGGCGAGAAGGCAGCCCTCGACCAGGTGGTGGGGATCGTTGCGCAGGATCTCGCGGTCCTTGCAGGTGCCGGGCTCGGATTCGTCGGCATTGACGACGAGGTAATGCGGGCGGCCGTCATTGACCTTGGGCATGAAGGACCACTTGAGGCCGGTCGGGAAGCCGGCACCGCCGCGGCCGCGGAGGCCCGAGGCCTTGACCTCGTTGGTGATCCAGTCGCGGCCCTGCTCGATGAAGCCCTTGGTGCCCGACCATGCGCCGCGCTTGCGCGCGCCCTCGAGGCCCCAGTCGCGCTGACCGTAGAGATTGGTGAAGATGCGATCCTTGTCGGCGAGCATGTCAGATCATCTCCGTTAGCGCGGGTCACGGCCGAACACGCGGCGGTATTCGGCGATCCCGCCGTCCGCCAGCGCTTTCGCTTGGCCGATCCAGTTGTCGCGGGTGACGCGGCCGCGGAAATTGAGCGCTTCGTCGAGCCGGGCGACGTCCGCATCCGAGAAGGACGCGACCTGGGCGAAGGTGGTGACGCCCAGCGCGTTGAGCTTCGCCTCCAGCACCGGGCCGACGCCGGTGATGAGCTTGAGGTCGTCGGGTGCCGCATCGGGGGCCTGGAACAGCGGCCGGGGGGCGCTGCCCGTGGTTTCGGCCACCTTGTCGATGGCCGGGGATTCCGGACCGGTGGCGCCTTCGCGCCCGGCCTGGCTCGGTTCGCCCGTCAAGGGGCCCTTGGCGCGCTCGGCCTCGGCCTCGGCGAGATCGGGATCGACCTTGATCGCGTCGTTCGGGCCTTCGATGGCCGGCGCGGCCTCCTCGGTGACTTCGCGCTTGCGGCCGGGCGCCGTCGGCGCCACCGGGTCGGCGGGGGCCGCCGGTTCGGGCTCGCGCCAGGAGGGCTGCGGCTCTTCGAGCAGGGTCACGCGGCCGCCGATGGGGGCGGCGGAATTGCGCCCACTCTGCGGGCCCGGCGCGATCTCGTCCCCCCTGCCCTCGGCAAAGGCGACAACGATCTCCTCGAAGCGCTCGACGGTCAGATCCTCGTAGGTGTCGTGACCGATGGTGACCATGGGGGCGTTGACGCAGGCGCCGGCGCACTCGACCTCTTCCCAGCTCATGGTACCGTTGTCATTGAGGTGGTGCGGCTCGGGATGGATGAGCTTCTGGCACACGGCGCGGATATCCTCGGCGCCGCGGAGCATGCAGGGGGTGGTGCCGCAGACCTGGATATGGGCGCGGCTGCCCACGGGGGCAAGCTGGAACTGGGTGTAGAAGGTCGCGACCTCGAGCACGCGGATATAGGGCATGCCGAGCATGTCCGCGATGGTCTCGATGGTGGCGCGGCTGACCCAGCCGTCCTGATCCTGGGCGCGCATCAGGAGCGGGATCACGGCGGATTGCTGCCGGCCCTCGGGATACATGGCGATGCGCTTCTGCGCCCAGGCCGCGTTCTCTTCGGTGAACGCGAAGGTGGCGGGCTGCAGGTGGGTTTCTGCGAGACGGCGTACGCTCATCAGCGGTCGACCTCTCCAAATACGATGTCGAGCGACCCAAGGATCGCGGAGACGTCGGCCAGCATGTGGCCACGGCACAGGACGTCCATGGCCTGGAGGTGGGCAAATCCGGGCGCACGGATCTTGCAGCGATAGGGCTTGTTGGTGCCGTCGGAGACGAGATAGACGCCGAACTCGCCCTTGGGCGCCTCGACCGCCGCATAGACCTCGCCGGCGGGCACGCGATAGCCCTCGGTATAGAGCTTGAAGTGATGGATGAGCGCTTCCATCGACCGCTTCATCTCGCCGCGCTTGGGGGGCGCGATCTTGCCGTCGGTGATCGAGACCGGACCCTTGCCCTCGGGCGAATTGAGCAGCGCGATACACTGCTTCATGATCCGGTTGGACTGGCGCATCTCCTCCATGCGGACGAGATAGCGGTCGTAGCAATCGCCGTTCTTGCCCACGGGGATGTCGAAATCGAGCCGGTCGTAGCACTCGTAAGGCTGGGCCTTGCGCAGGTCCCAGGCCGCGCCGGACCCGCGCACCATGACGCCGGAAAAGCCCCAGGCCCAGGCGTCATCGAGGGCGACGACGCCGATATCGGCGTTGCGCTGCTTGAAGATGCGGTTGCCGGTCAGGAGACTGTCGATATCGTCCAACGCCTTGGGGAAGGTCTCGGTGAAGGTCTCGATATCGTCGATCAGGTCCTGCGGCAGGTCCTGGTGCACGCCGCCGGGCCGGAAATAGGCCGCGTGCATGCGGGCGCCGGACGCGCGCTCATAGAAGATCATGAGCTTTTCGCGCTGCTCGAAGCCCCAGAGCGGGGGGGTGAGCGCGCCGATATCCATGGCCTGGGTGGTGACGTTCATCAGATGGCCGAGCAGGCGCCCGATCTCGGAATAAAGCACGCGGATGAGCTGGGCGCGGAACGGCACGGTGATGCCCAGCAGCTTTTCGACCGCCAGCGCGAAGGCGTGCTCCTGGTTCATGGGCGCGACGTAGTCGAGCCGGTCGAAATAGGGCACGGCCTGGAGATAGGTCTTGTGCTCGATCAGCTTCTCGGTGCCGCGATGCAGCAGCCCAACATGGGGATCGACGCGGTTGACCACCTCGCCATCGAGCTCCAGCACAAGACGCAGCACGCCGTGGGCCGAGGGGTGCACCGGCCCGAAATTGATGGTGAAGGTCCGTACGTCGACCTCTTGGGCGTCGAGATTCATTGCCTCACTCATGGCTTGGCCTTCTCGTCGCCGGGCAGCACGTAATCCGTCCCTTCCCAGGGCGACAGGTAATCGAAATCACGGAATTCCTGGGCCAGCTTGACCGGCTCGTAGACGACGCGCTTGCGCTCCTCGTCGTAGCGGACCTCGACAAAGCCGGTGAGCGGGAAATCCTTGCGCAGCGGGTGCCCGTCGAAGCCGTAATCGGTCAGGATGCGGCGCAGGTCGGGATGGCCGGAGAACAGGATGCCGTAGAGATCGTAGGCCTCGCGCTCGAACCAGTCCGCCCCCGGGAAGACGCTGGTGATGGACGGCACGGGCGTCTCCTCGTCGGTCGTGACCTTGACCCGGACGCGCAGGTTCTGCGTCGGGCTGAGGAGGTGGTAGACCACGTCGAAGCGCTCGGTGCGCTCGGGATAATCCACGCCGCAGCAATCGACGAACGCGATGAACCTGCAGCGGCCATCGTCGCGCAGGAACTGCATGACCTCTACGATGTCCCCGGCCCGCACGTTGAGCGTGAGGTCACCATAGGCCAGCGCGTGACCGATCAGCGCGTCGCCGAGCTTGAGGCCGGCATATTCGGCCAGCTCGAGAAGGGATTCGTCCATGGTGCCCCTCCTCTCAGCGCTCGATCGTGCCCGTGCGACGGATCTTCTTTTGCAAGAGCAGGATACCGTAAAGCAGGGCCTCGGCGGTCGGCGGGCAGCCGGGGACGTAGACATCGACCGGGAGGACCCGATCGCAGCCGCGCACGACCGAATAGGAATAATGGTAATAGCCGCCGCCATTGGCGCAGCTGCCCATGGAGATGACGTAGCGCGGCTCGGGCATCTGGTCGTAGACCTTGCGCAAGGCCGGGGCCATCTTGTTGGTGAGCGTGCCCGCGACGATCAGCACGTCGGACTGGCGCGGGGACGCGCGGGGGGCAGTGCCGAATCGCTCGATATCGTAGCGCGGCATCGACATCTGCATCATTTCGACGGCGCAGCAGGCAAGGCCGGTCTGCATCCACATGAGCGAACCGGTCCGCGCCCAATTGATGAGCTCGTCGGTGGCCGTGACCAGAAAACCCTTGTCGGCCAGTTCGTTACTGACATCGACGAAGAAGGGATCGGTGGCGGACAGCGGAGCCGGGGCCGAGGCTTGCGGCTGGGTCAATCCCATTCCAGTGCTCCTTTGCGCCATTCGTAGACAAAGCCGATCGTGAGGACGCCGAGAAAGACCATCATGGACCAGAAGCCGAACCAGCCAAGGTCGCCAAATGCCACGGCCCAGGGGAAGAGGAAGGCGACTTCGAGGTCGAAGATGATGAAGAGGATGGCGACGAGATAGAAGCGCACGTCGAACTTCATGCGGGCATCGTCGAAGGCTTCGAAACCGCATTCGAAGGCGGAGACCTTTTCAGGGTCCGGCCTTTTGACCGCAATCAGGAAGGGAGCGACCAGGAGGGCGAGGCCGATAACGGCAGCAAGCCCGGCAAAGATCACGATCGGCAGGTAGTTGCCCAGCAAGTCCGCCATGATATGGCCCCTGTAGACACTGCCCGCCAGGACGGCGGACAGAGGAGCAGGCACGACGTCACCCCTGCCCTGCTCCCGAAAATGTTGGACAGCCCTTAGCCCAGTGGCCAAGGCGATTCAAGAGGCATCGCGACCAAATAGCGCAGGGCGAAATCATTTTCGCTTTACGCAGGAATGCGCCGGCGAAACCATGTTCTTGTGGGGGAGAAAGCGTGAAAGCTCCGCGGCAATGCAGCAGCGGAGTGCGATCAAGCTGATAGTCCGACCTTTGCAAGAGCGCAAGGCTCCGGGATCAATCGCTGTTCGCGATTTCGGCCGGTTTGCCTGGCCCCCGGCAATGAATGCCGGGGTGACGTTCGATGGGTGGGCAGGATCGGAGCAAAAAACCGATGTCATTCCGGCGGTGGGAGGTGGCTCGGCGGAACGCCGAAGCCTGAGATCGGAGGGCAAGCCGCATCCAGTCCAGCCGCTTTCACGATAGCTGGACCGGTGAACGGCGATGCACCCTGGGGCCTACCGGCCGGGATGTTGGACGCAGAATGGGCCCGCGCAAGATCCGGAAGGATCTCGCGCGGCCTCAGAACCGCGCCCCGGCGCCGGCGAAAGCCGTCAGAGGTGGAAGGCGACGCCTGCGGTGAGGCGGAATTCGTCGGGGCCCGTGCCCCATTCGGCGAGGCCGAGGGCATCGGCGCGCACGCTGAGGTAGTCGGTGAAGCCATATTCGATGCCGCCGCCGACCGCGTAGCCCGCGCCGCCCTCGATAATGCCGCCGCCGCCGAGGGCGTAGATCGCCATGTCGCCGAGGGTCAGGCCGCCGCGGGCGAGAATCAGCGCGTCGAGCGCGAAATTGTCGTCGGCATCAATGCCGACCTGGGCTTCGGCACCGAGCAGAATGCTGTCGAGGGTCACGTTGACGCCGGTGAAGATGCCGGCATTCCAGGCGGCAGGATCGCTCATGGGCTGGCCGCCGCCATAGACGCCCGAATAGAACCCGTCCCAGTCGAAGCCGAAGCCTCCCCCGCCATAGCCATAGGGACCGTATTCCTGCGCGAGAGCGGGCGCGGAAACGAACAGCACGGCCGCGGCCGCAACGCAGAGGCGCTTGGAGAGCATTCCGGTGCCTTTCCATTAGGGTTAACTCAGGCGCATTATTGCGCCGTACGCGCGCCCGGCAACCAAAGCCTCCCGGCATGGATAAAACTTTCCTAAAATGCCCGCTGTCGGCACCCCTTCCCGAGCCGCGGACAAAGAAAAAGGGCCCCGCCGAAGCGGAGCCCTTTCTCGAAGGATTATGAACGGGCTCTTAGAAGTGCCAGTTCAGGCCAACACGCACGGTGTGGAAGTTCAGGCCAGCGTCTTCGTCGGCATAGAGGCCGTTCTCGAAGGTGTAGGTCTGGGTGCCGAGATCGGTGTAGAGGTATTCGGCCTTGATCGACATGTCGTCGGTCACGGCAGCCTCGACGCCGGCACCAGCGGTCCAGCCGATGTGGCTCGAAGTGGCCCAGTCGTCGCCGCCAGCGTAGATGGTGCCTTCACCGAAGGCCAGACCACCGGTCACGTAGGGCATGAACGCGTCGAGCGCGACACCGGCACGGGCACGGACAGTACCGAAGTAGTTCAGAGCGACGGCGACATCACCTTCGTCCTGGAACGCATCGGAATGCTGCAGGTCACCCTCGATGCCGAGCACGAAGCCGTCGAACTGGAAGTTCGAGCCGACCTGGACACCACCGATGAGGCCATTGATGGAGTCATAGCTGTTGCCGTTGAAGTCGACCAGAACGTCGCCGTTCTCGTCATAGCCCTGGCCGAAAGCATAGCCGAGGTTCACACCGGCATAGAAGCCGGACCAATCGAACGCCGGAGCAGCCGGGGGAACCACGACCGGGGGAACCGGCACGGGCAGGATGGCGTCAGCAGCGTTAGCAGCCGAACCGAAGGCCACCACAGCGGCAGCAGCCAGAGCAATCTTGGAAACGTAAGTCATTTTAGAGGGTCCTCGCAGTTTTGCCTCGTTGGTTTCACTATTGCCGAATCTCGCCGGCTGACAAGCCCAATATGCGCCTACTTCGCCCATTCCTGCCACGCAGCAGACGCATTCGATGTTCGCGTTGCTCTTTGGCAACAGGTTGGCCTATCTTGTTAATTCTTAGTTTACCCTGAGGGTTAGCCCCAAAGGGACATAAGAAGGGCGGCCCGGAAGGACCGCCCCGAACGTGTCACATGAGAGTCGGCTCTGTGACCCCCATCGGACCCCTTCCCGCTTCTTAGAAGTGGAAGTTGGCGCCCACGGTGAACTTGTGCACGTCGCTGGAGGGATCGGCGTCACCGGACTGCTCCCAGCCATAGAGGTAACGGCCATCGACCGAGATATTGTCGGTCACGGCGAGCTCCACGCCAGCGCCGGCGAGGATGTGGTCGCCCGCGCCGTTGACGGCGTCGAAATCAGTGTCGTAGCCCAGGGCACCATAGACCAGCAGGTTGTCGGTCACGATGGCACCGGCACGACCGATGATCTCACCGGTGGCATAGGTCTCGGCTTCGTCGAACACTGCATCCACGCCGATCTCGGCGCCCAGCAGGAAGTAGTCATAGACGAAGTTGGCGCCGATCTGCCCGCCAAGGGTCAGGTTGGTGGTGGCGGTATCGATATTGTTCTCACCACCGAAGTTCACGCCGGCATAAAAGCCTGCCCAGTCGAAGCCCGGTTCATCGAACACGGGAACCTGGGCCACCGGGGGAGCCGGCGGAAGAGTGGTGATCGCATCTGCGGCCAGCACACCGCCCAGGGCGGTGGTGGACAGAAGGGTAGCAAGAGCCGCTGTCTTGAGCGCTTTCATAGTCATTCTCCTTATATCCGGCGAACAAGCAAACAATGGGTGCCGGTCACACGGGGTTCCTGTCGAAAGCGGTTTCGGACACTGTGGGAGGCGTGATGTTGCCCTTGAGCAACGCTGTCCCCCGCCGCCGAATCCGCTCCGTGCGTGGGGCGACATTCGGCGCGGACTTGGGGTGAAGTGGGGCCGGGCAATGGCGACAATGCGGCATGTATTCAATGTTGCCCAAAGGCCACGCATTTCGGGTTAAGATATTGATAGAAAAGAATATTCTTGTGCTGCGCCAGCGGTGTATCGCGTCACCGAACTAGGGGCGTTTCGGAGCCGTCGGGGCGCTTGAAACGGGTGAAGGCGGCGCAGATTCCGAGGACGATGAAGCCCAAGGCCCAGAGCATGACAAGGAAGCCCAGCCCCATCTCCCCGGCGATGGGCGTCCCGGCCGCGGCGGCGGGATCGAGCCCGGAATCGGTCGGAATTTCGGGCGCCTTCAGAGTGGTGCGGCCGGTCACGGCGTAGAACACCGTCCAGCATACCATGAGGACGTTGAAGATGATGAAGGACCATCGGAAGACGGGAGCCGCAAGATCGCGGGGCGGCGGGCGCAGCCGGCCGTGACAATCGGGGCAGAAGAGTGCTCGCGTGCTCACCCTGGCGTGGCAATTGGGGCATTCAACGAACACGGACCGACTCCCTCGCTTCACATGCCTCTTAACGCGGGCATGATGCGGCGGTTCCTGAGGTGGGAGGCGGACTGCGCAGCGCGCAGAAAAACGCTCTTTCGGGGCTTTGTCGCTTGAGCCGACAACCGCCCCGAAGAGGCGATCCTTCCTCAGCGCGGCGGCCTCGGATCGGGGAACTGCACATCCGGATCGGGCGCGGGAGGCGTCGGCGGAACGTCGTTTTCCGGCTCTCTCGGCGGAGGGACCGGTTCGGGCTGGCGCGGCCGCGGGTGCGGCTCGGGCGGCGGCGGGCTATATGGCGGTTCGGGATCGCTCGGGCTGGCCATCAAACCTCTCCTTATCGTTGCAGAGGTCAACGGCTATGGGGGCAACGGGTTCGCCGCCCGGTCCCGATTTCGACGTTGCGAAGGTGCCGAGAGGTCGGCCGTCTAACCGAAGGCTTCGGCCGGGCACCCGTTGGCGGTGGCGGTTTCGCGTTCGGTTGCCGAGTCTTCGTATGAGGAAAGGACCCAGGCCTCTCTGGTCTCGACCCGGTAGACGAAGCGCTGGAACTGCTCTCCCCCCTCCTCGGCGCCGACCCAGCCGCAGATCGACATGAAGCCGTCGCCGCCGGTCAGCACAAGGCCCCGGTACTGGGCGGGGTCGGGGTCGGAGAGCTGGGGGGACACCGCAGCATGCATCTCCTCGACCGTTGCCAATCCAGCAGGAAAGGAATCGTCGACAACGACCTGGGCCGCTGCCGGCCCGGCCAACACCGCAACAATCACGGCTATCATCGACTTGCGCATGGGATCATCTCCTCCTGTGAGAGCCTAGGATTTTCGTGCGGTCCGGACAAGACGCATGGATCGGGAGCACCGGCGGGGACGGCATCACCGTCGGCGTCATGGATGACGGGAGCATGCCTCCCGAAGAGGTCGTGATCGCGGCCTGTGCGGGGCATGGAGGCATGAACACCGTTGACGGCGATATCGGCGCCGAGGCGCATGCGAACGTCGCGCCGCTGGCCCGCCCTGACAAGGGGATCGTGCCAACCATCGGCATCGCTCGCTAGGGCACCCGTCACGCGAGAGCGATGGCTTTCACGCCCGGCCAGCGAGCCGGGCTTTTGCTTAACTTATCGCCTGCCCGGCATAGGCTCCGTCACATCAAGAAGGGCCGGTTTTGCCATTCGCGCAGAGCGCGACGGCGTTCGTTTATAAAATCAGGGGGAGCATAGAGAGCGGCTTGCATAAGTTATTGCCCCGCTTTATCTACCCGCCCAGAGGCCTCGTGGCGGAGTGGTGACGCAGCGGATTGCAAATCCGTATACACCGGTTCGATTCCGGTCGAGGCCTCCACTTCCCTTCCCTCAGCCAACCTTTCGAGCTCTACGTCGCGCAGCGATGCGGATCGCCTCGACGCAAGAAGACGCCGAAACCGTTCGCCGAGCCGAGATAAGATGAGGGGCGCGAAGGCCCCTCACCTGTTGAAGTCAGGCAGATCAGCCCCTGGCCGCGGCCAGTGCATCCAGCCCCTGGCGGAGCGGGTCGATTTCGACGCGCGGGTTTTCATCCAGAATCATCACGGCGCGATTGTCGGCCGTGTAAGCGGGCCATTCCGGCAGCAGATCGGTGGCGGGGTTCCCTTCCCTGGCGAAATTCGTCCAGGCGGCGCTCATCTGGTCGGCAAGGGTTTGGTCCTCCGGGTCGATCGTCCCGACGAGACGTTCCGCCTGGGCGAGATTGTCGAGCGCATAGGCGATTTCGGCGGTGTGCGGCGCCCCGATCAGGCCGTCCCGCGCGCCCTGGGCCATGGCGAAGAAATAGACCCAGGTATTGTCCCCACCCATTTCGGCGCGGCGATCGGCGGCGGTGAAAGCGCTTGCGCCCATGAACGCGTCGCTGGCGATGCGCTGGTAGATCTGGTGGTTTTCCAGATCCGGATTGGCGGCCTGGTAGGCGGCGATGAGGTCCTCCACGCGATCTTCCGCGATGCCCTGGCCCTCGATCAAGGCCATCCGCAACCCCTCGTCGTCGATGGGCTCGAAGGGAGTGGCATTGAAGAAGTTGGCTTCGTGGGCATTGCTGCCGAGCAACAGCGGAATGTCGGCGGACAGGCGGGCCTGCGGATCGAAGGCGCTTCCGGCAACCGTCGCGCCGTCCTCGACCGGCCGCCAGTCGAGCCCGTTGGAGACGGCCAGGATGTCTTCCCACGTCTTTTCGCCCAGCGCGGCGACGTCATCTTCGGCGATGCCGAGACGTTCGAGAACCGTGCGGGTCGTCGCTTCGGCGGCATCCGGGCTCTGCGACTGGAGCGCAACGCCGGATTGGGCGATGACCCGATGGAACAGGCCCTCGGCGGCGGGCATGGCCATGAGGGTGGTCACCTTGGAGCCGCCGCCCGATTCTCCGAACACGGTGACATTGGAGGGATCGCCGCCGAAATTGGCGATGTTGTCACGCACCCATTCCAGCGACGCCACGATGTCGAGCATGCCGACATTGCCCGACTGGGCATATTGCTCGCCGCCGAATCGGCTGAGGTCGAGGAAACCGAAAATGCCGAGACGGTGGTTGACGGTAACGAGCACCACATCCTTTTCCAAGACGAGCTCGGGCGCGTAATAGCGCATCGAGCCACCCGAGCCGGAGGTGAAGCTGCCGCCGTGATACCAGACCATCACCGGACGCGCGCCATCCAGCGCGGGGGTCTGGACGTTGAGGAAGAGCGATTCCTCGCTCATGGGGCCGGCATCGAGGTCTAGGCCTTCCTCCTCCATGAGCACCTGCATCGGATATTCGGCCGCCGGGGAGCGGGCGCCGAACTCGGTCGCGTCCCTCACATCGGTCCAGGCCTCGACCGGGCGCGGAGGCAGGAAGCGGTTCGCCCCATCGGCGCTGCCGGCATAGGGAATGCCGCGGTACATGAGGGTGCCGTCGGCCGAAAAGCCCCTGACCGGTCCGGCACTGGTCTGGGCGACGAGCGCGTCGTCCTGCGCCATCAGCCCGCGCGGCAGGGCCGAAACGGCCAGGAGCGCACCGGCCCCCTGCATCAGAACCCGCCGGTTGAGCGAAACGTTGAGACCTTTAATCATCGTCATCCTCCTCTCGGTGCCTCCTGCACCGCGGGGAGGTTAGCCAGCGCGAAATTCCGCCGTCCTGCAAAATCGGGGCGGGACCTGCCGCTGGCCTGCACGAAAAGCGCGCCCATGGGTGCCGATTCGGCCCATGGGCGCGCGCTCTCGACGGCTTTGGCGTTCGTCAGATGAACGCCATGAACGGGCGGTGTTCCTTATTATAGATGCGCGCTTCGTCCTCGATGGCCTCGTCGAGCAGCTCGATGCCCTGTTGGGTGGCCAGCACGCCCTCGATATCGTTCTGCTCGGCCTGCTCGCGCCGGAGCCGGGTCAATTCGCCCCTGAGCCTGCAGAGGTCCTTCCTGAAATGGCTGTCGTCCTCGTTCATGGTCACCCTCCTTTTGCGTGTTTAATCGTGAGGGCCCTTGCAACGTTCCCTCACGGTCTCGGGACGGATGGCGGAGCAGAGCGCGGAGGCCGCGTCTCCGCGCCCCCGAAGGCGGCAGCGCGGCGGTAATCGCGCCGGTTTTCCCATGACGCGCGAAAGGGGTTGGCAAGCGCGAACGAATTGGATAGAGCAACCCCACTGCCAAATGCTTCCGTGTTCCCCGGTAGCTCAGTGGTAGAGCAACCGGCTGTTAACCGGTTGGTCGCTGGTTCGAATCCGGCCCGGGGAGCCATTGGCGCTAAGCCGCCGCCGGCAGAGTCATGTGTATCGTTGTTACCCCATCGGCGTGGCCCCTGCCCTGCTCCGTTCGGCTTGCGCCGCGCGGCGGAGCACAATGCTGTGGATCGTTTCGTTCTTGAATTGTTCCCTGCGTGGTTTGCTGCTAGGCAGGATCGGCGGCTTCGCGAAACGGTGCGCCATGGGTTTTTACGCCGACCTGCACGTCCATTCGAAATATTCGAGGGCCACGAGCCGGGACCTCGATCTCGAGCGCCTGTTCTGGTGGGCGGCGCGCAAGGGCATTTCTGTGGTCGGCACGGGCGACTGCGTGCATCCCGCCTGGCTCGCCGAGATCAAGGACAAGCTCGTGCCCGCGGGCAACGGGCTGTTCCGGTTGCGCCCGGAGATCGAGGCGGCTCAGTGGGCGACGCTGCCGCCGGCCTGCAGGCGGCCGGTTTTCTTCATGCTCTCGACGGAAATCTCGACCATCTACAAGAAGGGCGAGAAGACGCGGAAAATCCACCACCTGATCTATGCCGCCGATCTCGATGCCGCCGACCGGCTGGCGGGGAGTCTCGGCCGCATCGGCAATATCGCGTCGGACGGGCGGCCGATCCTGGGACTCGATTCGCGCGACCTGCTGGAGATTGCCCTCGACTCGGGACCGGACTCCTATCTCGTTCCGGCCCATATCTGGACGCCCTGGTTCGCGGCGCTCGGCTCGCAATCGGGATTCGATTCCATAGATGCGTGCTATGGCGACCTCGCCGGCCATATCTTCGCGGTGGAGACCGGGCTCTCGTCCGACCCGGCGATGAACTGGCGGGTCTCCTCGCTCGACCGGTTCCGGCTCACCTCCAATTCGGACGCCCATTCGCCCGGAAAGCTCGGGCGCGAGGCGACGCTATTTTCCTGTACGCCGGACTATTTCGCGATCCGCAGCGCGCTGGAAACCGGCGAGGGCTATGAGGGAACCGTGGAATTCTTCCCCGAAGAGGGAAAATACCACATGGACGGGCACCGTGCCTGCGGCGTGCGGCTCGACCCGAAACAGACGATCGCGACGGGCGAGCGCTGCCCGGTCTGCGGCAAGCCGGTGACCGTGGGCGTGGCGCATCGGGTCGAGGCGCTGGCCAACCGGAGCGAAGCGGCGGCGGAAGCCGATCCGCCCGCAACGGCGGGCATGGTCAAGAGCCTGGTTCCCCTGCCGGAAATCCTCTCGGAGATCACCGGCACGGGCGTGGGCTCAAAGGCCACGATCCATGCCTATGACCGGACGATCGCGGCGCTGGGGCCGGAGCTGGAGATTCTCGACGCGGTGCCGCTCGAGGATATTGCCGCCATCCATCTGCTGCTCGGCGAGGCCATCGACCGGCTGAGACGCGGGTCCGTCATCCGGCACGCGGGCTATGACGGCGAATATGGCGTCATCAGGCTGTTCGAGGACGGGGAGCTGGACCGCCGCGCCAAGGGCGAGCTTCTGTTCGACGCTCCGATGCGGCGAAAGCGGAAGCCGGCGCCTCCGCAGCCGGTTGCGGGCGATGCGGACCATGCGGCGCCCGCACCGGATGCGCCGGAGAGCCCGGGCCGCACGGGCGTGCTCGGCGGGCTAGACGCCGACCAGGCGGAGGCGGCAGCGGCCATCGCGGGGCCGGTGATGGTTGTCGCCGGTCCGGGATCGGGCAAGACCCGCATGCTGACCCATCGCATTGCGCATCTGGTTCTGGAAAAGGACGTGCCCGCGGGTTCGTGCCTCGCGGTCACCTTCGCGCGCAAGGCGGCCGAGGAGCTGCGCATCCGGCTCGCCCGCCTTTTGCCGGACGAGGCGCGGGACGTGGCGGTGCACAGCTTCCATTCGCTGGGGCTCGCGATCCTGCGCGCCCACGCGGCCGAAGCCGGCATCGCGCCCGATTTCGGCATCGCGCCCGAGGCCGAGCGCAAGCTGGCGCTGGCCCAGGCGCTCGGCATTCCGGAAAGCCGGGCCGCGCGGCTGCTCAAGGCGGTGTCGGTGTTGAAGCGGACGGGACAGGCGGGAACGGACGAGGAAGACGACGCGCGGGTGACGCTTGCGGAAATCGGCCGCGAGCGCAACTGGGTCGATTTCGACGACCTCGTGGTGCTTGCCGCGGACCTGCTTTCGGAGCGCTAGGAGGTCGCCGCGCTTTGGCGGGCGCGGTTCGCCCATATCGTGGCCGACGAGTTCCAGGACGTCGACGCCCAGCAATACCGCCTGCTGCGCCTTCTCGCGGGCGGAGCGGGCAACCTCTGCGTCATCGGCGACCCGGATCAGGCGATCTACGGGTTCAGGGGCGCGGATTCGGGCTGCTTTGCGCGGTTCTCGCGCGACTTCCCGGCCGCGCGCAGCCTGCGGCTCAAGGCCAATTACCGCTCGACGGGCACGATCGTCACGGCGGCCGCGGCATTGATGGACGCGGCCGCCGAGGGCATCACGCGCCCGATGGCCGATCCCATCGGCACTCATGTGGCCAGCGATGAGACGGCGGAAGCCGCGTTCGTCGCGGCCGAGATCGAGGCGCTTCTGGGTGGGCACGACCTGCTGACGGTGCATCGCGCAAGCGGCCGCGCAGGGACGCGACCGCTGGGCTTTGCCGATTGCGCCGTGCTCTATCGCACGGGCGCGCAGGCCGCGGCGCTGCGCGCGACATTCGACCGGGCCGGCATCCCATTCCAGCAAAGCACGCCCGAACCCATCTTCGGCCATCCGGGTGTCGTCGCGATCCTGGACGTGATCGCGGAGGATGGCGCGGGAGTGGAGCTGACGGCGCGTATCGCCCAAGCGGCGGAGGTGGCGCGGCGGCGGAACGAGGCAAGTCCCGAGGCGCTGGCCGAAGCCAGAGGCTGGCTCGCCGCGCTGGCGGCGTCCGAGGCCGTGGCGGGCGACGCGGCAAAACTCAGGGAGCAGACTGCCCTGTCGACCGAGGCGGACTTCCGCGACGCGCGCGCCGACCGGGTTTCGCTCCTCACCATGCACGCGGCCAAGGGGCTGGAATTTTCAATTGTCTTCGTGGTGGGCATGGAAGCTGGGCTGATGCCGTTTTCCTGGAACGGCGCGCCGCCGGAGGATGATGCGGCGACCCAAGAGGAGCGGCGGCTGTTCTATGTCGCCGTGACCCGCGCCAGGGACAGGCTGTTCCTCACGCGCGCAGCCGAACGCAACTGGCGCGGCACGCGACGGACGCTGCCGCCCTCGCCTTTCCTCGCGGATATTCCCGCTGGCCTGATCAAGCGGTACGAAACGGCCGCGCGGCAGCGGGCGAAGACGCAGCAATTGAGCCTGTTCTGAGGAGGTGCGCGGAGGAGCGGCGAGTTAGCGTCTTGCACAGGCGGCGTGTAGGGATGAACTGGCCTTCCGTGGGAGCGGAGGAATCCTGGCGAGGGGAGGTGTCGCGCTGGGCCTCTCAGTCCATCATGGCCATTCCTCGACGTGGTGGAGGATCGCCTGCCGGTCACCTGCCGAGCCGGTGGCGGGCTTTTCTCGATCTCTGGGTTAACTCCGGTATTACGCTGTGAATAGGTCGGCATGCGGGAGGGGGGCGGCAACTGCGCTCCGGGACGGGATGCGTGCCGTGTCCTGCGCGGTCTGGCTCGAACGACGAACGCGCACGATGCAGAGCGTGCTGTGGAAGTGAGGATTGTGGTGCGAAGCCCGCCGGGCCGCGTTTGCTGCTCCTTGGCCTCCCTCGTCCTCGGTCTGAGGATTTAGTGGGCGTTGGATCGGCATAGCCCGTTCGCCTCCGATGTGATCGAACCCCATTGCCGCATCGTCGAGCGCGTGAGCACCGAGATTCCGGGCGCGCCGATTAAGGCGTGTGGAGAGCTTTCCCGAAGTCACCGGCTGAGCCCGGGGACGACGGAGGGGGGGAATCGGCGCGGATGCGGAGTGGCCTGCGGGGCGAACCTTCCCCGCGGCGCTCGTAGCAGTTGCAGTCTATGCTTCAGCGTGTCGTGTCGCCTCGGACCTGATCCGCGAACCGGACCGAGCGCGAAACTCGGGTTTGGCATTTGTGCCGTATGAGATAGAGCGGGTTGCGGATATTGTTATAGCCGGAGCCGGGCGGGAAATCTGCGGCGGGGATCGGCGTCCCGTTGGCGGGCGCGATCCGATCGTGCGGCAGGTGGCCTTCGGGGGTCGGCGATCGATGCCCCCCGCCCTGCGCAAGCCTCGAGGTGTGCTGCGCAACTGCGGGGACGCGAACTTACGGCTCGTTTCGAGCCGCGCGGATGCGGGCGGACCCTTTTCTTGAGCGGACAGGAAGAGTATATAGAGTCCGTTCGCAGTGCCGGGCCCCTCTGGCGAGCCGCCTTGACCGGCTCGTGATGTCGGAACTGATCTCCCAACATTCAGTCAGGAGAGGGTTCCGACATGGAATTTCTCGCGTTTTTCAACGACAGCTTCCTCGGCACGCCCGTCTGGTTCTGGGCGGCCTTCACCGTCATCGTCATCGGCGTCCTCGTCTTCGATCTCGGCGTCCTGCATCGGGACGATCACGAGATCAGCGCCAAGGAAAGCTTCATCCTCTACGGCAGCTATGTCGCCCTGGCCGTGGCCTTCGGCATATGGGTGTGGCTCGTGCGCGGCGGCGAGGCGGGGCTGCAATTCTTTACCGGCTACGTCATCGAGCAAAGCCTCTCGATGGACAATATCTTCGTCATCGCGACGATCTTCGGCTTCATCGGCGTGCCGCGCGCCCTGCAGCACCGGGTGCTGTTCTGGGGCATTATCGGCGTGGTGGTGCTGCGCGCGCTGCTGATCGGGGTGGGCGTGGCGCTGGTGGTGCAGTTCCAGCCGATCCTGTTCCTGTTCGGCGCTTTCCTCGTTTTCACCGGCATTCGGATGTTCTGGAGCCATGAAAGCAGCGAAAGCGACATGAACAACAATCCGATCCTGAAGTTTTTGCGCAAGCGCTTCCGGATCACCGATACCTTCCACGGGCATCATTTCCTCGTGCGCCAGCCCCATCCCAAGACGGGCAAGATCGTGACCTACCTCACCCCGCTGGCGGTGGCGCTGGTCATGGTCGAGGGCGCGGACGTGATCTTCGCGGTGGACAGCGTGCCCGCGATCTTCGCGATCACGCAGGACCCGTTCATCATCTACACCTCGAACATCTTCGCGATCCTCGGGCTGCGCTCGCTGTATTTCGCGCTGTCGGCCGCGATGAACAAGTTCCGCTACCTGAGCTACGCGCTTGCCTTCGTGCTGGTGTTCATCGGCGTCAAAATCTTCCTCGTGCCGCTGCACATCCACATCCCCACGCTGCTCTCGCTCGGGGTGACCCTCGGCGCGCTGGCAGCGGGCGTCGCCTACTCGCTGTGGAGGACGCGCAACGAGCCGCCCAAGAGCGCCGAGGACGATCCGGAATCCGGGCATCTCGTGCCGTAGGTTCGGCGCCTGGGCCTGCCGTTATCCGGTGCATCGAGCGGCCTTCTCAGTCCTGTTGAGGGCGAGAGAACGCGGGTTGGGCATTGAGGCGGCGGCAAGAGCACCCCTCACCCCCGGCCCCTCTCCCTCAAGGGGAGAGGGGGGCGATAGAGCCTAGAGATTATGATTTCCGGCCGTTGACTTGCGTGCCGCTGTATTCCGATTCCGACTGCTCTCGCTCCGCATGGTGCGCCCCCTCATCCGACCTCCGCTTCGCTCCGGCCACGTTCGTCATTCAAATCGCCCCCCGGGCGATTTGCCCTTCGGGACATTCCTCAATCCCTCAAGAGGAGAAGCGAATTCCACGGCTTATCTGCTTCTGCGACGCCTCTCCGCTTAAGGGACTTACAGGCGTTGGCGTAGCGACCCAACGCTCCAGTGGAGCGATGGGGTCCGAAGAAGCGTCGGGGTGAAAGGCGCCGCGCCCCACCAAGGGTGCTCGATGTATCGAAACATCCGTGCGTCGAGTGGGCATCGCGCCCTTTCATCCGTCTCGGGCGTTCGGCTCGCCGGTTTAGGTGTATCTCTCCTGAGGGGGGGCGACGTGCGTTGCCCGCTTGCGGCGCGTTGTCCGGGTTGACCTTTGTCGAGGGCGGGACTAGGCGTGGGCGTTCCGGGCGCGGCCCGGACCATTTCCCGTCAAGGACCGAACCATGTCCAGCGCCGTCGCGGCGTCGCCCGCTTCCGTTGTCAAATCCCCCTCGCTCTGGGTGCTGTTTGCGATCAGCGCCTCGCACCTGCTCAACGACCTGATGCAGGCGCTGCTGCCGGCGGTCTATCCGCTGCTGGCGGCAGCCTATGCGCTGGATTTCACGCAGATCGGGCTCATCACGCTGGTCAACCAGCTCACCGCCTCGGTATTGCAGCCCTTTGTCGGGCTGCACACCGACAAGCATCCCCTGCCCTATTCGCTGCCCGTGGCCATGGCCTCGACCCTTGCCGGCCTGCTGCTGCTCGCCTATGCCGACAGCTTTCCCTCGCTGCTGGTCGCCTCCGCCCTGATCGGGGTGGGCTCGGCCATCTTCCACCCGGAAGCCTCGCGCGTGGCGCGCATGGCTTCAGGCGGAAAGCTCGGGTTCGCGCAATCGTTGTTTCAGGTCGGGGGCAATTTCGGCTCGGCGCTCGGGCCGCTGATGGCCGCCTTCATCATCCTGCCGAACGGCCAGGGCAGCGTGGCTTGGTATGCGCTGGTCGCGCTGCTCGCCATCCTGCTGCTCTCTGCGGTGGGGCGCTGGTATGCGGCGCAGAACCGGCTGCCCAAGCCCGCGGGCAGCACCGCCGCGCGGAAAAGCTCCGTCCCGCGCGGGAGGCTGATCGGCGCCTTTGCGGTGATCGGCGCGCTGCTGCTGTCGAAATACGTCTATCTCGCGTCGATGACGAGCTACTACGCCTTCTTCATGATGGATCGCTTCGCGATCACGGCGAACGAGGCGCAGGTGTACCTGTTCGTCTTTCTCGGCGCGGTGGCGGCGGGCACGTTCGTTGGCGGGCCGATCGGCGACCGCATCGGCCGCAAGGCGGTGATCTGGGTCTCGATCCTGGGCACCCTGCCCTTCACCCTGATGCTGCCGTATGCCAACCTGCCGGTGACCGTGGTGCTGAGCGCCATCATCGGGCTGGTGCTTGCCTCGGCGTTTTCCGCTATCGTGGTCTACGCGCAGGAGCTGCTGCCGGGACGGGTCGGCATGGTTGCGGGCCTCATCTTCGGCTTCGCCTTTGCCATGGGCGCGTTCGGGGCCGCCCTGCTGGGACTTCTGGCGGACGCCACGGATATCGGCTTCGTGTTCCAGATCTGCGCCCTGCTCCCGGCGCTCGGCATATTGACCATATTCCTGCCCCGGACAGACGCATAGGACAGCACGATGGACGAGACCCAGGAAAAATCCATCACCATCACCCGGATCATCGCAGCGCCGGCCGAAGAGATTTTCGCGGCCTGGACCGACCCGGCGCTGCTGGAGCAGTGGCAGGCCGAACAGGTGGAGTTCGAGCCTTTCGCGGGCGGCAGTTTCCGGTTCGAAACCAGCGACGAGGAAGAGCCGGGCACGGTGCATGTGGTGACCGGCGAGGTGCTGGCGTTCGAGCAGGACCGGCGGCTGGTCGAGCGCTGGAGCTATGGCGAGGCGGACGCGTTGGCGGACTCGATCCTCACGGTGACCTTCGCCGACAAGGGGAACGGGCGCACCGAGGTGGCGCTGGTCGAGGAGAGCGAGGAGCATGCGGACCCGCAGTCCCGTATCTTCTCGATCGAGGCGTGGAACGCGGCGCTCGAAGAGTTGGCGGAGCTGCTGGAGTAGCGGCTCCCGCGGCCAGGCTGGGCACGCCGTGGCTTGGAAACATCGCGCTGTATTCCGGCAATGAATGCCGGAATGACATTGGAGTTTTTGGCTCCATCCCGCCTCATCTACAGGGTGTCACCCCGGTATTCACTACCGGGGTCCAGAAGGGTGCCGGCCAAAACCGCGACGGTGGACCGGCCCTATAGAAACAAATCCTCGTAGAGCCGGCGGGCCATTTCCTCGGGAGTTTCGATGGCGCCGTGGAGGGTGATGTCGGGTGTTTCGGGGGTCTCGAAGGGGCTGTCGATGCCGGTGAAGTTCTTGATCTCGCCGCGCAGCGCCTTGGCGTAGAGGCCCTTGGGATCGCGCGCGGCGCAGACCGCGAGGGGCGTATCCACATAGACTTCGGTGAAGGCGATATCGCGGGCGATCTCGCGCGCCATGGCGCGTTCCTTGGCGAAGGGCGAGATGAAGGAGACGAGGACGATCAGCCCGGCATCGGCCATGAGGCGGGCGACTTCGGCGACGCGGCGGATGTTCTCGACACGGGCGGCCTCGGTGAAGCCCAGGTCCCTGTTGAGGCCGTGGCGGACATTGTCGCCATCGAGGATATAGGCGTGACGGCCCTCCGAGGTGAGGCGCTTTTCGATGAGGTTGGCGACCGTGGATTTACCCGAGCCGGAAAGGCCGGTGAACCAGACGATGCGCGGAGTCTGCTGCTTGAGGCGGGCGCGGACCTCGCGGTCGACGTCGAAGGACTGGTAGGAGAGGTTTTGCGCGCGGCGCAGGCCGAAGCTCACGACGCCGGCGCCGAGCGTGGCGTTGCTCATGCGATCGATGAGGATGAACCCGCCCGTGGCCGGGTTGTCGGCATAGGCGTCGAAGGCGATGGGCCGGTCGGTCGCCAGGGTCACGGTGCCGACCGCGTTGAGCTCGAGCGCCCTGGCAGGACTTTTCTCCAAGGTGTTGACGTTGATGGCGTGCTTGATGCTGGTGAGGGTTGCCGGCACCTGCTGGGCGCCCAGCTTTAGCAGATAGGAGCGGCCGATATAGGCGGGTTCGTCGGCCATCCAGACCAGGCGCGCCTCGATCTGGTCGGAGACCTCCGGCGTCTGGCCCGCGGGGGCGAGCATATCGCCGCGCGAGATATCGATCTCGCGGTCGAGCACGAGGGTCACGGCCTCGCCGGGGGCCGCGGCGGGCCTGTCGCCGTCCATGGTGACGATGCGCGCGACGATCGCGGGCTTCTTGGAGGCGGCGACGACGAGCGTGTCGCCGACCTTGACCTCGCCGGAGACCAGCGTGCCGGAAAAGCCACGGAAGTCGAGATCGGGGCGGTTGACCCATTGCACGGGGAAACGGGCGGGCTTTTCGGCCTCGTCCTCGGAGACCGCGACGCTTTCCAGATATGGGAGAAGCGGCGTGCCGGTGAACCAGGGCGTATTGGCGCTGCGGGAGACGATATTGTCGCCCCGCAAGGCCGAGACCGGGATGGCGTGGAGCGAGGCAAAGCCGAGGTCTTTGGCGAAGGCGCGGTATTCCGCCTCGATGTCGGAGAAGACGGTCGCAGAATAGTCCACGAGGTCGATCTTGTTGACCACGAGCACCACGTGCTTCACGCCGATGAGAGAGAGGATGAAGCTGTGACGGCGGGTCTGGGTCAGGAGGCCTTTGCGGGCATCCACCAGCAGGATGGCGAGGTCGGCATTGGACGCGCCGGTGGCCATGTTGCGGGTATATTGCTCGTGGCCGGGCGTGTCCGCGACGATGAACTTGCGCTTCTCGGTGGAAAAGAAGCGGTAGGCGACGTCGATGGTGATGCCCTGCTCGCGCTCGGCGGCGAGCCCATCGACCAGGAGCGAGAAGTCGATGCCTTCGTCGCCCACGTGCCGGTTGCGGCTTTCCTGCTTGAGGCTCGCGAGCTGGTCGTCGAGGATCATCTGGCTGTCGTAGAGCAGCCTGCCGATCAGGGTGGACTTGCCGTCATCCACGGAGCCGCAGGTGAGGAAACGCAGCAGCGACTTGCCGGTCTGCTGGGCGAGCCAGAGCTCGAGATCGGCGGCGGGAACGGGCTCAGGGGCGGAACGCGCCATCAGAAATAGCCCTCCAGCTTCTTCTTTTCCATCGAACCGGCGGAATCGCTGTCGATCAGGCGGCCTTCGCGCTCGGACGTGCGGGAGGCCTGCATTTCCATGATGATCTCGGGCAAGGTCGCGGCGCGCGAGGGGATGGCGCCGGTGAGCGGGTAGCAGCCGAGAGTGCGGAAGCGCACCATGCGCTCGGTCGGAGCTTCGCCCTCCTCGAAGCGGAAGCGTTCGTCATCGACCATGATGAGCGTGCCCGAGCGCTCGACCACCGGCCGGGGCTTGGCGAAATAGAGCGGCACGATGTCGATGCCCTCGGCGTAGATATAGGTCCAGATATCGAGCTCGGTCCAATTGGAGAGCGGGAAGACGCGCATGCTCTCGCCGGGATTGAGGCGGGTGTTGAAGACGCGCCAGAGCTCGGGGCGCTGGTTCTTGGGGTCCCAGGCATGGGCAGTGTTGCGGTGGGAAAAGACGCGCTCCTTGGCGCGGCTCTTTTCCTCGTCGCGGCGCGCGCCGCCGATGGCGGCGTCGTAGCGGCCTGCGGAGAGGGCCTGGCGCAGGGCCTGGGTCTTCATGACGTCGGTGTGAAGCGCGGAGCCGTGGATGAAGGGATTGATCCCGGCCGCGATGCCGTCGGGATTGGTGTGCACGCGCAGCTCGAAGCCGTGGCGTTCCGCGGTTGCGTCGCGGAAGGCGATCATTTCCTTGAATTTCCACGTGGTGTCGATGTGGAGCAGCGGAAAGGGAATCTTCGAGGGGAAAAAGGCTTTTCGCGCGAGGTGCAGCAGCACGCTCGAATCCTTGCCGATGGAGTACATCATCACCGGCCGCTCGAAACTCGCCGCCACCTCGCGGAAGATCTCGATGCTTTCGGCTTCCAGCCGCTGAAGGTGAGTGAGCATGGCCCTGCGCATATCCTTGAAGTGGCCCGGAAAATGCCCCAGCACCCCCCGGGATTCAATGCGCTGGCCGACGCGTGCGGACAAGTAAACCGCGGCTTTGCGCGGATCGCCCAGCCCCAAAACATCCATTCCGCCCCAACGCGATGGCGCGCGCCCGGTGCGGCGGCTGCGCGGCCGGAAGGAGAAAACAATTTCCGGTCGAGTACCGCGGCCACGTGGACGGCGGGGCATCGGACTGGATTCCGGCAATGAATGCCGGAATGACATCGGGGGTTATATATCCCGTCCCAATCTCCGGCTGTCGGCAAGATCGTTGCACCGTCGGCCGCTCCGCCGCGTTAAACTTTACACATGGGCCCTCGAATGGGGAACGGCTTTGCGAGAGACGGCAAGCGGCCTTGTCGCGGCGGCGCTGCCTCATTAGGTTTCCGGTTCCTGCCAATTTGAATTCTCAAGGTCATGACCCGTCACAGCAACATTACCCAAGTCGTGGGCAACACGCCGCTGATCCGCCTCAACACGGTATCGGAGGCAACCGGTTGCGAGATCTGGGGCAAGGCCGAGTTCCTGAACCCGGGGCAGTCGGTCAAGGACCGCGCGGCGCTCTACATCATCCGCGACGCAGAGCGGCGCGGGGCGCTGCGACCCGGCGGCACCATCGTCGAGGGCACGGCGGGCAATACGGGCATCGGGCTGGCGCTGATCGGCAACGCCTTGGGCTATCGCACGGTCATCGTGATCCCCGAGACCCAGAGCCAGGAGAAGAAGGACGCGATCCGGCTGGCTGGCGCCGAGCTGATCGAGGTGCCGGCGGTGCCCTACAAGAACCCCAACAATTACGTCAAAGTTTCCGGCCGTCTGGCCGAGAAGCTGGCGGACGAGATGCCGGGCGGCGCGATCTGGGCCAACCAGTTCGACAACATCGCCAACCGGCAGGCGCATGTGGAAACCACGGGTCCGGAAATCTACGCCCAGACGGACGGCAAGATCGACGGTTTCATCTGCGCGGTCGGCTCGGGCGGCACGCTGGGCGGGGTGGCCCTGGCGCTCAAGGAGCGGGACGCCAATATCCAGATCGGCCTGGCCGATCCCGAAGGCGCAGCGCTCTATAATTATTACGCCCATGGGGAGCTGAAATCCTCGGGCGGCTCGATCACCGAGGGCATCGGCCAGGGGCGCATCACCGAAAATCTCAAGGACCTGGTGGTGGATCATCCGTTCCAGATCCCCGATGCCGAGGCCCTGCCCTATATTTTCGACCTCGTGCGCGAGGAAGGGCTGGTGCTGGGCGGCTCGTCGGCCATCAATATCGCCGGCGCGGTGCGGCTGGCCCGCGAGCTCGGGCCGGGCAAGACCATCGTGACCGTGTTGTGCGATTACGGGAATCGCTACCAATCCAAGCTGTTCAACCCGGAATTCCTGCGCGGCAAGGGCCTGCCGGTGCCCGAATGGCTGGAGCGGCGCCCGTCCATCGACATCGGCGCGGTGATGGAGCTTTCCGAGGCCGGCTGATCAGCTATGCCCCCTACTCAATCGGCGGCGGGATCGTGATATAAGCGAAAACCGTTCAGTGCCTGAGCGAGGCTTTCGCCCTGCGTGGCCTTGCAATGCCGAAACGCGATTTTCGCCCTTGGAGCTTCGACCTCGATGAATTCGAGGTCGAAGCTCCAAGTCTTTGCTCTGTCGCGCTTTGCGGCGTAGCTGAACCCGATTGAGTGCGGATCCCTGTGCTTGAAACGCTGATCGAAAATTTCAGCCTGATCGCGACGCTCTACGTCCTGAATTACGGACTGGCCGCGGTTTGCGCCGCGCGGGAGATCATGATCTCGCGCACCTCGCAGGCGACCATCGCCTGGCTGCTGTCGCTGGCGCTGCTGCCCTTCCCCACCACCATCGTCTATCTCGTGGTGGGCTGGAAGCTGTTCGACACCATGGCCGACGAGAAGCTGCGCTCGGGCCGGAGCTGGCGCGTCAGCCGGGCCGAGCAATTGCGCATCGTCGACCTGGAATCGAGCCATGAATGGCCGGTGCTGACCAAGGTGGCGGAGCTGCCCTTCCTCTACGGCAATGCCGCGAACCTGCTGATCGACGGGGAAGAGACCTTCGGCTCGATCCTCGACGGCATCGCGCGGGCAGAGCGCTATATCTACATCGAGTTCTATATCATCCGTGACGACGATCTCGGCCGGCGTTTCGCGGACGCGCTGATCGAGCGCGCCCATGCCGGGGTGGAAGTGTACCTGCTGTACGACGACGCGGGGAGCTTCTGGCTGCCGCGGCGCTATATCAGGCGCCTGCGGGCGGCGGGCATAAGGGTCTATTCCTTCAATCACCGCCACAGCTTCCTGCGCATCTACGGCCCGACCCGGATCAACTACCGCAACCATCGCAAGATCCTCGTGGTGGACGGCGAGGAAGCCTGGGTCGGCGGGCACAATGTGGGGGACGAATATCTCGGCAAGGACCCCAAGTTCGGGCGCTGGCGCGACACCCATGTCCACCTGGCCGGCCCATCGGCGCTGGCCTGCGCGGCGGTGTTCCGCGAGGACTGGTACTGGTCGGTGGGCGAGGAGCTGTCGCACCCGCCTCCGGACGATATCCGCACCCCCGGCGAGGAGCCGATCCTCGTCATGCCGACCGGACCGGCGGACGCGCTGGAGGACTGCTCCATCGCCTTCACCGAGGTGATCGCCCGCGCGCGTGAGCGGCTGTGGATCGTCTCCCCCTATTTCGTGCCGGGGATCGAGACCACGACCGCGCTCTATGCGGCGGCGCTGCGTGGGGTGGACGTGCGCATCCTCCTGCCCGAGCGGCCGGACCACATGCTGGTCTGGCTCGCAAGCCACGCTCATGCGGACCAGATGGTGCGGCACGGCATCAAGGTCTATCGCTACGAAGGTGGTTTCCTGCACCAGAAGGTGATCCTGTGCGACGACCAGCTCGCTGGCGTGGGCACGGTGAATTTTGACGCGCGCTCCTTCGCGATCAATTTCGAGGTGACGCTGTGGTTCACCGGGCCAGTGATGATCGAGCGCATCAAGGCCATGCTGGACGTGGATCTGGAAAGCTCGCGGCTGACCACGGCGATCGCGCTGCGCAAGCGCAACTTCCTGTTCCGGCTGGCGTGCCAGGGGGCGCGGCTGTTTTCGCCGATTTTGTAGGTGTTGGCGTTGGGGTTGGTTGAGAGGTGCGCAGGAGCCGAGCGCTCGCGTTCGCAGCGATATCGCGCTGGATTCCGGCAATAAATGCCGGAATGACATCGGGGATTGAACCCCTATCCTGCCCCACTCTCAATCGTCACCCCGGCATTCATTGCCGGGGTCCAGGAGATGCGGCCTCAATGGATACGGTGCGAAGCGACCCGATCAGCCGTCCGCAAAGCCCGCTTCAGGCACCGGGCATGCCGCGGCGATGGTCGCGAACGCCTTCTCCCCGCCCGCGGTGGTATAGGTGCGATCCGGCTCGCCTTCGACCGAAACCGTGAACGTGCCGTCTTCGAGAAGGATCGCGGATAGCGTCTCGTCGAAGTTCAGGCCGCCTTCGAGGACCATGAGGTCGTCGAGGTCGAGACGCGTGCCCATGACGGCGATCGCGTACTCGCCCGCGTTCCCGGAAATCCGCACCTGGGTCGCCAAACCACCCGGCGCATCGGGCAAGGCGGCGAAATAGGTGAACGCGACCACGTCGCTCCCGACCGGGCAATGGAACATGATTTCCACGTGGTCGGTGTCCGGGGTGCCCCAGGCGAGGGTCAGGTCATCCTCGTAGGTCGAAAGCATCCATTGCGGCGGGCTTTCCTGCGCGAAGGCGGCGGCGGGGAGCACGAGAGCGGGAAGGATCAGGAACCGAAATCTCGTCATCGCAATCGCTCCGCTTGGGGCTCACTGGAATGGTGGCGCGAACATCAGCCCGCCGGTGGTCCAGAGCCCGTTCTGCCCGCGCAGCAGCGGCGCGTTGGTGCCCGAGCCGAAATGGCGGTCGTAGACCTCACCATAATTGCCTACGCCGCGGATTACGTCACGCATCCATGTGGGAGACAAGCCGAGCGGGGTGCCGAGGTCTCCGTCGAGCCCCAGCAGAAGCCGGATGGCGGGCGTGCGGGCGGAGGTCAGGGAATCGATGTTCTGCGAGGTGACGCCCAGCTCCTCGGCATTGATCATGGCAAAGATCGTCCAGCGCACGATGGTGAGCCACTGCTCGTTGGCCGAGAGCACGACCGGGCCGAACGGGTTCTTGCTCAGGCGCTCGGGCAGGATGATGTGGCGCGCGGGCTCGGGCACGGTGCGGCGGATGGCCTGCAGCCAGCTCGCGGGGCCCGAGATCACCTCGCAGCGACCGGAGCGATAGGCGACCGCGAGATCGTCGCGATCCTCGTAGAGCAGCGGTTCGTAGGCGCTTCCGTTCTGGGTGAAGAAGTCCTCCACCACGCGGGCTTCCTCGCTTCCGGCGGCGACGCAGACGGTGACGTCGGAAAGCTCGTAGGCGGAGACGGCCTGTACGTCCTCGCGCGCCATGAAGGCCTGGCCGTCATAGAAGCTGGTCGCCACGTAGGTGGCGCCGTAGCGGGTGTCGCGCTGCATGGTCCAGGCCGCGTTGCGTGAGAGCAGATCGACGTCGCCCTGCTGGAGATGGGCGAAGCGGCTGGTGCCCGAAAGCGGCCGGAACTCGACCCGCGAGGGATCGCCGAACACAGCCGCGGCCACAGCGCGGCAGATATCCACGTCAAAGCCCGACCAGAGCCCGTCGGAAGTGCGCTGGGCGAACCCCGCCATCTGCTGGGTCGAGCCGCAGATGACGTAGCCGCGCTGGCGCACCCTATCGAGGGTGGAAAACTGGAAGGCCGGCAGCTCGGAGGCGGTGGGGGCCGGCGCCGGCGCCTCCTGTGCGGGAAGCGGGAGCGCGGCGAAGAGGGCCGGGATCAGCGAGAGCGCGGCCAGGGCGCGCCGGCCGTTCGAAAAGCGGCCGCCCTGCCCCGGTCTGCCGTTTCGTTGCGCGTGCTGGCCCTGCTCCAGCGACCGGACAAACCGTTTCGTTACGCTCACAATACCTGCCGTCCGGCCGATCCATCTCTTGGCGCGCATATTGTCAGTCCCGACCGGCAGGTCAAGCAAAGGCGCTGTCACATTCGCGGTTCGCCCCGGGTTGGATCTCAACGCGCCTCGCTAGTGCAGGATTTGGCTGAGGAACAGTTTCGTGCGCTCGTGCTGGGGATTGGAAAAGAAGGTCTCGGGATCGTTCTGCTCGATGATCTGGCCCTGATCCATGAAGATGACGCGGTTGGCGACCTGGCGGGCGAAGCCCATTTCGTGGGTGACGCAGATCATGGTCATGCCCTCGCGGGCCAGCGAAATCATGACGTCGAGCACCTCCTTGACCATTTCGGGATCGAGGGACGAGGTCGGTTCGTCGAACAGCATGATGCGTGGCTGCATGCAGAGCGCGCGGGCGATGGCGACGCGCTGCTGCTGGCCGCCCGAAAGCTGGCCGGGATATTTGTGGGCCTGCTCGGGGATCTTCACGCGCTCGAGATAGTGCATGGCCGTCTTCTCGGCCTCTGCCCTGGGGATGCCGCGCACCCAGATCGGAGCCAGGGTGAGGTTCTGCAAGATGGTAAGATGCGGGAAGAGGTTGAAGTGCTGGAACACCATGCCGACCTCGCGGCGCACCTCGTCGATGCGCTTGAGGTCCGAGGTGAGCTCCACCCCTTCCACGATGATCCGGCCTTCCTGGTGCTCCTCGAGACGGTTGATGCAGCGGATGAGGGTCGACTTGCCCGAGCCCGACGGGCCGGCGATCACGATGCGCTCGCCGCGCATGACCTTGAGGTTGATGTCGCGCAGCACGTGAAAATCGCCGTACCACTTGTTCATGCCGATGATCTCGACCGCGACGTCCGTCTCGGACACCTCCATGGCCGGACCATCGGTGGCGGCGGCCATCGTGCCGGACGCGGGTGTTGCAGCGGTCATGGGCGTTATCTCCGGTGGCCGGTGTTGAGGCGGCCTTCCATGTAGATGGAGTACCGCGACATGGCGAAGCAGAAGACCCAGAAGATGGCGCCGGCGAACAGATAGCCGGTGATCGCCTGGGTCGGGGAATTCCAGTTGGTGTCGTTATTGGCGCTGCGTACCGTGTTGAGCAGTTCGAAAATGCCGATGATAGAGACGAGCGAGGTGTCCTTGAACAGGGCAATGAAGGTGTTCACGATGCCGGGGATCACGTGCTTGAGCGCCTGGGGCAGGATGACCAGCATGGTGGACTTGAGCTTGCTGAGCCCCAGCGCGGCGCTGGCCTCGTACTGGCCGCGCGGGAGGGCCTGGAGCCCGCCCCGGACCACTTCGGCCACATAGGCCGACTCGAACAGGATGATGCCGACGATGGCGCGCAGCAGGTTATCGATCGTCATGCCCTGGGGCATGAAGAGCGGGAACATGACCGAGGCCATGAACAGGACGGTGATCAGCGGCACGGCGCGCCAGAGCTCGATGAAACCGACGCAGAACGCCTTGACGATGGGAAGCTTCGATTGCCGCCCGAGCGCCAGAAGGATGCCGAGCGGCATGGAGCAGACGATGCCGAGAACCGAGATGATGAGGGTGAGCGACAGGCCGCCCCATTGCTCGGAGGGCACGGGGCGCAGGCCGAACACGCCGCCGATCATCAGGATGCCCGCGATCACCGGATAGACGACGAAGAACAGGACGACGTTCGTCCGCTTGAACGGCACGGAGGGGATGATCAGCGGCACCAGCAGCGCCAGCCCGAGCAGAAGCATGACGTTGACGCGCCAGACCTCCCCCAGCGGATAGAAGCCATAGAGGAAAAAGGTCCAGCGGGCGCCGATGAACGGCCAGCACGCGCCAACCTCGCGGCCGACCTCGATGGGACGGCAGACGACGCCGCGCTGGCCTTCTGGATCGGTGAAGACGGCGGTGAAGACCGTGAAGTTGAGGACCTGCCAAAGCGCCCAGCCCACGAAAGCGAGCAGCAGGACGCTCGCGAGTGAATTGACCGGACCGGAGAAGAGATTGGCGCGCAGCCAGGCGAGGATGCCGGCATTGCCGCGGGGCGCGGGGCGCTCGCCGATGATGCCGGGGCTGACGTAAGCGGTATCGGACACTTGCGTCTCCTATCGCTCGGCCAGCGCCACGCGGGCGTTGTACCAGTTCATGATCAACGAGGTGACGATCGAGAAGGTGAGATAGACCGCCATGGTCAGCAGGATGACTTCGAGCGCCCGGCCCGTCTGGTTGAGGGTCGTGCCGGGAAAGACGCTGACCAGCTCGGGAAAGCCGATGGCGGCGCCGAGCGAGGAATTCTTGGTGAGGTTGAGATACTGGCTGGTAAGCGGCGGCACGATCACGCGCAGGGATTGCGGGATGATGACGAGGCGCAGCCGGTCCCCCTCCTTGAGCCCGAGCGAAGCGGCGGCCTCGGTCTGGCCGTAGCTCACGGACTGGATGCCGGCGCGCACGATCTCGCCGATGAAGCCCGACGTATAGATCACGAGGCCGAGCAGAAGTGCCGTGAGCGTAGGCGGCACGGCCATGCCGCCGGTATAGTTGAAGCCCGCGAGCTCGGGGAACGACACGGCGAGGTTCGTGCCGCTGAGCACCCAGGCGGCCGCGACGACGACGATGAAGACGCCGAGCGCGGGCAGCAGAACCATCTGCCGCCGCCCGGTGGCTTCCAGATGCCGACGCGCCCGGTAACGCAGCGCAAATCCCGCGGCAATGCCGATGGCGGCAGCGACGAGCACGATCCAGAAGCGATCGTCGAAGATCGGGCGCGGCAGGTAGAGGCCGCGCAGGTTGAGCACGGCGCCGCCGGGAATAACGATCGACTCTCGGACCGCGGGCATGGTCGCGAGCACGGCGAAATACCAGAAGAAGAGCTGGAGCAGCAGCGGGACGTTGCGGACGATCTCGACATAGACCGTCGCGACCTTGCGGAGGAGCCAGTTGGGCGAGAGCCGCGCTATGCCCACGGCAAAGCCGAGGATGGTCGCGAGCACGATGCCGATCACCGCGACCAGCAGGGTATTGAGGATGCCCGCGACATACATCTCGAAATAGGTCGAGGACCGATCGACCGGGATCAGCGAGAAGTTGATCGCAAAGCCCGAGGTGCGGCTGAGGAAGTCGAAGCCGACGCCCCGCCCCGTGGCCGCGATGTTGCGCGCGGCATTGGCGCCCAGCCACCAGAACAGGCCGCCGACCACGATGACGAGAAGAACCTGGTACAGGATGCCGCGAATGCGCGGGTCGTTATACCAGGAGTCGGCGCGGACGACGCGCTTGGCGTCCATGCTCCGGGTTGCCATGGGCAAAGGTCTCCGGCCAGGCCGTCCGGTACAGGCGAACGGCGACGCAGCTTGCAGTGGCGAGAGAAGCCGGCGCCTCGAAAGCGAATCCCCTTGTCATGGATTCGCTTTCATAGGACGCCGGTCCGGTTCAACCGATCAGCGGATCGGCGGCGCGTACTGGATGCCGCCGTTGTTCCACAAGTTGTTGATGCCGCGTGGAATGCCGATGGGCGTCGATTCGCCGAGATGGGCCTCATAGAGCTCGCCGTAATTCCCCACATGGGAGATGATCCGGTAGGCCCAATCGTTGTCGAGGCCGATGAACGCGCCGAAATCACCCTCCTCGCCGAGCAGGCGGCGGATGGAGGGATTGTCGGAGTTCAGCATCTCATCGACGTTTTCCGAGCTCACGCCGAGCTCCTCGGCGTTGAGCAGAGCGTAATAGACCCAGCGGGTGATGTTGAACCACTGCAGGTCGCCAGCACGGACCGATGGCCCGAGCGGCTCCTTGGAGATGATCTCGGGCAGGATGACGTGGGCATCGGGATCGGCGAACCCGGAGCGCTCGGAGGCCAGCACCGAGGAATCGGTGGTGAAGGCGTCGCAACCGCCATCCTCATAGGTCTGGACGGTCTCGTCCTGGCCCACGAAGGTCTGCGGCACGAAATCGAGCCCGTTGGCCGCGAAGTAATCGGCGGCGTTGAGCTCGGTGGTGGTGCCCTGCTCGATGCAGATGGTGGCGCCCGAAAGCTCCAGAACCGAGCTGACGCCCGAATCGGCGCGGACCATGAAGCCCTGGCCGTCATAGAACATGGTGCCCACGAAGGTGATGCCGAGCTCGGTATCGCGCTGCATGGTCCAGGTGGTCTGGCGCGACAGGATGTCAATGCTGCCGCCCGACAGGGCCTCCCAGCGGACGGTGGTGTTGAGCGGGGTGTAGCGCACCGCGTCCGGATCATCGAAGATCGCGGCCGCGACGGCGCGGCAATAATCGACTTCGATGCCGACCCAGTTGTTGTTCTCATCGGGAATCGAGAATCCCGAAACGCCTTCTGTGACGCCGCATTGCAGGTAGCCGCGCGACCTCACCTCATCGAGCAACTGGGCGTTGGCGACGGAAGAAATCGAGGCTACCGCAGCAGCCACTGCGATAGTAAACAATTGCTTTTTCATAGTGTTGCCTTTGTTTCCTAACCCTTGTTATCAACACCCCGGGCCGGAAGCTTCGGCTCCGAAGCGCCTTGAACGCGGGCGGCGTTTGCCGTCGCCGCCCTTCGTATTGGCCTATCCCATCCCAGTTTTGCCGCTTGCGTCAAGTCTTGCCCGGCATGATTGTGATCATCATCGAACCGCTGCCTAAATGAGCAGCAGACTTGCTGTCCTATTCTCCGCCTGCAGGGACTCACTTTCATGACCGATCCGAAAAGCCCCGGGCGCCCCCGCGCCGCCGCCACCCGCTTGACCCATGACGGCCGCAGCCCGGCGGCGCAGCATGGGTTCGTGAACACGCCGATCTATCGCGGCAGCACGGTGGTGTTCGACACGCTCGATGCGTTCGAGGACATGGGGATCCGCTATCGCTACGGCCGGCAGGGCACGCCGCTGACCACGGGGATCGAGGAGATCGTGACCGACCTCGAAGGCGCGGCGGGCACGCGGCTGGCGCCCTCCGGGCTTTCCGCGATCACGGCGGCGCTGCTTTCGGTGCTCTCGGCAGGAGACGAGGTGCTGGTGACCGACAGCGCCTATGAGCCGACCCGCATCTTCTGCGACCGCGTGCTTTCGCGCATGGGGATCGCGACCCGCTATGTCGATCCGCGCATCGGCGCGGGAATCGCCGGGCTGGTGACGGAGCGGACGAAGGCGATCTTCGTGGAATCTCCGGGATCGCTGACCTTCGAGGTGCAGGATCTGCCGGCGATCCGCGCAGCGCTGGGGGACCGCGAGGTCGCGATCCTCGTGGACAACACCTGGGCGACACCGCTTTTCCACAGACCGCTCTCGCTGGGCGCGGACATGGTGATCCACTCGGGCACAAAGATGTTCGTGGGCCATGCGGACGCGATGTTCGGCACGGTGTCGGCCAATGCGGCCTATATGGACCGGCTGAACCAGACCCATCGCACGCTCGGGCTCACCGCTTCACCTGACGACACCTTTCTCGCCACGCGCGGCATCAGGACGCTTGCGCTGCGCATGGAGGAATTTTCGCGGCGCTCGGTGGCGCTGGCGCAGTGGCTGGAGGCGCGCGACGGGGTGGCCGAGGTCATCCACCCTGCCCTGCCCTCGCATCCGGACCACGCGATCTTCACTCGCGATTTTTCCGGCTCGGGGCCGCTGTTCACCTTTGCCCTGCCGCCCGGGCCGCGCGAAGCCGTGGCCGCGTTCGTGGACGGGCTGGAACTGATTGGCATGGGCTATTCGTGGGGCGGCTACGAGAGCCTGATCCTGCCGTTTACGCCCGAGCGCACGGCCCAGCCCTGGACGCGGAACGAGCGCATGTTCCGCGTGCATGTGGGGCTGGAAGGCTTCGAGGACCTCGTCGCGGATCTCGACGCGGGGATCGCGCGCTACCTCTCGCGTCTGTAGCGCGCGATCAGCGGCACGAACAGGCCGTGGATATGGGAGACCACGCGGCCGTTCTCGATGCTCATGCCCCAGCCGCGCGTGGCGAAGAGATCGCGCACCGCGAGGCTGAAGATGGTGCCGACGAACAGCCCGCCGATCACGTCGGTGAGATAGTGGTCGCCCACTACGATGCGCGAGAGGCCGATCAGCACGCCGAGCGCCAGGAACAAGCCGCGGAAGCGGCCATTGGTGAGGGTGAAGAGCACGATCGAAAAGGCGATGGCCGTTGTGGAATGGCCGGAGGGAAAGCTGTGATAGGCGTTCTCGAGGAGATTGAAAGGATGGAAATCGAGGCTGGACGCATTTTCGACATAGGGGCGCGCGCGGCCCACGATGCGCTTGATGATGACCGTGACGATCCCCGGCAGCGCCACGCCCACGAAGATGAAGCCGCCGCCGAGCACGAGCCCTCGCATGGCCTGGCGCCAGGCATCGTCGAGCCGGGCTTGCAGCGCAAGCGCCGCCCCGGCCACCACGAGGGCCGAGGGAATCAGGATCCAGTCGGACTTGCCCAGGCGGGTGAGCCGCAGGAAGAGGGCGCGCTCGAAATCGGGCCAGGCCTGAAGGGCCTGGCTCACCGGTTCGTCGAGCAGAAGAGCGCCGAGAAGAAAGGCGAGCAGCGCGATGCCCGCGACGAGGGCGACGTGGCCCGGTGTAAGGCGTTGGCGCAGGGCGTCGAGGCTCCGCGCGGAAAACGTTTCGGCGTGGAACACGGCGACGGCTCTCCCTGCCTTGATGGACCGGCGGCAGTCCGGGTAACACGCCTTGGCAAGCATGGAAAGAATGTGTAATCGGTGCACCAGCCCGTGTCGGGGTATAGCTCAGCCTGGTAGAGCACCGGTTTTGGGAACCGGGGGTCGCAAGTTCGAATCTTGCTGCCCCGACCAATCTTTAGGGAGTTGGGGCCTATGACGGCACGGATCTACCGGCCCAGCCGCAATGCGATGCAGTCGGGCAAGGGCAATACCCGCGAGTGGGTGCTCGAGTTCGAGCCGGAAGTGCCTCGCACCATCGAGCCGCTGATGGGCTACACTTCTTCGAGCGACATGCGCCGGCAGATCAGGCTGCATTTCGATACGCTCGAAGACGCCGAGGCCTATGCGGAGCGCGAGGGCATCGCCTATCGCGTGCTGCCTGCGCATGAGCCGAGCGTCAAGCGCGTCGCCTATTCGGACAATTTCCGCCACGACCGCAAGGCGCCGTGGACGCATTAGCGTTCGAATTCCTTATTCTCGGCCGGCATCTGGCCCCATCACCCCCGGCCCCTCTCCCTCAAGGGGAGAGGGGGGCGATAGAACCGATAAGCCACGGGCTCCCCTTCTCCCCTTGAGGGAGAAGGTGGCTCGCCCGAAGGGCGAGACGGATGAGGGGTGGCGATGCCGTACCACCCGCCAACGGTGCGGCTCTAGTCACAACGGAAACAAAACGGGCCGCCTCTTGCGAGGCGGCCCGTTATCATTTGCAGCGCTGCGCGGCTTAGGCCGCGGCGAAAGCCCTGGGCTTCTTGCTGAAGCGGCGACGGCGGCGCGGGGCGTCCTTGTCTTCGGACCGGGGGCCGGTATGGCGCTTGGCGGTTGGATTGGCCGGGGTCGCGCCGCGCGGACGCTGGCCGGCCTGCGGACGCGTGCCGCTGGCGGTCGGGACTTCGCGCTTCATCAGGCGCTCGATGGCGAGGAGAAGCTTGACCTCCTCGGGCGTGCAGAAGGCGATGGCCTCACCCTCGGCCTCCGCACGGCCGGTGCGGCCGATACGGTGGACGTAGTTCTCCGGCACCTGCGGCAGGTCGTAATTGTAGACGTGGGTGACGCCGGGAATATCGATGCCGCGCGCGGCCACGTCGGTCGCCACGAGAATGCGGGTCTCGCCGGCCCGGAAGGCCTTCAGCGCGCGATCGCGCTGGCCCTGGCTCTTGTTGCCATGGATCGAGGCGGCGTTGAATCCGGCCGCGACCAGCGCCTTCATCAGCTTTTCGGCGCCATGCTTGGTGCGGCCGAAAACCAGCGAGAGCGCATCGGGGCGCGACCGCAGCTCCGCGACCAGCGCGTCGAACTTGGCGGCGGGGGACACGAAATGCACAGACTGGGTGATGGTGTCCGCGGCCTTGCCGGCGGGCGCGACCTCGATCCGCACCGGATCGGTGAGATAGGTCCGCGCCAGGTCGGCGATGGGCTTGGGCATGGTGGCCGAGAACAGCAGCGTCTGGCGCTCGCGTGGCAGAAGCGTCGCGATGCGGCGCAGGGCATGGATGAAGCCCAGGTCGAGCATCTGGTCGGCTTCGTCCAGCACCAGGTAATGGGTGGCGCCAAGCGACACCGCCTTGCGGTCAATGAGGTCGAGCAGCCGGCCCGGCGTGGCGACAAGCACGTCGAGACCGCGCGCCAGAGCCTTGATCTGGTTGCCGACGGACGCGCCGCCCACCACGGTGGTGGTCTTGAGACCGGTGCGCGAGGTGAAGTGGCGCAGGTTGGTGGCGATCTGCTGTGCCAATTCGCGTGTGGGCGCGAGAATCAGCGCCCGCACCTGACGCGGGGCAGCAGCCTCGCGCTCGGCGGTGAGCCGGGTCACGAGAGGAAGTGCGAAAGCCGCCGTCTTGCCGGTGCCCGTCTGGGCGAGCCCAAGCACGTCGCGGCCGGCCAGCACATGGGGAATGGCCTGGGCCTGAATCGGCGTCGGAGTTGCGTGCCCGAGCGAATCGAGCGCGGAAAGAAGCGTTTTGGGAAGGCCAAGGGCCTCAAAAGTGGTCAAATTTTATCCTTTGCCGGACGGAACGCGCCCGGTACTGGCGCCGGCATGGTTATGCGGCGCGCATTGCGGTTGCAGCCAGGCGCCTTGCGCCAGACCGTTTGCACCCCGCGTGACATGGGAACATTGGAGAATGCGACCGCCGGCTCCAGAAGGGCTGCGCTTGCCGAAAGGGTCGGCGCGCAGGGGCTGCTCACGCGGCAGCGAGGGTCGCTGGGGATGGAGATGCGCTCGATGGCCCGCAATGTCAAGGCGCCATCGGCAAAAGGCTGGCGACCCCGGCAGGATTCGAACCTGCGACCAATAGCTTAGAAGGCTACTGCTCTATCCGGCTGAGCTACGGGGCCGACTGGCTTGGTCCTAACGCAGTTTGCGCGCTTTGTCAGGATCGCGTCGCGATGAAAGGCAACCCGGCCACGGCGGCGAGCAGGTCGGTTTGCGTGACCAGCCCCACCAGCTTGCCGGCCGCATCGACGATGGCCACCGCGTGATTGCGTCCGTCGGTGAGGACCGGGAGCAGCGCCAGCGCCGGGGAATTGGGCGCGCTGGTCGCAGCGGGCGCCATCGCCTCCTCCACCCTATGGTGCGCGTGGGCCAGATTGCGCAGGCCCACGATGCCTTCGAGCCGCCCTTCCCCGTTCACGACCGGCAACGTCCTGATGTTGTGGCGCAGGAGGAGCGCTCGGGCATCCTCGGCCGGAGTGGTGCGCCCCACGGTGACGATATCGCGCGACATGACGTCCGAGCACAGCAACGGCCCGGCCGAACGGAGGGTGGCCTGCAGCGCGACCTCACGGAGCAGGAGATCGAGATCGCCGCGGTCGATGTCGAAGGTTTCGTCCAGCCGCGCGAGCGCGGCATCCACGTCCGCCTGCTGGAACCCAACCCGGCTCTCGGCGGGCGGATCGCGCGTCTCGTGCACATTGGTCGGCATGGGAACGGCGCTGTGAGGATAGCGCCGCCGCGTGAGCCTGTGGAAGCCGATGGCGAAAACCACGAGGATCGCGGCTTCCATGCCCACGGGCACGAAAGGGAAAAGAAATCCGAACGTCTGCACCGAAGACCCGCCCAAGGCAGCCATGAGCGCGGTGGCGGCGCCCGGCGGATGCAGCGAGCGGGTGAGCGACATCACGGCGATGGCGATCGCCGCCGCAAGCGGCGCGGCGAGCGCGGGCTCAGCGACGAAGCGCGCCACCATAACGCCGACCATGGCGGAGATCACGTTGCCGCCGATCACCGGCCAGGGCTGGGCCAGCGGGCTCGCCGGAACCACGAACACCAGCACCGCCGAAGCCGCGATGGAGGCGACGAGATAGGGCAGCCCCTCATCGGTCCCCAGAATCGCGATGCTGAGGACGGCGACGAGGCCGACGCCCAGAAAGGCGCCGAGGCAGGCTACCGCCCGCTCGCGCAAGGTGGCGCCGGCAAGAATCGGAACGAACAGGCGCTCGAACCAAGGGGCCGAGCGGGATTGCTCGGGTGCGGAGTGCTTCGTCATGGGAAGGGAGACCGGGCGAGACTTCAGGCCGTTCTTTTGACCCGGAACGGGCACAGAAGAAAGCTCCAGCCGCTTCGATCTTTCAGGGGAAGCCGGATGATTTTTCCAAGGTTTTCGTGCGGCTTGGAAGACGGCGAGCGGCCTTCAGCATTTTGCGCCCGGCGGTCTTGGTGCGCGTGGTGACATCGTCTGGATTCCGGCAATGAATGCCGGAATGACATCGGAGGTTGTGCTGCGATCTCGCCCCTTACTCCGACCGTCACCCCGGCATTGCCGGGGTTCAGCATGCAGGCCAAAATCGCGAATGCCGATTGACCTAGTCCTGCCCCACCCTCGGGTGCTGCATGGTGTCGCCCGCCTCGATACCGAGCTCGGCGGCGCGGCCGCCGGGGATTTCCAGCACGAAGCGCACAGGCTCGCCCGAGGGGATCGCGGTGGTGTCGAGCGGCACGGCGTTGGCATGGACGCGGGCAATGGTGCCGTCGGCGCGAATGAACAGCATGTCGAGGGGGATCAGCGTGTTCTGCATCCAGAACGCGACCGGGCGCTCCTCGAAGAAGTCGAACAGCATCCCGGCGTCGGGCGCGAGCTCGTCGCGGAACATCAGGCCCTGGGCTCGGCTCTCGGCCGTGTCGACCAGCTCGATCTCGAAGGTATGGACCGCGTCGCTCGAGGTGATGGTGAGCGTGTTCTCCGACCCGGCCGCGCCGGCGCTGTTGAACCAAAACAGGGCCGCGGCGACGATGACGAACAGCGCCGCGCCCAGTGCGAGGAATGTGCGGCGATCGAGGGTCATCTGCGTTTCCAGGTTAATGGGAGGACGGGCCGTCGCCCCAACCGTCCGGCCGGATTTCGGCAACCATAAGGCCCTTGGGACCGTCGCCATAGCGGGCGAGCACGTATTGGCCCGGGCGCAACTCCGCGAGCCCGTAGCGGCGCAGGGTTTCCATGTGGACGAAAATATCCGGGTGCCCCTCGCCCGCGGAAAGGAAGCCGAAGCCGCGCACGCGGTTGAACCACTTGACCTGGAGCCGTTCGAGGGTCGAGGTCGGCTCCACCTGCACATGGGTGCGCGCGGCGGGCATCTGAGAAGGATGCCGCGCGGTGGATTCGTCCATCGAAAGGATGCGGAAGGCCTGGAGGCCGCCGGGACGGGTCAGCGCCTCGACAACGATGCGCGCTCCCTCGAGAGCGGTCTGGTAGCCGTCGCGACGCAGGCAGGTGACGTGCAGCAACACGTCCGCGCCGCCGCCATCGGGAACGATGAAACCGAAGCCCTTGCCCGCATCGAACCATTTTATGGTTCCCGCGACCTCGACGCCGTCGATTGCCGAGTGAGCCGGATGGAGATCGGAATCGTCCACGCCCTGGACCCCGTCGTCCTCGGCCCTGCCGTCGGACCGGTCCGTTCTCGAAGTGTAGTTGCCCCCCATAGATCACGCCTTTTTACAGACTTGGTTTGCAGCCCCAAGCAGGCTACGCGCATCACAATTGAGGCAGTCTGGCCGATTCAAAACAAAAAGTTAAGAACCCCGGACGAAGAAAGTTCAGCCTGTGGCGAAGGTTCCACGCCTTTGGCAAAAGCCGAGCAAATCCGGGCTTTTCGCGTGCCCTTCCCGCGCCTATCTGCTAGGCTCGAGGGAGCGAACGACAGGCGAGAGAGACCGATGAAGTATCTGCACACCATGGTGCGCGTGAGCGATATCGAAGAGAGCAAGCGCTTCTATTGCGACGGGCTGGGGCTCGTGGAATCGCGGCGCGTGGACAATGAGGCGGGCCGCTTCACCCTCGTTTTCCTCAATGCGGCGGGCGACGAGCATGCGCAGGTCGAGCTGACCTATAACTGGGACCCCGAGGACTATTCCGGCGGGCGCAATTTCGGCCATCTCGCCTATCGGGTAAAGGACATCTATGCGCTGTGCCAGCACATGGCCAATCTCGGGTTCACCATCCACCGCCCGCCGCGCGACGGGTATATGGCGTTCGTGAAATCGCCCGACGGCATCTCGGTGGAACTGCTGCAGGAAGGCGATGCCCTGCCCCCGCAGGAGCCCTGGGCCTCGATGCCGAACACCGGCACGTGGTAAGCCGGGCACGCGGCGCGCGTTACATACACTTTTAACCATCCCCGTTGACGGGCAGTTAGCCACCTCCGGTTACGCTTTCTTGGTCTTCCAATCCAAAGCGTCCGGAGAAGCACATGCAGATGCGCCTGCTTTCCGTCATCGCGATGATGCTCCTGCTGTTGAGCGCCTGCGCACCCATGGCGATGTTCGCTTCGGCGAGCGGCCCCGGCTATTCCGGGCTTCAGAGCAATTTCGGCACGCTCGTGACCAGCAGCAATGTCGACACCTTCTGTCTCAATCCCAAGCTGCGGCTGGCGATTTGGGATTTCGAGGGCTATTTCGGCAAGAAGGTGGTGATGAGCTCGGGCTATCGCTCGCCCTCGCACAATGCGTCCGTGGGCGGGGCCGAGGCCTCCTATCACATGCGCTGCGAAGCGGCCGACTTCTACATTCCCGGCGTCGATAAGGCGCGGCTCATCGCCTATGCCATGAGCAACGGGCTGGTCGGCGGGCTGGGCTGCTATCCGGGGCAGAACTTCATCCATGTGGACGTGCGGGACCGGCCGCGCGGCTATACCCGGCCGGTGACATTCAGCGGCTGCTGAAAACCGGTTGGGGCGTCACGATTGGGTCTTGCGCTCGGTCGATGCCCCCCCTATACACCCGGTCACGGTTGAGCGCCCTTCGTCTAGCGGTCTAGGACGCCGCCCTTTCACGGCGGAAACACGGGTTCGAGTCCCGTAGGGCGCGCCACCGTAATCCTGCCCGGTCTTATGGCCGGTGCATTGCACTCGGCGATGTTCGAGGCTATCTAGCAGGATGCATAGTGGCTCGGTTTGCCACGCAATCTGGCCCGCGCCCTTCGTCTAGCGGTCAGGACGTCGCCCTCTCACGGCGAAAACAGGGGTTCGATTCCCCTAGGGCGCGCCAATTCCCTCATATTCAGCGATCAGACCGGCGGCGGTGCCGCCGTGGCATTTTCGCGATCCGCGGCTAGACGCAGCCGATCCGCTCCGCCCCAGCCCGCGACGATTCGGGCCGAGACGACGCCGAATCCGAAGACGAGCAGCAGCAGGGCGATGGCCCAGCCCAGGAACGGCACCATGATGAGCAATCCGCTCACGATCAGGGACACGCCGAGCACCAGGACTCGCTGGGCGTTCGACGTCACGGGCCGCGCGAGGGTCCAGAGCCTGTGCCCAAGGCCATAGACGCCGGCCAGGTAGGCAAGGCTGCAGGCGAGCACCACATAGATCAGCACGGCCGGCAAGAGCACGAGGCCAATGAGGGTGAGCGCGGTCACGGGCACGAGGCCCAGGGTGGCCGCGAATGCGAGGACGCCAAGCCCGAGCCTGCGGAACGGGCGCACCGCAGCCAGGGAGGCGAGATCGGCGGCGAGGCGCGGCGCCGCGATGATGAACAGGGCGCCGACAACGAACAGCACCAGCCACCAGATCACGATCGCCCAGATCGCGAACCAGAAGAAGCCCCAGGCGATGTTCAGGGCTGTCCTGCCTGCCTCTCCCGTATCATCGGGTCTGCCGACCTGGACGCTCACCCGTTCGGCAGGTGCAACTGAGGCCGGCACCACGATCTCGCTCGCGGCCTGGATGGACAAATTGCCGTCCACGCGGGCATTGGGCCCGAAGGTGATGCTCTCGCCGTAGAAAGTGACGTCGCCGGCGATCGGCGCGTTGAGCGTGAGCACCCGTCCCGTGACCAGCAGCGCCCCCTCGATATCGCTCTCGACCACGAGGCTGGCGCCGGCGAGGCGAACATTGCCCGGCACGGCCTCGGTCGCGTTGACCAGCACGGTGTTGCCCATGGCGGTGATGTCGCCGGCCACCGAACCCAGCACGTTCACGGTGAAGCCGGCCGCATAGAGGTCGCCGCCGATCGCCGCATTGGCATTGACGGTATACCCGGCCATGTGGGCATCGCCGCCTACGGGCACGACGAGCGTCACGTCATTGCCAGCCATGAAGGCGTCGCGTTCGACGGGCTCGGCGATCGTGGTGTTCTGCCCGGCGCTATAGGCGTCACCGCCGAACACGAAATTGTTCTGCTCGGCCATCGCTGTGGCGGGCAACAAGGCTGACAGAACGAGAATAACCGGCAGGATGTTCATGGGAGTCTCCTTGAAGGATGCTTCCCCTGCACCCTTGCCGACGACGACATCTTGACGCGGATCAAGTGTACGGCGCCGAATTGCTCGCGGCAACCCGTTGGCGGAGGGCAAGGCAGCCGGTCGTCGGCGTTCGATCATGACCGCACGGGAACCGGCCACGCCACGGCGTGTTCACGCATGGTCTGAGGCGCGAAGGCCATGAGCCAGATCGATATCGTTCTCGCCCTTGCGGCGGGGATCGTGATGCTGCTGGGCTTATGGTCCAAGCCCATCAAGAAAAGCGTGCTGCAGGAGCCGGTGATCGCGCTGGCCATCGGGGTCGGTGTCGGCCCCTACGGGCTCGGCTGGCTGGATCTCGCCACCTGGGGCGACGGCGCCGCCATCCTGCGCGAGGCGGCACGGCTGACCATGGCCGTGGGGCTTGTCGCAGTCGCTTTGAGCATCGACACGCGGACCATCGCACGGCTCTGGCGGCCGCTCACGCTGCTTCTCACCCTCGGCATGGTGGGAATGTGGCTGGTGGCCTCCGGGCTCGCCATGGGCTTTCTTGCCCTTCCGCTGTGGACCGCGCTGCTGCTCGGCGCGATCGTCGCGCCCACGGACCCCATCGTCGCCGCGTCCATCGTCTCCGGCGCGGTTGCCGACCGCCATCTGCCGCGGCGGTTGCGCGACACCATCTCCTTTGAATCCGGCGCCAATGACGGACTGGCCTATGCCATCGTCATGCTGCCGATCTTGATGATCGCCCAACCGGCCGACACGGCCTGGACCGAATGGCTGGTCGACTCGCTTCTTGTCGGCACCCTGGGCGCTGCGGCGATCGGCGGCGCAGTCGGGTTCGGTGCGGCACGGTTGCTGGCGCATGCCAAGCGCCGCAAGCTCATCGAGCGTCATTCTTTCCTCAGCTACACCATCGCGCTGTCGCTGCTGACGCTCGGGATCTCCACCCTTATCGGCGCCGAGGCGCTGATCTCAGTCTTCCTTGCAGGGCTCGTCTTCAATGCCTGCACCGACAGCGACCAGGCGCACGAGGAAGAAAACGTGCAGGAGGCGATCGCCAACCTCCTGACCCTGCCGATGTTCGCATTGTTCGGCCTCGCCGCGCCGGTCGAAGACTGGATCGCGCTCGGGTGGCCGCTCGCGGGCGTCGTGGGCGCGATCATCCTGCTGCGGCGAGTTCCCGTGGTTCTGGCCATGGCGCGGGGTTTCGCGCCACTCACCCTGGCCGATACGATCTATGCGGCCTGGTTCGGCCCCATCGGGTTTGCCGCGATCTATTATGCGATCGTGGCTGCGGAAGCCGTTGGCGATCCGAACCTCTGGACGCTCGCAAGCGCCATCATCTTCGGCTCGATCGTGGTGCACGGCATGACGGCAACACCGTTCACGAGGCTTTACGGCCGCGTGACGCGGAGAGCGGACTAGCTCCCGTCTTTCCCGTCGCGAGCGCTCTTGTCACGCGCGCCCTTGCCGAGATCGCGGCGGGCGCGGACATCCTTGTCGAGCTTTTCGAAACCTTCGATCAGGCCATCGGTCTCGCCACGCGCGCCGGCCTGGGCCTGACGCTCGCTTGCGACCGCGGTCTGGTCGTCGCCCTGCAGGCTGTTCCTGCCCTTGATGTCGCTCGCGAGATCGAACTCATCCAGTTCTTCGCCCGGCGGGTTTACGCCTGCCCCCGCGCCACCTTTATTGCCAATCGAGCGCGTCGATTTCGGTGCATTGGCCTTGCTGCCCATGGTCGGTTCTCCATGTCCGTTTCCATGGAGGCAATCCCGCATGCGCGCTTTGGGTTGCATCCCGGGTGGTAGCGGCCCCTCACCTTTCGGTGCGGGGCCGGACCGTGCGCGTGGTCAGAAGTTCGCCAGCACGTCCTCACCGGCGGGGCGCTGGAGGCCGTCCTCGAAATATTCTTCCCAGATCCGGGCCCAGGGCCGGTCGAACCAGTCGGGAATGCGGTATTCGATCACCGTGCCCGGGGTTACGGGCTGGAGCCGGCCATCGACGTTCCACAGGTTTTGCTGGCACTCCTTCCACTGATAGCGAATCTCGGAGCTGGGCGAGTCGAGATAGGAATAGACGACCTCGAGGCGCAGCGGCGCGACGAAGGCCAGCGGATCGTACATGATCACTTCGAGGTGGATGTTGCCGTCCGCGTCGCGGGTATAGGTCTCGATGGATTCGAACTCGCTGCTGAATTCGGGCAGCGCGTGGCTCATCCACCAGCCCTGTACGTTGTCGGTCCAGACCACCAGGGTCTCGTCATCCCAGAAGCCGACCGATTCGCCATACCATTGCGCGATCTGGGTGACATGCTCCTGCCCGATATGGACCTGCCGCAGGATGTTGAGCGCGGTGCCCGAGAGAAGCTGCACCATGTCCGGGGTGACGGTGAACTGGACATCGCGGATGGCCTGGGCCCACCAGCGGACCATGCCCTCGGGGTAGCAGGTCGAGGACTGCCATTGCGGCGAGTTGCTGACCGCCACGTGGTAGAGCACCTGGGCGAAGCGCTGCTGGTAATCCGGGGTCAGCGCGGCCATCAGCGTGCCGGTCTGGATGTTGTTGCCGAAGCTCCATTGCTCCGGCTGCAGCGTGCGCGAATTGTACCAGCCGCTCCAATCCGGCGGAGGATTGTCGCGATCGTAAACCGTTGGGCCGCCATTCTCCTCGGCCTGCGCCATCAGCGCGTGGTAATGCTCCTCGGCGGTTTCATAGGGATAGGGACTGAACAGCTCTTCGGGGGTGAGCCCATAGTCGCAATCGCCCCAGTCGCCGACGAAATTGTCCACCCACATCTCGTCGATGCGCACGGGCGTATTGCAGCGCGTGTAGCGCGGATCGGCCCAGAGATCGGAATCGAGATAGAAGTCGGTGGTGGTGAACAGGTCCACCGGCAGGGCCTCAACACCCGGCGGCGGCTGGCTGGGATCATCGATCTCCTGGGCGCCGGTCGTCGGCGCGAACAGCATCGCCGCGGCGACCGCAAGCGCGGACGCCGAGAGTACAGTTTTAGTATTCATTATAGTCCTCCTCGTTGTGACCGCCCTCCCAGACGATCACGCGTCCCTTTTTAGCGCAGCGCCAAAGTGGGAACCAGAGAGAGAGTGGGCTGGCATCGATTTTGGCCGATGACAACTTGGCGATCCCGTGCTCCCCGCCGCGCCCGAGCGGTGCTAAGCAGGAAGGCCCCTCAGCCGAACCGAGACGAAAGCTGCCATGACCGACACTCTTTCCGCTGCCCTTGCCCGTGCCGACGCCAATCTCGACTCCAGCGTCGACCGCCTTTTTGAGCTCCTGCGCATCCCTTCCATCTCCACCGACCCGGCCTATGCCGGCGAGTGCCGCGCCGCGGCGGGCTGGCTCAGCGATGCACTGGGCGAACTGGGCTTTGAGGCTTCGGTGCGCGAGACGGCCGGCCTGCCCATGGTAGTGGGGCACCAGCGCGCGCAGGACGGCAAGCCCTCGGTTCTGTTCTACGGCCATTATGACGTGCAGCCGGTCGATCCACTTTCGCTCTGGGAGCACAATCCCTTCGCGCCCACGTTCGCGGAGGAGAACGGGCGCAAGGTGATCCGCGCCCGCGGCGCGTCGGACGACAAGGGACAGCTCATGACCTTCGTCGAAGCCTGCCGCGCCTGGCGCGAGGTCACCGGCAGCCTGCCGCTCAATGTGTCGGTGCTGTTCGAGGGCGAGGAAGAGAGCGGCTCGCCCTCGCTGATCCCGTTCGTCGAGAGCACCGCCGAGGAATTGAAGGCCGACGTAGCGCTGGTCTGCGACAGCGACATGTGGGACGAAGCGACCCCCTCTATCATCACCATGCTGCGCGGGCTCGTAGGGGAGGAAGTCGAGATCAGCGCGGCTTCGCGCGACCTGCATTCGGGCATGTATGGCAATGCCGCGCGCAATCCGTTGCAGGTGCTCGCGGAGATCATCGCCTCGCTGCGCAATCCGGATGGGTCGGTTGCGGTCGAGGGCTTCTATGACGGGGTCGCGGAACTGCCGCCGCACGTAGCCGAGCAGTGGAAGCGGCTGCCCTTCGACGGCGCGGCCTATCTCGGCGCCGTGGGTCTCTCCGTGCCCGCGGGCGAAGCGGGCCGCTCCGTGCTGGAGCAGATCACGTCGCGGCCGACCTGCGAGATCAACGGCGTTTCCGGTGGCTATACCGGCGAAGGCTTCAAGACGGTGATCCCGGCCAAAGCCAGCGCAAAGATTTCGTTCCGGCTGGTGGGCGAGCAGGATCCGCAGAAGATCCGCGAGGCGTTTCGCGCGCATGTGCGGGCGCGGCTGCCTGAGGATTGCACGGTGCGGTTCTCCGAGCATGGCGGCTCGCCCGCGATCACGGTGCCGGCGGACGGTCCGATGCTGACGAAGGCGCTGGCTGCCCTGACCGACGAATGGGGCAAGGAGGCCGCGATCGCAGGCACCGGGGGCTCGATCCCGATCGTGGGGGATTTCAAGCGCCGGCTCCGCATGGATTCGCTGCTGATCGGCTTCGCCCATGCGGACGACCGCATCCACTCGCCCAACGAGAAATACAATCTCGAAAGTTTCCACCGGGGCATCCGGTCGTGGGTGCGGATTCTCGACGCGCTGGCGCGGTAGGACGTAAGAGCACCCCTCACCCCCGACCCCTCTCCCTCAAGGGGAGAGGGGGTGATAGAGCGGATAAGCCACGGACTCCCCTTCTCCCCTTGAGGGATTGAGGAATGTCTCGAAGGGCAAATCGCTCGGGGAGCGATTTGAATGACGAACGTGGCCGGAGCGAAGCGGAGGTCGGATGAGGGGTGCCTCTCTACCCCCCCGGCACCGCCAGATCGATCAGCCGGAACTGCACTGTCTCCCTGCCCTGCCAATGGTCCAAACCGAGGGTGCCGGCGACATGCACCGTGTTGCCGTCACGCGCGCGTAGCAACGTGTCGCCCAGAGGCGTGCCGGCGGCGCGGAAGGCGATGCCCTTGAGCCTTGCGCCATCCCCCGATGCCAGCGCGAAGCGCACATGGCCGCCCTCGCCCACGATCTCGGGAAAGCGGATCGTGTGACCGGGAAAGGCGAAGACCGGGGTGGGATTGCCCGAGCCATAAGGACCTGCGCGTTCGGCGTCGCGGACGAAATCGGTATGCGCGCCCCGGGCCGTGAGCGCGGCGTCGATCTTGAGCGCGGTGCGCTTGCGCGCTTCCGCTACCGCTGGGCCGAGCATTTCCGACAGAAAGCCGCGGAACGGCCCGATCTGGCCCGGCGCCAGGGTGACGCCCGCGGCCATGGCGTGGCCGCCGCCCTTTTCGATCAATCCCTCCTCGACCGCGGCGACCACGGCCGCGCCCAGGTCCACGCGAGGCATGGAGCGGCCCGAGCCCGTGCCGCTGCCGTCGGGCCGCAAGGCGATGGCGAAGGCCGGACGGCCAAAGCGCTCGCGCAGCCGGGCCGCGACCAATCCCACCACGCCCTGGTGCCAGTTCGGCGAGGCGGTGACCAGCACGGGCGGTCCCTCCCCGTCTCCGATCTCGGCCTCGGCGGCGGCCATCGCCTCCTCGCAGGCCTCGTACTCGATGCGCTGGCGCTCGCCGTTGAGCGCATCCAGCTCGCCAGCGATGGTCAGGGCTTCGTGCGGATCGTCCGTGGCGAGCAGGCGCGCGCCGAGCGCCGCGTCCCCGATGCGACCGCCGGCATTGATGCGCGGGCCGAGCAGGAAACCGAGGTGATAGGGATTGAGCGGGCCATTGACCCGCGCCGCGATGGCAAGGCTCGATAGCCCGGCGTTGGCGCCCGCGTGCATGGCTTCGAGCCCGCGGACGACGAAAGCGCGGTTGAGCCCGGTCAGCGGGACCACATCGCAGATGGTGGCGAGCGCCACGAGATCGAGATGCGCCATAAGGTTGGGCAGGTCGGTCTCGCCTGCTTCGCGCAGGATGCGGCTGGTGGCCACGAGCACCATGAAGGCGACGCCTGCGGCGCTGAGCGTGCCGAGCCCGGAAATGTCGTCGTGCCGGTTGGGGTTCACCAGCGCGTTGGCATCGGGAAGCACATGGGGCGCGATATGGTGATCGACCACCAGCACGTCGACTCCGCGCGCCCGGGCATGGGCGATGGCCTCGCGGCTGGCGGTGCCGCAATCCAGGGTCACGATCAGGGTCGCACCGGCGGCGATCAGCGCGTCGATGGCGGGGATGTTCGGCCCATATCCCTCGAAGATGCGGTCGGGAATGTGGACCAGCGGCGCGATGCCGAAATGGCGCAGGTAACGCACCAGCAGGGCCACGGAACACGCCCCGTCAACGTCGTAATCGCCGAAGAGCGCGACGCGCTCACCGTCGCCGATGGCGCGGGCGAGCCGGGCGGCGAGCGCCTCCATGTCCACGAGGCTGTAGGGCTCGGGCATGAGCGCGCGGATCGTGGGATTGAGATAGTCCGCCGCCTCCGCCGTGCCGACGCCGCGCCCCGCGAGGATACGCGCCAATACGTCCGGTATCCCAAGGGTCTGGGCGATGGCGGCGCTCTGGCGCTGGGCCATGACGTCAAGCCGATCGGTCCATCTCCGGCCGGTTATCGAGCGCTCGACGTTGAGAAAGGCTGGGGTCTGCTCCATGTGCCCGACCTAGCCGCCTTTTGTGCGGACGTCGAGGTCTGGTGCGGCGTGCCGCAACTTCGCCCGATTGTGCTAAAAGTTTGCATCCGCCGCATTTCGCGGTTTCCGGAGGCTATTGATGAACACCAAATTATTGCTCCCGCTCGCTTTCGCGCCCTTCGTTCTGCTGGCCGCGTGCGAGTCCAACGAGACCCCGACGCCCGCCGCCACGGTGGAGGTTGACCCGCAGACCGAGGATGCGCTGGATGATGCCGGCGACGCGCTGCAGGACGCCGGCAATGCGATGCAGGACGCGGGCAACGCCATGATGGACGCCGCCAATTCCGCCATGACCGCCGCCGAGCAGGAGCTCAACAATGCCGGCGAGGCCGCCAACACCATGGCGACCGAGATGCAGGGCGCGGCCAACGACCAGATGACCGCGATCACCGAGCAGATGCAGACGACGATCGACGAGAACATGACCCAAGAGCAGCAGGCGCAGGCCGTTCTCGACGCCCGCACGGCCGCCGAGAATGCCGCGCGCACGGCGGGTCTTTCGGCAGAGCAGATCGCCCAGGCCGGTGATGCCGCGGAGAACGCCGCGCGTCAGACCCTGAGCTATGACGGCCCGCTGCCGGAGTAATCCAGCGATCGCGGCTTAGATTTTCAGCTCTCGATGTGTCATGGCCGGGCTCGTCCCGGCCATTGCATTTTGGACGCTAGCGCCGGTGCTCGGTGCGGATCCAGCGCGAGGTATGGGACCAGGAGCGCATCACCACCGACGAGGTGACGATGCTTTTCGGCGTCCTCCGCACGCCGTCGAGCAAGCTGCCCTGGGTGACCCCGGTGGCGGCGAAAAGCACGTCGCCGGACGCCATGCGCTCGAAACCGAATTTCTCGTCCGGATCGATGATCCCCATGTCGCGCGCCCTGGCGCGCTTGTCGGACGTATCGAGAATGAGCCTGCCCTGCATCTGGCCGTCCATGCAGCGCATAGCCGCCGCGGCGAGCACGCCTTCGGAGGCCCCGCCCGAGCCGAGATAGATGTCGATGCCGGTTTCGTCAGTGTTGACGGTATGGATCACGGCCGCGATATCGCCATCGGCCAGGAGCTTGACCGCAACGCCCAGCCCGCGCAGCTCCGCGATGAGGGCCGAATGGCGCGGCCGGTCGAGGACGCAGGCCACGATCTCACTCACCGGCACCCCCTTGGCCTCGGCCAGCGCCGCGATATTGTCGGAGGGGCTGCGGTCGAGATCAACGATGCCTTGCGGATAGCCGGGACCGATGGCGATCTTTTCCATGTAGCATTCGGGGACGTGCATCAGCCCGCCCTCGCTGGACACGGCCATCACGCTCATGGCGTCAGGCTGGTTCTTGGCGCAGCCGGTGCTGCCTTCGAGCGGATCGACCGCCAGGTCGATCTTTGGCCCCTTCCCGGTTCCAAGCTTGGCGCCGTAGACCAGATCGCCGTTCATCTCGCCGATGACGACGCGGGCATCGACATTGACGATCCGCATCTCGTCTTCCATCGCAGCGACCGCCGCGAGGTCGGCCCTTCGCTCGTCGCCCTTGCCGCGCCATGCGGCGGCGGCAATGGCGGCGCGTTCGGTGATGCGGACGACTTCGAGCGCCAGCGCACGGTCGAGGGTGGCCGGCCGGAGGTCTCCGTCAACGACCGGCTGCAGGCCTACCTGCGACATGGCTAGAACTCCTCGATCCTGAATAGCTGCGGCTGTCCGGAGATGAAGCCATCGTCCGCGATTCGCGCCAAGGCCTCCCTCACCGCGCTTTCGATGGTCTCATGGGTGATGAGCACGACCGTGCGAACCGGCCCCTCATCGTCGCCCGGTGAGCTAACACGCAAATCCGGACGCTGTATGACACTTTCGAGCGAAATGCGCGCTTCCCCCATGCGGGTGGCAATGGCCGCCAGCGCGCCGGGCACGTCGCGGGCATTGAGGCGGATGTAATAGCCCCCGGTATGGACGCGCATGGGCGCGCGGACGCAAGGCTTGAGCTCGGCCGCGGGCACGCCCAGGGGCGGCACGTAGGTATCGCGCGCGATATCGAGAATATCCGAAAGCACCGAGGCGGCAGTGGCCTGCCCGCCCGCGCCCGGCCCTGCAAGCAGCAGCTCGGGCACGTGGTTGGTTTCGAGCGCGATGGCGTTGAGCACGCCATCGACATTGGCGATGGCGCTGGTCCTGCGTACCAGCGTGGGGTGCACGCGCTGTTCGATCCCCTCGGGCGTGCGCTCGGCGATGCCCAGGAGCTTGATCTTGTAGCCCAGGTCGCCGGCCACCCGGATATCGACCTCGGTGATGCGCGTAATGCCTTCCACGAAGATCTGGTCGGCCGCGATCTCGGTCTCGAAGCATAGGCTCGTCAGGATCGCGAGCTTGTGGGCGGTGTCGTAGCCCTCAATGTCGAAGGTCGGATCGGTTTCGGCATAGCCCAATTCCTGGGCATCGCGCAGGCATTCGTCGAACCCGATCCCATCCGTCCCCATGCGGGTGAGGATGTAATTACAGGTCCCGTTCATGATGCCGTAGACGCGCGTGATCGCGGCGGAGCCGAGCCCTTCGCGGAGCGTCTTGATGACCGGGATGCCTCCTGCCACGGCGGCCTCGAAGCCGAGCTGGGCTTCGGTCTTCTCGGCCAGGCGCGCCAGCGCAACACCGTGGCGGGCCAGTAGCGCCTTGTTGGCCGTCACCACCGGACAGCCACGCTCGAGCGCCGCGCGCACGGCAGCATAGGCCGGTCCGTCCTCGCCGCCGATCAGTTCGACGAACAGGTCGATATCGCCGTCGCGGGCGAGCGCCACGGGATCATCGAACCAGGTCATGCCGGAGATATCGACGCCCCGGTCGCGGGTGCGCGACCGGGCGCTGACCGCGGTGACCACCACCTGCCGGCCCAGCTTGCGGACGATGTCCGCCTGGTCGTTCTCGATGATGCGGATCAGGGCCGAGCCCACGGTGCCGAGTCCGGCGATCCCGACCCGGAGCGGACCTTCTGCTGCGCTGTCACTCATAATCTCTGCCATTTCTCGGCGCCTGCAGCCGCGCCGGCGGGCGCGGACGATGAGGGCGCCCGCGCTTCTTCAACAGAGTTTACGGCAAGGGGTCAAGGGGATCGCCGTGCGGCGATCCCCTTGCGGCTCAAGCCTTGGCAGCCTTGGCGATGGGCACGATATTGCCCTGGCCTGCCGTGCCGCCGAGGAATTTCTTGATGTTGCGCGCCGCCTGGCGGATGCGCTGCTCGTTCTCGACGAAAGCCAGGCGCACATACTGGTCGCCATATTCCCCGAAGCCGACGCCCGGGGCGACGGCCACACCGGTCTCGCGGACCAGGAGCTTGGCGAATTCGAGCGAGCCGAGATGGGCATACTGATCCGGGATCGGGGCCCAGGCGAACATGGTCGCGGCGGGCACCGGGATCTGCCAGCCGGCGCGCCCGAAGCTCTCGACCATGACATCGCGGCGGTGCTTGTAGATGTTGCGCACCTCTTCGATGCAACTGTCGTCGCCATTCAGCGCGGCCGCGGCCGCGACCTGGATGGGCGTGAAGGCGCCGTAGTCGAGATAGGACTTTACCCGCGCCAAAGCGGCGATCAGCCGTTCGTTGCCCACGGCGAAGCCCATGCGCCAGCCGGGCATGGAATAGGTCTTGGACATGGAGGTGAACTCCACGGCCACGTCGATGGCGCCGGGGATTTCGAGGATCGAATGGGGCGGTTCATCCTCGAAATAGATCTCGGCATAGGCGAGGTCGGAGAGGATGAATATCTCGTGCTTGCGGCAATACTCCACGACCTCCTTGTAGAAGTCGAGGCCCGCGACATAGGCCGTGGGATTGGCGGGATAGTTGAGGATCAGCGCGATCGGCTTGGGGATCGAGTGGTGCACGGCGCGATCCAGCGACCGCAGGAAATCCTCGTTGGGATCGGCGGGCATGGAGCGGACGACGCCGCCGCTCATGATGAAGCCGAAAGCGTGGATCGGATAGGTCGGGTTGGGCACCAGCACCACGTCGCCCGGCGCGGTGATCGCCTGGGCCATGTTGGCGAAGCCTTCCTTGGAGCCGAGCGTGGCCACGACCTGGGTCGCGGGATCGAGCTTCACCCCGAAGCGGCGGCCGTAATAGGAGGCCTGGGCCTTGCGCAGCCCCGGAATGCCGCGAGAAGTCGAATATCGGTGGGTGCGCGGGTCCTTCACCGTCTCCTTGAGCTTCTCGACGATATGGGGCGGCGTGGGCAGGTCGGGATTGCCCATGCCCAGGTCGATGATATCGATGCCCTCGGCGCGCGCCTTGGCCTTGATCGGGTTGATGTGCTCGAAAACGTAGGGCGGCAGACGGCGAATGCGATGGAATTCTTCGCTCATTTCAGTCCTCGGTGGGCATTAGCCCTCAGATGATCGCAGCCATGGATGGCGCAATCGCGGCGCCGGGCGCAAAGCTGCAGTGTCCAACGGTCATGGTGACTAAATGATAAACGGCAGCAACCGGTCGCCGGGCGCCGTGATCTTTACCGGCCCTGCCCCTGTCCCTACGGGAACAGCGGCAGAGCCGAAATAGCGGTTGCCTCGGGGAAGCCGAAGGCCAGGTTGAAGTTCTGCAACGCCTGTCCGGCGCTGCCCTTCACCAGATTGTCGATGGCGCCGATGACGATGACGCGGCCGGGAATGCGGTCGTTGAACACGTTGATGACGCAGAAGTTCGAGCCGCGCACATGGCCGGTGGCCGGAATGACGCCCTTTTCGGCCACGCGAATGAAGGGCTCGTCGGAATAGGCCTCGCGCAGCGCCGCACGCACGGCGTCGGCATTCTCGGCATGTTTCAGGCGCACGTGGCAGGTCACCAGCTCGCCCCGGCTCATGGGGATGAGATGGGGCGTGAAGTTGACCGTGACCCGCGCGCCCGCGGCCCGTCCGATCTCCTGCTCGATCTCGGGGGCGTGACGATGAGTCCCGACGCCGTAAGCGGTGACGCTCTCGCCAGCCTCGGCCATCAGCATGTTCTGCTTGGGGCTGCGGCCGGCGCCGGACACGCCCGACTTGGCGTCGATGATGATGTCGTCGGTCTCGATCGCGCCGGACTTGACCAGCGGCAGCAGCGCCAGAAGCGTGGCCGTCGGATAGCAGCCGGGGCACGCGATGATCTGCGCGGACCGAATCGCGTCGCGATTGTGCTCGGTGAGGCCATAGGCCACGCCGGATTGGAGCTCCGGCGCGGCGTGCGGCACGCCATAGACCGTGGAAAAGGACTCGGGGTCGCGGAAGCGGAAATCGGCGCCCATGTCGATGACGCGAATCCTGGGGTTGGCCGCGAGCACGTCCTTGACCAGAGCCTGGCTGGTCGCGTGCGGCAGGCCGCAAAAGACGACGTCCACCCCAGACCAGTCCACGGCCTCGTTGACCACGAGGTCCGGAAGCCCCGCGCCGGCGAGATGCGGGAACACCTCGGCCATCGGCTTGCCCGCGTGGGTATTGGCGGTCAACGCCACGAAACGCAGGTTGGGATGGCCTACGCCAAGGCGCAGCAGGTCGGCTCCGGTGTAACCGGAAGCGCCCAGAAGTGCGGCCCTGACGGGGGATTGCATCGCTCTTGCCCTGAATTATGTATTGTGTAAATGAAACGGTTCGCGAGGAGCCGTCATAATTACACGCCTTTGCATTGTAAATGGGGTGGCGGAACCGAGGCCGGCGAAAGGCGCCTGCGCCCGTGTTCCTTCTGTGAGGTTTCTATGACCAAGCGCATTGCGATCGCCACGATTGGCACGCAAGGCGACGTCCAGCCTTATGTCGCGCTGGCCTGCGCTCTCCAGAAACGCGGTTATTCGGTGGTCGTCGGCGCTCCCGACGATTTCGAGGACATGGTGACGGGCTACGGGCTCGAATTCCACAGCCTCGGGGACAAGATCCAGGAATTTCTGGCCCAGAGCCGATTCGAAAAGGCGATGAGCCAGTCGATGCTGGTCAACGCCCCTTCCCTTTTGCGCCAGGGCCAGAAGATCGTCGATACCGCGGCGCGGCTCTCATGGGACATGAGCCAGGGCGCCGATGCGCTGATCCTCAACATGAACACGAGCTTCGGCATCGATATCGCCGAAGCGCTGGACATTCCGGCGATCATGTCGGCACTCCAGCCGCTCAATTCCACCAGCGAATTTCCTCTCTGCGCCTATTACGGCCCCTCGCTGGGGCGCGCGTTCAACCGCGCGACCTATACGGTCACGACCATGCAGCAGATCTACTACAATCTGCCGCGCAACCGGCTGCGCCGCGAGCTGATGGGGCTGGAACCGCGCAAGAAGGGCGGGTTCTTCAAGGACACGGATGGGGTGAACCTCACCACGCTCAATGCCTATTCCGAGCACGTGTCGCCGCGCCCGCGCGACTGGCCCAAGAGCGCCATCGTCACCGGCTATTGGATGCTGCCCGACAATACCGGCTGGCAACCTGACGCGGCCTTCCAGAGCTTCCTCGATGCGGGCGAGGCGCCGATCTATATCGGCTTCGGCTCGATGCCCTTCGGCGCGGAGCGCAACACCGAAATCCTGCGCGAAGCCATGCAGCTCTGGGGCGGGCGCGCGGTGGTGGCGCGCGGCTGGGGCGGGATCAATCCCAAGGACCTGCCCTCGAGCGTCTTCGCCATCCACAAGGCGCCGCACGACCAGCTTTTCAAATACGTCCAGGGGGTGGTGCACCATGGCGGGGCCGGCACAACGGCCGCGGGCCTGCATCATGGGCGCCCCACCTTCGTCGTGCCGCAGACCGTAGACCAGCCGTTCTGGGGCCGGCGCGTCTATGAACTGGGCTGCGGGCCCAAGCCGGTGCGGCTGCGCAAGCTCACGCCCGAGCTTCTGGCCGATGCACTGGACCGGCTGTCTTCCGACCCCTCCTATCGCGACAATGCCGAAGCCCTGGCCCGCCGGCTCAACGACGAGGACGGCTGCGCCAAGGCGATCCGGGTGATTGAGCGCGTAATGGACAATTATGCGCCCCGTGCCTTACGCGTGCCGGTCACCAAGACCCGCCCGCGCCGGGCGCGCGTTGGCACAGGCCGGTAGGCGGAATACACGCCGCAGTCCATTGAGGCTGGACTCCGCCTACGCTGGGTAGCGATTAGGGATAGAAGGCGCGTCGATAACCTCGAGCCACCTTCACTCCTTGCCGCTCAGCTCACCCATCCGCAATCGAAGGGATCAGACCCCGCCGGCGCTTCCGCACGCCCAGGGGCCGTCTAGGCCCGCAGGCGGTAACCCGTGCGGAAGATCCAGGCGATAATCGCGACGGCCCCTGCGAGGAAGAGCAGAGTCACGGCCAGCGAGATGCCGACATTGACGTCGGCGGCGCCGTAGAAGCTCCAGCGGAAGCCGCTGATGAGATAGAGCACGGGATTGAACAGGGTGACGGTCTGCCAGACCGGCGGCAGCATCGCGACCGAGTAGAAGGTGCCGCCGAGGAAGGCCAGTGGCGTCACGACCAGCAGTGGAAAGAGCTGGAGCTTATCGAACCCGTCGGCCCAGATGCCGATGATGAAGCCGAACAGGCTGAAAGTGACCGCGGTGAGAATCAGAAAGCCCACCATCCAGACCGGATGCTGGATCTGGATATCCACGAACAGCGATGCTGTCGCCAGGATGATGAGCCCCAGGACCACGGATTTGGTGGCCGCCGCGCCGACGAAGGCGATGATGATCTCGATATAGGAGACGGGGGCGGAAAGGATTTCGTAGACCGTGCCCGAGAACCGCTGGTTGTAGATGCCGAAGGACGCGTTGGACAGCGATTGCTGCAGCAGCGACAGCATCATCAGGCCCGGCACGATGAAGGCGGCATAGCTCACACCCTCGACCGTCTGGATACGCTGGCCGATGGCCGCACCGAAGACGACGAAATAGAGCGAGGTGGTGATGACTGGGGCGAGGATCGACTGGAAGGCGGTGCGCCACCAGCGCGCCATCTCATAGCCGAAGATCGACTTGATCGCGTAGAAATTCATGCGCTTTCCTTCACCAACTGGATGAAGATGTCCTCGAGCGAGCTCTGCTGGGTGCTGAGGTCGCGGATCGAGATTCCCTCGGCATTGAGCGCCGCGATGAGCGAGGCGATGCCGGTGCGTTCCGAGCCGGCGTCGTAGGAATAGGTGAGCTCGCTGCCGTCCGAAGCCAGGGCCAATCCCAGGCTGGACAGGGCGGGTGGCACGGTTTCGAGAGGGGCTTGAAGCGTGATGGAGAGGCTCTTCTTGCCCAGCTTGCGCATAAGCGTGACCTTGTCCTCGACAAGGATGATCCGGCCGCCGGTGATGACCCCGACGCGGTCGGCCATCTCCTCGGCTTCCTCGATATAGTGGGTGGTGAGGATGACGGTGACGCCCTGCTCGCGCAGTTTGCGCACGAGGTGCCACATGCCCTTGCGCAATTCGACGTCGACGCCCGCCGTGGGCTCGTCGAGGAACAGGATTTCCGGCTCATGGCTCAGGGCCTTGGCGATGAGCACGCGGCGTTTCATGCCGCCGGACAGCGTCATCAGCTTGTTGTTGCGCTTGTCCCAAAGCGAGAGGTCCCTGAGAACCTTCTCGATATGGGCGTCGTTGCGCGGCTTGCCAAAGAGCCCGCGCGTATAGCTCACCGTGTCCCAGACGGTTTCGAACCGGTCGGTGGTCAGCTCCTGCGGCACGAGGCCGATCAGCGAACGGGCGCCGCGGAACTCGGTGACCACGTCGAAGCCGCCCACCAGGATGCGGCCGCTGGTGGGCTGCACCAGGCCGCAGACCGTGCCGATCAGCGTGGTCTTGCCGGCCCCGTTGGGTCCCAGAAGCGCGAAGATCTCCCCGCGCTTGATGTCCAGGCTGACGTCCTTGAGCGCCTCGTAGCCGGTATCGTAGGTCTTGCCGAGATTCTGGATCGAGACGACGGCATGACCGTCCGCGACGGTTCTCACGGTTGAGTCTCCTTGCCAAGGTGGGCCCGGGGATGTGCCACGGCGGGGGAAGAGATGCAACCGGCGGTCGACGCCGCGTTGCGCTGCCTGCCCACATGGTGGAGGGCGATTGCCAATTCCACCCCAGCAAAAGAAAAAAGTCCCCTTCCGGGGACTTCTTCCGCAATGCCGGCCAAAGCAGGTTCGGACCGCTAGCGCGTGTAGCGATAGCTGAAAACGGTGGCCGCGAGTGCGGGAATGACGGCGGCCGCGATCACCGAAACGAGGAGCACCACCTGATTGTTCGTCATGAAGGCCAGGATTCCGAGCGAGAGACCCGCCACCACATAGAGCCAGCCTCCGAAACGCTGAGTCGCCTGCCAGTTGGCGTCGTCGGCGAGCGCGGGCGGAATGCGTATGCCCGCGAGCGCGTTGCGGCGCGACTTCGGCAGCACGTTGCCGAGGACCACGAAGACCGCGGCCAGGGCCAGGGCGATCACCCGAATGATATCCACATCCATCCCGAGACCGATCAGGATGATCGCCGACTGGAGAACGATCGCCAGCGCCGTCATCGTCACGACAATGGCGTCCTCCACATGGACGCGGGCTTCCCGCTGCTGCGGCGTCGAGACGCGGCGCAATACCCAGAAGATCGCGATGATCGCGGCAGTGAGCGCCGGGGCGAGGAGCAGCGCCATGGGAGCGGGCGCGAACCGATCGGGCGTGCCGGCGATATCCCAATGGATCGGAAGGGCCTCGTCCAAAGGCAGGGCGACGAAGCCCCAGATCGTCAAGGCAATCAAGATGAGGACAAGCAGGCCCTGGAGCCAGTTCGAAGCACTCACGCGCATGTCAGTCTCCTTCCCTGAAAGCGAGGAGCGCGGCGATCGCCTCCTCGAGAATGGATGCGTTGAGGTGGTAGATGAGACTGGTCCCCCGGCGCTCAACCGTCACCAGCCCGGCCTCCCTAAGCGTAGCGAAATGCGACGAGAGGGTGGGCTTGGAAAGATCGAAATGCGCCGCCAGCTCCCCTGCCCGCTTGGGTCCTGTTTTGAGCAGCCGCAGGATTTCCCTGCGGACCGGATGGGACATGGCTGAAAAGACGGCGCTCAGGCTCACGCGTTCACCTCTCCGCACATATTTAGATAATCATCTAATTAGATGCAAGCCTAATGTTGCGCCCAAAGAAAAGGCCCGCCGAAGCGGGCCTTTGAGAAATCCGGCAAACGCGGATCAGCGCTTGGAGAACTGGAAGGACCGGCGGGCCTTGGCGCGGCCGTACTTCTTGCGCTCCACCACGCGGCTGTCGCGAGTGAGGAAGCCGCCGCGCTTCAGGACGCCGCGCAGCTCGGGCTCGTAATGGGTGAGCGCCTGGGAGATGCCGTGGCGCACGGCACCGGCCTGGCCCGAGAGCCCGCCACCGGTCACGGTGGCGATGACGTCGTACTGGCCGTTGCGGTCAGTGGCGACGATGGGCTGCTGCAGGATCATCTGAAGCACCGGACGGGCGAAATAGGCGCCGAATTCCTTGCCATTGACGGTGATCTTGCCGCTGCCGGGCTTGAGCCAGACGCGGGCGACCGCGTCCTTACGCTTGCCGGTGGCATAGGCACGGCCGTTCGAATCCAGCTTCTGGACATGGACGGGAGCGTCGCTGACGGCGGGCTGAGTGGCGGTGCCGAGGTCTTCGAGCGAATTGAGAGTCTCGGTCATTTGATTACAGCCTCACATTCTTGGAGTTCTGGCTCGCGACGTCGAGCGCCTCGGGCTGCTGGGCCGCGTGGGGATGCTCGGTGCCGGCATAGACGCGCAGGTTCTTGAGCTGGGCGCGGCTCAGCGGGCCGCCCGGCATCATGCGCCGCACGGCGTTCTCGACCACGCGCTCGGGGAAGCGGCCCTCGAGCAGCTGACGCATGGTGCGGTCCTTGATGCCGCCGGGGTAGCCGGTGTGCCAGTAGAAGCGCTTGTCGTCGAGCTTCTTGCCGGTGAACTTCACCTTATCGGCATTGATGACGATGACGTTGTCACCCATGTCCTGATTGGGGGTAAAGGTCGGCAGGTGCTTGCCGCGCAGGCGAGTGGCGATGACGGCAGCGAGGCGGCCGACGACCATGTCTTCGGCGTCGATCAGCACCCACTTCTTCTCGATCTCGCCAGCCTTGGCCGAGTAGGTTTTCATTGTCATTATCCCTGATGTCTCTGGTCGGGCCGCAGCGCGGCGGCAGCCGCGAAACGTCCCGGTTTCGCTAGGGTCAGCGAACCGTTGGACGCGGGAAATACAGGCCGCGCCCAAAGCCGTCAAGCAGAAAGATTTTATGCCTCTGAAACAATAGCTTACGGTTGTGGTATTATTTTACCACAGAGAATGCCGTTTCATATCAGAGAGATAGGCGACCACCATTCCGGTCAGGATGAAGGCCATGGCCTGATGCGCGAGCGCCACGGGAATGCTGACCACGCTCAGGAGCGTGATGATGCCCAGGCCGACCTGCATCAGGGTGGCGCCGGCAAAGCCGGGCACCCATCCGTGCACGCCCTCAAATCCGCGCCTGCGCCATCCCACGACGAACAGCATCACGACATAGGCAGCCGCCAGATAGGCGATCATCCGGTGGTTGAACTGCACGGTGAGCACGTTCTCGAAAAGGTTGCGCCAGAACGGATCCCGCGGAAACAGGTTGCCGGGCACGAGAGCGCCGTCCATCAGCGGCCAGGTGTTGTAGGTGAGGCCGGCATTGAGCCCTGCGACGAGTGCACCGGCGCCAATCTGGATCACCAGCAAGGCCACGAGCCCCCAATTGGCGATGACCCAGCCGCGCGATACAGACGTCTGCGGCCCTCGATCGGGCCCGAGGCTGCGCGCCACCCATATGAGCGCGAGGAACAGGACCAGCGCCGCGCACAGATGCGCCGCCAATCGGTACTGGCTGACCGATGTCAGGTCGGAAAGCCCGGAGGAGACCATCCACCAGCCGAGGAAGCCCTGGAAGCCGCCGAGCACGAAAAGGCCGACCAGCGGCCAGGTCAGTTCGCGCGGAATGCGGCGTTGGAACAGGAATATCGCGAAGGGAACCGCGAAGGCGAAGCCGAGCATGCGGCCGAGGAAGCGGTGAATCCATTCCCACCAGAAGATGAGCTGGAATTCCTCGACACCCATCCAGCCGGCGAACTCCTCCTGATACTGGGGAATCTGCTGGTAGGCCTCGAACTCCGCCTGCCAGTCGGCAGCCGAGAGAGGCGGAATGATGCCCGAGATGGGGCGCCAGCTCGTGATCGAGAGTCCGGATTCGGTGAGGCGCGTCGCGCCGCCCACCAGCACCATCAGCAGGACAAAGGCTGCCAGGGCGTAAAGCCATATCCGCACCGGGCGGACACGATCCTGCCCCCATGCGGCGTCGGCGGTAATCGCTGTCACCGTCGCACTCCGAGATTGCGTTTGCATGACCGTCTGCTAATCCCAATGGCGCGCAGGCGCAACTTCACTGTTTGCCGCAGGAGAGAACCGCACATGAGTCAAAGCCAGCGCAAAGCCGTCGGCGTGGTGCTGACCCTCATTTCAATCGTGGTCTGGGCAGCCCTTGCGGTCTGGGTCTACGAGGCGCTGGTCGCAAACTCAAACGCGTTCGTGACGATGATCTATTTCATCGCGGCGGGGCTCGGCTGGGTGTTCCCGGCCATGGTCATCATCCGCTGGATGGCTCGCCCGGACGCTTAAGGTCTGCGCGAATTTCTTTCGCCCGCCGGAAAGAGCGGTGAAGAGACTTCCTGTAAGGAAAACAGGCATGTACTCGGGTTTCTGGAACAGGCCATTGAGCGATATTCGCGGCAAGTCCCAGGGGCTTTCCGCGTTCTCGGGATAAAGGCCGCCCGGCCGCGTGGTCACAGCAGAGGCGAAGCCGAGATCGCGGGCCATGGCGTATTCACGCGGCCCGGCAGCCTCGGGCCCGCCGATGGGAAACGAGAAGTGGCGCGGGCGTTCGCCGAATTTTTGTTCGAGTATCCTCGCCGAACGCTCCATTTCCTCGCGGAGAGTTTCCGGGGCGAGCTTGGACAATTCGTAGTGATGAACCGTGTGGGCGCCGATGGTGCATAGCGGATCGTTGGCAAAGGTCTTGAGCTCGGCCCAATCCATCACGAGGTCGCGACAATGGGTATGGAGGTCCATGCCGTAGCGTGCAGCGAGCCCGTCCAGGGCCGCGACGCGCGCGTCCTCGGGCATCGTCCGGTGCGCGCGATAGATTTCGCGGAAGGCAACGTGCTTTTCATCGAGCGTCGCGGCGGGAAGCGTACGCGTCCCCTCCCCGTCCTCGATCACGATTTCAGGGTTTGCGGCGATGATGTCCTCAAGCGCCTGCCACCAGATTTCGCCGCGGCCGTCCACCAGCGCGGTCGGCACGTAAAGGGTGAAGGGCGCCTGGTGGTGGCGCAGGATCGGCAGCGCGAAATTGAGGTTGTCGCGATAGGCATCGTCGAAGGTGAAGACGGCGAACGGCCTGCCCTTTTCCGGGGCGCGGAGCCGGGTAAGCGCTTCGTCCATGGTGACGATGTCGAAGCCCGCGCGCCGGGTTTCGATCAGCGCCGTCTCGAGAAATTCCGGCGTCACCTGCAGGATCGCGTTGGGTGCGAAGGGCGCGGGCGGATTGGGGAGCACGCGGTGCAGGGTGAAGATCACGCCCCTCGCCTGTCCCATGGCCCGTATGAGCGGCGTGAGGCGCGTAGCCCCGAGCGTGGCGAAGGCTGCGTTGAGGACCGCGTAACGCATGGCCTTCCCCGCCGCCCTCAGGCGACTTCCGAACGCGGCGCCGCGAAGGTCACCAGGTGCGGATCGTGGAAGCCGAGTTGCGTCAGTTCCTCGAGCGCGCCCGCATTGCCATCCTCGCTGTCGGCCACCAGGGTGCAGGCCGCATCGAGACCGGTGAAGAGCCCGATCATCGAGGCATGTCCAAGCCGCCCGGTAACGATGATGACGGTCTCGTAGACATCGGCGATGGCTTCGACCAGGGTCGCCACCCGGCGCGAGCGTCGCTCGATCATGGCTGACTGCCCCCAAGGCACATAAGCAAAGCCGTCCGGCTCGCCCCGATGAACGACGTCGCCGAAATCGGCCTCGCCCGTGCTGAGATCGCTCAGCCCGGGCTCGGCGCCAGGCGTGCCGCTGGCCGCATCGATCTCGATCACGCTCAGTCCGGTGGCGACCAGGCGCTCGCCCAGCCTTTCAGCCACGAGGCAGCTATCCTCCCAGCCCCCTGTCGCGGCGATGACCATGACGCGGCGGCCGGAGAGCATGATCTCGGCGAGCGCGTCGATCTCGATATCGAAATGCGACGGCATGTCCTGCGCCTGCTCGCCCGCCAGAGCGCTGCGGAGCGGCGTGACGGGCTCATTGATCTCCTGGATTTGGTCATTGGACGCCTCGGCGTCTTCCGGAGAAGCCGGAACTGGCTCGTCAACTGGACGCTCGTTCGGCTCTTCCTCAGCAACGAGCGGCTCCGATTCGGGCGTGAATTCAGCGCGCTCCGTGTCCGCCTCGGAACCGAAGACAGGTTCAGGTTCATAAACAGGAGCCGCTTCGGCTTCCCCGTTCCGCGGCACCGGATAGCCGTGGCCGAGATATTCGGGGCTGAAGACACCATAGCCCGGCGGCATGGCGGCAATCACCGCATCGGCCTCCGCAATGGCGCGAGACAAGGCCGTACCCAGGGTCTGGTCTGCTTCGGCAACTATTTCCGGCTGGGGCATTTCGGCCTCCGGTTCGGCATCGGGCGGAAACGCGGCGTCCTCGATTTCCTCGGGAACATCGGCCACGAGCGGAGCGACCGGCATGCGGTCGTCTTCCTCGATCGGCTCGGGCGCAATCTCGTCCGCTTCCCGGCCTCGCATTGCATCGACCACGACGGCGCGGCCAGAGAGCAGTTCCGAGAAGATCACTACGACGATCTGGAAGACTAATGCCACCAGCGCAACCGCCACAAGAATGAGCATGGTTTGGGGCGAAGCCGGGTTGGAGGACGGCGCCGCCTCGCTGACCAGCCGCACGTCCGGGAAGGCCGACCCTGCCTCTGTGCGCGAGGCGGCATCGGCATAGCGCAGCAGATAGGAGTTGAGCAGCTCGCGCTCGGCCGCCGCTTCGCGCTCGAGCTCGGCAAGCGTCACGCCCTGCCGCGTCGCGGTGCCGGCGACGCCCGTGGCCCGGACATATTCCTCGCGCAGCGAGCGCTCGAGATCGGCTTCGATTCGGGCCTGGGTCTCGAACGAGGCCGCAACCTGCCGCGCTTCGGCGGCGATCTGGGCGTTGAGCTCGCCGATCTGCTGGCTCAGCGCCCGCATCTCGGGATGGTTGGGCAGAAGGGTCGCGGACCGCTCGGCGCGCGTGCCCTGGAGGCGGGCCAGTTCCTGAGACAGGGCCTGGACGATGGGCGAGGCTTGCACCTCGGGCAATCCGGTGACCGAATCCCCGTTGGCAAGCAGCGCGTTGATGGCGTCGGCGCGCGATTGGGCCGCGCTGCGCCGCTCGGCGGCCGCCGCGATCTGGCCAGACCAGGTCGAAAGCTGTTGGTCGGGGATCGTGGTGTTGTTGGCCCCGACATAGAGGTCATTGGCGACCCGGAACTCGGCGACGCGCGCCTCCGCCTCGCTCACCGAAACCCTCAGCCGGTCGATTTCATCCTGGAGCCATCCGGTCGCGGTCGCGGTATCGGTGAGCAACTGCCGGGTGCGGGCCTCGACGTGATTGCGCGCAATGGCGTTGGCGATCTCCGCAGCCAGCTCGGGATCCTCGGAGCGTACGGCAATGGTCACCAGTCGCGAATCGCGTTCCCGGGCAACGACGATGCGCTCGCGCAGCTTCCTGAGCACTTCCTCGTCGCCTTCAGGACCGTTGCCCCTGCGGCTCGCGAATTCCGGCACGTCGCGCAGCGCGAGCTCGTCGATGACTGTGAGCAGTGCCGAGCGCGAGCGGATCAGCTCGATCTGGCTGGCAATCTGCGCGTCGTCGACAATGTACTGGACGTTGCCCTGCTCGATCGCGGCGCTGGTATAGACGCTGGCACGCGGCTCGACGAGCAGGTTCGCGCTCGATTCGTAGAGCCTGGGCATGAACAGCAGGACCGCATAGGTGACCCCGCACAGCACCAGCGTGACGATCGCTATCCTGGGCAGCTTGCGCAGCAATATTGCGGCGACGTGGCCGAAATCGATCCTCGGTTCTGCCGGCTCGGCAAAGGATATCTCGTCGCGCATGGTGCCCCTCGATCCTGCACCACTCTTATTGGCGCGGTATGGTAAGGAATTCCTTAAAATCAAAACGCGCCGGCCGCCCGATAAGGAGATTATTAACCATAAGCTGGCACCTCTTGATGCGTTCGGAATGGTGGGGCTGGACCGGTGAAAAAGAAATTGCTTCGAGGTTTGGTGCTGGGCGTCGTGCTTGCCCTGGCTGGGTGCACCACAACGAGCGTGCCATCCAGTTATCTGGTCGAGGCCACAGGCCCCTATCTGCTCGATAGCGGTGATGCGGTGCGCGTCAGCGTTTACGGCGACGCCGAGATCACCAATGCCTACCGCGTGGACGATAGCGGCGCGATCTCCATGCCGCTGATCGGCAGCGTGCAGGTGCGCGGCCTGACGACGGAAACCGCGGCACGGCGCATCGCGAGCAAACTTGCCGATGGTTTCATCCGCAATCCCAACGTTGCGGTGGAAGTTGCTGAATACAGGCCGTTCTTCATACAGGGCGCGGTCAACCAGTCGGGCGGCTTCCCCTATATCTACGGCATGACCGTGCGCGCAGCGATCAGCCTTGCGGGCGGATATATCGATACCGCGAACCGCAACGCCGCCACGATCTATCGCCGCCAGGGCACGGAGATGGTGACCGGCGCCGTGGGGCTCGATTTCCCCATTCTTCCCGGGGACGTCATCGTCATCGACGAACGCTGGCTTTAAGCCGTTGAACCGACCGCTCCGCATCCTGCAGGTGTTCCGAGCACCGGTGGGTGGCCTCTTCCGCCACGTAGTGGACCTCTCGACCGAGCTATCGTCTCGCGGGCATCTGATCGGCGTGGTCACCGATTCCGAATCGGGCGACGCCATGACCGAGGTGAAGCTGGAGGCGCTCGGCAAGGTCGCGCGACTCGGCATCGAACGGCAGCCGATGCCGCGACTCATCGGGCTTGCCGATTACACGACGCCACGCCGCATCGGTGCCCTCGCCCACGCGCTTTCCATTGATGTCCTGCACGGCCACGGCGCCAAGGGCGGCTTTGCCGCCCGGCTCGCGGGCGCATCGCGTCAGGCGGCGCGGCTCTACACGCCCCATGGCGGCGCGCTGCATTATGACCCGCACACGCCGGTCGGCGCCGCTTTCATGGCCGTCGAGCGCCGGCTGTTGAAGCGGACGGACACGATCATCTTCGAAAGCCGCTATGCGCAGGAGGCCTACCATGCGCGCGTCGCGGCGCCGGGTTGCACCGGGGCCGTGATTCACAACGGGCTCAAGGAATCCGAGTTCGCGCCGGTGCGCCCCGGCGCTGACGCCGCAGACTTCGTCTTCATCGGCGAGTTGCGGCTTCTCAAGGGCATCGACCTCCTGGCCGAGGCGATGGCGCGGGTCATCCGGCCCGACGGCACTGCGGCCCGCCTCGTCATGGCCGGGGATGGACCGGACCGGGAGGACCTCAAGGCCCGGATCGAACGGCTCGGCCTTACGGACCGCATCACCCTTGCGGGCGTACAGCCGGCGCGGGACATGTTCGCGCGCGGGCGTGTGGTAGTGGTGCCGAGCCGCGCCGAATCCCTGCCCTATATCGTGCTCGAAGCAGGCGCCGCCGGACGGCCGGTGATCGCGACCCGCGTGGGCGGAATCGCAGAGATCTTCGGCCCGACCGCCAGCGCCCTCATCGCACCGGATTCGGTCGAGGCCCTCGCAGCGGCGATGCAGTCCGCGCTCGACGGCGTGGAGGCGATGGAGGACGAGGCGCATCGCCGCCGCCAGTTTATCCGCGAGCACTTTTCGTTGACGCGCATGGCGGACGGGATCGAGGCGGCCTACCGCGCGGCGCTGGCGCAACACGCCTGAGCTTTTCACCGAGTCTCAATCCTTTTGCCCCACGGTACCTGCTCGCGATTTTTCGCTTGCAGGCAGCGGACCATGTTCAAAATCGATCCCCGACAGGCCGTCATCGACCACATGGAGCGTGGCGGAGAGCCGGGCGGTTCCCGCCTGTCGCCGCAGGCGGAGGCGATCGCCAGCCGCCCGGTGGAGCGCGGCTATTCGCACGCGATCATCGTCGGCATCGCACAGGCCCTCGAAGCCGCCATCTTGCTGGCTCTGGGGGTCGGGCTCTTCATCGCCTATATCGGTCCGGAAGAAAGCATCTTCTATCTGCCCCTGACCGCGGGCGCGGTGCTGGCCGCCAACGTCGCCTTCAATATCGCCCGCACGCACCGCATCGCCGCCTACCGGACCGTGCTCATGCAGGTCTCGCGGGTGCTTACGGGCTGGCTGGGGGTGTTCCTGCTGCTCGTCGCCGGGCTTTTCATCTTCAAGGCCGGCGAGATGGTCAGCCGTGTCTGGGTGGTGGCATGGTTCGTGTCCGGCGCGGTCGGCCTCGTCGTTTTCCGCCTGGGATTGCGGGCGCTGATCGGACGGTGGTCGGCAAAGGGCCGGCTCAAGCGCCGCACGGTCATCGTGGGCGGAGGCGACGATGCCAAAGCCCTGCTCGAGCGGATCGATGCCTCGCCCTCCAACGACATCGAGCTGATCGGCCTGTTCGACGACCGGCTGGGGCCGCGTTCGCCCGAAACGGTGGGCAATTACCACAAGCTCGGTCGGGTCTCCGATCTCGTCGAATTCTCGCGCCGGGCGTCGATCGACCTCGTCATCGTCTCCATGCCGCTTTCGGCGGAGGCGCGGGTGCTCGAAATGCTGCGCCAGCTTTGGGTGCTGCCGGTGGATATCCGGCTCTCCGCCCACATGAGCAAGCTGCGCTTCACCGACAAGACCTATTCCTATCTCGGCGACGTGCCGGTCTTCGACATGGCCGACAAGCCGATCTCGGACTGGAACCTCGTCTTCAAATGGGTGTTCGACAAGTCCGTCGCGCTCACCGCACTGGCGCTGCTGTCGCCGGTGCTGATCGCAACCGCGATCGCGGTCAAGGCGACCAGCAAGGGGCCGATCCTGTTCCGGCAGCGCCGCTACGGGTTCAACAACGAGCTGATCGAGGTTTACAAGTTCCGCTCGATGTATAGCGAGCTGGCAGACGTGACCGCGGCCCGGCTCGTCACCCGCGACGATCCGCGCGTGACTCCGGTGGGACGCTTCATCCGTAAGACCTCGATCGACGAGCTGCCGCAGCTCTTCAACGTTCTCAAGGGCCAGCTTTCCATTGTCGGGCCCCGGCCGCACGCGCTCGAAGCCAAGGCCGCCAACACCCTCTATCACGAGGCCGTGGACGGCTATTTCGCTCGCCACAAGGTGAAGCCCGGCATCACCGGCTGGGCCCAGATCCATGGCTGGCGCGGCGAGACCGACACGCTCGACAAGATCATGCAACGTGTGGATCACGACCTCTATTACATCGAGCATTGGTCGCTGTTCCTCGACCTCTACATCCTCGTGATGACACCCGTTTCCCTGGTCACCAAGACCGAGAACGCCTTTTGACCCTCACCGCCGATAGCGCGAGCGGCGTCCGGCGCACGCACGCGCAGGCGCTGCTGCGGCGCCATGCCCGCACCACCCTCAACGCGTTCGTGGCGCTCTGGGTGTTCTCGGGCGCGGTGGTGATGTTCGAGCCGGCACCCTATGAGGTGCTGTTCCTCGCGGTCTTGGGGCTGATGCTGCTGGCGGGCACGGGCGTGCATCGCGGCACGCTGGGCCTCCTGACGCTCATCGCGGGGTTCACGCCCTTCGCCTTCATCGCCGTGTTTCAGGCGCGGATGATGGAGACACCCATGGCGCTGCTCTACAGCGGCGTCACGATCTTCCTGATGGTCACGAGCTTTGCCGTGGCCAATTACGTCGCCGATGCGCCAGAGGCGCGCATGCGGGTCATCAATCGCGCCTATCTCTGGGCGGCTCTGCTCAGCGCCGTGCTCGGCATTGTGGGATATCTCGGGCTCGTGCCGTTCTCCGAGCTGCTGGTGCGCTACGACCGCGCCAAAGCCCTGTTCAACGATCCCAACGTCTTCGGCCCCTTCCTCGTGCTGCCCGCGATGGTGGCCCTGCGCGTGGTGCTGATGCAGCGAGGTCGTTCTGCGCTGTGGAACGGGTTGGCGGTGCTCATCCTGTTCGTGGGCGTTTTCGTCAGCTTCTCACGCGGCGCCTGGGCGCATTTCGCGGCCTCGGCGCTGATCGTGATTGCCCTCACCTATGTGCTCGAGGCCAAGGCCCGCGACCAAGTGCGTATAATCATGCTGGCCCTCGCAGGCACCCTCGTCCTGATGCTGGCGCTTGCGGCATTGCTCAGTATCGAGCCCGTCGCGAACCTCTTCCTGCAGCGCTTCTCGCTGACTCAGAGCTACGACACCGGTGACACGGGGCGGTTCGGACGCATCGGCTATGCCTTCGAGCTCGCGGTCACCCACCCATGGGGCTTGGGGCCGATGGAGTTCAGCACGCTCAGCATCGTCGAGCAGCCGCACAACACCTATCTCAACGTCATTCACGCCTATGGCTGGGGCGGCGGCGCGCTTTATATCGCCCTGATTCTCATCACGCTCTGGAAGGGGTTCGTGGCGGTGCTTGCCCCCTCCCCGATCCGTCCGCTGCTGATTCCGGTGGTTGCGACCTATATCCCGCTGATCGCCCTATCGGCGATCATCGACACCGACCATTGGCGGCACTTCTTCCTGGTCACGGGGCTGATATGGGGGCTTGCGGCCGCGGTGCCGGGCGCGATCAGCGCGTCCGCGCCTCGCGCCGCTCCATCCCGTAGATCTCGTCGGAATAGTCCTCGATCTTCCTGAGCAGCAGCGCCTCGGCATCCCGGAGACCGCGATTGTAGAAATAGGGACCGATCGCGTCGGCGAGGAAGGTGATGAACATCTCCGCCGGAATGAGGCCGATCTCCTGATCGAGTTCCTCGCGGAAATAGTCCTGTATCTTCGCAGCCATGGCCGCGCGCTCTTCCTTCGAGAAGGCGATCTCCGCCCCGGAATCGCTACGCTTCCCCGTGCTCTTCATCGCTTTGGTCCGAATCTCTGGTGTCCATAAGCAAAAAGCCACCCGCGAGAGGTGGCTTTTGGTCGGAGCGGCCGGATTTGAACCGACGACCCTTTGTCCCCCAGACAAATGCGCTACCAGGCTGCGCTACGCCCCGACTGGCCGTTGACTTAGAGAAGCCGGACTTTTTATGCAAGAGGGGTCTGGCCCTAAAATGGCTGAAGCGAAAATTCCGCACATAAACGCCGAGACTGGCGGGAGAACTCCCACGGGGTGCAAGGCGCCGAAGGCGTGGAATTACATCATGCTCTAAGGAGTGCGAGGATCGTTGCTCGGGCAACGTCCGTTCTCGCGTCTGCTCTCGATAGTGGACCAGTCAGTGCCGTTGCGGTCATAAATCTCGCCGGCGCCGGTCACATAGACGAAGTAGCTGAATCCTTCGCAAAACCAGGTCCCCTCCAGCGGTCGCACGCACGAAAGAATGCGGTTGTCGGACACGCTGTCGGAGGGATTGATCCGGCAGGTGAAGCCTTCGGATTCAAGCAGCGGGACGCGGTCCTCTATGGGAAGCGCGTTGTCCACGAAACGATCGAAGACGTGATCGAGATCAGTCCGCCTTTCACCGGGAGTGCGCGCCTCCATCAACGCCGCGACGAGAGGGCCCGAAGCCCATTCCGGCTCGACGTCCAGAGCGCGATAGGTCACGTAGGCGCCTCCGCCGATAAGCGCAGCCACAAGCGCGAAGATCAAAAGATAACGGGTCTTCATTGTGGGGCCCTATAGTTATTATCGGTCACGTGAAACGATGGTGGTCTTCCGATCGTCGAATGGTTGCTTTGCCCTCACGGGTCCCTCTATCTCATCATCGCCGAGGGCCCAATGTATAGGTTAGACGTCTGCAAGATCGAATCCCTTGGTCTTCGATCAGCCTAATCGACAGGGAAGCAAGTTTTTCCCCTTGGCAGGACACGGCGGCAGGCATCCCGGAGCCGGGCGAGAACCGGGCGCAACGAGCAGGGCTAAACGGACCTCATGGCGACGGTCGGTGATATCGCGCGAAAACTTCCATGAAAAACATCCCGCTTGCGGTCTCGCGTTCGACTCATTCGCCGCTCACGGTTCTTGGAGGAGGATCGAACCATGAAAAGAATTTCAGCACTGGCTTTCAGCTTTGCCGCCCTCATAGCTCCCGCGCATGCGCAAGAGGACGAATTCGAGGTCGTGGAAACGCACTCGCAGATGGAGATCGTTCTCATTGACGCGGATTTCCTGCGTCCGGAGGATCCCACAACCTCCGTATTCGGCGGCACGACGCAGCTGCTGGACAGCGAAACGATCCTGATCGAGCTTGTTTTGAATGAACCGATCAGCTCGGAGCACCTGAACGCGCTCAAAGCATCTGATCCAGATGGGACAACTCAGTTCCTGTGCGATCAAGTGACCCTGTATCTCGCGAACGGCAACTATGTTGCCCTCGGCGAGGGTTGCGCCCCCACCGAGAGCTGATGCTGCCGAGAGGGGTGAGCCGGTCATGGTGCCGGGCAGCCGCTCCCTAGTAGGCTACCTGAGTTCCGATTTCGACAACCCGGCTGGTTGGCAAGCGGAAATAGGCCGTTACATCACCTGCATTACGCGCCATAATCGCGAATACCCGATCCTCCCAATTGCGCAGCAGTCCTCGCTTCTGAACCAGTTTGAGGTTGCGGCGCGACAGGAAGAAGGAGGTGTCCATCAAATCGAATGTCCACCCGAGCTTGCGGGCCAGCCCGAGAGCATGGGGCACGTTGGGTGTTTCCATATATCCGAACGTGACGGTCATGCGACTGAACAGGCGGCTATAGGCTTCGTAATTCACTTTAGCGTCGTCCGCGACCCGGGGTGTCGATGCCATCCGGACGGTGAGAATCACATTGTGCTCGTGAAGAACCTTGTAGTGCTTGAGCGAATGCAGCAGTGCGGTCGGCGCGCTTTCGCCATCAGCGGTCAGAAAAATTGCCGTGCCGGGCACGATGGTGCGATCCTTGCCCTCGAGGCTGTCGAGCAGCGCGGTTAGCGGCAACTCGCTGCGGCGCGTCTTGTCCGCCAAGTGACGGCGACCGCGCATCCAGATCAGCATCAGCATCGAGATAACCGTGGCAACCGCCAACGGGACCCAACCGCCATCGTTGAACTTGGACGCGTTGACGAGGAAAAAGCCTCCATCCATCAGCGCGAAAACGACGCCGAACGGCAAGATGGCCACGAGCGGCCATTTCCAGCGCCGGACGATCACCACCAGCAACAGCGTCAGCGTGACAACCATGATGCCGGAGACGGCCACGCCATAGGCCGCGGAGAGCGCGGTCGAACTGCCAAAGGCCAGCACCATCACGATGACCGAGACCATGAGCGCGGTGTTGACCTGCGGCATGTAGATCTGTCCGCTTTCGGTCTCGGATGTGTGCTGGACCACCATGCGCGGCAGCAGGTCCATCGCCATCGCTTGTTGGGTGAGGCTGAAGGCGCCGGTGATCACCGCCTGGCTGGCGATGACGGTTGCAGCGGTCGTGAGCGCTACGAAAGGGATCAGAGCCCAATCGGGCTGCATCTCGTAGAACGGGCTCTCAACGGCGTCGATCCCGTTGCCGAGCACATAGGCCCCCTGCCCGAAATAGTTCAGGACCAGGGATGGGAATGCAATCGCAAACCACGCGATGACGATAGGCCGCCGGCCGAAATGCCCCATATCCGCATAAAGTGCCTCTGCCCCCGTGATCGCCAGGAACACCGCGCCCATGATCACAACCGAGAGACCCGGGTGGGTGATGAGGAAATCCACGGCGTAATACGGGTTGAGGGCGGCGAGAACGCCGGGATTCTGGATCACGTGCCAGAGCCCGGTCGTCCCCAGGACGAGGAACCACACGGCCGTGATCGGCCCAAAGATGCCGCCGACTTTGCTCGTTCCAAACCGTTGGACGATGAACAGCCCCACGATGATCGCCAGCGTGATCGGGATCACCCAGCGGCTCATCTGCGGCGCCGCGAGTTCTATCCCCTCGACGGCGGAGAGCACGGAAATGGCTGGCGTGAGCATGGCATCGCCATAAAACAGGGCCGCTCCCACCAGTCCGAGCACGGTGATCCAGATCGGAGGATGCTCAAACGTCTTTCGCGCCAACGCCACCAGAGACAGCGTGCCACCCTCGCCCCGATTGTCGGCGCGGGTGACGAACAAGGCATATTTGACGCCCACGGAAAGCGTGAGCACCCAGACGATGAGCGACAGCAGGCCGAGCACTACCATAACGGGAGGCTCGGCCTCGCGACTTGCCGCTAGCGCTTCGCGGAAGGCATAGATTGGGCTCGTGCCGATATCGCCGAACACCACCCCAATTGCGCCGATAATGAGAATAGAAAGCTTGCCGGCTCCAGGAGCCGTGCCGGCGCGGTCCTCATCGACCGCAACACCGACCTCGTTGATCTGCGTCATTTAATGCCGCGTGGGCTGTTGCAGAGGCGCGATGCAGTATGCCTGTGCTGCCTTCAGGTCAAGTGGATTACGCAGGTTCGCGCCCCGCCTGGCGTTGGGGCTGCACGGGCTGCAAACCCGGCATTGGACGCACTGCATTACCGGCTTCACCGCCCACAGACTCTGCCAGTTCCGGGCCGCACGGAGGACGTAACCGTCAGTTAACCGCCTTTACAATCAATTTTATTTAACGGAACGAACACCCTGGGGAGCTCCTTCCTTCCGTGAACAGCGACAGGATGTTCCATGTCGGATTATGCAAAGCAGATCATTGAAATCGCTCAATCGAACATGAGCCGTGACGCGCTCAATCGATGGGACGCGTTCAAGCTCCCGCCGCCCGACAAGGGTATCGACCGCCTGCTCACACGGCTGGCGGACGTCAAAGCGAGACCGAGGCCCGAGACATCGGACAAGGCTTTCGGACGACGGTCCTGACCGAAGGAATGCCGTGACCGGGCGTATCAAAAAAGCGCGCCGACGACCTCGCCACGGTTAATGCCCAGGGCCTCAGAGGCCCAATAGGAATAGACGTGCATCTCGCCGTGGGGGGTTGCCAGCATGTCTTCGATCACGGGCTGGGGAACCGAATAGGTCTGTAAAACCCGGACAAGCCCGTTCGTGGCCCTCTCGAACTCGATTTGGGTCACGGACGCGGTGTTGGGGACAATCTGGTGCACGCCGATCTCCCCGTTCGCCACGCGCTCCTCGCCGGCAAAGAACACGAACGAGCAGGCCGAATAGCACCAGTTCTTTTCGCCGACATAGGTGCTGATGTGCCGGGAATGCACCTCCTCGGCAATACCCAACCCGCCTCCGACATTTCCGCCCTGACTGTGCAGGTCCAGGACCTTCACCTGCGGGAACGCTTCCAGCGCCGAGCGAAAATCGTCGGCGGATTCGAACTGGATATAGCCGTCGAGGAGCATGATGTCCGGGCTTTGGTCGTCGATCGAGAAGACCCCGAACCGATGCTGCTCGGCCGCAGCCGGAAGCGTTAGCATGACGCTGGTCGCCATGCCGGCCAGCATGCATCGAGAAATCCCGCACCTAGACATTGTCGAACCCATCTGCGCCGCGTCTTACGCCGAACCTCAGCTTCACGCCGAAAATGTGGGATAGCAACATGTTCCAAATATGCTTGGCAGCGGCCGACCGACGTGGCGGCCGGCCGCTGGAATGCCCGCACGGGCGAGTCTGCGGGGCGGCTAGCCGGCCTTCGGTCCGATCCACTTGCGCAGGGCGGGTGCGATGTCATCGATAAACGCCTTCCCCCGGTCTTCCGGCGGCCGGGTCACGAGGCTGACGCCGATGAAGAGGATCACCGTAACGACAAAAGCCACGACCGCGTAGGGTACGCCCCACAGATTGGTGCCGGTAAAGCCAAGGGCCACCACGCAGATCGTCCCTCCGATCACTGACGCGAGCGCGCCCGCAGCGGTTGCCCTGCGCCAGAAGAAGGCGCCGATGATCGTGGGGACGACCACGAGCAGCCCCGCCGAAGATGCGACCGAGAGCAGCGAGATCAGGTCGAGCTGGAAGCTGGCGAACACCGAAGCCGCGCCGAGCATGATAAAGATCACCGCCTTGCCCACCGCCATTTCCCGGGCCTCGGTGGAAGACTGGCTGCTGGCGCGGTAGATGTCGCGCCCCACCATGGAGGCAAGGGTCAGGACGATCGAATCGACCGTGGTGATCGCGGCGGCGATGATGCCGATCAAAAGCGGAATCGAGAGCCAGATCGGAATCAGCCCCGACGCCAGCAGGGTCGGGGTGGCCAGATCGGGATTGGCGAGGTCCGGCGCCTCGAGCAGCGCAGCGAAGCCCCACAGGATCGAGACGATGGTGAAGACCAGCCCGAAGCCCAGGAAGGCGATGACCATGGTGCGCATGGCGCGTGGGTCCTTGACCGTGAACAGGCGTTGGCTGACCTGGGGATTGGAGATGGAAAAGAACAGCCAGGGCAGCGTCAACCCGAGGAAGGTCCAGAACGAGAAGAACCCGGGCCCGGGCTGGGCGAGCCAGGCGCTGTATTCGGTCTCCACCCGCTCCATGAACACGCCCGCGCCCCCGAGCGCGAAGATCACGAAGCCGAGGGCAAGCAGCGCGCTCGCCATCATCAATATGGCCTGCAAGGCGTCAGTGAGCGCCACGGAACGCAATCCTGCGGCAAGGGTCCAGACCGCCGCGAGCACCGCGCCGATCAGGATGCCGGCTGCGACAGGGATTTCCCCGCCGGATGTGCCCGAAAGCAGCAGGCCGATGCCCTGGAGCTGCACGGCGCTGTAGGGAACGAGGAAGATGCACGACAGCAGCGCGACCAATCCCGCCAGCAGGCGCGAGCTGTAGCGCGCGCCCAGCATCTCGGACGGCGTGACATAGCCGTAGCGGCGTCCGACGATCCAGAAGCGCGGACCGAAGATGAGCACGAGGCCGAGCCCCGCGAAATAGATCAGCTCGAACCCGAGCGCGCCGACGCCTCCGCGATAGGTGAGGCCGGCTAGTCCCAGCATCATGAAGGCACTGTAGGTGGTGGCCGCATAGCTCGCGCCCGAGAGCAGGCCCGAGATGGCGCGGTTACCCAGGTAGAAATCCACAGCTCCGCCCGACGAGCGCGCGCGGGCGCGCCACGCAACGAGAAGGCCGAGCGCGACATAGACCGCCAGCGCGCCCCAGATGACGGCGGCGCTCACGAACGGATCTCCCGGTCGGCGGCATCGATCTCTTCAGCGGTCGCTGTCCAGCGCAACACGGCCACGCTGAGGATGAGCCAGACGGCAATTCCGAACAGAACCCAGAACAGGAAGGCTCCGTGCCAGCGTTCGATGCCACTCAAGATCGTATAGGGCAGCAGGTAGCCGAGCACGATCAGCCCCAGGATCAACCAGGGCCAGAGGGTTCTTGCCATGTCGTCTTTTCCCCCGATTGGCGATGGTGCGAGGTAGCAGCACCCGCGCCCCCGCGCAATCCGCTACGGAAATCTAACGATCCGAGGAGACCAGACCGTGCGATGCCGCCACGCGATCGAAGGTCCCGTCCGCCGTGAGTTCCACGACCGCCTCGGTCATCGTTGAATGCAGGAAATCGTTGCTGCGCAACATAACCATTCCAAACTCGGTGGCCGGCACGTCGAACGGCAGATCGCTGATGATCTCGATGCCTTCGGCCTCGGGGTGATCCTCGATGTAGGTCCGTATTGCGGGCTCCCAAACCAGGATCGAGTCGACCGAGCCGTCGAGCAGGCGTTCGATGAGGATGCCGTGGTCGGGATAGATGATGCGTTGCCATTGCTCGGATTCGGGCATGACCTGCAGATGTCTCAGCATGGTGCTGTCCGCCATCGAAAGGAAACGCGAGCCGACCGCCCGGCCAGGTGCCAGGGGATCGGCACCGCCCTCCTCCCCGGCCCGGACCGCCAGCACGGTGTGCGTCGTAAGGTAGGGCGGAGTGAGGGTCAGCCAGTCGGGATAATTGGCAAGCTGGGTATAGCCCATCAGCACGTCGCATCTATGGGCGAGCGCAAGGTAGATCTCGCTTTCGTACAGCGGCAACCGGAAATCATAGGCTGCGGGAGGCGTGCCGTCGGCGACGACCTCCACGATTTCATGCTCGATCAGGAGCGCCGAAGCGATCTCGCTGGCGACCGCCCGATCGAAATCGGCCAGAATCGAGGTCGTGTTGACGCAGAAAGCGATGTTCTGGCCGTTTGTCGTGCGCGTTGGACGCAGCAGGGTTGCCGGTATGTCGGCGTCCTCGAACTGCGCATATGCCGCCGGCGGGGCAATCGCAGCCAACGACACGCAGAAGATCAAAGCCGCAGGGGAGATAATCTTCATCCCGGATGCTCCCGTCAAAACCCGATACCTGCTCTCTTGCAGGGTCATCCGCCCGAAAAGATTCCGGGCGGATGTTTATTCGAAGCAGTCAACGATACTCGGACTTACTCGGGAAGAGCGAAGACGTAGACCATGTTGCCTTCGAAGACCATGTCCACTTCCGGAGTGACGTTGAGCGTGTTGCGGGTCACGTTGCCGGCAACGATCGCCACATACTGACGGCCGTCGACCATGTAGGTGGATGCGTGGCCGCTTCCGCTCGAGCCGAGACGGGTTTGCCAGACGATCTCCCCGGTATCGGCATCGTGAGCGCGGAAGTAGCGGTCACCGCCGCTGTTGAACAGCAGGCCGCCACCGGTCGAGAGCGTGGGAGAGTAGTTGCCCGCACGGGTATCCCAGCTCCAGACGGTGTCGCCGGTCTCGACATTGACCGCGTCGAGACGTCCGACCAGTCCGCTGGCCTTGTTGGGATTGACGACCTGACGCGAGTTGACGTTGTAGGTGAACTCCGCCGTGGGCTCCCGATCACTTCGCGCCGACATGTAAGTGCACCGGTCCGCGGTGGCCTGATACATGATGTTGCGCTCGGGATCGTACGACCCGCTGAACCAGTCACGACCGCCATTGAAGGTGGTGCAGAAGAAGACCTCTTCATCGAGGTCGTCCAGCACAACCTCCCGATTTATCGTCGGCTGGCCAGTCTCGTCGATGGACTCATAGATGTTCTGAGCACCATCCCACGTCGCCTTGGCGTAGAGGAATTCGCCGGTCTCGGCGTCGAGGCTCCAGAAAACCGGGTTCTTGCAGGGCATTCCTGTGAGCGTACGCCGGGTTTCGCCCGCCGCGCCCGGGTTGAACGCAAGCATGGCCTGCGCATCCGGATTCGGGTTGATCGGGGTGTCGATGACCATCATCTCGAAGGTGCATTCCTGATCCCAGTTATCGCCGGGCAGGATCTGGCGCCGCCAGACAACTTCACCGGTATCCGGGCGGACCGCCCAACGCTCATTGGTGCCGGCAAGGGTGGCGCCGACCTGATTGCGTTGCGCTTCCGAGGCCGGGCAGATACCGGTGGAGCCGTAGTTGACCAGATTCAGTACGGGATCATAGGTGATCTGGCCCCAGACCCCTGTGCACCAGCGGCTTTCATAAGGCGTGCCGCCCCAAGTCTCGTCGCCGGGCTCGCCGGGACGCGGGATCACCTCGTTGCGCCAGAGCTCCTCGCCCGTGTTGACGTCATGGCCGGTCACATAGCACCCGAAGGGCGCGTGCTGGCAGAGGCTGCCTGCGATGACGACGCCGTCGACGACGATCGGGCCATTACTGTTCGACGCATAGCCGTCGCCGCCGCGATTGGTCTCCCAGATGACCTGGCCGGTGCGGGCGTCCAGTGCCATGACGGTGTTGTCGTCGGTCACCGCGAGCACCTTGTCCTCATAGAGGAACACACTGCGCTGACGGTCGCCGTGCTGGTTGCGGATCGGGCCTTCGGCCCAGCTTCGCGCCTGACGTTCGCGCTGGTAATCCCAGATCAGATCGCCGGTGACCGCGTCGATGGCCTGGATGCGGTCGTAGCCGCCGGGCAGGAACATGATGCCGTCATAGATCAGGGGAGCGCCTTGGTTGGGGCCGTCGCCCATGGCGCGGGCCCAGACCAGGGTCATCTGGTTGGCGTTGTCAGTATTGATCTGATCGAGCGGGCTATAGCCCCACATTTCGTAGTTGCCGCGCATCATCAGCCAATCGTTGGGATCGGGATTGCGCAGCATTTCGTCGGTTAGCGGCGTGTAGTCCGCAATAGTCGTGACGTCCTGGAATTCCTGGGCTCCGGTCGTGGCGACCGCGAGACCCAGCACTGAGGCAAATCCAAGAAACCCCAGTGCTTTTCTCCATGGTGATCCTAAGTTACTCACAGTAATTCCTCCTCCTGTCCGTTTTTGAGGCGCGGGGCTCTTGTGGCGGTCCGCGACCCAGGACATTTGGTAAACTATATGTGACTTGCATTTTGAACAAGCGCGAATCGACCCTCTAAGGTCTTGCGCTTGCTAGCGAAAAGTCCCGGCGCTTTTCATGCGGCAAGGACCGCTGGCCGGGCGTTCGGGTCGGAAGGCTACTGGAGAGCGATGGGCGCATGCCGCGTTCGGCGCGGGCTTATACTGGCTTTAATCGGCTCGAATGACGCGTGTACGCGCCTTTATGCATGAAAAAGCCCGGCTTTAACGGCCGGGCTCGAAATCGGTCTGGTGGAGCGGGTCAGGCTGCGCCACCACCGCGCTCTTCCTCGAAGGTCACGGCCACATCGGCATCGGCCGACAGCCGGACCTTGTCGCCTTCGACGCCGGCGACGAGGCCGATGGAAATGTAGTGGTGGTGACCTTCGTGCGCGCCTTCGCCGCTGTCCTTCTTGGTCAGCTTGATCCGGTCGCCCTCGACCCGATCGACCGTACCGACGTGCACGCCGTCCGCGCCGATTACCTCCGCATGTTCCTTGATGTCTTCCGTTCTGACCATGGTTTCTCTCCTTATCGGGAGCAGGGATAACGCCGGGGCGCGAGAATGGCTGCGCGGCGATCCGACCGGGATATAGCCGCATGATAGTTAGCTTATTCGTGAAGGAACGAACCGATGACGGCCCTGTTGATCTGGGCTGGCCAACAGTGACCAGCCACACTCTCGAAAGGAAGCGAAGATGGCGAACCAAAACAATCGTGGAGGAAGCCACGACCAGGGCAGCCGCTCTGGTCAGCAGGGCCAGAAGAACGAGGAAACCCGCCAGGGACGTGGTCGCGACGACGACAACAACAACACGCGCAGCGGGAGCCATGACCAGCATTCGAAATCTGGCCAGCAAAGCAGCAAGAATGATCGCTGAACACCCTGCCGGTTGGAGGCCCTACCCCCAGCCGGCATATCGCCTGCCCCTACGTCCCACCTCGCTTCGACGTCTTTCGCCTCGCACGTTTTGAGGCCTAGTATGCTGCCAGCCTATTCCGGCGCAGCATTCTTCCTCCAAACGCAGGTGACCGCCCATGACCTCTCGCCGACTCGGCCAGACCGATATCGCAATCGCCCCGCTCGTGCTCGGCACGAACACCTTTGGCTGGACGGCCGACCAGGACACGTCCTTCGCCATTCTCGACGCCTATGTGGACGCCGGCTTTTCGGCCATCGACACCGCCGACTCCTATTCCCGCTGGGTGCCTGGCAATCATAGCGAGAGCGAGAAGATCATCGGGCGCTGGGTCAAGGCGCGCGGCAATCGCGACACAGTGCATATCTTCACCAAGGTCGGCTCGGATATCGGACAGGGCAAGGTGGACCTCTCTGCCCGCTGGATCGAGGAAGCGGTGGAAGGCTCGCTCAGCCGGCTGCAGACGGACTATATCGATCTCTACCAAAGCCATTGGCCCGACAGCACCGTCACCCATGAGGAAACGCTGACTGCCTATGACCGGCTGATCAAGGCGGGCAAAGTTCGCTACATCGGCGCTTCGAACTACGATTTTACATTGCTCTCGGACGCGCTCGCCACGTCGCGCGAAAAGGGCCTGCCGCGCTATCAGACGCTACAGAACGCCTACAATCTCTATACCCGCGATCAGTACGAGGGCGCGGTGCAGGACCTGGTGCTGGCCGAGGGCATGAGCCTCATCCCCTATTATTCGCTGGCCGCGGGTTTCCTCACGGGCAAGTACCGCTCGGAGGCCGATTTCGACAAGAGCCCGCGCGGCAAGGGCGCGGCCCGCTATCTCGATGGCAAGGGCCTGCGCATCCTCACCGCGCTCGACACGGTGGCGAAGCGCAGCGGCGCGGCGCTTGCCGAGATCGCGCTGGCCTGGGTGAGCGCGCAGCCGGGCGTCGTCGGACCGCTGGCATCGGCGACGTCGGTCGCCCAGCTCGAGGGCCTGGTGCGCGGGGCGCAACTCACGCTCGATGCCGACGACCTCGACCTGCTGACCGAAGCGGGGCGCTGAGCGCAAAAAAGCCACCCTCGCGAGGGTGGCTTTTCCGTATCCGACGAGACGGACAAGGGGTCAACGCGATACCGCACGTCCGATCGCGATGATGACGCAGGCGCCGATGAAGCCGGCGATCAGGTAGCCGATCCAGCCACCGAACGAGATGCCGACGAGGCCGAGAATCAAGCTGGCCACGATCGCGCCGACAATGCCCAGAATGATATTCATGAGCAGGCCGGTCTGTGTATTCATGAACTGTTTTGCGAGCCAGCCGGCGATGCCGCCGATGATGATTGCCGCAAGCCAACCTACACCGTCAAAAGCCATTGCTTTCCTCCTCGTATACGGGTGCCGGGAGTTAAGAGCCTGACACAACCGAGACAGAAGGCAAGGATTTCTTCAGCCATCCGGAAAACGACAATTGTCGCGAATGTGGGCTACTTTTCGCGTAAACAGGCGCGCCACTTTCACTGCACCGCTTCTATTGACCGGGGCAAGCTTTTGCAGGAAAAGGGAAAAATAGCCTGAAGACCCGGGGCTGTGGCATCGCTGCACCAATCCGCACCCAACGCGGCCCCGCAGCTCGGGGCCGGCTCTTCTCCCCTCCTGACGAGGACATCCATGACCTTCTCGGACCTCGAATCGGTGCTCGCGCGCTGGGATGGACTCACGGGCGCACGCGCGATTCTGGTCAACCTTTCCGAGAATCATACGTTCCGGCTCGACCTGCCTGATGGCGGCCGCTTCATCCTGCGGGTGCACAGGCCGTCCTACCATTCCCGTGCGGCCATCGAGAGCGAGCTGGTCTGGATGCGGGCGCTTCGCGCCGACACCGGGCTGTTCGCGCCGAGACCCGTCGCGGGGCGCGACGGGGCGTGGGTGCAGGAGAGCGCGTTCAGCGGCCCGGAGGACGTGCGGCATATGGTGCTGTTCGCCTTCGAGACCGGGGTGGAACCGGTGCCGGGCGACGATCTCCGCCCGGTCTTCACCCAGCTCGGGGGGCTGGCCGCCCAATGCCATACCCATGTCATGGGCTGGCGGCAGCCGGACTGGTTCACGCGCCAGCGCTGGGCGGTCGATACGATTCTCGACCCCGACGCGATCTGGGGCGACTGGCGCGCGGCGCCGGGCGTCGCGGGCGCTGTGCGCACGATTCTGGACCGGCTCGATGCCCATCTGCGCGCGCGGCTCGGCCGTTACGGCACGGGAGAGGACCGGTTCGGCCTGATCCATGCGGACATGCGGCTCGCCAACCTTCTGGTGGAAGGCGGCGAAACCCGGCTCATCGACTTCGACGATTGCGGTTTCGGCTGGTTCGGCTACGATTTCGCGGCCGGGGTCTCGTTTTTCGAGGACGACCCGCAGGTGCCGGCGCTGCGCGCGGCGTGGTGCGAAGGCTATCGCCGGCACCGTCCGCTGTCGGCGGAGGACGAGGACATGCTGGGCGATTTCGTCATGCTGCGCCGCATGGCGCTTCTCGCCTGGGTCGGCTCCCACGCCGAAGTGGACCTCGCCCGGGAGATGGCCGCCCGCTTCGCCCCGGTCACGGCCGAACTGGCGGAAAACCACCTTGGCGGAGGACTGTTCGCCCCATGATCCTGACCCATGTCGTCGAACTGCTCTTGCCCCTCGACCGCCGCCATGGCGGCACGGTGCCGCGCGAGCAGATCCAGGAGGTGGTGGACACGCTGGCCGAACGATTCGGCGGCGCCACGGCCTTCACCCGCGAGCCCGCCGAGGGCCTGTGGAAGAAGCGCATCCTGGTCCGCGACCGAATCGTACTGGTGGAGGTGATGGTGGAGCGCTTCGAGGAAGCGTGGTGGCGGAGCTACCGGGCGCAGCTCGAAGCGGAGTTCGACCAGGAGCAGATTTTGATCAGGGTCACCCAGGCGCATATCGTCTAGGCCGTCTCGGCTGGGGCGGCATCCTCTGGACCCCGGCAATGAATGCCGGGGTGACATCCGGGGGTGGGCGGCAATGGGGGCTGAACCCAGCTTCCATTCCTCCCCTCGTCATGGCCAGGCTCGACCCGGCCATCCGCGAGCGCTCCGCTCGCGCCAGCCGACGCAATGTCTCCGGGGAGCGCGGTGGCATTGCGGGTACTCGGGTCGAGCCCGAGGACGACGCGTGGTTGGTTAATCGCGGGGCACATCAACAGCAGAGCCCGGGGCGGCATTTGCTGGACCCCGGCAATGAGTGCCGGGGTGACATCCGGGGTGAGGCTGGATGCGAGCAAAATTTCCGGCGTCATTCCGGCGTTGCGCGGGCAATCGATCCAGCGGATCGACTTGCCTTTCCGCTTAACTTGCCGGAATCCGGTGCGATGCCGCCTCACCTGCCAGGCGTTGCGAATGGAACGGCTTAAACGCCCCTCGCCCTGTCGAGGGCCTGGCGGCACTGTTCGAGCGCGTCGAGCACGGATTGCAGGCGGGCGCGCTGCCCGTCATCGAGCTGCGGGCCGGAGGCCGGGGCTTCGAGGGCGTAGACGCCGGGCTCGGCCGCAACGGCGCCGCCCTCGTCCATATCCAGTTGGGGTTCGTCCGCCGAGGCCGCGGCGATGGGGCGAATCATGCCGGTTTCGCCGATGGCGATGACGTGGCGCGTGCCCTGATCCTTGAGGATGCGCTGGACGCCCTTGATGGTGAAGCCCTGATCGTAGAGCAGGTGCCTGATGCCCTTCAAAAGCTGGACATCGTCCGGGCGGTAATACCGCCGGCCGCCGCCGCGCTTCAGCGGCTTGATCTGGGGGAACCGGGTTTCCCAGAAGCGCAGCACATGCTGAGGGAGATCGAGCTCTTCCGCCGCTTCGGAGATGGTCCGGAAGGCGTCTGGCGACTTATCCAACGCGCGCTCCGGGTTGAAATTCGTCTTATTTTCCAGAGCCGACCATAGATTTATTGATTTTGGATTTCAAGACGTTTGAGGGTTTGAACACAAGAACCTGCCGCGGCAGGATCGGCACTTCCTCGCCCGTCTTGGGATTCCGGCCTATCCGCTCGTTCTTGGAGCGGACCTGAAACGAGCCGAAGGAGGAGAGCTTGACGTTTTCCCCATCGGCCAGGGCGTCGCTCACGATCTGGAGCACCCTCTCGACCAATTCAGCCGATTCGGTCCGCGACAAGCCCACGGACTGGTACACTGCCTCGGCCAGATCGGCGCGAGTCACCGTTTTTCCCGACATTGCCTCTCCCCGATCAAGACAACCATAGCGCCGGCGTCGGGCCCCCAAGGCCGTCGGCAAGTGCCGCCGACCTTACTTAACGCCCATATCACGGCAGGGTCAATTCAACCCGCTACCAGCGGATCAGCACCGCGCCCCAGGTGAACCCGCCGCCCATGGCTTCGAGCATCACGAGCTGACCCGGCTTTATGCGTCCGTCGCGCACCGCCTCGTCGAGCGCGAGCGGAACCGAGGCCGCCGATGTGTTGGCGTGACGGTCCACGGTGATGACGGTCTTTTCTTCCGGAATGCCGAGCTTCTTGCCCGCGCCGTCGATGATGCGGCGATTGGCCTGGTGCGGCACGAACCAGTCGAGATCGGCGGTCGAGGTGCCGGATTTGGCCAGCACGTCCTCGACCACGTCCGAGATCACGCCGACCGCGTGGCGGAACACCTCGCGGCCCTCCATGCGCAACAGGCCGGTCTGCTGGTTCACCGACACGCCGCCATCGGTATAGAGCTTGTCCCAGTGGCTGCCGTCGGTGCGCAGGCTCGACACGAGAATCCCCCGCGCCCCGGCGCCGTTCGGGTGGGCTTCCTGGGCTTCGAGCACCACGGCGCCGGCCCCGTCGCCGAACAGGACGCAGGTGGTGCGGTCGGTCCAGTCGACGAGGCGCGAATTGGTTTCCGCGCCCACGACGAGCGCGCGCCGGGCCATGCCGGTCTTGAGGTAGCCGTCCGCGGTCGCGAGGGCGAAGACGAAGCCCGAGCACACGGCCTGGACGTCGAAGGCGAAGCCGTGGGTGATGCCCAGCTTGTTCTGGAGGATCGCGGCGGTGGCCGGGAAGGTGCGGTCCGGCGTGGTGGTGGCCACGACGATGAGGTCGATGTCGTCGGCGGTGAGCCCGGCGGCCTCGAGCGCCTTGAGGGCGGCGTTGAGGGCGAGGTCCGAGGTGACCTGCCCGTCCGCGGCGATGTGGCGCTCGCGGATGCCGGTGCGCTGGACGATCCACTCGTCGGACGTATCCACCATGCGGGCCAGGTCGTCGTTGGTCAGCACTTTCTCTGGCAAATAGCCGCCGGTGCCGACCACCACGGACTGGAGCTGCGAATGGGTCGTCACGCCGAGGGAACCTCCGATTCGATGGCAGGCTGCAAGGGACGGGCGGGCTTGAGGCGCGTCATGCCCTCGCCGATCTTGGAGATGAGCTGGTTGCGGGCCATGTCGTAGGCGAGGCCGAGGGCGCTCTTGTAGCCGATCTCGTCGGTGCCGCCATGGCTCTTGATGACCACGCCGCCGACGCCGAGGAACACCGCGCCGTTGACGGTGCGGGGGTCCATCTTGGTCTTGAGGGCGCGCAGCGCCTGGCTCGCGAGCACGGCGCCGATCTTGCTCAGCCAGTTCACGCGCAGGGCGTTGGAGAGGTAGGTGCCGACCTGGCGGGCGGTGCCTTCGGCGGTCTTCAAGGCAATGTTGCCGGTGAAGCCTTCGGTGACGACCACGTCCACCGTGCCCTTGCCGAGATCGTCGCCCTCCACGAAGCCGTGATAGACGAAGTTCGCGCCGCTGGCCTCGGCGAGGATCTTGCCCGCGTCCTTGACCGATTCGAGGCCCTTGACCTCCTCGGTGCCGACATTGAGCAGGCCGACGCTGGGCGCGTCCATGTCGAAGAGCGCGCGGGCCAGGGCGGCGCCGAGAATCGAGAAATCCACGAGCTGCTCGGTATCGGCGCCGATGGTGGCGCCCACGTCGAGGACGACGATGTCCGAGCGCAGGGTGGGCCAGATCGCGGCCAGGGCCGGGCGCGAGATGCCCTCCATGGGGCGCAGGCAGAAGGTGGCCATGGCCATGAGCGCGCCGGTGTTGCCGCCCGAGATCGCGGCATCGGCCTCGCCGTTCTTGACGGCTTCGAGGGCGGCCCACATGGAGGAATTGCCGCGGCCTTTTCGCAGGGCCTGGCTGGGCTTTTCGTCCATGGCAATGGCGATTTCGGCGTGGCGGATGGTGGAGACCGGCTTGAGCTCGGGGAATTCCTCGAGCAGCGGGGTCAGGACTTCTTCCCGGCCGTGGAAGATGAAGCGGGCGTCGGGGCGCTCGCGGAGCAGCAGCTTGGCGCCGTGCAGCGGCACACGCGGCGCGTGATCGCCGCCCATCGCATCAACTGAGATTGTGATGGTCTCGCTCATTCACCGCCTGTCACGATCTGGGAACGCCCGGAAACTCCGGGTGCTGCGGGGTGCGGCACCATAGCCCACGCGAGGCGTGGCGCAAGCGCGCCTGCTGCCGCATTTTCAGGTCTTCCCCAGCCCCTTGAGGACGGAAAAGGGCGAAATGTTGGCGGGATCGTCGCCCTTGGCGGCCGGGTCCAGCTCGGCGCCGGGGGCACGCGGATAGAGGTCTATCGCCATGGCAAAAACCTCCATGAGCATGTCCGAAAGGTCGATCTCGTTGCCTTCGAAATAATCGGGAAAGGCGTCGTCTTCAAGGTTCACCCAGGTCTCCGAGCCTGCCGCGGCGTCCGCGTTCCGGTCCTTGCCGGGCAGGAAGACGCGGTCCACGGGCTCGTCGATATACTGGGTCACGGGCTCGCCGGAGACCGTGCAGGGCTGGATCACGGTGCCGTGCACCCTGCCCTGCACCCGCACGCCGCCCTTGAAGCGACTCGCGGTCACCTCGGCGCCGAAGGCCTCGACGCTCGTGACGTTGAACCGCCGCGCGAGGGCCGCGCGCTGCTCCTCATCGGCCTTGACGGTGACGGGTCGCCCATCGGCCGGAATCTGGTCGCGGCGGATGCGGGCATCGAATTCGGGGGTTTCAGGCGTGACGGTCATGGCAGGGGCCCGAACGCTAAGGTGCCGGAAAGGATGTCGGCGGGGTTCTGCTCATCGAGAGCCCGCACCGCGTCGAAAACATAGGCGGTAAACGCGTCGAGGCTTTCGGGCGTTTCCCCTTCGAAGAAATTACGGGACAGGACCCCGGCCATGTCCGCGCGATCATCGGCGTCGAGCGCGCGGTTGACGTTGAGCAGCAGGCCGTAGAACAGCTCGCCCATCTTGCCGATGCGCTTGCCGATGGAGAGGTCCCCTACCCCGGCCTCGCGCAGCGAGCGGTCCATGTCCTGGAAGAAGTAATCGAACAGGTCCTGGCAGAAGTGCTGGGTATTGCGCCCTTCGGCGCGCAGGCGCCGCAGGACGAGAGCCATGTGCAGGCTGATCATGTCGAAGCGGCCGGTCATCGTGTCGGGCACGCCCCAGTCGCGGAAGAAGGCTTCGCGTCGGGATTGCGCCACAATGGCCAGATAGAGGGCCGGTACGTTCCCGATGGACTTTGGCCTGTTGAAAAGGGATGAGATCATCGCGATCGGAATGTTGGGGCTGAGAGGTTTCGCCTTGGCGAGTGCATCTGCTGTCTCAGTTGGCTTGCCAGATGGGCCCGCTGGCAGCTAAACAACGGCAAGACTGCGCGGTATCGCGCGTGGCTATAGTCGAGAGCCCGAAGGAAAGTCAATCAATGCCCTTGTCCGCCGCCCTCGCCCGCACCGCTTCCCTGACCCTTGCCGTCATCCTTGCCGGCGCGGTTACCGCCTGCTCGGGCACAGGCCTGCTGCAGAACCGCACCCAGGGCCATGTGATTTCCGACGATGCCATTCGCCAGGTCCGGCCCGGCGCGAGCCGCGAGCTGGTCGAGATCGTGCTCGGCACGCCGCAGACCCGCAGCACCTTCGGGGACGAAGAAGCCTATTACTACGTCGAGACCAAGGTGACGCAGACGGCCTTCGGCCTCACCACGGTGCAGGAACGCACTGTTCTGGCTGTCTATTTCGACACAAGGGGCCGCGTGATCGACAAGGCCGTCTACGGCCTCGAGGACGGCCGCGTGATCGCGATCGAATCGCGCCGCACCCCGTCCTTCGGCGCGGACCAGACCTTCATCGGTTCGCTGCTGGCGTCGCTCTAGGATCAATCGACGCTCAGCGTTCCGGGCGAGCACCGTCTGGACCCCGGCAATGAATGCCGGGGTGACGTCCGGTGGGCGGGCAGGATCGAAGCAGAAAACTCCGATGTCATTCCGGCATTTATTGCCGGAATCCAGTCCAGCCGCATTCACGATAGCCGGAACAACCTAGAGCGCTTTCGACTTCGATGGAATCAAAGTCGGAGCTCCAAGCTTATCGCGCCTCCAAACCGCAAAACCGCTAAGTCCCCATCTGGTCGCGGCCAAAGGGCGTGTTTTTGCTGGACGCGCTCTAGCTCTCGGAACGCGGCCGGTTTTCCACATAATCGGCCGCGTGCTGCCGTGCGATGGCGTCGAGCACCGCCTTGGTGAGGCCCGGCACTTCGTCGTCGTAGAAGGCGCGCGCGATGTCGACATATTCGGCGATGACGACCTTGTAGGGAATGTCGCGGCGCTGCGTCAGCTCGAACGCGCCGGCGCGCAGCAGCGCGCGCAGGGTGGCGTCGAGACGCGTCATGGGCCAGGAGGATTTGGCCAGCGTGCGATCGACCAGAGGATCGAGGGCGAGCTGGTGGGTGACCACGCCGCGTACGATATGGCGGAAGAAATCCGCGTCCGCGGGCAGATATTGATCCCCTTCCAGCTCGCGGCCGAGACGATGGGTCTCGAACTGGCTCAGGGTATCCTCGAGCGTCATGCCCCCGATATCCATCTGATAGAGCGCCTGAACGGCGGCAAGGCGGGCGGAGCCGCGCTGATTGGCCTGAGGTCCGGGTTTCATCGTGCAAGTCCCATGGCGCGCTTGTGGGCGATCATCGCGAGCGCGGCTTCGGCAGCCCCGCCGCCCTTGTTGAGCTTGTTGACGCTGGCCCGCGCCCAGGCCTGATCGTCGTTCTCGACGGTGATGATGCCGTTCCCGAGCGCAACGCCCTCGTCCACCGAGAGGTTCATGAGCGCGCGGGCGCTTTCGTTGGAGACGATGTCGTAGTGAGTCGTCTCGCCGCGGATGACGCAGCCGAGCGCCACATAGCCATCATAGACCGGACCGGTGCCGCGCCGCCCCGCTTCGACCGCGAAGCGGATGGCGGCGGGAATCTCCAGAGCGCCGGGCACCGAGATCACGTCGGCGGCCGCGCCGGCGGCGGTTATGGCCTGGCGCGCGCCCTCCAGCATGGCATCGGCAAGATCGTCGTAGAACCGCGCCTCGACCACGAGGATGCGGGTTTCGCCCGTAGCGGGCGCGGGCGCTTCGGTATCCTCCCCGGCGAGCCGGGCGGCGTAACGGGCCATGGTGTCGATCTCCAGATTGACGACGTCGCCGGGCTGGACATCGTCCCAGGTGGTGGCGGTCATGGTGTGGGGAATGAGGTGGACGGAAAACACGTCGCCCTCGACGGTGTTGACCGTCAGCGAGGTGCCGTTGAGCGCGACGCTCCCCTTCCTGGCGATGAAGCGCGACAGAGCATGGGGCGCGCGCAGGGTGAAGGTCACCTGATCGCCCACGGGCACGCGCGAGACCACTTCGGCCAGCCCGTCCACATGGCCGGACACGATGTGGCCGCCCAGCTCGTCCCCGACCGCGAGAGCGCGTTCGAGGTTGATGCGGCGGCCCTCCCGCCACGTGCCGAGCCGGGTGACGGCCAGGGTCTCCATGGCGGCGAAGACATCGAACCAGTTGCGGCCGGCCTCGGTGCCGCGCTCAGTCACGGTGAGGCATACGCCGTCGCACATGATCGAGGCGCCGATGGCGATGGATTGGGGATTGTAGGCGGTGGCGATGCGCAGGCGGCGGCCGTCATTGCGGTCCTCGACCGCGGCGAGGGTGCCGATATCGGTAACAATTCCAGTGAACATTCAGATGCCGTGGGGCCTTTCAAAGGTGCGCAGTCTATCGCACCCCAGCGCCCGCGCCGCAACACAGACGAACCCCAGTTGCTCCAAACGCTGCGGCAGCGATGGGTGAACAGTGGCGGGCACGCCCCCTGCCCCGATCTCGATATCGCTCTCGATGAGGTGGAAGCGATCCACGAGACCGGCGTCGAGCAGCGCGTCGGAGAGTACGCCCCCGGCCTCGACCAGAAGCGAGGCCACGCCGCGATCCGCCAAGGCGGACAGCGCCGCCGCCAGATCGAAACCATCAATGACGACAGTCTGTTGGCCGGTTTCCCTGCCAAGATGAATCACGTCTTCGGGCACGGGGCGCGTGCCCGCGAGGATGACGCGAAGCGGCGTTCTGTCCTCGAGCCCGGGCAGGCGAACGGAGAGAAGCGGACGGTCGATGCGCGCGGTGCCCGCGCCCACCATCACGGCGTCGGACATGGCGCGCTGCATGTGGGTCCAGCGCCAGGCGGTGCCGCCCGAGATCGCGACCTTGGCCTCGTCGCGGCGGCCGATCATGCCGTCCCGGCTGACTGCCAGCTTGATGGTGACGAAGGGCCGGCCGCGCGCCTCGCGGCTGACATGGCCTTCATGGAGATGGCGCGATGGCGCATGGTCGGGCGCGACATCCACCACGAGGCCGGCCTGCCGCATCCTCCCGATGCTCTCGCCGCTGGTGCGCGGATCGGGATCGACGAGCCCGAGAACGACGCGCGCCAGGCCGGCCGCCGTGATGGCGTCGGCGCAGGGCGGGGTCCTTCCCCAGTGGGCGCAGGGCTCGAGGGTGACGTAGAGGGTCGCCCCCCTCGCCTCCGGGCCGGCCATGGCGATGGCCTGGGGCTCGGCATGGGGACGCCCGCCGTGCGCGGTGACACCACGCCCCAGGAGGCGCCCGTCGGGCGAGACAATCAGCGCGCCGACGGTGGGGTTTTCAGCCGTGGTGCCGCGATAGGGCAAGGCCAGACGCGCGGCGGCATCGAGCCAGCGCACATCCTCGGGGGTCACGAATCGTCCTCGGCACGGCGATGGCCGTCCTCGATCAGCTCGGTGAGGAAGGACTGGAAATCGTCCGCCTTGGAGAAATTGCGGTAGACCGAGGCGAAGCGCACGAAGGCCACGTCGTCGAGCTCCTTGAGACCGGCCATGACGAAGGCACCGATCTGGTCGGAGGTGACTTCGCTGTCCCCGAGGCTTTCGAGGTGCCGCACGACGCCCGAGATCATGCGCTCGACCGCCTCGTCATCCACGTCGCGCTTGCGGATGGCGGTCATGACCGAGCGGGTCAGCTTCTCGCGGTCGAACGGGACCTTGCGGCCCGATTTCTTGACCACGACGAGATCACGGAGCTGGACCCGCTCGAAGGTGGTGAAGCGGCCGCCGCAGCCGTTGCAGACGCGGCGGCGGCGTATCGCGTTCGAGTCCTCGGTGGGACGGCTGTCCTTGACCTGCGTATCGTCCTTTCCGCAATAAGGGCAGCGCATGGGAGGCTCTTAGCTGGCGTAGATGGGGAAGCGCGCGGTCAGCGCCTTGACCTTTTCGCGCACCGCGGCCTCGACGGCGGCATTGCCCTCGTCGGAATTGGCTTCGCGCAGGCCGTCCAGCACCTCGACGATCAACGTGCCGATCTCCCGGAACTCGGCCTCGCCGAAGCCGCGCGTGGTGCCGGCCGGGGTGCCGAGGCGGATGCCCGAGGTGACGAAGGGCTTTTCGGGATCGAAGGGGATGCCGTTCTTGTTGCAGGTGATCCAGGCGCGGCCCAGGCCCTGCTCGGCCCGCTTGCCGGTGGCGTTCTTGGGGCGCAGGTCGACCAGCATCAGATGGTTGTCGGTGCCGCCGGACACGACGTCGAGGCCCTGGGCCTTCAGCGTCTCGGCCAGGGCGCGGGCATTGTCGACGACCTGCCTTGCATAGGCCTTGAACTCGGGCTGGAGCGCCTCCTTGAAGGCCACGGCCTTGGCGGCGATGACATGCATCAGCGGCCCGCCCTGGAGACCGGGGAACACGGCGGAATTGATCTTCTTGGCGATCTCTTCGTCATTGGACAGGATCATGCCGCCACGCGGCCCGCGCAGGGATTTGTGGGTGGTGGTGGTGACCACATGGGCATGGGGCACGGGCGAGGGATGGACGCCGCCGGCCACGAGCCCGGCGATGTGGGCCATGTCGACCATGAGATAGGCGCCGACGCTGTCGGCGATCTCGCGGAAGCGCTTCCAGTCCCAGATGCGCGAATAGGCGGTGCCGCCGGCCACGATCAGCTTGGGCTTGTGCTCCTCGGCCTTGCGCGCGATGTCGTCCATGTCGAGCAGGTGATCGTCCTCGCGCACGCCGTAGGACACGACGTTGAACCACTTGCCGCTCATGTTGACCGGCGAGCCGTGGGTGAGGTGGCCGCCCGAATTGAGGTCGAGCCCCATGAAGGTGTCGCCGGGCTGGAGCAGCGCCAGGAACACGGCCTGGTTCATCTGGCTGCCGGAATTGGGCTGCACATTGGCGAAATTGGCGCCGAAGAGCTGCTTGGCGCGCTCGATGGCGAGGGTTTCGGCGACATCGACGAACTGGCAGCCGCCGTAGTAGCGCTTGCCCGGATAACCCTCGGCATATTTGTTGGTCATGATCGAGCCCTGCGCCTCGAGCACCGCCTTCGAGACGATGTTCTCCGAGGCGATCAGCTCGATCTCGTGCTGCTGGCGGCCGAGCTCGTTCCGGATGGCCTCTGCGATCTCGGGATCGGTTTCGGCCAGCGTGTTGGAGAAGAACTTCGGAAAATGCGGGAGCGCGGTGGCGGAGCTCATGAACGGATTGCCTCGCAGGGGATCGTGTCGGTTGGCGTGGCCGTGGCTTTATCACGTCGCCAATTGCGATTCCAAGGCCGGCAGGAGTGTATTGGATGCATGGGGCTCCCCAGGTTGCGAATGGGTGCCCAGGCGAGCGGCTCTCTCAGGTTCGCGTTCCCCGATGGTGACCCATCTCAATCTCGCCAGTCGCGCGAACGGGGTGACTATGCCGTAGAAGCGGCCGGAAGAAAAGGGGCAACCGGCCCGGATCAGGCAAACCGGCCCGAGGGGGCGGGCGGCGGCGACGCGGGCGCGGCGAGCCGGCGCCGCAGCTTGGCGAGGGCCAGGGCCTTCATCTGCGCCTGGGTCGCGCTGGCCGGGGCGATGGCGATCACCTCCACCCCGGTCGCAACGTCGATGGCGGCCACGCGGACCTGGGGGCCCGCCTGGCGAAACTCGAACAAGACCTCGCGCCCGTCCCCGGCCATGCTCTTGTCAGGCAAGCTCGGGGAAGCTCGTGCGGCCGGAGGCGTCGAACTCGTAGACGTCGTCGCGGAAGCTCACGACGCCGTTGCGGTTGGCCCAGGCGGTGACATAGGTCGTGAGGATGCGCGGCGGGCTCTGCACCTCGACGTCGCGGCGCTCGCCCGACGCGAAGGTGGTGTTGACCGAGATGATGTCGTAGCCGTTGTTGCGCAGGACCCAGGCGACCAGCTCGTCCACCCGGTCGACGCGGACGCAGCCCGAGGAATGGAAGCGCTGGATGTCGGTGAAGAGCGACTGCTGCGGGGTGTCGTGCAGATAGACCGCGTGGGGGTTGTGGAAGTTGATCTTCACGTGCCCCATGGAGTTCTGCGCGCCCGGATCCTGGCGCAGGGTGTAGTTGACGGCCTGGTTGGAGTTCCAGTCGATCTGGCCCGGCGGGATCTCGCGGCCGCTGCCGTCGAGGATGCGGATGTTGTATTCGGTCAGGTAATTGGGGTTTTCCCGCATGAAGGGGATGATGTCGCGCTCGATGATCGAGCGCGGGACCGTCCAGAACGGGTTGAAGTTGATCTGGTGGATGCGGCTCTGAAGGATCGGGGTCTGCCGGTCGATGCGCCCCACGATCGCGGTATGGCGCTGGGCGACCTGCTCGGCTTCGATGGCCTCGATGGTCGCGGCCGGAATGTTGACCACGACATAGCGGTCGTTGCCCAGGAGCCCTTCCAGGTTGCGGACGCGCTGGAGGTTGAGCTCGATCTGGTTGAGCCGCGTCTGGGCCGGCACGGCCATGGCGTAATAGGTGAACTCGTCCACCTGCCCGCTGATGGCGAGGCCGTGACGCGCCTGGAAGCCGCGGACGGCAACGTCGAGCGGGGCGTCGAAGATCTCGGACATGTCGGAGGTGCCCGGCAGGTCGCCGGTGTTGACGAGATAGCGGCGCAGGTCGTTGACCGCGCTGCTGCGCTGGCCCAGCACGAGGCCGTAGACTGCGCGCGGAACCTCGGGCCAGCCACCCGCCGCGACGAGGCGGCGGTAATACTCGGCCACACGCTGCAGGTTGTATTCGGTGCTGAGCGAGATGATCGGATCGTTGCCGCTGATCGCGTCGAGCGCGATGCGGCTGTTGGCCTCCCGATCCGTCTCGGCCAGAATACGATTGCGCTGGATATTAGAGAAGATCGACTGCCCGAACGCTGCGCCGGGCATCATGCCTACCGCTGCCGTGGCCGCGAGAGCCTTCAAGGCGCCGCGCCGCGTGATTTTCGCCGAATTGAGCCGCATTAGCCGCTATTTCCCATTCATTCAGCCCAGTGGGCATTTGAAACACCAGTGCAGACGGCGCTCAATCCAGATCGAGCAACGGCCGGCACCCGCGAGATCGCATATCGTAAGGAAGACCCGCCCGCCTGAAGGCACGCCAGTTTCCTTCCGCTAGGTTCGGTTTGCGGCACAAATAAGAACCGCCGGCGTGGTGCCGGCGGTACTTGCGCACAACGTTGCCGAACAGCAACATGCTAGTCGGCTTTGGTAAAGAAACCGCTCAACTCAGAGCTTGTAGAGGATCTGGTCGACCCAGAAACGCTCGAGGCGCGAGAGCGCGGTGTTGAGCCCCGAGAAATCGTCCTCGCCCAGGCCACCGACCTTCTCGATGGAATTGAGGTGACGCTCGTAGAGCTCGTCGATGACCTCGGCCACTTCCTCGCCCTTGGGGGTCAGCCGGATGCGGACCGAGCGGCGATCGGTGCGCGAGCGCTCCTGGAAGATGTACCCGGTCTCCACCAGCTTCTTCAAGTTGTAGGAGACGTTCGAGCCCAGGTAGTAGCCGCGGGTGCGCAATTCGCCGGCGGTCAGCTCGTTGTCACCGATGTTGAACATCAACAGGGCCTGGACCGGGTTGATGTCGTCCCAACCCATGCGATCGAACTCGTCCTTGATGAGGTCGAGAAGGCGGCGGTGCAAGCGCTCGACGCGCGAGACCGCCTCCAGGTAAAGGGGCTTCAAGCTTCTGGGCTTTTCGCCATTCTCGGCCTTCGCCGCGGAAAAGTTGGTAGCCATTGTCTGCCTCACTGTCGAAAACGCACGATTGTTCGTGTCTATGTGGGCAAACTACCCCGCCCCGCATAAGATCGGTTTAAGAGACAGACTTAATGTTATCTTACGGAGAAACTTAGGCTTTTTTGCTTTCCCAACCGTTACGCATGGTGGGAAAGTCCTAACCATTACGGGGCCGGGCCTCTGCCGAGGCTGGGGTTTGCAACCGCGCGATGCGCGCAGGACGCCCGGCCGAACCGGTCAGTCGGATGCCTGGCGCAGCGCGAGAACGCGGGCGAAGACCAGCAGCAGAATGGTTGCCAGGAAGACCACGAGTTTGAAGCTAAAGTCGATCAAACTCATCTGCACCCAGGCGCCCCCGCCCAGGAACAGCGCGACCTCCACCCCAGTGGAGCTGGCGAGCAGGACCGCACCCCAGCGGGTGTGAATCCAAAGGCCCACCGCGCCGAACAGGCGCATGAGGCAGAAGATCGCGACGAGGGCGAAGCCGGTTGCGCCCAGCCGCACCATGGGGCCGGCGGGATCGCCGTCGAAGCCCACGAGGCGCGCGGCATCGCCCAGCCCGATCAGGAGACTGACCAGCGCCAACACGCGTGCCATCCATCCGGCCGGCTCCATCCGCAGGTCCATGCGCGTTCTCCAACTCAATACCGAGATTCGTGCCGCTCGGACGTTGGCCCACATTGTGGCAGCGGGCAAGTGCGGGTTTGAAGTCCGGGTTTACCGAAGGCGGGCCGAGGCGATAAGACATGCCGGCCTATTCGAGCGGAGCGAAACCATGACCAGCGGCTGGACCAAACACGACGTGAGCTTTCTGGGCGGCAAGCGGCTGCGCCGGCCGCGCATGGCGGCGTGGAGCCGCGCGCTCGCGCGCGAGACGGTGCTGACGCCGGGCGACCTGATCTGGCCGATCTTCGTTGTGGAAGGCCGGAACGAGCGTCAGCCGGTCTCGACCATGCCCGGGGTCGAGCGGCTTTCAATAGACCTCGCAGTCGAGGCCGCGCGGCAGGCGCATGCGCTCGGCATCCCGGCCATGGCGCTGTTTCCCAATACGCCCCCCGAGCGGCGCAGCGAGGATGGCGCGGAGGCGACCAATCCCGACAATCTCATGTGCCGCGCACTCTCGGCGATCAAATCGGCGGTGCCCGAGATCGGGCTGGTCGCGGACGTGGCGCTGGACCCCTACACGACCCACGGCCATGACGGGGTGATGAAGGGCGATGAAATCCTCAATGACGAGACGATCGCGGTGCTGGTGGGCCAGGCCCTGGTGCAGGCGCGCGCGGGCGCGGACGTGATTGCGCCCTCGGACATGATGGACGGGCGCGTGGGCGCGATCCGCGCGGCGCTGGATGCGGAAGGCTTCGAGAAGACCATCATCCTCTCCTATGCCGCCAAATATGCCTCGGCCTTTTACGGCCCGTTCCGCGAGGCCGTTGGCTCGAACGCGCGGCTGCGCGGCACCAAGCTCTCCTACCAGATGGACCCCGGCAATTACGAGGAAGCGCTGCGCGAAGTGGAGCAGGACCTCACCGAGGGCGCGGACTGGATCATGGTCAAGCCGGGCATGCCCTATCTCGACATCTGCCGGCTGGTGAAGGAGCGCTTCGAGGTGCCGGTCTTCGCCTATCAGGTGTCGGGGGAATACGCGATGATCGCCATTGCCGCGCAGGCCGGGGCGATCAACCGGGAAGCCGCGATAATGGAAAGCCTTGCCGCCTTCAAGCGCGCGGGCTGCTCGGGCATCCTCACCTATTTCGCGCTGGATGCCGCGCGCAAGCTGAATGAATGAGGACGAGGCCGCACTTACAATAAAAGCGGCCGGTGACGGACTGGTGACGGTCAGAGGCCGCGTCTATCGCGCGGTCTTCGCGAAGGACCGCGACGCGGTACTCGCGGGCAGCGACCGGCCCGGGCGTTTCACACCGCCGGGTCACCGCACGCTCTATACCAGCGCCACCGCCCTGGGCACGCGCGTCGCCCTGCGTCCCTATACGCGTCCGGACGATGCGGAACGGGTGGTCGTCGCCCTCACGGTCGAGGCGGACCGTATCTGTGACCTCCGCGACCGTGAGGCCTGCCGGGCGCTCGGCTTCGATGCGGCGGAGGCGGCCCTGCCCTGGCGCGACTGGCTCGCGCGCGGCGCGGAGCCGCCGTCCTGGGCGATCGTGCGCACGCTCTTTTCCCAGGGCGTGCGGGGCGTCATCGATCCGTCGCGGGGCCAGCCCGGCCTCTTCCACCTGGCACTGTTCGCCTGGAACGCGCCCGGCTGCCCGCGGGTGACGATTCCGCGTTAGCCCGCCTCTTGTCATCGGCGGCGGCGCACCACATCTGTGGTGGAAATCGAAGGAGTACGGGACATGGCAAAGGATTTTATGGGTGCGATCCTGCGGGATGACCTGCCCAATCCCATCGACGCGCCCGAGCTTTTCGATTCCGTGCTCACCCGCAGGGTGATGGCCTTCGTCATCGACTGCATGCTGATGGGCGTCCTGCTGATCGTGGCCACGCTGTTCGCGGGAATCGCGGGCTTTTTCACCTTCTTCATTTCCTGGCTGCTGCTTCCGGTCATTCTCGGCATGATCTTCGTCGCCTATTATGCCTTTACCCTCGGCTCCCCGAGCCGGGCGACCTGGGGCATGCGGGCCATGGACCTGGTCATGACGCCGACCCGCGACACGCGGCTCGACGGGTGGCTCGCCATCCTGCACGTGATCCTGTTCTGGATCACCACGGCGGTGCTGACCCCGTTCATCCTGCTGTTCGCCCTGTTCACGCCGCGCCGGCAATTGCTGCACGACATGATCGCCGGCACGCTGGTGGTGCGCCGTTCGCCCATGGAGCGGCACTGGCGGGCGATGAACCTCTCCTACCCCGCCTAGGCATCGGGTCAATTTTCACCGTGGTGATTGCCCCTCCCCTCGCCGGCGCGTATCGTCGGGGGGTCAATCAGGGCTTCGCATGGACCACTCACCCGAAAGCGCCCAGTTCTTCCTGACCGCCTCCTCGACCTGCCCTTATCTCGAGGGCCGCGAGGAGCGGAAGCTGTTCACGCACCTGACCGGCAAGCGCGCCGCCGCGCTGCACCACCTTCTCTCCGATCACGGCTTTCGCCGCAGCCAGAACCTCATCTACCGGCCGGCGTGCCTCGATTGCGACGCCTGTCGCTCGGTGCGCGTGGTGACGCAGCACTTCACGCCCGCGAACCGGCACAAACGCGCGCTCAAGGCCAATGCGGACGTCACGGGCAAGGTGATCGCGCCCATCGTCAGCGCCGAGCAATACGGGCTGTTCAAGCGCTATCTCGCCGCGCGCCACGACGGCGGCGGCATGACCCAGATGAGCTTCCTCGACTATGAATTCATGGTCGAGGATACGCCGGTGCAATCGGCGCTGATCGAATACCGACTCACGAAGGACGGTCCGGACGGGGACGCGGGGCAGCTCGTCGCGGTGGCGCTCACCGACGTGATGCCGGACGGGCTCTCGATGGTCTACAGCTTCTACGACCCCGAGATGGGGCCGCGAAGCCTGGGCAATTTCATGATCCTCGACCATATCGCCCGGGCGCGCCAGATCGGCGCGGGCTATCTCTATCTGGGCTATTGGGTGAAGAACTCGCCCAAGATGGCCTACAAGATCGGCTTCCAGCCGCTCGAGGTGCAGCACGGGGCCCAGGGCTGGGTGCCGCTGGCGCCCGAGGCCTGACGGGACGCCCATGCGCGGTTTCGTGCACGCGACAGGTGCGTTTCTCGCGCTGTGCTACGGGCTTGCCACGCTGGGGCTGGCGGGGTTTGCCGTGCTGGCGGCGCTCGGGTTCGCGGTGCCGCTTTTCGACCTTTTCAACCACCTCCAGCCGGTTCTGTTCTTCGGCTGCCTCGTGGCGCTGCTGGCGGCGCCGCTGTTCCTGCGCAGCTTCCGCGCCATGGCGACGGCGCTGGCGCTTTCGGCGACGGGGCTGGTGGCGTCGGGCTTCGTCTACCTGCCCGAGGCGATCGGCGGGTTCACCCTGGAGCATAGCCCGGCCGAAGAGGGCACCGAGACGATCCGCCTCATGACGTTCAACGTCTTCGGCCGCAACGAAACACCGATGGCGATCGTGGACACGGTGCTCGCGGTGGAGCCGGACATCGTGGCGCTGCAGGAATACAGCTTCGAGGTGCGCAACCGCATCCACCAGGCGCTGCTCGCCCATTATCCGCATTTCCAGTATTGCCAGGGCGGGGAGCGGGCCTTTGTGGGGCTTTACAGCAAGATCGCGTTCACGCCGCTGGAGCGCGGCACCTGCCCGGCCAGCATCATGAGCCAGGATCGCACGGCGCGGATCATCGCGCAGTTCCTGCCCCAGGACGGCGCGCCCTTCGTCATCGCGACCACCCATAACGACTGGCCGGCGCCGATCTCGCGCCAGCAGGAGCAGCTCGGCGCGCTGGTGGATGCGCTCAGCGGGGTCGAGGGACCGCTGATGCTGGTGGGGGATTTCAACTCCACGCCCTGGTCCTACGCCCTGCGCACGTTCCAGAGCCGGGCCGGGATGACGCGGCATACGCGCAACCTGCCGACCTTCCCCATGCTCTGGTATTACCTGGGGGATTGGCGGGCGACCCCGGCGATCCTGCCCATAGACCACGTGATGACCCGGGGCGGGATCAACGTGCATTCGCTCGAAACCGGGCCCGCATCGGGCAGCGACCACCTGCCGGTGGTGGTGGAGTTCTCGGTGGCGGAGGAGCGGGGTTAGCGCCGCGGGTTCCGGGTGCGCGGCGAGCTCGCCTGGATTCCGGCAATGAATGCCGGAATGACATTGGGGGGTTGGCGCGATCGTGCCCGCTCGCGATCGTCACCCCGGCATTCATTGCCGGGGTCCAGAGGCCACACGCTCGTGGTATGCCTCCCCTACCCCCGGAACCGGTTGTTGCGCGGGAAGCCGGTGGGCACCTGGCGGCCGGCCTGGGCGCGCTCGCCCATCCAGTCGCGCAATTCGTCCATGGACTTGACGAACACCCGGCCTGAGCTGTCGGTCCAGGAGAGGCCGTCGGCCGCGGTGAAGACGCGGGCGTCGGAGATGCCGCCGTCCTTGTAGCGCTGCAGGCGCACGCCCTTGCCGCGCGCCATTTCCGGGAGCTGCGCCCTGGGGAACAGCAGCAGCTTGCGGTTCTGGCCGATGGTGGCGACGGTGTCGCCCTCAGCGGGCACGCAGAGCCGGGCCTCGTCCTTGCCCGAGACGTTGAGCACCTGCTTGCCCTTGCGGGTGTTGGCGACCAGATCGTCCTCTGCCACGAGGAACCCGTAGCCGGCGCTGGAGGCCACCAGCCGCTTGGCGCCGGGCTTGAAGACGAAGAGATCGACGATGTCGTGCCCTTCCTCGATATCGACCATGATGCGCACGGGCTCGCCATGGCCGCGCCCGCCGGGGAGCTTGTCGGCGCCCAGCGTATAGACCTTGCCGCCGGTGGTGAGCAGCAGCAGCTTGTCGGTGGTCTCGCAGAGCAGCGAGAGCTTCAGCCGGTCGTCGGCTTTGAAGCTCAGGGACGACAGGTCGGACGTATGGCCCTTCAGCGCGCGGATCCAGCCCTTTTCGGAGAGCACGATGGTCACGGGCTCGCGCTCGATCATCGCGGTCTCGATATCGGCGAGATCGGTCTGGGGGGCGCTGGCGAACTGGGTGCGGCGCGCGCCGAGCGGAGTATCCTTGCCGTAGGCGGTCTTCAGATCCTCGACCTGCACCGTGATGGCGCCCCATTGCCGGCGGTCCGAGCCGAGCAGCAGCTCGAGCCCGTTCTTCTCGGTGGTCAGCGCGTCGAACTCGGTGCGGATCTCGATTTCTTCGAGTTTTCGCAGGGCACGCAGCCGCATGTTGAGGATGGCTTCGGCCTGCACGTCGGTGATGCCGAACTTCTCGATCATCACGGCCTTGGGCTCGTCCTCCTCGCGGATGATGCGGATCACCTCGTCGAGGTTGAGATAGGCGACGAGATAGCCGCCCAGTACTTCGAGCCGGTGCTCGATCTGGTCGAGCCGGTGGCGGCTGCGGCGGACCAGGACGTCCTTGCGGTGGTTGAGCCAGGCCTTGAGCGCGTCCCCCAGGCTCATGACGCGGGGGATGAGCCCGCCGTCGAGCACGTTCATGTTGAGCGAGAACCGCGTCTCCAGCTCGGTGAGCTTGAAGAGGGATTCCATCAAAAGGACGGGATCGACGTTCCTGGCGCGCGGCTCCAGCACGAGACGGATGTCCTCGGCGCTCTCGTCGCGCACGTCCTTCAATAGCGGCAGGCGGCGGGCCAGCAGCAGTTCGGCGATCTTCTCGACCAGCCGCGACTTCTGCACGCCATAGGGGATTTCGGTGACCACGATCTGGTAGGTGCCGCGGCCGTTGTCCTCGGTCTCCCATTTGGAACGGATGCGGAAGCTGCCGCGACCGGTGGTATAGGCCTGGACCGTGCCGGCCGGATCGTCCACCAGGATGCCGCCGGTGGGGAAATCGGGGCCGGGCACGAAGCGGATCAGGTCCTCGCTCGTGGCGTTAGGATGGGCGAGCAGGTGCAGCGCCGCCTCGCAGAGCTCGGCCACGTTGTGCGGCGGGATCGAGGTCGCCATGCCGACCGCGATGCCCGAAGATCCGTTGGCCAGAAGGTTGGGGAAATTGGCCGGAAGGACGAGCGGCTCCTCGTCCTCGCCGTCATAGGTCTGGCGGAAATCGACCGCGTTCTCGGTGATGCCCTCGAGAAGGCGCGCCGCGACCTCGGTCATGCGGCTTTCGGTATAGCGCATGGCCGCGGCGCCATCCCCATCCACGGAGCCGAAATTGCCCTGCCCGTCCACCAGCGGATAGCGGACCGCAAAATCCTGGGCCAGGCGGACCAGCGCGTCGTAGACCGACTGGTCGCCATGGGGGTGGAACTTGCCGATGACGTCGCCCACGATACGAGCGGATTTCTTGTAGCCCTGTCCGGGATCGAGCCGCAGCAGGCGCATGGCGTGCAGGATGCGGCGATGCACGGGCTTGAGCCCGTCGCGCGCATCGGGCAGCGCACGCTGGGTGATGGTGGAGATCGCATAGGAGAGATAGCGCTCCTCGAGCGCCGCCCGCAGGTCGACGGTCCGTTCGTCGCCACCGCCGGGAGGATCGAGTATCTCAGCCATCCGCCGTCCTTCTCAAAACCGAATCACTTGCCCGATTATAGGTGCGTGGCGTCCGGAGCGAGGCCGGAGTACAAAAATCGCACAGGTCGTGTCGGATCGCTCCGGCCGGGCTCGTCTTGAGGATAGAGGCCGACATGCCTCGGCAAAGGAGACACAGATGACCAAGATGATTTTCGTGAACCTTCCCGTGACCGATCTGGCCGCGTCGGAAAGGTTCTACGCGGCCCTCGACTGCGAGAAGAACGCGCAGTTCAGCGACGACAACGCCCTCTCCATGGTGTGGTCGGACTCCATTACCTTCATGCTCCTCAAGCGCGACTATTTCGCGACCTTCACCTCGCGCCCCATCGCCGATCCCAAGGCGGCCGTGGGCGTGATGCTCGCCCTCTCCGCGGACAGCCGGGAGGCGGTCGATGCGCTGATCGAAGCCGCCGCGGCCGCGGGCGGCAAGCCGGATACCCGCGAGCCGCAGGATCTCGGGTTCATGTATCAGCGCACCGTGGAAGACCCCGATGGCCACACCTTCGAGATCGCCTATATGGACATGTCCAAGGTCGACTGGTAGCTGGCCCAGGGCGGAGCGCTGCCCTCCGAAGGCGGCGCTCCTTCCCGACCGAGCATGGCTCAGGGCGTCGTCGCGGTGTAGGATCGGCACATGACGCAGGGACGCTTCGCGATAGCCCGGTGCGGGATGGATGGCGTGGATGCGGTTTGGGCCGACACGTCTCATGCGTTCGGCCGCCATACCCACGACCAGTTCGGAATCGGCGTCATCCTGCGCGGCGCGCAGACGTCCATGAGCGGGCGCGGCATCGTCGAGGCGGCGGCCGGCGACGTGATCACGGTCAATCCCGGCGAGGCGCATGACGGATCGCCGCTTGGCGAGGGCGGCCGCGCCTGGCGGATGCTGTATTTCGACCCCGATGCCCTGGCCGAACCCATCCGGGCCCTGACGGGTGGCAGCGCGGCCCAGGCCGAGCTCGCGCGGCCGGCGATGCGGGACGCGGCGGCGGCGGGGCGTTTCCTAAGCCTGTTTCGCGCGATGACCGATCCGCGCGGCGGACGGAGCGAGATCGAAGGCGGGGAAGCGCTGCTCCTTCTGCTGGCGCGGCTCATCGAGCGCCGCTGCGAGCGGCCCGGAGCGCCAAAGGGAATAGACCAGGCCCGCGCGCGGATCGACGACGATCCGGCGGCTCCGCTATCGCTGGGCGAGCTGGCCGCCATTGGCGGCGTCAGCCAGTTCCAGCTCGTGCGGGGCTTTTCGAAGGCGACCGGCCTCACGCCGCACGCCTATCTCGTCCAGCGCAGGCTCCAGATGGCGCGCAGGATGATCGCGGCGGGCACGGCCCTCGCGGACGCGGCCCAGGCCACCGGCTTTGCGGACCAAAGCCACATGACGCGGCTGTTCGTGCGCACCTATGGCCTGTCGCCCGGCCGCTATGCCGCGGCGATGCGCTGAGGCGCAATTTCCTTCAAGACCGGGCGGCGCGCGGCTGCCCATATGGCTCGAAACCAACCGAGCCAGAGCATGCCTGCACAGCTTCGCTACGCCCCTGAACTCCGGTCTCGCTTTCCGCAGCTTCGCTGCCGCGCGTTCGTTGCCGATGGCATCACGGCGGCGACGGGACCGGAGGGCTCATGACCCTGGACTTCCTCCTCACCTCCCTTGTCATCGTCGCATCGCCCGGCACCGGCGCGATCTATACGATGGCCGCCGGACTTTCGGGCGGCGTTCGCGCGAGCCTGGTCGCGGCCCTGGGCTGCACGCTCGGCATCATCCCGCATATGCTGGCGGCGATCAGCGGGCTTGCCGCGCTGCTGCATACGAGCGCGCTGGCCTTCCAGCTCCTCAAATATCTCGGGGTCGCCTACCTGCTTTATATGGCCTGGGCGATGATTCGCGCGCGCGGACTGCTGACCCTTGACGCGGAGACGGGCGGCAAGAGCGCGCGGCAGGTGATCGCCTCGGCGGTCCTCATCAACCTGTTGAACCCCAAGCTCTCGATCTTCTTCTTTGCCCTCCTGCCGCAGTTCGTTGCGGGAGACGAAGCCTCGCCCGTGGGCGCGATGCTGGACTTGAGCCTGGTGTTCATGGCGCTGACTTTCGCGATCTTCGCCGCCTATGGCGCCTTCGCCGCGGCCGTGCGGCGGCATGTGATCTCCAACGCCTCCGTGCAGATCTGGATGCGGCGCGGCTTTGCGGCCGCTTTCGCGGGCCTTGCGGCGCAGCTCGCCCTGACGAGCCGGTAGGGTGCGGGCGTGCAATGCGCGGAGGCGCTGAGGGGGCGGCGCTTGGTGCTTTACATGCGGCGCGGGCTCGCCCACCATCCCCGCTTCGGGGACAGGAGGTGACGATGCTGGCAACGGCGCTGTCGCGCTATGCGGCGATCCATTTCATCGACGAACCGCTTTTCGTGCGCTCGGCCAATATCGCGCGATCGCTGTTCGGTGACCTGGTTGCGGCGGGCGTCCTGCCCGGCGCCATCTACCGCGTATGGGCCTCGGGCGCGGTGTGGAGCCCGATCGGCGGCTGGGTGGGTGGAGAGGAAGCCGGCGCGCCGCAATCGGAATGGTTCAGCCCGGCGGCGGTCTGGTGGGCGCGGCGCGCGTCGGTGTTCCTCGAAAGCGGAACGCCGCTCGCGCAGATCGCGGACGTGTTGCGGGAGACGTTTCTCGCCGACTTCCGGAGCGTGCTCGAAACCCTGCCGGTGGCGCGGCTCGCCTATCCGGATGCGTTTCCAGGCGGGCGGTTGGATCCGCAGGCGGCGGAGGATGCGGGGCGTTCGGAATGGGCGGACTGGATCAATGGCGGGTACGGGGTCTGTTTGCGCCGGTTCGACGCGCGCAGCCTCGCAGTCAAGACCGGCGAAGCGGCGCGGGTGCGCGCCATCACCGCGGCGGGCACGCGCGAGACGCTCACCGCAAGCGAGAAGCTCGAACTGCTCGACGCGATGGAAAAGCTCGACGCGGTGATGCTGCCCTTCGCGCCGCACCAGCGCCCCAAGGGCACGCCGGGCTTCTGGGTCGATGCCCCGCTCGCGCGCTACGGCTTGGGCAGCGTGCCGCTGGTGTGGAGCCTCATCGTGCGAGATGGTGACAGCGAGAAATGCGCCTAGCCCGCTGACGACAGCCGCTCCACAAGCCAGTCGCGGGTCGAGGGCGGCGCGATCTGGCGGGCGGTCCAGACGTGGCGGTCGAGGAAATGGCCGGTGAGCGCGAAGGCGTCGGCCACGCCGTGGGGGCCGACCGGCCCCTCCCCGAGCAGAAAGGGCGGAAGCGGCAGCAGGCGGTCGGCATAGGGCGCGGCGGCTTCGGCGCTGACCGCGCGTCCGCTGCGTGGGGAGACGTGGGTGAGGTCGTCGGTGACCCCGGTGGCGGCGCAGCTTCCGAGATCGAGGCCGAAGCCGAGTTCTTCGAGCAGGAAGAGCTCGAACCGCGCCAGCTCTGCGCCGAGGCTGTCCTCGCCCGTCTCCCGGTCGATGAGGCCGAGCGCGCGGGCCAGCAATTCGTCATGCGGATCGCGCTCGGGCAGGAGGCGCAGGTGCTCGGCGAGCATCTGCATGAGATAGAGCCGCGTGCGGTCGGCCATCAGGCGCGCGGCGCGCGGGCTGGTTACCTCGGCCGCGAACACGCCGAGATGGTCCTCCAGCCGCGCCCGCCACACCAGACGCGCCGTGTTGCCGGGCTGGAGGAAGGGCGCGAGCCTGGGCGAGCGGCCGCCGCGCACCAGCCCCAGGCAGCGGCCGCGGCCCGCGACCATGGTTTCGAGGATGACGCTGGTTTCCCCGTGCCTGCGGACGCCGATGATGAGACCTTCGCCGGTCCATTCCATGATTGCGTTACCAAATGCTCGCTTGGTGCGCGGGGCTGCTGGATTCCGGCAATGAATGCCGGAATGACATTGGGGTTAGGGCATCATCGGGCCACCAACCGGCATAGTCACCCGGCATTTATTGCCGGGGTCCAGATTCACTTCGTCCAGTCCAGGCCCATCTCGCGGTAGCGTTCGGGGTCGTCGGCCCAGTGGGCGCGGACCTTGACGAAGAGGAAGAGGTGCACCGGGGTTTCGAACATGTCCATCAGCTCGGCCCGGGCGTCGGCGCCGATGGACTTGATGGTCTGGCCCTTGGCGCCGAGCACGATCTTCTTGTGGGTGTCGCGGGTGACGTAGATCACCTGATCGATGCGGTAGGAGCCGTCGTCGTTGACCTTGAAGCTCTCGGTCTCCACGGTGGCCTGATAGGGGATTTCCTCGTGGATGCGCAGGAACAGCTTTTCGCGCGTGACCTCGGCGGCGGTGAGCGCCAGGGTCAAGTCGGTCATCTGGTCCTCGGGGAAGTGCCACTCCTCCAGAGGCGAGTGCTCGGCGCACCAGCGCTCGAAATCGGCGACGCCGTCGCCCTTGAGCGCGGAGATCATGAAGGTGGCCTCGAAGCGGGCGCCCTCGTTGAGCTTCCGGGCGAGCTCCAGCAGGGTCTCGCGCTTGGTCAGATCGACCTTGTTGAGCACCAGCACCTTGGGCTGCCGGATGTTCTGCAGGCCTTCAAGCAGAGATTCAACTTCCCCGTTCAAGCCTTTGTTCGCATCCACGATCAGGGCGACCATGTCGGCGTCCCCTGCCCCGGTCCAGGCCGATTGCACCATGGCGCGGTCGAGCCGGCGCTTGGGCGCGAAGATGCCGGGCGTGTCGATGAAGACGAGCTGGGTTTCCTCGAGCGTCACCACGCCGCGCACCTGCGCCCGCGTGGTCTGCGCCTTGTGGGTCACGATCGAGACCTTGGTGCCGACCAGCGCGTTGAGCAGGGTCGACTTGCCCGCATTGGGGGCGCCGACCAGGGCTACGAAGCCGCAGCGGCTCGGCTTGTTCTCGGTTTCGCTCATTGTCCCGCCTTCCAGACGTTCTCGCGCTGCAGGAATCGTTCGGCAGCGAGGTGCTCGGCGAGCTTTTTCGACGTGCCCTCGGCGGTAAGGCTTTCATAGCCCACGACCGAGACCGAAATGGTGAAGGTCGGCGCGTGGTCCGGGCCGATGCGGCCGGTCTCCATATAGACCGGGGGCTCCAGCCCCTGGGCCTGGGCCCATTCCTGCAACGCGGTCTTGGCGTCGGCGCGGCCGGCGGCGGAGACGTCGAGATCGTTGCCGAAATTGGTCTCGACGAAGACGCGGGCCGGATCGAGCCCGCCATCGGCGTAGATCGCCCCGATCACCGCCTCGCAGACATCGCCCAGGATCGCCTCCTTTTCGGCCCCGCCGGTGCGGGCCTCGGCATCGCCCAGGCGGATATAGAGGCCGAGGCCGAGCTTGCGGGCGACCCGCGCGCAGGTCTCCTTGCGCACGAGGCTGTTGAGGGTGCGCGAGAGGTCGCCCTCATTGGCCTTGGGGAGCCGCCGGTACAGCATGTCGGCGACCACGAGGCCGAGCACGCGGTCGCCGAGGAACTCGAGCCGCTGGTACGAGCTTTTCACCCGGCGCGAGGGGGCCAGGGCGCTCGAATGGGTGAGCGCGGTTTCCAGCACATCGCGATCGTCGAAGCGATAGCCGATCGCAGCTTCGATGGCGTCGGCCTGTCGGGCCGGCAAACTCATTCGTAGACCGACGTGAACATGCGGTCGAAGCGGATGTTGCCCGGCCAGCGCCAGAACTGCCAAGGCGGAATGTTGTCCTCGATCGAGAAGAAGCGCCACTCGGCCTTGCCGATCAGGTTCTCGAACGGAACGTAGCCCACGGCATTGAGCACGCGGCTATCCTGGCTGCGGTCGCGGTTGTCGCCCATCATGAAGAAATGACCCGGCGGCACGACGTATTCGCCCGTGTTGTCGAGCTGGGCGGTGTCGGAGATTTCCTGGATGATGTAGCTCACCCCGTTGGGCAGGGTCTCGCGATAGGTCTGCACCGGAAGGCTCGCGCCCATGCTGTCGGTGTCCTGGGTGCGGCCGACGGGCTCGCGCTCGATCATCTCGCCATTGATATAGAGCCGTCCCTCGATCATCTGGATCGTGTCGCCCGGCAGGCCGATGACGCGCTTGACGTAATTCTCGTTCTGCGGCACCGGCCGGAAGACCACGATGTCGCCGCGCTGGGGCTCGTTGCCGAACACGCGCCCGCGCAGGGGCAGCTCGGTGATGGGCAGCGAATAACGCGAATAGCCGTAGCTGTACTTACTGGCCAGGATGTAATCGCCGATGGCCAGCGTGTTCTGCATCGAAGCCGTGGGAATCGAGAAGGGCTCGAACACGAAGCTGCGGAAGACGAGAGCGATGAGCAGCGCCTGGATGATGACGATGATCGTCTCGCGCAGCTCGCCCTTTTTCTTCGGCTTGGTGGCTTCGGCCATGGGAGTGGGACTTTCCATTTTGAAATCCTGCCGGTGTTACGGAAGCAGCGCCGGGTGGTCAACCGGCAGGGCCTCGATGATGACGAAGGCCTGGGCCATTCCATTGTCGTCGGTGATGGTCAGGTGAATGACCGGCCGGTGTCCCGGCGGCATCAGCGCGGCGAGACGCGCAGCGGCGCCTCCGGTGAGCTTGAACGTCGGCTTCCCGCTGGGGAGATTCACCACCCCCATGTCGCGCCAGAATACGCCATGAGAAAGGCCGGTGCCCAGCGCCTTAGCGCAGGCTTCCTTGGCCGCGAAACGCTTGGCGTAGGAGGCGGCGCGCTGGGCGCGGCGATCGGACTTGGCGCGCTCAATCTCGGTGAAGCAGCGCTCGGTGAACCGCGTGCCGAAGCGGGCCAGGGTCTTTTCGACCCGGGCGATGTCGCACAGATCGTTGCCGAGGCCGATGATCATGCAAGGCCCCGCGAGCCGGGCTTGGTCGCCGGGATGGACGCCAGCTCCGGAGGCAGGTCGTCCGGCGCATAGGCCGGCACCTTGTAGCGGGTGAGCGAGACCAGCGGCACGCCGATATCGGCCTCTCCGCCCGAGCGGTCGACGATGCAGGCGGCTGCGACGACGTCGGCGCCCAGCACCTTGATGCAATCGATGCACTCGCGGATCGAGAGGCCGGTGGAGACGATATCCTCGACCACGATCACTTTCTCGCCAGGCGCGACGGAGAAGCTGCGGCGGAGCTCGAACTCGCCGTCCACGCGCTCGGTGAAGATCGCGGGCACGCCGAGATGGCGCGCGGTCTCGTAGCCGGGGATGATCCCGCCCACGGCGGGGGAGACCACCTGCGAAACGTCGCCAAAACCTTCGGCGCGGATTTTCTCGGCCAGCGCCCGGCAGAGCTTTTCGGCCTTGTCCGGATACATGAAGACGCGCGCCTTCTGCAGGAAGACCGGCGAGCGCAGCCCGGACGAGAGAATGAAATGGCCTTCGAGCAAGGCGTCGGACGAGCGGAAGAGGTCGAGAACCTCGTCTTGGGTCATGGGGTCGGCCCTTCGCTGTGGAACACCTTCTCCATGCCCGCAATCGCGCTGGCCTGCAACACATTGGCGCGTGAGACCTTGGTGAGGCCCTGGGTGCGCTTGAGCGTCGCCAGCACGTCGGTGAGTTGCGTGATGTCGCGCACCTCGATCTCGAAGACCAGCTCGTGGAAGTCGGAGGAGATCGCGCGCATCACGAGATTGGTGATGTTGGCGTCGCAGGCCGCGATGGCCGAGGAGATCTGCGCCATGGAGCCCGGCCGGTTGAGCGAATGCATGGCGATGGCGACGGGATAGGGGTTCTCCTGCCCGTCGATGTCCCAGCGCACGTCGATCCAGGCCACGTCCTGATCGTGCAGCGCGCCCAGCGCGTCGGAATGGATGGGATAGACGGTCATGCGCCCGTCTTCGGTGAGGATGCCGATCAGGCGGTCGCCGGGCACGATGCCCTCGCGGGAGATTTCCACCGGCATGTCGAAATCGAGCCGCGGCAGGGCCGCGAAGCGCTGCACGCCGGCGCGCTGGCCGCCAGGGACGCGGAACTTGAAGACCGGCGCGCGCTTGAGCGAGAACCAGCCTTCGGCATTGTCGCCGACCGGCAAGGCGAGCGTGGCGTTGCGCCGGCGCTTGCCCTTGAGCGCGGTGGCTTCCCGGGCGAGGTCGTCGGCCGAGATCTTGCCCTCCCCCACCGCCACGAGCATGTCGCGCCGGCCCGGAAGCTCGAAGCGCGCGGCGAGCGTGTCGGCGTCTTCGCCCTCGAAGGTCACGGCCTCGCGCTCCAGCACCGCGGCGAGGACCTGATCGCCCAGCGCCATGGCGCGCTGCTGGGCCGCGACGCGGACCGCGCGGCGGATCGCCGAGCGCGCCTTGCCGGTCACCGCCACGTTCTCCCAATTGGGCAGCGGGCTGTGGCCCGGCTCGCGGATGATCTCCACCTCGTCGCCGGAATGGAGCTGGGTGATGAGCGGCATCACGGTGCCGTTGATCTTGCAGCCGACGCAGGTGTCGCCGACCTCGGTATGGACCGCATAGGCGAAATCGATGGGCGTCGCGCCACGGGGCAGCGCGATCAGCCGGCCGCGCGGGGTGAAGCAGAACACCTGGTCCTGGAAGAGCTCCAGCTTGGTGTGCTCGATGAATTCTTCGGGATTATCGCCCGCTGTCAGGTGCGCGATGGTGGTGCGCAGCCAGTTATAGGCCTGGCTTTCCTGTTCGAGCCGGGTCATGTCGCCCGATACGCCCTCCTTGTAGAGCGCGTGCGCGGCGATGCCGAACTCGGCGATCTCATGCATCTCCTGGGTGCGGATCTGGAGTTCGACGCGCTCGCGTTGCGGGCCCACGATGGTGGTGTGGATCGACTGGTAGTCGTTGTGCTTGGGGACCGAGATATAGTCCTTGAACCGCCCGGGCACGACCTTCCAGTTGGTGTGGATCACGCCCAGGGTGCGGTAGCATTCGTCCACCGTGTCCACGATCACGCGGAACCCGATCATGTCGGACAATTGCTCGAGCCCGATCTGCTTGCGCTCGATCTTGGAATAGATCGAGAAGGCGGACTTGCGCCTGGCCGAGACGCGGGCGTTGATTCCCTTCTCGGTCAGGAAGCTTTCGAGCTCCTGGCGGATCTCGGCGATCACCGTGCGATGGGATTCCTCCATGGCCGCGAGCCGGCTCGTGATCGCCTGGTGATGCTCGGGGTGCAGGGTCCGGAACGCCAGGTCCTCCAGCTCGCTGCGCATGTCCTGCATGCCCATGCGGCCCGCGAGCGGCGCATAGATATCCATGGTCTCCTGGGCGATGCGCTGGCGCTTGTGCTCGGGCATGTATTCGAGCGTGCGCATGTTGTGCAGGCGGTCGGCGAGCTTGACCAGCAGCACCCGCACGTCCTGGGCGATGGCGAGGAGCAGCTTGCGGAGATTTTCGGCCTGGGCCTCTTCCCGGGAGACGAGGTTGAGCCGGTCGATCTTGGTGAGCCCGTCCACGATCTGGCCGATCTCGGTGCCGAACAGGGTGTCGATCTCGGCACGGGTGGCGTCGGTATCCTCGAGGGTATCGTGCAGCAGCGCGACCGCGATGGTCGCGTCGTCGAGCTTCAAATCGGTGAGGATGGCCGCGACTTCGAGCGGATGGGCGAAATAGGGGTCGCCGGATGCGCGCAGTTGCGATCCGTGCTTCTGCATCCCGTAGACGTAAGCCTTGTTGAGCAGCCCCTCGTCGGCGGCCGGATTATAAGCCTGTACGCGCTCGACAAGTTCATATTGCCGCATCATCGGCGGGGGTTACTCCGGATATCGGGATACCGTGTCAAGGCTCCTTTAACCACAAAGGCGCCCGGCTTTCGCCAAGCGCCTTTGCCAGCATATAGGGTGAGTCGCTAACCGTTCAATCGCCCGTCAGCCGATCAATCTTCGCGGCGTTCGGGAGGGGCGAGAGACTCGATGCCGCGCAACAGCTCTTCTTCACTGATGGTGTCAAACACCGGGCCATCTTCGTCGGATGCCGTCTCGATGCGCGGGGCGATATCGTGCTCGGGCTCGTCCACCTCGACATATTTCTGGAGCGAATGGACGAGCTCCTCGCGCAGATCCTCGGGAGAGATCGTGCCGTCGCCGATTTCGCGCAATGCCACAACGGGATTCTTGTCGTTGTCGCGCGGAACCGTTATTTCACCGCCAGAGGAAATGATGCGCGCACGATGCGCCGCCATCAGGACCAGGTCGAAACGGTTCGGAATCTTCTCAATGCAGTCTTCTACGGTGACGCGGGCCACTGACGTCTCCAATCGGGTCGGGAAGAACGGACCCCTAGCACGAGCCGCGTCCGCAATTCAAGGGTTGCGGCGTCGCGGCCCGCAACTGAACGGGGACGCCCCGCTGCCTGCGCGCAACCGCAGGCCATTGAACCAGATGCGGGGCTGCGCGTTTCCCCGTGTCGATTCCGCCCCGCCCGCTTCGGCGTCATTTCGGGCTGGCGCATTCATTTTTCTATCGGAGTAACGAGTATATGTTCGACCCTCGGGAAAAGGTGGTGGTCTTTATCGACGGCGCCAATCTCTACGCCACGTCGCGTGCGCTCGGCATCGATATCGACTACAAGCGCCTTCTCGTCGAATTCCAGAGCTCGGCTTACCTGCTCCGCGCCTATTACTATACCGCGCTGATCGAGGACCAGGAATACTCCTCGATCCGCCCGCTGATCGATTGGCTGGACTATAACGGCTATACGGTGGTGACCAAGCCGGCCAAGGAGTTCACCGACGCCCAGGGCCGGCGCAAGGTCAAGGGCAACATGGACATCGAGCTGACGGTGGATGCGCTGCAGATGGCGACCTATTACGACCATCTGGTGCTATTTTCGGGCGACGGCGATTTCACCGCGCTGGTTTCCGCCCTGCAGCAGCGGGGCAAGAAGGTCACCGTGGTCTCGACCCTTGCGACGCCCACGCCCATGATATCGGACGACCTGCGGCGCCAGGCCGACTATTTCGTAGACGTGGTCGATCTGGCCAAGCGCGTGGGACGGGCGCCGGAGGACCGGATGGCGACGCGCGAAAACGCCGAGCTCTGAGGCCGGTCGCCTTTGCCTGGCTCTCCCCGAGATGCTAGGGCAAGTCATTATCCCTTCGAGTTCGACGCGCCCCATGTTCCCCGCCAACCCGCCGCATGACTGTCCGCTCTGCCCGCGCCTCGCGCTGTTTCGCGAGGAGGCGCGGGCGGCGTATCCGGACTGGCACAATGCGCCGGTGGACAATTGGGGCGCCCCCTCCCCGCGCCTCGTGATCGTCGGTTTGGCGCCGGGGCTGCGCGGGGCGAACCGGACCGGACGGCCGTTCACCGGCGACTATGCCGGCGACCTGCTCTATGCGACGCTCAAGCGCTACGGCTTTGCCCGCGGCACCTATGCAGCCGATCCCGATGACGGGCTGACGCTGGTGGATGCGATGATCGTGAACTCGGTGCGCTGCGTGCCGCCCCAGAACAAGCCCACCGGCCCCGAGATCGCCACCTGCCGCCGGTTCCTGGGCGCGACGCTTGCGGAAAACGACCAGGCACGGGTTTTCGTCGCCCTCGGCCGGATCGCCCACGACTCGTTTCTGGCCGCGCTGGAGGTCAGGCGCAGCGCCTATCCGTTCGCCCATGCGGCCGAACATGCGCTGCCCGAAGGCCGCGTGCTGCTCGATAGCTATCACTGCTCGCGCTACAACACCAATACGGGCCGTCTGACGCCGGAGATGTTCGAGGCGGTATTTGCGCAGGCGCGGGCGATTTTGGGCCACGATCAATCCGGTGGCGCATAACCCAGCGGCGCAAATAAATCCTGCAAATTTTTACCAGGTTTTAGACCCGGTCGGCCACGTTTCTGCAGGCTGATCCCATTTCCGCGCCCTAGGGTCTCGGCGTACCCGCAAATTGCGATGCCGAGTAGCGACGAGGCATGACATTGGAAGTTCAGGTCAGCTTCCCGTCTCTGACCGGGACGGCTCGCTACGTCATACGCCGAGGCTAGCCGCCCCCTTCGGGCAAAGCCCAAAAAGGAGACACGCCAATGCCCCTTAATCTGCGCATACAAAGTCTTATGCTTGCATCCTGCATCCTGGGCGCAAGCAGCCTGATCCCCGTCCCCGCCCAGGACGCGCCCGAAAGTCAGGCGCGAGGCTGGCCGATCCCGCCGGTGGAGCCTGGCTCGCTGATCGACGTGGGAGCTGGCGGTCCCGGCTCGTCGCCCGACAGCGTGTTCGCCCCGCGCGGCGAGACTCCCGAGGGCGTCACGCCGCTCGAACGCGACCTGTTCACTACCGACGATTTTTACCAGGATCGCGAACTCTGGAGCGACCCGCGCTATTTCCGCTGCAACAGCTCGCTGGCGTTGGAATCTTTGTGGGGTGCCTATGGCGGCCGCGCGCTGTTCGAGCCAGGCGATGACCCATCCCTCGCGCCATGGGGCCATTGCGACCGTGACTATCCACGCGAGAACATTGTCTCTCCCTATCCGTTCGAGACTGCCCAGGAGCACTACGAGGCGCTGATGGCGGAAGCCGAAAGCCGCGGCGGGCCGACCGAGCACACCTACGCCACCGTGCCGGGCGACTGGACCGGACGCTACCTCGCCGAGCCGGCCATTCCGGGCAATCGCGGCAGCACGGAAACGCCGCCCAACGGCATCCCCTACTGGTTCTACACCCATGCCAACCAGGTGCCGACGATCCTGTCGCTGCTCACCGAGGATTACCAGGCACGTATGGTGCAGGAGATCTACCACCAGGCGGTGACCAATGCGGCGATCTGGCCGTCGCAATATTGCTGGCCGGAGGGCTATCTGCGCCAGTTCACCCAATTCGTCGTCGCGGACGTGCAATACCTCATCACGCCGCATCTGGTGCAGCGCTATATCGGCGGGGTGACCAACAACTTCATCAGCGAGTTCCATGTGGGTCGCGACTTCAACATGGAGGGCGCCGTGCCTCGGCTTGGGCAGGACGTGCCGCGCTGGTACGGGGAAGCTGTGGCGTTCTGGGATGAGAACGCCCTCATCACCTGGACCTCCAACGTGCAGGGGTGGAAGACGCACAACGCCTTCGAGCACTCCAACCAGCTCCAGAGCATCGAGATCATCACGGAACTGCGCGACGACAACGATATACTCACCGGATTAAGCACCGAAGTTATCGTCTATGATCCCGAAGCGCTGGTGAAGCCGGTGCGCATGATCCGTGACTATCGCCGCGTCTCCGAAATCAACGCCCGCGATCCGATGATCTACATCGATTGTGTACAGACCCTGTTCCTAAACGAAGGCCGGACACAGCCGGTGAGCCCGGGGACCACCATCGACTATACGGTGCCGGATATGTTTGGGCGTCCATGGGATCAGGTTTGGGGTCAATACTTCGAAGAGGGTATGGAACGTCCCCAGGCCGAAGCTCTGTTCGGCTTCTAAGCGCGATTCGGACGGCCTTCGGCCGTCCGAACATTTAGCTGGTCAAAATGCTTCGCGAAAACCCAGGCTCCCATCGAGGGTCGTTCGCGGTCAGCCCTGCTTCAGGATGCGCTGCTTGTCGCGGTTCCAGTCGCGATCCTTCTGGACCTGGCGCTTGTCGAAATTCTTCCGGCCTTTGGCGAGTCCGATCAGAAGCTTGGCAATTCCGCGGTCGTTGAAATAGAGCCGCAGCGGCACGATGGTATTGCCGGAACGCTCGACCTCCTTGGCCAGCCGCGCCCGCTCGCGGGCCGAGACCAGCAGCTTGCGCCGCCGCTTCTCGTCGTGGTTGAACCGGTTGGCCTGGAGGTATTCGGGAATGTTGGCGTTGATCAGCCAGAGCTCGCCGCCTTCGGGCGAGACATAGGATTCGGCGATCTGGGCCTTGCCGTTGCGCAAGGATTTGACCTCGGTGCCCGTCAGCACCAGCCCGGCTTCGAGCGTGTCGATGATCTTATAGTCGAACCGGGCGCGGCGGTTTTCCGCCACCACGCCCGTCTCGACCAAGCCTTTGTCGTTCTTCGGTGCCATCCCCTGCCAATCAGTTGATGAGGCCGGCCGAGACCATGGCCGCGTCGATGGCCTCGCGCGCCGCCGAAGACGCCGGGAGCAGCGGCAAGCGCAGCTCGTTGGCGATGAGGCCAAGGCGCGACACGGCGTATTTGATGCCTTGCGGGTTGGGCTCGAGGAACAGCGCCCGGTGCAGCGGCGCGAGCCTGTCCTGGATCGTGAGCGCGGCCGCGAAATCGCCCTCGCGCATGGCGGCCTGGAATTGCGAGCACAGGCGCGGCGCGACGTTCGAGGTCACCGAGATGCAGCCACGCCCGCCATGGGCGTTGAAGCCGAGCGCGGTGATATCCTCGCCCGAAAGCAGGATGAAATCATCGCCGAGGAGGTTACGCTCCAGCGTGGCGCGGCTCATGTCGGCGGTCGCGTCCTTGACGCCTACGATATTGGGGCAGGCATCGCGCAGGCGCCTGATGGTATCCACGGTGAGATCGACCATCGTGCGGCTGGGCACGCTGTAGAGGAAGACCGGGAGCCCGGTGGCGCCGGCCACGGCGCAAAAATGCTGGAACAGCCCTTCCTGGCTCGGCTTGTTGTAATAGGGCACGACGCTTAGGATCGCGTCCGCTCCGGCCTGCTCGGCGAAGCGCGCCAATTCGATCGCCTCGGTGGTGGAGTTCGATCCCGCCCCGGCGATGATCGGCACCCGTCCCTCGGACGCCTCGATGGTGATCTCGATGACGCGGCGGTGCTCCTCGTGGCTCACCGCCGGAGACTCGCCCGTGGTGCCCACGGGCACGAGGCCGTGCGTGCCCTCGTCGATCTGCCATTTGACGAAGCGGGCCATCGCATCTTCATCGACAGCACCATCGCGAAACGGCGTAATCAGCGCCGTGATCGACCCGCTAAACATCCAGATCAGTCCTCAATAAGCGATGCCGGCGCGCCCGGCACCCGTTCGTCTCGTTTACAGGAATGCGGAGGCGTTCAGCCAATTCCCGACATTCCTCATTAAAAGCCGGCGGACCTTAATGGCAGTTCAATGACGCGGCAACAAGCCGGTCCGCCCGGCGCGACCTCTGCGTAAACGCTTTTTCAGGGCCGTTTGCAAGAGGGTCAAGGCCCTGTATGAGATCGTGATGCTGTTCCGCCGCCCCTCGCCCGCCCCCCATCCGCCCTTCGCGGCCCTGCCCGCGACGCAGCTTTGCGTCGGGCCGGGGGAGCGCATGCTGGCGATCAATGTGCGCGGCACGCTCGCAAGCCCCCTTTTGCCGGTGGTGTGCATCCCCGGCTATCACCGCAACATGACCGACTATGCGGTCTTTGCCTCCCAACTCGTCGCGGCCAACCAGGACCGGCCCGTCGTGCTGCTCGACCTCGCGGGACGCGGACGCTCGGCTCCGCTGCGCAAGGCTGCGGATTATTCCTCGCTGGTCGATATGGAGGATGTCCTGGCCGTCATCGACGCGCTGGGCATTTTTCGCGCGGTGTTTGTGGGCCAGGGGCATGGCGGGCAGGTCATCATGGCCATGGCCGCGCAGCGTCCCGGCGCCATCGCGGGAGCGGTGCTGATCGATGCCGGGCCGGTCAGCGATTCCCGCGGGCTCGTGCGGCTGCGCAACAATTTGCGCCATATCGAGGGGCTCGGCTCGGCCCGCCTTGCCCGCGAGGCGATGCGGCGCGTGCTGGCGACCGATTATCCTTCCGCCGACGAGGCCACGCTCGACATGCTGGCCCAGCGCGCCTTCCGCTTCGATCTCAGGAACCGGGTCACCCCGCTCTACGACCGCAAGCTGATCGCGCGCCTCGACGGCTTCGATTTCGACGATATCTTCGAGCCGCAATGGCCGCTGTTCGACGCCCTCGCCTCGGCCGAGCTGATGCTGATGCGCACGCAACTGACCGATCTGCTCCGCCGCGAAACCTTCGAGGAGATGGCGCGGCGCAGGGAGGACGCGGTTACGCTGACCATTGCCGGACAGGGCAGCCCGGCTCTGCTGGATGGCGCGGACACGACAAAGGCGGTTGTGGATTTCCTGGCCGGGATGGAGGCGGGGCGGCACTGATCCCGGTGAGACGCGGAATGCAGATTCCGGTTTAACTGCTTGAAGAACCGGTATTTTCGTCCGCCTTGCCGCGCGTTCTTCGCGCCGCCGCCCGATGCAGGAAATAGCCGATCACGCAGCCGACGAGGAACGTGCCCAGCAGAAGAAGCGTGCTCTCGACGATGTGGGGAGCGATGTCGAGCATCAGTCCTCCGCCTCCTTCTCGTCGGCGGTGGAATAGCTGAACCAGCCGGTCAGAAGGCCGACAGCCAGAGCCAGCCCCATATAGAGCCAGTAGGTGGTGAGCCAATAGGCCAGCGCGTCGATCATCGCCTCCCCGATTCCGCCTGCTAGCGCGATATCGCCGTGTCCTCGAACGAGAGGACGATGCGGCGGTTGGCCTGACGCCCGGCCGCAGTCTCGTTATCCGCGATCGGCAGGCTTGCGCCATAGCCTATGGCAAAGAGGCGCGTGGGCGAAATCCCCAATTCCATCAAACCGTCGACGACCGCCTCGGCCCGTGACACCGAAAGCGCGAGGTTGACCGTGGGATCGCCCGTGGAATCCGTGTGCCCTTCGACATAAAGCCGCTCTGCGGGGCAGGCCTGCAGGATCTCGGCGACGGCGGAAAGCACCGGTCCGCTTTCGGCGGCCATCGCCGACCCGCCCGAGGCGAAGGTGATGGACTGTTCCGCCATGACCGCCGCAAGCCGGGCCGCGCACGCCGCCCTCTCCTCATCGCTCGGCGCCGCGACGGTCTCGCCTTCATCCTGCGAAAGCGTGGGGACGGCCGCCTCTGCGATCTCGCGATTGACGGGGTCTTGGCGCGGCGCGTCTTCGTTTTCCGCTTCATCCGGCGCGGCGATATCCGGCAACCGCGACGCAAGCGGAAACCAGTGCTCGGGAACGACGGCGCGGAGCAGGCTGAAATCGCGCCATTCGCCGGTGAGAACGAGACGGTTCCGATTGTCGATGCGCTCGCGCGGCACGGGCCTCTGCGCCTCTGCGCGCCCCGACGCAGCCGGAGCCAGAACCTGATACTGGATCGGAACGATGGGCTGGGCCAAGGCGTGACCCATCGGAACGATGGCCAACACGACCATGCCAATGCCCAGCCCACTCCGTCTCGCCGCGCGCCCTAAATCCATATCACCCCACATGTTTCTCACCCGAACCATAGGCGATTCGCGGGACCGAGGCGGAAGAGGTCACATCAAAATGAAAAAGGCCCGGCAATGCCGGGCCCTTCCCAAAATCTCGGATCGAGTCGATTAGAACGACTTCGAAGCGCCGAAGGACAGCTGGTAAGCACCAATGCTGTTGACTTCCGCACCGCCGTCAATCGTGAGATTGCCGCCCGGAGCGTATTCGAGGCCAACACCGCCGTAGATGAGCTGGTCTTCACCGCCGGGGATCGTGCCGCCGTTGATGAGGCCCAGGTTAACGCTGGCTTCGAGGTTCTCGGCAACAGCGGCCACCACTTCAGCCTCGACCTGCCACGTTTCCAGGTCGGGGACCGGAGCGAACACTTCGCCCGAGGACGTACGGGTGAAGCCGCTGCCTTCGTTGAAGTAACGGAAGCCGACGTTGACTTCGACGGTCTCGGTGATGTTCGCACCGACCGAAGCACCAAAGCCGAACTCGTCGTAGTTGGTGCCTTCGACCGTGGCAGCCACGGTGAACATGTCGAAGGTGGCTTCGGCCGACAGCAGGCCGGCCCAGTAGTCGTTGAGGCCGTCATAGGCAACGGCGCCACGCACGCTGACCGGATCGAAGTTAACGGTCGCACCGGTGTGGATGTAGAAGTTGGAGCTGTCGAAGCCGTCGAGGACGTCGTCGACAATCGCGGTCAAGTGCGCGGAACCCCAGGACTGGCTGGCCTCGATGACGCCAACGAGAAGGCCGGCGCCAGCGCCGGTGTCGTCGAGCTGCTCGAGCGCGATGCCAGCGGACAGACCGTTGCCGAACTCGGACTCGATCTGGATGGCGTGGCCGCCATTGCTGCCGTCGTGCGGCTCGGTCAGCGCGTCAACGCCGCCATGGGCCTGCTCGAGGAAGGTGCCGAGGTGGTTATAAGCGCGGTCATCGCCGAAGTTGGCGATCGAGGGCGCAAGACCGGCGGTCAGGACAGTGGTGTCGCCGATCGAGACATAAGCCTCGGAGAACTCGACGCCGTCATCGCCAGTGTTGCGGTCAACGCCGTTTTCCCAACGGTAGCGGTCGTCGCCTTCGAGCTTCAGCACGGCAACGGCGGGGCCCATGTCGGACTCGCTGGTGGCCTCGAAGGTCAGTTCCCACTGAACGCGGGAATCCCAATCGGTGTTTCCGTCTTCGCGCAGGTTGTTGTAGATGCCGCCCGAGGTAACGACGGTCGGGATCTGCGGGTTGAAGTTGGCGTAGTCGCCCCAGGTGAAGTCGTAGGAGACTTCGCCCGAAACCGAGAGGCAGGTGTCATCGGTCGAGATGGTCAGGCCGGAAATGCCGAAGGCATCGCAAGCGTTGAGGGAGACGACGCTGATGACGGCGTCGGCAGCCTGGGCACCCGTCGAGAGCGCCAGGGCCGCAGCAGAACCCAGAAGCAGGCTCTTGAGTTTCATAATTGACCTCCAAAGTCAGTCATTCAGTGTGCCGGAGCTACCGGCGGTTTGTCGAAACGCGACCACATTATTGTTGGTGTCGTGTGTTGCCGTCGCGCTGCGACCGACAAACGATCCCATGCATGGATTCGCAAGAACTCACTCTAGCGATGGGTCGGCCCTTCGCAACAACGCAGAGAGAGTCCTGCCCAAAGCTTGGCCGGGTTGCGGCAGGAATGTTGCAAACAGGGCACAGAATTGGAAACCATCCGTTAACCTTTCTAAAACCGGCTGGTTGACGAAGCGTTACAAGTGCTCCCTGGCGGAGTCCCTTGCCTTATTGGCACCACGGTCACTGACATAGTGGCCGCTGATGGCGGATGGCCGGGGCAGTGATTATGGCAAGAAGGGGACGGCCTAGTGCGGATTTGGAAGGGGCTCGCCCTGTTGATCGTGGCGTGCGCGTTGTCGGCGGGCGCCGCAACCAAGGCGCAGGAGACGGAGACAGACGCTCCGCAAGCCGATGTTGAGTCGGCTGTGGCCAGAGCTCTCGTGGACATCGATGCACTGATCATCGCAACGCAGGCGACCACCCGCTGCGCGCTTTACGACACAAGCCTTGCCTACCTTTCGCCACTTTCCGAAACCGCTGCGCGGCTCCGGATCGAAGAGATGGAGGCGGGCCTGGCGTCCTATGTCCCCGATCTGCCCGAGCAGCTTTCGGACATGCGCGCGGAAGCCAATTCCATCGCATGCGGCAATGCGGGCCTGATTCCGTTCCTGCAATTTGCCGAGCAGGTGGCCGCCGACGTCACGGCCATCGCCCTGCGCGCCTGGGCCGAGATCGACATCGATTCCTGCAACTACTTTGCGGATGACGAATTCCTCGCCGCGGCCGACCGGGCGCAGGCCGCCGCCGCGGCGCTTCCGGAGGAAACCGATTCCGCCCGTCGCGCCTATCTCGAAGGCCGGGCGCAAGCCTGGATCACGCTGTTCACCCAGAACTGCTACAATCTCTCCTTCGACCCCACGATCACCCTGCCCGGCCGGATCGCGCTCTCGCTGCCCGCGGGAGCGTGAGTGATGCGGCCGCGTGAAATCACCCCTTTTCGCGTGCGCATCTTTGGGTTATGAGGCGCGCACGGATGGGGCTGTAGCTCAGTTGGGAGAGCGCATCGTTCGCAATGATGAGGTCAGGGGTTCGATTCCCCTCAGCTCCACCATCCACTTTTCAGCATATTGATTTTACAGTGGTTTTCGCGCTTTTTGGCTAACTGGAAGATGGGTTAGCCAAAAGAGTGTTCGGCAGGCGTTCCCCTGCCACCTCGAACCGAGCCTCGATCATATGCGCCAGCCCGCAATGCCGGAACGTGATAAAGAGCCGGTCCTGCACGCGGTAGGGAACCCAATCGCGAATTGCCCTTGGCGAGTGCTTGCGCGAAGCTCTCATGTCTGGGGTTTGGGAGGATGGGCATGGCTACCAGAGATGTACACCGTGAGATTCGTTGGCTTGAAAACGCAATCTCCGAGACGCGAAAGCGTATCGGTTGGAATGCCGAGCATCGGTGGCACGAAGTGGCCAACGGTGACTGGGTTGACGTCACAGACGAACGGAACGCCGCGCTCGAAGTCGAAATTCGCAAGTGCGAGATCATGCTGGAGCACAATCGCTCCAAGCTCTAACTGTCCGCGCATACGAAAGCCCCGCTAGATCACGGGGCTGGTTACCCGAACGTTCTTGGGACCCGTAGCCGCACAGGACTGACTGAGGACCGCCTGCGGCGCTCTACCGCCTTATAGGTCCTGATTAGGCCGCGAACCTTTTTTACTACCCCGATGCCGAGCCCCGGAAGTTTCAGAAGCTCAGCCCCCGTTCGGAGATCGATTTCGCCCAGGGTTTTAAGCCCGGCGAGCTGCAAGCGTTTGCCCGTCCCATCGGCTGTACGCAGATCGATTACGGATATGCCCTGCCAATTGCCGATTCCGCGAAGCCATGCTCGATAAGTATCTGCCATAGGTGGTTCTATCGTCTGCTGCGGCACATCGCCAGTAACCTTGGCACAGAGGTTTCCCCAGCCCGTCACGCCCGGGCGCATCGGCACCGCTTACGATGTCGCTGGGAGTTCCAGGCACAAAAAAGGCCGCCACTGAGGCGACCTTCTAAATTCGCGGCATAGCGCCGAAGCTTACTGAGCCATGCTCAGATTGACAGCAGACTCGCGTCCGTCGCGGCCGGTTTCGACCTCGTATGACACCTTGTCGTTCTCGTAGAGGCTATCGAGGCCCCCGCTCTGAACGGCAGAGATATGGACGAAGTGGTCGCTGCCACCAGTGTCAGGGGTAATGAATCCAAAACCCTTGGTAGCATTGAAGAATTTTACGGTGCCTTTGATGGCCATGGTATTTCCTTAGGCTCGGACGTGGTGCGAACGAGCATTGGCGCCAGTGAAATACCGGCGCTCCAGACGTTCACATTGCGAATTTCGAGAGCCGAAGACCGGAAAGACCGGCAACAGGCAGCCGACGTAGACTGAAAACGTGTAATGGCCTTATGACGGAAGATAGTGCTCAAAGCAAGGCGTCAATTCATTTTGGCTTTTACTTGCTGACCAGCGGCTTGATGGTCTTGAGGCGGGCCATGGCATTGCCTTTAAGCTACGCCTCGGCGAAGCTCCCGAACCGTCGGATAGAAACTGACGCAAGACAGTGAGCAGAGGAAAACGGATGTCGCGCTTCGAGCTATCCATGACGGAATCCGGTCGAGACCGGACCACTATCTCATTCGACGATTCCAGAAGCCTGGCCGAGATCGTGATCGCTGTGCGCTCGGACGGCGCGCTGACCATAACCGGTGACTGGACGATCGTTGAAACAGGACAGAACCCCAAGAGGCGGAGCGGGGACTTTGTCGTCTTCGCCCCCCACATCGTCAGTATCAATCCTGAGTAATGCACCTCTACACCACCATGAAAATGCCCCGCGGCGAACCAGCGGGGCGGTGATCGACTTATCCATTTAGGCCCCCGCAGAACGCGGCCGGTCAGCGTGGATAAGGAGACGGGGCGTGACAGTTGATGAAGTTGAAAAAGCGGTGTTTGCCCTTGAGCACGTGAGGATCGTATTCCGTTGCCCGGCCCGCACAATTATCGGGGATTTTGCCCACCAAAAGCCAGCGGATGGGAAATACTCAATCTCCCAGTGGAAAGCTCAGCGTTTGACCCCAATCGCACATGGCAACGACATCGTCGCGATAAACGGCCGCGGGGAAGTCGTCCACGGGCTCACCCGTATGGAAAACCTCCGCAGCACTTACGCGCCGCGAAACTGAGTTTCCGGCGTGTGCGGGCGACACTTTCTCGCCAAGGTTTTTGGCGCCCCTGTCGTCTCACCTTTGTCCATCAACGAAAAGGAGTGACGACAATGAAGAAAATCCTTACAGCCGCCGCGGTTGCCGGTGCTCTCTCATTGGCTGCGATTGCACCAGCGCAGGCAGCGAGGGATGGCGAGACCGGTTACGCCGTTGGCTGCATGATTTTGTGGCACGTGTTTGGCATGTGGGACCTGTGCCAGGAAATTCAAACCTAACGATCAGATGAATTTGGCTCGCCTCGATCAGCGGGGCGAGCCGCCAACTCCGCACCGAGTGAGCCCACCTCAAACTCGGAATCAAAGGCCTATGGCGAGCCACGGAGCTGGGCTTAATTTCGCTCAAATTCGGGGCTAAGTTGCCCCATGAAGGTTCGCATCGATCACTTAAAGCTGCCCGCTTCCCAGGACTTTGGCGCCTTTGCCAATCGCACCTTTGATACCGTGGAGGAAGCGAGAGCGTGGGTCAGCGACAACATTCCTGACCCCGATCTCGATCTTGTGAAGGTCTGGATCGACGGGCGGGTGATCTCAGGCAGAGAGCTGAGAAACATCACAGGCGAAGAGCTTTAGCGCACGCGGGGCTGAGTTCGTGCAAAAACTGCACAGACTGGATTGAGGCCGGCTCCACCGTCTCGCAAAGCGGCTGGGTCTGCACTCGCCTCAAACTGAATCCCATATGGAGAGCAGCGCCCGTGAGCCTACCCGCGCTCTGCCGCTCTCCGGGGGCAAGCCATGAGCAGGAGGCTATCCCTGCAAACACGCCTGCCGACCTCTGGAATCAAAAAGCCCGCCTAGCGAACCGGGCGGGCTTAGCAAATCAGTCGCAAGGACTGCATTTACCAGAATCATACGGGACGGATGACCAAAGTCAAGCCGCACCCCTTCTGGCTGTGAGGTATCCCCAGCGTACAGCCAGGCTATCGAGGATCATCAACAGATCGCCCGTCGTGACCTTCCGGTCTCGGGAATGGTCCGAACGGGAGAAATGCTTGATCGGCTCGCACAGGACCACGACGCCAACGAGCAAGCGTCCCTGGTCGCGCCCCAGCGCATCGAGGATATCACCGATCTCCCGGTGCCGGTCCATCTTCGCCGCCATGCCGCTGTCGTGGGCCGTCTTTGACGTATCGACCTGGACGCGGCTCGGATCGCTGGCCGGGCTTCCGGCGCCGTATAGCGCCTCGTAGCCGGCCTTGAACCGTTCCGCGGCTTTCTCGTGGTGATCGAGACGTGAGGCGATGCGAGCCAGCCCGCCGATCCGCGTCATCGCGTTCTCCATTACGTGGACCTTGCCCACGTTCGGATTGGGTTTGGCCCCGGTGCGGCTGACGCGGTCAATCTCCCTGCCCTGCTGGTGGTAGAACTCTGCGTCGGTCATGGAGGGGTCGGGCACCATGCGAGGGGTAAGTCTGGCGCTCATCCGAGCCTCCGTTCGATATCATTGCGGCACACTGGCCGCTGCGTTTCGGTGTCCCAGCCGCAGAACCACTGGCCGGCGTGCTTCACGTCTCCCGTCGCAAGAGCGCGGCGGATGTTAGAGTTCTCGCCAAACGGGGCCGGAGCGCCACAGCCATCGCACTCGTGAACCAGGACGCGATGACCGGGGCTGCTCTCGATCGTGCGGGCGGGCATCATGCTTCCCTCCCCGCGTACGGAATCTTGTGTGAGTTCGGCCTGTCCTTCCGGCGGCCGCTCGACTGCTTGCGTGGCATCGGCTTATCCGCCATGGTCACGGTGAGGTTCAGGTGGGCCGTGGTCTTCCGACCGATCCCGTTGGTGATGACGCCCGTTCCGCTCATGCTGCGCCTCTCTCGCCCCAGTCGCCGCTCTCGGCATCGGGGTCTCCGATCTCGATGCCAAGCCGTTCGGCGACCGCCTCTCGGCTTTGATCCGGCATGAACCGCTCGCGGAAGCGCTGCTCGAACGCTGCCCGGTCCATCTTGACCTCGGGATTGCCGAAGCCCTGCACGCTCATGCACTCCGGCCACCCGAACTCGGCGTGGATGCGCTCCATGGCTTCGGCGCGGGTTTCCCGCCTGTGCTGCCAGTACTCGCTCATGACGCCCTCCGCAGATTCGGGGCGGGGAGCGCGGACAGGTCGCGCGGCTTCGGAAGCTCAATCTGACGCGCCTGGCTCAGTTCGCCCTTCGGAATGTCCCAGCCCTTCACCCCGTTGATCTCGCGGGTCGGCGGCGTTGATCCGCGGAGGGCTACGATCTGGCGCCATTCGTCCGAGCCCTCGACCACGAAGTCATGGGTGGCGGCGTGAGCCTCCCAGCGCAGGCGGTCCTGCTGGCGCTGGACCTCGTCGGCCAACTCGGGAGCGCTTGGGGCGAAGCTGTTGTTGCGGCCCTGAACCGTGCCGCAGATGAAGGCCTGACAGGCCGCCTGGACCGCGTTGAGGTCGAACCGGGCAATGGCCATGCTGTAGGCCTCAACCACGCCGGGAGTGATTTTCGATTGTGAGGACGGGAAGGCCTCCATCATCACGCCGATAGCTGCCTGGGCCACCTTCTTCTCGTGATCGTTCATCCATCAAATCCTGGGCTAGTGGGGCGTAAAACAGATTGGACCCGCGTTCGGGTTGGCTGGATCGCGGCGGGGAGCCGCGGGGCTGGCGCTTCTCCAGCCATTCCGGCTCGAACCCCTGCCAGCCGTTGGCGATCATCGCGTCGGCTGCGGCATTCGGATCGTCTGTGAGAGCGAACTTGCCGGCCAACAGCTTGGCGCCGTGGGCCGTGAGTGGCTTGCGAATGCGCTGACGGTGATCGAGCACTGCCCCTGCCCGTTCGGCGTCGAGAACAGTTTCGAGCGCTGCACGCGGGTTTTTGGAGGAACCGTTAGGTTCCGACTGGGAAGGGGTAGTTTTTTCTTTAGGGGGTGTGGGGGAGGTTTCTTTTTTAGGGGAAGGGGTGTCCGTCGCCGTCACGCTCTGTCCATCAATGTCCGCGTGACTACGCGTGACGTTTGCGCGCTGACGGCGCTTCCTTTCTGCATCCCTGGCGCGCTTGGTCGCCGCCTTTTGCTCCGCGTCCGCGTTCGCAGCCTTGACGGCAGCGGCTAGCTGCTCCGCCGTGCAGCCAGCGGCAACCATGGCGTCGATGACGGATGCGGGCAGGCTCATTCCGCCTTCTCCCGCTCGATAGCCTCAAGCGCATCCCGAGCACCTTCCCGCTGCTTACGCCAGGCCATGAACTGCTTGCTTTTGAGGACCGGAGAATCTTTCGGCAGGTCGGCAGGCTTCACGACCGATCGGGGAGCATAGACCTTTGTTTTCGGGACTTCCCGGCTGGTGTAGACGTGGTTGACCCAGTGCAGGAGGTCTTTGACCGGGCAGCCTATCTCGACGGCGATCTGCTCCCAGGACCAGTTCAGGGCAATGCGCTTCTGGACGAGGCCGAATAGCTCGTGGTCATCGGGGGAGAATTGAACGACACCGCGCCATGGGCGCATCTGTGGCTGTGCGGAGGTCATGCGGCCACCCTCCCCTCATAGAGGCAAACGGCCGGGGCCGCGGGAACCTTGGTAGGACGCCAGACGAACCACGCATGATCCTCTGTCCCCGTCTGACCATTCCCGGCCCATGAGATGCGATCCAAAAGCGCGATCTTGGCGGCGTATCGGGGGTTGTCCGCAAACAGGTGGCGGCGGGTCTTTCCGAAGTCGAACTTCGCCGTCAGCAGCAGAGCGACCATACCGGCGCAGCGTTCAAGCGCCAGTTCGGCAAAGCGGACAGCTTCCCTGTTGCCCTTGCCGTAGGGCGGGTTCGTGATGATCGCATCGTGGCGCGGGTTCTTGTAGGCAAATCGCAGCGCGAGGAAATCCGCCTCAGCATCGTGGCGCACGTCATAAGTGGCGATGTCGCTGGTCACGACCTCAGCCCCATGCCCATGCAGAACGCGAACAATGGCGTGGTTTCCTGCCGCCGGCTCCCAAACGGTCAGCCCGGCGACCGGGAAACAGCGCAGAAGCGCCTCGGTGGCCCAAGCCTCTGTCTCGTAGAGGTCATTGGCTCGACGAGCGAAGTTGGATGCGGTGACGGTCATGACTTCCGCCCTCCCTTGCGCGCAAGGCGCTTCAACAGGGTCTTGCGGGACGGAGCGTGTTTCTTGGCCCTCTCGTTGGCCGACATAGAACTGCCGTTCCCGGCGAATGGGTGACGGGGCTTTCGTCGCCCGAGCGCCCGTCAGGCTCGGTAACAACCGGCGCGTCGGCCGGGAGCGACTGCGCAGCAGGGGGGCGCTGCGGTTCGGTGGAAGGGTGTGCATACTGTGCACCCCCTTCAGAGGGTTCGTCGTGAGCCTCGCCGGTGATGGGGTCGTGTGCAGGTGCACGCGTAGCAGGAAGCATGCCAAGCGCTGCCATGTAGGTGTCGAGAAGCGCGTCCGCCTCGGCGCGCTCGTTGCTGTCGAGCTTGCGCAGGCGCACGACCTTCTTGATCGTCGGGACATCGAAGCCGGAACCCTTGGCCTCGGCGTAAATGTCCCGCTTGTCGGAGTTGAGCTCTGCGATTTCCTCCTCGACACGCTCGATGCGTTCGATGAAGGCGCGGAGATGATCGCGCGCGATACCGTAGGTCATGCCGCCTCCCCTTCACGCTTGGGGGTGGGCGGATCGAAGAACCAGCGATCCTGCCAACGCCTTCCGCTCTCGCGTGCTGCAGCCCGGATCATCGCCATCTCGTTCAGGCTCGGGAATGACTCCCCCCGCTCCCACCGGGAAACGGTTGACTGCCTTACGCCGACCACCTCGGCAAACTCGCGCTGCTTCAGGTGGAAGACGTTCTTGCGGATGTGGAGGATTGCGTTCATGCGATCATTATGCACGCATGCATTTTTCATGCAAGCATAAATATGCGCGAACGCATTTTGCTGGTTATGCACGGGTGGATACCGTCAGGCGCATGAACACAGCCCAGATGACCGCCGAAATTTTAGCCGCCGGGTGGACGCAACAGCAGGTTGCCGACTTCTGCGGTGTAGCGCAGTCAACTGTCGGGCGATGGAAGAAAGGCCTGGACCCCGAGGGGCCCAACCGAGACAGGCTGTTTGAACTTTATCGGAAGGTCATCGGCAGGCCTGCCGTACGCGAACTCACCCGCGTCCCTCTCGATGATGACGCCGACGACGAATTCTTCGACCCCGAGGCATCCGGCTTCACCCGCGAACACTGGCAACCGAAGTTCCCTGGCGCGATCCCGGAGCTTGATATATCGGCGGGCGCGGGAGAAGGCACGGTCGGCAATGTGATCGTACTGCCCGCTGGCGGCGGCACGATATCGGCGCATGAGGTTGTTGACGAATGGCCCCTGCCCTCGGCTTGGCTACACGAGGTGGTCAACAACCCCGCGCTCACCATCATCGTCCCGATCCGGGGCGAGTCGATGGTGCCGAACTACCTCCCTGGCGATCGAGTGGTAGTGGACCTGTCGCAGGATCGGTTTACGGTCGATAGCGTCTATCTGATCAGTGACGGCACTGGGGAGCCTCAGATTAAGCGCCTCCAGAAGATGCAGCTCACATTGCCGCCACGCGTGAAGATCATCAGCGACAACTCAGCTTATCCGGATCAGGAGGTGGAGCTTGACCTGCTGACCATTCACGGGCGCGTCTGCGCATACGTCGGGCGGCGTTAGGACATTGGAGGGGGAGATGGACGAGGACGACTACCCCACCCTGCCGGAAGCCACGGCGGCGTCTGACCTCGTGAACTCGGCCGTGATCGCGGCACTGATGCAGGCGCTTATCAACAAGGGACTGTTCTCCGCGAACGAGGTCGGGGAAATCTAGGAGATGGCGCTGACCTTCATCGAGGAACAGCAGGCGGCCGGTGGCGGTGACAGCCCTATCTTTGACATGGCGCGGGATCTGATCGAGCGGCATTTGCGGTAGAGCCCAGCGGGCAGAGGATTGGATGATGGATCTACCAGTTTGGATCGCCATCGCCGTGATGGTCGTCATTGCCGGCGCAGCGGTGCTGTACGGCGTGGTTCAGCGCAGGAAGGGCCGCGCGGACCGCGCCACCTACGATAGCGCAGGGCCGTTCGTCTAAATGCGCAGTCGGTAAGCCTCAGGGGTAAGATGTACGGGCGGGGATTGAGGGGGCAGCAACCCAGCGTTGCAAAATTGCCCTAGTGATTTGCGAGTGGTTTATGCTACTGGTGGCTTCAACGAGGACCCAGGCAAGCCTTGGTTAATATCCTGCACGACATAGTTGCATGGAACGCCGCGGCATCCGCAGGCGTTGAATTTCTGTGCAATTCGCACCACCTAGGGGAGGAAAGGGAGGGCGAAATGAGCGTTATGAAAAGCAAAGCTACCCCCGAAAACAACACCCGTCGCGAGTTTCCTCGCGAGGCTTACGACTACAAGGACGACGTGACCAAAGAAGCGCTCGATAAGGTGCGCAAAAAAGCTGCCCCTTACGTTGAGAAGGCCGACTTGGAGCTTGTCGATGGCCTCGGAATCTACTCCGTTTAACTGGCCTGGCCACCCGCCAGCAGTTTATGATGTCGTTGCCTGCTATTACCCTGAAACTGAACCAAAGCCGGACGGTAGCAACAAGCTCCGTCCGGCTTTGGTTTTGAATGTCTTCAAGGACCGTAAGGGTGGCGGATTCTTTCTGCAACTAACCTACGGCACAAGCAATTTGAAGTTCCCTCAGCGAGCGGGGGCGGACTTGATAATCCAGAATGCGTCGGACTTGCGCGATATCGGATTACCGCGCGCCACGCGCTTCAACTTGGACGACGAGGCGATCATCATGCTCCCGTGGACGCCAGAGTTTTTCGGGTGCTGGAACGGGATGGACACGCCATATCTCGGCTCGCTGACAGAAGAATACCTCAAGGAGCTCGCGTGGCTCTGGTTTCGCAGAAAATCAGCGGAAGGCGAGTAGTAGATCATCTCCCGGCCCCGCTCCGGCGGGGCTTTCTTTTGCCTGCCGGCCCTCCGAGGCGGGTTTTCATGCCCTTGACCAACCTCCCGACCAACCCCATCTCGCGGCTGCGAGATGATCGCATCGCTTTGTTCAGACTATCGGAGGAAGTGATGGCTCATAGGCCCTTCAAGAAGCCAGTGTTCATGAAACTCAACAGCCTCGGGAATTACCAGGCGCGAAGCGCTTGGGAGGCGTTGGAATATCTTGACATGCACTGGCCTCATGAACACTCAGCACGCTACATCAGGGCAAAACGGCTCTGCCAGGACGCAATCGACGGGCTGATTAGACCTGAGGTCGCCCGCGCCGCTGTCGTGGAAGCAGCTCGAGATGCAGGCTTACTCGAAAAAGGCTGGCTGCCAAACGCTGACGGCTCGCTCAGCGGCTATCGCGCAGTGAACCAGAATGCAAAACATGTAGCAGCCTGACAGCAGCCCGGCCAAGTGCCGGGTTTCTTTTGTTCACCGCCTCCCGAACTTCGCCCCCCTCAGCCTCCCCCGCCATCGCGAAAAGGCCGGCCTGCATTCAAGGGGGGACCGAGGAGCAGGCCGGCCTACCTTCTCCGCAAGCAGGTCTCAAACGTCGAGGCGCGCTTCTCCTCGGAAGCAAATGCCGCTTTCCTGTGAGAGGTGCATGGGACGAAAGTGGCTGCCTGCCGCTTCTGGCGCTGCAATTGGATCAAGGTATCATTGGTGGCCCGACCCACGCGGGCTAGGTATAGAGCCGTAGTGTTCGCCGGAAACGACAGCGCTACAGGGGGCTTGAGCGCTTAGGAGCGGCTCGCCCCCACCCGGCGCCACCCCCTCCCTATTCATCCGGCGGCGCGATCCACTCGCCTCCGCCTTATCCTCGCAGAGCAAGTACGGGCCAGCCTGCTCGGCCGGGGGCTGCCCGCCAGAAGCACGACAGCCTCCCTTACTTGTATAGCCGCCCTTCGATAGCGACATAAGATGTTCGAGAGCGCAGGCCTGGGTCGTGGCGCCTCAATTTTCACGAACCCTTTGGAACCACATGTTCACCCGTTCTCGCGGGAGCATATTCCATGTTCACATATCAAGCCGGCGAACCCCTTGGCGTTTCTATGCGGAAAACCGCGTTGCGAAGCGCCGCAAGGGAGGAGTGGTCATTCTTAACGCCATTCGATCTCACCATGATCGACTCGGAGGCTGGTCTCGCATCGATGGTTATGCAGAGGAGCGGCAGAACCAAGCTAGACGCCGACATCGAGGTCGGGAACTGGATGGAGCGGCAGAAATTGCCGAAGGAATACCCAGCCGCTGCGACTCCCCAGCCCTCGTGGGAAAATGAAGGCGGCTCTCTCCCCGCATAATTCTGCCAGGAGCGCCTAGAGCTAAGAGCATTGCCCGCCCGGTCCGCCGCAGCGGGCTTTGTTTTGCCTCACCGTCTCCGACGGCGCTGGTAAACGGGCCGGCCTGCTCGTTTGGGGGCTCGTTGCAGACCAGCCCTGCCCCAAAAGCGGGGAGGTCCGCCGCAACTGAGGTAGTCATCTCGTCGGAGCCAAATGCGGCTTTCGTGTGAGGCCTCGATGGGCCAAACGTGGCAGGATCACCGCCTCCCGAACTTCCGTACCCTCCCAGGATTCGGCCGCGTCGGCATGCCCAGCTTCTCGTCACGCTCTCTGGCTTCCTTCCGGAGCTTGAGATTTTTCGCAAGCGCCTCCTCAAAGGGTGTGATCTCATAGGGCGTGTGCGCGCCTCTGCCGTCGAAGCCTTCGTTCGTCTTGCGCTTGTCGTCGGTCATCAGTTCAGCCCCGGCGATAGTTCGAACTCCCGCAGCACGTCCTTGATGGCCGGGATTACCCACGGCTCAAGCGGGCGGCACATGTACATTTCCCCGTTCGGCCCCGCCCTGCCCTTCTGGTTCATGATCGGCACGACGGCGAAGCTCACTGCCTCCGCAAACGGCCCATACGGTTCCAGTTGGAACTCGTAGTCCGGGAATGACCGCGCCAGGCGGTCGGTTATCCGCTGCTCGGCATACTCGACGGCTTTCCCCATCGAGGCCGGGGCGATAACGATGAACTGCGTTACATCCTGCATCGTCGTTCTCCTTTCGTTCTGATTGAAAGCAGAACGCAACCCAGGAGTCGAGTCCCTACATGCGCCCTTAAATATGCATGCGTGCATTTTATGCTTGCATATCATTATGCATGCGTGCATATTGCTCTCAACGAACGGGCGACGAGCCCGAGCATGGAGAGCAGCGATGCAATACCGCAGCACCAACACCGCACTGGACCGGGCCATCTCAGACCTGGGCGTCATGATGGACGCGAAGCGCGAGCGGTACGCAGCGTTTGACCGCCACCCCATCACTGTCCGGCTGAACCAGATCATCGCGGCCAATACGCGCCGGTTCGATGACGGGTGCGCCGGTGGGCGGCAGGTCTTCGCCAGCCTCACGAGCCCCGAGAACGCCAAGGCTCGCATGGCCCGGCACCTCCACACCGCGCGCCAGTGCTCGGCCCAGGGCAAGCGCCAGTGGCTGGAAAAGGCCGCTCTCGCGCGCCGGGATTACTTCAACCGAATAGCCCCGGCTTTGGCCCAGGGCAGCGGTCAGGCTTCCGCACCGAACAGCCCGCTGGCCGCGTAAGGCCAATCGAACCGCCCTGGGCATGGCGAGGAACTGCCCCACCAGTTTCGAGGAGATCGCGATGAGCGAGAGCAAGCATACGACCGATGACTTCGACAGAACGCATGATGCTCTTGGCCGCCCTGTTGTCTCATCGATGGTCCGCGCGCCAGATCGCATCCGAGTAGCGCAGGACAGCGAAGGATTCTGGACCTGCCGCGAGGCGATCAGCGGATCACAAGAGTACGTCCGCGCCGACATCGTGGACAGCCTTGTTTCGGCTCTAGTCGCTGCCAAAAGGGAAATGTGGCTTGCGGCCCGGGCGGAGTGGACGCTGGAAGACTTCAGCAACTGGGCGGTCATTCAACAGATCAATGCTGCCCTCACGCAAGCAGATGGCGTGCAGCGCCCCGGAGAGCGGCCATGATCCTCCTCGACGCCCTCCTCGCCCTCTCCATCCTGACCATCGCCACCTGCTGGGCTCTCGATGTGCCGAGGCGATGATGATCCGAACAGAACCCGACTGGGATGCGGACGTGGTGAACCTCGCCAATCGCCTCCTTGGATACGACGAGAAAGGCAGAGCGATGGCCGATGAATTCGCCAAATGGCGCGCCTCGGTGGCCGGCGAAAAGCCGCCAATCCACGAGGATGAAGTTTGGTGTGGCTACTTCAAGATGCGCGACCGCCGCGGTCTGAACATGAACCTTGCCCCGGTCAAGCGGCCATGGATCGCTTGCGCCATCTGGCGCAACGGCGACGGCGAATTGCAGGCCGAGCGGGCCGGATCACCGATCCCCGTGGATGTGATTTGGCCCTACTGCGCCAAGTACCCGATCCCCTTTGAAACCTACCAGTTCTGGCACGCGAACGAGCGCTGGCCGGACGAGGAGAAGGCATCATGAACCAAGTCGCTACGCTTGATCGCCCCCGGCAGTCCCTTATCGCCACCATGGCGCGGGGCTACCAGATGGAGCCTGCTGCCTTCGCCGCTACGGTGCGGGCCACGTGTATGCCCGCCAATTCGACGGACGAGGAGTTCGCCGCCTTCCTGCTGGTTGCCCATCAGCACGGGCTTAACCCCATCACACGCGAGATTTACGCCTTTCCCAAGAAGGGCGGGGGCATTCAGCCCATCGTCGGCGTCGACGGGTGGATGACGCTCATCAACTCACATCCGCAAGCCGATGGGCTCGAATTCGAGGACCATCTGGACGAGAAGGGCAAACTCGCCTCGATCACTTGCCGCATCTACCGCAAGGACCGGGCACGCCCCACCGAGGTCACCGAATACATGGCGGAGTGTCAGCGCCCGACCGAGCCGTGGCAGAAGTGGCCGGCGCGCATGCTAAGGCACAAGGCTGCCATCCAGTGCGCCCGCTATGCCTTTGGCTTTGCCGGCATCATCGACCCGGAGGAAGCAGAGCGCTCTCCCGATGTGGTGACGGGCGCGGTTGTCGCGCCCCCGCCACCCGAGCCCGTTGCCGACTCCATTCCGCACGAGCAACTGCCAGTGCAGGCGGAACCGATCACCAGCGACCTGTTCGACCCGGAAGCCTTCCTCGTGGAACTGGAGGAGGTTCTTGCCGGCGCAAACGACGCCGTGACGGTGGAGGAGGTTTGGGACAGCTTCGACGTAGAGGCGACCCTGACCAGCGACGAGGCAGCATTACAGCGCGCCTTCGATCTCAAACACGCGCGGCTGAAAGCGGCCGCCGCATAGGTTTCAACGCGCCAAGGGCGGGCGGGGCCAAGGCAACGTAACCCCGCCCGATTGGCGGCAACACAGGAGATGAACATGGCACTTAAGGAATTCGCCCGAGAAGAACTCACCCGCGCCGGACTATTCGACACGATGTATGGCGACATGCTCGGGAAGGATGTCATGGAGTTGGTTGAGGTGTTCGCCGCTCAAGGTCATAGCGGCATGTCGGCTGGTGTAGCGATCCAGGCCTTCGCGAAGGTGGCAAGGTTTGAGCCCATCACCCCACTCACCGGCGATGACGACGAGTGGACCGAAGTTTCCGACGGGTGTTTTCAAAACAAGCGGTGCCCGCACGTCTTCAAGGAGAACGGCGAGGCGTACGACATCGAAGGCCGCATTTTCCGGGAACCTTCCGGCGCCTGCTTTACGAACCGCGAAAGCCGCGTCCCTGTCACGTTCCCGTATGTCCCAACCCGCGAGTACGTGGACGTTCCGGCGAACTGACCCCGCCCGATTGGCGCAAGGAAAGGAGATGAGCATGGGCGAGCAGACGATCTATCAGCGCAGCCCGGATGCGTGGCAGAAGATCGAGAAGGCCGGTTACTCAAACCTGACCGAAATGGCGCGGCGCATGACCAGCGCCTCGGTCATGGAATACGGGAAGCCTTTCACGGCAAACGGATTCGGGAATAAAATGCGGGAATGGTGCGACGCGGCCGGCTTGCCTCAGTGCTCATCGCACGGGCTCAGGAAGGCGGCGGCTCGCAGGCTCGCGGAGGCGGGATGCACCCATGCCCAGATCAAGGCGATCACGGGCCACACAACTGACGCAGAGGTCAGCAGGTACATAAACGCGGCCAATCAGGAAGTGCTGGCGGACCAAGCGATGGACGCCATCGAAGGCGATAATTCGGTTAGACAACGCCCGCAAAAAGCCATTGAGAATCAATGAAGGCTTTGGGGTAGGTTAGACGACTTAACACATTGAAATATAACACCAGTGGCGTTCCCCTCAGCTCCACCATCCTTCCCTAAAGCATTGAACGCGCTCCGGTTGGCCGAGGCCGGAGAGGGATTAGCGCGGCCGGCGTAAAAGAACTGGCATTCTAACGATCGCGGGTATAGGCTCGCCCCATCGCCGGGCCTTACAGAGCATGCTGGCGCTGAGAGATAAAAGGTCCCTCCAAAGAGGCTTACGCTTTCGCCATCCCCATGGAGGAAGCGTCATGCCTAATACGCCCTTGAGCGATCGGGCTATTACATGCCCCCATTGCCATGCCGAGAACGAGATCATCGGCATCGACCTGCCTACAGGTTCAATCATCCACTGCTCGCAGTGCAAAGCCCAGATCGGCCGGTGGTCGGATACGCGCGACCGGTTTATTGCGGCAAAGCCATTGCGGCCGGCGCTGAGGGTCGAACCGTCGGCGATCCCGCACGCGCTGAAAGGGCATAGCCCGAGCCACGACTAGTGCAGTGCGATGATCGTGCTTCCTAGGTGCTCTTCTTCGCGAGAAGACGCTTCGATCGTGGCGCGGCCTACCCCCTGCCCGCATGAACCGTTCGGGATTGATCGGACCGATGCGGCTGCGCTTCACAGTTCAGCACAGACCTGCGGGCGCATTCTTCGGTGGCGGGAATAAAGTCGCGCTTTGGAACGAAGTGCCGTGATCGAGCATTTGCATACCGTGGCAATGCGCGGGAGGACATTCATATGCGCGCCTTGAATATCATTACGCTTATTCTCGTTATTATCGGCGGCCTGAACTGGGGGCTCGTCGGCCTCTTCCAGTTCGACCTGGTGGCAACGCTGTTCGGGGGGCAGACCGCGATCATTTCGCGTATCGTTTACGTCCTTGTCGGGCTTTCTGCCGTCTGGCAGCTCGTTCCCCTGGCCCGTTCCTTCTCCGATGGTGAGATCCGCTCACAGCGGACGCTCTGAAGGACGCGTGTGCGTGGCCCCGGCCGCGCACACGTTATCATCTGCCGTTTTGAGGTTGCGCGCCCAGCCGCGCCACAGCCATGGCCGCAACGCGGTTTCCCGCTTCCAATGCTGCACCGAGATCGCGCGTGCCAAGCCAGCTCGCCATGAAGCCGGCGAAGAACGCGTCACCCGCGCCGGTGGTATCGACCACGCGCGCCGCGACGGCCGGACGCGTGATGCGGTCGCCCTGCCGCGTGGCGGCTATGGCCCCGGCGCTGCCCTGCTTGAGCACGACCATGGGGACATGCCGCAATAGAGCGTCAAGCTGGGCCTCTATGGCGTGCTCCCCGGTCAGGCGTTCGGCTTCGTCGCGATTGGGAAAGATCACGTCCGCGTCACGCACGGCGTCGAGGAAGACGGACGGTCCCAGATCCGCGAGGAACCCGGCCGATCCCGGATCCACGCTCACCACAAGGCCCCGCTTTCGCGCAACGGCCATGAGCCGCGTGGCGGCAGCCCGGCTGCCGGGCTCCAGCAAGGCATAGCCCGAAACGTGCAACAGGCCGGCGCCTTCGAGCAGGCTTTCGGGAAGATCGTCCGGAGCGAGGCGGGCATTGGCGCCGCGGCTGGAGAGGAAGCTGCGCTCTCCGTCGGGCTCCACGAGGCAGATCAACGCCCCGGTCGGGGCTTGGGCATCGGCGGCAAGATGCGGGGTTACGCCGGCGGCAGCGAGCGCGGCCGCGATTGCGTCCCGATCGGCCGCCGCTACGCGCCCCGCGAGGCCCACGGGCACGCCGCAGGCGGCAAGCCAGGTCGCCTGATTGGCGCCGCCGCCTCCCGGCAGCGTAACGATCTCAGCCTGCTGGTCGGTGCCGCGGCGAACCGGACCGGCGAGCCGCGCGAGGATATCGGTCATCACGTCTCCGACGACGACCGCCGCGATGCTCACTGCGCGGAGAGCTCCGCAAGCGCCACGGCGATCTCGGCGGCCACACGGGCGTTGTTCCGCACCAGAGCGATATTGGCCGTGAGGCTGCGCCCTTCGGTCAACTCGAAGATGCGGTTGAGGAGGTAAGGGGTCAGCGCCTTGCGCCCCACCCCGTCGCGCTCGGCATCGGCGATGGCCTCCGCGATGCGCGCATCGATCGCGGCAGGGTCGAGGGCATCGGCCTCGGGGATCGGGTTGGTGATGACGATGCCCTGATCCAGCCCCAGCGCCTTCTGGCGCGCGATGACGCGCGCTGCTTCGGCAGGATCGGAGAGGGAATGATCGAGCGGCAGACCGCTGTCACGGGTGAAGAAGGCCGGAAAGCGATCGGTTCCGAAGCCGAGCACTGGCACGCCGTGGGTTTCGAGATATTCAAGCGTCTTGGGCAGGTCGAGGATCGACTTGGCGCCGGCGCACACCACGGCGACCGGGGTACGCGCCAGCTCGATGAGGTCTGCGGACACATCGAACGTGGTTTCGGCGCCGCGATGCACGCCGCCGATCCCGCCGGTGGCGAAAATCGGTATGCCGGCGGCATGGGCGAGGATCATGGTCGCGGCCACGGTCGTTCCCGCCGTGAGCCCGTGCGCGGCGGCGACCGCGAGATCCCGGCGCGAAGCCTTGGCCGCGGCGAGGCCGGTGCGGCCGAGCCGCTCCAGATCGTCCTCGGACAGACCCACCTTCATCTGCCCATCGAGAACGGCGACGGTCGCGGGCATCGCGCCGCCCGCCCTGATCACGGCCTCTACGCTTTGCGCGGTTTCCACGTTCTGCGGATAGGGCATGCCGTGGGTGATGATGGTGGATTCGAGCGCGACGACCGGCGTTCCGGAAGCCAGGGCGTCACGCAGGTCCGGGGTCAGCGACACGGGGAAGGACATGGCGGCCATTCCTGAGCTTTGCGATACATTCCCGCTCAGAGCATACCGGGCGTTTTCCCGCAAGGCCGGCGCCCGTCTCGGATGGATGCAAGGCGCATCCGGACCGCGGACTCACGAGAACGTGACCATGTGTCCCCTGTACGCGCTTCCATCCTGATTCGGCTGGGCTTCTGCGCGACTGGCCTGCAATTCCGTAGTTTTACCCACAGGGTTTTCCACAGGATTGGGAAAGGGGGATGTATTCCGCCGCAAATATGTCGATAGTGCCACATGTATGACCGAAAGGTTAATGCCATGCTGCGCCGTTCGACTGAGCATACACCCGGTTCACCCATTCTGCGGAATGCACGACCGATCGATCCCCGTCTTCTGGTTCGCACCCCGCAATCGGGCATGAGCCTTCTGCTGGCCAAGGGAACGCCGGCAGCGCCGAGGCTGACGCGGCAGCGGCGAAGCGTCCTGAAGGTCAAGCGCGCGCTGGACGTGATCTTTTCCGCCCTTGCCCTGATCGCCCTGGCGCCGGTCTTGGTTCTCCTCGCAATGGCGCTGCTTGTCGCGCAGGGCCGCCCGGTTTTCGTCGGGCGACGGCGCCTTGGCCTCAACGGCAAACCATTCCTGCTCCGGGACTTTCGCACACGCGACGATGCGGGACCCACCCCTATCGGAACGCTGCTGCGCAATGCCGGGCTCGATGCCTTGCCGCAGCTCTTCAACATCCTCGTGGGCGACATGTCCTTTGTGGGCCCGGAGGCGCACGCGCCGAAGATAATGGCCGCAGGCATGCGCTATGAGGCGCTGGTGCCCTATTACCGAATGCGGCTCGCCGTACGGCCGGGGCTGGTGGGATGGGCTCAGATCAACGGCCATACGGGCCCGGTGCGCGACGCGGGATCGGCCCGGGCGCGGATCGACCACGATGTCGCCTATATCCAGAACGTTTCGCCGCTTCTCGATGCGCGGATCGTTATCCAGACTCTGCGCCATTAATCGGGGTGATGCCGGTTGGGGCGGCTTCCGCAATTCCGGTGGTTGTCTCGGGTATGTAACGCATTGAGAGAATGCGCTTCGGTTTTCCAAGAGATCGGGACGCGCCTTGGCTCTCCTCTCGTCATGGCCGGGCTCGACCCGGCCATCCAGCCGAAGCTTCCGTGTGTGCGGAGGGCGTTTCTGGACCCCCGGGTCAAGCCCCGGGGGTGACGAAGGGAGAGAATGGGGCTCGCGGTACCGTCCGTGCGTGGAGAGGCCGTCAGGGACGGGTCCCGGCCTGCGCCGGGACAGCGAGATTGGCGCAGAGGCGGCGCCAGGTTATCGCCGCGCCCTCCCATCCCCGACTGCTACGGCGCAGGCCGGGGCCCTGCCCGGGGTGATGAACTCAGAGAATGCGTTCCTGTTCTCCGAGAGCTTGGGACGCGCCCTTGTCTCTCCTCTCGTCATGGCCGGGCTTGACCCGGCCATCCAGCCGAAGCTCTCGCGTGTGCGGAGGGCATTTCTGAACCCCCGGGTCAAGCCTTCGGGTGACAAGGGGAGAGAATGGGACTCGCTCCTAGAGATGGAAATACGGTGCCCTCCGCGCGTGGGGAGGCCGTCAGGGATGGGTCCCGGCCTGCGCCGGGACAGCGAGATTGGAGTAGAGGCGGCGCCAGGTTATCGCCACGCCCTCCCCATCCCGATCGCTACCCCGGCGCAGGCCGGGGTCCAGCCCAAATGGGTTGCCGCGTGTACGGGATGGTCTTTGGACGCCCGGGTTCAATGGTCTCGACCTTCTTCGGCAATCTAGGGATGCTCAGGGCTGCTCAATCACAGACCTCACCGTACAGAGGTGGGTCGTCCAGAACGACTCCTTCTGCCCTCCCCCGATCAAGCCGAGCGCGAATACGAGAGAACCGGAACCGCGTCGTAGAGCTCCTTCCTTCCTTCCCTTCCTTCCCTTCCTTCCTTCCTGCGACTTCCTTCCTCCATTCCAGTTGCAAATCGTTCGCAATAGCGATTGACTGTTGCGAATGATTTGCATATGCATTCTAAGGTACGAAGCAGAATGGAGGGCCTCATGCGTTCTTGGGGATGGATTGCAGTCACTTTAGCCGCCTTGCCGGGCGGGCCGGTGCTGGCTCAGGAGCCGCCGCTTGCGGTAGTCGCGACGGTCGGGATGATCGGTGACATTGCCCAGGAGATCGGCGGCCCGTGCGTCGCGGTCACGACCCTGATGGGCGCGGGGGTCGATCCTCATCTGTATCGCGCCAGCGCGCAGGACGTGCGCACCTTCCAGGGTGCCGAGGTGATCCTGTATTCGGGCTATTCGCTGGAAGGCCAGCTAGGCGACGTGCTCGAGCGCCTGGCGGCGCAGAAGCCGACCGTTGCGGTCGTGGAAACGGGCGTGCCGCCCGAGGACCTGATCGCGACCGGGAACAGCTACGGGCACGATCCGCACGTGTGGATGGACGTATCGCTCTGGAGCCGCATCGTTCCGGTGATTGCCGATACCATCATCGCGCAGCGGCCCGGCTGCGCCGAGGCGGTGAGCGAAAACGCGGCGCATTATTCCGAACAGCTGGCGGCGCTCGACACCTGGATCGGGGATTCCGTCGCCACCATCCCCGAAACCCAGCGCGTGCTGGTCACCGCGCATGACGCCTTCGCCTATTACGGGCGGGCCTATGGCATCGACGTTGCGGGAATCCAGGGCATCAGCACCGAGGCGGAGGCCAGCATCGCCGATATCCGCGCCACCGCGCAGCAGCTCGTCGCGGCCGGGATTCCCGCGATCTTCGTGGAGACCACCATCAACCCGCGCACCATCCAGGCGGTGATCGACGCTGCCGCACAGCAAGGGCACGCCGTGGCAATCGGCGGGGAGCTCTATTCGGATGCCATGGGCGATGCCGGCACCGCCGAGGGCACCTATATCGGCATGCTGCACGCCAATACGCTCGCCATCGTCGGCGGGCTCGGGGGCACGCCCCTCCCCCTGCCGGATGAACTCGCCGGCTGGGCCGAGCGTTTCGGCCTTGAACCGGAGGCCCAGCCATGACCCCCTCACCCGTCGCGCCCGCGCCCGCAGGGCTTCACGAGCCCGGCCTTGCAGTGCATGTGGAGGACCTCACGGTCGCCTATCACGCCAAGCCCGTGCTGTGGGATATCGATTTCGACATTCCGCCCGGGGTCATGGCCGCCATCGTCGGCCCGAACGGGGCGGGCAAGTCCACTCTGATCAAGTCCATTCTCGGGCTGATCAAGCCCACGGCGGGCCACGTCACCATCCATGGCCGGCCCTATGCGGCGCAGCGGCGGCGCGTTGGCTATGTGCCACAACGCTCGAGCGTGGACTGGGACTTCCCCACCACCGCGATCGACGTTGTGACCATGGGGCTTTACGGGCATCTGGGCTGGTTCCGCCGGCCCGGCGCGGCCGACAAGGCCAAGGCGCGAAAGGCGCTGGACATGGTCGGCATGGCCGATTTCGCCAACCGCCAGATCAGCCAGCTTTCCGGCGGGCAGCAGCAGCGCGTGTTCCTTGCCCGCGCGCTGGTGCAGGAGGCCGACGTCTATTTCCTCGATGAGCCCATGGCCGGGGTGGACGCGACTACGGAAAAGGCCATCGTCGCGATCCTGCGGTCGCTGCGCGACGCAGGCAAGACGGTGATCGTCGTGCATCACGACCTCCAGACCGTGCGCAGCTATTTCGACTGGCTGCTGATCCTCAACGTGCGGGTGATCGCGCAGGGGCCTGTCGACGAAGTCTACACGGCCGAGAACCTGCGCCGCGCCTATGGCGGGCAGATCGCGCTGCTCGACCCGCGCCAGATCCTCGACAATGCGCCGGCGGCCTGACCCATGCTGGCGCTGCTGTCCGATTACACCATCCAGAACGTCGTGATCGGGGCCGCGCTCCTCGGCATCATCAGCGGGGTTCTGGGCTGCTTTGCCGTGCTGCGGCGGCAGAGCCTGCTCGGGGATACGCTCTCGCACGCAGCCCTGCCCGGCGTGTGCCTCGGGTTTATCATCGCGGGCTCGCGCGACATGCCGACGATCCTTGCCGGCGCGCTGTTCACCGGCACGCTGGCGGCGCTGACCGTGGTGCTGCTGACCCGCACCACGCGATTGAAGACGGATGCGGGCCTCGGCATCGCGCTTTCGCTCTATTTCGCCCTCGGCGTGGTGCTGCTGACCCTGATCCAGAACACTGGCAGCGCGGCGCAGGGCGGGCTCGATTCCTTCCTCTTCGGCCAGGCCGCGGCGATCCTGCGGAGCGACCTTCATGTCATGGGCGCGATCACGCTGGTTGCGGTGGGGCTGGTCGCGCTTTTGTGGAAGGACTTCAAGCTCGTGACCTTCGACCCGGAATTCGCGCGCACCTCCGGCCTGCCGGTCCTCGCCCTGGAACTGGCGCTCACGGCCATGATCGCGCTGGCCGTGGTCGTGGGCCTGCAGATGGTGGGCGTGGTGCTGATGGCGGCCATGATCATCGCGCCGGCCGTCGCGGCGCGGCAATGGAGCCCCACGCTCGGGGTCATGGTTGTGCTCTCGGGCGTTTTCGGCATGGTTTCGGGCATTGCCGGCGCACTCACGAGCGCGCTGGCGCCGGGGCTGGCCACCGGGCCGCTGATCGTGCTCGCGGCGTCAGCGCTGGTGCTAGTGTCCATCGCGATCGCGCCGGGCCGGGGCCTGGTGTGGCAGGCGATCCGGTCGCGGCGCAATCGGCGCGAGCTCGCGGGCCAGCAGGTTCTGACAACGCTCTACCGGCTTGCCGCGACCCATGGGGACGCCGCCTATCCCTCCGAGCAGACCATGGTCGACGCCTATTTCGGCGTGGGCACGCGCGGGGCGCTCGAGAAGCTCGCGGCGCGCGGGCTCGTGGCGCAAACCGAGCATTTTCCCGAGGGCACGCTGCACTGGACCCTGACCGCCGCTGGCGTTGCCGAGGCTGAGAAGGTGCTGCAAAACCTCGGTTTTACGGAGCACGGCGATGCTTGAGGCCCTGTTCAACAATGTCGATGCGATGATCGTTCTGACCGGGGCCATGGTCGGCATCGCCGCGAGCCTTCTCGGCACTTTCCTCGTCCTGCGCGGCAATGCCATGCTTTCGGACGCGATCAGCCATTCGATCGTGCTGGGCATCGTCGTGGTCTGGATGCTCACCGGGCAGACCGCGGGGCCGGTTCAGATCATCGGCGCGGGTTTAACCGGGGTTCTCACAGTCTTTCTCACGGAAACCCTGGCGCGGACGCGGCGGCTCAAGGACGATGCGGCTATCGGGATCGTCTTTCCGGTGCTGTTTTCGATTGGTGTATTGCTGATCAACCTGTTCGCGCGTGACGTACATATCGACGCGCATACCGTTCTCCTGGGAGAAATCGGGTTCGTCTGGCTCGACACGGTGGAGATTTTCGGCCTCTTCGTGCCGCGGGCTCTGCTGGCGACCGGCGCCATGGCCTTGGTCAATCTCGCCTTCGTCCTTGTTTTCTATAAGGAATTAAAGCTCTCGACCTTCGATGCGGCGCTGGCCAGCGCGCTCGGATTCATGCCCGCGCTGATCTCCTACCTGCTGTTGGGGCTGGTGAGCGCTACCGCGGTGGCGGCGTTCGATGCGGTGGGGGCGATCCTGTTCGTGGCCTTCGTCATCGTGCCGCCGGCGGCGGCTTATCTTCTGACGGACAGGCTATCGCTGATGCTGCTTTACGGGGCGCTGATCGCAATTGCTTCAAGTGTTTCGGGCTATGTCCTCGCAATGTGGTTCAACGTGTCCATCGGCGGCATGATGGCGCTGATGACCGGGGTCGCGCTGGCGCTCGCCTATCTGTTCGGACCGCGCCACGGGCTCGTTGCCAAGGCCTTAAACCGGTCTCGAAGCCCACTCTAACAGGCTTGCAAGCCCTACGAATGGAATATTGAGGTGATCTGTCAGGCCGACCCCGCAGGTGGTGACGGTCGTGACCCCGATCGCGCAATCCTCGGGAATGTCCGTAGCGGCAAACCGCAGGGCGTGGGTGTTGAGTTCGGGCACCTCCATGCCCCGATCACCGGCATAGCCGCAGCATGTGACCGAGGACAGGATAGCGACCCGATCCGCCATCGCCCCGGCCAGGGCTTCGGTCGCGGGCTGCTCGTGAAGGCGCTGGGCGGAGCAGTTGTGATGCACCGCGACCACCGGCAGGGTGCGGGTGATGGCGAGGTGCGGCAGCACGTGGCGGAACAGGAATTCGGGCGTGTCGGCGAGGACGACGGGCTGGGCATCCTTCTCCGAGCCCACGACGCAGGACGAGGTGTCGGTGACCAGCGGCAGCGCGCCGCCTTGCGTGAGGTCGTCCATGGCCTCGCGCCAGCGGGTACGCGTTGCCAAGGCCGCATCGCGCCAGCCGCCCGAGGAGAATGCGCGGCCGCAACAGAGGCCTTCGCTCCTGTCCGGCATGACCGCTTCGTAGCCGGCGCGGGTCAGGAGCGTCACCACGGCTTGGGAAAGCGGCAAGAGGTCGAGCGCCGTCTTCGGCTCGCCGAAGATGCGTGAGGGGCAGGATGGGAAATAGGCGACGCGGCCGCGCGGGGCTTCCGGTGCCGGAGCCGCCCTGGGCGCCCTGCCCGGCCGCAGCGCGCCACTGGTCATGGGCAGGCGGTCGCCGGTCACCTTGCGCAAGGCGGCATTGGCGCCATCGACCACGGTATTGCCCACGAGCCTGCGCGCGAGCGCCTGGCCGCCGAGGCCGAGCTTGAGGCCGCGTTCAGCGAAACCGGCATGATTGGCGACATGCTCGGCAATGCCCTGCGCCCGCGGCGAGTGTTCGTCCCCGCGCTGGGTGACGATCATGGTGCCGGTCTCGATGCCCACGGGGCAGCGCAGGGAGCAGAGATTGCAGGCGGCGCAGGTGTCGCGGCCGGCATAGGCGTAGCCGGCCTTGAGCCCTTCGAGCCACGGCCCGGTCTCGCCCGCGCGCTCGAGCCGGGCGATCTCGCGGCTGGTGGCGATGCGCTGGCGCGGGGAGAGCGTGAGGTGGTGGCTCGGACAGGCCGGCTCGCAGAAGCCGCATTCGATGCACATGTCCACGGTCTCGGTGACCAGCGGCATGGGCTTTAAATGCCGCACATGGGTCAGGGCGTCGGGGTTGAGGAGCACGCCGGGATTGAGCAGGTTTTCCGGATCGAACAGGGCCTTGATGCGGACCATGAGGGCGTAGGCCTTGGGACCCCATTCGGCCGCGACGAAGGGGGCGATGGCGCGGCCGGTGCCGTGCTCGGCCTTGAGCGATCCGGAGAATTCGGTGCTGACCAGATGCGCCAGGGCCTTGGAGAAGGCGTCGAAACGCTCCATGGCGTCGGGCGCGGAAAAGTCGTCGCTCATCTGGAAATGCAGGTTGCCGGCCAAAGCGTGGCCGAAGATCACCGCGTCCTCATAGCCGTGGGCATCGAGCAACGCGCGCATGGCGATGACGAAATCGGCGAGCTTGTCGATGGGCGCGGCCACGTCCTCGGTGAGCATGGCCGTGCCCTTGGGCCGCGCGGCGCCAGCCGAGGTGAAGAAGCCCTTGCGGATGTCCCAGAGCGCGCCCGAGACTGCCGGATCGGTCGAGAAGGCGATGTCGCGGGCGCCCTCTTCGGCGAGGATGCGGGTCGTAGCCGCGACCTCGCGCTCCAGCGTTTCGGCATCCGGGGCGACCACGTCGATCAGCACGGCCGGGGAGTCGGCATCGAGGAAGGGCAGCAGCGGGGCCATGGCCGGCAGGTGCGCGACGGTTTCGAGCGCGCGGCGCTCGATATATTCGGCGGCCGCGACGCCCACGGTCTTATGCCCGCCCTCGGCCAGCCGCATGATGGCGCGGGCGCAGGAATGGGGATCGGGGAAAGGCACGAGCGCGGTGGATTTGTGCGGGTGCTCGGGCACGGTGTCGTAGGTGATCTCGGAGACGAAGCCGAGCGTGCCCTCCGAGCCCACCATGAGGTGGATCAGGATGTCGATGGGGTCGTGGAAATCGACGAGCGCGTTGAGCGCGTAGCCCACGGTGTTCTTGATCGCGTATTTGCGCGCGATCAGCGCCACCAGCTCGGGGTCTGCCATGACCTCGGCGTGGAGCGCGGCAAGGTGATCGAGCAGGTCGGCATGGCTCTCGCGGAAGGACGCGACCGAGGCGGGATCGCCGGAATCCAGTATCGTGCCGTCGGCCAGCATCAGGCGCAGGCGCGCCATAGTGTGGTAGGTGTTCTGGGCCACGCCGCAGCACATGCCCGAGGAATTGTTGGCCACCACGCCGCCGATCTTGCAGGTGGCCTGGCTCGCGGGATCGGGCCCGAGCTTGCGGTTGAAGCGCTTGAGCGCCGCGTTGACCTGGGCGACGATCATGGCCGGGCCGAGGGTGACGGTGTTGCCGCCCTGCCCGATCTCGATCCTGCGCCAGCCGTCGCCGAGCACGGCGAGCACGCCATCGGTCACGGCCTGGCCCGAGAGCGAGGTGCCGGCGGCGCGAAAGGTGACCGGCAGGCCCTCGGCGCGGGCGGCCGCCAGCACGGCGCGCACGTGGTCCTCGGTGTCGATGAAGACGACGAGGGCCGGGATCAGGCGATAGGCGCTGGCGTCGCCCGACCAGGCGAAGCGGTAGACCGGATCGAGCAGGATGCGGCCGGGCGCGATCGCGCCCTTGAGGCGCGCGGCGACGCGCTTTCCCTGTTCCACCCGATCGAGCATGGAGGTCTCCGAGATTTCCGGCGGAAGATAGCGCCTTGCCGGGATGGGTGAAAGTCCATCACGGCGGGGCGAGGACCAGTTGGCGGATTGTCGCGGGGTTGGGCGTGGTCAAGTTCCCACCGTGCTCCCCGATGTCACCCCGGTATTTATTACCGGGGTCCAGGGTTGATTCCGCAACCATGGTGTTTGGGGCTGCCATCCAACTGGATTCCGGCAATAAATGCCGGAATGACATTGGGGTAAAATAGGCGTCAGGGCAGGAGCCGTGCCATTGTACACCTATCCTCATGAGCAAGCGCAATTGTCGCGGGATGGATGGCGTTGGGGTTTTGGCGGGCACCGCTCCCCCTCATCCGTCTCGCCCCTCGGGCGAGCCACCTTCTCCCACGAGGGGAGAAGGGGAGCATGGGGCTTGTCGGCTTCTGCGCGTCTCCCCTCGTCTGGGTCGGAGCCAGCATCTTAGGATGGATCCCGGCCTTCGCCGGGATAGCGAGATCGGGGTTGGGGCGGCGCAGGTGCCCCGCCACAGGAAGGTCTTCGAGATTTCGGCGGGCGGTGTCACGGGGTGGATGGCGTCCCGCCCACCCGCCGGACGTCACCCCGGTATTCATTACCGGGGTCCAGGGTTGATTCCGCAACCATGGTGTTTGGGGCTGCCATCCAACTGGATTCCGGCAATAAATGCCGGAATGACATTGGGGTAAAATAGGCGTCGGGGCAGGAGCCGTGCCGGGGTGGGTCAAAGCCCGGTGGGGCGAGGAGAAGCGGCTGATGGTCCACGGGCTTCCCAGCACCCCTCACCCCCGGCCCTTCTTCGGCTCCAATCGCCCCACCGGGGCGATTGGTGGCTACGCCACCGCCTCGAAGTCCCTCAAGGGGAGAAGGGGAGCCTGTGGCTTTTCGGCTTCTGCGCGTCTCCCCTCGTCGGGGTCGGAGCCAGCATCTCAGGATGGATCCCGGCCTTCGCCGGGATAGCGAGATCGGGATTTGGGGCGGCGCAGGGGTCCCGCTGCAGGAAGGTCTTCGAGATTTCGGCAGGCAGTGTCACGGGGTGGATGGCATCCCGCCCACCCGCCGGACGTCACCCCGGTATTCATTACCGGGGTCCAGGGATGATTCCGCAACAGCAGTGTTCGGGGCTGTCACCGAACTGGATTCCGGCAATGAATGCCGGAATGACATTGGGGTAAAATAGGCGTCGGGGCAGGAGCCGTGCCATCCTCACGAGCAAACGCAGTTGTGGCGGGATGGATGGCGTTGGGGTTTTGGCGGGCATCGCGCCCCCTCATCCGGCGCTTCGCGCCACCTTCTCCCACGAGGGGAGAAGGGGGGCCTGTGGCTTGTCGGCTTCTGCGCTTCTCTTTCCCCTCGTGGGAGAGGGGCCGATATCTCAGGATGGGTCCCGGCTTTCGCCGGGACAGCATTGGGGTATTTCCGCGGCCCCCGTCGCTACCCCGGCGAAGGCCGGGGTCCAACCAACGGAGTGCGCCTTACGTGTGGGTGGCGGGGTCAGGCCAAATCGCGGATCGCGGTGCGCACCGCTTCCATAACGCCGGGCTCGCTCATGGCATGGCCTGCGCCTTCGACCAGGCGCAGCTCGGCGGTGGTCCAGCGGGATGCGAGGACGTGGGCGGTGGCGGGTGGGCAGAGGAGGTCGAGGCGGCCTTGGACGATGAGTCCGGGAATGCCGCTAAGGTGTTGGGCGTTCTGCAGAATTTGGTCGGGGGCGAGGAAGCAGTTTTGGGAGAAATAGTGGGCTTCCATGAAGGGGGTCGTGGGTAGAGGGCCGGTGGAGATGACGCCCGGCGCGAAGCGGGTCTGGGTGGGGTGGACCTGCGACAGGGCGCGTTCGGTGACGGACCAGGCGCGTGCGGCGGGCTCGTGGACGAGCGGGTTGGGATCGAGGATGCGGCGCCAATAGCTGTCGAGCGGGGTGGCGCGTTCTTCGGGGGTCAGGGCCGCGAGGAAATCCTCGTGGAGCGCGGGGTGGACGCGCGGCAGGGTCGCGAGGAAGGCCTGTTCCAGCTCTTTTCGCGTGCCGAGGAAGGTGGCGCGCAGGACGAGGCCCGAGACGCGCTCGGAGTGGGCTTGTGCATAGGCCAGGGCCAGGGTGGCACCCCAGGAGCCGCCGGCCACCACCCAGCGGTCTATCCCGAGGGCTTCGCGGATGGTTTCAAGGTCGGCGATCTGGTGGGCGGTCGTGTTGGCCGTGCGTGAACGGAGCGGTGTGGAGCGCCCTGCCCCGCGCTGGTCGTAGAGCACGGCGCGGTGCCGGGCGGGATCGAAGAGGGCGCGGTGGTCGGGCTGGGCGCCGCTGCCGGGCCCGCCATGGAGGTGGACGACCGGGATGCCGTCCGGGGCGCCGAAGGTTTCGACATAGAGGATATGCCCTTCGCCGACGGGCAGCATGCGGGTTTCGACCTCGGCGGCGGGGCGATCAAGCACCGCCGGTTTCCGGCTCCAGCGTGCCGCCGGCGAAGTTGCGGTAGAGGAAGCGGTTCGAGCCCTCGCGCGCCTCGGTTTCGGCGGTCTTGAAGATGGTCTCGTGCAGGGGCGAGAGGCTGCACGCGGGATCGGTGGCGCCGGCGTCGCCGGCGAGCGCGAAGGCCTGGCAGCGGCAGCCGCCGTAGTCCACTTCCTTGAAGGCGCAGCTCTGGCAGGGCTCGGGCATCCAGCCGGTGCCGCGATAGCGGTTGAAGGCCTCAGAATTGTGCCAGATCCAGGCGATGGAATGGTTCGAGCGCACGGAGAGGAAATCGAGGCTGGTGATGGATTCGGCCGCGTGGCACGGCAGCACCTTGCCCGCGGGGGTGATGTTGAAGAACTGGCGGCCCCAGCCGCCCATGCATTTCTTGGGCCGTACGGCGTAATAGTCGGGCACGACGAAATCGATGTCGAGAATGCCCTTCAAACGGACGCGGGATGCCTCGACCACGGCGGTGGCCTCGTCGATCTGGGCGATGGTGGGCATCAGCGCGGCGCGGTTTTTGAGCGCCCAACCGTAGTACTGGACGTTGGCGACCTCGATGCGATCGGCGTCGAGCTCCACGGCCATGTTGATGATCTCGGGGAGCTGGTGCAGGTTCTGCCGGTGCATCACGGCGTTGACGGTCAATGGCAGGCCGAATTCGCGGGCCCAGCCGGCGACTTCGCGCTTCTTGATGTGGCCGTTGCGGAAGCCGCCGATGCGGTCGGCGAGCGCGGCCTCGCTGGCCTGGAAGCTGATCTGGATGTGGGAGAGGCCGGCATCGGCCAGGGCTTCGAGCTTCTCGCGCGTCAGCAGCACGGCCGAGGTGATGAGGTTGGTGTAGAGATCGAGGTCGGTGGCGTGCTGGACCAGCTCGACCAGATCCTTGCGCACGCTGGGCTCGCCGCCGGAGAAATGCACCTGGAGGACGCCGATTTCGGCGAGCTCGTCGAGGACGCGTTTCCATTCGGCGGTGGTGAGCTCGTTGCCGGCGCGCTCCAGCTCCACGGGGTTGGAGCAATAGCCGCATTGCAGCGGGCAGCGATGGGTGAGCTCCAGGAGCACCGCGAGCGGGATGCCGTATTCGGCGGCCGTGGATTTGCGGCGTTCGAGTACGGCGACGCCGTCGAGATTGTCGTCGTCGAAAACGGGGCTGGCGTCGGTCAGGGTGGGGCTCATGCTCTCCCTCCTCGGTTTGCATCCACCACGAACCCGGAATCGGCCAGGTCCTGAAGCATGGCGATGACGTCGGCGGCGATCTCCTCGCGCGGGGCGGCGTATTTTTCGGTGAGCGTATCGACGATCTCGGCGAGGCCGCGGGCGCCGTCGCAGAGCTGGAGGATTTCAACGGCAATCTCGTCGGGCGCCATGACGCGTTCGGGCACGAGCAGCACCCAGGTTTCGCGCGTCTCGTCGTAGCGGAGCTTGGTGCCGCGCGAGAGCGTGGGCACGCTGTCCTCGCTCACGGCCATGCGGCGGCGGGCGGCCGGGGCGGTGCCGGTCATCGCGCGTCCGGCACGAAGGCGCCGGGCGGCACGTGCCCCTCCACATAGGCGTGATGCAGCGCGTCGAGCTGCACCCAGAGCACGTTGGTCTTGAAGATCAGGGCGTTGCAGACGAGGCGCCGATCTTCGGGGGTTTTCGCGTGGGCCTTGACGTAGTCGAGGGCGAAATTGGCGTCGCGCGGGGCCTGTTCGAGGCGGCGCTTGAAATAGGTCATGATCGAGGGATCGATGAAGTCGTAGTGCTCCAGCATGCCGGAGATGCGCTCCTCGTGGAGCTGGGGCGCGAAGAGCTCGGTGAGCGAGGAGGCGATGGCTTCCAGCGGGCTCCTGTCGCGCACGAAATGGATATAGGCGTCCACGGCGAAGCGGGTGGCGGGCAGGATGCCTTCGGTGGATTCGACGTATGCGGTGTCGAGGCCAAGGCCCTTGGTGAGCTGCAGCCAGCGCTCGATGCCGCCTTCGCTGTCCAGCGATCCGTCGTGATCCTCGATGCGGTGGCGCCATTCGATGCGGGTAGCGCGGTCGCGGAAGCGCGAGACGACCACGGCGTCCTTCAGCGGGATTGAGCTCTGGTAATAATAGCGATTGAGCGCCCAGGCCTGGACCTGGCCCTTATTCAGCTTGCCGCCGTGTAAGAGGCCGTGGAAGGGATGCAGGTTGTGGTAGCGGGTCGCGCCGATGTGGCGAAGCTGGGCTTCGAGTTCGGCGGCGGTTTCGAGCGGCGCGTCCTGCGCTACGGAAAAGGCGGTGAGTGCGTTCACAGGCGTAGCTCCGTCCCGTCGGCGAGGATGGCCCATCCCGCCGCCTCCACCCGCGCCCGTTCGTCGGATTCCGGACGCAGCGCGGGATTGGAATTGTTGATGTGCAGGAAGACTTTTCGCGGGATTTCTATCGCGGAGAATCCGGCGATGGCGTCCTGCATGGAAATGTGGCCCATGCGCTGGCCGGTTTTTTGGCCGAGGCCCTGGACGATCAGTTCGTCGTCGCGCCAAACCGTGCCGTCGAAGAAGACGAGTTCGGCGCCTTCGAGCCAGGGGCGGACCGCGTCGGTGATCCCGGCGCAGGCGGCGAGGAAGACGAAGGACTTGCCGTCCGAGAGGTCGGTGATCCTGAGGCCGAGCGTGTCGCCCTCCTGCCCTTCGTCGGTATCTTCGAGGAACAGCGCGGTCTTGCCGGGCGCGGCGAAGGGCGTGACCTCGATGCCGGCGGGCGACCCGTCAGGCAGCGTCAGGGCAAAGGGCGCGCCCAATCCTATGGCGCGGCGGTCCACCACGCCGGGTTTCAAGGCATTGAAGATCGGGTTGGCGTCGAGGATGCCGAGCACGCGCTCATGGGCATAGAGCGTGAAGGGACTGCCTTCGCGCAGGGTGAGAAGGCCGGTGATGGCGTCGATTTCGCCATTGGTGAGCACGACCCCGGCGATCGGGCTGTGCCGCAGTTGTCCCGGTGCTGGGTGAAGGACCGGAGTTTGAGCCAACTGCTGGCGCAGATCGGGCGAAGCGTTGATGAGGAACCAGTTTTGCCCGTCGCCACTGAAGGCGACCGAGGCCTGGGTCGCGCTCATGCCGGGCTGCCCGTTACGGGCGTCCCGGCAATTGGTGCAGCCGCAATTCCATTGCGGCACGCCGCCTCCGGCCGCAGACCCGAGTATGACGATATCGATCATGACCAGGACCGCGGCAGGAGAAGGGGCTTACTTGCGCTTGGCGCAAGCGTACATGTTGATTTCCATGCTGACGGGCACTTCCACGAGCTTGGGCTTGTTCCAGGCCATGTCTTATCTCCTCGTTTATCGACGGCATCAGCGCCGTCTCATTGGAGGGTAGCGTGGGGTCTCAGGGCTGCAATCTATCCCTGCCATAGCCAAAGCCTATGGGCGGCGGGGAAGCTCAGAACCGGGCCGAGGCAGTGTGATCGAGGAAGGGCGGCACGGGTTCGATGGGCGGCATGGCCGCGCCGCGTCCCGCATCCTCCAGCGCGGCCAGCAGCCCGGAATAGGGCTCGATGCGCTGGTATTGCGAGGGCACCAGCGCCACGAGGCGCCGCGGGGCGGCATTGATGCGGTAGAGCTTGACGCCATCGAGCGTCGCCGCGCCGTGGACCGTGGCGAGCGCGGGCACGAGGCACACGCCGGTGCCGGCGCGCACCAATTCGGTCGCGACCTCGAAGCTGCGGCACTGGGCCACGACACGGCTCTGGGGCAGAAGCCGCTCGAACCAGGCCTGGACGCGCTTGGTGTGCTGGGTGCCGAAGGCGAACTGGATGGAGCGATTGAGCAGGGCGAAGGAATCGGGCGTGAGGTCGCGCTGGGGATCCCTGACCTCCGAGAGGTCCAGCCCTTCGGGCACGGCCAGCACGTGCGGATCGCGGAACAGGGGCACCTGGGCGAAGCCCACGCCGGCCTCGGCCACCGAGTTTTCGGCCAGAAGCCCGATATGGACGCGGCGGCTGTAGAGCAATTCGAGAATATCGGCGGGCGCGCTTTCGTGGATATCGAGATCGACCTCGGGCATGGAGGCCTGGAGGGCGCGCAGCGCCGGAGGCAGCAGCACGCGCAGCACGGAGGTGATGCCGGCGACGTGGATGGTGACGCGCTGGCCGAGGCTGAACGGGATCAGCCCATCGTCCACCTCCTGCATGGCGCGCAGCACCTGTTCCGCGCGCGGCAAGAGGAATGTGCCGGCCTCGGTCAGCTCCATGGCGCTGGAGCGGCGGTGGAACAGGGGCGTGCCCACGCTCTGCTCCATGCGCGCGAGCTGCTGGGAAAGCGAGGGCTGGGTGATGCCCAATTGCTTGGCCGCGGCCGTGAGGGTCGAGCCATGGGCGACGGCCCAGAAGATGCGGAGTTGATGCAAGGTGAGGTCGGTGCGCCTGCCCGGCGATGTTGAACTCATCTCTCCCCCCTTGTGTCCGCTTTGGATTCGGCGGCGCGATCATGCACGGGCATGGGCGCGGTTTCCAGCGGGGGGATGGGATCGAAGGTTTTTGCGCGGCTGGGCTCAGCGCATTTGCGATCTGGCCGGTATCGCGCCCCCTCATCCGTCTCGCCTTGCGGGCGAGCCACCTTCTCCCACGAGGGGAGAAGGGCAGATCGTGGCTTATCGGCTCTTGTGCACCCCTCTCCCCTTGAGGGAGAGGGGCTGGGAGTGAGGGGTACTCTCTCCGCTTTCACGGTACATGGCGGGGATCACAGAGGCGGCGCAGTACTGAGGGATTCGCGGGTCGGGCGCCCCCTCATCCGTCTCGCCCCTTGGGCGAGCCACCTTCTCCCACGAGGGGAGAAGGGAGACATCGTGGCTTAGCTGCCCTGTCGCCCCCTCTCCCCTCGTGGGAGAGGGGTTTGGGCGCGGGCCGGGCGCCGATCCGGTCAGGAGCCGGCCCATGGCTTGACTTTACCCCTGCCCTACCCGACCTTCCCACTCATGACGATCCATGCCTCCATTGCTGTTGTCTCGATGCGGCGCGAGCACCCCGTCACAGGACGGCGCGCCTAAGGCTGCACGCCCGGCGTGGGCAGCCTTAGGTCGCTCCCCCACGCCGATCTCCCGACCGCATTGCAACCGCCGGCCGCCTTCCGGGGCGCCGTCCGGCATTGATGGATGGATACCGTGAGCACGCTGCTCGACTTCAATCTCCGGCCTCAGATCGTTATCGGCGAAACCGATCACCGCAGGCTTCTCGCCCTGGTTCTGTCCGTTTCCGGGACGGCGCTGGCGCTGCTTTCCGAGTTGGAACGCGCCCAGGTTCTGGCCGATCAGGACGTGCCCGCCGATGTGGTGCGCATGGACAGCCGGGTCGATTACCGCACCAGCGAGGGAGACGCGCGGCAGGTTCGCCTCGCCTGGCCCGACGCGGCCGACGCTGCTCCGGACACGGTATCCGTGCTGACCCCGCTCGGCACCGCGCTGATCGGGTTGCACAGGGGGCAATCGATCACCTGGACGACCGAGGACGGGCGCCGGAGCGTGCTGACCGTGACCCAGGTGCTCAACATGGAGCAGCAGGACCCCGAGCCCGACCCCGACCCCCATTATCCGAGCGCCGCCTAGAGGCGCCGCCGGTTTCGAATCCGATTCAGCAAGGGGCGCCAGCCCCTTGCACGGGCAGGGTTTTCGCCCTACCCCACTTCGAACGGATTTCGGGAGCGAAGCGTGAAGCGCGCGGTGTCGATCGGGGAATGCATGGTGGAGCTGAGCGGCGGGGACGACGCGCTCTATAGGCTCGGCTATGCGGGCGACACGTTCAACACGGCCTATTACCTGCGGCGCTGCCTGCCCGAGGCTTGGCGCGTGGATTATCTCTCGGCCGTGGGGGACGACCGCTATTCGGACGGCATGGTGGATTTCATCGCCGCGAGCGGGGTGGGCACCGGGTCGATCGCCCGGCTCGCGGGCAAGCGGCCCGGCCTCTACGTCATCCATCAGCACGAGGGCGACCGGCAGTTCACCTATTGGCGCGACAGCGCCGCCGCGCGGCACCTGGCCGACGACACGAACGCGCTGCGCGCCGGGCTGGCGGGCGCGGAAATCCTCTATTTTTCCGGCATCACCCTGGGCATCCTTTCGCCCGAAGCCCGGGCGCGGCTGCTGGCGGCGCTCGGCGAGGCGCGGGAGGCTGGGGCGCGGGTGGGGTTCGACCCCAATATCCGCCCTGCCCTGTGGCCGGACGTGACCGCCCTGCGCAGCGCCGTGATGCAGGCCGCGGCCGTGGCCACCATCGTGCTGCCGACCCATGCGGACGAGGCGCCCTATTTCGGCGACCATGACGGGGCGGCGACCGCCGCGCGCTATCTCGCAGCCGGAGCCGAGGAGGTCGTGGTCAAGAACGGGGCCGAGCCGGCGCTGGTTTCGACGCGCGGCCATCCCGAGCCGGTTGCGGTGCCCTGCGCGCCGGTGGCACATGTGGTGGACGCGACGGGCGCGGGCGACAGCTTCAATGCGGGGTATATCTCGGCGCGCGTCGAGGGCGCCGATCCGGTCGCGGCGGCGCGGATCGGACATGCGGTGGCGGCGCAGGTGCTGGGGAGCCACGGGGCGCTGGTTCCGGCGGAGCGGTTCAGGGCGGTTTGATGGTTTCGGGTTGCGGCGGGCGGCGCGCTGGATCCTGTTACGGGCTGGATGGAGGCGAGCCTCAATGGCTGACGCGGCCCCTGCTCCGATACCTATCTATCTCCGATGTCATTCCGGCATTTATTGCCGGAATCCAGTTGGATGACAGCCCAGAACACTGTGGGTGGGGAAGCATTCCTGGACCCCGGTAATGAATACCGGGGTGACGATCAGTGGGTGGGCGGGATGCGAGCCAAGCCGACGGCGCTGGGTGGGTATGTCACCACACCGTTCTGTGCTTGTGGAAACAAGCACCGCTGTCGGCCAACCCTCGAACCCCGCTAGTCTTCCACCGCGAAGATATGGTGCTCGATGTGGCCGTCGAAGCGGGTGAGGAGGTCTTGGGTTACGCCGCGGCTTTCGAGCCGGATGGCGGAGGAGAGGGTTTGCTCCAGCGCCGCGGTATCGGGGAAGTACATCGAGAGCGACAGCGCGATGGGGGCGGCGCCCTCGTCGGCGCTGCGCGGGAACGCGACTTCGAGCCGGGCGAGACCGGGGAAGCGGCGCCAGAGGGGCATGAGGCGGGTGCGGACGAAGCGGTAGAACTCCTCTTCGGCGCCGGCGTGGATGGATCCCACGAAATGGGCCTGGCGGACGATCATTCGGCGAACCGGGCGGCGGTCACGGAGGTCGGCGGCTCCTCGCCCGCGACGAAGGCCGCGACGTTGTCGGCCACGGTCTGGGCCATGGCGGTGCGGGTTTCGACGGTGGCGCTGCCCTGGTGGGGCATGAGGAACACGTTTTCGAGCGCGAGGAAGCGCGGGTCGATGCGGGGTTCGTTGAGGAACACGTCTAGGCCGGCGCCGGCGATGGTACGGCGCTCGAGGGCGTCGAGCAGGGCCGGTTCGTCGATGACGCTGCCGCGCGCCACGTTGACGATTAAGCCGTCGGGCCCGAGGGCGCGCAGCACGTCGGCATCGACCAGCCCGAGGGTTTCGGGGGTCGCGGCCACGGCCACGGCCAGGACATCGGCCCATTCGGCCAGGGCGAGCACGGAGTCCTGCCGGGTCCAGCCCTCGACCTCCTTATGCGAGCGGCTCCAGAAGCCCACCTCCATGGAAAAGGCGCCGGCGCGGCGGCCGATGGCCTCGCCGATGGCGCCGAGCCCGACGATGCCGAGCCGCTTGCCGGCTAGCGAACGGGCCAGCGGCAGGCTTGCGCCCGCGCTCCATCCGCCGCCGCGCACCAGGCGCTCCCCCTGCCCCATCAGGCGCAGGGACGAAAGGATCAGGGCCATGCCGAGGTCGGCGACATCGGCGGTCAGGACGCCGGGGGTGGTGGTCACATGAATGCGACGGGAGGCGGCGCGGTCGAGATCGACCTTGTCGGTGCCCACGCCGTTGAGGGCAATGAGCCCGAGGTTGGGCAGGCGGTCGAACCATTCGGACCCCATGCCCGTGGCGCCGCCGCTGATCACGACGCGGATGTCGCCCGCGCGCGCATCCACCGCCGGATCGCCGACCTTATAGACCTGGTATTGCGCTTCGAGGCGCGACTGGATGGGCTCGAGCAGCGGCTCGAACATGAGGATGGGCTCTGGCATGGTCGGTCCGCTCAGTGGCTGATCTGGCCCAGGAAGGTGCGCGTGCGCTCGTTCTGGGGGTTGGAAAAGAAGCTCTCGGGCTCGCCGATCTCCACGATCTCGCCCCTGTCCATGAAGATCACCCGGTCGGCGACCTTGCGGGCAAAACTCATCTCGTGGGTGACGACCAGCATGGTCATGCCCTCGCGGGCGAGGTCGATCATGGTGTCGAGCACCTCGTTGACCATTTCGGGGTCGAGGGCCGAGGTGGGCTCGTCGAACAGCATGATCTTGGGGTTCATGCAGAGCGCCCGGGCGATGGCGACGCGCTGCTGCTGGCCGCCGGAAAGCTGGGCGGGGTATTTGTCGGCCTGCTCGGGGATGCGGACGCGGTCGAGATATTGCCGCGCCGTGGCCTCGGCTTCGGCGCGCGAGACGCCGCGCACCTTCATGGGCGCGAGCATGCAGTTCTGCAGCACGGTCATGTGCGGGAAGAGGTTGAACTGCTGGAAGACCATGCCGACGTCGCGGCGGATCTTCTCGACGTTCCTGGGGCCGGCGGTCAGCTCGATGCCGTCCACGAAAATCTTGCCCTCGGCCACGGTCTCGAGCTGGTTGATGCAGCGGATGAGGGTCGATTTGCCCGACCCCGAGGGGCCGCACACGACGATCTTCTCGCCGCGCGCGACCTCGAGGTCGATGGACTTGAGGGCGTGGAAGGTGCCGTACCACTTCTCGACGCCTTCCATGCGGACAGCGGGCAGACCGGCCGCGGCCGCTTCTTGTGTGTTGGCGATTGCGCTCATGGCGTTCCGTCCGCTGTTGCTGGTTGCGTGTCGGGTTACTCGGCGGTGACGAATTCGGGCAGCGGACCGCCGACCCATTCCTCGTGCAGGGCGTCGAGGCGGCCATCCGCCTTCACCCGGGTGAGGAAGTCGTTGATGTAGGCGAGCAAATCATCGCTCCCTGGACGCACCGCGATGGCCTGGCTCTGCTGCTGCAGCGAGAACTTGGTGTCGAAGCGGTTGGGCGCGATGGACTGTATCTGGGCGATCACGACGTTGGAGGCACCCATCAGCTCGGTCTGGCCGGCCAGCAGCGCCTGCACGGCCGTGGCGTCGTCGTCGAAACGCTGGATATTGGCGTCGGCCGGCGCGACGGCGGTGATCGATGTATCCTGGGTCGAGGCGCGCGCGACCGCGATGTTGCGGCCCGAAAGGTCCTCGGGACCGGTCACGTCGAGATTGGCGTCACCGAAGACGAAGATCTCGATACCGGCATAGGGCGCGGAGAAATCCACCTGCTCGGCGCGCTCGGGCGTGATGCCGAGCGAAGCCACGAGGATGTCGATCTGGTTGGAGAGGAGATAGGGGATACGGTTCGGGCCGGTGACAGGCACGAGGTTGAGCTGCACCCCGAGATCCTCGGCCAGGAGGCGCGCCACGTCGGCGTCGTAGCCGTCCGGATTGCCGGCCTCGTCCAGGATGCCGAAGGGCGGGAAATCGACCAGGAGGCCGATATTGACGCTGCCGCGCTGCTGGATGTCCTCGGGCGTCTGCGCCTGGACGGCGGTGGCGCCCAGCCCCGCGACCAGCGCCGCGGCGCCGGCAAGGCCGATAAGCTTGTGCATGATGGTCATTGTGCTCTCTCCCATTGTTGAGCTCGAAGCCGCTAGCGGCGCGTGGCCACGGCGAAGCGGTTTTCCATGTGCAGGGCCAGCATCGAGAGCGGCCAGCACATGATGAAGTAGAGGACCGCCACCAGCGTGAACACGGTCAGGGGCTGGAAGGTGGCGTTGTTGATGATCTGCCCGGCGCGGGTCAGTTCGACGAAGCCGATGATGGAGGCCAGCGAGGTGCCCTTGATGAGCTGGACGAGGAAGCCCACGGTCGGCGCCACGGAAATCTTGGCGGCCTGGGGCAGGACGACCGAGACCATGCGGTCGCGATAGCCGAGCCCGAGTGCCCAGGAAGCCTCGCTCTGGCCGCGCGGCACCGCATCGATGCAGCCGCGCCAGATTTCACCCAGGAAGGCGCTGGCGTGCAGGGTGAGGGCTACGGCGGCGGCGATCCAGGGATTGATCCCGATGCCGATGATGTTGAGCCCGAAGAAGACGAGGAAGAGCTGCATCAGCAGCGGCGTGCCCTGGAACACGCGGATGAAGGCGAGCGCGAGGTAGCGCAGCCACCGGATTGGGGAAACCCGCGCCAGCGCGATGGCGAGCCCGCCGATCGCGCCGCCGGCAAAGGCCACGGCCGAGAGGGCCAGGGTCCATTGCACGGCAAAGACGATGTACCAGAATTCGTTGGGGCCGAAGGTCCTGAACATGCCGCCTCTCCTATCGCGCCAGCGGGTAGCGGAAGGCGATCCGCTCGATGAGGGAGAAGAGGCCGGAGAACGCCAGGGACAGCACGAAATACATGACCGTGATGACCAGGTAGACCTCGAAGGCTGCAAAGGTCGCGGACTGGATGTTGTTGCCCGCGGCCGCAAGGTCCGTGGCCGAGATCGCCGACACGACGCTGGAGGTCAGCATCAGGTAGATGAACTGGCTGGTGAGCGCGGGATAGATGGTGCGGATCGCGGGCTTCAGGATGATGTAGCGGAAGATCTGGTGGCCCTTGAGCCCCAGCGCCCTGCCCGCTTCAACCTGGCCGCGGCTGATCGACTCGATGCCCGCGCGCACGATCTCGGTGGCATAGGCGCCGACATTGACCGAGAGCGCGACGAGCGCGGCCGTGTTGGGATCGAAGCGGATGCCCAGGGCCGGCAGCGCGAAATAGATATAGAAGATCTGCACCAGGAACGGGGTGTTGCGGATCACCTCGATATAGAGGTTCACCAGCCAGATCAGCGGGCGCGGGCCCGCGGTCTTGATGGCCGCGCAGGGAATGGCGATCAGCGTGCCGATCACGATGGCGCCAGCGGTGAGCTGGATGGTGATGAGCGCGCCGTAGATCAGCTGATCGAAATTGCTGAATACCGGCGCGAAGTTGAACTGGTAGTTCACTCGCGTTCCTCCCGGGGACATTGCCCCCGCCGCGGGACTTGGGCCTCGCAGTCGATTTAGATCGATCTAAACGCCGGAATTCGCGTGAGTCAACCCGCCGACCGGACCTGCGGCATAACGCGCCCGCAGCGCGAACCGTTCATCGCGCCGCCCGTCCGACCGATCCGCGCTCGACGAAATGGGTGGGGACGAGTTCGTGCCGTGGGGGCTCGCCCGGCGTTTCGATGCGCGCCAGGAGCATGCGCGCCGCCAGCGCGCCCACGGTCAGGGGCTCGGTGGCGACCGAGGCGAGACCGGGATGGACGAGCTCGGTTTCGGCCACGTCGTCGAAGCCGATGATGGAGATGTCGCGCCCGGGCATCCTGCCCGCGTCGCAGAAGCCGCGATGCAGGCCCAGCCCGATCACGTCGTTATGGCAGACCCAGGCCGTGACCTCCTGCCGGGTTCCGGCGAGCTCGCGGCCGAGGGCGATGGCGTTTTTCGGCGTGGCCTCGATCTCGATGATGCCGGCTTCGGCCAGCCCGACCCCGCGCAGCCCGGCGTGGAAGGCATTGAGGCGATCCTCATGGGCCGAATGGTGCAGGTTGTCGGTGACGAAGCCGATGGTGCGGTGCCCCAGGGCGTGCAGCCGGGCGATGGCCTCGCCCATGCCGCCGGACTGGTCCATGCCTGCGAAATCGGTCTCCGTCCCGCGCACATGGCGCAGTACCTGGACCAGGGGGATGCCCCATTCGGCGATGGCGGCGATGAAGCGCGGCTCGGTTCCGCTCGCCGGGCAGATGATCAGGCCGTCCACCCCGTGCTCGCGCATGCGGGTGACGAAGCCATCCTGCCGAGCGGGCGATTCCGCCGCGTGGGCGATGAAGGTGGCGAGCCCTGCCCCGTCCATCTCGCGGTCGATGCCAGCGAGGAGCACGCCGAAGAACGGATTCCACAGATTGGGGATGATGACGCCGATGGTGCGGCTGCGGGCCGCGCGCATGCGGGCCGCGCCGAGATTGTAGACATAGCCGAGATCGGCCATGGCCGCCTCGACCGCCGCCCGCGTCTCCGCACCCACAAGTGGGCTCTTGCGCAGGACCAGCGAGGCGGTCGCCCGCGAGACATTGGCGCGCCGCGCCACGTCCATCAAAGTCGGCCGGCGGCCCTTGACGCCAGTGCTTTCGTTCGCTGCCACATCCCCTCCTAGATCGATCTAAAACTAATCCGCCGAACACGGGCCGTAAAGGATGCGACAGAATGTCGCGACGAGAGTTGACACGGCTTGCCCCCCGGTATTCGCTGGACGGGCGCATGGTTGCCCTGCCCTGCCCCGCCTTGTCGGGGCGGCGGCTCGGGGGAGCGGGCCCGGCCGCCGGCACGCGCGCAGGAGGAGGACGGGCCGGCGCGGTGCCGGCATTCCGTTCGCACGAGATGCCGGCCTGCTGCGCGATGCGGCGCAGCGACTGGCCCGGCGCACCCAGAGGAGGAACCAATGAAAGCGATTGTGAAAGGCGCCGCCGTCACGATTCTGATGACGACGACGGCGTGGCCTATGCTGGCGCAGGATGACGCGGGCGAGAGCGTCGCCGATTTCGTCCCCGTCACCGACGAGATGCTGGCCAACCCCGATGACGGCGACTGGCTGATGTGGCGCCGGACGCTCAACCACTGGGGCTATTCGCCGCTCGACCAATTGACGCCGGAAACCGTCGGCGATCTCGAACTGGTCTGGTCGCGCGGCATGGGGCCGGGCAATCAGGAATCCACGCCGCTGGTCTATGACGGGGTGATGTACCTGCCCAATCCGCGCGACATCATCCAGGCGATCGACGCGGCCACGGGCGACCTGATCTGGGAATACCGCCGCCAACTGCCGGCGGACCTGGCCGACTATGTCAATCTCAACGACATCACGCGCGCGCTGTCCATCTATGACGACAAGATCATCCACATGACCGGAGACGGCTTCATCGTCGCGCTCAACGCGCAGACCGGAGCCGTGGAATGGGAAACGCAGATCACCGACTATCAGGGCGGCAATTACCAGACCTCCGGCGCCATCATCGCCAACGGCAAGGCGCTGTCGGGGCGCACCTGCAAGCCGGACGGCGGGCCGGAAACCTGCTTCATCGCCGCGCACGACCTGGAAACCGGCGAGGAATTGTGGCGCACCTACCTGATCCCACGGCCCGGCGAGGACGGGGACGAGACCTGGGGCGGCATCCCCTATGAGAGCCGCTGGCATGTGGGGAGCTGGATCACGCCGAGCTACGACCCCGAGCTGAACCTCGCCTATTTCGGCACCTCGGTGACCCATCCCTATTCCAAGTTCATGCTGGGCCTCGCGACCCCGGAGGAGCAGGACCAGGACTTTCTCTACCAGACCTCTACCCTGGCGGTGAATCCGGACACGGGCGAGATCATCTGGTACCAGCAGCATATCCGGGACCAGTGGGACCTCGACCATCCGTTCGAGCGCATCCTGGTGGATACGGCGATCGCCCCCAACCCGGACGAGGTGCCGTGGATCAACCCGAACGTGACTCCGGGTGAGGAATATCGGGTGCTGACCGGCATTCCGGGCAAGACCGGGATTTTCTATTCGATCGACCGGGAGACCGGGGAGTTCCTCTGGGCACGCGAGACGGTGGAACAGAATGTGGTGACGGACATCGACACGGCCACCGGCCGGGCGACCATGAACTACGACGTGTTCTATACCGAGGCGGGCCAGACCAACTTCGTATGTCCCTCGCTTGCGGGCGGAAAGGATTGGCTGGCCGGCGCCTATAGCCCGCTGACCAACACGATCTATTATCCGCTGCAGAACTTGTGCATGAACGCCACGATCCTCGGGGACGAGGTGATCTTCGAAGATCAGGGCCTGGATGCCAGCGTCGTGGCGGCGACTGGTACGGACCAGATCGGCACCGTGCGCGGCATCAATGTCGAGACCGGCGAGGAGCTTTGGCTGCACGAGCAGCGCGCGGCGACGGGGTCGCTGCTGACCACGGGCGGCGGCTTGCTGTTCGGGGGCGACACCAATGGCCGGTTCCGCGCCTATGACCAGGAGAACGGCGATGTCCTTTGGGAGGTCAATCTCGGCAGCCCGATCGGCGGTTTCCCGATCAGCTACGAGGTTGATGGGGAGCAGTATATCGCCATTCCGGTCGGCAACTATCTGATTGCCGGCGTGCAGCTCGGTGCGACGCCCGAGATTCGGCCGACCACGACGACCAACAACATCTTCGTGTTCAAGCTCGCGGCGGATTGATCCGGCGAAACACCGTTGACAACGGCCCCTGGGGGCCGTTGTCCCCTCCATAGCCATGCGGTTGCGCGACGGAACGCCTATGGTTTCGTAAAGTTGTCATAGTTCCAGGCTCATCCTAGTGATGCGGCTACATCATTGGAGGTGAATCGCGTGCGCGTTTCGGTTTTTGGTATCGGGTATGTGGGTCTGGTTCAGGCCGCCATTCTGGCTGAGGTCGGCCATGACGTGATCTGCGTCGATATCGACGCGGCCAAGGTCGAGGCGCTCAAGGCCGGGGAAATCCCGATCTACGAACCTGACCTGGACGACGTGGTGGCCCGTGGCCTCAAGGAAGGCCGGCTGCAATTCACCACCGATGGGCGCGAAGCCATCGCGGGCGCGGATATCCATTTCATCGCCGTGGGCACCCCGCCCGACGAGGACGGGTCCGCCGACCTGCGCTATGTGCTGGAGGTCGCGACCACCATTGGCACCTATCTCGAGGGCGACGCCATCGTGATCACCAAATCGACGGTTCCGGTGGGGACCGGCGACAAGGTGGAACGGGCACTCAAGGACGCCCTCGCGGCGCGTGGGCGCGGTGACCTCACGGCGCATGTGGTGTCGAACCCAGAATTCCTGAAGGAAGGTTCGGCGGTGCAGGATTGCCGCAAGCCCGACCGCATCGTCATCGGCACCGACAGCGAGGAGGCGGAACGAGCGCTGCGCGAGCTTTACGCGCCGTTCAACCGCAACCACGAGAAGATCATCGTGATGGACCGGCGCAGCGCCGAGCTCACGAAATACGCAGCCAACTGCATGCTGGCGACCAAGATCAGCTTCATGAACGAGATCGCGGTGATTGCCGACCGGCTGGGCGCCGATGTGGAACGGGTGCGCCAGGGCATCGGCAGCGATCCGCGCATCGGCTATCAGTTCATCTATCCGGGCATCGGCTACGGCGGCTCGTGCTTTCCCAAGGACGTTCAGGCGCTGATCCGCACAGCGGAGGCAGCCGGGGTGGAGCCGCGCGTGCTCAACGCGGTCGAGGCGCGCAATGCCAGCCAGAAGCAGATCCTGTTCAAGAAGATCGACGCGCATTTCGAGGGCGAGCTGGCCGGCAAGACCATCGCGCTGTGGGGCCTGGCGTTCAAGCCGAATACCGACGACATGCGCGAGGCGCCCTCACGCGTGCTGATGGAAGCGCTCTGGGCGGCGGGTGCGAAAGTGCGCGCCTACGACCCCGAAGCCATGAAGGAATGCGCCCGGATCTACGGCCAACGGGACGACCTCTATCTCGCGACGGGGCGTGAGGACGCGCTCGAGGGCGCCGACGGGCTTGCCATCATCACCGAGTGGAAGGCGTTCCAGGCGCCGGACCTCAAGCTGATCCGCAAGACCCTGGCCGAACCGGTGATCTTCGACGGCCGGAACATCATCGACCCGACGATCGCAGCGCAGCACGGCTTTGTCTATTACGGCATCGGCCGCCGCAACAATCGCCCGCAACTGGTGGTGGACGAAAAGCGGCACGGTGCGGCCCGCTGACCGGTCCAGACAGCGCCAAGCCTCGCGCAGAAAGCCGCTCGCTTGTAAGGCGGCCGCGCAGCGCCTCGGAGTTGCCGCTTCGCGGGGCTACCGGGCGCCCTTGCGCGTCAGCAGGGTTCTCACCGTGCGAAGCAGGATCTCGATCTCCAGATCGAACGATATATTTTTGAGGTAGTAGAGATCGTATGCCAGCTTCACGCGCGCTTCGATCGCGTTGCTGGTATAGCCGTTGCTCACCTGGGCCCACCCCGTGAGACCGGGCAAGACCAGAAGCCGGTAGATATACTGCGGAATCTCGGCTTCGTAGCGCCGCGCCAGCTCGATGGATTCAGGACGAGGGCCGACCCAGCTCATCTGTCCGCGCCAGATGTTGATGAGCTGCGGCAATTCGTCGAGGCGTGTCCGGCGGAGAAAATGGCATCCCGGCATCACACGCCGATCACGGTCCTGCGCCGCGCCGCCGTGCGTCCCCACATGCATCGTGCGAAACTTGTACATCCTGAAGTTCCGCCCGCCATATCCCCGCCGCGTCTGTACGAAGAAGGGAGAGTGGGAGGGATCGATCACCTTGATGTAGCACCAGATGATCGTGCCCAGGGGCACCGTGAGGGGCAGCGAAAGCGCCAGAAGAATCAAATCGAAGGCACGCTTGCAGCGCACGAAATAGATCTGGCTCGGCGTGTAGGAGAGATGCGAGATGTCGAACGCTTCTATGTCTACCCTGCCGTGCCGCAGCTCCAGGTAACTGATCCACGGCATCAGCTGCGCGCCTTGCATGTGGGCCCGGGTGAGCAGTTTCGACCATTGCTTCACATGGTGTGTGGCGCCTTCGTAGAGAATAATATCGAACCGCGCCGTGTCCGCCCCGGGATCGCGAATGACCTCAGGCACGCCGTCCATGAGCTGCGCGATACCATCCGCGCCGACGAAGTCGAGAATTCCCACCCGATCCCTCGAACCGCGGTGCAATCTCAAGTTGGCGATGACCGCACCGAGCAATGCCAGCACGCCGGCAGCCAAAAGGCCCCAATAGCTCAGAGGAAGCCGCCATGCGGCCAATATGACGACCTCGAAATTATAAACCACAAAGGCTACGGCGAAGGCCGCGGTGAAGGGAAAGCGCGTGCGGCGAAGGCCGGCGAGGAGCAACCCCATGAACAGCGAGCCAATGAACAGAATAGCCACGGTGCCGATCAGGTCGGACCATGACCACCGGGTCGCCCGCGCAAAGAACAGTGCATAGACGATGCTTTGCGCCGCACCCGAAATCAGGAGCAGCGGAAGAATCGTTCGGACATCGGCAAGAAAACGGTGGCGCCGCAGAGCAGCGCCGCGATCGACCAGCGAACGCAGGTCCACCTGCGACGGCATCTCCGCAGAGCGAACGGTCCGGCGTTTTTTCGGCGCGTTCTTTGCTGGATGGGACGCATGAGCCGGCCGCCCCCTCCCCCTTTCAGGACCTTGATTCATGGCCTCCCTGTTCCCGGCTTCATCGCCGGGTTTGGAACGCGGAGCGTGCTGTTCTTCACTCGTATGCCTGCCCATCTGTTAGGTGCTCTCGCCTGGCACGGTACGCACCACGTCTTCTATGTGCTCTCCCATGGCAGCATGTATCGCATCGGCTCGGAAATGCGATGCGAAGAAAGCCTTGCGCTCGGGGCGTCGGGCGGCAATTGCAGGATCGTCCGCGAGAGCTGAAATGCAATCGGCCAATTGCTCACCGGTCGCTTCCGGTACGGCAACACCGGCGCCGGTACGCTCCAGGAACTCGCCCAATTCGCCTCCGATCGTCGAGATCTGGTAGGTACCATACGCCATGTACTCAAACACCTTGTTGGGCAAGCCTTGCGGCGCATTGGCAACGTACGGCAAAAGTCCCAGCGTCGCCCTCTCGAGAAGAGCCGCAAGACTTTCCACACCCAGCCAGCCCGTAAGCGTTACATTCGGCAGGCCACGCAGGGAATCGGCAAGGCCAGGATAACGTGCGTGATCGCCCGCGAGCACGAAATGGATATCCTCCCGATGCACGAGACGTCCAGCAGCCTCATAGACCAGACGCAGGTCGCTGGTTGCGCCCCAGCTTCCTGCAAAAGCCACGATATGGCTGTCAGGTGGCATACTTAGGGCCGGTCCCGACCCAGCGATCGAAGCCGCATCGGGGATATGGGGCGAATAGCCGAGGGGAAACACGCGGTCATGGGTCGTATCCCGCCCCTCCCCCTTGATTTGCCCCCATCGCAGATAGCCGTCCGATATGCCGACGAGTGCGGTGGCATGCCGGCAAGCATAGCGTGCCTGTTTATCGAGCATGGCAATCATGGGTTGCGCCAGATAACGCAGATAAGGCGGCAACAGGGGGACGAAAAAGTCCGGCCACAGATCGCGGATCGACACAACGCTCGGCACGCCAAACTGTCTGGCGATTTCAACTCCTGCCTGCGCCCCCTCCGTGGTGGGCAGGTCGGCGACCACGACATCGGGCGGTGGCAAGGTCATTGCGGCGGCGCGAAAGGCGCGCGCAAACTCGCGATTATGAACCACGCGCGCGGGCGAGATATTGTGGCGATATCCGCGCCCGGGCAGCACCTCGAGCGCGAGATTGGAACCGGCCTCGATCCTGCCGCGCAGGGGACGATTGCGCTTGCGATAATGGTCGAAGCTCGAGGTAAACCAGGTAACGTCATGTCCCCTGTCGGCCAGAGCCTGCGCCAGGAGACCCGAGCGCATCAAGCGACGTTCCGGACCGTCGATCGGTAAGGGGTCAAGATCCCGAACTAGCCAGATACGCACAAAGCCTCCATCGGCAGAATCAGAACGAGGTGGCTCAGAGTGCCTCTTCCTGTTCCGGCTTGCGGCTCTTACGCCGGAAAAGGGCGCTCCTGCTTAGGCTTGCCGCGCTGCCAAAACAAGATCGGCGTCATTCCCGCGTGCGGCCCGGCTCTGCGCTCATCACGGTGTTCAATGCACCCAGTCGGTTCGTTTTACTGTCCATACACCCTGCCTAAAGCGCCGCTCTCGCGCGCTTGCGGGGCCGAAACGATTCACCTAGAGCACGCATATCCTTGAGAACGGTCGACGTTCCAACACGGCAGTGCAGACATCGCCCCGCCGCATTGCAATTGCAGATGATCCGACGACGTAGACGGGATATCGGTTTTTGAGCTCAACGCTGCTTAAAACAAAACGCTGGTTCAGAAATCGGGTTCAGTTTCTTCCGGCGTCTTTTCAGGCAGCGCTCCGCGCAGCCGCGCCTCGAAGCCGCATTCTCGTTGCGCGCCTGAAAAAGATGCTCCGGCAGATGCCGGACGCACTCAGGATCATTTTGCGGGACCGGCGCGATCCGCTTCGAATCCTGAACGGGCACAGGCCGGAACGGGAAGACGCGCTCAAGCTGCGTTATGCGGGTTCGCCGCTTTCGCGCCAGCCCGACACTTTCGTTCTTTATCGCATCATCGGGAATGACCTCTATCCGAGGCACCAGATCGGCCAATCTCGTTCAAACCTCCGGTTCATTCTGGACAATGAACGAGATTTTCCCAGTTGCGAAAAACGCTGGATCGTCAATAGGATCGCCAATCGAGACGAAGAGCGCGCGATCCTCGACCTCCTGAAGCAGCACCGCCAGGATTATATCCACATCCCGTTCGTCGACGCCGAGTATCGCGGGATAAAATGGGATTTCAGCGCGCTTCCCAGGCCGGGCTATCTGGTCAGCCCGGACTATGCCGTACTGAACGAGGCCGAACGATCCCGGCTCCTTGCAGCGCTGCATCGCTATAAAAACAACTACGTCATGAACAACAATGGAGCGCGCAACGCCGCGCTGAGCGATGGTGTTGGCCGCGCAAAATGGGTTCTGCCCTGGGATGGAAACTGCTTCCTGACCGAGGAGGGCTGGGCCGCGATGGCCAGCGCCATCGTGAGCCGTGCCCACTTGAAGTATTTCGCGGTCCCCATGGCGCGGGTCGCGGACAATTCCCAGCTCCTGACAGCGCATTACCGCCCGCATCCTTCGGAGGAACCGCAACTCGTTTTCCGCTCGGACGCAGAGGAAAGGTTCAATGAAGAATACTGCTATGGCCGCCGGCCCAAGGTGGAGATGTTCTGGCGCCTGGGCATACCGGGACCATGGCGCAATTGGCGCGACGATCCGTGGGACCAGAAGCGCCGGCACCCGTCGGACGATGCCGGCGCCTTTGGCGTCGCAGGTTGGGTAGCTCGCCTCAGTTCGGGCTCCGGGGCGCTCGAGCGAAGCGACAAGTCGAGCTTCGTCAATCGGGGGAAATTCCGAAACGACGCGATCATCGCGACAATCGCGCAGCTCGACCAGAAATGCACCGCGCGACCGGTCGAGACCCTGACCTTTTACAGCCCGGAAAGCGTGGGACGTTCTGGCGAAGCCGCGCCACGTAGCGCCGCTGCGATGGAAGGATTGGCCGGCACCATCCTTCGGGATGCCGACCAAGCCATGAAAGACGGCCCCTACTCGGTTCTCGACAAGCGCACGCTGCCACCGAGCGGCAACAGAAACGACTACTGGCACCCCGCGCCGTATTATTGGCCCAACCCCAGAACCAAGGACGGGCTGCCCTATGTGGCGCGGGACGGACTGCGGGTGCCCGGGACCGTAATGTATGAACCCGCAAGTGCCGATTACGACCGAACGCACCTGCAGCTCATGTTCGATGGTACGGTTTCCCTGACGCTTGCGTGGACGCTGACCGAGCGCATCGACTACGCGCAACGCGCGGCGCTCTACCTTCGCCAATGGTTCATTGCGCCGGAAACGCGGATGACCCCGCACCTTGAGTTTGCCCAGGTGCGCATAGGGCATAACCGCAACAGGGGCTCCTCTGCGGGCATTATCGAGTTCAAGGATTTGTATTTTTTCCTCGATGCGGTTCGCCTGCTGGAAAAGTCGGCCGCTGTAAGTGCCGACGATATCTCCGCTTTTCGCGACTGGCTGGTCCAGTACCAAGACTGGCTCGAGACCAGCCCCCAAGGCCGAACGGAAGTCGCGACCGCGAACAATCACGGCACCTATTTTGACCTGCAGACGGCATCGATCGCGTTCTATCTCGGGGATTGGGCGCGGCTGCGCGATATCCTGCTTCGCGCCGCCTCGCGCATCGGGCAACAGTTTACCGCCTCGGGCGAGCAGCCTCACGAGCTCGCGAGGACGAATACCCGGCACTATTGTTATTTCAACATGCAGGGCTGGCTGAACCTGCTCACTCTCGGACGCCGGACCGGCCTGCTCGACGCCGACTTCGATTCCGAACCCTTTTCACGGGTCCGGCAGGGGTTGAGGTGGATACTGGCCCAGGAGGACGCCGGCTGGCCTTTCGAACAGATCGAACCCTTCGACCAGGACAGGGTTTTCCCGCTTCTGCTTTCTGGCCGGAAACTGGGGGTTATAACGCTCGACGAATGCCCTGCCCGGTTCCGCCCCGATATCATGTCGGGCCTCAAGCCACGATTTGATCCGCATGCCGGTGTGCAGCCCTATTGGAACCTGGACGCATCAGCACTCGGGTCGCGCGAGGACGCTCCGAACTGATCCGATCGTGTTGAGGCGACGCTCTTCAGCGCCGCTCGGGGCCACCGCCAGCAAGCAAGCGGATCGCCTCGCCGCATTCGACGCCCCAGAGAGCGAGCTGGACCATGCAGGCGGTGACGCGATGCCGAAGCGGATGTTCGCGCGACGCGAGAAACCGGCCGATCGCCGGCACGGGCGGCAACAGCGTGCCCAGACGATAGCGGAGCGGTGTCCCAGGCGCCATCTGGCCACCTTTGACCCGTCGCGCCTTGGTGACCAGTTCGTGCCATGTGCCACGGGCGGGATGGCGGACCACGGCATCGGGAGCGTAAATTATACCGTATCCGTTCGCCTGCGCTGCGCGGCAAAAGGCTGCGTCGCCTCCAGACATGCGCGCGGCATCGAACCCGCCCACCGCGTCGAGGGCGGCCCGAGGCGCCATGAGGTTGGCTGTGGCCGCGTAGCCGGAATTCACGTACCGGGCCTGCGGGATGCCTTTGACCAGATCATACACTTCCCAGACAGTCGGGTCGGTGGACGCGGGCACCATCTCCACCCGCCCGGCAACGAGGTTCTTCTCGCCTCCCTCCCCCGCGGCCCTGAGCAGGCTTTCGAGCCAGTTGGGGGTAGGCAGGCAATCGGCATCGGTGAACGCGATCCATTGTCCACGCGCATGGGCAAGTCCGGCGTTGCGCGCGGCGTATGCGCCCGGCTGCGCGCACGTGACGAGTTCGAGATTATCCGATCGGTTGTCGGGCATATGGATCGCAGTCGAGCCATTGTCGACGACGATGATCTCGAATGTGGATCGTGCGAGGGTCTGCCGATCGAGCGCGGCAAGCAAATCGCCCATACGGTCCCATTGCTCGAAGACGGGAATGATGACCGAAACCAGTACCATCGGAGCTCCAGAGGATAATCGGCAGGGGACCGGACAGCCGGCGCTTAGCGCTGCAGCGAAGCTGCGTCACCCAACGGCCATACCAGCGAGCATTCCCTCGGGCCCCGCTCTCCCGCAAGGGTCAATACGCCGTCCTCGATGGTTCCCGAAAGGTGGATTCGTTTGATCCCGCCGCCGCCCTCGATGTACTCGCCTTCGAGGACGATCGGGTCCTGATCCAGGGCCGCTTCCCATACCTCGAAGCGCTCCTGCCGATCCCTCCAGTCTCCAGTCCGCAGAACAAGCGTGCTTCCGTCGATGAAGGGCTGGACCGTGCGCGAGAACGGCGCGGAGTTTTCGCTGTGCGCTCCGCATTCGAGCGTTGCGAGCGCGGGGCGTTGCTGAGCCGGCTCGAACGTCCCCGCTTCTTCCGAAACGGGAAGAAAATCTGCGCCCAGGAGCGCAATCCTGTCCTCCAGATAGGGCGCCAGGGCACGAGCGTAGGTCGCGGTGAGGTGATGCTCGTCACGGAAGACGGCGATATTGCCGACGACGGGGCCGCAGGTATCGGGGGCGCAGATGGCATCATCCATATCGACGACCATGACCCCGGGCACGGTATCGACGGCAAGCCCGATCGTGTCGGCGCGCATCGCCTCGGAGCGGGGAATGGTACAGCGCTCGATATTGTCGGGCAGGCAATCCGCCGGTTCCGTTTCAAGATGGGGAATGGGTTTGATCGCAAGGATGGGCAGGCCCAAATCCGCGATCCTGGACCACCGTTCGGCGATACGCTCCTGCTCTTCCCGGCTGGTCTCCCTCCCCGCATTCTCTCCGATAGCCACGACATCGACCGGGTGGGTCGCAAGATAGTCCAATACGTTTTCGTGCCATTCGCCGCAGGTGCCGGACGGGGCGTTCCGGAACCCGCAGGATGACTTGGTGATGGAGATGATTTTCCACCCGTTCCGTTGCCCGAGCAGGTCGAATGCCGGAAGCCAGTTGACCGAGTGAGAGCTGCCCACCAGCGCTACGGTAACCTCGCCATCGGGGTCGCCGAATTCACAGGTCAGCGCCTCGCTCTCGCGCTGGCTTTGATGGCAGCCGCTGTCGTAGACGACGGCGCGGTCTCGCAGCAATTGCGTTGCCGCCGGCCTGATTTCCACGCCTTCGGGCACCTGGGCGCCGTCCAGCAACGCCGCGGGTCCTGGGTAGGCGGCGTCCGCGGCCAGGGTTGCCGGCATCTGCCGCGTGATCGCGAAATAAAACCCACCCGAAACCAGGACAATGGTGAGGATGGAAGCAAATCCGAAGGGAAGCGGGCGCAATTCGCGCGGTTGACGCAGGTGGCGGAACCGCTGCTCGATGAACCGATATGAGAAATGCGCCAGGACCAAAGCTGCTCCAGCCAGAGCAATGCCTTCCCACAGGCCGATATCGCGTCCGGAAGCCAGGAAGAAGACGATCAGCGGCCAGTGCCAGAGATAGAGCGAGTAGGAAATATCGCCCAGGAAGCGAAGCGGAGCCGTATTGAGCCCGCGGAACCAGCCGATCTGAAAGTCGCCGGCGAGAATGATCAGCGCGGCGCCCAAGGTAGGCAAAAGGGCAATATAGCCCGGGAAGGCCGCCCCGCTATAGGTGAGCCCGCTCAGCAGGATCGCAGCTAGGCCGACAGCAAACAGCAGAGCGCGCAAGCCGGATCGTACATTGAGAGACGGCAGCCATACGGCCATGAGCCCGCCGAGGGCCAGCTCCCATGCCCGGGTATGGGTGACGAAATAGGCTCCCTCCGGATTGGAGGCAGTCAGCAGCACGGAGCTGGCGAACGAACAAACGAAAACGGCGACCAGAGCGGCACCGATCAGAGGCCGCGTGGCGATACCGCGCCGGCGCGCGATCCAGGCCAGGCCCATGACGGCCAGAGGCCAGACAATATAGAATTGCTCCTCGATCGAGAGCGACCAGAAATGCTGGACCGGGCTGGCAGCGTTTTCCGCCGCCAGGTAATCGACGGCGGCGTCCGCCAGGTACCAGTTCTCTACATATAACGTGCTGGCGATGATCTGGAGCAGCGTGTCTTCCCAGCGCGCCTGGGGCAAGAGAAGGAACATTGCCACAAGCACGCACAACAGGACCGTCATTGCGGCTGGCAGAAGGCGGCGTATCCGCCGCACATAGAAGGTCGCCAGCGAGATCCGCCCGTCGCGCTCGGCCTCGCGGGCAAGCGACCCCACGATCAGGTAGCCCGAGATGACGAAGAAGATATCGACGCCGACAAAGCCACCCGGCAGCAGGCTGGGCCAGATATGGAATAAAAGCACCAACCCAACCGCAACGGCACGGAGGCCCTGAATGTCGCCACGCAACGTTCGTTCGGTGTTCATGTATTCTTACTCGATGTTGATGTCGGCGCTCTTCTCTACGGAAGAAGCGGGTGTTCGGGCCTGAGACGCCGGGAAAGGCACCCTCGCGGTTCCTCCGCCCGCGCATGCGCCAGCGGTTCCACCAATGCCCAGAGGGACAGAGCGGTCTCAGTCGGCATGCAGAATGGGCTTAGGCTCTGAATTGGTCGCGGACGTGATGGCCGGCTGGCTGGCAGCGCCAATGCTTTCCATATCGCCGAGCATCTGCGCGGCGACCTTCAATGCAGCCTTCATCGCACCGCGCTGTATCATCTGCTCGAGGAGCGTACCGCGGGCTGCGAGCCGCAAATGAGGCACCGTCATGAGCGCGTCATTCATGTGGGGCGCCTGTTCGCGCAAGGGCACGAGCAGGCCCTCTATGTCAACGGCGCGCAACTTGGTGCGCGGCAGACTGGCGCCGATCGGCTCGATGGACCAGTTGCTCCAGTTCAGGACATTGATGCCGCCGTCCGAGCGCTGAACAAGCTGGCCCGCGAGAAGGCCACCCGGATTGGCCAAGCGGAGGGGCAGAAGAGACAGGACATCCTGCATGCGCGGCAGAGCGGCACGGAAGCTCTCGAGAGCTTCGATCTCGGTCTGAGAATCCGCGGCGATATCCATGCGCAGCACCAAGTCGTCGCTCAGACGCTCGGGAAGAATCCGATGTAGCCGGCGATAGACGTCAACGAGCTCGGACGGGAGCTCGAGGCTCCAAAGTTGGACGGTGAAGGCGGTCTGAAAAGCGGCTTGCCGGCTTGCGGCGGGCGCGCGACCTGTCCCCGCATCGTAGACGATGCATTGATGGTCGCCATGGGAGAAGCGCTTCACCACGGGCGCCGCACATACCGCTTCCCGCTCTATATGGCGAAAGAGCAGGTTCTCGTTCTCAAGCCGACGATTCAGTCGAGGCGGCAATACGATCTGGCGCAGGTAGCGCGCGGGGCCCTCGTCGCCTTCTATCGTGATGTCGAATTCAGCAAGTCCGCGCGCCGACGGATCGCGCCATTTCACCACGACGCGCTCGCCGGGCTGCACGAATTCGGCGAGCCCCTCGGTGATCGTCGCCTGCCGATCCGTCCGGCCAAACAGATCGCGCATGGTCCGCTGGACCTTCGATTCCGCGATCTGAAACTGACGGTCAGGGAAAACCAGCGTGTCTATGAGGCGCCGCTGACCGGCAAGCGATACCGCATCCTTGATGCACCCGGTGAGTGCCGCGAGCATCTGACGCAGCAACATCACGCAGATCATGGCGACAAGAATGTTGGCGTCGGCTCCCACGACGAAGGGATACAGAATGACCAGGAAGGACGAGAGGAACGCCACCGAGGACAGAATGCCGAGATAGGATCCCAGGCGCTCGGTGATCAGATCGGAAAACGCAGTGCGATTGAGCGGCCCCACCTTACGCAGGGCCAAGGCCGTCATCAGGTAGAACCCGGAGAGCAATCCGATCAGCCATACGCCCAATGCGGGACTCAACAGGCCGAGGATCACCAATCCCCCGAGCGCGAACAGCAGGTTAGCGGCGCATTGCATCAGGCGGGCATAATGGCCCTGGGCCTGGACGCGCTGATTGTCCACCACGGACATGCCCGCCGAAATCGTGAGCAGCACGTCGCTTCCCCGTTCTGAAAGCCGCTTGGAACGACCCTCCAGATAAAGCGTCGCGACATAGCAAAGGATGGCGGTGATCGAGAGAACAACGACGCCGATCGTCTTGTGCTCGGGTGCGAGAAAGGGCCGAAAATAGCGCGGCACGCCGTCGGAGCCGGCGAGCAGAATGACCTTGAGAGGCAGCAGGAACGCGAGCATGCGCGTCGCCCGCCCGACAACCGAGTAGACAATCACGGTCGCCGAAGTCCAGCGGGTTACGCGCAGACATTGGCCGAGGACCTGCCAAAGCCAATGGAAGACGCCGCGACTTTCGACCAAAACGTTCATGGTGACGACATTCTAAGTTCGCTAAAGCCTCTGAACCTTAGCGATGCACAAACTACCTGCAATCGGGTTACAGCTCTATCACCGTTCAACATAGCACGCAGGCGCTATATGAACGACGAGGACCGGCGCATGCGATTTTTGTAGACCTCTGTCCCGAAAGTGCGCGCCTCGTCCGCATCGAAGATCGCGAACATGCGACGGCCCTTTGCCTTCAGAAAAGGCTCCTGCACCACCTGGGTATAATTGGCCCGCCTGCCGAACCACTCCTCGACCTTGGCCAGGTCGACCGGGTCCTGGGGATGAAACCTGGCACTTTTACCTACCCGCGGCCATTTGTAGGGGACGGAGATAAGGACGAGGTCCGAAAGCGTCAGCAGCTTTCTCGCGAAAGCGGCGGGCTCATCGATATGCTCGAGCACCTGCAAGCAGGTACAAATATCAAACTTCCCGTCGAACTCGAGATCGAGGATGTTTCCCACAATACCTTCCACCGAGTCCGAGGAATACGGGGCGACGATGTCGGCGGACACTTTCCTCTCGATCCAGTCGAACCATTCCAGATATGGGGAATTTCCAGAACCCACGTCAATAAGGCTCTTGGCCTCCGGCGCGAGGCAGCGCACCATCAACTCCAGATACTGGTAGTAAATAAAGTCACGCCGCTTCTTCCAATATTGCCCCGATTCGTATGGACTTTTTCGGGGCGCCTCGCCGGACATCATAAATGGCTCCACTGGTCTTACAAACTGGACATTTCGGACGACACATGACGGGCGATGCGCGCAGAGAAGTTGATATAATTACAGTTGTCGTTGACGAACTTCCTGCCCTGCTCGACGCGAGCCAACCAGGCAGCCTCATCGCACCATAGCGACTGGATCAGCGACCAAACCTCGTTGGGCTCCGCATACAGTGCCGCCTCGCCGAACGTGTCCTTGAACACCGGCGGAAGAATGACCGGGACGCCCACCGCCATGGCTTCCATGGGCGCGCGTCCGAACTCCTCGATATAATCTTCGTGGGGATAGTGAATGAAGAAATCCAGATCGGATAGAAACTCCTTCACGTCCCGGGCGCCGTAGGCCTCTTCCTGCCAATTGGCCGGGCGCCGTCCCGCCAAGCGGTAAGCGCTTTGCGCGCCGCCCAGGAAGCGCATCTCGCAGTCCTTGCCCACGCAATAGGCAGCAAAAAGGGCTTCCCGGGTGCCCGGCCATTTCAGGGGATGATCGCGCCCGTGCCGTCCAATCACCGGGCGGGTGCGTTTCTTGCCTCGCCATCGCGCCTGGTTGGCGGTCCAAGCCTCCGCATCGATCATCGGCGTCCAGGTGTCCCTGTGGGGCGCCGGATAGCGCGGGTCATCTTCCATGAGCTTGCGAACGCGATTGGAGATCGGCGCCCACTGCCCTTCCTGCCCGAAGAACTCCTGCAGGTTCTTCCGCACGACCTCCGGCCGGTAGGCAATATCGTCGCCTCGGACATCGCGCTCGGCCATCTGGTTTACGACGACGAAAAGCGATTCAAAGTCCACTTTCGGCAGCCGATCCAATGCGTATTCCATGATGGGCGGATAAGAAATAATCACATTCTTCGCTGATATTTCCTCCCCCGGAGAAACTATCCTTATATTATTATCGGACGCAAACCTCCTGATATTCTCGTCCAGGGGCGCGACAACATCTCGGTTATAGCTTCTGTAGTGGAGGATCGCCGTATCGCCCACGAGAGTGGACGCCTTTGCCATGTTCGCCGCAGAGTTCACGGCGCCGCCCTTGAGGTTCCAATCCGCAACGATAAGGGAGACGTGATTTTTGCTCTGAGACGGCCCGGAACGTATGATCGAGGGCGCGGGGAAATAGGGAGGAACAGCCTGAGAAAAGAATTCGGCAGCTTTTTCCGGGACGAGGTTCTTATGCCAGAACTCGGCCGCTTCCCTATATTCCCGGCGCACGCCATGAAACATCGTCCGCATGTCGGTTGCACCGGTCTGTGTCAGCGATGTCTGCAGAAGTCGCCCGAAAGCCAGCGGGCATTGAGCCAGGACGCGTCGAGACATCGACTTTGATCTGTCGCCTTCAAAAATCCTCTCTACGCGCCAGATCATCTCGGTGTCGGCGGAGACGCGCGACAGGTCCCATTTGCCGCATTTCTCGAACACCTCGCGCCGGAACAGCGCCGAAGAGAGGTCGGGGCTCAGCAGATTAACAAACTGGAATATTCCTCCGTAAAACGTCATCTCGGGGTAGGTTCGCACCCACATGGACATTTTATACGGAGCCGGGTCCCTTAACTGGGCCTCGACAAGCGTCTCGATCTTCTGAGGATGGGACCAGTCATCGCCGTCATGGATCGTTACGTAGTGTCCAGACGCTTCGTCCAACGCCCGGTTGCGGCAGGCGTAGCTGCCCCCATTGGTGGCTTGGCGGATGAGCTTGAACCTGTCGTCCTTGACGCAGAAGGCCTCGACGACCGCTGCGGTCTCGTCGGTGCTGCAATCGTCCACCACGAGCACTTCGAGGTTCCGCCAGCTCTGCTCGGCCAGACCGATAAGCGCGGTGTCGATTGTGTCGGCGGCGTTGTAGGCCGGCACGATCACCGTGACCTTGTTGTCGGGATCGAAACGATCCTTGATGTCCTTGCCGCGCAGATTGTCGATGGAGAGCTCGGCGGCGGGATCGCGCTTCTCGATCTCGGCCAGGCCGAAATGCCGATAGATCTTGTTGATCTGCTCAAGCACCCTGGCTTCGCCTTCCGCCGTGCGTTCACCCGTAACCACCGGGTTCCAGGTGTTGGCCAGCATCAACTCGGTCGATGTGTTGAACGGCTTGCCGGCAATGGAGCGCTCAAGCAGCGCGCGCGCGTCCTTTGCCCGTCCGAGCCTGCATAAAAACTGCGCCTCGGGCATGTATTGCTTCGACCCTGTCCTTCTCGGGTCGATCTTCCGGCGGTCCTCTATTTCCCTCAGCGCGGCGGCGAAGTCTCCCTGCACCGCATTCCAACGCGCCAGACTGTAGCATGCTTCGGCGCGGTCGCGGGCGGGCAGGCTTTTGTCCTCCTTGATCTTGCGCAGGTCGATGAGAGCCTGCCTGGAAAAACCACCCCAGAGCTTGTCATCGTATTTTTTCACAAGAGGCGAGATCGCGCTCAGCCCCTTTGTCTTGGACCTGACCAGGTCCTTGGCGGCGGAAGGAACGGCAGCCTTGAGGTTATCGGGAAGGCGCGCATAGGTTTCGCGCAATCCGCCTTGGACCGATGCGGCAAACCGTTCGCGCAGCCTGGGCTGCTGCGCAGCACCGGAGCGTTGGGGAGATTTTGCGCTGACCCGCTTCGGCGCCTCTTCACGCCCCTGTGTCGCAAGCTTGGGCATGCGGGGTATGCGGTTGGGCGTGGCGGGCCTGCCGGTCACCGTTGCCTTGACGTTACGCATGATCAGCCGTGCGGGTCCCATGGCGCGCCAGGTCGTGCTGGCCAGAACGGCTTTATATCGTTTCTCGAGCTCACGGCTGTGCTTGAGCAACGCATCCCTGTCCTTCTCGAGCCGGGCGCGTTGCTCTTGGAGAGTCCGGGTGCTCTCTTTCGCCTCGGCGAGATGGCCTTGTAGGTCGGAGAGTTGAGCGTGTGATTCAGCCAAAGCCGCGCCGCGTGTGGCAAGATCCTGCTCGTAGGCGGCGCTGGCGGCTAGGTTCTTCTTTGAAAGCTCTTCGTTGAGCTTTTCGATCATAGCGTCTTTTTCTTCCAGCGACTTGAGAACGCGGTTTTTCTCATCCTCAAGTTCTTTGTATTTTACACGCAGGTTGAACAATTCCTGGCTCACACGATAGGGGTTTCCAGCCGCGAACCTGGCGCTCATAAACGCCAGATTGACCCGCCTGAGAAGCGGATTGTCCTCAATCCACTCGTTCTTCGGCTCGAAGATATTGAAAATTTTGTATCCGTACCGATTGAGAACGTCCTCGATGGCGCGATAGTAAGTCTGCTGCCTGGACTCCGGATTAAATCCGGCCTCAATATAAATAACATCCACGATTTCGCTTGAAAGGCAGTGGTGGGCCCCGCGCAACATCTCGGCTTCATGCCCTTCGATATCTATCTTGAGCAGATGAACATGTTCAATTCCCGCGCTCTCCACGAGATTGTCCAGCGTTCTGCTCTCGACTTCGAATACCTGCTCGCTGTCGGCGGATTCTGCGGACGAGACCACATGGGTCATCGTTCCCTGGTCGCGCAGCCTGAGGCGCCCTTCTGACGCGCTGAGCGCAACGTTATGGCAGTGAAGGCGGGAGTCGGCGGCAAGCACCCCCGTCGTTTGGACGAGGCGTGCAAATGCCTTCGGGTTTGGCTCGATCAGGTGGGCTTCGCGAATTCTCAACGAGGACTGAAGCAGTTCGGAGACGACGGCGCCGTGGTGCGCGCCCACATCCACATAGGTCAGAGCGCGCCCATAGAAGAAAGGTTCGATCGCGGAAATGAAGAGTTTGGCCCCTCCCTGAGAATCCGTCGTCGCTTTCTCGGGCAGGTTCTTACCTCTTGCATTCATTCCGATCACCTTTCGCTGGCCACTTGGCTCAACGCCTCGCATCTACCCTGAACTTGATAGCTAGAAGGACCAGGAAACATGGTCACCGGCAGGAGAGGGCGTCGAATATGGCGGAGCCTCTGGAGCCCAAAGAGCACAATATGATGGCAACCAGATGACTGAATCGTCTTAGAGCAGCGGGCGCGGGAGCCCTGCAAGCAGAGTCACCGTCGGCCACGTGCAAACGCGAGGCATGACGCATATGATTGATATCAAATGTTTTTTTGGCCTCAACGCAAGCCGGGCAAGGCAGCTTTCGCCGTCTTGCCCGTGGTTGCTGAGGGAGTTCGTCTTGGGGGACGAGGGAGTTGGGGTGCGGAGGGCCGGGCGCGGTGATGCGTTCCAGCCCTCCGCGGGGGGAGAATCGTCAGAACCCGAACAGCGCTTCGTTCTCGGGCGGGGTCATGCCCTCCTCGAAATGGCGCTCCCAGGTCTGGGCCCAGGGGCGGGCGAACCATTCGGGCACGATATAGTCGATCACCTGGCCCGGGGTGGTCTGGGTGGCCATGCCGTCGATGGTGTAGATGGTCTGCAGGCACTCGATGTAGATATAGGGGTCGGTCTCGAGCAGTTCCCCTTGCTTATCGAGGTTGCGGATGATGCGCACCGGCTCCACCAGGGCCTCGGGATCGTAGAGGATCGCCTCCTGCTGCAGGCCGATGAACGCGCCCGACTCGTCGTGGCGCGGGGTATAGATGTCGATGGCCTGGATCTGGTTGGAGTGCTCCCACATGGTGTGTTGCATCCAGCCCTGTACGTTCGAGGTCCAGGTGATCAGCGCATCGCCGTCCCAGAAGCCGATGGTCTCGCCGTACCAGCGCGGCACGTCCTCGCCCAGGCGCGGGATCGCGCCCTCCAGGTTGAACTCGCGCCCCACATGGATCTGGCGCATGAGGTTGTCCGCGATCCCGCCCATGAGCTGGATCACCTCGGGGTTCATCATGATGTGGATGTCGCGGAGCGAGAATTCCGCGTACCAGCGCATGAAGCCCTCGGGCCAGCAATATTGCGCCGGCCATTGCGGGGCGTCCGACACGGCCTCGTGGTAGTTCTGCTGCACCGCGCGCGTCTGGTAGTCCTCGGTCAACAGCGACAGATAGGTCGGCACCTGGGTGATGCGGCCGAAGTTCCATTGCGGCAGGCCGGTGTGGTTGCGGACATAGCGGCCCTGCCATTCCATGGGCAGGGCCTCCCAGCCGGCCTCGGTCACGAGCGTGCCGCGGTCCTCGGCCTCGGCCATCAGGGCCTCGTAATGCTCCTGCGCGGTCTCGAAGGGATAGGGGCTGACGATGGCCTCGCGCGGATAGTCGAGCTCGCAATTGCCCCATTCGGCGCTGGAGGGCGGATTGGCGCCGATGCGCGCGACCTCCAGGTCCTGCCCCGGATTGAGGATGGTGTTGATGTCGGTCAACTGGCGCGGGCTGTTGCAGCGGAAATAGCGCGGATCGCTCCAGAGCTCGCGGTCAGCGTAGAAATCCGTGGTCGTGAAGGCATCGACCTCAAGCGGCTCGACGCCGGGCGGGGGCGAGCCGTCCTCGGGCCCTCGCCCGTCGGGGCCGGTCATGATGACGGCTTCGGTCACCAGCAGCGGCGCGCCGCGGCCGGCGCTCTCGAACGCCTCCTCCTGCGCGAAGGCGCCGGATACGGCGGAAATGGCGATGGCGGATACCGCCAGGTGGGATATGCGCATTGGGATCTCCTCTTCCCTTGGTTGCAGTGCGAGTGCTCGCGTCGGCGCGCTCTGCCTCAATGGCGCGCCGTCAAAAGCCGAAAAGGGTGTTCTCGGTCTCAGGCGGGGTCATCCCCTCCTCGAAATAGCGCTCCCAGACCCGCGCCCAGGGACGGTCGAACATGTCGGGCACCTGGTAGGCGATGCTTGTGCCGGGCGTGACGCGGGAGGGATATCCGTCGACGTTATAGATGGTGGCGTTGCACTCGATGAAGGTGTGGCGCATCTGTGCATCGGCCGGTCCGGCCAGCCGGCCCCACAGGCTGTTGACGGTCAGCGGCGCGGTGAAGGCCTCGGGATCGTAGAAGGTCGCCTCTACCGCGATATTGCCGTCCTCGGTGGCGCGGAACACCTCGATGATTTCGAGGCTGTTGGAAAATTCCAGCATGGAATGCGACATGGTCCAGCCCTGGACATTGGCGGTCCAGGCCACCAGCGTGTCCCCGTCCCAGAAGCCGATGGTCTCACCGAGCCATTGCGGCACCTCGACCACGTGCTCGCGCCCGATCAGCACCTTGCGGATGAAATTGTCCGCGGTGCCGGACAGGAACTGCACCTGGTGCGGCGTCATCATCACTTCTATGTTGCGGATGCCCGTCGCCCACCAGCGCAGCAGGCCCTCGGGATAGCAGAAAGACGCGTTCCATTGCGGGCTGTTGGTCACGGCCTCGTGGTATTGAAGCTGCACCGAACGCGTCCGGTATTCCGGGGTCAGCACGCCGAGCAGCGTGCTGGTCTGGATGAAATCCCCGAAGGTCCATTGCATGTCCCGGGCGGCGCGGGCGTCGTAAAAGCCGTCCCATTCGGGCAGCGTCGCCCGGTCGTGCTGGGTGGGGCCGCCGCCGGCCTCCGCGGCCTCCAGCAGCGCGGCGTAATGCGCGGCGGCGGTCTCATGGGGGTAAGGGCTCAGCAGCTCGGCCGGGTCGAGTCCGATGGCGCAATCGCCCCACGCGCCCACCCGCTCGTCGGTCCACATATCGGTGAGCTGGCGCGGCGTGTTGCAGCGCGTATAGCGCGGGTCGAGCCACAGCTCGGCGTCCTGGTAGAAATCCGCGGTGGTGAACAGGTCCACCGCGAGCGGCTCGGTGGCGCCGCCCGACTCGTCCTCCTGGGCGAATGCGCCCGAGACCGTAGACATGGCGATCAGCGCGACCGCCAGACGGGAAACAAACATTGGGACCTCCTCCTCCCTTGTGCCTGCTCGAATGGTCTTTCCGTCCTTCTCTCGATGCGTGTCCGCGCCGCCTTCTTGTTCGGGCGCGCTGCGGACCAAACAGTCCGGTGGGGACGCCGAATGGTCCGGCGCCCCCGGGCTTGGGAGCCGTTACTGGGCGAAGCGGCCGATCTCGTCCTCGATCTCGTGCCAGTATTCGACGGGGAACCAGCCCTGGCGGATCAGCGAATAGGCGCTGGCCTGGAGCTGCGCCGCATAGTCCTCGGGGCTCTCGTAGAGCTCGGCGAGCTGCTCGTCGGTGAACGGCACGTCGTAGCCCGAGAGGGCGCAGAGCATGCCCTCGCCTCTGTTGGGCACGACGAAGGTGCGGGTGGGCACCTCGAGCTGCGGGCTGCGGATGCCGCCCGTGGCATTGCCGTAGGCATCGAGCGCGAGCTGCGAGCCGTCGCCGCTCTCGTCATTGTCCACCCCGATGCGGTCGGCATGGGGCGGGGTGATGCCGTAGGCGACCCAATCGAACAGATGCTGGATGACCTGGAAGGTCACGGCATTGTACATGAACGCGCTCACGACCTGCTCCTCGCAGGTGGCCGCATCGAAGGCCGGAGCCTCGCGGGTTTCGAGATGCGGCATGCCGGCATATTCGTAGAGCCGGAACGGAGTGGCCTCGTCGTCGCTGTCCTCGCGCCAATAGGCCGGCGCTTCCCCCTCGGCCGAACCGCGGAAGGCTTCGGTCTGGGTGGGATTGTGGATGGTCGGAATATCGTAGAGCGGGAAGGCGTTGGCGGTCGCCGCCGGCAGCAGCCCGTCGAAGATCGGGCTGCCGTCCTCGAGCCGATGGCTTTCATGGTGCGATTCCATGTAGTTGAGCGCCGTGGCCGCGGTGGCCGACGTGCCCGCGAGGATGATGGCCTCGATAGTGTCCGACCACTCGCCGCCGGCGGGAAACTGCTCGCGCACCAGCCGCCCCACCTGGGCGATGACGTCGTTATTGCCCCCCTCGCCCACGCTGAGATCGGCATAGCGTTCGCCGTTATACGCCTGGAGCGTGTCGATGCGTCCCTGCTGGTCGTCGATCTCGACCGCGACGTGGCCGCGCTTCATGAGGCCGACACGGGCGGCCTGCCACATCAGCGCCGAGCTGCTCGGGTGCATGACCTCGACCAGAACCATGCCGGAGAAATCGGCGATGTCGGCCGGGCGCCGGATGACGATACGGGTCTCGTAGGGGCTGCCGCCGGCTTCGCCGGAGACGAAATATTCCTCGGTGACGTAGCCGAAATGGTCCGGCATGGTGTCGGCCGGCATCTCGTCGAGGAAGGGGTGGGTCGACGGCCCGCGCACGCTGGGGTGCATCTCGCCCGGTCCCTCGATCGGGCCTTCCACGGTCGGCAGCTCCGGCACGATCACGTCCTGGGACAGCGCCGGCACGGCGCCGGCGAGCGCAAGCCCCGCCCCCATGGCGCCGCACAGCAAGCCATTGCGCAACTGCGCCAATGCACGCGTCTGCGGGATCGGTCTGGTCATTGTTCTCCTCCTTATACAATGAGTTAGACTAATAATTAGGTATACGCAGTATCACGACGCAGCTTCCCCACTGGGAAGGCCGCTGCACATGCGTCAGGGTTTGGCGCGGTTCGCCATCGCGTTGGCGATCATCGTGGGCTGGACGAACAAGATCATGACCCAGAACCCCACGGTGATCAGCGCGCCCAGGGCCACGGCCCAATAGGCGCCGGCGAACATGTCGCCGGGGATCATCAGCAGCGCCCCGCCGGCGAGGGCGGCGCCGCGCGCCACCCATCCGACCTTGTCCTTGGCGTAGCCGACCGCCGCGATCGACACCATGCCCACCCCGATCAGCGCCGTTATCGCCGACAGCACCGCGTCCACGGGACTGCCCATGAGCAGCATGGACGGGGAATAGACGAACAGGAACGGGATGATATAGGCGGTCCAGCCGAACCACATGGCCGACCACGAGGTCGCCCAGGGCGAGGCCTTGGCAAGGTTCGCCGCCGCGAACGAGGCCACCGCGATGGGCGGGGTGACCATGGACATGAGGCCGAAATACATGATGAACATGTGCGCGGCCATGGGATCGACGCCGGCCTGGATGATGGCGGGCGCGACCAGCGCCGCGAGCAGGATGTAGACGCTCACCGTGGGCATGCCCATGCCCAGGATGATGCTCGCCGCCCCGGCCAGGATCAGCAGGATGAACAGGCTCCCGCCTGAAATCATGATGAGTTGCGTCGCTAGCGTGAAGGCGATGCCCGAGAGGTTGAACACCCCGATCACGAGCCCGGCCGCGGCGGTGACGATCACGATCTCGACGCAGGATTCCCCGGCCGCATAAAGGGCGTAGCCCAGCTTCTTAAGCGTCAGTCTCTGGCCATGGTAGCCGAAGATCGTCACCCCGATGAACAGGGTCAGGATGCCATAGAGGATCGCGGTTTCCGGCTGCATGTTGAACTGGAACATGAGGAACAGGAAGACCGCGAACGGCAGGATGAAGTGCCAGCCCTGCAGGAATTCGGGCCATAGCGGCGGGATATCCTCGCGCGGGATGCCCTTGAGGCCGCGCTTGGCGGAATAGAGGTCCACGAGGATGAAGATCGCCGCGTAATAGAGCAGGATCGGCAGCAGCGAGGCGATCATCACCTCCGAATAGGGCACGACCAGGAACTCGGCCATGAGGAAGGCGGCGGCGCCGATCACCGGCGGCATGAGCTGGCCACCGGTCGAGGACACGGCCTCGATGCCCGCGGCCACATGGGGCGGAAAGCCCGAGCGCTTCATGAGCGGGATGGTGACCACACCCGTGCCCATGACGTTGGCGACCGCCGAGCCGGACACCGTGCCCATGAGGCTCGAGCCGAACACGGCGATCTTGCCGGGTCCGCCGCGATAGCGGCCCATGGCCGAAACGGCCAGCGCGGAAAAGAAGTTCGATCCGCCGGCGGCCGCGAGGAACTTGCCCAAGAGGATGAAGGGGACGATGACCACGACGCCGATCTGGAGCGAGACGCCCAGCAGCGCGTTGGTGTCGACGCCGAGATAGACCGCGAGGCGCGAGAACGACATCGCGCGGCTGGAATAGGGATCGGGCAGCAGATAGCCCCAGAAACCGAAGGCGATCAGCAGCAGGACGATCAGCGCCAGGATCGGGCCGATGGCGCGGCGCACCCCCTCCACGGTCAGCGCCACGAGGATCGTGGCCACGACGATGCCCTCGATGGGCATGAACACCAGTTCGTTGACCAGGGAGCCGTAGGAAACCGCAAGATAGCCAGCGGCCCCGGCGCAGACGGCCGCGAGGATCGCGTCGAACCAGGTCGGCGACTGCGTCCGCTTGCCCCTGATGTCGTAGGTGAGGAACAGCAGCGGCATCACCACCGCCAGCTCGAAGGAGAGCAATTGCTCGGTATAGAGCGTCGCCCGGAACAGGATACGCGGCAGGTCGAGCACCCATATCACGGGCGCGGCGACGGCAAGCACGGCCAGGACCGCGCGCACATAGGCGTAAGGCCCGGTGCCCGGCCCCACCTTCCAGTCCAGGTCCACCGCGTCCTGGGCCGACATATTCTCAGTTATGGCCATCTGAATCCATTCCCTGTCCCTGCGCCGCGGCCGAGCCGGGGCACACCAATTCCGTGAATCGGCATGGAGACCGGCACGGAAGCGCCGGCCGCCCTATGCGGGAAATCGTTAAAGCCCGGCCTGCTCGTAATAGGCAGCGGCGCCGGGGTGATATTCAATGGTCCCCAGATCCTTGTAGAGGTCCTCGACGACGAGGGCGTTGAAGGGCGGGAAGTTCGCGGCGAGCGCGTCCTTGTTCTCCGCCAGGATCTGCGCGATGGACGCCGCCAGCTCGTCGGGCGCATCGGCGCTGATGAGCAGGATGTTGTCATAGGTCATGACGTAGGTCGGCTCCTCGAAGCCGGGCATCGTGTCGCCCGGCTGCTGCAGGGTCAGGTAGCCCTGGGGGAACACTTCCGTCATGCGCGCGACGGCCTCGGCATCGTCCGAGAGCGGCAGCATGCGCAACCCGCCCACCGACGCATCGGCTTCCAGCACCTTTGCGGCGCCAAGTCCGAAGAAGAACGCGTCCGCCCGGCCGGCGATGAAATCGTCGGCGCCGCGCGCCACGTTCGGCACGTTGATCGGCGACACGTCGGCGATCGATACGCCCTGGTTCGCGAGCGAGGCCAGGAGGATGTCGTTGATGACGCCCATGGCCGAGAACTCGGCGGTCAGCCGCCTGCCGGCGAGGTCGGGAATGGTCTCGATGCCGGAATCGGCGCGCGCGAAAATGCCCACCGTCAGCGGCACGAGGGCGGCCAGGGCCAGCATGTCCTCCTGCGGCCGGCCCTCGAAGACGCCGGCGCCGCCGACGGCATTGGCGACCTCGCCGATGCTGGCGATGCCGAGGGTCAGTTCACCCGCGTTGACCAGCGGCATGATCGTGGTCTCGCCCGAATTGGGCTGGACGCGTGCGTTGATTCCGCCCTGCTGCTGCAGCACCTGGGCGATGGCGGAGCCTGTCGAATAGCTCAGCGTGCCCTGGCTCATGGTGCCGATATCGACCGATTGAGCCATGGCAGGCGCGGTGAGCGCCAACGACCCTGCGAGCACGGCCATGTAGGCCGCAATGGGGGTGTTCTTGGTCATTGTATTCCTCCTCCTACATGACCGCGGAGACGCTCCTGCCTCTGGGCGAGACAGTCAAGCTTCGCATTTTTCCGGGGGCAAAACGGTATGCGGCACATGCCGGCTGCTCAGGTCCTCCACCGGCAGCCGTTCAACGCGGGCCTTCTCGCTCGCCACGACGCTAGACATAACATTTAGTTAGTATACCTTGTCAATTCCTGTTGTAGGAGCTATCAACTCCATGAGGCCGGAAGGCCGCGAGCACCGTGGACCATCCCGCACAACCGCTTGAAAATCCGTGCGAAACCGCTGTGACAAATATTTTTGGAGGAGACTATGGACGACCCCACGACCAGCCGCCGTCAGGAATTTTATGACAAACTGACTCCGAAAAATCTCGCGCCCCTGTGGGAAGTCATGGCTTCCCTCCTCCCGTCCGAACCCAGTTCCAAGGCCGTGCCCTTCCACTGGCGTTACGACGAGATCCGGCCGCTCTTGATCGAATCGGGCTCGCTGCTGACGGCCGCCGAGGCCGAGCGCCGCGTGCTCGTCCTCGAGAACCCCTCCTTCGCCGGCGGCTCGCGCGCTACGACCACGCTTTATGCCGGGCTTCAGGTCATCATGCCCGGCGAGACCGCGCCGGCGCACCGGCATACCCCCTCGGCGCTGCGCCTGATGCTGGAGGGCGAAGGCGCCTATACCGCCGTGGGCGGCGAGCGCACCACCATGCGCGCGGGGGATTTCGTCATCACCCCGTCCTGGGCCTTCCACGACCACGGCAATGAAGGCACCGAACCCTGCATCTGGCTCGACGGGCTCGACGTGCCCATCGCCGGCTTCTTCGAGGCGGTGTTCCGCGAGGATTACAACGACGAGCGCCAGTCGCTCACCCGGCCGGAAGGCGATTCGCTCGCGCGCTTCGGCAGCGGCCTGCTGCCGTTCGACGCCGAGAGCCGCTACGGGCTCACGACCCCGATCTTCAACTATCCCTATGAGCGCACGCGCGAGGCGCTGCTGACCGCGTCCAGGGGCGAGGACCCCGATCCGCACCTCGCGACCACCCTGCGCTTCGTCAATCCCATCGACGGCGGCTGGACCATGCCGACCATGTCGGCCTGGATGACCTATATCCCCAAGGGCATGAAGACCGCCCCCATCCGCTCGACAGACGGGATCGTGATGTGCGTGGTCGAGGGCACGGGCAAGCTCGTCTCCGGTTCGTCCACCTTCAGCTTCTCGCCCAAGGACGTTCTGGCGGTGCCGGTCTGGACCTGGCGCAGCTTCGAGGCCACCGAAGACTGCTTCGTCTTCTGCTTTTCGGACCGCGTGGCCCAGGAAAAGCTCGGCCTCTATCGCGAGGACCGCTCGGCGGTGCGCTGACGCGCACCCTCCGAGGGGGCCGGATTTCGCTTAAAATCGAGGAGGAGAACCCGTGCGTTTCTGCAGGTTCAACGACGACCGCGTGGGCGTCGTCCAAGGAGAATCCGTTGTCGATGTCACCGCCGCTCTGGAGGCGCTGCCCGACTATCGCTGGCCACTGCCCCATGGCGACCAGTTCATGGCGCATTTCGAGACGCTGCGCCCCAGGATGGAGGCGCTGGCCGAATCCCTCGTGCCGGTGCCGCTGGATTCCGTCCGGCTCCTGAGCCCGATCGCCAATCCCGGCAAGATCGTCGCGGCTCCGGTCAACTACACCCTGCATCTCGACGAGGCGCGCGACGACAACGCCATCAATTTCGGCACCCACGTCAAGACCATCGACGAGGTCGGGGTGTTCCTCAAGGCGACCAGCTCGCTGATCGGCCCCTCCCAGGAGGTGATCGCCGATTGGGCCGACCGGCGCATCGACCACGAGGTCGAGCTGGCGGCGGTGATCGGCAAGCCGGCCTTCCGCGTCAGCGAGGCCGATGCGCTCGACTATGTGGCCGGCTATACGATCGGACTCGACATGACCATTCGCGGGCCCGAGGAGCGCAGCTATCGCAAGTCGCTCGACACCTTCACGGTGCTGGGGCCCTGGGTCGTGACCCGGGACGAGATCGCCGATCCCAACGCGCTCGCCCTCACCCTCGACGTGGATGGCGAGCCGCGCCAGGACGCCAACACGGCGGACCTGATCTTCAACGTGCAGAAGCTGATCGCCTATGCGTCCAAGGCCTATACGCTTTATCCTGGGGACATCATCATGACCGGCACCCCCGAAGGGGTGGGACCTGTATTGCCCGGGAACACCATTCATGCTTCGATCGAATCGATCGGTAAAATGTCTGTGAAGGTGTCGGGGGCTTGAGCCAAAAGGACAGAGAACCAGCGGGGCCCGCCGGCGCGGAAACGTCGACGGCGCTCAAGGATGTCATCGGCTTCCGCCTGCGCCGGCTGCAGAACCTGTTCCAGTCCCATTGGCAGCGCTCCATCGAGGACGGTGCGATCTCGGTATCGCAGGTTCAGGGCGGCGTGCTGCTGCTGATCGAGGAGAACCCCGGCGTCAGCCAGATCGCGCTCGCCGGGCTCCTGAAGATCGAAGCCCCGACGCTGCTGCAATCGCTGCGCCCCCTCATCAAGAAGGGGCTGGTGGCGCGGCAGCGCTCGGAGGCGGACAGCCGCGCCTTCGCGCTCTCGCTCACTCCCCTGGGCCAGCGGGTCGCCGAATGGGTCCGTGCCTGGACCCCGGCCCAGGAAGCCGATTTCCTGCTCGATCTCGGCCCCAAGGAGCGCGAGCGCCTGCTCACCCTCCTCGAAAAAGCCATCCGCAGCGGCGAGCGCGCACTGGACCGCCGCGCCCAGCGCATCGGCCCCGAAGGGGTTCCCGAGCCCAAGCCAACGGGACGGACCGAAGACGTGCGCTAGGAGCGAGAGGTACGCGGTGTACCGAGGCGTCCGCGTTTCCGGCAAGCATCGCGCACCCCTCATCCGACCTCCGCTTCGCTCCGGCCACGTTCGTCATTCAAATCGCTCCCCGAGCGATTTGCCCTTCGGGACATTCCTCAATCCTTCAAGGGGAGAAGGGGAAGCCCGTGGCTTATCCGCTCCATCGCCCTCCTCTCCCCTTGAGGGACTTCGAGGCGGTGGCGCAGCCACCAATCGCCCCAGTGGGGCGATTGGAGCCGAAGAAGGGTTGGGGGTGAGGGGTGCGCGGTGTTGCCATGCTTGCCGGCGGCGCGCGCGTGCCTTGAGGCTTCCGTGTCCCCGGCAAGCATCGCGTACCCCTCATCCGTCTCGCCCTCCGGGCGATCCACGTTCGTCATTCAAATCGCTCCCCGAGCGATTTGCCCTTCGGGACATTCCTCAATCCCTCAAGGGGAGAAGGGAGGTCCGTGGCTTGTCGGCTCCATCGCCCTCCTCTCCCCTCGTGGGACTTCGAGGCGGTGGCGAGGCTACAGGCGCCGAACGTCGAGTAAAGCGCCATCCCTCACCCCGGCATTCATTGCCGGGGTCCAGGCGATGCCGCCCACTGTCGCCGGCCATCCGATGGCGCCCTCCCCTGCACGCGAGGCATTGCCTCCCCGCCCGGCCCCCCTGTATGGATTGAGGACAACCATCGCAGCGGAGGGCGTCATGGCGTTGAGCGACATCTTTGCAAAGGTTGTGGCCGGCATCGGCGCGACCGCCATCGCGGTGCGCCATCGCGGCCAGGGCAACCTGCCCCAGGCGGTCGGCACGGCCCCGGCCATTCCGCAGCCCAAGCCGCAAGGCGCCATCCCCACGCTCAAGATGCCCACCGCGCGGGGCTGGAGGAACGGCGAAACCCCGACCCCCGCGCCCGGCCTCGCCGTCACCGCCTTCGCGCGCGGGCTGGATCATCCCCGCCAGATCTACGTGCTGCCGAACGGCGACGTGCTGGTGGCCGAGGCGAGTTCCGCGGACGGGCGCATCGACAGCATTTTCGACTATGCCATGGTCTCGACCATGCGCCGCGCCGGCTCCATGCGCGCGAGCGCCAACCGCATCACCCTGCTGCGCGACGCCGATGGCGACGGGGTTCCGGAAATCCGCGAGACCTTCCTTTCGGGCCTGCGCCAGCCCTTCGGCATGGCGCTGGTCGGCGACACATTCTATGTCGGCAATACCGATAGCGTCGTCGCCTTCCCCTATACCGAGGGCGCGACCGCCATCACCGCGCCGGGCCGCACGCTCATGACGCTGAAGCCCGGCGGCCACTGGACCCGCAACCTCGTTGCGAGCCCGGACGGCACCAAGCTCTACGTCTCGGTCGGCTCGCTCACCAATATCGCGGACGAGGGCTTCGAGGCCGAACAGGACCGCGCCGCGATCCACGAGCTCGATCTCGCCACCGGCACCGCACGCGTCTTCGCCTCGGGCCTGCGCAATCCCGTGGGCATGGCCATCGAGCCCTCGACCCGGACCCTCTGGACCGTGGTCAACGAGCGCGACGGGCTGGGCGACGAGACCCCGCCCGACTATCTCACGTCGGTGCAGGACGGCGGCTTTTACGGCTGGCCCTATTGCTATTGGGGCCAGATCGTGGACGAGCGCGTCAAGCAGGACCCCGCCCTGGTCGCGCGCGCCATCCGGCCCGATTTCGCACTGGGCGGGCACACCGCCTCGCTGGGGCTCGCCTGGCTGCCCGAAGGCACCCTGCCCGGCCTTGGCGCGGGCATGGCCATCGGGCAGCACGGGTCGTGGAACCGCTCCGTCCTCTCGGGTTACAAGCTCACCTTCGTGCCCTTCGCCGACGGCAAGCCGTCCGGTCCCATGCAGGACCTCTTGACCGGGTTCCTCTCGCCGGACGAAAGCGTCTCCTATGGCCGGCCCGTCGGGGTCGCGGTCGCGGCGGATGGCGCGGTGCTGCTGGCCGACGACGTGGGCGACACGATCTGGCGCCTCACTCCGTCGGCGTAAGGATCTCCACCAGGGTCGAGCTGTCCGCGCCCGCGTTGGGCGCGCCCATCAGCGTATAGATGCGCCCCTCATGGGTCGCGGCGCCGAAGCCGTGGCGCGGCGTGGGCAGCGGCGGCAGCGCGGTCCAGGCGTCCGCCGCCGGGTCGTAGGCCTCGGCCTCCGCGAAGGTCACCTGCCGCGTCTCGCCGCCGAAGACATAGGCCAGCCCGTCGAGCGCCACCGCGGCCACGCCGCTGCGCGCGCTCGGCACGGGCGCGCCCTCGCGCCAGCTATCGGTCTCCGGATCGTAGATCTCCACCACGTCGAGATTATAGGTCGGATCGCCGCCGACCCGGCCCGCCATGGCGACAATCTCGCCCGCGATCACCACGAGGCCGAGGTGATCGCGTGGCGTCGGGATCGGCGCGGCTTCGCTCCAGCTATCGGTCGCCGGATCGTAGACCTCGTGCGCCGGCGAATTCTCGCTGCGCACCGCATTGCCGGAGATCACGTGGATCCGGCCGTCCAACACCACGGCCGCTCCCGCGCCGCGCGGGGTCGGCATGGCCGCGCCCTCGCTCCAGTCGCCGGTCGCGAGATCGAGGATCCAGGTCTCGCCCAGGACGGTCCAGCGCAGATCATAGCCGCCGAAAACGTAGAGCTTTCCGTCCAGCGCCGCGGCCATGGGGTGATGCATGGACGCCGGCAGCGCGGGGCCGGTGCTCCAGGTCTCGTCCGCCATGTCGAAGGCGAGGATTTCGGTGGCCCCGAACACGTCGCCCACCAGATAGGCGACCGATCCCTCCTGGGCCACGGCCATTTCCGCGCGCGGCGCCGGGCCGTCCGGCCCTGCACTCCATTGCCCGGCCTCCTGCCCGATCGCCATTCCGGCAGTGACCAGGGTCAGGGCCATGACGAAAAATCCGATGCGCATAGCGCTACTCCTCTATGGCTGTTCGATCCCGCGCGCGAGGCAGCACGGCTGGACCCCGGCAATGAATGCCGGGGTGACGATCGAGGGTGGGACGCATCCAACCATAAACTCACATGTCATTCCGGCATTCATTGCCGGAATCCAGTGCGATGCCGCCAACAGCGCCAAGCCGGACAACGCCATCGAAACTGCTACAGCCCGACCAACCCCCTCAGCCTCAGATGGTGCAGCACATAGTCCTCGAGGTCCATATCCGTTGTCGTGGACAGGAACAGCCCGCCCATATCGGCCAACGTGGTCTCGAACTCGGCCCGCCACGCAGCGAGCGCCTCGGCATAGTCGTGGCGCGTGCGCTCGTCGAGGTCGAGCGCCAGCTCCTGCCCGCTTTCCGCGTCCACCAGGCGCGATTGCCCCGCGATAGCCGAGCCCGGATCGAGCTCCTCGGGCGCGAGCACCTGCACGGCCCAGATCTCGGCGCGCCGCGCCGCGATCAGCGACAGCAGCTCGCGCGCGCCGTCCATCCACCAGTCCGAAATCAGTATCGCCAGCCCGTCGCTCGCGATCTTGGGCGCGATGTCGGCAAGCCCCTGCTCGAACCCCGTATTTCCGCTCGGCTGCTGCCGCTCGATCCACTCGAACAGCCTTTGCGCCCGGCCCACGCCGCTGAAATTGGGCGAGACGATCGTCTGGCTGCCGCTCCAGAACGCCACCTGCACCTTGTCGCCGCCCGCCAGCGCCAGATAGCCGAACACATTGGCCAGCCAGCGCGCCGCCGCGAGTTTTTCGGGCGTCCCGAAGGCCATCGAGGCGCTGGCGTCGAGCACCACGGTCACGGGAAGCTGCTTGTGGACCTCGAACTCGCGCACATAATAATCGCCAAGCCGCGCGTGCAGCCGCGCGTCGAGATGGCGCGTGTCGTCGCCCGGCACATAGGGCCGGAAATCGGCGAACTCCATGCCCGCGCCCTTGGCCCGGCTCCGCCGCTCGCCCGTGCCCGACGAGGCCACGGCCCGGCCGACATTGAGGCGCGTGCGCCCCAGCGCCTGCAGGAAGCGCGGGTTGGGTCTCACGCGGCGGCCTTGAGCTGGGTGTCGAGCAGCCGGCCGAACATGGCCTCCACGTCCACGCCCTCGGCCTCGCCCTGGAAGTTCAGTTGCACGCGGTGGCGCATGACCGGAGCCAGCACGGCGCGCAGGTCCTCGAAGGCCACCGAATAGCGCCCGTCGAGCAGCGCATGGCCCTTGGCCGCCAGCACCAGGGCCTGCGCCCCGCGCGGCGAGAGCCCGAAGCGCAGGTAGCGCTGCACCTCCTTGGGGGCCTCGGGCCGGTCGGGCTGGGTGTCGAGCGCCAGCCGCGCCACGGCGCGGCGCACGTGGCTCGCGATCGGCACGTCGCGCACGATGGTCTGGAGCTCGAGGATATCCTCGGCCGAGAGCACCTGGGTCGGCTCGGCGACCGCCGTGCCCGTGGTCAGGTCGAGGATGGCGTCGAGCTCGTCCTCGCCGGGATAGTTCACGTTCGACTTGAAGAGGAAGCGGTCGATCTGCGCCTCGGGCAGGATATAGGTGCCCTCCATCTCCACCGGGTTCTGCGTCGCCAGCACGAAGAACGGCTTGGGCAGCGCGCGGCTTTCGCCGGCCACGGTCACCGTGCCTTCCTGCATGGCCTCGAGCAGCGCCGACTGGGTCTTGGGCGTGGCGCGATTGATCTCGTCGGCCAGCACGATCTGGGCGAAGATCGGGCCGGGCTGGAAGCGCGCGGTCATGCGGCCGGCCTCGTCCGGGGTCAGCACCAGCCCGCCGATCACGTCGGCCGGCATCAGGTCCGGGGTGAACTGGATGCGCCCGAAGGAAAGCCCCGTGGCCTGCCCGATCGAGCGGATCAGGAGCGTCTTGCCCACGCCGGGCGTGCCTTCCAGCAGCACGTGGCCGCCGCACATCAGCGCGATCAGCACCTGGTCGACCACGTCGCCCTGCCCGACCACGGCCTTGCCGACTTCCTCGCGCGTCCGGCTTACGGCGCCCAGCAGCTCCGCGAGCCGCGCCTCGCTCGTCTTGGTGCCCGTCATTGGCTTCTCCCCTTGCATCGCCGGCATCATTGTGCGCCCGGCGGATTGTCGTCCACAAGCGTCTCGACGGTCTCATCGACCGGTTCGTCGTCGAGGCTCTCTTCGATATCCATCAATTCGTACGAGGCGAGCAGCGCTTCGGTCGCGCCCTCCGCCTCCAGCGCGGCCAGCGCGTCGTTGAGCGCCCGCTTGATCGTGAGGTCGCCCTTCCACAGCCCGAAGGTCACCGGCACGGGCTCGAAGGCATCCGACAGCCAGCGGATGCGGAAATCGTTGTTCCCCGCGATCTGGCGGCCGCCGATGGATTCGGTGATGCCGAAATCCACCTCCCCGTCCCGGATCGCGTCGGCCAGCGCCGCGCCCGAGTTGACGATGCGGATCGTGACGTCGCGATTGCGCAGGAACTGGCTCAGCGCGATGCGGTCGAAGCCGGAAAAGCCCGGGAATACGGCCACGGTCGCGCCTTCCAGCTCGCCCTCGTAATTGGCGTCGAGCGCCACCCAGCCCGCTTCGAGATGCGGCTGGGTCGTGTCGAGATAGGAGCGCGTGGTGTTGGTGGCGAGCACGCCGCCCGCGATCACGTTGCACTGGGCGCGCGTCAGGCGCCAGTTGCGCGGGTTGATGTCGCGGCCCATGGTGTTGGAGACGTTGAGCACCAGCCGCAGGCCCATGCGCTCGGCGGCGAGCGCCAGAAGGTCCACCTCGATGCCGCGTCGCTCGCCAGCTCCTACGATCACAAGCGGGGGATAATCGGCGGGCACGCAGGCGCGCAGCGTTCCCACCCGCCGCATTTCCTGCAGCGAGGTGTCGGGCGGCAGCAGCGAGACCGCGGCCAGCAATCCGAAGACCACGAGCACGTTGACGGCCGGGGAGACCCAGCGCCTCCAGCCCTTCGTGTCGTCCGGCGCCGGCTTGGTTGGACGGCTTTCAGACACGGCGGAAATCCCAGAGCGCGATGAGGAACAGGACCACGCACCCGGCTACGATGATGGTCGGCCCGAGGCTGGGATCGAACTGGTTGAAGCGGATCAGCACCCCACGCAGCGCGTCCACGCAATAGGTCAGCGGATTGTAGGTGACGAGGAACACCAGCCATTCGGGATAGAGCACCCGGGTCTGGGCGCCGGTCAGCGCGGGATCGAGCGGGAAGACCGAGCTGGAGGTGAAGTAGAGCGGCAGGATCACCGCGTTCGAGAACACCCCGAAGCCCTCGAAGCTCTTGATGCGATGGGCGATGATGATGCCCAGCGAGGTCAGCGCGACGGACAGGCCGAACATCAGGATCAGCGCCATGATCGTGGAATTCCACGTCAGCGGCACGTCGGCGAAGCGGGCGAGCACGAGCACGAGGCTGCCGTGGATCATGGCCACGGTCGCCCCGCCCAGCACCTTGCCGAACAGGATCGCCCAGCGCGGCATGGGCGAGACCAGCACCTCGCGCAGGAAGCCGAATTCCCGGTCCCAGATCAGCGACACCGCCGCCTGCACCGAGGTGTAGAGGATGTTGAGCGCGATCACCGCCGGGAAGATGAACTGGAGATAGGTATAGGGCACGACGAAGCGCACCTCGCCATAGACCTCGGCCCGGAAATAGGGATTGAGCCCGATCCCGAGGATCAGCACCCACAGGATCGGCCGGCTCACGCCGCCCACGAACTGGCCGCGATCGCGCAGCGACCGTTTCACTTCGCGCAGCCAGATGGCGTAAATTCCGTTCAGCATGCCCATATCCTCTTCTCCCCCTACATCCGCGGTTCCTGGCCCGGCGGCACCCCTTCATGGGTGCGCGCGCTGGCATCCGGCTTGTCGCGGATATCGCGGCCGGTGAGGCGCAGAAAGACGCTCTCGAGGCTGGAGCGGTCGACCGAGAAACTGTGCAATTGCGAACCGAACTCGCCGAGCAGCGTCTCGGTCACGGCCGGGTCGCCGCTGGCAAGGACCAGTTCCCCATCGGGCGAGCGCACCGCCTCGGGGAAGCGTTCGAGGATCGCCGCCTCGGCCGCGCTGTCGCGCGGGGTGAGGCGGATCGCCTGCTCGCCGTAGCTGGCCTTGAGCGCGTCGGGCGTATCGAGGGCCAGCACCTTGCCGTGGTCGATGATGCAGACCCGGTCGCAGGGCTCGACCTCCTCGATGTAATGGGTGGTGACGATCAGGGTCACCTCGCGCTCGCGGCGGATGCGTTCGAGATATTCCCAGAGCCGGGCGCGGGACTGGGCGTCGAGCCCCACGGTCGGCTCGTCGAGGATCACGACCTTGGAATCGTGCATCAGCGCGCGGGCGATCTCCACCCTTCGCTTCATGCCCGCCGAAAGCGTGCGCACGAGGCGCCCGCGCACGTCGCTCAGCTCCACGAGCTCTAAAAGCTCGGTCATGCGCTGCTTGCGCAGCTTGCCGCTCATCTCGAAGACGCGGCCGTGGAAATCGAGGTTCTCCTCAACCGTCAGGCGCGTGTCGAGGCTCGGCTCCTGGAACACCACGCCGAGATTGCGCCGCACCGCGCGGGAGGCGCGCAGCACGTCCTTGCCCATGATGGTGGCCGAGCCGCCATCGGGCCGCAGCAGCGTGCACAGGATCATGATGAGGGTCGATTTGCCCGCGCCATTGGGACCCAGGATCGCGAACATCTCGTTGGCCCTGATGTCGAAGGACACATCGTCGAGCGCCAGCACCCTGCCGAAGCGCTTGGAAATCGAATCGATGTGCACGGCGATTGCGGGCTCGGTCACAGGCTTCCTCCTAGGCTGCACGGGGCAGCGCGAAATTGTCTTCCGTCTCGGCCGGTGCGGCGGGCGCATAGCGCCGCCGCCGGGCAAACAGGCCCGGAGCATAGCGCAGCGCCAGATCGACCAGGAACAGCGCCAGCCCCAGAACCAGCCAGGGCCGCCAGGCCGGCTCCAGCACCGCGCGCATGCCGGTGCCGAAATCGGGCGGGCTCTCCAGCACCGCCCCGCCGGTTGCGCCGGCAAGGGCGAGGAGCCGTTCGGGCGCCGCGCGCAGGGGATCGAGCGCGGCCGAAAAACTGACGATCACGTCCGTCTCCCCAACAAGCGCGGTGCGTTGCGCCGGCTCCCGCCCGGCATCCACGGCCACGCTGTAGCGTCCCGGAGCCAGCGGCCCCGTCTGGCCCAGATAGACCCCCGGAGCCTCCGGCCGCAAGGCGATTTCGGCCAGCAATGTGCCGGTTTGGTCGCGCAGCTCGGCGATTGGGGCGAGCCCGGGCACGGGCTCGCCATTGCGATCGAGCGCGTCGGCCTCGATCACGAGGGCGTCGTCGGCGCGGCTGGTCTGCACGGTCAGTCCCGGTCCGGGCGCGTCGGAAAGGAAGTGCCGCATGGGCTGGCCATAAAGCTGCGGGAATTGCGGCAGCTCCTGCCAGGCGATGCTTCCGGGGCCCACCGCGTGGGTCGCCAGCGCCATCACGTGGCCATTGCCGTAGCGCCAGCTCGCAAGGATCGGGACCAGCTCGCCATCGGCGTCCTGGGTGGCGAGGTGGAGCGTCGCCGCCTCCTTTTCGCTCGTGAGCACATAGCCCGAGAGCGGCGGCAACTGGTCGGGCAGGCCGTCGAGGAATTCGGCGTCGCGGTCGATCCAGGCCACCGGGAAGGTGCCGGTCTCGAAGCTTTCGCCGCCCAGCATCATGGCTTCCTGGGAAAGGATGCCCGGCAGGGCGCGGAAATCGCGCGTGGCGTGGGACGAGCCGCCGCCGAGCCGTGCGAGGTCGGCCAGCCGGCCCACATCCGCGCCCTCGCCGATGGCCACGGTCGAGACCGTCACGTCCATCGCCGCCGCGCGCTGCATCAGCGCGTCGAAATCGCCCGGCTGGGTCAGCCCGTCCGACATGACGACCACGTGCCGGATCGGCGCGTCCGCTACCTCCATCTGGTCGAGCGCGGCCGCGAGGCCGGGCGCGATGGAGGTGCCGCCGCCGGGGTCGAGCCGGTTCAGCGCCGCCGCGATCGCTCCGTCGTCCTTCTGCATCATGGGCACGAGGACCGAGGCGTTCTCGTCGAAGACGATGACGCTCACCTGGCTTTCGGGATTGAGCAGCTCCACGGCCGAGATGGTCGCCTGCTTGGCGATGTCGAGGCGCGTGACGCCTTCCACCGTCGCCTGCATGGAGCCGGACCGGTCGAGCACGAAGGCCAGCGCCACAACCGGCGCTTCCTGCGGCACGCGGCTCGAGAGCGGGGAGATGGATTCGAGCGGGGTCTGGAAATAGCCGCCCGGCCCAAAAGTGTTCTCGCCGCCCAGGATCAGGAGGCCCCGCCCGTGGACGCGCACATATTCGTCCAGCAGCTCCTGCTGGCGCGTATCGAGGTCGATGGCCGGGACGTTCATGAGGATCGCGCCGTCATAGTCGGCCAGCCACTGATACATCCAGAACGGGGCGCGGCGCGGGCCGATCACGTCGGCGTCCAGCCCCTGCACCTCGAGGGCGTCGGCCATGTAGCGGCCCCATTCCTCCTCGGGCGTGACGATGCCGATGCGCGGACGCGGCAGCACGGCGCGCAGCACCTCCATCCGTCCGTTGGCCGGCATGGCCTCGCCCTCGGCACGGATCTCGGCCCAGAACAGGGCCTCGCCCTCTTCCAGATCGGGGACGCGCGCGTCGATGCGGTTGGCGCCCGCCGCGAGATCGAAGGTGCCGCGCGAGATTTCGCGGTCGCCGACGCCGAAGGCGATTTCGGCCGGGCCCGCTGCGCCCATGCCCACGACCGCAGTGATCGGCGCCGCGTCGCCGTCGCGCAGCATCTGGGGCACGGTGAGCTCGGATACCCAGGCCGCGTCCGGGTCGCGGTCGGTCGCAACGACATCGACCGGCAGGCCGCGCGCGACGAGACGCGCCGCGGCGCTGTCGACGCCGCCCGCGGCCGCGGAGGCAAGGACGATCCGCCCGTCTTCGCCCGCGGGCACCAGCGCCGCGGCCAGCTCCAGCGCCATGCCCGTCGCTGCCCCGAGGGTCGCGTCCGGGTCGAGCGGATCGGCCGCGCCGCACGAAGCGTCACGAAGGATTTCGGGCTGGGCGGCAAGCGCCACCTGCCCTGCCCCGCCGGGCCCGAAACCGCTGCAGGCAGAATCGGTTACAGCCGCTTCTTCGGGCGCGGTCACAGCCACGATGCGCTGTGCCGGCGCGAGCCCCGGAAAGGGCAGCATCAGCGGCGCCAGCGCGATCAGGGCGATGGCCACGACCCGCAGGCCGAGCGCCCAGCGCTTGCGCCGCACCGCCGCTGCGTCCGCCGCGAGCTGGGCCGTGCGCCCGAAGCCTTCGCGCCGGCGCAGGGCCAGCACGGCCTCGATGACGAGCAGGACGGCCACCGCAAGGGCGAACCAGACCCAGAGCGGCACCGCGACGCCTTCTGAACCGGCGGGGTCTTCGCTTTCCACCGCAACGGCAGCCAACGCGCCGATCTCGGCGGCAGCCGGATTGACCAGCACAAGCGCAGTCTCGCCGCCCCCACCCACGATGCTGTAAAGCCCAGACTCTTCAGGCACGAAGCTGTTGCTGCCGTCGAGCAGGGCCGCGTCCTCGGCCTGGGTCGAGGCCGGGCGCAGCACCACGCCGTCGGCGTCGCGGATTTCTGCGCCCGCGAGCCGCGCCGGGAAGACGCAACCCGTCCCCGCCTCGCAGCCCGTGACCGGGCTTCCGATTCCCGTATCGAGCCAATGGATGGCGTTGACCACCAGCGTCGGCAGCGCGCTGCCCGTGGTCCAGCCGGTCTCGCCGACCGCGAGCGCGAGCCTTATGTCGCGTCCCTCGGCAAGGGTCTTGGCCGAGAGCAGCGGCGTATCGCCGGCCGAGAGCACGGCGTGGGCCGCCGGATCGACGGGGAAGACATAGCTGTCCGTGGCTTCCACCGCGCGCCAATCGAGGGCGCGCGACAGCGGATGCTCGCCGTCCCAATGGGTGATCTCCGCGCCGCCGCGGGTCGGCGCCTCCTGCCCGGCGAGCCGGGCCGAGCCGAGCCAGAGCACGTTGGTCGCCGGGCGCGCCTCCAGCACCGCGTTCTCGACCACGACGAGGTCATAGCTCGCGACATTCTCGGGCACGGTGTCGGTCACGAACACGTCCACCAGCCCCGTGGCCAGCAGCGCCAGCTCCGCCGTGCGGTTGCCCGGCCCGATATAGAGCACCTGCGCCTTGGCGGCGGGGTCGCCCAGCATCAGGCGATAGAGATTGTCATAGGTGCCCGCGTCCTCGGGCAGCACGAATTCGGCGAGGCCCGCGGTGGGGAAACTCACCTCGGTGCTGAAGGACCAGACCGGCCGGTCGGCGCGCGAGAGCGCGTTGTCGCGTTGGAGCTCGAGCACCGCCCAGTCCAGCGCCGGGCTGTTGTCGAGCGGCCGGAAGCGCAGGGTGAGCGCCGGCGGCTCCTCGTCCTCGGCCCCGGCGTCGCCGGCCACCGTGCCCGAAAGCGTCCAGGCATTCGCCCGTTCGCCCGGCACCGCGCTGGCCGAAACCCCGAAATTGCGTCCTGCCGCGCCCGGGGACGCGTGGAGCACGACGCCCTCCTCGCCGGCCACCAGCCCCAGCGCCGCGCGCGCCGCCTCGCCATCGTCCGAGAACACCGTGATCGTCGCGGCCTCGTCCTCGGCCAGAAGGCCGGGGATGCGCTGGGCCACGGCGTTCCAGTCCGGCGCGCCCTCGCCCTCGGCGAGCCCGTCCAGGGCCGCAAGCGCCGCACCGGGCTGCTGGCGCGCCGCCAGGTAGGACGTGCCTGCGCCCGTCGCGATCACCGAGACCAGGTCGCCTTGCGCACGCTGCAGGCTTTCGATCTCGGCCCGCGCGGCGGCGAGTGCGTCCGCGAAGCGGTTCTCCTCGCCCGCGCTCATGCCCATGCTGGCGGAACGGTCGAGGACCAGCACGTGATGGGCGGGCCGGGCGCCCGATCCGCCCAGAATCGGATAGGCCAGCGCGGCCGCGAGCCCCAGCACGGCCAGGATCTGGAGGATCAGCAGCAGGTTGAGCTGGGGCGGCACCAGGCTGCGGCGCGGCGCATGCATCACCTGCAGCCGCTTCCACAGATAGAGGCTCGGCACCACGTGCTGGGTCTGCCGCATGGTGTGCAACAGCAAGACGGCGCCGGCGAGCAAAGCCACCGCGAGCCAGAGAGGGGTTGCAAAACTCACGGAGCGCCCTCGCCGTCCGTGGGCGCGCGATTGACGAGCGCCTGGAGATAGGTGCTGACCGCGTCGCGGTTGAGCAGGCCCACGCCGTTGCGCTCGGGCGTGCTTTCCGGGGTATAGGCCCAGCCCGTGCCCTCGGGCAGCACGACATTGCGGTCCACGGCGCTGAATTCGGCCTCGGGCGGCAGGTCCATCTCGAACCGCCTGCCTTCGCCCGAGGGATTGGCCGCGAGCAGCAACTCGTCCCCGCTCTCGAATTCCACGCCGGTGAGTTCCCCGCCCCCGAGATCGAGCTCGTCGGTTCCCTGCCCCGCAAGCTGGCTTTCGCCCGCCTGCGCGTCCGCGGCCGCGCCGATCACCTGCGCGTTCTCGCCCATCTGCGCGGCCTGCGCTTCCATCTCCGCGTTCCGCTGGCGCGCGATCTCGTAATAATTGGCGTTGGCGACGGAGTCGGCGGTATCGCCGGTCTCGTTGTCCACGTCCACGCCGCGGCCGAGGAATTCCTGGTTGGCTTCCATGGCGTCGAGCATGGCGCTCAATTCGGACGGCGCCCCCGACCCGCCCTCGTCGTCACCCTGGGATTGGGGCGGCGTGCCCTGCAGATCGGATTCGCCGGGCACCTCCTGCCCTTCGGTGGCCGAGGCCTCGGCCACCCGCGTGGTCGGCGTCTCCACCCCGCGCGCGATGGTGTCGAGCACGTCGGCCACCTGGTCGCGCAGCGAGCGCGGCACGTATCCCGTCGCTGCCTCGGTATGGGCGGCCAGCGCGTCCAGCGCCTCGACCAGTTCGCCGCGCGTGAGGTTGGGGTCGCTTGCAATACGCTCGGACAGCGTTTCCAGCGTGCGCGCCACGGCCTGCATATAGGGGTCGCCCACCACGTCGAGCTGCTTGTTGATCACTTCGGCGACGCGGGTGATGTCCTGGGCGAGTTGCTCGCGCTCCTCGTCCGCGATCGTGGCCGAGGACGCCGTCTCGGTGCTGGCCACGCGCTCGGCCTCGGCAAGCCGGGCCGCCGGGGTCAGCGCCAGCACCGCGACCGCGGCCACCAGCAGCACCGGCAGCGCCAGGGCCAGCCTCGGCAGGCGAATCGGCACCAGCGCCTGCGGATCGATGCGTGCGCCATCCGCTTCGGCGGACCTGTAGAGCGCCGAGAGCACCGCCGAATCGGGCGTCCGGCCGCTCTGGTCCAGCTCGGTCACGGTCGAGACCGTTTCCTTGAACCCGAACCGGCTGTCGGCTTCCTGGGCCAGCGCCAGAACGCTGGGAAGCCGGGCGCTGCGATAGAGATAGGAGATGGCGAAGACCAGGATCGCGAGCGCGGCCGGGACGAACAGGAGCCATGTCGCCTCGCGCAGCGGGGCCAGCCCGCCCAGCGCGTCCGCCGGCGCGATCCGCAGCAGAGCGAGCACCAGCAGCCCCGCGAGTCCGGCAAAGACGCCGGCCACGACGGCCTCGACCAGGGCGCGCTGACGCGCGCGCTGCCATGCCGAAACAAGCCTGTTGCCGAATGCAACCACGCGTATTCTCTCCTCCACCCTCCGTCATAAGACGGCTGCAAAAGTCCGAATGCAAGCCGCCTTCCACAGTCTTTTCGTCTTAACCTTTTGCGGTATCCTCGCAAAGTCGTGATTTTCAGTTGAACCGGCGCGCTTGAAATGATCCCCTCTCGCGGGCCGTACCGGCGGGGTGGACGACGCTTTGCGTGGCCGGTACGGGTGGAGGAGCCGGCAGCACCGGGAGTCGCGCGTTTCAGCGCCCCGGAAAAGGCCGGCGTCCCGCAGGGGACGAAAAGACAAGGCTGGCCATGGTCGCACTCTATCGCCTGATTTTCCTGGGGCTTCTGTTCATAGCCTGGTACGCGGCCTCGCAATTCGTCGGGCGCAGCCTGATCCCCACGCCCCTGGCCACCTGGGAGGCGGCGCTGCGCCTCATCGCCCAGGGGCGGCTCCAGGACGCGCTGGGCGCCAGCATCCAGGTCTATCTTGCCGGTTATTTCGGGGCGATCCTCGTGGCGATCCCTGTGGGCGTGCTCATGGGCGCGATCCGGCCCATCGGCAAGACGCTCGACATCTATGTCTTCGCGCTGTCGGCCACCCCCCGCGTGGCCTTCATCCCGCTCATCATCGTGTTCCTGGGCCTGGGGCTCCAGGCCAAGGTGTTCATCGTGTTCCTGGGCGCCATCATGCCCATTCTCATCAATACCTATGCGGGCGTGCTCGCGGTCGATGACGAACTGGTCGAGATGGCGCGTTCGGTCGGGGCCACGCGCAGGCGCATCTTCCTGCGCATCATCCTGCCCAGCGCCGTGCCCTTCATCGTGGCGGGCCTGCGAATCGGGGCCACGATCGGGCTCATCAACACCGTGGTGGCCGAGCTCTACACCGCCGTGACCGGGCTGGGCGGCCTCCTCGCGATCTACGGAAACACGTTCCGGATGGCCGAATACTTCGTCATCGTGCTGTGCCTGGCGCTGATCGGCGTGGTCGTCACGGAAGTCCTGCGTTTCTTCGAAAATCGCTTGGGAAGATGGCGGTTGACGCACTAGAGTGGGCGACGAGGAACCAAGAACAACACCCACGTCACCCTCACGGGAGGATTTTTAAAATGGTATCCGGAAAGACCTGGATCCGAGCCGCCGCGCTGGTCGCGGCGCTCATGCCGGGTATTGCCCTGGCACAGCCTTTTCGCCTCATTCTCACCCATCTCGAGCCGCCCCTGGTTCCCAACTCGGTGATGGATCTGGCCCTGGAGCTCGGCTATTTCGAGCAGGAGGGCGTGGAGGTCGAGCTGGTCCGCGTGCAGCAGACCCCGTCCGCCCTGGCCGCTTTGCAGGCCGGCGAAGGCGAGATGGCCAATGTCGGCCTCGATGCCGTGCTCCAGCTCCATGCGCAGGGGGTCGACGACCTCATCGCCGTGGCCTCGCCCAACAAGTCGCTGCCCTTCCTCATCGCCGCGCGCGACGAGTTCGCGACCGCCGCGGATCTGGCGGGCGCGCGCTTCGGCGTCGGCCGCATCGGCAGCCTCGACCATTCGCTGAGCATGAACGTGCTGACCGATGCCGGGCTGGACGTCGAGACCCTCGAAATCCTTTCCGTCGGCCAGCCGGACGTGCGCGCCCAGGCCCTGGCGGTCGGCCAGATCGACGCCACGACCATGTCCATCGGCGTCTGGCTCGCCCTGCCCGAGAAGGAAGGTCTGCACGTCCTCGTGGACCAGGCCGATTATTACGCGGCCGCGCCGGTCATCAACAAGGTGAACGTCGTGCCGCAGGCCGTGCTCGACGAACGCAGCGACGATGTCGAGGCCGTTCTGCGCGCGCTGGTGCGCATCTCGCGCGATTTCTCCGAGAACCCGACCCTGTGGGCGGATGCGATGGAGTCCGTCGTGCCCAACATCGCCCGCGAGGAGCTGGACGAGCTCGCGGCCTCGTTCGCGGGAAGCTGGAGCGTCAATGGCGGATTCAGCGCCCCCGAGCTGCAGTTCAGCCAGGACTGGCTCTACGAGACCGAGGACTTCGCCGACACCGCGCCGGTCGCGCTCGACCAGTGGACCGATTTCTCGGTGATGGACGCCGTTCTCGAAGATCTCGGCGTCGACGAGTCGGCGGACCTGCCCGAAAGATGAGTCAGGTTTCCCCTGAAGCTGGCGCCGGGACCCTCCCGGCGCCAGCCATCTCCGTCCGCAACGTCACCAAGACCTTCCGCACCGGCGACGGCCGCGAGACCGTGGCCCTGCAGGCCATCGACCTCGAGGTGCCGGACGGGGTCTTCGTCACGCTGCTGGGCCCCTCGGGCTGCGGCAAGACCACGCTCCTGCGGCTCGTGGACGGGCTCATCAAGCCCGAGCAGGGCGAGGTCTCGGTCTTCGGCCGGCCGCCCGTGCCCGGCCCCGATATCGGGCTCGTGTTCCAGTCCTTCCGGCTCATTCCCTGGGCCACGGTGCTGGCCAATGTCGAATTCGCCCTGCGCAGCCTCAACCTGCCGGGCCCCGAGCGCCGCGAGCGCGCCGAGCGCTATCTCGGCCTGGTCGGCCTCTCGAAATTCGGCTCCGCCTATCCGGCCGAGCTGTCGGGCGGCATGAAGCAGCGCGTGGCGCTGGCCCGGGCGCTCGCCTGCGAGCCGCGCCTGCTCCTCATGGACGAGCCCTTCGCCAGCATCGACGCCCAGACGCGCGAACTGATGCAGCTCGAATTGATGCGCATCTGGAGCGAGATGAAATCCGCCGTGCTCTTCGTCACCCACAGCGTTGACGAAGCCATCGTGCTCTCGGACCGCATCGTGCTCATGGGCCCGCGCCCCGGCCGCGTGGTCGAAACCCTCGAGGTCGATCTCCAGCGCCCGCGCTGGGCCTATGACGCGCGCGCCGACCAGCGCTACGTGGAATTGCGCAGCTACCTGTCGCAGCGCATGCGCGAGCTGGTGCTGGCGGACCCGCATTCGGAATTCTTCGGCCGCGACCTCGGCGCTCCGTCTGCGGAGTGAGGCGGTTCGTTTACTGGACCCCGGCACCGGATGCCGGGGTGACGATCGGAGATTGGGCAGGATGGAGAGACAAACTCCAATGTCATTCCGGCATTCATTGCCGGAATCCGGTACGATGCCGCTACGGATGCGGAACCTGATCGCAACCCGGAAAACCTGAAAAGACGCGGGGAAACATGTTCGAGCTCAGCCTGCAGCAGATCCTCATGCGCCTCGTCGCCTTCGTGGTCATCACGGGGGTGCACGGGCTGCTCGTGGCGCTGTTCGCGCGCCTTCTCGGCGATCGCGGGCCGGCGCATGACGGCAAGCTCACGATCAATCCCTTCGTGCATCTCGACCTGCTCGGGCTGGTGGCGGCGATCTTCACGCAATTCGGCTGGATCCGGCCGGTCGATGTCGAGTCCAGGCACGTGCGCGGCGGCGTGTTCGGCCAGTTCGCCGTGGCGGTGCTGGCGCTCGCGGCGACCCTGGGCATTGCCTGGGTGATCTGGACGTTCCGCTCGCTCGCGATCACGCTCGTGCCCGACGCCACCTTCGCCAACGGCATCATCATCGCCCTGCGCACCGGCGTCGAGATGACCCTGCCCTTCGTGCTGCTCAACATCGTGCCCGTGCCCCCGCTCACCATGGGCATCGTCCTCGAAGGCATCGCGCCGAAAGCCCACGCCTTCCTCACCCGGCACGGGGTGATCGTGCGGCTCGTGCTCCTCGTCCTCGCATTCGCCGGCGCCCTCTCCTTCGCCCGCCCCGCCCTCGCGCCCCTGCGGTCGATGATCGGGATGTGAGGCGCCCACGGCGCCTCCCCCGTCACCCCCGGGGCTTGACCCAGGGGTCCAGAAAACCCTTCCGCGCCCGCGGAACGTCTGGCTGGATGGCCGGGTCAAGCCCGGCCATGACGACCGAGGAAACCGCACACGATGCTCCCCCTCGTCGTCCTCGGGCTCGACCCAAGGACCCGCGATGCTGCCGCTTCTCAAATGAGAGGTATAGAACACGCCTCAACCCCTACTCGCCGGGCGGTCATCTCAAGATGGGTCCCGGCCTGCGCCGGGGTAGCGATCGACGAGGCAACGGCTCAGGCGCCATCCATCCCCATCGCGCCGCGCCTGGAGGCTCGGCTCGCACTCCCTCCCACCCACCTCGCTGTCCCGGCGCAGGCCGGGACACATCCTGAGATGTCGCCCACGCCTCGAAATGAGCGTTCAGAGCCAGGCCCCAATCCATCCCATCGTCACCCCCGGGCGTGACCCGGGGGTCCAGAAAAGCCCTCCGCGCTCACGGAGCGTCCGGCTGGATGGCCGGGTCAAGCCCGGCCATGACGACCGAGAGAACAGAGCGCGTCTCTCCACGAACCCGCGGCCGTCCCCCAAAACAAAAGGGGCCGCATCGCGGCCCCTTTTCCAATCCTTCCCGGCCGGATCAGTCAGCCTTGACGATCGTGATGCCCTCGAGCTCCTCGGCGTCCGTGGAAAGCTCGGTGTCGCCGGAGGGGTATTCGTTCTGCTGCAGGATATAGGCCGTGACCTCGGCGTATTGCTGGTCGCTCAGGGTGCCGGGCTGGCCGGCCGGCATGTTGGCGTGGATGTAGCTGTAGAGCTCGCCGACCGTGTGGTCGGCCCAGTTGAGCTCGAAGCGCACGCCGACGATGCCCGGGCCGCCCGGGGTGCCGCGCAGCGTGGCCGCGTGGCAGGCCGCGCAATTGGCCTCGTAGACGGCCTGGCCGGCGGTGGCCTGCTCCTCGGTATAGACGCCGTCGAGGGTCGTGGACTGGGCAAAGGCCATGCCGGTGCCCGCGACCGCCAGGACGGCGGCAAGGGTGAGTTTGCGAACGATCATGATGTGCTCCTCAGGTTGGATACGAATAACGCCGTCACGGCATGGGAATGTGTTCGGCGATCAGCGCGTCGAGCGCCCCGCTCTCCTCCAGCGCGGCGATCGCGGTATCGATCAGGCCGCGGGTGAATGTGTCCTCGACCAGCAAGGCGACGCCGAACGCGACCGGCGGCACGGCGAAGGGCGGCTCGAACACCGACACGATGCCCATGGCGGCCGGATCTCCGTCCGAAGCATACCAGAGTGCGGGCTCCCAGATGAATGCGGCCTGAACCGAGCCGTCCTGCAATCGCTCCAGCGCCAGCGCGTAATCGGGATAGGGCACGCGGCCGGGCCGCTGCGCCTCGGGCAGCGCCGCCAGGTAGCGCGTCAGCAGGTTGTCGCCGGGGCTGCCGAGAACCGAGCCGATCCTGGCTCCGGCCGGAAGCGCGCCAAGGCCGGTGACCGCCGGATCTGTCGCCACCATCACCGCGCGCGTGCTGTAATAGGGCCGGCTGACCGTCATCCAGTCCGGCATGGCGTTGACCAGGCGCACGCCCATCAGGGCGCTGCAATTGTTGTTGATCTCGACGAACAGGTCGCGCTCGGCCAGCCGCACGCGGAAATCGTAGGGAAAGGTGCGGAACGGGGTCTCGACGTCGTGGAACCCCGCTTCGAGCAGCAGCGCGTCGGTCATCGCCCGCGCCACCGCGCGGTCGAAATCGGCCAGCACGCTCGCGGCATTGATGCAGAAGACGATCCGGTTCTCCTCGAGCCGCCGCGTCTCGTCGAGGAATTCCGGGGGCACGGGCGCGACGCCGGCCGGCTGGGCCGCGGCGGGCAAGGCGGAGAGCGCCACCGCCCCCGCTGCGATCGCGGCGCCGGCCAGCACAAGTCTGCGCATCGGAATATGGGTCGTCATGGACACGGCTACGGGTTTCAAAACGGGTGACAATGGCCCCGAGGGGCCATTGTCGAAGTCGCAAATGCCTCGGTTACTCCGCCGGCAGCTTGAACACGAAGATCGAGTTCGTGTTGCTGGGCCGGATTTCCGGGGTGGCGCCGAGATGGGCGCCCACGATCAGGGCCAGGCCCGCGGGCACGGCGACATATTGCTCGCCATCCACCTCGTAGCTGATCGGGAAGCCGCTCACCGGGCTGCCGAGGCTTGTCTCCCAGAGGATGTCGCCCGATTCCTGGTCGAAGGCGCGGAACCGGCCGGCCGCGTCGCCGCCGAACAGCAGGCCGCCCCCCGTGGTCAGCACCGAGAGGGTGCCGGCGCGCTGCTCGTACTGCCACAGCGTCTCGCCGGTCTCGACGTTGATCGCGTGGATCGTGCCGATCTGGTCGGTGTCGGGCGCCGCGACCATGGCCAGGTCGAGCCCCTGATCCTCGAAGATCACCTCGTCGCCGAGAATGGTCGCGTTCATGCACAGGTTCTGCATGGGGTAGTAGATCGTGTTGGTCAGCGGGCTGTAGGCGCCGGCCGGCCAGTCCTTGCCGCCGCCGGCGGCAGGGCACACGAAGTTGGTCTGGCCCGCTTCGGTGAAGAAGATGTCGTAGTTCATCGTGGCCCGGCCGGTCGCGGGGTCGATGTCGGTCACCGCGTTCTGGTACACGGTCTCGCGCGCCCAGAGGAATTCGCCGGTCTCGCGGTCGATCGAATAGAAAATGCCGGTCTTGCCCGGGATGCCGGTCAGCACGCGATATTCCTGGCCCGGAACGACATTGGGGTTGATCCAGGGCACCTCATCGGCGTTCGGCGCAATGGCGGTATCCACCAGGATGCGCTCGAACGGATGGTCGAGGTCCCATTGGTCGCGGATGTGCTGCTGATACCAGACGATCTCGCCGGTCTCGGGATTCACCGCGAGCGTCGAAGTCTGGTAGAGGAATTCCTGGTCCTGTTCCTCGGGCGTGGTCAGCCCGTGCATGAACTTGGAATAGGGATGGGTCACCGAGGTGCCGAAATAAGCAAGGTTCAGCTCGGGGTCGTAGCTCGGGGTGATCCAGCTTCCCACGTGCCAGCGGCTTTCATAGGGAATGTCGCCCCAGGTCTCGTCCCCCTCCTCGCCCGGGCGCGGGATCAGCGGGGTGCGCCACAGCTCCTCGCCGCTCTCGGCGTCGTGGCCGGAGATGAAGCAGGTCTCGGCGCCGCCCGCGGAGGTGCAGGACCGGCCCGAGATCACCGTTCCGTTGGCGATCAGCGGACCGGAGGTCTGGAGATTGCCGTCATGGTAGTCGTTGACCTGGGTCTCCCATTCCAGCGCGCCTGTGCTAGCGTTGAGCGCGATGAGATAGCCGTCGCCGGTGAGGTGGATGATCCTGTTGCCGTGGATGGCGAGCGCGCGGGTGATGTCGTTCAGCCCCACGAATTCGCCCAGGTCCGAGGGAAGCTGCCGGCGGTATTCCCAGATCAGGTCGCCATTGGTGGCGTCCAGCGCCTGGATGATGTCGCCGGTATTGGGCAGGTACATCACCCCGTCATAGACCAGCGGGGTGGCTTCCTGGTTGCCCGGCTGCATGCCGCGCGCCCAGGCGAGCTGCAGGGTATCGACATTGTCGCCCGTGATCTGGTCGAGCGGCGAATAGCCCCAGTGGTTGAGCGTCCGGCGCCACATCAGCCAGTCGCCGTCATCGGGATCGGCCAGCACCGCGTCGGTGACCGGCACGAAATTCTCGACCTCCTGCGCCGCGAGCGGCAGCGCCAGACTCCCCAAAAGCAGCGCCGTCAGCGCGGTAGTCCCCAAGCCCAGCTTCATATCTCTCCTCCTGTCGATAGATTCTGATTTTCCCGATGCCGTCTGTCGGGCATCACTTTTTTGCGATTATTTTTTATCGGGCAAATTGACGCAGGGCAATTCGCCGCGATTGGAAAATAATTCCTGCGCCTCTGCCGCCGAACCTCCCCCCTTCCCCGCCTTCACGGCATCGGAACGTGTTCGGCGATCAGCGCGTCGAGCGCGCCGCTCGCGTCGAGCGTGGCGATGGCTGCATCGATCAGCTCGCGCGTGAACGTGTCCTCGGCCATGAAGGCGACGCCGAAGCCGATCGGCGGCACCGTGAAGGGCGGCGCGAAGACCGAGGTGACGCCGATGGCTTCCGGATCGCCGTCCGAGGCGAACCACAGCGCCGGCTCCCAGACGAAGGCCGCCTGCACCGAGCCGTCGCGCAGCCGGTCGAGCACCAGCCCGTAATCGGGATAGGGCACGCGGCTGGGCCGCTCGTTCTCGGGCAGCGTTCGCAGGAAGGCGGTGAAATTCACGTCGCCGGGCGCGGCCATGCGGCTCGAGACCTGCGCGCCGGCCGGGATGTCGGCCCAGGACGTGATCGCGGGGTCGGTGGATGCGATCACCGCCCGCGTGCTGAAATAGGGCCGGCTGATGCTCATCCATTCGGGCATGTTGCCCGCGCTCAGCCGCACGCCCATGAAGGCATCGCAATTGTTGTTGAAGATGATGAAAAGCTCGCGCTCCGGAAACGGAATGCGGAAATCGTAGGGCGGCACCGCGAAGGGCGAGTTGACCTCGTAGAACTCCGCCTCGATCAGCAGCGCGTCCGCGATGGTCTCGGCCAGGCCCCGGTCCAGCCCGGACAGCACGCTCGCGGTGTTGATGCAGAAGCGGATCGTATTGTCCGAGAGCTGCCGGGTGAGGTCGAGAATGCCCGGCGGGATGGCGAGGTTTTGCGGCTGGGCCAGGGCCGGGCTGGCGACGAGGCCGGCGAGCGCGAGACATCCGCCTGCGAGGAGCGGCCTTACCATTGCGCTTTCCTTTGTGCTCTCAAGGCGAGAGCGCGGCGGGGCTGGGCCCCGCCGCGCCGGTTCCGAACGGTCCTTACTGCGCGGGCAGCTTGAACACGTAGAGGTTGTTGCCCGCGCCGCCGGGGTGCAGTTCCGGCGTCAGCCCAAGATAGGAGCCGCCGATCAGGAAGTTGCCGGTAGCGACGGCCACATACTGCTCGCCGTCCACCTCGTAGCTGATCGGGAAGCCGCCCACCGGTCCGCCGAGCAGGGTCTCCCAGAGGATTTCGCCGCTCTCCTGGTCGAAGGCCCGGAACCGGCGGTTGACGTCGCCGCCGAACAGCAGGCCGCCGCCGGTCGTCAGCAGCGAGGTCGTGTTGGCGCGCTGCTCGTAGAGCCAGGCCTGCTCGCCGGTCTCGACATTGATGCCGCGCACGCTGCCGAGCTGGTCCACACCCGGAGCCGCGACCATTCCGAGATCCACCTGCCCGAGCTCCTCGACAATCGGCTCGTCGCCGAGTGCCGTGGCGTTCATGCACAGGTTCTGCAGCGGGTAGTAGATCGTGTTGGTCAGGGGGCTGTAGGCGCCCGACGGCCAATCCTTGCCGCCCGCGGCAGAGGGGCAGACCAGATGGGTCTGGCCGGATTCGGTGAAGAACAGGTCGCTGTTCATGGTCGCGCGGCCGGTGGCCGTGTCGATGTCGAGGATGACGTTCTGCTCGACGGTCTCGCGGGCCCAGAGGAATTCGCCGGTCTCGCGATCGATCGAATAGAAGATGCCGGTCTTGCCCGGAATGCCGGTCAGCACGCGGTATTCCTCACCCGGGGTCACGTCCGGATTGATCCAGGCCACCTCGTCAGGGTTCGGCGCGATCGCCGTATCCACCAGGATGCGCTCGAACGGGTGATCGAGGTCCCACTGGTCGCGGATGTGCTGCTGGTACCAGACGATCTCGCCCGTGTCGGCGTCGATGGCCAGGGTCGAGGTCTGGTACAGGAACTCGGCATCCGGATCGTCGGCGCCCATGATGAACTTGGCATAGGGCGAGGTCACCGAGGTGCCGAAATAGGCAAGGTTCAGCTCCGGATCGTAGCTGGGCGTGATCCAGCTCCCCACGTGCCAGCGGCTTTCATAGGGAATGTTGCCCCAGGTGTCGTCGCCCGGCTCGCCCGGCCGCGGGATGGTGTGGGTGCGCCACAGCTCCTCGCCGGTCTCGAGATCGTGCGCGGTCAGGAAGCAGGCCTCCGGGCCGCCGGTGGGCTGGCAGGAGCGGCCGGACAGCGCCCTGCCGTTGGCGATCAGCGGGCCCGAGGTCTGCCAGGTGGTGTTTTCGCGATAGTCGGAGACCTGGGTCTCCCATTCCAGCGCGCCGGTCTGGGCGTTGAGCGCGATGATATAGCCATCGGCCGTCAGGTGGATGATCTTGTCCTCCCAGATGCCGAGCGCGCGCGTCGCGCTGGAGAGAAGCACGTACTGGGTGAGGTCGGACGGCATCTGGCGGCGATATTCCCAGATCAGGTCGCCGGTCGTGGCGTCATAGGCCTCGATGATGCTGTTGGGCTGCGGCATGTACATGATGCCGTCATAGACCAGCGGCGTGCCCTCCATATCGCCGGGCGCCAGCGAGCGCGTCCAGGCCAGGGTGAGCTGGTCGACATTTTCGGCCGAGATCTGTTCGAGCGGGGAATAGCCCCAATGGGACTGGTTGCCGCGCCAGTGGATCCAGTCGGCCGGATCGGGATTGGCCAGCATCTCGTCGGTGACCGGGGTGAAATCTCCGGCCTCCTGTGCGGAAAGGGGCAGCGCGAGCGTCCCCAAAAGCAGCGCCGTCAGCGCTGCGGTACCCATACCGAGCTTCATCTGTTCCTCCTCCACTTTGCAGAATCCGGCTGGATTCTGAATCCTCACGGGCCTTCTTGAGGACCCTCATTTTCCAAGATTGTGACTCAGAGCGACATATTGCCGCAAGCTGAATTGTCACATTACGAAAAGTTTTTGCGTTTTGCATCGCGGCTCAAAGCCTTGGCTCGAACCGCTCCGACTCCGCTTCGATTTTTTGCACCGCACCGCCGCTGCCGCATATTGCGGCAGCGTGCTCATCCGGCAGTCAACTTTAATCAAAGGACCTTCCGCCCGGCCGGGCTTCCGCCTGTGCGGGCGTGGCATGACGTTTGCATTCGACGCTTCCCGAGGGACATCGCAACGACCACAGGAAGGACTCCCATGACCTCAACCCTTCACACCCTCGGGCATCGCCTGCGTGGCTCCGTCGCTGGCGCGCTGCTTGTGCTCGCGCTTGCCGGCGCGGCCGGCGCGCAGGAGATCGACGTCGCCGAGCTGACCATCGCGGAGATCCAGCAGGGCTTTGCGGACGGAACTTGGACCTCGGAATCCCTGACCGCCGCCTATCTCGCCCGCATCGAGCAGTACGAGCCCTATTACAACGCCTTCACCTTCATGAATCCCGACGCCCTCGAAGAGGCGCGCGCCATCGACGCCCGCCGCGTCGCCGGCGAGGAGCTCGGCCCGCTCGCGGGCATTCCGGTGGTGGTCAAGGAGGCGATGGACTATGCCGGCTTCCCCTCGACCGCGGGCTGGTCGCTGCTGTCGAGCGAGGCCGGCGGCATCGACCTCATCCCCGAGACCAACGCGCCCGTCGTCGCCCGGCTGATCGAGGCCGGCGCCATCATCCTGGGCAAGACCAATATTCCGGTCTTCAGCGATGACGGCACCCGCGCCAATTCGAGCTGGGCCGGACCGACCTACAATGCGGTCGACCGCGACATCGCGCCGGGCGCCAGCTCCAGCGGCACCGCGACCGCGATTTCGGCGAGCTTCGCCGTGGTCGGGCTCGCCGAGGAGACCGGCGGCTCGATCCAGAACCCGGCCGGCGCCCAGAGCCTCGTCTCGGTCAAGCCCACCTTCGCGCTGGTGCCCAATGCCGGCGTCGTGCCCCTGGCCGGCTCGACCCGCGACGTGGTCGGCCCCCATGCCCGCACGGTGACCGACGCGGCCATCCTGCTCGACGTGCTCGCCGGCTACACCCCCGAAGACCCCAAGACCGTGGCCGCCATCGGCAACATCCCGGCGGGCGGCTACACCGCGCTGCTCGACGCGGCGGCGCTGGAGGGCGCGCGGGTCGGGCTCTACGGGCCGGGCTGGCGCGACGAGCCGCTTTCGGACGAGGCCACGGCGCTTTACGAGGGCGCAATCGCCGAGCTCGAAGCGCTCGGCGCCATCGTGGTCGAGGACCCCTTCGCGGGCTCGGATTTCGCCTCCATCGCCCTGCCCGGCGGCGGCTACGACCCGCGCGGCACCGAGTCCCTCGCCTACGATTTCGAGCTCTACCTGCGCCGCCTCGGCCCCTCGGCCGCCGCGGATTCGGTCGCCGAGCTGCAGGCCCTGCTGGAGGTCGATCCCCTCTCCGATGACGGCCCGCTCGGCTGGTATGCCGGCGCCCTGCCGGTGCTGGCGGAATCGCGCGAGAATCCGACCGCGGTGCCGGACCTCAGCGAATTCGCCTCTGTGCGCGAGGCCTATCTCTCGAGCTTCACCGCCGTGATGGAGGAGCACGATCTCGACGTGCTGATCTTCCCGCAGATGTCCGCCACCCTGCCGGAGGTGCATGGCAGCGGCAGCCATCCCTCGACCACGGTCTCGGAGATCAACATCTCGGGCGTGCCCGGAGTCACCGTCCCGGCCGGCCAGTTCGAGAGCGGGGCGCCGTTCAGCCTCATCTTCGTGGGGCCGATGTGGAGCGAGGCCGAGCTTCTGGGCTACGCCTATGCCTATGAGCAGGCCACGCACCACCGCATCGTGCCCGAGCTGGTGACCGAGCCCTACCCGGTGCCCGAGGACGCCGCGCAATAGCGCATGGCAAAACGAAACCGGCGGAAGCACTGCTTCCGCCGGTATCCGTCACTATCCGGATAAGACTGGTCAGTTGACGCGGTTCATCCAATCGTCGACTTCGCGCTCCGCCTTTTCCTTGGCGTAGCCGTAGCGTTCCTGGATACGGCCCACGAGCTCCTCGCGGCGACCGTCGATCCGGTCGAGGTCGTCATCGGTCAGGTTGCCCCACTGCTGCTTGGCCTGGCCGGTAAACTGCTTCCACTTGCCTTGAATCTGGTCCCAGTTCATGGGTCGTGTCCTCTCGTTATGGTTGATGAGAAGATAACGCCCCAGGGCCCTCCGGGTTCCGAAAAAGCCCGTCCCGGCGGGCCGTTCCGCACCCGCTAGCGCTTGTTTTTCTTTGCCTTTTTCCCGGCATTCTCGGCAAGGCGCGCCTGCACCATCCGCAGCACCAGCGCTTCGGGCAGGGGATGGTCCGCATCGAACTGCAACGTGCCCTTCGAGCTCCGCCAGGGCGCGATCGCGTCGGCCATGCCGGTAAAGACCGCGTCCCCCATGGGATAGAAGGCGCAGTGGCTCTTCCAAGCCCGGTAGGACACCAGCGGCCCGTCCTGCCCGATCCCGGGCATCGAATAGGTGATGATCTCCTCGGCCTCCGGCGCCGCCCGCCTCAGCGTCGCGCGCAGCGCGGTCAGCAAGCCCCTCTGCGGCTCGTCCAGCCCAGCGATATAGGCGTCGATCTCTGCACGCGCGTCCGCCATGGCGTCCTCCCGCGAAGCCCCGATGTCATTGCCGCATTTAGGGCCGGAATCCGGGAAAAGGCCAGCCGTCATCGCCTGGGCGCCGACCGAGAGCGGCCACAAGGACTGAGAATGACTCCCCCATCTATCAGCTCGTCACCCCCGGGCTTGACCCGGGGGGCCAGAAAAGCCCTCAACGCGCGCGGAACGTCCATCTGGATGGCCGGGTCAAGCCCGGCCATGACGAGCTGAGAGAATATGCCGGCTTCGGCACCCGCCGATCTCAACCCCGATCCGCCGTCGCGGCGGGCCACACCCTTCAACTCTCGATGCGCAATTCCGCGATGAAATCGTACCGATCCCCCCGATAGGCCGATTTGGTCACCTCGATCGGCCTGCCATTGGGCAGGAAGGACCGGCGCTCGATATGGAGGATGGCGCTGCCGCGCATCACCCCCAGATGCTTGGCCTCGTCGGGATCGGCCGTCGCCGCCCGCAGCCTTTGCAGCGCGCGCACGGGCATGTTGCCGGTCGCGCGCAGGGCCTCGTAGAGCGATTCCCCGATATCCTCGAGCCGGACCGCGCTCGCGGGCACCACCGCGTGCTCGATGGCCAGCGACTCCCCGTTCGAAAAACGCACGCGCGAGAGCCGCACCACTTCCTCGGACGGCGAGATGCCGAGCTTCAGCACCTCGTCCGGGTCGGGCAATCCCATGGTCTTGGCCAGCACCACCGAGGATGCCGTCGCCCCGCGCCGCTTCATGTCCGCGGTAAAGCCCATGAGGATCGAGAGCGGCTGGTCGATCTGCGGCGACACATAGGTGCCCGCCCCGTGGCGCTTGGAAATGAGCCCGTCGCGCGCCAAGTCCTCGATGGCGCTGCGCACGGTGATGCGCGAGAGGCCGGTTGCCCGCACCAGCTCGCGCTCGGAGGGCAGCGCCTCGGCCCCGCGCAGGGCCCCGCTTTCGATCAGCCCCCTGATGGCGCGGGAGAGCTGGATATAGAGCGGGCTCGCGGAATCCTCATAGGCCGGCAGGCGCGAGACGATGGCCTCCAGGAGCGCGCTGCCGGGACGGGTGCCCGAGGGGTGATGGTCGGAAAGGCTCATGGTCAGCTCGCGGCCCGCAGGCGCGGATCGAGGGTGTCGCGCAGCGCGTCGCCCAGAAGGTTGAACCCGAAGGAGAGGAACAGGATCGCGAAGCCCGCGAAGATCGCCGGCCAGGGCGAAAGCAGCAGGAAGTTGCGCCCTTCGGACAGCATCAGCCCCAGGCTCGGCACCGGCGGCTGCGCGCCCAGCCCGAGGAATGAGAGCGACGCCTCGACCAGGATCGCCGCCGACAGCAGCAGCGAAGTCTGCACCAGCACCACCGAACTCAGATTGGGCAAAAGGTGCCGGAACACGATCCGCGCGTCCGATGCGCCCACCGCCTTGGCCCCGAGCACGTATTCGCTCTCGCAGATCACCAGCGCCGGCCCGCGCAGCAGCCGCGCGAAGATCGGCGTATAGACGATGGCGATGGCAATGGCCGCGCTCCAGGCATTGGGGCCAAGCACCGCGATCACCGCGATGGCGAGCAGCAGGATGGGAAAGGCGAACAGCACGTCCATCAGCCGCATCACCACCCGGTCGAACCAGCCGCCGTAATAGGCGGCCAGCATGCCCAACGTGCCCCCTACGACCAGCGCGAGCCCCACGGCGGTGACGCAGGTCATGAGCGAGGTCTGGTAGCCATAGAGGATGCGCGCGAACACGTCGCGGCCGAGCTGGTCCGTGCCGAGCCAGTTGGTCGCGTTCGGCCCCTTCATGCGCTCGATCATCACCTGGGCGAAGGGGTCGTGCCCCGCCACCACGGGCGCGAACACGGCCAGCAGCACCTGCAGCACCACGAAGCCGAGCGCGAAGGTCAGCAGCCTGTTGCGGGCGAAAAACTCCATCATCGCTGGCGCACCCGCGGGTCGATCACCGCATAGAGCAGGTCGACGCAGAAATTGACGATGACGAAGGCGAAGGTCATGACGAGGATCGTCGCCTGCACAAGCGGATAATTGCGCTCCCCGATCGCCCCCAGCACCAGCCGCCCCAGCCCGGGGATGGCGAAGACCTGCTCGACCACGATGGCCCCGCCCAAGAGATATCCCGTGGCCACGCCCACGCTGGTGATGAAGGGAATGAGCGCGTTGCGCAGCGCGTGCTTGTAGACGATGCCGCGCACCGGCACGCCCTTGGCACGCGCAGTGCGGATATAATCCTGGCTCAGCGCGTCCAGCATGGCCGAGCGCACCAGGCGCGAGAGATTGGCCAGCATGGGCAGGGACAGCGCGATCACCGGCAACACCATGCGTTGCAGATTGCCGAGCGGGTCCACGGTGAAGGGCACGTAGCCCAGCGCCGAAACGCCCGGCGCGAAGCGCGCCAGAAGGAAGATCGAGACGATGCCGAGCCAGAACGAGGGGATGGTCAGCCCCGCGATCGCACCCACGCGCACCGCGACCTCGGCCGCCCCGCCCCGGGTGCGGGCCATGAAGGCGCCGAGCGGGATCGAGAACCCCGCCCCCACCAGCACGGAGAGGAAGGTCAATTCCAGCGTGGGCCAGATATTGGCCGCGATCTCGCTCGCCACGGGCCGGCCCGTCCAGATCGAGGTTCCGAAATCCCCGCGCAAAACGCCCCAGATCCAGGTGAAATACTGGGTGTAGAACGGCTGGTCGAGCCCGATGCGGCGCTCGAGCTCGGCGACGCGCTCGGGCGTGATGTCCGTGTTCGCGCCCAGCATGATCGCGACGGCGTCGCCGGGGATCAGCCGGATCATCAGGAAGACGAGGATGGACACGCCGATGAGCACGATCGCGAGATCGAGCAGGCGGGTGAAGAGAAAGCGGGACGACATCTGGGCTCGCTGAAAGGCCGGGCGCGCAAGCGCCCGGCCGGAGGTTTCACTATTCGCTGACCGTCACGGCCTTGAGGCTCGGAAGGCGGCCGTTGGCGCTGATCTCGAAGCCCTGCACCCGGTCGCTCACGGCGGTGAACAGGTTGCCATAGGCGATATGCGCCACCGGGCCCTCGCAGGCGAGGATGCGCTGGATTTCGTCATAGACGCCGCGGCGCTCCGCCTGATCGGTGAGGCTGCGCCCCTCGTCGAGCAGCGCGTCCAGCTCCGGGTTGGAATACTGGAACACGTTGGTCGAGCCGCCCGTATAGAAGGTGCGGTAGAAATACTCGTCCGGGTCGGGGCTGCCGCCATTGGCCGAGACGAACAGGTCGAAGTTCGAGTTGCTCCAGTCCTGCACGAACTGGCCGATCTCCTGGTTCAACAGCTCGATCTGGAAGCCCGCGGCCGCGGCCTGCTGCTGCACGATCTGGGCGATGTCGCGCGCGTCCTGGCGCGGCAGCACGTTCATCCGCAACTGGATCGGGGTCGTGACGCCCGCCTCTTCGAGCAGCGCGCGCGCCGCGTCCACGTCCTGGACGTAGCAGTCGTATTCCGACGTATCGAGCGCCCAGGTCTCCAGCGCCGGCGACAGCGGCCCGGCCGGCACGCCCGCCCCGAACAGCGCGCCCGCGATGATCTCGTCGCGGTTGAGCGCGAGGTTGAAGGCCCGGCGCACGCGCGCGTCGTCGAACGGCGCTTGCGCGGCGTTGAAGCCCACCAGCGTATAGGCGAGGTCGCGGGTTTCCTGCACCGTTACCCCGCCCATGCCCTGAAGCTGGAGCGCGGTGGCCGGGTCGAGGCCGGGCAGGATGTCGTATTCGCCCGAGGTGATGCCGACCTGCCTTGTGGCGGCTTCGGGCACGAAGTTGAACCGCACGCTGTCCACGCCCGGCTGGCCGTCCACGTAATAGGCCTCGTTGGCGGCCAGATCGATATAGCCGTTGGGCTGCCATTCGGTGAACTGGAACGGTCCCGTCCCCACCGGGGCCTGCTGCAGCGCGTCCACGTCGCTCTCGTACTCGGCGGGCACGATGGCGATGGTCGCGAGCGAGGAGAGGATGGGCGCGAAGGGCGCGTCGAGGGTGAACACGATGGTCGCGTCGTCCACCACCTCGATGCCGGTGATCGGGGTGACGCGGCTGGCCAGCGGCGAGCCGGTCGACTCCGCCTGCACGCGCCGGATCGAGGCGGCCACGTCCTCGGCGGTGAAATCCGAGCCGTCGTGGAAGACCACGCCCTGGCGCAGGTGGAAGGTATAGGTCAGCCCGTCCTCGCTGACGTCCCAGCTCTCGGCGAGCCCGGGCTGCACCGAAAGATCCGGGGCCACCGAGGTGAGGCTCTCGTAGATATTCTCCTGCACGATCACCACGGAGTTGAAGGCGGTGATCAGGTGCGGGTCGAGCCCGGCGGGCGAGGAGTCGATGGCCACGTCTATGGCCTGGGCGTGCGCGGCGCCGGCGATCATGGTCGAGGCCAGCAGCCCCAGCCCGATGGTTTTGAGTGACATGCGTTCCCTCCAGAACTGCCCGGCCACGCGGTTTCGCGTTGGTCCGGCGGAATGGTTTCCCTGGCGCGGCCTTCCCTATACCCGCCGCGACATATCCAGTTGAATACCACTCTGGACATTAGTCAAGCGATGGTTCTATCCTTTGCCATGGACGTGAGGGGAGACACGAAATGACTGCCGCCGCGCCACTGGGACGTGTGTCCCCCGTGGCCGATCCGCTCCTGAGGATCGAGGACCTGCGCATCGAGGTGGCCGGCAACGCCATCATCGAGGACGTGTCGCTCGCCATCGCGCCGGGCGAGATGCTGGGCCTTGTGGGAGAGTCCGGCTGCGGCAAGTCGGTGACCGCGCTCTCGATCATGCGGCTGATCGCCGAGCCGCCCATGCGCATCACCCGGGGCAGGATCCTCTTTGAGGACACCGACCTGCTGAGCCTTTCGGAAAAGCAGCTCGAAAAGGTGCGCGGCGACGACATCGCCATGATCTTCCAGGAGCCGATGACCTCGCTCAATCCGGTGTTCGCGGTGGGCGACCAGATCGCCGAGACCGTTCTTCTGCACCGCAGGGTGTCGCGCGGGGAGGCGCTCGCCCGCGCGGTCGAGCTCCTCGGTCGCGTCGGCATCCCCTCGCCGGCCACGGCCATCCACCGCTATCCGCACCAGCTCTCCGGCGGCCAGCGCCAGCGCGTGATGATCGCCATCGCGCTGGCCTGCGACCCCCGCCTGCTCATCGCGGACGAGCCCACCACCGCGCTCGACGTCACCGTGCAGGCGCAGATCCTCGACCTGCTCGACGACCTGCGGCGCGAGGCGGGCATGAGCGTCCTGCTCATCACCCACGATCTCGGCGTGGTCTCCAACTACTGCGACCGGGTCGCGGTGATGTATGGCGGCCGCGTGGTCGAGGAGGCCCCCGCCCCCCTCCTCTTCGCCGCGCCGAAACACCGCTATACCGAGGCGCTGCTGCGCACCATTCCGGCCTCCAACCCGCCGGGCACCGAGCTGCCCGCCATCAGGGGCAGCGTGCCCCCGCCCGGCCGCCGGCCGGCCGGCTGCGCCTTCCATCCGCGCTGCCACGCCATGATCGACATCTGCGCCCGCGAGATGCCGCCGCTCGCCGGCGGCGCGCACAAGGCCCGCTGCTGGAACCCCGCCGCATGAGCCTGCTCGAACTCCGCAACCTTTCCAAGACCTATCCCGGCGCCAACGGCGCGGTGGTCCGGGCGGTGTCGGACGTCTCGCTCACCGTCGCGCCGGGCGAGGTGCTGGGGGTCGTGGGCGAATCCGGCTGTGGAAAATCCACCCTCGGCCGCGCGCTGCTGCGTTTGATCGAACCATCGGAAGGCGAGATCGTTTTTGACGGAACCCCGCTCATGGGGCTCAGCAAACGCGACATGAAACCGATCCGCCGCGCCATGCAGATCATCTTCCAGGACCCCTTCGGCGCGCTCAACCCGCGCCACACGGTGGGCGGCATCATCGCCGAACCGCTCGCCGTCCACGCCATCGGCACGCGCGCCGAGCGCCGCCGCAGGGTGGCCGAGCTGCTGGCGCTGGTCGGCCTGCCCGAGGACGCCGCCACGCGCTACCCGCACGAATTCTCCGGCGGCCAGCGCCAGCGCATCGCCATCGCCCGCGCGCTCGCCCTCGATCCCAAGCTGATCGTGGCCGACGAGGCCGTGTCCGCGCTCGACGTCTCGATCCAGTCCCAGATCATCAACCTGATCGCGGACCTGCAGAAGCGCCTCAACCTGGCGCTGATCTTCATCAGCCACGACCTTTCCGTGATCCGCCACGTCTCGGACCGCATCGCGGTCATGTATCTCGGCCGCATCGTCGAGATCGGGCCGACCGAGGAGATCATGGAGGATCCCAAGCACCCCTATACCCGCGCCCTGCTCTCGGCCATTCCGCGCCCGGGTGTGCAGCGCGCCGAGCGGGTCAAGCTCACCGGCGACCTGCCCGATCCGGCCAATCCGCCCGCGGGCTGCGCCTTCCACACCCGCTGCCCCTACGTCATGGAGGTCTGTGCCAGCCAGCGCCCCGCGCTCGCCCGCCCGCCGCGCCCTTCCTTCGGCAGCCCGCTCGAGGTCGCCTGCCATCTCTATCGCGAGGCCGCCGCATGAGCAGGATCGAAACCGCCTTCGCCCCGGTCCGCGCCGCCATCGAGGCCGGCCGCATTCCCGGCGCCGTGCTCGGCATCATCGACGGGCGCGGCCACCGCGAGGTCAAGGCCATGGGCGCGGCCCAGACAGTGCCCGAGCGCCGGCCCATGTCGCGCGACACCTGGTTCGACCTCGCCTCCTTGACCAAGGTGATCTGGACCACCCCGCGCATAATCGAAGCCGCCGAGGCCGGCCAGCTCGACCTCGACGCCCCGCTCACCGCGCTCCTCCCCGATTTCCGGCAATACGACCGCGACGCCTGGGAGCGGAAGATCACCTTCCGCCAGTGCCTCGGGCACCAGACGCCCCTGCCCGCGGTCGAGCCCATCTACACCTATGGCCGAGACCCCGACCTCCTCCGCGCCTTCGTGCTCCAGCGCGAATGGCGTGCCGGGGCCTCGGTCTACTCCGACATCAACTTCATCCTGCTCGGCCTCGCGCTCGAACGGCTCAACGCCGTGCGCCGCGTCCGCGATCTCGATCCGGGACGCGGCTTCGCCTGGTCGGCCTTTCCCGACGAGAGCGCCGCCACCGAGAATTGCGTCTGGCGCCACCGCATGCTCTCGGGCGAGGTGCATGACGACAATGCCTGCGCCCTCGACGGCGCCGGCCATGCGGGCCTGTTCGGCACCATCGATTCGGTGCTCGATTTCGCCCAGGGCCTGCTCGACGGCTCGAGCGCCTCGCAAGAGACCATCACGCTCCTGCGCACGCCCCTCTCGGACAAGCGCACCCACGGCTTCGAGCGTCCCCATATCGGCTGGTCGGGCGGCGATCTTGCCTCGCCCGAAACCATCGGTCATACCGGCTTCACCGGCACCGGGCTCTGGATCGATTTTGCGGCGGGCCGCGCCTGGGCGCTGCTCACCAACCGCATCCATCCCACCCGCCATTTCGACAGCGGCATCTTCGCCCTGCGCCGGCAGGTCGGCGATCTCGTCAACGGAGCCTAGTTATGCGGGAGCGTTCCGCTCTTTACGCCATAGGGCACGATACTCCCCCTCTCTCCTCGAGGGCGAGGGCGGATCGCGCGCAGCGCGAGACGGGTGAAGAGTGCGCGGCCGCAAACACCCGTGTTCGAGGATCTTCACTATGACCGAACCGATCTGGGCCGTGGGCCTCATGACCGGCACCGTGCTCGACGGCAATATCGACATCGCGCTTTTGAAGACCGATGGCGAACGCGTCACCGAGTTCGGTCCCTGGACCCTCGCGCCCTATCCGTCCGCCCTTCGCGCCCTCTTGGCCGACACCCTCGCAGCGGCCCGCGCCTGGAATTTCGAGGGCGACGAGCCCGGGATCTTCGCCGAAGCCGAGCGCGCGCTGACCATCGCCCAGGCCGACGCGGTCCGCACCTTCCTCGACGAGTCCAAGATCCCGCAATCGGCGGTCGGCATCGTCGGCTTCCACGGCCAGTCCGTGCTGCACCGCGCGCCCACCCCCGACCGGCTGGGCGATACGCGCCAGCTCGGGGACGGCCCGCTCATGGCCGAACGGCTCGGCATCACGGTTGCCTATGATTTCCGCACCGCGGACGTGCGCGCCGGCGGACAGGGCGCGCCGCTCTCGGCGGTCTATCACGCGGCCCTGCTCTCCGCGCTCGGCGCCGCGGGCGAGGTCGCGGTGCTCAATCTCGGCGGGGTCGCCAACATCACCTGGAGCGATGGCGAGGACAGGCTCATCGCCTTCGATACCGGCCCGGCCAACGCGCCGCTCAACGATTTCATCCGCGCCCACAACCTCGGCGACATGGACCGCGACGGCGCCCTCGCCCGCGCCGGAAGCGTTGACGAAGCCCGGCTGGCCGAGCTGCTCGACCATCCCTATCTCACCGCGCCCTACCCCAAATCCCTCGACCGCTTCGATTTCTCCGCCGATATGGCGCGCGGCCTCGGCCCCGAGGACGGCGCGGCGCTCCTCACCGCCTTCACCGCCGCCGCCGTGGGGCGCGGGCTCGACCTGCTGCCCCGCCGGCCCGAAAAGCTCATCGTCTGCGGCGGAGGCCGCCGCAACCCCACGCTCATGGCCATGCTGGCCGAGCGCGCGCGGGTCGAAGCCGTGCCCGCCGAAGCCGTGGGCTGGCGCGGCGACGCCATCGAAGCCGAATGCTTCGCCTTCCTCGCCGTCCGCGCCCTCAACGGCCTGCCGATCAGCTTTCCGGGCACCACGGGGGTGACCGAGCCCATGAGCGGCGGCCGCATCGCCCGCGTATCCAGTCCCGTCGCGGGATAGGCACAGCGTGATCACGCACCCCTCCGCCCGCGATCTCACTCCTCTCCCTTCGTCATGGCCGGGCTTGACCCGGCCATCCGCGAGCATTCCGCTTGCACCAGCGGACGAAACGTCCCGTGTGGAACGCGGCTGCATTGCAGGTCCTCGGGTCAGGCCCAAGGACGACGAAGGATGGACTGTTGCACAGAACATCGGCAGCAGAGCAGGCGGCGGCATCCTCTGGACCCCGGCAATGAATGCCGGGGTGACAATCGGGAACTGGACTGCCGCTGAGCGTTGCGACCAAGGCCCTATCCCTCCCCTCGTCATGGCCGAGCTCGACCCGGCCATCCAGCCGAACCGCCCAAGCGCGCGGACGGTCTTTTTGGACCCCCGGGTCGAGCCCGGGGGCGACGAGAGAAGAGCGTGTGCGGGCCTCTCCGCCTCCTCGATCGGGAGGCGGCCGCTTGTAGAACCCGATGCCATTCCCGCAGTGGCAGTTGTTACGCGGCCCCCATCCCTCCCCTCGTCATGGCCGGGCTCGACCCGGCCATCCAGCCGAACCGTCCAAGCGCGCGGAAGGTCGTTCTGGACCCCCGGGTCAAGTCCGGGGGCGACGAGAGGAGAGCGTGTGCGCCGCCTCTCCGCTTCCTCGATCGGAACGCGGCCGCTCGTAGAACCCGATGCCATTCCCCCAGTGACAGTTGTTACCCGGCCCCCATCCCTCCCCTCGTCATGGCCGGGCTCGACCCGGCCATCCAGCCGAGCCGTCCGAGCGCGCGGAAGGTCTTTCTGGGCCCCCGGGTCAAGCCCGGGGCCGACGAGAGGAGAGCGTGTGCGCCGCCTCTCCGCTTCCTCGATCGGAACGCGGCCGCTTGCAGAACCCGATGCCATTCCCGCAGTGGCAGTTGTTACGCGGCCCCCATCCCTCCCCTCGTCATGGCCGGGTTCGACCCGGCCATCCAGCCGAACCGGCCGAGCGCGCGGAAGGTCCCTTTGCCCCCCCTCCCCGGGCTCAACCCCGGCGACCACCAGAGCAGAGACTGCGCCCCATCTCTCCATTGTCCCCGACCGTCACCCCGGATTCATTGCCGGGGTCCAGCAGCCAAGACCACTGAACGCGCCTAGAACCGCCAACGGGCCCCATCCATGACCACGACCGAAACCGTCTCCCCCCGCTTCGCGACCCTCGAGGATTGGCCCAGCACCGATCTCGTGGAGGCCATCGTCGAAGGCCAGCTCGCCGCCGTGGCCGCGGTGCGCGCGGCCGGCCCTGCGCTCGCCCGCGCCATCGACGCCGCCTCCGAGCGCCTCGCCCGGGGCGGGCGGCTGGTCTATATGGGCGCGGGCACTTCGGGCCGCATCGCGGCGCAGGATTGCGCCGAGCTGCCGCCCACATTCGCCTGGCCCTCCAGCCGCAGCCTCGTCTTCATGGCCGGCGGACCGACCGCGCTGACCGAAGCCGCCGAAGGGGCCGAGGACAATGAAGCCGAAGCCCGCGACGCGCTCGACGCCGCCGGCATCGGGCTGGACGACGTGGTCATCGGCGTCGCGGCCTCGGGCAACACGCCCTTCACCCTTGCCGGGCTCGACCGCGCCGGCGCCGCGGGCGCGCTCACCATCGGGGTCTACAACAACGGCCAGGGCCGCATGGCGGCCCATTGCCTCATTCCCGTCCTCGCCGACACCGGGGCCGAGATCGTCGCGGGCTCCACGCGCATGAAGGCGGGCACGGCACAGAAGGTCGTGCTCAACACGCTCTCCACCGGCATCATGATCCGGCTCGGCTATGTCTATCGCGGCCGCATGGTCGAGATGCGCCCCACCAATATCAAGCTCGAGCAACGCGCGATCGCCATGGTCGCCGACCTCGCCGACGCATCTCCCGAAAAGGCGGCCGAAGCGCTGGCGCTGGCCGGGGGATCGATCAAGCTCGCCACCCTCATGCTCGCCCGGAATCTGGATATCGGCCCGGCCCGCGCCGCGCTCGACGCCGCGGGCGGCCTGCTGCGCGACGCGCTGCGATCATGAGCCCGACCCCCGCCACAGGTCCGGTCGCTGCCGAAGTGCTCGCATCGGGTCCCGCGCCGCTTCCCGTGCCCGGACGCGGCTCGGCCATGGTCATGGCCCTGGGCGGCATGGCCATGCTCTCGAGCATGGATGCCTTCGCCAAGGCGCTGAGCACCACGCTGCCCATCGCGCAGATCGTCTTCTTCCGCTTCACCGGCGCGGCGCTCATCATGGCGCTGTTTCTCCTCGCCGCGCGCCGGGCCTGGCCGCAGCGGCGCTTCCTGCCCCATCACGCGCTGCGCGGCGCGGTGATGTGCCTCACGGCCTTCCTCTTCTTCTATGGCGTCTCGCGCCTGCCGCTCGTTGTCGGCACCGCGCTCGCCATGAGCGGGCCCATCTATATCGCCGTGCTCAGCGTCCTCGTCCTCAAGGAACGCTGGACGCGCGCCCTCTCCATGGGCCTGATGCTCGGGGTCGCGGGCGGCCTCGTCATCGTCCTGGGCGGCGGCGGGGCCTCGGGCGGCGAGCTCGCGCCCATCTGGGCCTGGATCGCGGCCTTCCTCGCGCCCCTGAGCTACGCCACCGGCGTCATGCTGCTCAAATCCCACTCGACTCATGAGGGCGCGGCCGCCATGACCCTGGCCCAGGGCGCGGCCTCCGCGCTCATCGCCCTGCCCTTCGCGCTGCCCGGGTTCGTTACGCCCCAGCCCTTCGACTGGGCGCTGATCGCCGGGCTGGGCATCGCGGGCGGGCTCGGCTACCTCCTCATCGTCTCCGCCCTGCGCGTGCTGCCGGCCAGCGTCTATTCGCTGGTCGACTACACCAGCCTCGTCTGGGCCGCCGGGCTCGGGCTCGTCTTCTTTTCCGAGGTGCCCGGCCTGCCGCTCTGGATCGGCGGCGCGCTCATCATCCTTGCCTGCATCGTGGGGGCGCGTAGCCCCGCATCGGAGGCCTCGTGACCGACCCCACCCATATGCGCCGGGAGATCGAGGAGATCCCAGCCGCCGTCGCCACCCTCCTCGACAGCCAGCACGACGCCTTCGGGGCGCTGGGCGCGGCGCTGCGCGACCGCGACCCTTCGGTGCTCGTCACCATCGGCCGCGGCTCGTCCGACCACGCGGCCACCTATTTCAAATATGCCGCCGAACGCCTCGCCCGGCGCCCGGTCGCCTCGGTTGGCCCGTCCATCGCCTCGATCTACGGGATAGACCTGATGCTGGCCGCCGCCGCCGCCATCGCCATCAGCCAGTCGGGCAAGAGTCCCGACCTCGTCGCCATGATGGAAAGCGCGCATCGGGGCGGCGCGCTCGGGGTCGCCATCACCAACGATCCGGCCTCCCCCCTCGCTGCCGTGTCCGATCACGTGATCGACATAGGGGCCGGTATCGAGCGCTCGGTCGCGGCCACCAAAACCTTCGTCGCCTCGGTTGTCGCGGGTCTCGCCGTGCTCGCGCATTGGAAGGGCGATACAGAGCTGCTCAGAGCGCTTACAAGCCTCCGCAAAGGCCTCACAGACGCGTCTAATCTGGATTGGTCGCCGCTTTCGGATGCGTTCGACAGGCCTTCGGCCTATGTGCTGGGACGCGGTCCAGGCGTCGCCATCGCAGCCGAGGCGGCGCTGAAATTCAAGGAAACATCGGGACTTCACGCGGAATCCTACTCCACCGCTGAAGTCCTGCACGGCCCTTCCGCCATCGTCCGGAACGGCTTCCCCGTCCTCGTTTTCGCCACCGACGACCCGTCCCTTTCATCAGTACGGGAAACGGCAAAAAAGCTTGTGGATCAAGGCAGTAGCGTCTTCATTGTCGGCACTGATTCACCCGGCTGCACCGGTCTTCCAACCGTTTCCACCGGCCATCCCCTCACCGATCCCCTGGCCCAGATCGTGAGCTTCTACGGCTTCGTGGAGGCCTTTTCCCGGGCGCGCGGACACGATCCGGACCGCCCGCCCCACCTCAATAAAGTGACGGCAACGCAATGACTTGCACCGCCTTCATCGCACCGCGAATCTTCGACGGATACGCCTGGCACAACGAAGCCGCGCTGCTCGTGGATGATGGCTTTATCACCGCCCTCGTGCCCTATGGTAACGTGCCTCAAGATGCCGAACGCGTCCTGCTCGCGGACGGCATGCTGGTTCCGGGCTTCGTCGATCTCCAGGTCAATGGCGGCGGCGGGGTGCAGTTCAACAGCGATCCTTCGCAAGAGGCCATCGCAACGATCTGCGCGGCGCATCACCCGTTCGGCACCACGGCGCTGCTGGTGACGTTGATCACCGACACGCCGGAGGTAACGGGGGCGGCCCTCACAGCGGGCCGGGCGACGCATGAAGCGGGCGTGCCCGGCTTTCTCGGCCTTCACATGGAAGGCCCGCATTTGTCGATCGCGCGCAAGGGCACCCACGACCCGGCGCTGATCCGGCCGATGCAGGAGGCCGATCTGGCCGCCCTGGTGGATGCCCGTACGCATCTGCCCGTATTGCTCGCCACCGTGGCCCCGGAATCGGTCAGCCTCGCGCAGATTTCGGCGCTCACAAACGCCGGCATCGCGGTCAGCCTCGGCCATTCCGATTGCAGCTATGATGCTGCAATCGCAGCATTTTCCGCCGGCGCAACCCTCGCCACCCATCTGCACAACGCCATGAGCCCGCTCGCCAGCCGCGAGCCCGGGTTGGTCGGCGCGGTGCTGGATTCCCCGCACGTCTGGGCCGGGCTGATCGCGGACGGCATCCACGTCCATCCCGCCACCCTGCGCCTGTCGCATCGCGCCAAAACCACGCCCGGACACCTCTTCCTCGTCACCGACGCCATGGCCGTAACCGGTTCCGATCTCACGGAAATTTCCCTCAACGGCCGCACCATCACCCGTTCCGGCGGCGCCCTGCGACTGGCCGACGGCACACTCGCCGGCGCCGACCTCACCATGATCGACGCGGTGCGCTTCATGCACGAAATCGCGGGCGTTTCCCTCGAAGAAGCCCTGCGCATGGCCTCGCTCTATCCCGCGCAGGCGGTAGGCCAGGAGGCGCGTTACGGGCACCTTCATCCCAGCGCACGGGCGGACATGGTGTATCTCGCGTCCGATCTTTCGGTGTCCGGCGTCTGGATTTCCGGGCGCCGTTCAGTCTAAGTCCTGGCCGCGCGTCCCCTCCGTCCTTCAGGTCATCTCCTTGGAAATCCTAGCCGATCCCGCAACCGCAGCCCTGTTCATTACCGCCTTGGCGGTCGGCGCCCTGATCGCGGGCCTCCTGGCCGGGCTGCTCGGGGTCGGTGGCGGCATCATCATCGTGCCGATTCTCTATTGGATCCTGACAGCGCTCGGCACCGATCCCGCGCTCATCATGCATATCGCGGTCGGCACCTCGCTCCTCACCATCATCCCCACGGCCATTGCCTCGGCCCGATCCCACAACCGCCGCGGCAATGTCGATCCGGAGCTGTTCCGCCGCTGGCTGCCCGGCGTCTTCATCGGCGCCACCCTCGGGGGCCTCTCCGCCCGCTTCTACGAAGGCGCTGTTCTGCAAACGGTTTTCGGCGTGGTGGCCCTGCTGGTCGCAATCAACATGACGCTGCGCAAAGGCCTCGTCATCGCCGAGGAGCCGCCACGCAGCATCGCCGCCAACGCCGCCGCGGGCGGGGTCGTGGGCTATATCTCAGCCCTCATGGGCATCGGCGGCGGCACGCTCTCGGTGCCCATCCTCGCGGCCTTTTCAGTGCCCATGCTCAAGGCCGTGGGCACGGCCTCCACCTTCGGGCTCGTGATCTCCATTCCAGCGGTGCTGGGCTTCATCTGGGCCGGCTGGGGCGTCCCCGGCCTTCCCCCGCTCAGCCTGGGCTACGTCAACCTCGCGGCGGCCGCGATCATCATTCCGATCACGGTGTTCACCGCGCCGCTGGGCGCGCGCATCGCCAGCTCCATCAACCAGCGCGCCCTGCGCCTGTGCTTCGCCGTTTTCCTCGGCCTCACGGCCGCGCGCATGCTGATCGCGCTTTAAGCGCTGAACCTCGCTCCCACGCTCTTGCATGCGCGCCCCGGATGCTGTTTAAGCGGCGGCGGAGAGGTGGCCGAGTGGTCGAAGGCGCTCCCCTGCTAAGGGAGTAGGCGGTGACAAGCTGTCTCGAGGGTTCGAATCCCTTCCTCTCCGCCACCACCCTCTAAGCCCCTGATTTTCCTGAAACCCCTTGTATTCCCTGGGGTTTGGTCACAAAACTGGTGACAAAACAGGTGACAAAATCGGGCTTGAAATGAAGCACCTTCATCACATCAAAGGCCGTTACGTGGTGCGCGTTGTCGTGCCCGAGAATCTACGTCCGGTCATCGGTTGTGGTCCTGAACTTCGCGAATGGCTGGGTGGGGATAAGAAAATCGCCGAGCGCAACGCCCCGGCTGTTATCGCGCGCTTCTACAGCCAGATTGATGAGGCCAAGGCGACGCTGGCACTCAACGGCCCGTCGATCAAGAAAGCCGCTCAAGGGCACTACACCGACGAATTGCTCGCTGACGACCACGCGCGATACAGACCCGGTTATGACGTTGTTGCCCAGCTTAGGGCGTTTTCCGAACCGATCTATGCCTCGCGACTGCGCTTGATGCTGGCCGATCAGCTATCCCTTGATGAAATGAATGCGCTGATCGGCTTTGCCGCTGACAAGGCTATTGCCGAGGGCCGCGTTGACCCGGCTATTGACCGGCGCACGCTCCTAAAGTCCCTCGCCGAGATACAGCTTGAGGTCATGAACGCTGTTGTCTCCCGCGACAAAGGGGAGCCGCGTCCGCCCGAGCCTGTCAGTCCCCTGCTTCAGGATGAGGAACCGGAACCCGAGCCTGCCCCTACCAGGCGGGGCAAGAGCAACGGCAAGACCCTCGGGGAAATCTTGAAAGACTTTCACACTGAACGGAAAGCCGGTGACGGCTCTCTGTCGGCAAGGACGCTGAGCGAACATATCGTCGCCGTGCGGATGCTGGACGAATTTCTAGGTGCCAGCGTTCCCGCCGATACCATCACTAAACAGGATATGCTGGCTTATAAGCGGGCGCTGATGCAGTTGCCGACGAATTACACCCAGCGCTTCCCCGGCAAGACGTTCCCCCAGGCGATCAAACTCAATGAGGCACTGGAAGAACCCTTCCCTACCCTCAACCCGCAAACCATCAACAACAAATGGCTCTCACATATTGGGACCATCATGGGCTGGGCGGAACGGAATGGCTTCCTGCAAAGCAATCCGGCGCGTGGCGTCAAGGTTGATGAGGGCAAGGGCTTCAAGGAACCTACGCGCGTTCCGTTCTCACCGGACGACCTTAAACGGATTTTCGGCACCGATCTGTTTGCCGATCCGACCAAATACGAAAGCAAACAATGGGCGCTTCTGATCGCGCTCTACACGGGCGCGCGGTCATCGAGCGAAGTCGCCCGGATCAAGCTCGCCGACATTTACAAGGAGCAGGAGGTATGGGTTTTCGATCTGATCGAGGCGACGAAAAACCTGCACTCCAAGCGGCTGGTGCCCGTCCATAAGACCCTGATCGACCTGGGCTTGCTTGAATATGCCGAGGCGCTCCGTAAGCGCGGTGAAACGCTTCTTTTCCCCGACTGGCAGTCAAAACGGCAGGACGAAATCAACCGCTGGTTTCTTCGGACTTATAAGAAACAGGTCGGCATTCACGACAAGCGGAAGGTGTTTCACAGCTTCCGGCACTCTCTCAAGAGCGCCCTCGCCCGCTATGGCGTCAACCGCGACGTTTCTGATCTGATTACCGGCCACAAAGACCAAAGCGTCGGCGGCATCTATATTAGCGATGCTGCACTAACCATGGTCAATTCTATGAAGGATGGCATTGATCGCGTGGAATTCGATCTTGGTTTACCGGAAATCGCCCGAAAAACCGTATCCAACTAAATAAATAGGATTCACATTCTGTTCTCGCTCTGGTATTGTTATGTTATATCCTAACAAATGCCGGAAGCAGCCTTGTCTCCCCTCGACCGCCTCAAGCGACTATTTGAACGCAAGAGCTACAGCCTTTCCAATCCCGATTTCCCGCTAGGCATTTTCGGCATCACGCAATCGGCAAGCGGCGTTGCCGTGACCGCTGCCAGCGCCATGCGTGTTCCCGCTGTTGCCGCTGCCGTTGAGCTGATCGCAACCGCCATCGGCACCTTGCCCGTGAAGGTTTATGGACGCCTGCCGAGGCATGGGCTGCAACCCCTGCCGAGATCGAAGCCGCCTTTAAGGGCCGCACCGACATGCTCAAGGCGATCTACGGAAGCTCCGAAGACAAACCGGAAGCTCTCACGCCCGAACGTCGCGCCGAGATCGAAGCCGCTGGCATGGACCCCGAATTTGACCGAGCCGGATTGCAACGGCTCAAATCCAAATTGAAGACCGCATAATGCCAGCCCTTCCGCCCCGCCTTTGCTCTTGCGGCAATATTGTACCGTCCGGGGAGCGCTGCGCCTGCCAGATCGTCACGGATCGCGCCCGTAAGGCTCGCCATGACCGCAACCGGCCCAATGCCCGGCAACGCGGCTATACGCGGCAATGGGAGCAGGCGCGCGCCGAGTTCCTGCGCATCTATCCTTACTGTGCCATGTGCGGCGCACCCGCTTCGCTGGTGGACCACATCACCCCACATCGCGGCGATCAGCGCATCTTCTGGGACAAGACCAATTGGCAGCCCCTCTGCACGCCCTGTCACTCCCGGCACAAGCAACGCCAAGAACGCGGGCAGGTGCAGCCATGATTTCCAGCACAACCGCCGATGAAGAACGGCGACTTTGGTGCTCAGTGATTGAGCGAGCCCTTGAGGATGCCCGAGGTCGCCTAGCAGGTGCCGGTACGACAAATCCCGTAACACTGAACAAGATCATCAAAGACGCCCATAAATGGCTCACCATACCAAACCGCGATTTCGACGAGGTTTGCCACCTCGCCGGTCTCGATCCCGACGCGGTGCGGGAGCGCGCGCGGCTGGCGCTCAAGGCGGGGGGTAGTGAGCGATTTCAAGGACTTACGGGTACCGGCGATGGGAGGCACGCGTGAGACACAGCCGATTTGGAGATTTTATATGAGCACATCCGCTCCGACAACGGCCCGGAGTTCATCGCCACGGCCGTGCAGGACTGGATCACCGCTGTCGGGGCGAAGACCGCCTACATCGCTCCCGGCAGCCCATGGGAGAACGGCTACATCGAGAGCTTCAACGCCCGTTTGCGCGACGAGCTTCTCAACGGCGAGATCTTCTACACGCTCAAGGAGGCCAGGATCATCGTGGAAAGCTGGCGCCGGCATTACAACACCGTGCGTCCGCATGGATCGCTCGGCTACAAGCCGCCGGCACCCGAGGTCTTCATCCCGGCGTTCGCGTCGGCCGCCCTGCAACCCAAACCAGCGATGCCGCACGCACTGGCCCCCAGGCCGTCATTGCACTAACAATCACATTGGACCCGTCCATGGGGGCCGATCAACGGCGGAAGAGGCGTTCATCGCAGAGCTTGACGCCTTGCTTGATGAGCCGGTGGATACGAACCCCACCGATCCGGCTTCAGACCTTGAGTTTTACGTTGTTCCCGAAATCGTATGGGAGCATCTGCGTAAAAGCACGGTCAAGCCTGTCGCTGTTCCCCAGCCCTCTACCGCAACGGCTCCCGCTAAGCAAAAATCCAGCGGGAAGATTTCCGCAAAACGTGCGCCTAGATCGCGTGCTCGCGACGAGCGAAACGTGCGGAAATGCGAGGCTTTGCGCCGGCGCACTGCCGTCTCGGCATCTTCCCCTTTAGTGAATGATACCACCCACACCCTTTCCCCTCTTAACACACCCGCACACACGAGCCGAAGGGGCGAAGCCCCTTCGTATTCTGCTTCCCATCTTAAGCGCCTAAACGCCAATCTAAACGACAAGCGAAGAATGGCAGCGTGGAAGCTCGCCGGTGAATTATCCCGCATGTACGCAGCCGGTGCAGCAATCGAAGAAGTCGGCGCACTGGCGTTCACACTGAACCTCGCCGGGTGTGTCAAAGCCTATACGGAAGCGCACCCCGATAAGGCGCTCGCCTATCTTGGCGACCGGATCAGGAAGAACCTCGCAGCCGTTTTCGGCCATGAGGTAGGGCATTGCTTCGTTCTTGAAGTTTCCCCGTCCGGGCGTCTGCACGTCCATGGAATGCTGATGATCCCGGAAGGTGAGAAAGCCCGCGCCGTGATCGCTCTACAGAAGGCAGGCGGCACGTGGGCGGGGAAAGGCGCGGTTTATCAGGCTGACGCCCGCCGGCTGTTTGATGCCCGTGGCTGGGCTTCCTATTGCGCCAAAACCCTATCCCGGACGAGGCGGGCGCTAGGCATCAAGAACGTGCTGAGCATGTCCCGGACGGTGCGGCGACTAGCTGAGGACTTCTGGAACGGGATGCGGGCGCAGGAAGCCCTTCAATACGCAAGATAAGTAAGAATTTACTTAGCCTAAGTATCTGAAAAATAACGTATTTTCTTGTTGACGCATGAATCCGCATCGTGCGAGTCTCACCCCATCGAAACACCAATGGAGGATTTTCCATGGATCGCATCAAATACGAGAGCGCCGTCGCCGACCTCGCCACCGAGCTTTCCCAGCTGGTCACTGCCTTCTGCCGCGTGAGGGGGCTTAGCTTCGATCCTGCTAATATGCAGGACTCATTCATCGACCTCGAAGACGTGGCGCGCGAAGCGCTGGTTGTGGGCGCTGGCGTCGAGCCTGATCTACCTGCCTCACCGGCTGGTGGATACCGGATCGGCAGGGCGAACCTCTCCAAGCTTGCGGGCTGAGATTTTGCGTCACTCCCCGAATTTCATCGCGCCATACTTGGTTATCCACCCGGCGCCTCCACTCTAAGATCGTTCAACTATCTGCAATTTAGGATATTTACCCAGCACACAACGGGAATTCAGGATTTCGCGACGTTATCATGCGACGCATAAAACTGTTCTAAATCTAGGATTGCTCGCCTGAACGACCTAGCATCATCCAGTGGCACGTCAATATCCATTACTTCAATCTCGTCATTTCCCTCAAACAACGTGCCAGTAGGGAATTTATCGGTCGCGGCGAGATCTATATAGAGACCGTAATCCATTTTATACACTACGAATCGCTCTCCAGGTCGGTGTGCTGCGCTTCGGTTTCTGTTTAAAATATGCAGCGCCCGCCTATCGAAAAGACGGTCTATGATAGCATCTTTAGTTCCTACTGGGAGCAAGAATGCGCGTGTTCTACGCTTCCCTATCACCTCATCTCGAATCCAATCTAGCATAAGACGATTATCCTGATTGGACTGTATAGTGTTATACTTTTCGGTCTGAAAGAAACTATACGCCGCCGTTCTAATGATGGGCATAGTGATCGCACCACTACTGGCCTTTTGGGCGGCGAGCGAAAGCAGGTGCATTGCGTCACGAGGAACGCCTTCAGTCGCCCGGACAAATTCCGTAAAAACGTTATCTTGCGTAAATGCCGCGGTAATTAGCGTGTCTAAATCAATTCTACTATCTATCTCGGAAGCGACCGATGCGGCGTGATTTTCAATAAATGTTCTGAAGAAATTCTTAGCACGCTCTTCATCATTATCTATTACAAGATAGTCGTCGAGATTTATAGCGGCGTGAATATCCGCACCAAGTTCAAGACCAATGTAACCTTCATTAGGCAAGTCAAGCTTGAAAGTTGACCTATGTTCAATAGCCGCAATTTTAACAGTTATATTGGGAACGCTGAACATTGCTCGCCGAAGGAGGTCGGCCAAATAGGGTTGAATATCAGGGGGAACAGTCGTCCACTCGTCGATAAGGATCCAAAGGCGCCGACGCTCTATAAATGATGCTAGTTCGCGGATTGCGCGTGCGAAATACGAAAAGTCGATCCAACTGGCCTCTTTACCACTATCTGTTTGTCGCTCCGTCTCCGAGCGCTCGTTCGCGCTCTGATTGGCGGCCTTTGCGTTCAAGGATAAGCCGTCAGTTGCGGACAGCGCGCCACTCAAACCCGCCTCAAAGTGCCGAGCGTTCTTAACAGCACTCTCAGAAGTTCGCTCAATTTGGCCATCGATTCGCGTCTCAGTGAAGACATCTACGAACCTGTCCAAGATCGGAGCGGCTGTCGACAAGTCCCAGCCCTTTGCTGGGTCGGTAAATATGTCTAGTAGCTCAGCATGAATAGCAGTGCAAATATCAACAAGAAGTCTTGTTGATCGCTCAGCGAGAGGCAATTCTGTATCGTTATATATTGATCCGTTCGAACCAATATTTTGTGCGTCAATGTATATTGCTAAATGTCCTTCACTATTCTGGACATTTTGAAAATATCGAAGAGCGTGAGTTTTCCCCGTGCCGCGACGACCGTACATTATTTGATTGTTTCGAGAAGACAGAAGGTCCAACAACGGGCCTACCGCGACGAATGTTTCCGCCACCTGCTTTGTAGTAATTCTCTCGGCGCGATTCTCGAACCGCATAAAACAGCGGTTGATCGTTTGGTTGTCCATCGGAGCCCCCTTCCCAATATCGGTATGCTACCTGCATGAGGGTTTGCTACAAGCACTTTTGTGCTCCCCAATCCGATAGGAACCAATGACAAAAGTCGCCGCACAAACGGTGACAAAATTGACACCTAAACAGGTTCTAAGTCGTTGATTTTATTATATATAGTAGTTTCCCTTCCTCTCCGCCATTCCCTTGATTTCCAAGGCTTTCAAATACGTGCCGGGGCTGGATATCAGGCAGCGCATCTAGCGCGATCTCGTCGAACCTTGCAGGAACATACGATCTGGAATCGCCGTCGCGCGTATACCCGGCCGCAGATCAGGGAAGATCGCTCCTTCAGCAAGGAAAGGGCACCGCGCACGGTGCCCCTAATCTCAAGCAACCAATCGATGGCCGGTTACAGGGCCGCATCGACGGCGTTCTGAACCTGTTCGGCGAATACGGGATCGGCTTGTGCTGCCGTCAGAATGGCATTGTACTCCTCGAGGGTGATGCCCTCGGCGCTCTCGATGATGCTGTCCATTTGCTCTTGGGCCTGCATCTGCACGGCGATGCGTTCTTCATCGGTGGCTGCGGCCTGCATCTGTTGTTCGGCTGCCATTCCGATGTCCACCACCTGGATGAACACGGCGGCAAACGCGTCGATCAGGCTTTGGTCAAAGTCCGCAGCCGCAGGCGCCGCCATCTCGGACTCGACCGGAGCCACTGGTTCGGCTTCCTGGGCCACAACCCCGCTGCCTAGAGATGCAAAAATTGCAAAACTGGAGATCAGCGCGGCTGTGGTGTTTCGAACGCTCATGAGCTGTCCTTTTCCGTTCGGAACGCCTCTCGGAGACGAACTCTAATTGATCTGGTCGGATGACCCAGACGCCCGAACCTCGAAGGCGAAGATGACGAGAGTGTGATGAGGGTGCAGGGACGGCACGGTCCAAGCGAGCTTGCCTCGAAGACGCTCCCGACCGCCCCGGTCTCGTGTTTTCTCTCCGAGGGCGGCCGGAACTCTCGGGCCCCATGCAGGAGAAGTGCGCACAATCAGCCTGACAAAGGCGAGAAATCCCCTGCAATTTCCTCCTCATAGAGACGAACCATCCTCGACTTGGGGCGAGATGGTGGCGACCATACACCTCCATCACCGTTACGACTGGCTGGAATCGAAGCGGGTAATGCGATGCGTCGTCCGCAAGTTTCGACGGTACGCTTGCCGTGTGAGCGGCCCGGGGTTCACATCGATTGCGGCCATTCCTGCGAACTTAAGACGATATCGATAGGAGAGACCTCGCATGTCCATTGCACAGAAACTGCGCTTGGCCTGCAGCGCCGGTACCGTGGCTGCAGTCGGCCTGGCCACTGGCTTGGCTCACGCTGCCACTCTCGAAGAAATCCAGGCCAGCGGCACCATTCGCATCGCTGTCGCCAATGAAATCCCCTACGGCTACATCGACCCGATCTCGGGGGAGACCATGGGCGCCGGCCCCGATGTGGCCAAATACATCACCGAGCAACTTGGCATAGAAAACATCGAGTGGATCACCACCGACTTCTCGTCCCTGATACCCGGCTTGCAGGCCGACCGGTTCGATATGGTCGCGGCCGAGATGGCGATCATCCCCACACGCTGCGCCACGGTGATCTATTCCGAACCGAACAGCTCCTATGGCGAGGGCTTGCTGGTGCCTGCCGGCAACCCGCTCGGTCTCTCGGGTTATGAGGATTTTGCCGAGAACGGCGACCTCACGGTGGCGATCATGGCCGGTGCAAACCAACTCGACATGATGCAACAGCTTGGCGTGTCCGAGAGCCAGCTCGTGACGATCTCGTCCAATGCGGACGCCATCTCGACGGTCTCCACGGGCCGCGCCGATGCCTACGCAGCCACGGGCCAGACGGCCAGCGAGCTCGCCGGTCAAAGCAATGCCGTCGAGATCGTGCAGGACTTCCGCGACCCGGTGATCGATGGCGCCGAGCAGCGGTCCTGGGGCGGATTTGTATTCGCCGAGAACAACGAGTCTCTCCGGGACGCCGTGAATGAGGTTTTGGCCGGATACAAGCAGACGGCCGAGTGGGAAGAGACCCTTACCGGCTACGGCTTTACCGATGTCGACATATCGCGCTCCTTTGACCTGACTACCGAAGAGCTCTGCTCCCAGTAAAACGGTCGATCGTCACGAAGACCTTACGGCGGGCCGTCCATAGCCTGCCGTAACCCCGATCGCACTCGCCGACTTTCCGCCCTCAAGGCAAGAAGATCGCCTATGGAATGGTTCGCCTACCTCAACCCGCTCATGGCGGGGGCTTGGGTGACGGTGCAGCTGACCGTTTATTCAACGGTTCTGGGTGCCATGCTCGCCTTTGCATTTGGGCTCGGCAAGCTCGCGCGCAACGCCACGCTGCGAGCCGTCTCGGTCGCCTACATAGAAGTGTTCCGCGGCACATCACTGCTCGTCCAACTGTTCTGGCTCTATTTCGCCCTGCCGGTGTTCGGCCAGATGATCGGCGTGGATCTGCGCCTGCCGCCGGTACTTGCCGGCGTGCTCGCGCTTTCGCTCAATATCGGCGCTTACGGGGCCGAGGTCGTGCGGGGCGCCGTTCAGGCGGTGCGCAAAGACCAGATGGAAGCCGCCAAGGCGCTCAACTTCACGCCGCGCCAGACCCTGTGGCGCATCGCGCTGCCGCAAGCCATTCCCGAGATGATGCCGCCCTTCGGCAACCTAGCGATCCAGAACCTGAAAGACACCGCGCTCGTGTCGCTCATCAGCCTGGGCGATCTTGCCTTTCGGGCCGAGCAATTGCGCAATTTCACCCAGGACTCGACGACGATCTACACGCTGGTCCTGCTCATGTATTTCGGTATGGCCCTGGTGCTGACCGCGCTGATGAAGCTTCTTGAGCGCGTAGTTGGCCGCTGGCGTCCGGCAGTACGCTAGGAGAGCGAGCCATGCTGTTCGGCATAGAGTGGGATACCTCCTCCAACCTCGCCTTCGCGATCTCCATCTTCCCCATATTGATGCTTGGACTGTGGGTCACCGTTCAGGCGACAGTGGTTGGTTTCGCCATCGCCATTGTCCTGGGGCTCGTCCTGGCCGCGCTCAAATCCGCGCCCACCAAGCTGATCTCGTGGCCGGCTTATGCCATCACGGAGTTCATCCGGGACACCCCGTTATTGATCCAGCTCTTCTTTCTCTACTACGTCTTGCCTGAATTCGGGCTTGTCCTGCCCGCTTTTCTCACGGGCGCACTCGCGCTCGGCATCCAGTATTCGGCCTATCTATCCGAAGTTTATCGCGCAGGCATCGAAGCTGTGGCGAAAGGGCAGCACGAAGCGAGCCGCGCGCTCAACCTCGCCGGCGCACGTACCTTCAGCCACATCGTGCTGCCGCAAGCGATACCGCGCATCATTCCGGCGATGGGCAATTATCTCGTTTCGATCATGAAAGACGTGCCCATTCTGTCGGTCGTCACCGTGCTCGAACTGCTCAACGTGGCGACGATCATCGGCGACCGCACGTTCAACTATCTCGTTCCGCTCTCCATGGTCGGGGGCATCTATCTCGCTTTAACGCTCGTCGCCTCGGCGCTGGTGCGCCTCATCGACAAAAATCTGCCCAAGAGAGGGCTGCCGCTGAAATGACAGAGCCCATCATCAAGTTCGACAAGGTCGTCAAAAGCTTCGGCGATCTGACCGTCCTCGACCATCTCGATTTCGCCGTCGCACCTGGCGAGAAGGTGACGATCATCGGCCCATCGGGATCCGGCAAGTCCACGGTGCTGCGCGTTTTGATGACGCTCGAGCCGATTCAGGACGGCTTCGTTTGGGTCGACGGCGAGTTGCTCTGGCACGAACAGGTGAATGGCGAGCTGAAGCCGGCAGGGGAAAAGCACCTGCACGCCATGCGTGAGAAAATGGGCATGGTATTCCAGCAGTTTAACCTGTTTCCGCATATGACCGTGCGCCGTAATCTGACCGAGGCGCCACGCCAGGTTCTGGGGCTGGACAAAGACGCAGCGACCGAGCGGGCCGAGGAGCTGCTCGAGATGGTTGGACTTTCCGATCAAGCCGACAAGTACCCTCATCAGTTATCGGGCGGCCAGCAGCAGCGCGTTGGCATCGCCCGCGCGCTCGCCATGCGGCCCAAGATCATGCTGTTCGACGAACCCACATCAGCCCTAGACCCGGAGCTTGTGGGCGAGGTGCTGAACGTGATCCAAGGCCTCGCAGAGGAACACGATCTCACCATGCTTCTCGTCACCCATGAGATGGAGTTCGCGCGCCACATCTCGGACCGAATCTGCTTTTTCGACGCCGGGCGTATCGTCGAAGAGGGACCGCCCGATCAGCTACTCAACCACCCGCGGGAGGAGCGCACGCAAGCCTTTCTTCAGGCAGTGCGTAAACCGGGCTAAGCCGCGAGGCACCGGGGTTGGGCCGCCGCGGGTGGACCACGGTGGTCGCGGCGGCTACAGTAACGGGAGCAATCCATGCTGGAGACCGGTTCCATCGCCCAGGGTCAGATCAGGCTGGATGACCGTGACATCCGCATCCTCGCCATTCTGCAGCGCGAGGGCCGCATCACCAAGGCAGCCCTAGCCGAACGCGTGCACCTGACGCCCACCCCCTGTTGGGAGCGGCTGAAGCGTCTCGAAGAAGCAGGCGTGATCGAAGGCTATGGGGCGCAGATTTCGCTGCGCGCGCTCGGCCCGCGCCTTACCGTCTTCGTCGAGGTTTTTCTCGAAAGTCATGACAGCGAGGCTGCCACGCACTTCGAGACCGCAATGGCCGATTTCTCCAACATCGTGGGGTGTTGGGGCGTGGGTGGCGGCTTTGATTACCTGCTCAAGGTCGTCTCACGCGACCTGGAGGATTATCGCAACGTCATGGATGCAGTGCTCGAAGCCCACATCGGCGTTACGCGATACAATACCTATGTCGTGACAACTCCGGTCAAGGACGTGCCGGTCCCGGTGGAGCTACTCGCTGGCGCGCTAACCTAGCATCGTATGTCACGCGGGCGCACGACCGAGAGGCCGCGCCGCATGGCTCTGGCGATCCGGCCAGAAGGAGCGCCATGAAGCGCTCCTTCCATTCACGGCTGGAGATCAATCCAGGTACGTGCCCAGGACGTCGACTTCGCCCATCATGTCCTTGCGGAGCGTGGCGTGGATGCCCCAATTCCCGTCCACGACCTGCGTCACGCCGAAGTCGATGGCGACCGACATCAGGGAGTAGGCCTCGTTGTAGGTCAGGCCCATCGGACCCGTCAGGAAGTCCATCATCTTGGAGGCCGCGTCGTACATGGCTTGATCAAGCGAGGAACTCTCATACATGAGCTCCTGCGCCTCTTCGGGGCTCGACCCGAGTTCCTGCAGGTAGTTCGGGAACGAGAAACCGTGGATCACAAACTCGTCCGCGGTTTCAAGAAGCGGATAGGTGAGCCCGGCCAGGATGGTGCCGGAGGTATCGGCCTCTTTATGCAGGATCAGTTGCAGGGTGCCTGTCAGCGATAGCTCGATGGCCGTGCCGGAAAGCTCCGAATCCCCTTGGGCGGCGTGCGGGTCTCCAGCGACAAGAAGCGCGCCCGGCGTGGCGACCGGATAATACATCGTCGCGCCTTTGCCGATGCGCCAATCGTCGACATTGCCGCCGAAATAGGCCGGCGGGCCACTGATCACCCGTTCGCTGTCGTTGGGCGTCACAGCAAGAATTCCGATGTGCGGCCGGATCGGCACCCTGACGCCTTCGAGCACGGTCTCGGTTCGATCTTCGGGATTTCCGCCGACCGGGTAGCTGTAGTCCGCACGCGCCCAGGGGCGCACGCCGGTCGCATCGACCTCATAGATCGTCAGTGCACGGTCGCCGTCTTCGATCTCGGTTGCCACGAGCGGATTGTCGAGGAACCCTCCCCCGGTGGCCACGTTCGCCCCAAAAGCCCGCCCGACGGCATCGGGATGCTGACTGGCACGCGGATAAAGATCGAGGATCCGCACTTCCAGGATATCGCCGGGCTCCGCGCCACAGACGGCGATCGGTCCGGTGAGGATATGTCCGCTGGTGCGTTCAGCAAATATGCTCTCGATGCCTTCGTCGCCGTCCATCATGCGAGGATCCTTGTCCGCATGGTGGGTCGCCATTTCGATGGTAACAAAGTCCCCGCTGTTTACCGTCAGAAGGGGCTCGAGCGAGGGGCTGAAGAAGCCCTGCTGGACCGTGTCGATATTCGCCGGGAGATCGAAGTGCATGGTCTCGCGCGACTCACAGGATGTTTCCTGAGCAATTGCAGCGCCGCTCGCAATCATCGCGAAGCTGGAAGCGGCGGCCGACAGCAGCAGAGCACGGCGACGAGGGAATTCAACTGAGAACATGGCTTGCTCCATCGCTCGGCAATCGATCCCACCCTTGCTGCCGAACGTCGATGAGGTGTGTTTGTCCGTGGGCAAGTTTGAGCACGCACAAACTGTGCCAAGCCGTGCCCTCGGCGTAAGACCGCGTTCCGATAAGGAGTTAGCCCGCATCGTGCGGCGAAGATCATCCGGCGCATTTCGGGTTGCGCCTAGATCGTAGGCATCGTGTGCGCACGTTAGTCAGCAGGAATGCCGCGCGATGCGACGGCCTCGGCCGAGCGGAGCGGCGGATCGCGGAAGCGCCGTTAGCGGGCCGGGCTGCAAGGTGCCAAGCGTCCGACGCCCCTCACCCCGAGCGTTTCGGCTTGCCCTTGTGCTTGCCGGCCAGATCGCGACCCGCTGGCGCGGCTTTGCCGCGGGAGGCTGGTTTTTTTCCCGGCCTCGAATCCTTGCGGGACTTCGGCTTCGTCGGGCGGGTCATGCCGCCCGGATCACCTGCCGGCGCGATGACGATGCCGCGTTCGGTGCGACCCGGCTGGTTGATCTGCTCTGCAAAGCCCGCCGCCTTGTCGGCGGCGATCTCGAAGCGGGTCTGGGTTTCCTCGATCCTGATCGAGCCCACGTCGCGCTTGGTCACGCCGCCGGCCTTGCAGATCATGGGCAGCAGCCATTTCGGGTCGGCGCGTTGCTTGCGGCCGAGCGAGAGCGTGAACCAGACGCCGTTTTCCATGTTCGGGCCACGCGGCTCGCGTTCGTGCTCAACGCGTTTATCGCGCCTGGGCTTTCTCTCCTGCATCTCGGCGACCGGTAGGGGGACGACGTCCTCCGGCACCGGACGGGCCAGAAGCTGCTGGCGCAGGAAGGCCGCGGCGATCCGTTCAGGCGTGACGTTGGCAAGCAGGTCCGCGACGAAGGCCGCCTCCCCTTCGTCCGGCGCCACCGTGGCAAGCGCCGCATCCATGATGTCCCTGCGATAGCGCGCCTCGATCTCGGCGATGCCGGGCGCCGCGCGCACGACCGCCGTCAGCTTCGCCAGCGCCAGCACGCGTTGCGCTGCGCCCCGCCTGTGCTCGGGCACGATGAGCACGCACACGCCCTTGCGGCCGGCGCGCCCGGTCCGCCCCGAACGGTGAAGCAGGGTGGCGGGGTTGCTCGGCACGTCCGCATGGATCACGAGATCGAGGTTCGGCAAATCGATGCCGCGCGCGGCCACGTCGGTCGCAACGCAGACATGCGCCCTGCCGTCGCGCATCGCCTGCAGGGCGTTGGAGCGCTCGGACTGCGCCATTTCGCCCGAGAGCGAGACCACCGAGAAGCCGCGATTGGCGAGCCGGGCCGTGAGGTGACGCACCGCTTCGCGCGTGTGGCAGAACACCAGCGCGCTGGTGCTGTCCGAGGCGAGCAGCGTGTTGATGACCGCGTGCTCGCGCTCGTCGCGCCGCACGAGCATCATCTGGTATTCAATGTCGGCGTGCTGGTCGGTCGATGCGGTCACCGCGACTCGCTGCGCATCGTTCTGAAACGTCTTGGCCAGGTCCGCGATGCCGCGCGGCACGGTTGCCGAGAACATCAGCGTCCGCCGCCCCTCGGGCGCGGCGCCGAGGATGAATTCGAGGTCTTCGCGGAAGCCGAGGTCCAGCATTTCATCGGCCTCGTCGAGCACCACGGCGCGCAGCGCGCCCAGGTCCAGCGCGCCTCTCGTGATGTGATCGCGCAGGCGCCCCGGCGTACCGACGACGAGGTGCGCGCCGCGCTCGAGCGCGCGGCGTTCGGTGCGCATGTCCATGCCCCCGACGCAGGTGGCCGTCCGGATCTGCGCTTCCCCGTAAAGCCAGTCGATTTCGCGCTGGACCTGGATCGCCAGTTCACGCGTCGGCGCGATGATGAGTCCCAGCGGCTGGCTGGCGGCCTCGAACCGCTCCGCGGTTCCAAGCAGCGACGAAGCGATGGCGATGCCGAAGGCCACGGTCTTGCCCGAACCGGTCTGCGCGGAAACCAGAAGGTCGGTCGCCCCCTGCCCTCTGTTCGCCATTTCGAGCTGGACCGGGGTCAGTTGGCGATACCCCTTCGCCTCGAGCGCGGAAGCAAGAGCGGGGTGGATGGAAGCCTGCGGAAATTCCGCGTTGTGCGTGGGAGTCATTCATGCGACCTCTGTGAAGAGGCCGCATAGCACGGTCGCTGTCCGGATACCTAGCGTCTTCGGAGCGATGGGAGTCAGCACCCCTCGTCAGGCGTGCTGGGCAATCACCGATAAAAACTCCGGGCCGTACCGTTCCAGCTTGGCCTCGCCGACACCGGGCACGCGCGCCATCTCGGCGGACGATTGAGGGCGCGCCGCTGCCAGCTCGATCAGCGTCCTATCTTGGAAAATCACATAGGGCGGCACGTTCTGCGCGCGCGCCATCTCCGTGCGCTTGTGCCGCAGCGCCTCGAAGAGGTCGCGATCCGCTTCTGGAACAACGGACTGGGCCGCGCCGCGCCCGACCCTGCTGCGTCTCACCCGCGGGGCTGTTGGCACGCGCAGCATCAGGGTCGGCTTTTCGCGCAGGAAATCACGGCCGGCGGGCGAAATCGACAGGCCGCCATGACCGGCTAGGTCCACGTCGACAAGGCGCAGGGCGATCATCTGGCGCAGGATCGCCCGCCATGTCCGGTTGTCGTGCTCGGTGCCGATGCCGAAGGTCGAGATGCGGTCATGGCCGAACTGAGCGATGCGGTCGTTCTCGACGCCGAGCAGCACGTCCACGATATAGGCCTGCCCGAAGCGCTCGCCGGTGCGGTAGATGCAGGACAGCACCTTTTGCGCGGCGATCGTGCCGTCGAACAGCTTCGGCGGCTCGGCGCAGGTATCGCAATTGCCGCAGGGCTCGCAATGGTCGCCGAAATAGGAGAGCAGCACCTGTCGGCGGCAGCTTGCGGTCTCGGCAAGGCCCAGCAGCGCGTCGAGCTTCTGGCGTTCCATGCGCTTGCGCGTTTCGGGCGCGTCGGATTCCTCGATGAAACGGCTGCGCAGGGCGATGTCTTCGTAGCCGTAGAGCATCAGCGTGTCGGAGGGCAGCCCGTCGCGCCCGGCGCGGCCCGTCTCCTGGTAAAAGGCCTCGATGCTCCCGGGCAGGTCGATATGGGCGACGAACCGCACGTCGGGCTTGTCGATGCCCATGCCGAAGGCGACGGTGGCGACCATCACGACCGCCTCCCCGTGCTGGAAGCGCATCTGGTTGGCCTCGCGCGCGGCCTTGTCCATGCCGGCGTGATAGGCGAGCGCGTCATAGCCCTCGCCGCGCAGCCAGGCGGCGGTTTCCTCGGTCTTGCGCTTGGAGAGGCAATAGACGATGCCGCTCTCGCCCGCGTGACGCTTCAAGAACGCCTTCAGTTGTGCGCGCGGATTGTCCTTTTCCTCGATGGCGTAGCGGATGTTGGGCCGGTCGAAGCCGGCAATGAAGGCATCGGCGTCCGCGATATCGAGATGGGAGAGGATTTCCGCGCGCGTCGGCTCGTCGGCCGTCGCCGTCAGTGCCATGCGCGGCGTTTGGGGGAACTGCCGGACGAGCGCGTCGAGTTGGCGGTAGGACGGGCGGAAGTCATGTCCCCATTGCGACAGGCAATGGGCCTCGTCGATGGCGATCAGGGACAGCCGCGCCCGGCCGAGCCGCTCCAGCACGTCGGCGCGCAGCAGCGTCTCGGGCGCGACGTAGAGCAGATCGAGCGCCCCGGTCTCGACGGCCTCCCACAATGCGCGGCGCTCTTCGAAGGGAAGGTCGGAGTTGAGCGCGGCCGCCTTCACGCCCGCCTGCCGCAAGGCCGCCACCTGATCGGCCATCAGCGCCAGCAGCGGCGAAACGACGAGCCCCATGCCGGGCCGAGCGATGGCGGGGATCTGATAGCAGAGCGACTTGCCGCCGCCCGTGGGCATCAGCACGAAAGCATTGTTGCCGCCGATGACATGCTCGACGATGCGCGCCTGCGGCCCTCTGAACGCATCATAGCCATAGACGGTCTTGAGGATTTCGAGGGCGGTCGCGGTCATCTGCCTTGGCGGAAAGAATCAAGGAAGTACCTTCATAGCAGCTTAGCCCCGACTGCGATCATCGATCGTCGGTCGGTGCCCCGTCCATGAACCGCGCATGGGTGCGGGTCGGTCTACGCACTGGCCCCTCCCGTATCCGAAAGGGCCTTGAGAGCGTCGTGCTGGCTAAGGAAGACTCGTCCCGTGAGGCGGTCGAGGAAATCCGTGCGCTGGAGACGGTCCATGACCGGGCCCTTGATTTCCGAGAGATGGAAGACGATCCCCATGTCCCTGAGCCTCTCGTTGATCGCTTCCAGGCTTTCGAGGGCCGACATGTCGATGGCGTTGACCGCGGGGCACATGAGCACGACGTGCCGGGTCTGCGGGTTTGAGGCGACCTGATTGAGAACCACGTCCTCGAGGAACCGGGCATTGGCGAAATAGAGGCTTTCGTCCACCCTGAGTGAAAGAACTTCGGGGGCGGTCTCCACCGCCGTATGGCGCAGCACGTTGCGAAAGTGCTCGGTGCCCGGAACGCGGCCTACGATGGCGGTATGGGGTTTTGACGTGCGGTAGAGAAAGACGAGGATCGACACCGCAACGCCGAGCGATATGCCCAATTCGACCCCGAAGACCAGGGTCACCGCCAGGGTGATCGCCACTGCGGCGAAATCGGCCTTCGAATAGGTGAAGGTCTTTCTGAGAATCGAGAAATCGACCAGTGCCAGCACCGCGACCACGATAGTCGCGGCAAGCGTCGCCTTGGGCAGCAGCGCCAGAAACGGCGTCAGCGCCAGCGTGGCCACGGCTATGCCGATCGCGGTGAAGATTCCGGCAGCCGGCGTTGCCGCTCCGGCATCGTGATTGACCACCGATCGCGCGAACCCTCCGGTCACCGGATAGCCCGAGCCCAGCCCGGCCATGACGTTGGCGGCGCCCAGCCCCAGAAGCTCCTGATCGGGGTCGATACGCTCGCGTTTCCGCGCCGCCAGCGTCTGGGCCACCGAGATGGATTCAACGAAGCCCACGATCGAGATGATGAAGGCCGGGCCGATCAGGGCGCTGACGAGATCGAGCGAAAGCGCGGGCGCCGATAGCAGCGGAATCCCCGGCGGCACCTGACCCACCAGGGCAACGCCCTTGCCCCCCAAATCGAATGCCGCCGAAGCGGCGATCGCGGCGAGAACCACGATGGCGGGCGCGGCCCGCACCAGAAAGGTGGCGACGCCGCCGGATAGGCCCCAGCCCGTCAGCCGCCGCTTCATGTCGACCCGCACCCAGGCCAGCACCGCCAGCGAAGCGGCGCCGACCGCGAGCGTATAGGGATTGATCGCGTCGAGGCCGGCCCAGAGGGACGCGACCAGTTCCGGCAGGGCGTGACCATGGCTGGCAATGCCCAGCAGCCCGCCGATCTGGCTGGCCGCAATCACGAGGCCCGAGGCGGTGATGAAGCCGGCGATCACCGGGTGCGAAAGAAAATTAGCGACGAAGCCGAGCCGGAACACGCCCATCAGCGCCAGAAGACCGCCCGAAAGCAGCGCCAGCACCATGGCGGTGCTTGCGTAATCGGCCGTGCCTTCCGCGGCAACGCGGCCCACCGCGGTGGCGGTCATCAGGGAGACGACTGCCACCGGCCCCACGGCGAGAGAGGTGGAGGACCCGAAGACCGCATAGCCGACCAGCGGCAGGATGGACGCATAAAGTCCTACTTCGGGCGGCAGGCCCGCCAGCAGCGCATAGGCCAGCGATTGCGGGATGAGCATGATCGTGACGACCACCGCCGCAACCGCGTCGCGACCGAACAGCGCGCCGTTATAGCGCCTGCCCCAATCGAGGATGGGGAGGTATCGCGCGAGCATGGGCCTAGCGGTCGAGTGTAGCGTAGAGGCTGCCGGCCCGCGCGCCGGAACGGCAATAGCCGAGCACGGCGCCCTCCATCTCCTCCATCGCCTCGGCAAAGCGGATGATCTGGCCTTCGCCGAGCGCTCCGGAGACGGGAATATGCGCGATCTTCAGCCCGGCCTGTTCCGCCGCGGCCGCCACTTCGGCGAAATCGGGCTGGCCGGATTCCTCATTATCGGGGCGCGCGCAGACGATGCCGCTGAACCCCAATCGCGCGATTTCAGGAACGTCTGCGGGCGTGATCTGGCTGGTGATCGAGAACCGGTCGTCGATCTTTTTGATATCCATGGTGCTTTCTCCGTACTTTCTCGGATTCAGGCGTTTCGGGTTCTGGTCTGGACGTGGTTTCGCGCCGCGCGCGTGAGCGCGATGCCGCCCACCATCGCGGCAACGAAAATCAGGGCTTCGGGCGAGCCCAGCCCAAGGGCGGGAATCGCGCCTCCGGGGCAGAAGCCGGTGATGCCCCATCCGATGCCGAACAGCGCGGACCCGGCGACGAGCGGACCGTCGATCGCGCGGTTACGGGGCAGATGGAACGTCTCGTCGAGGAGCGGCGCGGGGCGTTTGAGAACCAGGCGATAGCCGATCACGGTGACGAGGAGCGCTGCGCCCATCACGAAGGCGAGCGAGGGGTCCCAGGTGCCCGCGACGTCGAAGAAATTGAGCACCTTGGCGGGGTTGATCATGCCCGAGATCGCGATGCCGGCGCCGAAGACGAGGCCGACCATGCCGGCGAGGATTACCCTCTGCATCATACGCCTCCCAGCACATGACGGATGACGAAGACGGTCAGGACGGTCGCGGACATGAACGTGAGGGTCGCGACGATCGAACGGGGGAAAGCCGCGCGAGCCCGCACACACCGTGACCGGAGGTGCATCCGCCGCCCAATGTGACTCCCACGCCCACCACGAGGCCGCCGACAATCAGGGCGGCCACGGGCATGGGACTGTCGAGGCTCACCGGGTCACCCGACACCAGGCCGATGACGACCGGCGCGGCAATGGCACCGGCCAGGAAGGCGGCGCGCCAGGCCCAGTCGGACGCCAGCGGCGGAATGACGACGGAGAGTATTCCGGTCATGCCGGCGATGCGTCCATGCAGCGCCATGAGCAGGACCGCGGCGGCGCCGATCAGCGCGCCGCCCGTGGCCGAAAGAAAGGGGGTGAATTCGGTCACGGTCTGTCCTGCCTCCGAAGGGGGTTTGCGTTTTCATCGGCCCCGGACCCACAGAACAGCCCGTAGAGCGTCGAGACGACGGCCGCGACCTTGGGATCGGCGAGGCTGTAGAACACCGCCTTGCCCTCCTTGCGCCCTGAAATCATTCCGGCGGCGCGCAGTTCCGCCAATTGCTGGGAAAGGCCGGGCTGGCGAATGCCGAGTAGGTCCTCCAGCTCGCGCACGCTGCGTTCGCCTTCCACCAGCGCGCAGCAGACCAGAAGCCGGTCGCGATTGGCGAGCTTCTTGAGAAAGGCCGACGCTTCATCGACCTTTCCCTTGATGTCGCGTGTTTCGGTGGACAATTCGGTCGTCACCATGCGGCGCCCTCCAGGGCGTTGAGGGGAATCTTGAGATAGCGCCGGCCGTTCGATTCCGGCTCAGGCAGGCGCCCGGCGTTGGTGTTGACCTGCAGGGCGTGCAGGATCAGCTTGGGCATGGGCAGAGTCTTGTCACGCGCCTCGCGCGCGGCGACGAACGCATTCCTGGTCGTCAATTTGGACATGTGGATATTGGTCGCCTTCTGCTCGGCGACGGTCGACTCCCAGCGCGGCTCGCGCCCGTTCGGCTGGTAGTCGTGGCCGGTGAAAATCCGCGTGTGATCGGGCAGAGCGAGGATGGCCTGGATCGAGGCCCAGAGCACCTCGGCGCTGCCACCGGGAAAGTCGGCCCGGGCCGTGCCGCTGTCGGGCATGAAGAGCGTGTCGTGGACGAAGGCCGCGTCGCCGATCACATAGGTGATCGAGGCCAGCGTATGGCCGGGCGAGAGCATCACCCTGGCGTTCAGGTTTCCGATCTTGAACGTCTCACCGTCGGCAAAGAGCTTGTCCCACTGGCGCCCGTCAGTAGGGAAATCGGTCCAGTTGTAGATCTCTTTCCAGAGCTTCTGGACCGCGACGACCCTTTCGCCGATCGCGGTCGGAGCGCCCGTCTTCTCCTTGAGATACTGGGCGGCAGAGAGATGGTCAGCATGGGGATGGGTATCGAGGATCCACTCGACCACGTATCCCCGCTTCCGCACGAAGGCGAGAATCCTGTCCGCCTCGACCGTGCCGGTGGCACCGGACTTCTCGTCATAGTCGAGGACCGGGTCGATGATGGCGCATTTCCCCGTTTCCGGATCGGCCACCACATATTGGATCGAGAAGGTGCGAGGTTCGAAAAAGCCGGTCACTTCGGGCTTGATGGTCATCCGGAGTATCCTTTGACGCTGTATCTCACGGGTTGAATTCTTGCGTACATACGATTGCATAACTTTGCAATCGAAATCTCTAAATTAATTTCCCGCACGTGCAGCGCACGCCTAGAGGGCAGCCCGCCCCACCATCGCTAGGGCTCGCTTCAGGATTAAATCAATAATTCTGCGCTCAACGCGCAATTAAAATCGTTTGTCTGCTTTAGAGCTGCTGCCTAGGTTGGTCTTGCAGCCGGTCATTTCGCGTTGTGCCGGGCTGACCTGGAGGTACACGTGAACAGTTCTGCTCCCGCCGCCGCCCACCCTGAAGCTCACGGGGTGCAACGCTGGCTGTTTTCAACCAACCACAAGGATATCGGCACGCTCTACCTCATCTTCTCAGTCGTCGCCGGGCTGGTGGGCACCGGCCTGTCCCTGGCCATGAGGATGGAGCTGCAATATCCGGGGGTGCAGATCTTCCACAACACCGACCTCTACAACGCCGTCGTCTCGGCGCACGGGCTGGTCATGATCTTCTTCGTGCTGATGCCCGCGCTGATCGGGGGCTTCGGCAACTGGTTCGTGCCGCTCCTCATCGGGGCGCCGGACATGGCGTTTCCGCGCATGAACAATATCTCCTTCTGGCTCCTGGTCGCGGCCTTCTTCCTGTTCCTGATCTCGCTGTTCGTGGAGGGGCCGCTGGGCTCGACCGGCCATAGCGGCGGCTGGACGCTCTATCCGCCCTATTCGACCAGCGGCCAGCCAGGACCGGCGGTCGATTTCGTCCTCCTCGCCGTGCATATCGCGGGGGCGTCCTCGATCCTGGGCGCCATCAACTTCATCACCACAATCTTCAACATGCGGGCTCCGGGCATGACGCTGTTCCGGATGCCGCTCTTCGCCTGGGCCATGCTGGTGACGGCCTTCATGCTGCTGATCTCGCTGCCGGTGCTGGCCGGGGCCATCACCATGCTGCTGACCGATCGGAACTTCGGGACCGCCTTCTTCGCCGTCCAGGACGGCGGCAACCCGATCCTCTACCAGCATCTGTTCTGGTTCTTCGGCCACCCCGAAGTCTACATCATGGTCCTCCCCGCCTTCGGCATCGTCAGCCACGTGGTCTCAACCTTCTCGCGCAAGCCGATCTTCGGGTATCTCGGCATGGTCTACGCGATCATCGCCATCGGGTTCATCGGCTTCATCGTCTGGGCGCACCACATGTTCACGTCCGGCATCGGGCTCAACACGCAGGCCTATTTCATGGCCGCGTCCATGGTGATCGCGGTACCGACGGGCATAAAGATCTTCTCGTGGATCGCGACCATGTGGGGCGGCTCGATCAGTTTCCGCGTGCCCATGCTCTGGGCGATAGGCTTCATCCTGCTCTTCACCATCGGCGGCGTGACCGGGGTGGTGGTGGCCAGCGCCGGCGTCGACCATTACCTGCACGACACCTATTACGTGATCGCGCACTTCCATTACGTGCTGTCGCTGGGTTCGGCCTTCGCCATCTTCGCCGGGTTCTACTACTGGTTCCCCAAGATGAGCGGCTATCTCTACAACGAGACGCTGGCGCAGGTGCAGTTCTGGCTCACCTTCATCGGGGTCAACATCGTCTTTTTCCCGCAGCATTTCCTCGGCCTCGCCGGCATGCCGCGGCGCTATGTGGACTATCCCGACGCGTTCGCCTTCTGGAATCTCGTGTCCTCGCTCGGCGCCTATGTCTCCACCGCCGGTGTCCTGCTCTTCCTCGTCGTTGTCGCCGAAGCGTTCGCGCGCAAACGGCAGGCAGGGGACAATCCCTGGGGCGAAGGCGCCACCACGCTGGAATGGACCCTCTCCTCTCCGCCGCCCGTGCATCAGTTCAGCACCCTCCCCCGCATTACCGAAACGGAGTGAGGAAGGGAGGCCGGCATGTCCGAGATCAGCCCGCTTGAATGGTTCCTGACCCTCGCCTTCGCAGCAGCGGTCGTGCACCTCTATACCGCGATGCTGCACGACTGGCCCGGGCCGGCTTCGGAGGAGCCGCAGGGCACCCAGCCGGAGGGCGTCTCCACGTCCATCCCGGCCGGAGGCCTCGAGGACACGCTGCACTCTATCAGGCGCGCCGGCGGCTATGCCGATCTCGACGCCTTCGTCGCCGGGGCACGGCTCGCCTATGAGCGCATCATCACCGCCTTTGCCGCAGGCGATCTCGGGCCGGTGACGTCCCTGCTTGCCCCCGCGATCCATGAAGCCTTCGCTCAGGCCATCGTGGAGCGGCAAACGCGCGGCGAGACCGAAACCATGACCTTCATCGGCTTCCTCGCGTCCGAGCCGGTCGATGCCGGTTTCGAGGAGGGAACCGCATGGATCGAAATGCGGTTTGTCGCCCAGATGGTCTCCATGACGACCGACCGTACGGGCCAGGTGGTGGCCGGAGACTCGCGCCGGATCGCGGAAATGTCCGAGGCTTGGACCTTCAGCCGCGAAACGCGTTCCCGCGACCCCAATTGGACCCTCATCGCCACCCGCGAGGATGATTGAACCGTGAAAGCCGCACAGCTCTTCCTCAAGCGCGCCTACGAACCTCCCAGCTATACCGACGGCACCCGCGTGCTGGTTGACCGCCTCTGGCCGCGTGGGCTCGAAAAGCACAAGGCCGCGATCGACGTGTGGCTGAAGGACGTGGCGCCCACCACCGAGTTGCGCAAATGGTTCGGCCACGATCCGGAGCGCTGGACCGAGTTTCGCCGCCGCTATCGCGATGAGCTTGCCGGCAACCCGGCGGTCGATGAGCTTCGCGCCGTGATGAAGCAGAGCCCGGTGACGCTCATCTATGCGGCCCGTGACCAGGAGCACAACGAGGCGGTTGTCCTGCGCGACTATCTCACCGGATCGGAAAGCAGCGCGTGAGCGGCTCCGCGCGCCGCGCGCTCTGCGACCTCCTGAGCTGCACGCACCCCATCGTGCTCGCCGGCATGGGCGGCGTCGCCCGGTCCGAACTGGTGGCGGCCGTCACCGCGGCCGGCGGGTTCGGCTTCCTCGGCATGGTGCGCGAGCCGCCATCGCTGATCGCCGCAGAAGTGGAGCGCCTGCGGGCGCGCGGCGTCGAACGCTTCGGGGTCAACATCATCCCGGCGGCAACCGAACCCGCGCTGCTGGAGCAGCAGGTCGAGACCGTCATCGGCCTGCGCGTCCCCGTGGTGACTCTGTTCTGGGATATCGACCGGGATCTCGTCGCCCGGCTGCGGGAGGCCGGCATCATCGTCGTCTACCAGGTGGGTTCGGCGCGGGAGGCCATGGACGCCGAGCGCGCCGGAGCCCAGGTCATCATCGCCCAGGGCCGCGAGGCGGGCGGCCACGTGCGCGGCGATACCCCCCTCAAGGCCCTGCTCCCCTCCGTAACCGCCGCGGTCTCGGTGCCCGTGCTGGCGGCTGGAGGGCTGGCGACCGGCGCCGACATGGTCGCAGTCTCGGCACTGGGCGCCGCGGGCATCGTGCTCGGGACCGCGCTTCTGGGTGCCGAGGAATCCTATGCGCATCTCTATCACAAGCAACGGCTGATCGAGGCCGGGCCGGACGACACGCTGCTGACCGACATCTTCCACATCAACTGGCCGGATGGCGCCCGGGTCCGCGTTTTGTCGACCGCGGCCGCCAGCGGCGCGCTGGGCACCGGAGATGGAGACCGCGTGATCATCGGGGCGGACGATGGCCGCCCGATCTATCTCTTCAGCACAGATTCACCGCTACGCTCCACGAGCGGCGACCTCGGCGCCATGGCGCTCTATGCGGGCACCGGCGTCGGGGCCGTCACCGCGATCAGGCCGGCGGCGGCGATCATCGACGATATCGCAGGCGAAGCGAAGCGGCTGAAAGACGCGGCGCTCATGCCCCGCGCGCGGGATCGTCGCGCACGCTGACCGAAAAGCCCCGGCGCAGGGTCTCGACCAGGCCGCTCTCGAGGTGGCTCGAATAGACCATGTAGACGGAATAGGAGAATTCCGGAGCCGAAGCGACCAGGTGCAGCGCGCCGCTTTCGAGATAAGGGCGCACCGCATTCAACCGGAAATAGCCGGTGCCGCCGACGCGCGTGAGATAGATCAGCGCCAGCGGTCCGTATGACACTGAAACCCCCGGACTGCCCAGCAAGGGAAAGGCCGCGTGCAGGCTGCGCTGGAAGGACGGCCCCCAATCGACATGGACGTAATCCTCGAGATCGCCCAGCGCACCGCCTTGCCCGGTCGTGACCATCACGAGCTTTTCCTCGTGCAGCAGTTCGACGACGGTGGTCGAGCCCTGGGGCGGCGGATCGTAGAGTACGGCAAGATCGAGCGCGCCGTCATGAAGCGCCTCAAGCAGCCGGCTCGGCGTGCCGACCTCGGCGCGCAGCGCGATATCGGGCGCCTCGTGCTTCATCCAGGCCAGCCAATCGACCAGAAGCGGGTTCCACAGGCTGATTTCCGCCCCGACGCTCGCGATGTCGGTGCGTCCCTGCGGCAGCGCCACCTGGCGCCGGGCGCTCTCCCAGGCCTGCACCAGCGTCGTGGCGTGGCGCACGAACCGCTCTCCCGCGGCGGTCAGCCGCGCGCCCGACTTGTTGCGGACGAACAGGCGCCGCCCCAGCGTGTCCTCGAGCGTATGGACGCGGGCGCTGACCGCGGTTTGCGTGACGTTCAGGCGGCCCGCGGCGGCAACGAAACTGCCAGTCTCGACAATTTCCAGGAAGGTCTTCGCCAGCGCGATATCCATCGTCCACATCACATTTTCTGCATTTATCCGACGATATCATGCGCATGCCTGCTGGTGTAGGCGGCACCCGCCCGCATTTGTGATCCGGACCTGGGATCGGCGGGACGAGAAATCGTTTATGATCATGGCGACCGGGCAGGCCGGTTCGCGATCACAGCTATCGCCGGCCTGTCCCGCTCACATGGGAGGAAGGGATGATGAACCTCACACGCTATCTTCTCTGCGGCGCCGCCGTAGCGCTCTTCACCCTGCCCGTGCCGGCGCAATCGGGCCCGTTGGAAGCGGGCGGGGAAAGCCCCTATCTCGACGACCGCAGCACCGCGACCGACGTGATCCACTCGCTCTACAACGCGATCAACCGCGGCGAATATCTTCGGGCCTGGAGCTATTTCCGCGACGAGGCCCAGCCCGATTTCGAAACCTATGCCGAAGGCTTCGCGGATACCGAATCCGTGCGCCTGAGCGTGGGCGAGGAAATGGCCGAAGGGGCCGCCGGCACCACTTACTGGACCGTTCCGGTCGCCATCGAGACGCAGCATGCCGATGGCACGACCCAGGTCTTTGCCGGGTGCTACACGCTGGCCCAGCCCAATCCCGCGATTCAGGCCACGCCGCCCTTTTCCCCCATCACCATTCGGGAGGGCGCGCTGGCCGCTGTCGATGCGCCTCTGGAGGACGCCGTTCCCAACGCCTGTTGAGGCGCCGACGCGAAACCCTTGACATTGAAGCGCGGCGGACTAGCTTGCCCACCCGTGAATAGATCAGCATCGCTGACCCTTGCGCTGTGCCCCAAGGGCTGTCTCGTGACGCGAGCGCAGCCCGTAATTCCAGCAGCCATCGCGTAACCGGTGCGTGTTCCACCAGTTCATCGAGGACCGGCCAAGGCGCCGACAGATAGTGTGCGATCATGTTAGCGCTTGTCGAAAACTCCTCTCCCCTGCCCCCGGTCATGATCGGCGCCGCCGACCATGAACGGCTTATCGCGATCGCAAGGGACCTGGTGGGCCCGTCCGCGCAGGCCATCACCTACCTGCTGTCCGAGATCGGCCGCGCCCGGATCGTCGATCAGGAGCAATTGCCCGACGATGTCGTCCGCGTCGGCTCGACGGTCTCGTTCACGACCCCGGACGGTTTCGACCGCACCTATCAGATCGTGTTCCCGGACCAGGCCGACATCTCGTCGGGCAAGGTGTCCGTCCTCACGCCCATCGGCGCAGCCCTTATCGGGCTGTCCAGAGGCCACGACTTCCCCTGGACCGCGCGCGACGGACGCAAGCTCACGCTGACCGTCGTCAACGTCGTTCAGCCGGGCCGAACCCCCAAAGCATAGCTCCGCGACAGCCGCAGCCCTGCCCGATGGAACGCCGGCGGGCGTCCATCCCCTCACTTCGCCAAAAGAAAGCAGACACCCCTATGAGTGCAACCGATGACATCCTGGGCCCCATCTACGCCGAAGTCCTAAGGCGCAACCCTGGAGAGGCCGAGTTCCACCAGGCAGCCCAGGAAGTTCTCGACAGCCTCGGACGCGTGATTGCCAAACATCCGATCTACGCCGAGGGCGGCCTTCTCGAGCGCCTGTGCGAGCCCGAGCGCCAGATCATCTTCCGCGTGCCGTGGGTCGACGATGCCGGCAATGTCCAGATCAACCGCGGCTTCCGCGTTCAGTTCAATTCCGCGCTCGGGCCCTACAAGGGCGGCCTGCGCTTCCATCCGAGCGTCAATCTCGGCATCGTGAAGTTCCTCGGCTTCGAGCAGGTCTTCAAGAACGCGCTGACCGGCATGCCGATCGGCGGCGGCAAGGGCGGGTCCGACTTCGATCCCAAGGGCCGGTCGGAGATGGAGATCATGCGGTTCTGCCAGTCCTACATGACCGAGCTCTATCGGCACGTGGGTGAATATATCGACGTTCCGGCGGGTGACATCGGCGTGGGCCAGCGCGAGATCGGCTACATGTTCGGCCAGTACAAGCGCATCACCAATCGCTACGAATCCGGCGTGCTGACCGGCAAGGGCCTCTCCTGGGGCGGGTCGCGCGTCCGCAAGGAAGCCACGGGCTACGGCCTAGTCTATTTCGTCTCCGAGATGCTCAAGGCGCGCAACGAGAGCCTCGAAGGCCGGCGCGTCGTCGTTTCCGGCTCCGGCAACGTGGCCATCTACACCGTGGAGAAGATCCAGGAGCTGGGCGGCAAGGTCGTCGCGATGTCGGATTCGAGCGGTTACGTCGTCGACGAGAACGGCATCGACCTCGCCCTCATCAAGGAGATCAAGGAAGTCCGCCGCGCCCGCATCAGCGAATACGCCCAGGCCCGCGGCAACGGGGTGCATTTCTCCTCCAACGGCACGATCTGGAGCGTTCCGTGCGAGATCGCGCTGCCCTCGGCGACTCAGAACGAGCTCACCGGCCATGACGCCAAGATGCTGGTGAAGAACGGCGTCGTCGCCGTGGCGGAAGGCGCCAACATGCCCTGCACGCCCGATGCGGTGCGCGTCTTCGAGGACGCCGGCACCGTGTTCGCCCCGGGCAAGGCGAGCAATGCGGGCGGCGTCGCCACCAGCGCGCTCGAGATGCAGCAGAACGCCTCGCGCGATTCCTGGAGCTTCGAGACCGCCGAGGAACGCCTCGCCGAGATCATGAAGAGCATTCACGATCGCTGCGCGGAGACGGCCGACGAATACGGCCTGCCCGGCAATTATCTCGCCGGCGCGAACATCGCGGGCTTCGTCGCGGTGGCCGATGCGATGACCGCTCTCGGCGTCATCTGATTACGGACGGGCGGCCCGCCTCATGCGGCCGCCCCTCCCCGCCTCGCGCGAACCTCCCCGCGGTGACGCTGCGATGGCCCATTGCAGCATCGTGCTCCTCGATGCAAAATCCCCGGCAGAGGCAATGGGAGGCCCGATGACGCGCAACACCAAGCTCGCCCTTGTTCTGGTTTCCTGCGCCGGCGCCTTCGCGCCCCTGCAGGGCCACGTCGAAATGCTGGAGCGCGAAGGGACCTTCGGCGGACTGGACGTCACCTACCGCGTGGTCCTTCCCGACGATTACGATGCCTCCGCGCACTATCCCGTTGTGCTGCACCTGGTCGGCGGATCGCAGAATCTCGAGATCGTCCAGTCCAGCTTGACGACCGATTGGCAGGCCCTGGCCGAAGAGCAGGGATTGATCGTCGTCAGCCCGGTTTCGCCCAATGGCGACCTGTTCTTCCGCAGCGCCGACGTCATCTTCCCCGATTTCCTCGATTTCCTGATCGCAGAATACCAGCCCGAAGGCGGCCTGCTTCAGGTTACGGGCCATTCCAATGGCGGCCTCAGCGCCTTCCACGTGGCCTCGCTCTATCCCGAGTATTTCATCTCCGTGACCGGCTATCCGGGTCTGCTCAACGACACCTCCCGGATGGAGGCCCTCGCCGGGCTTTGCATTTTCATGCATGTGGGCGATCAGGATCCCGGCTGGCTCGGCGCCATGGAGCAGCAAGCCGCTGATTTCGAGCGGCTGGGCTATGCGGTGGCCTTCACGATCGAACCCGGTCACGTGCACCGGCTCGACACCACGCGCGACAATCTTGCGCAGCGCCTGTTCGACGAACTGGCAATGGCGCGCGAGGGTTGCTAGTCAACCTCGCCGGCCTCCGCGCTGCGCCCCTCCTTCTCATCCTTCGTTCTAACGCAAAGGAATAATCTCCCGTGTCCGCCAATGTCGCCGTTGTCGTCGGCAGCCTCCGCAAGGGCGCCTTCTCCCGTTCCATCGCCCTCGCGCTCAAGGAGCTCGCCGCGCCCCGGCTCTCCCTCGATATCGTGGAGATCGGCGACCTGCCGCTCTACAATCCCGACCTCGAGACCGACACGCCGCCCACCGCATGGACCCGCTTCCGCGACGATGTCCGCGAGGCGGATGCGGTGCTTTTCGTGACGCCGGAATATAACCGCTCCATCCCCGGGGCCCTGAAGAACGCCATCGACGTGGGCTCGCGTCCGGTCGCCCAGAGCGCCTGGCGCGGCAAGCCCGCCGCCATCGTCAGCGTTGCGCCCGGCATGCTGGGGGCATTCGGCGCCAACCATCAGTTGCGTCAGGCGCTGGTCTTTTCCAACATGCCCGTGCTGCAGCAGCCCGAAGCGTATATCTCCAAGGTCGGTGACCTGCTCGATGCCGAAGGCCGGGTCACCAACGAGGGCACGAGGGAATTCCTCACCACCTTCGCCAATGCCTTTGCCGATTGGATAGAGCGCACGACGCCGCGCTGAACCCCGCCCCCTATAGGGCGAAGATATCCGCGTCCGTATCGGCTTCGTCGGCGAGGTAGGAGCGGATCAACTCGGCGGCAATGCGCGAGAAGGTGATGCCATTGCCGCCATAGCCCATGAGCGCCAGCACGCGCGGCTTGCCGGGCAGCGGGCCGATCAGCGGCAGGCCGGTGGCCGTGGCCCCGAAGCTGCCGGCCCAGGCGAATTCGGGTTCCGGATCGATCCCGGGCAGGAGCTTGCCGAGCTTACGCGCGATGCGATCGGTCTTGGCGCCGAGCAGCGCGTCCCGCCTCGCCTCGTCCGCAAAGTCCTCGTCCTCTCCGCCGCAGATGATGCGGCCGTCATGGGTGGTGCGCAGGTAGAGATAGGGGTCCGACGCCTCCCAGATCAGCGCCTCCCCCGGCCAGAGCGCCTCCTTCTTTTGCCGCTTCGTGGCAATGGCCCAGGTCGAGATGATCTGGTGGCGCCGGTCCTGCGCGGTCTCCAGCAATTCATACCCGGTCGCCAGCACCACATGCCTTGCGGTGATCGTATGGCCCGAGCGCGTCTCGACCCGCACCGCGTCGCGCCGGGTTTCGAGGTTTATCGCCTCCTCCGGAACGTAGCACGCCGCGCCCCGCGCCATCGCATGGCTCAGCAGACCCGCGGTCAGCTTGACCGGATCGAGGCCGAGATTGCCGTGCGAGAGAATGGCGCCGGCGCGGTCGATGCCAAAGCCGTCCGAAAGCTCGGATGCCGTGAGATAGCGCGCGGACAATCCGGCCCCGGCTCTCGCATCCGCCTCGGCGCGCAGCGCGCTTCCGGTCAGCGTATTGCCGGCGAGGTAGAGCGTGGGGCGCACCGTCATATGGCATCTGATATCGAGCTCGCCGATCCGGTCGGCGAGATTGGTCACCGCGAGGCGCGCGCGGCGCCAGGCCCGGGTGGCTTTGTCCGCTCCGATCTTGCGGCGCAACTCCATGAGCGGCACGTCGATCTCGAACTGCACCAGGGCGGTAGTCGCAGGGGTCGAGCCCTTGGACGCGCCGCGGCGGTCGATCATCACGACCTTGTACCCCGCCTCGGTGAGCAGATCCGCAGTCATGGCGCCGGAAATACCCATGCCGACGATGAGCACGTCGGCACTGACATCGCGGTCGAGCTTTTCGCCTTTGATCGCGGCGGTGCGGTAGGAAAGCCAGACCGGCTTCCCGGTCCTCAGATCCAGCTTGCGCATGGATGACGCGGCGCCCGCGTCAATTCCGCACGATCTGCGAGGCAGGGGGATCGGCTTCCAGACGCTCCAGCGCTTCCCCCACCCGGCGCGCGATCTCGAGGTCGAAGGGATGGTCGGGGCTCGTCATCTCGTATTCGCGCAGTGCCTCGGGCGCAACGCCCGCCTCGGCGGCGAAGGTATCGAGATCGAGCCCAAGCGAAAGACGCCGGTTATGGTCGCCCTTGGGCTCGCGCAGGACCGGGTTTGTCGGGATGGTCATGACGTCCTCCTGTGATGTTCGCCATGAACAACTGGAAAGCACCGAACGGCGTTCCCGCGCCGGCGTCACCGAAGCGTCAGCTTGGTCTGGCAGAATGGGGCATGGCACTCAGGCGGCGCGACATTCTTCTGGCTCTGGCGTTTGCGCCCCTCTCCGGCCTCTCGGCAGAGGAGAGCCCGATAGACCTCGCAGCCATCCCGGTCCAATCGGCAGCGGGGGAAATCCTGCTTTCCGATCTCGCCGGCGCGGCGCCTGCGATCGTCCACTTCTGGGCGACGTGGTGCGCCCCGTGCCGCGCGGAACTGCCCGAGCTGGAGGCCTTCGCCGCGCGGCTCGACGCGCTCGGGCTGCGCGACCGGTTGATCGTCGTTTCGGTGGATCGCTTCGACTTTTCGCGGGTGGCGGACTTTTTGCGCGCCGATCTCGGCCTAAGGCTCGAAACCGTGCAGGATGCCAACGGCGCCGTGGGCCCGGCCTTCGCCCTTTTCGGCTATCCGAGCACCGTGTTGCTCGATGCCGGGCACCGGGTCGTCGCACGCTATCCCGGCGCCATCGCCTGGACCGACCCGGAAATGGCGGACCGGCTCATTGCGCATGTGCAAGGCGCCGGCACGCGCTTAAATCAGTGATTATGCCCGGCGTGGCTGTGCTGGGTCGCGGTGGCGCTTTCGATTTCGACCACGATTTCGAGATGGCCGGTATCGAATTCGATCTCCATCTCGAAATGCTCGCCCTGCACCAGGGGCCGGGTCAGCCCGGCCAGTTCCAGCGCCAGCCCGTTGGGCGCCAGCACGATCTCGCGGCCCGCGGGGATCGGCATTTCGGGCAGCGCCACGTAAGCGGATTCGCCGCCCACGAGCTGGAAGCCGACCAGCGTCACGGTCGCGGCGATCTCCGCCTCCCCGCCCCGCAGCGTCACCGCGTCCTCGCCGGTATTCTCCAACGCGACAAAGACCTGCGCCGTGCTGCTTGAGGTCGCCCGCGCCCAGGCGTGGATGGCGCGCAGCCCGTCCAGCTCGGCGACGTGCTCGTCATGGTACTCTTCGGCGTGCTCGCCGTGGTCGTCTTCGTGCTCCTGGGCGAAAGCGGGCGTCGCCAGCAGCAGCAAGGCGATGAGGGTAGCGCGGATCATGGTCGGCTCCGTGTGATGTTATACTTTAACCGCGCAAATCTGTAACCACGGGCCGTGACAGCGCGATGAAGGCCGGCAGCAGCGCCAGCAGCACGGTGAAGCTCACGAAGGCCGCGACCAGATGGAATTCTGGCCAGCCCAGCGTTGCGGTCACCAGGATGTCGGTCTGCTCGGTCACCACGCGCGAGATGATCGTCGCCGCGCCGACGCCGACCAGCACGCCCAGCCCCGCCCCGACGAAGATCAGCGTCGCGGCGTAGGACCAGACCACGGAAAAGACGAACCGGCGCGGCGCGCCCAGCGCGCGCAGGAGCGCCAGCCGCCGCGCGAACAGCCGCGTCAGGATCACGAGCCCGGTCAGAACCCCGGCGGTGACGAGTATCTGGGTCACCACCGCCATGACGCTCATCACCTGGCGCACGTCGCCCAGCAGTCCGTGCAGGCTGGCCAGCACAGCGCCGGGGAAAAAGGCCATGGTCTGGTCGGTGGTGAACTGGCTGCGTAGGGCATAATTGGCCCAAAGCTCCTCGGCCCGCAACAGCACCGCCGGGGTACCGGGAAAATAGTCCGCGTCGAAGGGCGGGCCGATCTGTTCGATGCGCTCGGGCGCGTGGCCGGTCGCCAGACCGTGCACGGCCCATACGCCCTCGACCGGCACCAGGATGGCGCGATCCCAGGGGCTGCCGGTGGGCTCCATGACGCCCACCACGGTGTAGTTTGCACCGGCATGGGCGTCGTGCTCGGCCGCGTCGCCCACGCCGTGCGCCGGCGTGAAGCTCTCCCCGATGGCGAGCGAAACCCGCGCGCCGATCACCGCCTCGTCCGGATCCTCGAACAGGCGGCCGTCGCCGAGGGTTTCGGTCAGATGCATCACGAACGCGCCGGTGGTGCCCACGACCGGCGAGGCATCGTAGCTGTCGCCGAAGGCGATTGGCGCAGCCAGGGCGACATTGTCGGCATTGGCTATCGCATTATAGGTCTCGCCCGAGAGCAGCGGCACGTCCGAGGGCTGCAGGTAGACCGCGGCGAACAGCATGGTGATCTCGCTGCCCGGCGCGGAGACGATCAGGTCGAACTTGTCGGCCGCCCGCGCCGTGCCCTGGCGCAGCCCGCGCTCCTGGGCGATGAGCCCTACCCCGATCCCCACCGAAACCGCGATCAGCAGCACGAACAGCAGGTTGGTCCAGCGGAAGCGCCAGAGCATGGCCTTGACCAGCGCGAAGGGCCGGAAGCCGAACAGCACCAGCACCCCGGCCAGGAGAGCGGGCAGCAGCAGGACGACGAAGACGACGATGTCCTGCGCGAGGACCGGAAGCGGCTCGACCAGCCGGAACAGAGGATCAAGCACGGCGGCTCCCATCGGATGCAATGCGGCCGTCCACGATTTCAATCACACGGTCCACGCGCTCATGCACGGCGGGGTCGTGGCTGACCGCGATCAGGGTCTTGCCCTCCTCGCGCACCAGCGCCACGAGATCGGTGATCAGGGCATCGGCCGTGGCGCGGTCGAGGCTGGCCGTGGGCTCGTCGGCCAGCAGCACCGCGGGGTCGGCCGCAAGCGCCCGGGCGATCGCCACCCGCTGGCGCTCGCCACCCGAAAAGCTCTCGACCGTCCGGGCGCCGTGGCGGATGCCCAGCCGGTCCAGCGCCGCCCCGGCGCGGCGGGCGATTTCCGCCTGCCTTCTGGACGTGTCGTAGGCTCCGGCAAGGCTGGCATTGGCCAGCGCCGAGAGTTCCTCGAACAATAGGAAATCCTGGAACACCAGGCCGATGGACCGGCGCCGGAACGCCGCCCGCCCTTCGGACGGCAGCGCCAGCAGGTCCTCGTCCCCCCAGCGCACCGTGCCGCTGGCATTGTCCGCGAGGCCGGCGCAGGTCAAGAGGAACGTCGATTTTCCCGCGCCGGACGGCCCCCGCACCGCCACGCAGCTTCCCGCTGGGATCGCGAGGGACGGAATGGAGAGCAATACGCGCCGGGAGGCCGCCCTCACCTCCAGGTTCGAGATATCGAGGGCAAGTCCCATGGGTCAGGCGCGTTCCTGCACCGCGTCGAGCAGCCGGACGCGGCTCACGAAGCCGAGCTCGGGATCGGTATAGGTGCCGAGCTCCAGCGTGCCGCGCGTCACGATCTTCACGTTGAACGGAATGACGTCGACGATGCGCTGGGCATAGACCGCGAGGATGTTGTCCGGCCATTCGACTTCGGACGAGCAAAACGGGCAGACCGCCATCGGCGTATTGGTCAGGACGTAGAAATTGGATTCCGCCTTGAGCGGGGGCGCCATGAAGCCCTCGATCGCCACCCGCACGCCCTCGTTTTCGAGAGCAAAGGACGTGAAGCTCATGTCGTTGTTATAGAGCTCGCGCAGGCGGACCTGCGGTTCGGCGGCAAAGGCCGGGCGGGCGAGCATCGGGGCGGCGAGTGCGGAGCCGGCCGCGGCGGCGAGGAAGTTGCGTCTGTTCATGTCGGTTGCTCCTCTTGGTTCGGCGACCAATCCTAGCAGGGCGCCTCTGGCGCGGTGTGACAGTCAGATGAAAAGGGCCCGGGATGGCGGGCCCTTTCCGGAATTGTGATCGACGGCTTATTCGGCCGAGCCGAGGGCGGCGTGCTGCATCACGTGGAAGATGACCTGCTGGTCCATCGTGCCGCCAAAGAGGTGCGACCAGGGACCGGTCGCCCAGAGCGCCACGTCGACGCCCGAGTGGCTTTCCGAGCTCATCGGCAGCAGGGCCTGCTGGATGTAGTCCGGATCCTGGGCTTCTTCCTGGGTCACTTCCGGACGCGCGCCGGAGAACGTGCCGTCTTCCTGCTCGATCAGGACCGAGCCGGGGCCGTTGGCATAGGTCACGACCGTATAGGGCAGGCCGTCGGAGGCTAGTTCGAGCTCGTCGGTATGCTCGACCGTCTCCTCCGAGATACCGTAGCAAAGGCCGGTGACCGGGGTGCCGCGGCCGCAATAGCCGTTGAAGCTGATCACGTGCTCATGGTCGGCGGTCACGATGATGAGGGTGTCTTCGAGATCGACCATTTCGAGGGCCGCCCGGATGGATTCGGCGAACTCGACGCCGTCGGTGAAGGCGCGGTAGGCGTTGCCGGCGTGGTTGCCGTGGTCCACGCGGCCGGCCTCGACCATCAGGTAGAAGCCTTCCTCGTTGGTCTGGAGCGCTTCGATGGCCGCGACGGTCATCTCGGAGAGCGAAGGCACGCCCTCGGGACGGTCATGCTCATAGGGCATGTCCGAATTGGCGAAGAGGCCGATGATGGGCTGGCTGCGGTCGGCCGCGGCGAGGCTCTCGGAATCATACACGTACTGGACGCCGAACTCTTCGGCGCGCTCGATCAGGTTGACGCCGTCGGCGCGGACGCCCGTGCCGGCTTCGAGTTCCAGGCCCTCGGGCGCGAAGTCGCGGGCGCCGCCCGTGAGCGCAACGTCGATGACGCCGGCCTCGAACTGGTCGACGAGCTGGGTGGCGATGTCCACGCAGCCTTCGGGCGCGCTGTTGAACCAGTTGCGGTTGGCCGTGCGGGCATAGACCGCGGCCGGGGTGGCGTGGGCGGCCGAGGTGCTGGTCACGATGCCCACCGAGCGGCCGGCATCGGACATGATCTCGGAGAACAGACGCAGCGGGACTTCGCTCGAGCAATCGTCGAAGACCGCGGTCTCATCGAGGTTGATGGTGTTGAAGATCTGGCGCGTGCCGGTGTTCATCGCGCCGGCGGTCGGGGCGGAGTCCGGGGTCTGGGCGTTGATGTTGAAGGTCTTCATCAGCGCCGAATGCGGGAAAAGGTCGTGCGGCAGGTTGTGCTCCTCGCCCAGGAGGCCCATCTGCTGGCCCTCGAAGAGGCGGATGCCGTAATTGGTGCCCAGGCCCATGCCGTCGGCGACGAACAGGATCACGTTGCGGGCCTGATTGGTGTTGGGCTCGAGCGCAAGCCGCTCGGCGAGCGCGTCCTGCGCGACGGTGAAATATTCGCTGCTGGACTGCGGAAGGTCCTGCGCAATGGCGGTGGTCGCGAAAAGCGCGACCGTGAGCGATACGATCGCCGTGGTCTTATGCATGTCTGCCTCCATCTTGGGGAATGTCCCAGGCGGCGGCACGCTATCGGCGCTATGTGACAGCCCCGTCTAACGACGATGACAGTTCAATGTCGGGGGAAAACGCCGCACCGGAGGCAATTCCGGCGCGGCCCAAGCTCTCTATACGGCGGTGACCACGGGCCCTTCGAGGGGCGTCAGGACCGGGTCCACCGGCGGCTCGGCGGACGGCATCTGGCGCAGCAGATCCAGGATCTCGCCGTCGCGGATGCCGCGGATCGTCAGGTGGTCGGCCTCGTTCACCGCGAGGAAGGTTCCGCGCGGCGCGGAATCGAACAGGCGCTGTCCGAGCGAGAACGGCACGATCCGGTCGCGCACCCCATGGGTCACGATGATAGTCTGCGCCTGGGATTCGGTGATGCGCTGAACCGAGGGGAATCGGTCCTGCATCAGGAAGCCCGGAAGATAGGGCATGGTCGCCGCCACCACGTCGGGCAGCGAGCTGAACGGGGCTTCGAGCACCAGCGCAAGGCTGGGGTGCCGCGCCGACATGGCGACCGCCACGCCCGTGCCCAGCGAGTGCCCGTGCAGCACGATGGGATTCAGCGGCGCGCGCTCGGCCACGAAGGCCAGCGCCGCCTCGCCGTCGAGCAGCAGCCCGGCTTCGGTGGGCGTGCCGGTCGACCCCGGATAGCCGCGATAGGCGAAGCTCAGCACGCCATAGCCCGCATCCGACCAGGGGGCCGAGCCGAAGCGCACCGCAAGCGGCTCGGGCAGGCTGCCATTGCCGTGGAAGGTCACCACCACCGGGGCCAAGCCCACCGGCGGCTTCCAATAGGCCTTGAGCTGTTCACCGTCGGCGGTTTCCAGCGTGATATGCTCGAAATCGCCGCCCACCATCGAGAGGAAGGGCGCAGCGTTGAGGAAATGGCGCGGAAAGACGATCTCGCGCTGCACCGCGTAAACGCCGCCAATGAACACTGCGTACCCGCCAACGGCGAGCAGCAGGAGCTTGGCGATTCGGGGAAGGACGTCCACAAGCGTCACGAGAACCCTCCAATAGACAAGGACCTGGAGCTTTCGCCTCACACCGGGCGAGGGGAAAGCTCCAGGCCATCGAGGAGCAGTCCTCATAGCGCTTAGAATTATGTAATTGTCACGGTTTCGCAATGGGTTCACTTACGATTAGCGTAAATGTGAACCGATTGCGTCCCGGAAGGGGCCTGCGCGGGCGTCAGCGCGCCCGCTGGCCGAATAGAACGCTCTGGGCATCCTTGTCGCTGGCGAGGTCGAGCTTCTGCTCTTCGGGCAGGCTCACCGCGAGGCCGCGCGCCACGGCCGGCCGCGCCTGGAGGCGTTCCTGCCAGGCCGCGATATTGGGGAATTCCGCAAGGTCGATGCCCTGGCGCTCCCAACCCAGCGACCAGGAGAGAGTCGCCATGTCGGCGATCGAATACGCGTCCGCGATATAGTCGCGGCCTTCGAGCTGCCGGTTGAGCACGCCGTAGAGCCGGTGCGTCTCGTTGCGGTAGCGGTCGATGGCATATTGAATCTTTTCAGAGGCATAGATCGCGAAGTGATGGTTCTGCCCGAGCATAGGGCCGAACCCGCCCATCTGCCAGAACAGCCACTCGTCCACCTTCACCCGGGCGCGGGTTTCGGTGGGATAGAAGCGGCCGAACTTCTCGGCGAGATATTTGAGGATGGCGCCGGATTCGAAGACCGAGATCGGCGCGCCGTCCGGCCCTTCCGGATCGACGATGGCCGGGATCTTGTTGTTGGGCGAAATGGCGAGGAATTCGGACGTGAACTGGTCACCCTTGCCGATATGGACCCCGTGCACCTCATAGGGCACGCCCAGCTCCTCGAGCATGATCGAAGCCTTGTGGCCGTTCGGGGTGGGGAAATAATAGAGCGCGATGGGCTGGGTCTGCGTGCTCATCGACAGGCTCCCTTTCTGATGTTGCTGCCGAGTCCGGCGCTGCACATCATCGGCAAAAGCCGATGATGTGCAAGCCCGATCAGCCGACGGTTTCCAGCACCATGTGCGGAACCCCGTCGCTGGTCTTGGCCGGCGAGACCCCATCGCGGTCCACCGTTGCGTCCACGCGCTGGCGGAAGGCCGAAAAGCTCTCGAACGCAACCACGTCGACGGGCTCGTCGAACTGGATGGTGAGCCGGGTGAAGTCCCCTGCCCCGAGCGCGGACACGCCGATGATGGTGCCGGTAAAGGGCTGCTTGAGGTAGCGGCCGCTCACGCGCTCTCCGATGGCGTAGCGCGGACGCCGGGTCACGGGCAGCACGCCGCTCGCGGTGTTCCAGTCGCGGAACCCGTGAAAGCGCGCAACCATTTCCAGCGCTTCGCTATGGCTGACGGGATGGCCCGCCTCGGCCTGGTCTTCGCGCCACTGGCGCGCCTCGGCCTTGAGGTCGGACGTGGTGAGGGATGATGCAGGTTTGCGCATCGTCATGTCTCCACGGCGGATTTATCTGTCATGGGAGTCCGCATTGCCATGCACCGCCTGAGAGAGTGACGATCATGCTTTGGCGCGATCCGATCCGGATCGTGGAAGACTTCACCCCGGACCTTTCGGGTCCCGCGGACGGCCGGCGCTTCAACCGAGGCCTGAGATAGGCGCGCCGGCGGCCGTCGTCAAGACCCGTCCTATTCGGCCGGCGCCTCCAGCGCAGGCATGCCGGTCAGCGCCTGGGCCGCGCACTGGTTGGTGAGGTCGACGAGGGCGTCGTTGTCGTCCTCCGTCCGGACGGAGCCAGGATCGAGCAGCGGCCAGAGCTGGTCGGCCTCGATGCGGTCGAGGCTGCACTGGCAATAGGTCGTGCAATACGCCGCCTGCCCGCCGGCCGAGTCTTCGCAGCTCGCGACGCAACTGCCGTAGAACTGGGCGTTGCGGGCCTCGATCTCCGGCTCGAGCCACATCGCCATGGGCATCAGGATGCCGAGCAGCACGGGCTGATGGACGAGGTAGATGACGAGGCTCCAGCGCCCCATCCAGGCGAGGGCCCGGCTCAGCGGATCAGCGGGCGCGACGCGCGCGATCCGATCCATGATCCCGGTCCGCTGCGCCAGCCGCGTGCCGGCGATCCCGAACAGCACGCCCCCGAACCAGGGCACCACCGGCACCAGGTCCTCGGTATAGGGCGCGGTCTGCCAGAGCCCGATCCAGCTCAGCGCCTTGGCGTCGAACACGGTGCTCGTGAACAGCGTGGGCAGGATCAGCAGCACGAGGCCGAGCACGGCGTTGAGCCAGATCGGCAGCCGCAGGAAGGCGAGCCCGAACAGGCTGAACAGCGCGATGGCGTGCAGGATGCCGAAATAGACGAAGCTCTCGGGGAAGGCAAAATAGGTGCCGATCGTCACCAGCAGCGCGCCGCCCGCGATCAGCCCGAAGCGCCGCCAGAAGCTGCGCCATTTGATCCCCGCGCCATGGCCGAGCACCAGGCCGGTCCCCACGAGGAACAGGAAGGTGGAGAGGATCGTGCGCTGGAAGGCGATCCAGCCCGGATCGAAGGCGATGGGCACCTGGATGAACTGGAGAAACCACAGGTCCCAGGCCGCGTGATAGACGATCATCGCGATGATCGCGATGCCGCGCACGATGTCGATCAGGGCATAGCGCGGCCGATGCGCCCTCGCCCCGCCCGTGTCCAGCGAGGCGCTCACGACGTGCGCGTTCCGTTGAGCGCGGTATGGAGGGAATCGAAGCGGTTCATGAAGCCGGGCTTGGGTGATGAATCGGGCGAAAGTCTATCCGCCAGGCTGGGCTCTGTCAGCCGGCTCACCCATTGAATCGGCCCGCGGGGTCTCCTCCAGCAACGATTCAACGCCTTCACGCCCTGAATCACAAGGCGGGAGAAGCGATTCCGCTTCCCCCGCCAAGCAGTTGATACCGAATCGCTTTCCCTATTCGGCGGCCACGGGGCGCGCCTCGTCCGGCTGGGCCCGAGCGGACCGATCGAAGCTGTCGGCCAGCGGGATTTCCTTGAGCATCAAGCCCGTCACGAAGGCGATCCCCGCCGCTGCCGCGGCGACCCAGAACACCGGGTGCAGCGCATAGGCATAGGCGAAGAGAATCGGCTCCTGGATTTCCGGCGGCAGCGCCGCGACCGTATTCACCGTGATCTGGGCCGGCATGCTTCCGCCCGCCGGGAGATGCGCCGCCAGTTCGGCCGCCAGCCGGTTGGCGAAGATCGCGCCGAACACCGAGACGCCGATGGAGCCGCCGATCTGGCGGAACATGTTGGCGCTCGCCGTACCCACACCCAGCACCGCGCGCGGCACAGCGTTCTGGATCGCGGTCACGCCCACGCTCATCACCGGGCCGATGCCCACGCCGGCCAGGAACATGTAGAACGAGATCACCCAGATATTGGTGTGCGGCGTGATCGTCCCCAGGAGCAGCATGGCGACACCGAGGATCAGGCTCGAGAGGATCGGCAGCAGCTTGTAGCGGCCCCAGCGGCTCATGATCCACCCGGCGAGCGCCGAGGACCCGATCAAACCGCCCATCATCGGAATGAGCCGCAGCCCCGCCTCGGTCGGCGAAACGTGCATCACCATCTGCAGGAACAGCGGCAGGAAGGTGATGGAGCCGAACATGGCCATGCCGATCAGGAAGCCGACGATATTGGAGACGAGGAACGCGTTGTTGCGGAACAGCGAGAGCGGCAGGATGGGCTCCTGCGCCCGCCCCTCGGCCACGATGAAGCCCACGAGCCCCAGCACGGCGAGCACGAGCAGCCCGATGCCGGGAATGGAGAACCACTCGATCACCGTCCCGCCCAGCGAAGTGTAGAGCACGATCGCCGAGAGCAGCAGCGCCAGCGTCGCGGCGCCCGCGTAATCCACCGCGCGGCTGACCTTCTTTTGCGGCGTATGCAGCGCGAAGGTGATGACGATGAAGGAGAGAATGCCGATCGGCAGGTTGACCAGGAACAGCCAGTGCCAGGACAGTTGCTCAACGAGGAAGCCGCCGATCAGCGGCCCCACCACGGTCGAGAAGCCGAAGACGCCGCCCAGCCAGCCCTGGATGGCGCCGCGCTGGCGCGGCGGCACGAGGTCGCCCACCGCGGCCATGGGCACGACGATCAGGCCGCCGGCGCCCAGTCCCTGGATGACGCGGGCCGCCACAAGCATGGTCATCGAGTTGGAGATCGCCGCGAGGCCAGACCCGACGAGGAAAATGACGATGCCGACCTGCAGCACGATCTTGCGGCCGAACATGTCGCCCAGCTTGCCGTAGATCGGCGTTACGACGGTCGCGGCGAGAAGATAGGATGTGATCGCCCAGGAAAGCTGATCCAGCCCGCCCAGGTCGCCCACGATGACGGGCAGCGCCGTCGTGACGATGGTCTGGCCCAGCGAGGCCAGAAGCAGCGCCGTGGCGACGGCGCCCAGCACCAGGGGAAGATTGGCAGGCGGATTGACTTCGGACGCTTGCGGTTGAGACACGGTTGACTCCAGGGATGCGGTCACGGCGTAAGGGCGCGCGAAGACGCTGCGCAAACGGCCGGAATGACGAAGAGGTTGCTTTATCTGCGCTCAGCAGATATATGTCAATAGCACATATATGCAAGGATCATAAGATTGTGACCGATCATGACATGCTTCAAACGCTGCTGAACGAGGCCGGCATTCGCGACGACGCGATTGCCGCGGTCATGCGCGTGGACGCGGTCATGCAGCAATGGCGCCGCAAGACCGCCAAGCGCGAATTGAGTCACCGCGCGGTGGCGAGCCTCGGGCTGGATCTCGAACTGGCGCAACTCGACGTGCTGTTCGCCATCGCGGCGCCCGCGCACGAATTCGGCGGCGCCTCGGGCGAGACCATGGTGGGCACGGTGGCCGACCGGCTGGGCATCGACCCCTCCCGCGCCAGCCGGATCGTGGCGGATATGGTGGCCGCCGGTTACGCCCGCCGCTCGGTCTCCCAGGCCGATGCACGCCGCACCGTGCTGGAGCTCACGCCCCTGGGCGAGGCCGTGGTCGATGCGGTCCAGGCCTATAAGTGGCTGTTCCTCGGCGATTTCTTCTCGGGATGGAGTGCCGAGGACGTGGCGCGCTTCGTGCCGCTGATCGAGCGCTTCACCGACTGGACCGATACCGCGCGCGACGACGCCCGCTTCGCTTCCGAGATCGGCCGGCTGGCCGAGCGCATTGCAGCTGCGCGCGAAGAGTCCGAGCCGGTTCCGGCGTGATGCGCCCCTGAAAGCGAAAAGGCCGCCCCTTGCGGAGCGGCCTCGTCTGGATCGAACCAGGCTATGGATTAGCCGACGATCTCGTCATCGGAAAAGAAGAATTTGATCTCTTCGGCGGCGGTTTCCGGCGCGTCCGAGCCGTGCACCGAATTCTCGCCGATCGAGAGGGCGAATTCCTTGCGGATCGTGCCCGGGGCCGCGTCAGCCGGGTTGGTGGCGCCCATCACTTCGCGGTTCTTGGCCACGGCGTCCTCGCCTTCGAGGACCTGGACCACGACCGGACCGGAAATCATGAAATCGACCAGCTCACCGAAGAAGGGACGATCCTTGTGGACCGCGTAGAAGCCCTCGGCCTGCGCGCGGGTCATATGGATGCGCTTGGAGGCGACCACGCGCAGCCCGGCATCCTCGAACTTGGAAATGATCTTGCCGGTCAGGTTGCGGGCGGTGGCGTCCGGTTTGATGATCGAGAAGGTGCGCTCTTTGGCCATCTGGCTCTTGTCCTTGTGGGTCTGTGCGAAAAGGTGGCGCCTTGTACCCAAGCCGGATGGCAGAGGCAAGACAATGCCTCACCCGGTCACGGCCAGCGCTGCGCGGCGTGGACAACCGCCAGTATCTCGATCAGTTCAGGACGTATGCGATAGACCAGAATGTAGCTTGGATGCGCGACCAACTCTCGCGTTTCCGCGACGCGCCCAATCCGGCCCTTTTCAGGAAAATCAAGCAGTCCGAGCGCTGCATCCCTCAACATCTGATCGATGCGGTGAGCCGCGTCCGGCGCATCGATCTCGATAAACGAGTAGATTTTTTCGCGCGCGCTTAGAGCGCTCGGCTGCCAGACGAGCTTCACGAAGCATTCTTCATCTTGCGTGAGGTCTCAGCCCGCAGCTTTGCGAAATGGGCCTCGACGTCCTCATGGGGTATCCCTAGCCCGGCATCCGCTTCATCCAGACCCTGCTGGACCTTCGCCCTGAACCAAGCATCATACTCCGCCTCCTCCTGCTGCTTGGCGATCGCCTCACGCATGAAGTCGCGCAGGAGCTGGGCTCCGGTCCGGTCCTTGGATTTCGCGACCTCCGCGAACTGGCGCTTGAGGTCCTCATCGACCCGGAACGTGAACGTGGTTTCCGTCATGTGTTCTCTCCGCGCTACATTGCACTGATATTGTAACACATAAGGATCGCCCGAGCAAAACCGCAGGGCTTGCGCATGCCCGCGAAAATGTCCAGTTAAGCCGCCATCATGCTGACCATCTCCAATCTTCATTATCGGATCGAAGGCCGTCCCCTGTTCGATGGCGCGTCCGTCGTGCTGCCCACGGGCGCCAAGACCGGCTTCGTGGGCAAGAACGGCTCGGGCAAGACCACGCTGTTCCATCTGATCCAGGGCCATATCTCGCCCGAGCAGGGCACGGTCGAGGTCCACAAGCGCGCGCGGATCGGCGCGGTGGCGCAGGAAGCGCCCGCCAGCGCCATGAGCGTCATCGAGATGGTGCTTTCGGCCGATACCGAGCGCGCGGCGCTGCTCGCCGAGGCGGAAACCGCCACCGATCCCGGCAGGATCGCCGACATCCACATGCGGCTCGCCGATATCGACGCCCACTCGGCCGAGGGCCGCGCCAGCGCCATCCTCAAGGGCCTCGGCTTCACCCAGGAGCGGCAATACGGCCCCTGTTCGGAGCTTTCGGGCGGCTGGCGCATGCGCGTGGCGCTGGCGGGCGTGCTGTTCTCCCAGCCCGACCTGCTGCTGCTCGACGAGCCGACCAACTATCTCGATCTCGAAGGCACGCTGTGGCTGGAGAAATATCTCGCCACCTATCCGCACACCGTCTTCATGATCAGCCACGACCGCGACCTGCTCAACAAGGCCGTCACCTCGATCATTCACCTCGATCGCGGTAAGCTCACCTTCTACACGGGCAATTACGACACGTTCGAGGAAACCCGCCGCATGCAGATGGAGCTGCAGAACAAGGCGCGGGAGAAGACGCTCGCCCAGATCGAGCATATGCAGAAATTCGTGGATCGCTTCCGGGCCAAGGCCACCAAGGCCAAGCAGGCCCAGAGCCGCGTCAAGGCGATCCAGAAGCTCAAGCCCCCCGCCGCGCTGTTCGACGAATATTCGGCGCCTTTCACCTTCGCGCAGCCGAAGAAATCGCCGGCCACGCCCATGATCACCTTCGACAACGTGTCGGTGGGATATGGCGACAAGGTCGTGCTCAGCCGGATCACCCACCGCATCGACCCGGACGACCGCATCGCGCTGATCGGCGTCAATGGCAATGGCAAGTCGACCTTCGCCAAGCTGCTGGCCGGCGAGCTCTCGCCCATGTCCGGCCAGATGCTGCGCGCGAAGACCCTCGACGTGGCCTATTTCGCCCAGCACCAGCTCGATCATTTGAAGCCCGACGAGACGCCCTACGAGCACGTCGTGCCGCTCATGCCCAATGACAGCGAAGCGAAACGCCGCAGCCGCGTGGCCCAGATGGGCCTTTCGACCTCGCGCATGGATACGCTCGCAAAGAACCTCTCGGGCGGCGAGCGGGCGCGCCTGCTGATGGGGCTCATCACCTTTTCCGGCCCCGGAATGCTGATCCTCGACGAGCCCACCAACCATCTCGACATCGACAGCCGCGACGCGCTGGTTCACGCGCTCAACGACTACAAGGGCGCCGTACTCATCATCAGCCACGACCGGCATCTGGTGGAGGCGACCTGCGACTCCCTCTGGATCGCGGCAGATGGCACCATCACCGAGTTCGACGACGACCTCGACGCCTATCAGCGCATGCTGACCTCGGGCAATTCGGGCGCATCCAACGGCGGCACCCAATCGGCCGCCGAACGCAAGCGCGAGCGCCAGGAAGCGGCGGCGCGCCGCAGCGAGCTCGCGCCGCTGCGCAAGGAGATCAAGGCGCTCGAGCAGAAGCTCGACTGGAAGCGCAAGGATCTCGCCAAGCTCGAGGCCCAGCTTTCCGATCCCGCGCTCTATACCGGCCAGCCCGACAAGGCGATCGCACTCGGGATCGAAAAATCCGACCTCGAATCCCTCATCGCGCAGCTCGAGGATTCCTGGCTGGAAAAGAGCGCCGAATACGAAACCGCGCAGGCCGCGGGTTAGACCGAGGTATCTTGCCGTCGCCCGGTCCGTGAATGCGGCCGCTGAATTCCGGCAATAAACGCCGGAATGACATCGCGGTCTGTATCTCGATACCGCCCAGTCTTCGGCCGTCACACCGGCATTCGTTGCCGGGGTCCAAAACGCGCGCGCAATAACTTGACTCGCAAAGTCATCTTCAACTAGCTAGGCACGCGGTGCCGCTGGCGGCGCCAGGTCATCACCGGAGACATGCTCATGCTGCCGATTTTCCTGCGTCGCGGCGCCACGTTCGGAATCGCCCTTCTCGCGCTCGCCGCGCTGCCCGCGATGGCGCAGACCCGTTTGGTCGAGACCAGCCTCGGCACGTTCGAGGTCCCGGAGAACCCCACAAGGATCCTCACCACCCACCACGCCAACACCCAGACATTGCTCGACCTCGGATACGTTCCGATCGGACGGGCGGCGGTCGATCAGCGCTATACGACGTCCGAGCAGTGGGAGGCGATCGTGGATGTTCCCGTGGTTACGTTGGATGGCGGAGAACTCAATTATGAGTTGATCGCCTCTCTCGAGCCAGACCTGATCCTCGAAGCCGACCTGGCCACCACGCCGGAACGCCTCGAACGCCTGCAGCAGATCGCTCCGGTTGCGGTGTTCCCCCTGCGGGGCCAGAACTTCCGGTTCGCAAGGTCGCCTCAATTCGCCGAGGTCCTGAACGCGGTCGACCGATACGAAGCCCTGGAAGCGGACTATGCCGCGCGGCTCGAACAGATCGCAGAGGACTATGGCGACATCGCCGCTGCGCATCCGGTCGGCATTCTGGGCGTGTGGTCCTTCGATACTCCGACCATCTGGACCTCCGACAGCGGCGCGGGGCAGATCATTGCACCGGCCGGCGCGGTCTTCGGCGCCACCAGCGAGGCGCTTCCCCACGAAGATGGGCGCGAGGTCACCATAAGCCAGGAGGATCTCCTGGCCACGCTTTCGGACGTGGACATCATCTTCTACAACTCTTTCGCCGACGGCTCCTTCGTCAACGAAGAGCTGGAGCAGATTTTCGAGCTTGATGTCTTCCAGCGCTTGCCTGCGACGCAGGAAGGCCATGTCTATCCTCTCGGCCTGCTTACCGTCGGCAGCTACGCGATCGCGCACAACACCCTCGACCACTACGTCGCGGCGCTCGAAGCCATCGCCTCCGAGGAGCAGTGAGACCGCCCATGCGTGCCGAACCAACCCATCTCCGCGCCGAGGCCGACGTCGCCCTTGCCGATCCCGATCACGTCGTCGACGCGGTTCTCGAGCATCTGCTCGGCCACGAGCTTCCGGTCACGCGTACCGCGCAGGGCGGCGTGGCGACCTTCCTTCAGGGCGAGGCCCTGATGCAGGTCAGGCCGGGCGGCGTTCTCATGCGCGCCACCGCCATCCATGAAGCCGGCCTCGCCTACATGAAGAGCGTGATGGCCAGCCACCTCATCGAGTTCGCCGGCCCAACGCGGCCGGAGATCGTCTGGACCGGCGACGGCGCGGACGCCACGGTCTTCCCCAACTTCCGGGAAATGACCGTTACGCGGATCGCGGACATCACCCCGCACATGCGCCGCATCACGCTCTCGGGCCGCGATCTCGCGAGCTTCGCCACCGGCGGGCTGCACTTCAAGCTCTTCGTGCCGCCCGAGGACGTCACCGAACCCGAATGGCCCGTGCCGGGCACGGACGGGCTGCCCATCTGGCCGGCCGACGACAAGCGTCCCACGGTCCGCACCTATACGATCCGCAAGATCGACGCGGCCGCAGGCACCTTCGACGCCGACTTCGTGCTGCATGGCGACCACAGCGTCGGCTCGCGCTGGGCCATGAACGCCAGGCCGGGCGATATCGTGGGGGTGCGCGGCCCCACCGGGCGCCCCATCGCCGAGGCGGACTGGTATCTCCTCGTCGGCGACGAGACCGCCCTGCCCGCCATCGCGCGCCACCTCGAAGCCCTGGCGGCCAGCGCCCGCGGCGTGGCGCTCATCGAGGTCGCGGACGAAACCGAGCGGCAGCAGATCGACCACAATACCGGCATCGCAATACGCTGGCTCTACCGCAACGGCGCGGCGCCCGGCACCACCACGCTTCTCATCGACGCCGTGCGCGCGGTCGAGATGCCGCCGGCGGGCACCGCGATCCACGCCATGGCCGGGGTGGAGGGCGAAGCGTTCAAGGCCATCCGCCACTATTGGCGCGAGGAATTGAAGCTCGACAAGAAGGACGTGCTGCCCAGCACCTATTGGCGCCGCGGCAAGGCCGAGGGCGAAAGGGACTGAAGACGGGTAACCCTTCGGGCAGGCGGCCGATTGACAAGCGTGCGGCGCCTGCTCTTTGATGCCTTTCGCGTCATGCGTGGGGAAGCAGATGAAATCCTTGGGGGTCACCGTATTGGCAGCCGCGCTGGCGGCTTTCGCGCCCGCTGTATCGGTGGGGCAGGATCTTCCCCCCGATCAGCACCGCCAGGCCGTGGATTTCGTCATCGCCAACACGCGGCACGTGCTCTACCACGAGATCGGTCACATGTATGTCGACCTCTTCGACCTGCCGGTGCTCGGCAAGGAAGAGGACGCCGTGGACATGCTGGCGACCCTCACCCTGCTCGAAGATCAGGTGCGCGAGGGCTCGATCGCGCCGCTCATCGACACCGCAGACGGCTGGTACTATTCCGAGCGCACCCGGACCTACAATTATTCGGACGCCGATTTCTCGGGCCAGCACAGCCTCGATATCCAGCGCTCCTTCACCATCACCTGCCTCACCGTGGGCAGCGATTTCGAGGCCCATACCCGCTTCGCCACCCGGTTCGGGCTCTCGATCGACCGGCAGAAGACCTGCGAGGAGGATTACGGCCTCGCGCTTTCGAGCTGGGAGCGGGTGCTGGCGCCCTATCAGCGCACGCGCGATGTCGGCGCGGACGTCGCCGTCCGCTACGTGCCGACCGACCAGTACCAGTTCATCTCCAACATCCTGCGCGCAAACCGGGTCCTGGAGAACGCGGCCGAGCGGGTCCGCAAATACTACGTCCTGCCCGCGCCGGTCACCTTCACCACCGACACGTGCGGGGAGATCAACGCCTTCTACATCCCCGACGATCGCGAGGTCGTGCTCTGCTACGAATGGGCGGATTTCTACTATTCGCTTTTTGCCGAGCAGGTCCTGCCGGCGCGGCTGGCTCTCGAGGAGAGCCGCAGGCGCAAGCTCGAAAAGATCTTCTGATGGCGCTCTCCGCCGAGGATGTGATCGAGTTGTTGGGGCTCGACCGGCATCCCGAGGGCGGGTGGTATCGCCAGACCTTCATGGACGGGCACAGGGACGGCCAGCGGCCGCACTCGACCGCCATCTACTATCTCCTGGCCGAAGGCGAGCGCTCCCACTGGCACCGCGTCGATGCCGCCGAGGTATGGCACTGGTACGCCGGCGCCCCGCTCGCCCTTGCCATCGCGCCGAACGACCACGGCCCCGCCGAAACCTTCCAGCTCGGCAACGCCCTCGAAAACGGCGAACGCCCCCAGATCGTCGTCCCCGCATTCCACTGGCAGGCCGCGCTCTCGCTCGGCCGCTGGACCCTGGTCGGCTGCACCGTCGCCCCCGGCTTCGACTTCGGCGGCTTCGAACTCGCACCCCCGGGCTGGAACCCGGGTTAGGCGGCTGATATCGGGACTTAAGGAAGAGCACCCCTCACCCCCGGCCCCTCTCCCTCAGGGGGAGAGGGGTGCGAAAGAGCCGCAAGATAGTGACTCCTGCATCCCGCATCGAAAGATGTTGGGCCCACAGGGGCAGCCCCACGAGCCCCCCTCTCCCCTTGAGGGAGAGGGGCCGGGGGTGAGGGGTACGGCCCCACGCACGGAACGTCGCTCAGCGCTAAGCCCTCTTCCCCCACCGCCCGTCAGCGTCCTGCTGCCAATAGGTGAGGTCCGCTTCCTCCCGCAGCGCGCGCCAGGCGGCCCGCGCCTCGGTCACCGCGTCGGGATCGTGGCCGGAAAACAGGTACACGATCCGCGTATAGCCCTCGACGCTGCGCGGCACGGCGCGGTCCACGAAGAACCGCACCTGCGCGCCGTTGGGATTGCCGCCCTCGGTCGTCAGGATCACCGGCTGAACCGCATCCGCCTCCCCGCCCCGCGCCGTGGCGTGCGGCAGGAAGCTGTCGTCGGAAAAGGTCCAGAGCAGGTCGTCCAGCACCTCGATCCGCTCGCTGCTGCCCACCTCGACCACCGCGCGCCAGTTGCGTTCGAGGGTCTTTTCCAGCAGCACCGGCAGCACGCGCTCCAGCGGCCGTGTCTCCAGATGGTAGAACAGGACCTCGGTCATCGCGCGGTTTCGTGATTGTCCCGCACGAAGCGGTCGAGCAGCGCCACGCCGAACCCGGTGGACCAGGAGGTATTGGTCTCGCTCGCCGGCGGGCCGAAGGCCATGCCCGCGATATCGAGATGCGCCCAGGGCACGCCGTTGACGAAGTGCTGCAGGAAATGGGCGGCGCTGCTGGAGCCGCCCTTGCGCCCGCCGCTGTTCTTGAGGTCGGCGAAGCGGCTTTCGATCAGCTTTTCGAAATACGGCGCCAGCGGCAAATGCCACAGCGACTCGCCGGTCTGCGTCCCCGCGCCGTGAAGCTCCGCGATCAACGTGTCCGTATTGGAGAACAGCCCGCCCATGCCGTGGCCCAGCGTCACCAGCACCGCGCCCGTCAGGGTCGCGAGGTCGATCATCAGCTTGGGCTTGAACCGGTCCTGAGTGTACCAGAGCGCGTCGGCCAGCACGAGCCGGCCCTCGGCATCGGTATTGACCACCTCCACCGTCTTGCCGGACATGGTCTTGAGGATGTCGCCGGGCCGATAGGATCGGCCGTCGGGCATGTTCTCGACCAGCCCCACGACCCCCACCGCATTGACCTTAGCTCCGCGCGCGGCCAGGGCATGGAACAGGCCAACCACCGCGGCCGCGCCGCCCATGTCGCCTTTCATGTCCTCCATGGAGGCCGCGCTCTTGATCGAGATGCCGCCGGTGTCGAAGACCACGCCCTTGCCCACGAAGGCCAGCGGCGGCGTGCCCTTGCGCCCGCCCTCGTAGCGCATGACGAGAAGCTTGGGCCGGCGCTCCGAGCCGCCGCCCACAGCGAGCAGCGCGCCCATTTCGAGGCGCTTCATGTCGGCTTCCTCGAGCACTTCCACGATGACGCCCATCTCGGCCAGCCGGCCCGCCTCGGCGACGAATTCCTCAGGGCCGAGCGCATTGGGCGGCTCGTTGACGAGATCGCGGGCGATCATGGTCCCCTCGGCCACCACCAAGCGCTCGTCGGCCGCCGCGCGCAGGTCCTCCCCGAACCGGCTGCGGATGGTGACGCCCAGATGCTGGGTGCGACCGTCCATCCCGTTGGTGCGGTATTTGGTGAAGCTATAGTGGCGCAGCGCGATGCCGGCGGCCATTTCCGCGATCATCTCGGGCGTGGCGTCGGGATCGTCGACCACCACCTCGGCATAGCGGATGGCGAGGCCGGAGAGCTTGGCCGCCAGCGATCCGCCGCGATCGGCCCACACCGTGCGCTGCGGCCTCTCCTCGCCATCCCCGCGCCGTCCGAGCACGATCAGCCGGTCCAGTTCGATATTGGGCGGCGCGATCAGGTCGATCGCCTGGCCCTGCTTGCCGTCGAAACCCAGCGATTGGGCGAGCACGGCATAGTCCCTGCCCGTGCGATTCCATATCTCGCGTGCTTCACCGGTCAGCGTCTGGCCGGAATCGGCGTATATGACGGCCACCCGCGTATCCGGACTGATGCCGTGCGGGGCGTAGGAAAGGGAAAGATTGCGTGTCATTCCAGCGTGATGCTTCCAGATTTACCATGCCCGGCCGCCCGGAGCGGAACGCCCGTCCGGCGGATGGCACCGGCGCGCAACACCTGCTAGGCGGACCCTTGCGGCAGCGCTGGGGACGCTTGCCGTTTTGACCCGGTCCTGAGACAGTCGCCGGAACCGCCGGCGCCCAATCTAGGCCATGCCGCCCACGTCGTATATCCCCGGGCACACATCAATCAACCAGGTTCGATGGATCGTCTCACCGCCTATATCGCCCGGCAGTTCACCGCCCAGGCCCTGACCATCTTCCTTGCCGGCGGCGTGCTGATCTGGCTGATGCAGCTTCTGCGCCTGTTCGACATCGTTTCCGCCCAGGGCCAGAACATCTTCACCCTCATGGGCCAGAGCGCGCTCACCACCCCGACCTATGCCCGCTCCATCCTCTATGTCTGCCTCGCCATCGGGCTGGTGCGGGGGCTGAGAAGCCTGCAGCAATCGCGCGAGCTGCACACCATCCACGCCGCACGGCGCACGGACGCGCTCTGGAAGGCCATCGCCATCTTCACGCTTGCCGGCATGCTGGCGGTCGCCGCCATCGCCCACTGGATCGAGCCGCGCTCGCGCGCGCTGTCGTCCGAATGGTCGGCCCAGATCGCGGCGGACGTGGTGGGGCGTGCGCTCACCCCCGGCCGGTTCTCCGAGGTCACATCGGGCCTCGTCGCCACCGCGCGCGGCCGCAATCCCGACGGCTCGCTGGCCGGCTTCTTCCTCGACGATTCCAGCAGCCCCACGCGGCGGACCTATTTCGCCGAGACCGCGCGCGTCCTCGAGGACGAGAACGGATACCAGCTCATCCTCAACAACGGCGCCATCCAGTATGAGGACGAGGAGCGCGAGGCGCTGAGCCAGATCGCCTTCGCCCAGTATCACATCAGCGTCGAAAGCCTCATCGACGCCGCCTCCCCTCAAGGGGGGATCGAGCAGCTCGACACCCCCGCCCTTCTCGCCGCGCTCGAAGAGGGAACATTGAGCGCCCGCCAGCAGCAGCCGGCGTGGGACCTTTTCCATTCGCGCATGGCCGACATCCTGCGGGCCTTGACCTTTTCCGTGCTCGCGGCCTCGATCATGGCCTTTCCGCACGGGCGGCGCAGTGGCCGCGGCGTGCCCATGGAGCTCACCATCCTGATCGTCGCCTTCGGCGAGCAGGCGCTGACCGCCTTCATCGGCACGGGCGCCTACAATTACGTCGCGCCCAGTCTGTTGCTGGTTGCTTCGATCCTCCTGCTCTGGCGCCGGCTCGCGCGGGCGGGCGTCGGCGTCGGAACCCGGCGGAGGAGACCCGCATGAGCCGAATCGGCCGCCTCGTCTGCCTGCGCCTCGCCTCCCGTATCGGGCTGGTGATCGGGATCTTTTTCGGCATCCTGCTCCTGGTCGAATTCCTCGATACCGGCCGGTTCGCGCGCACCACCGAGCTCGCCGGGCCCTGGACCTCCATCGGGCTCTCCTTCATGAGCGCCTTCCGCTGGAGCCTCCTGGGCCTGCCGGTCACTGTGCTGATCGGCTCGGTCATCGCGCTCATCGACCTGCAGGGCCACCGCGAGATGGTCATCATCAACGCCTCGGGCCGTTCGGTCTGGTCGGCGCTCAAATGGCCCCTGGTGATGATCCTCCTCTTCGGCGCGCTGGGGGCGACGGTTCTCGATGCGGCCGCGATCCGCGTCTATCAGCAGCTCGACGCCGCCCAGATCGGCTGGGGCCGCGCCTATGGCATCCAGAACCGCGCGGCCTGGTTCAGCCAGCGCGGCAGCGAGGGCGATTTCACGCTTTACGCCGAGAGCGTGCTCGCCAACGGCACGGAGCTGCGCGACGTGACCGTGTTCCGCCAGCGTCCCGAGGACGGGTCGGGCGCCCGGCTCAAGGCCGAGACCGCGCGCCTCCTTCCCGGCCGCTGGTCCTTCGAGACCGTGCAGGTGCTCGATGTGGACGCCGCGCCCCACATGGTGGAACGTGTCGAAATCCCCACAACCAGCACACAATCGCAACTGGCGCTCCAGCTCGGAACCGTGGAGGACCTCTCGTTTTTCGCGCTCGCCGAGGCGCTAAGCCGCGGAATTGACGACCCGATTGCCAAGGCCGCGGCCCAGACGCGGTTCAACAAGCTCGCCGCCCTGCCCCTTGTTCTCGCCGGTTCGCTGCTGATTGCTTTCGCGTTCACCGCTGGTTATCGAAGAACGGGGCAATATGGCTGGACCATCCTGTCCGGGATCAGCCTGGGGATTATCGTGTTCATGACCATCGAGATGGCCGATCGCGCGGGAACAGCCGGCGCTCTCGACCCGAGAGTGGCCGCCTGGGGACCCGCCCTGGCCGCGTCGATCATCGGCCTGTCCATCCTGCTCTATCGGGAAGACGGGCGCCTATGAGGGGGGTGGGGTTTTCGCCGGCCCTGCGTCCGGCGCGCGCGGCCATCGCCGCGGCGGCGCTGGCGCTCGCGTGCCTGCCCGCCGGCGCGGTCGCGCAGCAGATCGTGCCGCCGAATTTCTTCGACCTCGTCCCTCCGTCCGCCGGCCAAAACATCGCGATCTCGGCCGATACCCTGATCATCGACCAGACCACCGATACCGCCATCGCGCAGGGCAATGTCGGCATCAATTTCGAGGGCCTGCGCGTCACCGCCGACCGCGCGGTCTATGACCGCGCCACCGGCGCGGTGACGCTCGAAGGCAATGTCGCGCTGATCGACCAGGACGGGCTGGAATACGTCGCCGACCGCGTCGAGCTCGAGGGCGATTTCCGCAACGGCTTCATCGAGGCGCTGACCGTCGCCTTCCCGGACGGCACCTATTTCTCCGCCGCCGAGACCACGCTGACCGACGAAACCGTCCGGACCTATGACGACGCGCTCTATTCCCCTTGCGGTACCTGCATCGACGAGCAGGGACGCCGCATCGGCTGGCAGGTGCGCGCCGTGCGCGTCATCACCGATGCGGGCGAACAGGTCATCTCCTTCACCGAGCCGCAGCTGGAGCTCCTGGGCATCCCCGTGATGTGGCTGCCCTATCTCAGCCTGCCCCAGGGCGAGGAGATCGAGTTCCCGATCCTCGACTATCGCGAGCAATACGGGGTGCGGGCCTCCTTCCCCTTCTTCCGCTATCGCATCAATGGCGGCACCCTGCTGTTCACGCCGTCCCTGTTCTCGCGCCAGGGCGCCATGCTGGGCGCGGAGTGGAGCCAGCGGGTCGGCGATTTCTCCTACGAGATCGCGGGATCGGCGATCTACCAGCTCGACCCCTCCGCCTATACCGGCCTCGCCAGCACCGAATTCCGCGGCGCGCTGGAAGGCGCCTTCACCTTCACGCCCACGAGCAAATGGACCTTCGGGGGCGAATACACGCTGTTTTCCGACCCCGCCTACCTGCCGAACTACGGCTATCGCAGCGGCACCGCGCGCAACCAGCTCTATGCGGAATATTTCACCGCCGAGAGCTTCGCCGACATCCGCGTGCAGCAATTCGTGCCCCTCTCCAACGCCTCGACCTGGGCCGCCTACGACACCGTGCGCGACCGCCAGGCCGTGACCCTGCCCAATGCCCGGGGCGACCACGTGGTCGATCTCGAAGACGGCATGGGGCGCATGACGTTCGAAGGCAGCCTCCTCGCGCTCAACCGCCAGATCGACCATGCCGGCCCGCTCGGCAGCACCTGGGGCTATGCGGGCCAGAGCATCCACGCCATGGGCCAGGCAAGCTGGACCAACCAGTATGTCCTCGGCGGCGCGCTCGTCTCGCCCTATCTCGGGCTGCGCGCCGATGCGGCGGATTTCAACAGCCAGAGCGCCCGTCCCGGCGCGCCCGATACGCAGAGCCTTTTCGGCCTGACCCCCATCGCGGCGCTGGACCTGCGCTATCCGCTGGCCATTTCGGGCGCCGGCGCCACCACGGTGGTCGAGCCCATCGTGCAGCTCGTCTATCGCGGGTCGGAGCAGTCGATCCCCGGCATCACCAACGACAATGCCCATGGGGTGGTGCTCGACGCCACCAACCTCTTCGATTTCGACCGCTTCTCGGGCTCGGACCGGCAGGAAACCGGGCTGCGCGCCAATATCGGCGGCCAGCTCGAAACGCAGTTCGACAACGGAGTCTGGCTCAATCTCGTGGCGGGCCAGTCCTTCCAGCTCGACGGCGCCAACGCCTTTGCCGTGGACGACGGCACCATCACGGGCCTCGAATCCGGGCTCGATACCGGCGGCTCCTATATCGTCGCCGGCGCCGCGATGGGCTTCACGCCCCATCTCTCGGCCAGCGGCAAGCTGCAATACGATCCCGACACCGGGGCCGTCCCGCGCGCGCTGGCGATTCTGGACGCGAGCTACGGGGAGATCGATCTCGGCCTCTCCTATATCTACAACAATGCCGACCCGCGCCCCAATGCCGCCGAGCGGCACGAAATCGCCGTCGACGCCACCCTCCCCATCATGGATTACTGGAGCCTTTCGGGCGGGGTCGCGTGGGATCTCGCGGCCAATCACTGGCTCCAGGCTACCGCCGGCATTCAATACAATGACGGTTACCTGGCCTATGGCATCGCCGGACGGCTGACCGGGCCGACCCATACCACCCCGGACGACCTGCGCCTCACGTTCAACATCAAGCTGAGCACCAAGGGACAGGGCGAAATTCTGGGGCTTGGCACCACTTTCGAGCCCGAAATCTTCTGATCGGGCTCGAATCCATCGCCGCAAGCCGTTACCCTACTGGCGGAATTCAGCCGCATTTGTGATAAAGGACGAGCCTTGGATGTGCTTCCCGAAAGAGCGCGAAGCGATTATTCGCCGGCGCGGCCCTTCGGGCCGGTTCGGAAGCGCGACCAACCAGAATTTGGAGCTCACGGCGTGATGGGATCGAACGTGAATGGCTCCAGCCGCGCATCGTCAGGGAGCTTCGCCATGAGACAGGTCTTCGCCCTCAAAGCCATTATGGCCTGGATCGTCCTCGCCCTCGCCATGAGCGCGGTGCCGGCCTATGCCCAGGTCTCGGTCAACGGCACCGTGGTGTCGGCCCAGCAGATCAATGCCCGCGCCGGCCTCCTGCGCCTCGAAGGGCGCGGCTCCTCGAACAGCGCCCGGCTCCAGATGGCCACCGACGAGCTGATAGACGACACGCTCAAGCTTCTCGAAGCCCAGCGCCTCGGCATCAGCGTGGACGAAAGCCGCCTGGATGCGGCGGTGCAGAGCATCGCCCAGGGCATGCGCGTCAGCAGCTCCAATCTCGAGCGCATCTTCACCGAGAACGGCGTGCCCTTCTCCACCCTGCGTGACCGGCTGCGCGCCGCGCTCGCCTGGCAGGGCGTGGTGCAGCAGGTGATCTCGAGCCGCGTGCAGATCTCCGAGCTCGAGCTCGACCTGCGCGCCGAGCAGCAGGTTCGGGAAACCGAGAGCTTCGACTATATCCTCCAGGAAGTGATCTTCGTCATGCCCGCGGGCAGCGGCAATGCCTCGCGCCGCACCGCCGAGGCTAACCAGTACCGCTCGCGCTTCGCCGGCTGCGACACCTCCGTCGATCTCGTGCTCGAATTCACCGATGCCGCGGTGCGGGACATCGGCCGGCGCCACGGCACCCAGATGCCCGATGCGCTCGCGACCGAGCTTGCCGGGCTCAATGTGGGCCAGATCACCCGTCCGCGCGTCACCGAATACGGCGTGTCCATGTACGCGATCTGCGAGAAGGCCTCCGCGCGCGACCTGACCTTCATCCGCGACGAGTTGCGCCAGGAAGTCGGGACCGAAGCGCTGCAGGCCGAGGCCGAAGCCTACCTGGCGAACCTGCGGGCCCAGGCCAGCATCGACCGCTAGGGCCAATCGACATTCGCGATCTTGGCCGGCTTCGCCTGGACCCCGGCAATGAATGCCGGGGTGACGTCCGGTGGGTTGTGCAGGATCGAAGCAAAAAACTCCGATGTCATTCCGGCATTTATTGCCGGAATCCAGTCTAGCCACATTCACGATAGCTGGAACGTTGAATGTCGATTCAACCTAGGGCCATGAACACTCCCCACGCCGCTCCGCTGGCCGTCTCCATGGGGGAGCCGGCGGGGATCGGGCCCGATCTCATCCTGTCGCTTTACGCCGAGCGGGTGGCCCACGGGCTGCCCGCTTTCGTCGTCTATGGCAGCCGCGCCCTGCTCGAAGAGCGCGCGCAACGGCTCGGTCTTGCCATCGAGTTCGCCACGGTCTCCGATCTCGACCAGGGCGCGCACGATTTCCAGGAGGTGCTGCCGGTCGTGGACCTCGGCGCCGTGGCCGACACGCCCGGCCAACCCGACAGTGCCGCCGCCAGGGTGGTGATCGAGGCGATCCGCCGGGCCACCGAGGATGTCCGGGCCGGCCGTGCCCGGGCGCTGGTCACCGCGCCGATCCACAAGGGCGTGCTGTACGGCGCGGATTTCGCCTATCCCGGCCACACCGAATATCTCGCCGCGCTGTGCGCCGAGGGCGACCGCGTGCCGACCCCGGTCATGATGCTCGCGCACGAAAACTACCGGGTCGTGCCGCTCACCATCCACGAGCCGCTCGCGAGGGTTCCCGAGCTGGTCACCGGCGAAAGGATCGCGGAGACCGTGCGCATCCTCGCCCGCGACCTCTCGGCCCGGTTCGGGATCACCGATCCGCGCATCGCCGTCACCGGGCTCAATCCCCATGCGGGCGAGGACGGCGCCATCGGCACCGAGGAGCGCGACGTCATATCCCCGGCCATCGCGGCGCTGCGCGAGGATGGGCTGGACGTCACCGGCCCGCTGCCCGCCGACACCCTGTTCCATCCGCCCCATTGGCTGGCTTACGACGCGGTTCTGGCCATGTATCACGATCAGGCACTGATCCCGATCAAGACCATCGCCTTCGAGTCCGGGGTCAATGTCACGCTCGGCCTGCCCATCGTGCGCACCTCGCCCGACCACGGCACCGCTTTTGCGGTCGCCGGCACGGGGCGTGCGTCCGTCACGTCGATGAAGGCGGCGATCCTGCTTGCCGAGGAGCTGTCATGAGCGGCATCGACAACCTGCCGCCTCTGCGCGAGGTGATCGCGGCCCACGGGCTGCGGGCGAAAAAGGAGCTCGGGCAGAACTTCCTGCTCGATCTCAACCTCACCTCCCGCGTGGCGCGCACTGCCGGCGATCTCACCGGTCATACGGTGATCGAGGTCGGCCCGGGTCCGGGCGGGTTGACGCGCGCGCTGCTGGCCGAGGGCGCGAAGAAAGTGATCGCCATCGAGCGCGACGCCCGCACCCTGCCGGCGCTGGCCGAGATCGCGTCGGCCTATCCGGGCCGGCTCGAAATCGTCGAAGCCGACGCGCTCACGGTCGATTACGCGGCCCTGGCCGAGGGGCCGACCAGGATCGTCGCCAACCTGCCCTACAATATCGCGACCCCGCTTTTGACCGGCTGGCTCACCGCGCAGCCATGGCCGGCCTGGTTCGACAGCCTGACCTTGATGTTCCAGCGCGAGGTCGCCGAGCGCATCTGCGCCCGTCCGGGCGAGAGTCAGTATGGCCGGCTCGGCGTGCTGGCCGGGTGGCGCACCGATGCCCGCATTGCCTTCAACATCGACCGCAATGCCTTCGTCCCCGCCCCCAAGGTCACCTCGGCGGTCGTGCACCTCGTGCCCAAGCCGGTCGAGCCCGACGTTCCGGTGAACATGCTCGAAGCCGTGACCCGCGCCGCCTTCGGCCAGCGCCGCAAGATGATCCGGCAAAGCCTCAAGGGCCTGGGCGTCCCCATCGAACCCCTCCTCGCCGCCGCGGGCCTGCAAGGCTCCGAGCGCGCCGAAGACCTCGATATCCCGGTCTACGTCACCCTGACCCGAACCTTCGCGGAAGCGAAGCGGGGCTAAAGCGTTCCGGATCGGCCTCCCAACTTTCAGTCGTCATGGCCGGGCTCGACCCGGCCATCCAGCCAAGCCCTCCGCGCATGCGGAACGTCACGCCACCTCTGACCAAGTTGAGATGACGATCAGGAACGGGGCAATGAACCTGCCCCCATCCCCAATGTCATTCCGGCATTCATTGCCGGAATCCAGCGATCCCGCCACAAGCGGGAACCAGCCCAAGACCTTCAATCCAGCCCGTCGATCTCCGCCTGCAGTTCGGCCACGAAATCGTCCAGCCTGCCCTGGCGCTCGCGCTTCAGCCGCGCGGCCGCGAGGATCGAGCGCACTTGCTGCACGGATTGCTCCAGGTCCTCGTTCACCAGCACGTAGTCGTATTCGCTGTAATGGGCCATTTCGATGCGGGCGTTGCGCAGCCGCTTCTCGATCGTGCCCACGCTGTCCTGGGCGCGGCGTTCGAGCCGGGCGCGCAGCTCGCGGATCGAGGGCGGCAGGATGAACACCGTCACCATGTCCGCGCGGCAGTTCTCGTAGAGCTGAAGCGTGCCCTGGTAGTCGATGTCGAAGAGGATGTCCTTGCCCTTGGCAAGCTGCTCTTCCACCCGCGCGCGCGGCGTGCCGTAGAAATTGCCGTGCACCTCGGCGCTTTCGAGCAGGTCGCCCTTGGCGCGCATGTCCTCGAACTCGGCGACGGTGATGAAGTGGTAATGGGTGCCGTGGATCTCGTCGGTGCGGCGCGGCCTTGTCGTCACCGAGACCGAGAGGCTGATATTGGGGTCCTGCGCGAACAGGGTCCGCGAGATCGAGGACTTGCCGGCCCCGGAGGGCGACGCGATGACCAGCATGACACCGCGACGCGAAAACTCGATCATAGCGGGGGCCTTATTCGAGGTTTTGGACCTGTTCCCGTAACTGATCTATCACCGCTTTGAGGTCAAGGCCGATCGCGGTCAAGCCCACATCATTGCTCTTGGAGCACAGGGTATTGGCCTCGCGGTTGAACTCCTGCGCCAGGAAATCGAGCTTGCGTCCCACCGGTCCGCCCTGGGTGAGCAGCGCCCGCGCGGCCCCGATATGGGCGGCGAAGCGGTCCAGCTCCTCGCGGATATCGGCCTTGGTCGCGAGCAGCAGCGCCTCCTGGGCCAGCCGCTCCTCGGAGAGCCCGACGCCCGTCTCCCCCAGTTCGGCGACCTGGGCCGCCAGTCGGGCGCGAATCGCCTCGCGGCTTCGGCTGGGATGGACGTCGGCCAGCGCCACCAGCCGCTCGATCTCGGCCACCTGCCCGACCAGGACCGCGCCGACCCGGCCGCCCTCTTCGCGCCGCGCCGCCACCAGCGCCGCGAGCGCCGTGGCCACGGTCCGGCGCACCGCGCCCCGCAGGGCCTCCTCGGCATCCGGGGTCAGTTCCATCTCACGGGTCTCCAGCACGCCCTTGAGCGCGAGGATGCCCTCGGGCGCCGGTTTCCGCACCCGCGTACGGGCCGAAATCTCGTCGATGGCGGCCAGCACGGCGTCCAGTGCCTCGTGGTTGACCACGATCTGGCTCGCCGCGCCCTCGCGCTGCACCGAGAGATAGACCTGCACCGTGCCGCGCTGCAGCGCGTCGGCGATCTGCCTGCGGATGTCGGCATCAAGCCAGTCGAAGCCCGGCGCCGGCCGCGTGCGGATGTCGAGCCCGCGCGCGTTGACCGAGCGCAGCTCCACGAGGATCGTCGCGGCCTCGGCCTCGCCTGCGGCGCGGCCGAACCCGGTCATGGAGGACAACAGGCCCAGCGTGCTCACTCCGGCGCCGTCCCGGGCTCTTCGGCCTCTTCCAGCGCCGCCTCGGCCTCCTCGGCCCTTGCCGCGGCCGCCGCGGCCTGCTCGGCCTCGATCTGGCGCCAGCGCGCTACATTGGCCTGGTGGTCGGCATAGTTCTCGGCAAAGGCGTGCCCGCCGGTGCCGTCGGCCACGAAGTAATAGTATCCGGTGTCCGCCGGGTTGGCGACGGCACGCAGGGATTCGATGCCCGGATTGGCGATGGGTCCGGGCGGCAATCCGTCGATCTGATAGGTGTTGTAGGGCGTCGGCCGGTCGATCTCGGAGCGCAGCAGCCCGCGCCCGAGCACGCCTTCGCCCATGGTGATGCCATAGATGATCGTCGGGTCGGACTGCAGCCGCATATTGGCCCTGAGCCGGTTGACGAAGACCGAGGCCACCTCGGGCCGCTCGGAGGCCACCGCCGTCTCCTTTTCCACGATCGAGGCGAGCGTCACCAGCTCGCCCGGATTGTCCAGCGGCAGGTCGGGGTCGCGGCTCTCCCACACCTGGGCGAGCGTCTGGTCCATGGCCGCGACCATTTTGTCCACGACGCTCTGGCGCGTATCGCCGCGCCGGTAATCATAGGTGCCGGGCAGCAGGCTGCCTTCGGGCGGGGTGACCGCAATCTCGCCCGAAAGGTTCGGGTCCGCGTTCACGCGCTGCACCACCTGCCACACCGTAAAGCCCTCGGGCACGGTGACGCCATAGCTGATCGGCTCGCCCTCCGTGATCTGGTAGAGAATGTCGGCCATCGAGGCATTGGCGGTGATGGCGTATTCGCCCGCGCGGATATCGCGGTCGCGGCCCTGGGCGACCGTGGCCACCCGGAAGATCATCGCATCGGTGATGAGCCCCTGCTCGGCCAGCCTGTTGGCGATGGTGGTGAGGGAATTGCCCGGCTCGACCAGAAAGGTCGTGTCCTCGTGGACCGGCCCCTCGGCCCCGAACTGGGAAATGCCGTAGAGCACGACGCCCGCCGCGATCACCAGCCCGATCAGGGCGATGGTCAGGAGGGTATTGAAGAACCTCAGGACCCCGTTGCCGCGCTTGCGCTTTTTCTTGTTCGCTTCCGCCATGCTGTCTCTTTGCCGCGCGGACACGACCGCCGCGCTTCGTCTCAAGGCCGACGGCATGCCGCCCGCCCGATCAGCCGCGCCGATCCCGCTTTCCGCGAATCCTCACCCCAAGCGGCGAACCGGCTCACGGCCGCACTATGGTTCAGAAAATCGGACGAAAACAAGAGCGTGAGCGGCAATCCCCCAAATCACGCCGTTTTGGCTGCGATAGGCCGCGTGGCTTTCCCGGCCGGCTTACATTGCCGATGTCGTTGCGGCACTCACCGGGGCTGGATGGCCGGATCAAGCTCGGCCATGACGAACCGGGAATTGGGAGCAAAGACGGATGCGCGCCCCACACACCGCCGTCATTCCGGCATTCATTGCCGGAATCCAAGCTAAGGCTGCCCCCCGCACAAACCCTCCCCTCCTTCGTCACCCCCCGGACTTGATCGGGGGGTCCAGCAGGACCCGCCGCACGCGCGGAAGGCGCCGTTGGATGGGCCGGGTCGAGCCCGGCCATGACGAGTTGAGAGATAGAGGTTCCGAAGGCAGCCTACGGCACCCGGCGCGAAACGCACCCCGCCCGATCAGCCAGCCTGACTGAAGATCAGCGATGCGTTGGTGCCGCCGAAACCGAAGGAGTTGGACAGTACGGTGTTGATCTCCCGCTCTACCGGCTTGTGCGGCACGAGGTTGATCACCGTCTCGACCGACGGATTGTCGAGGTTGATCGTCGGCGGCGCGACGTTGTCGCGGATCGCGAGCAGCGAGAAGATCGCCTCGATGGCGCCCGCCGCGCCGAGCAGGTGCCCGGTGGCGGATTTGGTCGCCGACATCAGCGCGCCCTCGGCGGAGTCGCCCAGGAGCCGGGTCACGGCCCCGAGCTCGATCTCGTCGCCCAGCGGCGTCGAGGTGCCGTGGGCATTGATATAGTCCACTTCCGAGGCCGGGATCTCGGCACGCTTCAACGCCGCCTGCATGGAGCGGTAGGCGCCGTTGCCGTCCTCGGCCGGGGCGGTAATGTGATGGGCGTCGCCGGACATGCCGTAGCCGATCACCTCGCCATAGATGCGCGCGCCGCGCGCCTTGGCGTGCTCGTAATCCTCGAGCACCACGACGCCCGCGCCTTCGCCCATGACGAAGCCGTCGCGGTCCTTGTCATAGGGACGCGAGGCCTTTTCGGGCTGGTCGTTGAACCCGGTCGAGAGCGCGCGGCAGGCCGCAAAGCCCGCGAGCGAGAGGCGGTTGACCGGGGATTCCGTCCCCCCGGCCACCATGACGTCGGCATCCCCGAGCGCGATCATGCGCGCGGCGTCGCCGATGGCGTGGGCGCCGGTGGAGCAGGCCGTGACCACGGAATGGTTCGGCCCCCGCAGACCATGGCGGATCGAGACATAGCCCGAGACCAGGTTGATGAGGCGGCCGGTGATGAAGAAGGGGCTGACGCGGCGCGGTCCCTTCTCGGCCAGCAGGATGGACGCGTCGTAAAGGCCGCCGATGCCGCCGATGCCGGAGCCGATCAGAACGCCGGAGCGCTCCTGCTGCTCGGGCGTCCTGGCTTCGTAGCCCGCGTCCTCCAGAGCCTGGGTCGCCGCGGCCATGCCGTAGACGATATAGGGGTCGACCTTGCGCTGTTCCTTGGGCTCCATCCAATCGTCGGGATTGAACTTGCCCTCGGCGGTGTCGCCTAGGGGAAGACGGCAGGCGATCTGGCATGCCAGATCGCTCACGTCGAATTCCGCAATGCGGACGGCGCCGCTCTTGCCCGCGAGGAGATTGGTCCAGACGGTCTCATGACCTACGCCCAGAGGGCTTACGATCCCGAGACCGGTGACCACGACACGACGCAGGCTGGCCATAGCTTCGTCCGCCGCCGCTTACGCAGTGGCTTTGGTCAGGAAGGAGACGGCGTCGCCGAAGGTCTGGATCGACTCGGCGGCATCGTCGGGGATCTCGACGCTGAATTCTTCTTCGAACGCCATAACCAGTTCGACCTGGTCGAGCGAATCTGCGCCCAGGTCATCGATGAAGCTGGCCTTTTCGACAACCTTCTCGGGTTCGACGTTGAGGTGCTCGACAACGATCTTGCGGACGCGATCTGCGATGTCGCTCATTATGACTTCCTTCTCTTGAGGCTGATTGTGTCCTGGTCGGAGGCCCTGCCCAAGAGGTACACCGACAGGTGTTCTGTTCTCTCGTCACAGAGGCCGTATTCACGGCGGAAATGAGGTTGCGCTCCCGTCCGGCCCGAATGGCCGGGGCAATTATCATACATTGCCGGGGATGACCATAGAGCTTCGCCCAACGGGCGCAAGGCTCAAATCATCACCATTCCACCGTTCACATTGAGGGTGTGCCCGCTGATATAAGCGGCCTCCTCGCTTGCAAGAAACGCGGCGCAGGCCGCCACTTCCTCAGCCGTCCCCAGGCGCCCGGCGGGCACCTTCTGGAGAATGGCCTCGCGCTGCTTGTCGTTGAGCTCGTCTGTCATGGCCGAAGCGATGAAGCCCGGTGCGATGGTGTTGACCGTGATGCCCCGGCCGGCGACCTCGTGGGCCAGGGCCTTGGACATGCCCGCAAGCCCCGCCTTGGAGGCCGCGTAATTGCCCTGGCCGGGATTGCCCACCACGCCCACCACCGAGGTGATCGAGATGATGCGCCCGAAGCGACGCTTGAGCATGCCGCGGATCGCGGCGCGCGCCAAATGGAACGGGGCGGTGAGGTTCACCTTCAAAACGTCGTCCCACTCCTCGTCCTTCATGCGCATGAAGAGGTTGTCGCGGGTCATGCCGGCATTGTTGACGAGGATGTCGAGCCCGTCCATCGCCTCCTCGGCCTGGGGGACGAGGCGGTCCACCGCGTCGAGGTCCGAGAGGTTGGTCGGCAGGATATGGGTCTTGCCCCCGATCTCCTTGGCCACGTCCTCGAGCGCGCCCACGCGGGTGCCCGAAAGCGCCACCTCGGCGCCCTGGGCCACCAGTGCGGCCGCAATGGCGCGGCCGATGCCGCCGCTTGCGCCGGTCACCAGCGCCTTCTTGCCGGAAAGGTCGAACATTGCGCCTGCTCCTTATGCGCTGGCCGTGGCGGCGGCGAAAGCCTCGATATCCGCCGGCGTATTGATCGCGGTGGCCGCGGCGCCCGGCGCGATGCGCTTGGCGAGGCCCGTCAGCACCTTGCCGGCCCCGAGCTCCACGAGGTCCGTGGCCCCGCCTTCCGACGTCAGCCACGCGACCGACTCGGTCCAGCGCACCATACCTGTCACCTGCTCGACGAGGCGAGCGCGGATTTCATCGGGATCGGAGAGCGGCCGCGCCGTCACGTTGGCCACCAGCGGCACGGCGGGCGCGTTCATGGTCACGCCCACGAGCGCCTCGGCCATGGCATCGGCCGCCGGCTGCATCAGCGAGCAATGGAACGGCGCGCTGACCGGCAGCGGCAGCGCGCGCTTGGCGCCGCGCGCCTTGGCCAGGGCCATGGCGCGCTCGACCGCCTCGGCATGGCCCGAGATCACCACCTGGCCCGGCGCGTTGTCGTTGGCGACCTCGCAGACCTGGCCCTCTGCCGCCTCGGCCGCGATGGCGCGGATGGCGTCCATGTCCAGCCCGAGCAGCGCGGCCATGGCGCCCTGCCCTACGGACACGGCCTGCTGCATCGCGCGGCCGCGAATCTGGAGCAGCCGCGCGGCGTCGCCGAGCGAGAAGGTCCCGGCCGCGCAGAGGGCGGAATATTCGCCGAGCGAATGGCCGGCCACATAGGCGGCGGTGTCCGCGAGCGAAACGCCCCTGGCGTCGAGCACGCGGATCACGGCCATGGACACGGCGAGCAGCGCCGGCTGGGCGTTCTCGGTCAGGCGCAGGGTCTCGTCGGGCCCCTCGAACATGATCTGCGAGAGGTTTTCGCCCAGCGCGTCATCGACTTCGGCGAAGACGGCGCGCGCTTCGGGAAAGGCATCGGCAAGGTCGCGGCCCATGCCCACGGCCTGGCTGCCCTGGCCGGGAAAAGTGAAGACCTTCGTGCTCATCGTCCCTCGCTGTCCCGCATCGTGCTGAAATCAGGCCGGTCCACTGGCCGCGGCGAAAGGAAAAGTCAAGGCGCGGACGGGGTTTTCCGCGGCTTGGTTTGCGGGTCGTCCGGCTTGAACGCCAATCCGTGCTCCTCCAGAACCGGCTTCACGATCCCGATCGCCCTCGGTCCGACGCCGTGCAGGCCCAGCAACGCGGCCTCGCTCCACTGCGCGAGTTGCTCAAGCTCGGTCACCCCCGCTTCCGCAAGGGCGCGCGTGGCCGGACGGCCGATCTTCGGCAGGTCGGTCATTGATAATCCTCCTCGAGCTGGTGGCGTATGGCAATCACCATAACCATGCGCTCCGCTTGGATCAGGAACAGGGCCACATATCCCGAGGTGCCGAACTCGATCACCAACTCTCGGAGAAAGGGATTATCATCCGTCATCTTCCTGCAACTGAATGGAAATTCCCTCAGCAAGTCGAACGCGTCTGTTATTGCCGTATAGGCCCGTTCAGCAATCTCAGGATCGCGTTGCGCCTGAAAATTGACCAGCCGATCTATGTCCCGCCGGGCACCGCCTGTGATCTGAAGGCGGTATCTCATCGCTTGGCGTTCTTGGCGTCATCTATGATCTGGCGGAGCCCTTCAAGCACTTCTTCGGCGGAATAATACTCTCCCGTGCGCTCCGCCTCGGCGAGCGACTCCAATCCACGCGCAATGAACTCCTTCTGCACCTTGCGATAGTTCACCTGCCGGCGGATGGTCTCCTCCATGAAGGAGGAGAGGCTTTCGCCCTCCTTGAGCACCGACTCCGCGGCCTCGCGCAGCTCGGGATCGACTCGGAGAGAGGGAAGCGTTGCAGTCTTCATGGCGCGCCTCATGCGTTGCATTCGCGATGCAATATGCCACCTGCCCGGGGCGCGATCAAGGAAGCGCTTGCCTTGGATACCGATCCGTCATACACACGCCCCGCATCTGTTCGGCCGGGGGCTGAACGGAGGGTTCTTGCGTTGCGCATGGCTCCGTAAGGATAGGTACCTGGCAGTATCGGCCTCCCGTGTTCCCGCTCTTTCAAGTTGAACCTTTGACGCCTTCTAAGGGCTTCAAAGAGGCTCCGCGCCGGATTAATGCCCGTACTGAACCTTAGAAAGGCGTCTAATGCCCCTTTATGAGCATATCTTCCTGTCGCGGCAGGACGTGTCCGCGCAGCAGGTCGAGGACCTGACCAAGACCTATACCGACCTCCTCGCCGAGAATGGCGGCAAGGTCGCCAACAGCGAATACTGGGGCGTGAAGTCCCTCTCCTATCGCATCAACAAGAACCGCAAGGCGCATTACACGCTCCTCAACATCGATGCGCCGGCCGCCGCCGTCGCGGAGATGGAGCGCCAGATGCGCATCAACGAAGACGTGCTGCGCTTCATGACCATCCGCGTGGATGAGCATGAGGAAGGCCCGTCCGTGATGATGCAGAAGCGCGACCGCGACGATCGCGGCGAGCGGGGTGATCGCGGCGACCGTGCCGATCGTCCGCGCAGCCCGCGTCGGTTCTAGAGCGCGCCAGAGGAGACAGAATCATGGCCATTCGCAATCTCACCACTGAACAGACCCGCCGTCCGTTCCAGCGCCGCCGTAAGACCTGCCCGTTCTCGGGCCCGAACGCGCCCAAGATCGACTACAAGGACGTGCGGCTGCTGCAGCGCTACGTGTCCGAGCGCGGCAAGATCGTGCCCTCGCGCATCACGGCGGTTTCGGCCAAGAAGCAGCGTGAGCTGGCCCGCGCCATCAAGCGCGCCCGCTTCCTGGGCCTCCTGCCCTACGCAGTGAAATAAGCATCCCGCGCGGCCGCGTGACGGCCGTGCCCGTTGGGGAGCGGAATGGTCCGCTCCTCTAACCGTTTGTCCAAACGGGACAGCATTGGAGACAGACATGAAAGTCATCCTTCTCGAGCGGCTCGGCCGCAGCGGCGGCATCGGCGACGAAGTCACCGTCCGCGACGGCTTCGCCCGCAACTTCCTCCTGCCCCAGGGCAAGGCGCTGCGCGCCAATGCCGCCAACCGCGCCCGGTTCGAATCCGAGCGTCAGGTCATCGAGGCCCGTAACGCCGAGCGCCGCTCGGACGCCGAGAAGATCGCGGCCGATCTCGAAGGCAAGACGCTGGTGATCATCCGCCAGGCGGCCGAAACCGGCCAGCTCTACGGCTCGGTCTCGACCCGCGACATTGCCGAGGCCCTGATCGCGGATGGCGAAAAGGTCGAGCGCAGCCAAGTCGACCTCGGCGCGCCGATCAAGACGGTGGGCCTGCACGAAGTCGCCCTCCAACTTCACGGCGAAGTGCGCGTCTCCGTCACGGTGAACATTGCCCGTTCCGCCGACGAGGCCGAGCGCCAGGCTGCCGGCGAAAACCTCGCCCGTCGCGACTACAATGACGAGGAAGAAGAATTCGTCTCCCTCGCCGATGTCGAGGACGAGGACCTGGAAGATCGCGCCGAGGATACGGCCGAAGGCGAGGCCGAAGAGCAGAACGCCTGAGATCGCCCGGCGACGTGATCAAAAGAGGCCGGGCCAGCGCCCGGCCTTTTCTTTTGCCACGGCTTTTCCCCGATCTTGTTGGAGACTCTTTCCACAGGCAAAGGGGTGCGCAGCGACTTTCCGGGGGGCGCCCCACCGGTTAAGAAAAGATAACCACCAGACGTTGGAGTCCCATGGAAGCGGTCAGGCGCCTTCAGCCGGTCGAAGAGACCCGCCCGCGCATCGCGCCTCACAACATCGAGGCCGAACAGGCGCTGCTGGGCGCCATCCTGGTGAACAACGAGGCCTTCTATCGCGTCTCGGACTTCCTCGAGGCGATCCACTTCTACGAGCCCATCCACCGGGAGATCTACGAGGTCTTCGGCAAGATCATCCGGTCGGGCAAGACCGCGACCCCGATCACGGCCAAGACCTACCTGCCCGATACGCTGCTCGAAGACGTCACCATGGCACAGTACCTCGCCCGGCTCATGGCCGAGGCGACCACGGTGCTCAACGCCGCCGATTACGGCCAGGCGATCTACGACCTCGCGATCCGCCGCAACCTCATCCTCATCAGCGAGGAGGTCAGCGACCGCGCCTACACCGCCGACGTCGAGACCTCGGCCACCAAGCAGATCGAGGAGGCGGAAAAGCAACTCTTCGACCTTGCCGAAAAGGGCCGCTACGACGGCGGGTTCCTGGGCTTCAACCAGGCGCTGACCGACGCCATCATGATGGCCGGGGAAGCGTTCAAGCGCGACGGCTCGCTCTCGGGAACCGCCACCGGCCTTACCGATCTCGACCGCCTCATGGGCGGGTTGCAGCGCTCCGACCTCATCATCCTCGCCGCGCGTCCGGCCATGGGCAAGACCTCGCTCGCGACCAACATCGCCTTCTCGGTCGCCAAGGCCTATCGCGCGGAGCCGCTTCCGGACGGGCATATCAGGACCGTGAACGGCGGGGTGGTCGGTTTTTTCAGCCTGGAAATGAGCGCCGAACAGCTCGCCACCCGTATTCTCGCCGAGCAGGCCGAGATTTCCTCCTCCGATATCCGTCGCGGCAATATCCACGAGAGCCAGTATTCCAAGCTGGTCGAAACCTCGAACCTCATGGCGCAGGTCCCGCTCTTTATCGACGATACGGGCGGCCTCAACATCGCCCAGCTCGCCGCCAGGGCGCGACGCCTCAAGCGCCAGAAGGGGCTCGATCTCCTGATCGTCGACTACCTCCAGCTTCTCTCGGGCTCCTCGCGCCGCGCCAACGAAAACCGCGTGCAGGAGCTGACCGAGATCACGACCTCGCTCAAGGCTCTGGCCAAGGAGCTCTCGGTCCCCGTGATCGCGCTCAGCCAGCTCAGTCGTCAGGTGGAAAACCGGGACGACAAGCGGCCGCAACTCGCGGACCTGCGCGAATCCGGCTCGATCGAGCAGGACGCCGACGTTGTGCTGTTCGTCTATCGCGACGAATACTACCTCAAGAACAAGGAGCCCAAGGAGGGCACCCAGGAACATCTCGAATGGCAGGCCGAGATGGAAAAGGTGCACGGCCGGGCCGAGGTGATCATCGCCAAGCAGCGCCATGGCCCCACGGGCACTGTGCAGTTGCACTTCGAGGCGAATCTGACACGCTTCTCCAACCTCGCGCGTGAGGATTACTTGCCGGATCGGTTCAGAGAGTGATGGCTGACACACGGACGATCCTGGGTGGCGGGATCGAAATCGACCTCGGGGCGCTCACGCGCAACTACCAGGCGCTCGACCGGATTTCGGGACAGTCCCTCACGGCGGCCGTGGTCAAGGCCGATGCCTATGGCACAGGGCTCACGGCTTCGGCGCGCACGCTCTATCACGCGGGGGCGCGGTTCTTTTTCGTCGCCACGCCGGACGAGGGCGTGAGCCTGCGCCGGGCCGTTCCGGACGCGCATATCTTCGTCCTCGACGGCCTCCTTCCCCGCACGGCGCGCGACTACGCGGCGCATCGGCTGATGCCGGTCCTGTCCTCTCTGGCGCAATTGGGCGAATGGCTCGAGTTCTGTCTCGCCCAGAGCCAGGCCCATCCCGCGGCGCTGCATTTCGACACCGGCATGAACCGGCTGGGCATCCGCATGCAGGAAGTCGAGGCCGTGCGCGAGATGCTCGACCGCTCCGGCTTCGCGCCGCAAATGATCATGACGCATCTGGCCTGCGCCGACACGCCCCGGCACGAGAAGAACGGCATGCAGGTCGCCTTCTTCCAGCAGATCATGCGCAGCTTTCCCGACATCCCGGCGTCGATCGCCAATTCGGCCGGGTTGATGACCTCGCGCGAATTGCACCTGCAGATGGTGCGGCCGGGAATCGCGCTCTATGGCGGACGCGCGGTCAGCGGCCGGCCCAACCCCATGGCGCAGGTCGTCTCCATGCAGGTGCCGATCCTGCAGGTGCGCAGCGCCAGGATGGATGAAACCGTGGGCTATGGCGCCACCTACACCCTTGGGCGCGATTCGCGGCTCGCCGTTCTCGCGCTCGGCTATGCGGACGGCTTCCTGCGGTCGCTTTCAAGCGGCGGAAGCCAGCGCCGCGGCGGGCAGGTGGCAATTCGCGGTCAGATCGCTCCCGTGCTGGGGCGAGTCTCCATGGATCTCGTGGCGGTGGACGTCACCGATATCGACGGCCGCGTGGAAGCGGGCGATCTGGTCGAAGTGCTCGGCCAGACGGTGACCGCCGACGACCAGGCGGACGCCGCCGGCACCATCAGCTACGAAATCCTGACCACGCTCAACGGCCGCTTCCCGCGCCGCTATGTCAACGTGCCGGACGGTGTGGAGATCGACTGAAGTCTCGTTCTCTTTTTGTTCTTGAAGCGACCGGAGGGCTTTGCTAGGGTCGGCGCGTCCACCAGGAATGAGGAAGCCGCCATCCGAATGTCCAAGCCCCCTGCCCGCTCGGTGTTCGTGATCCTGCTGCGCGCCATCGGTCCGGCGACGCACGCGATCATGTCCATGCAGCAGTGGCGGGATGCGGCGGCGGCCGACGGCTTCGTCGATCCGGTGACCTATGTCGCGACGGGCAATATGATCGCGGAGGCCGAGGATACGGCAAGCAGCGTGGCGCAGCGCATGAACCGGATCGTGCAGGGCCTTGGCCTCTCGCCATCCAACCTGGCGGTCGTGAGGTCGCCGCGGCAGTTGCGGGCGCTCGTTAAGGCCAATCCCTTCCCCGACGCGGTGGAGGAACGGCCGAGCCAGGTGGCGGTCTACTTCTTCGCCGGCCGTCGGCCGGATTTCGGCTGGATCGCAGATCACGACGGACGGGAGCGGGTGCATGTGGAGGGCACGCATTTGATCGTGGATTACGGCGACCGGGCGACAGCGAGCGCGAGGCTCGCAGGCCTCATTGAAAAGCGCTCGGGGGCCGTCACCGCGCGCAACTGGAACACGCTTGCCGGGCTGGCGCAGCGCGCCGCTGCCCGCGAGCACTGAAAGGTTCGCAATGGCCCGTCTCAAGATCAGCTATGTCTGCCAGTCCTGCGGCGCGGCCAGTTCGCGCTGGACCGGGCGTTGCGAAGCGTGCGGCGAATGGAATTCCATCGTCGAGGAGATGGCGTCCTCTGGCGTGGGCGGCGGTCCGAAGGCCGCCGTCTCCTCGGGCCGCGCCGTCGAGCTCGTGGCGCTTTCGGGCGCGAGCGAGGACGCGATTCGCACGCCCTCGGGCAATGGCGAGCTCGACCGCGTGCTGGGCGGCGGCTTCGTGCTCGGGTCCGCGATCCTCGTGGGCGGAGATCCGGGCATCGGCAAGTCCACGCTCCTGCTCCAGGCCGCGGCGGCGCTGGCGCGGGCCGGCAAGCGCGTCATCTATATCTCAGGCGAAGAAGCTGTCGGCCAGGTGCGGCTGCGCGCCGCCCGGCTCGGGGTGGCGGATGCGGCCGTGGAGCTGGCGAGCGAAACCCATGTGGAAACCATTCTCGCGACCCTTGATACCGGCCCCGCGCCCGACCTCGTGATCATCGATTCGATCCAGACCTGCTGGACCGACCGGGTGGACAGCGCGCCGGGCACGGTGACCCAGGTGCGCACCAGCGCCCAGGCCTTCACCCGCTTCGCCAAGAAATCAGGGGCCGCGCTGGTGCTGGTCGGGCATGTCACTAAGGACGGCCAGATCGCCGGGCCACGCGTGGTCGAGCACATGGTCGATGCCGTGCTCTATTTCGAGGGCGACACCTCGCTCACCTATCGCATTCTGCGCGGGGTCAAGAACCGTTATGGCGCCACCGACGAGATCGGCGTCTTCGAGATGATGGGCGCCGGCCTGCGCGAGGTGCCCAACCCTTCCGCGCTGTTCCTCGACCAGCGCGACAGCGGCGCGGCCGGCTCGGCGGTCTTCGCCGGCGTCGAGGGCACAAGGCCGGTTCTGGTGGAAATCCAGGCCCTCGTGGCCCCCTCTCCGCTCGGCACGCCAAGGCGGGCGGTCGTGGGCTGGGATTCCTCGCGCCTCTCCATGGTCCTGGCCGTGCTCGAAACGCGCTGCGGCGTGCGGATCGGGGCCAACGACATCTATTTGAACGTCGCGGGCGGACTGAAGGTCTCCGAGCCCGCCGCCGACCTAGCCGTGGCCGCGGCGCTGATCTCCTCGCTCACCAATTCCCCGCTGCCTCCGGACGCGGTCTATTTCGGCGAGATTGGGCTTTCGGGCGGCGTGCGGCCGGTGGTGCACGGCAATCTGCGCATTCGCGAGGCGGCCAAGCTCGGCTTTGCCTCGGTGCACACGGCCCGGCTGGGCTCAGGCGAAGCCGCGGACGGCGTCACGGTTTCCGAATATGGCGCCCTGGCGGAACTGGTGGGACGCATCGCTGCATCAGGCACGGGACAAACTGTGGGCGACGAATCCTAAGTTGCTTGCTGCGCTTGGCTTTATGCGGTTTAGACGGTAAACCGAGCCATCAGGCCTGACGGAGACTTAACTTCATGCTGACCGCGTTCGACATTGCCGTCGGTATCCTTGTCCTTGTCTCCGCGCTTCTGGCAACAACGCGCGGGCTGACGCGAGAGGTGCTGTCCCTGGTCACCTGGGCCGGCGCCGCCGCGCTGGCGGTCTATGCCTGGCAGTTCCATCCCGAGATCGCGCGGCAATACGTGGCCGACCAGACCGTGGCCGACATCGCCACCATTCTCGTGGTCTTCATCGTCTCGCTGGTGATCCTGCATCTCATCACCATGCGCATCGCCGATTTCATCGTGGATTCCCGGCTCGGGCCTATCGACCGCACGCTCGGCTTCCTGTTCGGCGCGCTGCGCGGCATCGTCATCGCCACCGTGGTGGTGATCTTCGCGATCTGGCTGCTGCCCAACAACCTGCCGAGTTGGTTCGCCGATTCCCAGTCGCTGCCCTATCTGGAAGATTTCGGCGACGGGCTGATCTCGCTGCTGCCGGAAAACCTCGAGGAGCAGGTCAACGACTTCCTTGCGGGCGAACCCGAGGAGGCCGACCCCACCGAGGCGCCGGCCACGGAGGTTCCTCCCGTGATCGAGGAGGGCGTGCCGCCCGCCGGGGAACCCGTCGCGTTCTGAAACGCTATGCCGGGGCGTCGCGCCAGCTATGCGTCCCGTTTTGTTGACACCGGCACGCTGCAAGCGTAATCGGCGCAAGGGTTTCATGAATGCGCCATGACATGGCGAAGGTGACCACCTTGACACTCCACTCCCCGACGACCCCCGCGGCTGAAGATTCCTTCAGGCTCGATCTCGATGGCGACACGCTGCGTGAGGAATGCGGCGTGTTCGGCGTTCTCGGCCATGACGACGCGGCGGCGCTGACCGCGCTGGGGCTTCACGCCCTGCAGCATCGCGGCCAGGAAGCGGCGGGCATCGTCAGCTTCGACAATGGCCAGTTTCATTCCGAGCGCCATCTGGGTCTCGTGGGCGACCATTTCACCGACGCCGCGACCCTCAACCGGCTGCCCGGCCAGGCCGCGATCGGCCATGTGCGCTATTCGACCACGGGCGAGACCATCCTGCGCAACGTGCAGCCGCTTTTTGCCGAGCTTTCGGCGGGCGGCATCGCGATCGCCCATAACGGCAATTTCACCAATGGCCTCGCGCTGCGGCGGCAGTTGATCGCCGAGGGCGCAATCTACCAGTCCACCTCGGATACCGAGGTGATGCTGCACCTCATCGCCAAGAGCAAGCACATCAACTCGGCCGACCGCTTCATCGACGCGATCCGCGAGATCGAGGGTGCCTATGCCCTGGTGGCCATGACCCGCACCAAGCTGATCGGCGCGCGCGATCCCAACGGCATCCGGCCGCTGGTCCTGGGCGAGCTCGACGGCAAGCCGATCCTCGCCTCGGAGACCTGCGCACTCGATATCATCGGCGCCAAGTTCGTGCGCGATATCGAGAACGGCGAAGTCATCATCTGCGAGATCGAGCCGGACGGATCGATCTCGATCAAGTCCAGCAGGCCGTTCGCGCCGCGTCCCGAGCGCCTCTGCCTTTTCGAGTATGTCTATTTCGCGCGGCCGGATTCGGTGGTCGGCGGCCGCTCGGTCTATTCGGCGCGCAAGCGCATGGGCATCAATCTCGCCGGCGAGGCGCCGGTGGAGGCCGATGTTGTGGTGCCCGTGCCCGACGGCGGCACCCCCGCCGCGCTGGGCTATGCCCAGGCCTCGGGGATTCCGTTCGAATACGGCATCATCCGCAACCACTATGTGGGCCGCACCTTCATCGAGCCGAGCCAGTCCATCCGTGCGCTCGGGGTCAAGCTCAAGCATTCGGCCAATCGCGAGCAGATCAACGGCAAGCGCGTGGTGCTGGTAGACGATTCCATCGTGCGCGGCACGACGTCGGTCAAGATCGTGCAGATGATCCGCGACGCGGGCGCGCGCGAGGTTCATATCCGGGTCGCCAGCCCGATGATCACCCATTCGGATTATTACGGCATCGATACGCCCGATCCGGACAAGCTGCTGGCCAACCAGTATCCCGACCTCGAGGCCATGTGCCGCTATATCGGCGCCGACTCTCTGGCCTTCCTCTCCATTAACGGGCTGTACGATGCCGTAGGCGGGGTGGCGCGCGATCCGGCCAATCCGCAATTTACCGATCATTGCTTCACCGGCGACTATCCGACCCCTCTCACCGATCTCGAGGGAGCATCGCGCAACGAGCCCAAGCGCATCTCCATGCTCCGGGAAGCCGTTTAGGAATCTCAGCTCAATGACCGACCTCCAGGATCTTGCGGGCCGCGTGGTCCTCGTGACCGGCGCCTCGCGCGGGATCGGCTATGCCGCCGCAAAAAACGCGGCCGCGCGCGGCGCGCATGTCATTGCCGTGGCGCGCACCGTGGGCGGACTGGAAGAGCTCGACGACGAGATCCAGGATCTCGGCTCATCGACAACGCTGGTGCCGCTCGACCTTGCCGATGCCGACGCCATCGACCGGCTGGGCGCGGCGATCTTCGAGCGCTGGGGCCAGCTCGACGGCCTGATCGGCAATGCGGGCGTCTTGGGCGTGCTCTCGCCCCTGCCCCATATCGAACCCAAGGAATGGGACAAGGCGTTCAGGATCAACGTGACCGCCAATTACCGGCTGCTGCGGAGCTGCGACCTGCTGTTGCGCCAGTCCGATGCCGGCCGCGCGGTGTTCGTCTCCTCGGGCGCGGCAACGTCCGCGCGGCCCTATTGGGGGCTCTATGCGGCGACCAAGGCGGCGCTCGACGCCATGGTCACAAGCTATGCGGGCGAAATGGCCATCACCAGCGTCAAGGCCAATGTCTTCTATCCCGGCCAGGTCCGCACCGCCATGCGCGCCAAGGCCATGCCGGGCGAAGACCCCGCCACCCTGCCGACGCCCGACGAGATCGCGCCCAAGCTCGTGGATCTCGTTTCCCCGTCCTACGACAAGACCGGGATGCGCGTGGACATCCTCAGGGGCGAAGAGCCGCTCTAAGCGGGCTTAGTTCTCGTAGGGCACGAAGATCGGGGCGCCCTCGACCATGCCCACATGCGCCTTGACGCCATAGACCTCGTGAATGGCCTCGGAGGTAAGCGTGTCCTCCCAGCCGCCATGGGCGCGGACTTTGCCGCCATGCAGCAGGATGAGGCGTTCCGCAAACCGGGCCGCAAGGGAAAGATCGTGGATCGCGATCAGGGCAGCGACGCCGCGCTCGCGGGCGATTTCCCCCACGACGCGCAGCGTGAAAAGCTGGTTTCCGATATCGAGGGCGCTGGTGGGCTCGTCGAGCACCAGAATGCGCGCCTCCTGCGCCAGGGCGCGGGCCAGCATCACCCGCTGGCGCTCTCCCCCGCTTAACTCCGACATCAGCCGGTCGGCGAAGCTCTCGAGCTTCAGGCGCGCGAGCAGGTCCTCGACAATGGCCGTATCGCGTTCGGTGACCCGCGCGCCCATGTGCGGCGTGCGCCCGAGCAATATGGATTCGAACACGGTGATCGGGAAACCCATGGTGCTCGATTGCGGGACATAGGCCATGAGCTTGGCCCGCTGCCGGCCCGGGATCGCCGCGATGTTGCGCCCCTCGATGAAGATGCTGCCGCTATCGGGCCGGTTGAAGCCGAGGAGCGCGCGGACGAGAGTGGATTTCCCTGCCCCGTTCGGTCCGACAAGGCCCAGCACCTCGCCCGGGCGTATCGTCGTGGATACGCCGTCGAGCACGCGCCGGCCGCCATAGCCGAAGCTCACCTCGCGGATATCGACAAGCGGCTCGGTCACGAGAAATACTCCGAGCGGCGCGAAAGCACGAGATGGAGGAAGACCGGCACGCCCACGAAGGCGACGACGATCCCCACCGGAATGATGATCGGGCTCAACGCCAGGCGCCCGACCGTGTCGGCCACCAGCAGCAGGGCCGCGCCGGAAATCACCGAGAACGGGATCAGTACCCGGTGGTCGGCACCGATGATCAGCCGCGCCACATGCGGGCCGATGAGGCCGACGAACCCGATCACGCCGACAAAGCTGATGCAGACCGCTGAAACGAGCACGGACATGACCACCGCGCTGATGCGCAGCGCCGACACGTTGATCCCGAGCGACTCCGCGACATCGTCCCCTCCGCCGGTCAGAACGTTGAGGCGCCAGGCCTGGCTGTAGGTTATCGGCAGGATCACCGCCAGCACCAGCGCGGAGATGCCCACTGCGTCCCAAGGCACGCCGTTGAGGCTCCCGAAGGTCCAGTGGACCACGCGCGCCAATTGCTCCTCGGTGGCGATGAACTGCACCGACGCCGTCAGCGCGCTGAAGAGATACATGAGGGCGATGCCGGTCAGGATCATGGTTTGCGCGCCCATGCCGCGCAGCCACGCCAGCGAAAACACGAGGACCGCGCAGCCCATCGCGAAGGCGAAGGCGGTGAGCGGCACGAAATAGGCGCCGGCGGCGCCGATTCCCACGCCGAACATGATGGCGATGGACGCGCCGAACGCAGCAGCCGAGGACACGCCGATCGTGTAGGGGCTGACCAGGGGATTGCGGGTGATCGCCTGCATGAGCACGCCCGCGAGCGAGAGCGAGCCACCTGCGACCATGGCCATCACCACGCGGGGCAGGCGAAGATGGATGATGACGCGAGCCTGGGCCTGATCGACATTGGACACCCAAAGCCCGACACTCGCCCGCTCAAGAAGCACGGAAAACAGCGCCCCTAGGCTGGTTTCCGAGATCCCCATGATGGCGACGCCGCCAGCCAGCAGCAGAAGGGCCACGAGGGCGGAAACGATCAACGCCACGCGGATGCGGAAAACGCGGCGATAGCGCGCGCCGGCGCCCGCGGTGCCGCCGGCTTGCAAGTCGAGAACGGTGGTGTCCGCCATCTTGGTTCCGTTGCCTCGAGGTCCGTCGCGCGAAACGTCCGGAGCCCGTCGGAAACGGGCTCCGATGCGGCTTACTGGATATCGGCCGTATAGGTCATGCCGCCATGGAAGGGCAGGCCCTGGTGGATCTCGATCCACTCGCGCATGACCTCCTCGGGATCGATATCCTCGAAGAGCTCGGGATAGAGCCACTTGGCGACCTGCACCGCCCCGGTCACCTTCGAGGACCCGCCGGCGAGAATGTAGTTGATGAGGTAGACCTCGTCGTTCTGGCCGGCCGGGGTGCCCAGGATGTCCTGGCGGGCGATGAGTTCTTCCCAATTGGCCTCGTAGGTCTCGGTCGGGATGGTCAGGTAGGACATCGGCACGAGCTTGATGACGACATCGGGCGCGCGCGCCAGGATTTCCTCAGGATCGACCGTAAAGGCGTTCTCGTTGCCGCGGGACGACGGCTCGTTGGCGATGTCGATATCGCCAAAGACGTTGATGCCGCCGCCGGCCTCGATCATGTCGTGCCAGCCCGACCCCGGGGTCACGGTCACATAGGGACGGGTTTCCTCGAGATAGACGCGGCGCGGCTCGACGCCTTCGAGACGCTCGGCGAGCAGGTCCATGTAGCCGGTGTAATAGTCGTTGAGCGCCTGGGCTCGGTCGGCCTCGCCGAAAAGCTCGCCGAGCAGCGTCACGTTCTCAACGTGCTGCAGTGTGTCCCAAGCGGTGATGACCATCACAGGAATGCCGAAGGGTTCGAGCTGAGCGGCCGCTTCGTCGTAAACCCCGTTACGCGGCATGATGACGAGGTCGGGATCGAGCGCCACGATGGCCTCGTAATTGGGCTCGGTCTGCCCCGCTCCCACGACGAAGCTCTGGTCGTATTCCGGGAAGTAGCCTTCCGCACGAATGGTGCTGGCATCCACCCCGACGATGCGCTCGGTGCCCCCGACCGCGCGCACGAATTCCACGGCGTAGCGATTGAACACCACGGCGCGCTCGATGGGCAATTCGAGCTCGACCGTCCGCCCGGCGTCGTCGACGAATGTACGGGTTTGTGCCGATGCGGGCAGGATGGCGAGCACGGTCAGTCCCGCGGCCACCACGAAAGATCGGATAAGCATGGTTTCTCCCCCTCGGATTGTCCGCCACGTAAGGCCAGACGCGTAAGGGGAGACTAGCCACACAGGAGACGCGTGACAAGCAAACCTGCGGTAAACAAGCAGGTTTTCTTGATCAGTCGTCCTTGACGTAAGGGTTCTTGCCGCCCCGCACCCAGAGCCGGATCGGCGTGCCCTTGAGCCCGAAGGTCTCGCGTAATCCGTGCACGAGATAGCGCTCATAGGCCTTGGGCAGCGCATCCGGCCGCGACGAGAACACGATGAAGCTCGGCGGCCGCGTCTTGGCCTGGGTCATGTAGCGCAGGCGGATGCGACGGCCGGATACGGCCGGGGGCGGATGATTGTCCACCATGCCGGCGAGCCAGCGGTTGAGCCGGGCCGTGCCGATCTTGATGTTCCAGATCTTTTCGATTTCGAGAATGGCGTCCATCAGCCGGTCGATGTTGCGGCCCTGGAGACCGGAGAGAGTCACCAGCGGCACGCCGCGCACCTGCGGCAGCAGCCGCTCGCAGGCCTCGCGCAGTTCGGCGAGTTTGGCCTGCTTGTCGGGGATCAGGTCCCATTTGTTGACCGCGATCACCAGGGCCCGCCCTTCCCGCTCGACCAGGTCGGCGAGCTGCAGGTCCTGCTTCTCGAAGGGCTGGGTCGCGTCGAGCAGCAGCACCACGATCTCGGCATATTGGATCGAACGCAGGCTGTCCGCGACCGAGAGTTTTTCGAGCTTGCCCTGCACGCGCGACTTGCGGCGGATGCCGGCGGTATCCACCAGGTTGATGACCCGGCCTTCCCATTCCCAGGGCACCATGATGGAATCGCGCGTGATCCCGGCTTCCGGTCCGGTCAGCAGGCGCTCTTCCCCGACCATGCGGTTGATGAGCGTGGATTTTCCCGCGTTGGGCCGGCCGATGATCGCCACGTTGAGATAGCGCGTGGGGTCCCAGCGCGTTGTCACCGTGTCGTCCTCGGCCTCGTCGGCGTTCCGGTCCGACACGTCGAGATCGACCAGCGGCGCGTTGGCGGCCTGCTGGCCCTCCGCTTCCTGCTGCTCGGCCTTTGCGGCATCCACCGCCTCGGACACGATGGCATAGAGATCGGCCAGGCCCAGCCCGTGCTCGGCGGAAAGCGGCACCGGCTCGCCGAAGCCGAGCGCATAGGCTTCCATCAGCCCGGCCTCGCTGGCCTTGCCTTCTGCCTTGTTGGCGATGACGTGGACCGGCTTGTTGGCCCGGCGCAGGAGCTGGGCGAAGCCCTCGTCGGCGGGCGTGAGGCCGGCGCGAGCATCGACCATAAACAGGATGACGTCGGCTTCCCTGATCGCCATCTCGGTCTGGCGCCGCATCCGGGCTTCCAGGCTGCCGTCCGTGGCGTCCTCGAATCCCGCCGTGTCCACAAGCGTGAAGGTCAGGTCGCCGATGCGCCCCGTGCCTTCGCGGCGGTCGCGCGTCACGCCCGGCGTATCGTCCACGATCGCGAGCTTGCGGCCCACAAGCCGGTTGAACAGCGTGGACTTGCCGACATTGGGGCGCCCGACAATGGCGACTGTGACGCTCATCTACGCGTGTCCTTGACGTCGGCCCTGCCCGCCTGGTGCGGGCAGCCGCCTTACTGCGCCGCCGGCGCCTCGGGTTCTTCGACCGGCACTTCGACCGCTTCAGCCTCGGGCGTATCGAGGCCCGGGTCTTCCAGCGCGGGCTCGCCGGGAAGCGCGCCGGCTTCGGCGATGGTCTCGGACGAGAGGAATTCGAGATAGACCAGCGCCCTGCCCTGCAGGTCCTGGTTGGCCCCGGCTTCGGACGCCAGGGTCTCGAAGCTCGCGCGCGCGGCGTCGATGTCGCCGGCGCGGTACTGGGCGAGCCCCAGCGCCTCGCGTGCGGCGAGCCGCATCGGGCTGTTCCCGTCGATGATGCCGGCTATCCGGGTCTGGACCGCGGGCACGTCGCCGCTGTCCACGAGCAGATAGGCCGCGAGGACGAGCGCCAGTTCGCGCAGCCGCGCCTCGGGCGCCGAGTTGCCGAGCGTATCGTAGATCGCGACCGCGCCCTGGGTATCGCCGGTGGAGCCCAGAAGGGCCGCCTCGCGGAAGCTTGCGAGCGTGGCGTAGCCCTGCGGTCCGTCATCGGCAATGGCGCGGAACGCGGCGATGGCGCCATCGGTGTCGCCTGCCTCGGCAAGGTTGCTGGCGGCATAGAAGCGCTCCGCCGCAGCCGTCGCCTGGCTCGACCGCCACCAGTTCCACAGTTCATTGCCGGCCACCGCCAGCACGACCAGGACCGCCGCGCCGATGACGAAGGGCGCGAAGCGGCGCCAGAAGCTCCGCAGCCTGTCGCTGCGCAGCTCGTCTTCCACTTCCCGCAAAAAGGATTCTTCACTCATCGCCAGGCGCTCGCTCGGTCACATGCAAAAAGGTTGGCGGACCATAGTGGCGGGCGGGGCGGAATGCAATTGCCGCGGGGCGTCATGCCCCTTCGTCAACGGGAATATCGAAATGCATCACGTCCTCCCGCGCGCCCAGCCTGGTATAGAGCGCGACGGCCGGGTCATCACCATAATCGGCCTGGACGTAGATCACCCATGCGCCGAGCTTTCGTGCAATGGGCTTGAGCGCCGCGATCAGGGCCGAGGCAATCCCCTGCCTGCGGTGGGTTTCGGCAACGGCGAGATCGTAAATGTAGATTTCGCTGCGGGCCTGCTCGAATTTTTCGAGCTGATACGCAACCAGCCCGCCCACGATCGCGTCCCCTTCCCTGGCGACCAGGGCGATGAAATCAGCCTTGGCAAGAAGACGCGCGAGATAGGCGTCGTCGGGCTCGGCAAGGACGTAGCTTGCCTGATCGTCGAACGCTTCGGCAAACAGCCGGTTGAGCTCGCGCATCGCCGCAAGATCCCCTGCGCCAAGGCGGAAAACGTCAAAGTGCGGCTGGGTCATCGTCTCCTCCATTGACGCGGCGCAAGCGTTGCCGTCCGGCATGCGCCGTCGCATTGTGCGTTGCCCGAACTTTGAGACCGGATCATGGACAAGACCGAGCGCCTGTTTGCGATCATGGATGCCTTGCGCCGGCACCGCCGCCCGATAACGGCCGCTGCCCTGGCCGAGGAACAGGGCGTATCCCTGCGCACGCTCTATCGCGACATCCGCACGCTCGTGGGGCTCGGCGCGCCGATCGATGGCGAGGCGGGCATCGGCTACATGCTGCGACCCGGCTTCTTCCTGCCGCCGCTGATGTTTGCACCCGAGGAACTGGAAGCGTTGGTGTTGGGCGCGCGCTGGGTCGAAGCGCAGCCTGACGCGGACCTCTCGAAAGCCGCAACCAACGCGTTGGCCAAGATCGCGGCCGCTGCGCCCGAAGACCTGCGCGACCGCATTGCGGACACGGGCCTCTGGCCAGTGCGGCGCGGCGATGACGTGTCCCTGCCGCTGCTCGGGCTGGTGCGCGAGGCCATGCGAACCGAACGCGCCCTGGCCATCGACTATTGCAACGACGCGGGACAAGCCTCCGAGCGCACGATCTGGCCGGTGCAGCTCGCCTATTACGACAACAAGCAAATCGTGGCCGCGTGGTGCACGCTGCGCCAGGACTTCCGCCATTTCCGCACGGACCGCATCGCTGCGGCGCGGGTGACCCCGGACCGCTACGGTAAGCGCCGTGCCACGCTGGCCCGGCTCTGGCTCGCCCAATGGCAGGCTGAACGGAAAGACAAAACGGAGTGAGCGCTCGCCCGCCTCAAAGCGCGCGCAGGATCTCGGCCTCGGCCAGCAGCCAATCGCGGAAGGCGCGTATCTTGGGCAGGTTGCGGCGTGCGTGGGGGTAGACCAGCCAATAGCTCGCGGGATCGACCCCCACGATATCGAAAGGCTGGATGAGGCGGCCGTCCCGCAACTCCTCTTTATAGAGAACCGGTGTCAGCATGGCGATCCCGCCACCCGCCACCGCCGCGGCTGCATCGAGATACTGGCTGCCCAGGTTGATGTTCGGGCCGCGCAGCACTTCGGGCCTACCAGGCAGTCCTGCCAGCTCCAGCCATTGGGCGTTCCAGGCGTCGCCTTCATTGACGAAGGGGAGCTCGAGCAGATCGGCGGGGGTATCAATCCCACCCACGCTCTCGGCCAGCGCCGGGCTGAGCATGGGGGTGAACTCGGCAGGGAACAGCAGATGGGAGACGAGACCGGGATAGTCGCCCTGCCCGCTCCTGATCCCCACATCGACATCCTCGCCGGCGAAATCGACGAGCGCCTGGGAGGTGGCGAGGCGTACGGCGAGATTCGGGTGGGCGAGTTGGAAGGCGCCCAGGCGACGGGCAAGAAACTGCGCCGCGACGGTCGGTACAGCCGAAATGGAAAAAGTGCCGCCTGAGGTAGTTTTCGCCGCTTCGAAGGCCGCAGAGATCGAATGAAAAGCGTCTTTCAAGGCAGGCCCGAGCGAGGCGCCGACCTCGGTCAGCACCAGCTTGCGCCCACGCCGCATGAAAAGTGTGGCGCCCAGGCGCTCCTCAAGCAGCTTGATGTGATAGCTTACCGCAGCCTGGGTCATGCCCAATTCCTCCCCGGCACGGGTGAAATTGAGGTGGCGCGCGGCGGCCTCGAACACCCGGAGGGTCGGCAGCGGCGGCAGGTTCTCTCCCATGGCATAAGCTCTCTTTATGCATCGCCATGACGTTCGATTGGTCTTTGGCGGGCGCGCGGAGGCATGCTGGCGGTTCCTGGTAGCAAGGAGACCGCGTCATGGCCAAACAGCCATCTTTTATAGGAGCATTGTTCAGGCGCTGGAACAAGCGCCCACAACGTCTTGATCTTTCTCGGATGAGCGAAAGGATGCGCAACGATCTCGGCCTGCCGCCTGCAATCGCACCCTACGATATCTCGCCAGGCACGAACGACCGCGACATCAACAGCCCCCGCGAGGTTCAACGCACATGAGAGCTGCGTATGATGATAAAGGCCGCTCGGCGTACCTGGTCTAGAGGGCGACGGCCCCTACTCCCACTCAATCGTCCAAACCAACATTAAGCCGTTGATATCACGTATAATTATGGCCTTGGGGCGCGCAAAAACCGACTACTGGCTAGTCAAAATGTTACGCTTTTGATTTTAAAGGGAAAAAGGGTCGAAAAAAAATTTGTGGGTTTCAAGGACAATCGGCGTCAATCGCCAGTCTCGACCCTGTGAACGCCGTCCCACAGATTGACCCAATCTGTAGCAGAAAACACCGCTGACCACAACGAGCAGCCTGCCTCGGACAAGAGGTCAGTTTGCGTTTATGCCGATTTGCTAACCACAAAGCAGCAAACCAGGGCATCTTCAAACTGGCGCTTGGTTTGAAAATATGCTAAAACACTCACTATGAGTGAGCAAACAATAGGAAAGTTAAAGCAACTGGAACAGGTCCTGCCTGAGGGCCTGCTCGTCGATGCCGCGTGGCTTTCCGCTCAAGGCTACTCAACCTCGCTGCGCACCAAATATGTTGCCTCTGGCTGGCTCGAGCAGCCGGCACGCCGAGTGTATCGGCGCCCTCGCGGACAGCTTGGCTGGCAGCAGGTGGTCGTCTCGCTGCAGACGCTTCTCGGCTATCGTCTCACCGTTGGCGGCCGGACAGCCCTCGAGCTGCAAGGCTATGCCCATTACCTCTCACAGGATCGTTCCGAGATCCATCTTCACGGTCCAGCGAAGCCGCCCAGCTGGCTCACGACGCTCCCACTGAAGGAACGGTTCGTGTATCACAACAGCTCGCCGCTCTTCGGGGCCGACCTGGAGGATGTCAGCTTTCCTTCCCTCGTTTCGGACCGCGCACCTGATGCGCGAGTTGCGGGATCTTTTCAGGACGCCGGATTGCGCGCTCTGCCCTGGGGGCAATGGGATTGGCCGTTGACGGTATCGACGCCCGAACGGGCGGTTCTCGAACTTCTCGATGAGCTGCCCCAGCGTGAGAGCTTCGATCAGGTCGACGTGCTGATGGAAGGTCTGAGCGATCTTGCGCCGAGGCGGCTCCAGAAGCTGCTTGTCCGCTGCCGCAGTGTGAAGGTGAAGCGCCTGTTCTTCTTCTTTGCCGATCGGCATCGCCATGCATGGCTCAAGCAAGTCGACCGGACCGCAATCGAACTGGGTTCGGGCAAGCGCATGCTGGTCAAGGACGGCAGGTACGACCCGACCTACGAGATCACTGTCCCCAAGGAACTGGCCGAGGCGTATTGATGGCATTTGCGGACACTTACCGAAATCAGGTCGCATTACTGATCCGCACACTGCCTTCGGTGGTTGCGGAAGAGTGCTTCGCGATGAAGGGTGGCACGGCGATCAATCTGTTCGTGCGCGACCTGCCGCGCCTCTCGGTCGATATCGATCTTACCTACCTGCCAGTGCAGGACCGCGCGACCTCGCTTGCAACGATCAATGCGGCGATGGCGCGCATCGCTGAGCGCATTACCGAGTCAGTCCGCGGCTCCCGTGTCGCTCCGTCACGCTCGCGCGAGAATGTGATCACTAAGCTCGTCGTCCGTGGCGATGGCGCGCAAATCAAGATTGAGGTGACGCCGGTCCTGCGTGGCTGCGTGTTCGAGCCCGCCATACGGTCGGTCTCCCCCAGCGTGGAAGATGAATTCGGCTTTGCCGAAATGCGGATCGTCTCGTTTCCCGATCTCTATGCCGGCAAGATTGTCGCCGCCCTCGACCGTCAGCATCCACGCGATCTGTTCGACGTGCGTGATCTTCTGGCGAATGAAGGCATCGACGATGCGCTGCGTCGGGCCTTCCTCATCTACCTGATCAGCCACGACCGCCCCATGGCCGAAGTTCTGGCGGTGCGGCGCAAAGATATTGCGGTAGAATTTGACCGAGGTTTCGTCGGCATGACGCGACAACCGGTCGAACTCGAGACCCTGCTTGCGGCGCGTGAAGCACTGATTGCCGACATCGTCGGAGAGATGCCCAATGCGCACCGCCAATTTCTGTTGGCGTTCGAGCGCGGCGAACCCGACTGGCCAGCCCTCAACCTGGAGGCCGGCGCCGAACTGCCGGCCGTGCGATGGCGGCAACAAAACCTCGATGGTTTGAAGGCTGAGAAACGCCAGGCACTGGTGCGGCAGCTTGAAGAGGTTCTGGCAACATAGGGTCGTAGAAGGCCGGAGCCGTCATCATCATCGGCGAGCAAATCAGGTGGCGGCCGAAAGGTTCACGCGCTCCATCAGCGCTTCGGCGCTTTCCTTGCGCTCCGAATAGCGATCGGTGAGATAGGTCGAGACATCCCGTGTGAGCAACGTGAACTTGACCAGCTCCTCCATCACGTCGACCACGCGATCGTAGTAGGAGGACGGTTTCATGCGGCCGGCCTCGTCGAATTGCTGGAACGCCTTGGCGACGGATGACTGGTTGGGGATCGTCACCATGCGCATCCATCGACCAAGCACCCGCATCTGATTGACGGCGTTGAAGCTCTGGGAGCCGCCCGATACTTGCATGACGGCCAGTGTTCGGCCCTGTGTCGGCCGGACGGCCCCGACCGAAAGGGGAATCCAGTCGATCTGGGCCTTCATCACCGCGCTCATCGCGCCGTGCCGCTCGGGACTCGTCCAGACCTGCCCCTCCGACCAGAGCGACAGGTCACGCAGCTCCTGCACTTTCGGGTGAGCGACTTCCGCTCCGTCCGGCAATGGCAGGCCGGTCGGGTCGAAGATGCGTGTTTCGGCGCCAAAGGCATTCAGCAGTAGTTCGGCCTCCTGCGTCAGAAACCGGCTATAGGAGCGCTCGCGAAGCGAGCCATAAAGCAGCAGGATGCGCGGCCGATGCGCCGAAGGCGACGCCCGCAGCCGGTCAATATCGGGAACATCGATGCAACCGGGATCGATATTGGGCAGAGCGTTCAGCATTAGTGGTTCGCCTCCGCGACAGCCACGGTCTTGCTGCCCCGCTCATACCAACCTTTCGAGCGGTTCACGATCCACACGACCGAGAGCATGACCGGCACTTCGATGAGAACGCCGACGACGGTGGCGAGCGCCGCGCCCGAATGGAACCCGAACAGGCTGATGGCAGCGGCGACGGCGAGTTCGAAGAAGTTGGAGGCACCGATAAGGGCCGAAGGGCCGGCGACGCAATGCTGCTCGCCCGTGATCCGATTCAGCAAATAGGCAAGTCCGGAGTTGAAATAGACCTGGATCAGGATCGGCACCGCGAGCAGCCCGATGACCATCGGCTGGGCGATGATCTGTTCGCCCTGAAAGCCGAATAACAGCACCAGTGTCACCAGCAGCGCCGTCAGCGAGGCCGGGCTTAGCCTGGCGAGCAGCCGGTCGAGCGCGGCTTGCCCGCCTGCCGCCAGCAAATAGCGACGCACGATCTGGGCGATAATCACCGGGATCACGATATAAAGCACAACCGATAAAACGAGCGTGCCCCATGGTACGGTGATCGCCGACAGGCCGAGCAGCAGGCCAACGATCGGCGCGAAGGCCACCACCATGATCGCGTCATTGAGCGCGACCTGGGAGAGCGTGAAATGCGGCTCGCCCTTGGTCAGGTGCGACCAGACGAACACCATCGCCGTGCACGGGGCAGCGGCAAGAATGATCAGGCCGGCGATATAGCTGTCGATCTGGCCGGCCGGCAGAAAGGGCCGGAAGAGCCAGCCGATGAACAGCCAGGCCAGCAACGCCATCGAGAAAGGCTTGATCGCCCAGTTGATAAACAGCGTTACGCCAATGCCCCGCCAGTGCCGGCCAACTTCGCCGAGCGTCGTGAAGTCGATCTTCAGCAGCATCGGTATAACCATCAGCCAGATCAGCCCCGCCACCGGCAGATTAACGTTAGCGATTTCGGCTGCGCCAATGGCCTGGAACACGCCCGGCACAAAATGGCCGAGTGCAATGCCAAGGATGATGCAAAGCGCGACCCACAGGGTTAGGTAGCGTTCGAATGTGGACATGGATTCCCTTATGCGGTCGCTACGCGGTGACCGAGCTCGTCAATGACGCGCTCGCCATCTTCCTTGATGAATTTGTCTTGCTGCGGCGGCAGCAGGTCGAGCACGACTTCAGACGGCCGGCAGAGTTTCACGCCCTTGGGTGTGGCCACGATCGGTCGATTGATGAGGATCGGATGCGCCATCATGGCGTCGAGAAGCTGGTCGTCGGTCAGCGCCGGATCGCCAAGACCGAGCTCCCCATAAGGCGTTCCCTTTTCGCGCAGCAGCGCGCGCACCGATATGCCCATGCGCTGGATGAGCTGGTCCAGCATCACCCTTGAGGGCGGGGTCTTTAGATATTCGATGACATGGGGTTCGACACCGGCATTGCGGATCATCGCCAGCGTGTTGCGTGAGGTACCGCACTCGGGGTTGTGATAGATGACAACGTCCATGGCTGACCTCACGCGGCGCTGTTGCGGGACGAGGACGCCCCATCCGATTGCCCTATCTCCACGAGCTTGGCGCGCAGGGATGCCTTGTCGAGGCTGGCTACGGGGAGCGCGGTAAAAATGGAGATGCGATTCTTGAGGTAGCGAAGGGCCGCAACGAAGGCGGCTTCCTGTTCGATCTCGGAGCCTTCCACCGGGGCGGGATCTTCGATGCCCCAGTGCGCGGTCATTGGCTGGCCCGGCCAGACCGGACAGGCTTCACCGGCCGCGCTGTCGCAGACCGTGAACACGAAATCCATGGTCGGCGCATCAGACGCAGCGAATTCTTCCCAGCTCTTCGAGCGCAAGCCGTCGGCAGGATAGTCAAAGCTTTTCAGCACCTTCAACGCGAGGGGATGGACCTTCCCCTTGGGCTGACTGCCGGCGGAAAAGGCACGAAAGCGACCCGCGCCATCCTTGTTCAGGATGCTTTCTGCCAGGATCGAGCGCGCCGAATTGCCGGTACACAGAAACAGGACCTTGAAAATACGATCGGGTTGGCTTGCATCAGACATGGGCTGTGCCTTTCGTCGGTTCGCAACAAGATGACAACGCGGCCATGGCCGGGTTGCACACTTCCGGGTGCCCCTGACAGCAGTCGCGCATGAGGAATTCGATAAGGCCCGAGAGCACCCCGAGCGCCGCGGTGTAGATAATCGAGCGCCCGGCTCGCCGGGATTCAACAAGCCCGGCCTGTTCTAGATGGCTCAGGTGAAAAGACATGCGCGAAGAGGACGCGCCGTCCACTGCTTCGCCGATGGCACCGGCGGACATTCCTTCCGGCCCGGCCGTCACAAGAAGCCGAACGATGCGTAGCCTCGTCTCCTGCGAAAGCGCGGCGCAGGCCGCGAGAGCTCGTTTCTCATCCATAATCATCTCAATAATTCAAGAATCATTGAGATGATTGGTATAGCAAAAGCTCTCAGGGCACCAGTCCCTAGTGTGCATCGCGCGGCATCTGTCCATCGCATGGTGACGGACCGGACTTTGGGCCGCGTTAGGCAGTCGGCGTAGGTGACAGGATTTGTCACCTTCGTATGCGAATTTTATCCTGAAAAAGATAGACGATTCGCGATCGCTCTCCGCGCTCTCGAACAGTCTGCTCTTAGCTGAACGCACGCGATCGGAGAGCTCGATGAATTTCACGCATTACAATCTGGGGCATGTCGAACGGGGCAGTGTCGTCGTGGTGACGCTCAGCGGCAGTGCGGCCAACGTCCGCCTCATGGATGGCTCGAACTTCAACAGCTACAAAGCGGGCCGTCGCCATAGTTATGTCGGAGGCCTCGCGAAGCGCTCTCCCGTGCGCCTACCGGTGCCGCGTTCCGGCACCTGGCATGTTGCCATCGACATGCAGGGGCTTCGCGGATCGGTGCGGTCCGGAGTTCAGGTGGTCCCGGGTGCGGCGCTCACCCCTCTGCCCACAATCAACGAGGCACCGCTGCGCAGTGTCCCCACACTCGTCCGCGACGCCGATGATGATCTCGCGCCGCCGCCCGAGGCACCCGATGGCCGAGTGTTCGACGTTTTCATCTCCCACGCATCGGAGGACAAGGACGAAGTCGTGCGACCGCTGGCGAATGCACTGCGCGAAGCAGGATTGTCGGTCTGGTACGACGAGTTCGAACTGCGAATCGGCGACAGCCTTCGCCGCAAAATCGACCGAGGCCTGGGAAGCAGCCGCTTCGGCGTGGTTGTGCTGTCGCAGGCGTTCTTTGGCAAAGGCTGGCCCGAATACGAGCTCGACGGGCTCGTCACCCGCGCCGTATCGGGGGAACAGATCCTGCTGCCGATCTGGCACAACGTCTCCAAACGCGAAGTGATCGGCTACTCGGCTTCGCTCGCCGATCGACTGGCGCGCAGCACCGCCACCCACACCGTTGAAGAGATTGCCGCGGAAATCGCCGACGTCGTGCGCTTGCCGAACGCAGCGTGACGCCGGAGGCGGCAGGAGAGACCAAATGAGAAGGCAGATTGAGGATGAATGGAACGGTTGGGACGGCGACACCATCGTCCGGCTGACCGACGGTTCGGTGTGGCGTCAGGAGGAATATCACTATGAATATCGCTACGCCTACCGCCCCTCAGTGACCCTGTCCGGCAACGTCATGCATGTCGAGGGCATGAGCCGCGGCATCCGCGTCCGCCGGATCGACTAGGAGAACAACGCCGATGCAGACGCGTATTGCAGGAGCCTGGACGGGCTGGAGCGGCGATACCATTGTCAAGCTCGCCAATGGAACGGTCTGGCGCCAGGATCAGTACTATTATCGCTATCAGTACAAGTACCGGCCGCGTGTGGTGATCGAGGGCCGGTATATGCATGTCGAGGGCATGCCTAAGGCGGTACGCGTGCGCCGCATCGATTAGCAGTCAAAGTATCACTTCCGCGGCGGCGCTCATGACCGCTCATTCAAAAATCTGCCCGCCACCGGTTTGGAACATCTCAACAAGTTGCTGATAATCAGCCCTTTGAATCTGGATGTTCGGGCATATCGAAGGTGGCGTTGAGCAAATTGTTATCCGGCCGAGCGCAGACATACCGCCCCGGCTTTCTTGCGCGTTTGTTTGCTTCCGGAAAATGGAAGCTGACCCTGGACCCGAGACTGTCCGGGCGTATCCGGTTGCGCCAGGATGGCGATATCGAGCTTGCCTGCCTCGATATCGTGTCGATTTCGGCCAGCAAGGCTCTGCTGTGGCACAGCGTTGAGATCCGCTCTCGCGGCAGAACGGATGGTCTGTCCGGGCTGACGGGCGAAGCCGCCGCGCAATTGGTCGCTGACCTTCACGCCTTCATCAATACCCATCTCTTCGGCCTGATTGGCGCCGAAACGGGCCGCTTGCACGATGTCGATGCCCAGCTTCGGAAAATCACCGAAGGCAGCAGGCAGTATCTCGCTCAGGCCGATCTTGGCCGGGCGATTGCCAGCGTGCCAGGCGATGCGGCGGCCGCCCTCGCGCATCCGCTCCTGAATTCACAGTTAATGCCGGCCAGGCTCAAGGCGTCTCTGCCGCCTTCGTTCACCTTCCTGACGGATCCGGGCGTTCGCCAAGCCTATAATGAAGCATTCGTCGCCGCGGAGCTGGAAACATTCGGGCCGTTCTTCGACGATCTCGACGGGCGGTCCCTGTCCGATCAGCAACGCGAAGCCTGCATTCGCCTCGAGGACAACAATTTGCTGGTCGCCTCGGCGGGCTCGGGCAAGTCCGCGACCATGGTCGGCAAGGTTGCTTATGTTCTGGAAAAGCAGCTCTACCGGCCGGAGGAGATCCTGCTTCTGGCTTTCAACAAGAGTGCTGCCGATGAATTGAAGACCCGGATCGCCCGGCAGCTGCAGGTCGAGGAAAGCGAGCTGGCTTGCCGCGTCACGACGTTTCATGCGCTGGGACGCGGCATTATCGAAGAGGTCGAGGGGCGGCCGCCCCAACTGGCCAATTGGGTCGAGCACCCTGCCGGCGAAACCAAGGTCATCGAAGAGATCATTCAAGCCTTGGTCGAGAGCGATCCGGAGTTCGCGCGGATGTGGAGCGATCTGCTGGTGGTGCATCCCAAGGCCGACATTCCGGTCGAGGTCTTCGACACCGAAACCGACTACAATCGCTATGTCTCCGATCGCCTCAGGAAGGGCTCTGCCACGATCGGCTCGCTTGCCGGCACTATCGTCAAGTCCCTGCAGGAGCAGAAGATCGTCAACTGGCTGTGGCTGCATTCGGTTGCCTTCGAATACGAGCGGCAGATCGCAGTCGAAGACGATGATGGTACGGTGCGCCACCTCCATCCCGACTTCTATTATCCGCAGGCTGACACGGTGCATGAGCACTTCGCGCTCAACGCCGATGGGACCTCGCCATTTGCGGACTATGCCGTGCATGCCGAGAGCAAGCGGCAGGCCTATCGCCGCAAAGGCATCGACTTCTTCGAAACGACGTCAGCCCAGGCCAGCAGCGAAACGCTTTTGAGCACGCTCGAAGCCGAGTTGGCGCAGCGCGCCGTGCCATTGGAGCGCAGGGACTATGCCGAGATCACCAAGGCGCTCGAGCCGGTGGTGATCAAGCATTATCACAAGCTCATATCGATCTGCATCAAGCACATTCGCGCCAGCCATTTGACGCTCGACATGCTGCTCGAACGCGCCAAAACCCTGCACGACAAGGAGCGGGCAAAGCTCTATGCCCGGGTCGTCTGGTCGATCGCGCAAGGCTATTCCCGCCGCCTGGAAGAGACCGACCGGATCGATTTCGATTCCATGATCGCCGATGCCGTCAGGCTTGTCGAAACCGGCCGCTATCAGAGCCCCTATTCGCTGATTCTTGTCGACGAGTTCCAGGATATCTCCGAACCGCGCGCCAATCTCATCAAGGCGCTCAAGCAGCAGGTGGCGTTCAGCAAGGTATTCGCCGTCGGCGACGACTGGCAGTCGATCTATCGCTTTGCCGGCTCGGACATCACGATCTTCACGCAGTTCGAGGCCAATTTTGGGGCAAGTTGGCGGGGGCGGCTGGAACAGACTTATCGCTGCAATCAGCTGATTGCCGAGACGGCCGCGAAATTCGTCCAGCGCAATCCGGAGCAAATCGCCAAGGCGGTTCGCTCGACACGGCCTGCCATCGCGCGTTCGATCCGGGTCATTCCCATCGATGATGAGCGCGGCAGACCCGATTTTGCCAAGGCTTGCCATCGCCTGCTCGAACGGCTCGACACGGCTTTGGGCGGTATGGCCGCGCAGTGGCGCAAGGAGCCGAACGCCAAGCTCAAAGTTCTGGTTTTATGGCGGTACAATCTGCTCGATCCGTTCGCAGGACGTCCGCCCGCCTTTGCCCATATCGAGGTTTCGGGGATGTCTTTTCACCGGGCCAAGGGGCTCGAGGCGGACTATACGGTTTTGCTCGATGTGAGCGAGGGCGATTATGGCGTGCCAAGCCGCATCGAGGACGATGAACTGCTCAATCTGGTTATTCCGCGCCCTGAGACTTACGCATATGCGGAAGAACGACGGTTGTTCTACGTTGCGCTGACACGCGCCAGCCGGGGTGCATATCTCATCACCAATAGCCGGCAACCGTCCCGCTATATCCGGGAGCTGTGCGAGATCGCGGGCGACGAGATCCGCTTTGAGACGATCGAAGGCGCTGCGCTGCGTCAATGCCCCAAATGCCTGGTCGGGCAGATGGTCGAGAAGCGCAACAGGAAGGGCACGGTGTTCAGCGGGTGCAACCAGTTCCCCGATTGCAGGCATAGTGAAGGAGCTGAGACGCATCCGGCCACCCGCTTGCGACGACGCGCATAAGGCCGGGTCTGCGGTCGTAACGAAGGACAATTCGCCCCAATGACGGCATCATCCGCCGAGCGGACGCGCGTCGGTTTCCGGAGCACCGGTTGTTCGTCGATATCGCCCCTTTCGCCGCGAGCCGACATAGCAGATGAGGTTCGCCGTTTTCAGCGCGGCGATGTCGCGGCGCGCGGTTTTGAGGCTGACCTGCCACAAGGCCATGATCTCGCTGGCGCCGCAGCGGTCGCCCTCGGCGACTCTGGCCAGAAACCAGTATTGGCGCTCATTGAGTTCTGCCCGATCAGGGTCATTCATAGGGTCGCGATTGGGGCCATCTATAGGGTCATTATGTCGATGATCCGCAGGTCTTCTGCCCCCGGCAAACTCGCCGACGAGATAGGCCGATCTGGCCGCCGCCAGCGCATAGCGATCGACGGGTCCTGACAGTCTGGCGGCCACCGGTCCCTCGATGATCCCGAGAGCGAAAGCGCGAATGACTGGTGAGGACACCACGAGACGCAAGAAAAACACCGTATCCGGGCCGTGTTGGCCCGACAGCCAGTGTTTGACGGTGCGCTCGCTGGCGTGGGTCTGGCGCATGATCTGCTTGATCGCGCGGTGGCTGTCGCCATGCTCCTTGCGCAGCAGTTCGGCCATGGTTTGCGCATAGATCTGGCGCGTGGCCAGGACACCTTTCCATGGCGGTAATCTCCTGCCCTTTTTCTGCAACATCTTCCGTCTCCTCCGCAGTTAGACTGATCAACGTGCGGAAGCGGCGGCGAGGCCACGTGCTGAGGCGGTCGGTTGCCCGGACCGCCTCGGTGAGAAACAGGAAAGGGCAAAGTTTGCCGAGATGGGATCTTAACGACGACGACCGATCCGAGCCGGCACCTCTGGTGCGCGCGGCCGAATATGTCCGCATGTCGACCGATCATCAGAAATATTCGACTGAAAACCAGTCCGAGGCGATCCAGCAATATGCCGAGGCGCGCGGGATCGAGATCGTGCGCACCTATGCCGATGCCGGCAAGAGCGGGCTCAAGATCGAGGGCCGCGATGCGCTCCGGCAACTGATCGAGGATGTCGAGGCAGGTACGACCGATTTCACGCTGGTGCTGGTTTATGACGTCAGCCGCTGGGGCCGGTTCCAGGACGCAGACGAGAGCGCTTACTACGAATATATCTGCCGGCGCGCCGGCATCGCGGTGCAATATTGCGCCGAGCAATTCGACAATGATGGCAGCCCGGTCTCGACCATCGTCAAGGGCGTCAAGCGCGCCATGGCCGGCGAATATAGCCGCGAGCTTTCAACCAAGGTGTTTGCCGGGCAAGGCCGGCTGATCGAAAAGGGTTTTCGCCAGGGCGGCCCGGCCGGGTTCGGTCTGAGGCGCACGCTGATCGACGAGCATGGCGCGATCAAGGGGGTGCTGGTCCGCGGCGAGCATAAGAGCATCCAGACCGACCGGGTGATCCTCACGCCCGGGCCGGACGATGAGGTCGCGTTGGTCCGCGATGTCTACCGCGCCTTTGTCCATGAGGGGCGCAGCGAAAGCGTGATCGCGGCCGATCTCAATGCGCGGGGCCTTACAACCGATCTTGGCCGGCCCTGGACGCGCGGCACGGTCCATCAGCTGCTGATCAATGAGAAATATGTCGGCGACAATGTCTGGAACCGCCGTTCGTTCAAGCTCAAGAAGAAGCGGGTGCGCAATGTGCCCGAGATGTGGATCCGCGCCGATGGCGCGTTCGCGGCGATTGTCGAGCGCGAACTGTTCGAGGCGGCACGCTCGATCATCGCCGCGCGCTCGTTCCGCTTGAGCGATGAAGAGATGCTCAAGGCCCTGGCCGAGCTGTACCAGCGTCAGGGCATGCTTTCGGGGATCATCATCGACGAATGCGAGGCTATGGCCTCGAGCAGCGCGTACAGTTCACGGTTCGGCAGCCTGCTCAGAGCCTATAGTCTGGTCGGGTTCACGCCAGAGCGGGACTATCGCTACATCGAGATCAACCGGCAGCTGCGCCAGCTTCATCCCGGCATTGTGACCGAGCTGATTGCGGGGCTTACGGCCAAGGGCAGCGAGACGTGGCAGGAGCTTGAAACTGACCGGGTGATCGTCAATGGCGAATTCAGCGTCTCGGTCGTGATCGCGCGCTGTTTCGAGACCCCGACGGGGCTTTTGCGCTGGAAGCTGCGTTTCGACGCTTCGATTGCGCCCGACATCACCGTGGTCGTGCGCATGGATCGTGCCAACCGCGCGCCATTCGACTATTATCTTTTCCCGCGCATCGAGACACTTTCCGAGAAGGTCCGGCTGAGCGAAGACAACGCGCTTGTCCTCGACGCCTACCGCTTCGACGACCTCGATCTTCTCTACACCATCGCCGCTCCCATCCCCTTACCGGAGGCTGCCTGATGCCTGCCGTGCGTTCGACACAAGTGGAAATGATCCCGATCTCGCGGATCACGGTTCTCAATTCGCGGGCGCGCAACAAGCGCCAGCACCGCGAGATCGTCAACAATATCGAGGCGATCGGGCTCAAACGGCCGATCACGGTGGCGCGCCATGATGGCCCGGGCGGCGCGCGCTACGATCTGGTCTGCGGCGAAGGCCGGCTTGAGGCCTTCCAGATGCTCGGCCAGAGCGAAATCCCGGCTGTGGTGATCGAGGCTAGCGAGAGCCAATGCCTGGTGATGAGCCTCGTTGAAAACATTGCCCGGCGCACGCCGCGTCCGATCGATATCATGCGCGAGATCGGCGCCTTGCGCGCCCGCGGCTTTAACGACACGGCGATCGGCGAAAAGCTCGGCGTCGGCGCGTCCTGGGTCAACATGATCGCTTCGCTGCTTGAGCGCGGCGAGGAGCGTCTGGTCGCCGCGGTCGAAACCGGCGTCATCCCGATCACGCTGGCGATGGAGATTTCCAAGGCCGAGAGCGAGGAAGCCCAGACCCTGCTGCTCGACGCCTATGAGACCGGCAAGCTCAGGGGCAAGAAGCTAGCGGCGGCGCGGCGCATTCTCGACATGCGCCTGCGGGCGCAGCGCAAGGGCCTACCTTCGGGCCGACTGGGCCGCAAGGGCAGCGGCAGGCGGATGACCGCCAACGATCTGATGCAGGTCTATCAACGCGAGGCGGAAAAGCAGCGGCTCCTGGTCAAGAAATCCGATTTCACGCAGACGCGGCTCTTGTTCATTGTCGAGGCGCTCAAAGACCTGCTCACCGACGAGAGCTTCCTTAACCTACTCAGAGCCGAAGGCCTGGCGACGATGCCGCGGGCGCTGGCAATGCGGATTGCGGGAGAGCACGATGGCTGAGCGGATCGACGATCCTGGCGAGCGCATCCGTCAGGCGTTCGATAGCCAGTTTGTGACCATAGCGGTGGCAAGCATCGTGCCGCTCAAGACGCTGCCCGATGGCGCGCGTGAAGGTCGAACCTTCGCGCAGGTGCTCTCCTCGATCAAGGCGGTCGGGCTGATCGAAGCCCCGGCGGTCATGGCCGATACGGCCAAGACCGGCTCGTATTTCCTGCTCGATGGGCATTTGCGGATCGAAGCGCTGAAGGAGCTTGGCATTGAACAGGTCGAATGCCTGATCGCCACCGACGACGACACCTATACCTATAACAAGCGGGTCAACCGGATCCCACCGATCCAGGAGCATCGGATGATCGCACGGGCCATGGATCGCGGGGTGGCGGCCACCGATATTGCCGAGGCGCTCAACCTGCAGGTGGAATCGGTCATCCGGCGTTTCCGCCTGCTCGAGGGCATCAGCCCGGAAGCGGCCGAGATGCTGAAAGACACGCCCTGCTCGATGAAGGTGTTCGACATTTTGCGGCAAATGTCGGCGGTGCGGCAGATCGAGGCGGCGGACCTGATGATTGGGCAGAACAATTTTTCGATCATGTTCGCCCGCGCCCTTCGCGCGGCGACCCCGGACAATCAGCTGGCGACAGCCAGGAAAGGTAAAGGCGCGGGCATACCGACCCCGTCAGGCCAGCAGATCGCGCGCATGGAGCGCGAGCTGGCGGCGCTGCAGACGCAGGTCAAATCGGTCGAAGAAACCTATGGGGTCGACAATCTGCATCTGACGGTGGCGCGCGGCTATGTCGCCAAGCTTCTGGCCAATGGCCGAGTGGCGCGCTGGCTCGCCAGCCACCGCCAGGAATATCTCGGCGAGTTCCAGAAAATTGCCGAGATCGACACGCTGGCGCCGATCGCTGAGCCGGACGCCTGAGCAAGCAATGGGGACCCGGACCCGATAAGCGCGGGGACCATGGGAGACGCCGCACTGTGGGGCGGATCGAGCATGGTGGTGGGAATGGCGGCGAACCCGCAGGAAGCCCACCAGGCTGGCCGCCATCAGGTCCAGCCGCCCCGCGGGAGCACCACAAGCTCCCGCATCACAGATCGGCGTGCCGGCGACGTTCCGTCACGCCGATCCTAATCTCAGCCCGCCAGTTCCAGATCCATCGGCTCTTCGCTCAGGATCAGACGGCGAAGCCGCCCCAGCATGTCGGTGCTGTTGGCCACGTCGATGCTCGCGGTCTCCAGGATCGTGGTGTGCCCCGTTATCGAAAACCGCCCCTGGACCGCTTCTTGCGCGCCAAGGCCAGGATGGTGGGGATAGAGCAGCGTCAGGCGCGGCGCGTCATAGAGCTGCGCATAGGCCATCATCTGATAGACATCGGCCTGCGAGACGCCCTGCTTGGGATCATCGATCCGCGCGGATATCCGCTTCCACTTGGTGTCAATGACATGGGTGACCCTGCTCCCCTGGCGGATCAGGATATCGGGTCGGGTCTGGAACAGGGCGCGTCCACTGTCCTGGGCGCTCAGGCAGAACAGCCGTCCGCCTTGCAGCGAAACAGTAAGCTCGGTACCTGCCAAGGCGCGGGCGATCAAGCGCCCCACATATTCCTCGAACAGCGCGTTCATCTCAAACAGCATGGCGGTGCCCTGGCCGGCGCCGCCTGTGGTCGTCTGATAGCGGTCCTGCAAAAAGAGCCGCGCCATGGCGAAGAGCTCCTGCCAGGCCCGGTTGGTGCGGTCGATTACAACCTGATCCCAGGGCAGCGCGGCAACCGAAACGTCGGTAATATCAGCATAGACGAAGGCCAGCTCGCGCAGGCGCTGCTGGTTGGCGGCGCGCCGTGAGAGGCGCGCCAGGCGCAGCACTGCAGCTTTCATGATCCGGTTGAGCGGTGTGTCTTCGGACAAAAGATCGAAGCGGCAGGCAAGGCGCGAGGGATTGACCGCGTGGCGGGTGAACTGGCGGGTGATGTCGAGCTGACCGCGCAAGGTCGGCAGATCGTCTTCGCAAGTGATATAGCGGCGCGGCATACCCTTGCGCAGAGCTTCGGTCAGCTTGTCGCAGAAGATGCGGATCAGGATTTCGAGCAGGGTCTCGCGCTGCCAGGCAAGATCGGTGATGACGCCCAGGTCAATTTTCAAATCCAGCGCGACGGCCAGCATATGCACCAGTCGCTTACGGATCGCTGCATTCTGGTGATCGGTTGTTTCACCGGGCGCCACATCGATCTTGGGCAGGATCTCCAGGCTCGCATCGCCCGCTGCCAGAATGCCGACCACGCCGCGCGCGCGCAAGGCATGCCGGCCATGTTCGAGCACGCCGCTGCCGCCGCGTCCGGCAAAGGCCGAGCGAGCCGCCAGTGCCGCCAGCTTACCGGCATAACCGTCGGGAATCTGCCCCGCGCCTTCGCCGTAGGCGAGCTTGTCCCATTCCCGAACCGTATAGGCGGGCATCAGGCGGCAAAGTCCGAAAAATCGAAGCGCGCCTTGACGCTCCAGCGCAACTTGTCGCCGCTCAGCTCATCGTCGGCAAAACCGGCCGGCGCCGTCAGCCGCCGCGCTTCGAGGAAATGGGAGCCATTGGTGCCGTCGCCATCGCCCAGCACCGCGGCGACTTTCGACCAGTCCTCGTAAAAATACTCCGCCAAGAGCGGGATGACCTTATGGCGCATGACGTCTTCAACATCGGCGCGGCCACGACAACTGGTGAAATAGGCGTGGCCGATCTGGTGTTCGCGATCGAAGAGATATTCGATCCGCTCGTTGATCGTGTGCAGCAGCTTGCACAGGTCGATCCCCTCGAGATTTGCGGCATCAAGCCCTCGCGCCGCCAGCGCCCGCCGCAGTTCCTCAACGTCGGGCATCAGCTCGCGGAAGGTGAAGCGGCGGCGCAAGGCAGTGTCGAGCAGCGCGATTGACCGGTCCGCCGTGTTCATTGTGCCGATGATATGTAGGTTGGCCGGCACGCCGAATTCATCTCCCGAATATGGCAGATGTACTTTGAGCGCATTTGCCTGACCCAGGCGCTTATCGGGTTCCAGGAGCGTGATCAGCTCGCCGAACACCTTGGAGATATTGGCCCGGTTGATCTCGTCGATGATCAACACGAAGGCTTCGCGTTCGGAATCGGCGTTGGCCTTCTTATTCGCGCTGTTCATGTAACGCTCTAGGGCCGGAATATTGAGGCGCTCCTTTCTCAGCGAGTAGAGCGACCGCATAGTGAAATTGCCGTCGTAGATTTCAGTGACCGGCACGCCCGCGGCATCGTGCCATAGCCAGCGAACCGCGCGCCGGTGGCCATAATTGCCCTCCGGCCGCGGATGATATTCGTAGGGCCCGGTCACCGCGCCAATGGCGCGGACCAGCCGATTGCCCTTTGACACGACGATAATATCGCCGGTTTTGAGTCGATTGCGAAACGTGTCGGTAATCGATACCTGGCCCGACTGCAGCGTGACTGGACCTTCGATCTTGCCCTGTGCTTCGCACGTTTTCAGGATTTCCTCGGCGCTAGCGTATTTTGGGTCGCTCCAATCGATATCTTCCCAGCTCAGCAAGGTGTAGCCGCCCTCGATCGCTTCTTCGAACAGCTCTTGATCGCCGGCACTGGAGCCCACCGACATCTTGTAGATCTGGCGACCATCGATCGTGATCCGGTTGCCAGTCGCGGCCTTGTCCAGGCCGGTTTCGGCACGTTTGGCGATGCGCCGGAATATCCCGGGCACAGTCTCGAGCCGGAAGCCCGCAGAGGCAGCTTCCTCATCATCGTCGGATCCTGTCATGGGCTGCCGGCCCTCGACAAAATCCTCATAGGCCATCGATTGGTGAAATGTGACGAACTCGATCCGGCCTTCGCCGGCAAGACGGTGATACTCGGCCATCAGCGTGTCGCGGTCATCGCGCAGTGGTTCGGCCGCCGCGTCGCCCATACAAAGCCGCACCGCCTCCCAGGCTGTAGCATAGGTCTTGCCGGTCCCGGGCGGGCCGTAAAGGATGAGATTGGTGGTCGCCGGCATCGCAGTGGTGGGTTCAAAGGTCATGGTTTGGTGCCCTTCCGCTGAGGCGAGCTGATAGGTGAAAACGGTAGAACTGCTAGGATTTGGCAGCGTGTGCGCGGGCGCGGGGACATTGGCGAGCTTCTGAAATTTCTCGCCGCCGAGCGCGCTGCAGATCGCCGGGAACGCGTCGCGTAGCCCCATGTCGCGGCCAAGATCACCGGCGCGAATTGCAATGTCTGCCGCGCCGTTCTCACGGGCAGGTTCGACATAATAGTTTCGCGCACAGAGCCGGATGCGATCTGCGTCGCGGATCAGATGCTCGTAGCGCTCCGGCGGGGTGACCGGTGCGTCATCGGCATCGACGATGATGTAACCCGCATTGTGGAGCTGGGCGGCGGCATCGGCCTTCTGTCCCCATCCGCCATTGAGCTGCGTTTTGCCGCGCAGGAAGCCAACGATCGGCTTGGACGGATAGACGCGGCTCGGCCGCGCCCGTGTCGAGCGCACCCAATAGTCACGCGGCTCGCCAAAGGCCTCGAAGACGGCGGCGTGCTCGCCCGACTGGCGGTAGCTGTCATAGGCGTCCATCGCCGCCTCGATTGCATCGCGCGAAAAGGTCGCCGCATCTTCTTCCTTGTAGTTGTGGACGATCCACAGCGCGCTTTGCACGTCGATCATGTCGCGCGGCGCCAGACCCCGGTCCGCAAAAGCGGCGCGCACGGCCTGCATGAAGCGCCATTCGTCGCGATAGGTGTCGGCCATCGACGCATGATCGGGAAAGCGGCTGCCAACCGCTTCGAGCCAGAGGTCCTGGCGCACCGAATGGCGGATATAAATGCCTTCGTCCGGAGCGAGATGGAGGAGCAGGAATTCGGCGATCTGGCGCGCCGGATCGGGCTTGCCGTCTGGGACGGCCGCAATCCACGCGTCAACAAAGGACTGCAGCGCCGAGGCGTGACCGTCCGCTGCACCAAGCGCGGCGTCGACAAGCGCGCGCAAGGCCGGCCAGAGCTGCTCGCGATCGGCGTCGCCTTTGGGCGACATCGGCCAATAGGCGCGCCATTGCAACAGATTGCTTTTGGCCAGCGCGGTGTTGACGGCATCAGCCAGTTCCTGGTCGGAACCGGCCTGTTCGATCGCCGTCCTGAGCTCCGCCGCAATCGCCAGCTTGTAAGTCCGCTCCGCCTCGTCGAAATGAGGATCGGGCGGATCGAAACGGTCGAAGGCGGGAAAGAAATGGCGTAGCCGCTCGATCCAGCGCGTGATCGCAGCCGGATTGAGCATCAGCGCTTCGCCGGACTGCAACAGCACCGCGATCAGCCGGCGCAGGGTTTCGGCGTCTTCAATCCTCACGACAAAGCAGTCAGCGTCGCCAAAGGACCAGTCGCGGCTGAGAGCGGAATGCCGACCGCCATCCTTCATGCCGCGCTGATAAGGACGCAACTCGGTGGCAAAGCCATTCGCCTCGACAGAATCGCGCCATCTTATGTGCAGAAAGACGTTGGATGGATTCTGGATTTCCCAGACGAGCCGCTCGCCAGGGCCATATTCAAGCGACACCATCTTCTTGGTGATACCCGCGCCGGGACGGAGTCCCGAGCTGCGCAACACGTCGAAAAGCGCTCTTCGCAGTGGAATGGAGCCCTCGCGCTCATTTTCATCGAGGCGCGCCTCGAAATTCTCCCACATTCAAACGTCTCCAAACTCAGGCAATGCGCATAGCGTGTTGACGAGGCGCATCTGTTCAACTGTGTTGCATTTTGCTTCGCGCAGCCGCGGTGCGCCGAAGACGAGCGCCAGGCCTTTGGCGCGCGAGACAGCGACATTGATGCGGTTGAGCGAGAACAGGAAATCCATGCCGCGCGGGGTTTCCTCGACCGAGGAGGCGGTCATGGACACCAGACAGACGGGTGCTTCCTGCCCCTGGAATTTGTCGACCGTGCCGACACGAATGCCAGCGGGCAAGGCGTCCTGCAGGGCATTGACCTGTGCATTATAGGGCGCAACGACGATGATATCGGCGGGCTCAAGGGCGCGCGTTGTCCCATCCTTGTCGGTCCAGCTTCCCGAGAGCAGATCGTCGATCGCAGCCTGAATGGCAGCGACTTCCTCGGCTGCGATCTGGGCATTGCCCTCATGGACGACCGGCGCCCAGAAAGCACCAGCTTCAGGAAAGCCCGTCCCGCGGACTGCCTGGACGGCTGTATCGGGCGCGCTAACGAGCCTGCCTTCATAGACCTGCCGCGAAATAAACCTGCAGACATCGGGATGCATGCGGCGCGAGACCGGCAGGAAGATGCCGCGATCGGGCGGAATGGTGGCGTGCTCGCCCAGCATCCATTCGAGACAGGAAAGGTTGGCCGGATCGGGATGGGCACCCTGGATGACCTGCGGCAATTGCCGCGGATCGCCGACCAGAACGATGTTGCGCGCGCAGCG